>Ga0310841_100011_pt1 | contig 707512 bp, 643 predicted proteins | sample SM_ome_9_FD_201311 | JGI IMG/M metagenome (GOLD analysis project Ga0310841, IMG submission 201311) | Sorghum-adapted microbial communities enriched on stacked mutant (SM) sorghum from Joint BioEnergy Institute, Emeryville, California... ...
GGACGTTATACGACCGACCAAAGGATACGTTAACGGGATGATCCGGTTGCTTAGGGGGCCGTGGCAGAGTAGCACAACGGGCATGGCATTGAAAGGGCTTAGAGGATACTAATACCAGAAAAATGAAACGCCAATCCCATAAGGAAGAAGATCAAAAGCGCTTACAAGGGAAAGGTTCTTTTCAAGTTCGCATCCAGAATCCAAAAAAGGTGCCCACACTAGCTTGACTCAGACCGCGTTTCCTTTCGATTTGACTTGTATACAAGTATGCAAGTATACTTGGGTTGAAACATGTATTCCAATTCAGGGAGTGAACACCGCCAATGCTGCCGGAGACGGGGCGGCGCCCCACCCTGGGCGACCAGATTTACGCCAGGCTGCGCGAAGCGATCGTGACGCTCGAATGGCTGCCCGGCCAGATGCTATATGAGAACGAGCTGTCCGAACGCCTCGGCGTCAGCCGGACGCCCGTCCGCGAAGCGATCCGCCTGCTGGCCAGCGAGCGGCTGGTGGACGTGCTGCCCCAGCGGGGGACCCGCGTCACGCTGATTTCGCTCCGCACGGTGAAGGAAGTCCAGTTCATCCGGGAACAGCTGGAAAGCGGCGCGTTCCGCGAGGCGGCCAGACGGTGGGACCCGGACCTGCACGGGCCGGTGCGGGACCGGCTCGAGGCGAACCTCCGGGAACAGGCGCAGGCGGCCGAAGCCGGCGATCTGCCCGCGTTTTTCCGCCTGGATGAGGCTTTCCACCGCCTGATCATGGGCGTGGCCGGCAACGAAACCCTGCTGGCGCTCATCGACCGGATGCGGGCCCACCTGAACCGGGTCCGTTTCCTGTCGCTGAAGGACGAACGGGACGAAGCCCGGATTCTCGGAGAGCACCGGGAGCTGCTCGACGCGGTGGCCAGCGGACATGAGGAGCGGACGGTCCGGCTGCTCATGGCGCACATCGGCAAAATGGACAGCGTCCTGCGCCGTCTGGAAAGCCGCCACCCCGATTATTTTGTCCCGTAGGCCGCGGTGCCCATGCAGGCAGCATGACGGCACATATGCGGTGGACATCGTGGCACACAAACGGAGAACATGACGTCACATATGCGATAAAACCGGAAAAAGCGAGGAGGAACCGAACCGATGCGCATGACGTTTCGCTGGTACGGCGTCGGCAACGACACCGTGACCCTGCGGCAGATCCGGCAAATCCCCGGCGTGGAGGGGATCGTGTGGGCGCTGCATGACGTGCCCGCCGGCGAGGAATGGCCGATGGAGAAAATCCTGCAGTACAAAAAATGGGCCGACGAATACGGCTTCCACCTGGACGTGGTGGAAAGCGTCAACGTGCACGAGGACATCAAGCTCGGCCGGCCTTCGCGGGACCAATACATTGAAAACTACATCCGCACGGTCGAAAAGCTGGCGACGGTCGGCGTCAAGGTGATCACCTACAATTTCATGCCGGTGTTCGACTGGGTGCGGACCGATCTCGCCCGGCCGATGGAAGACGGGTCCACGGCGCTCTTTTTCGAAAAATCGAAAATCGACGGCATCGATCCGCGGGAATTGGTGGAGAAAATCGCCGGCAATCCGGACCTGACGATGCCCGGCTGGGAACCGGAGCGGCTCTCCCGTCTGGCCGAGCTGTTCGAGTCCTACAGCGGCGTCACCGAAGAACACCTTTGGCAAAACTTGAAATACTTCCTCGAAGCGGTGGTGCCGGCGGCCGAGAAGCGCGGCATCAAAATGGCCATCCATCCCGACGATCCGCCGTATTCCGTGTTCGGCCTGCCGCGCATCATCACGAACCGGGAAAACCTGCGGCGGCTCCTGCAGCTGGTGGACAGCCCGGCAAACGGCATCTGCTTCTGCACCGGGTCCCTCGGCGCCAACCCGGACAACGACCTGCCGGCGATGATCCGCGAGTTTGCGCCGCGCATTCCGTTTGCCCACATCCGCAACGTCCGGGTGTACGAAAACGGCGACTTCATCGAGACGAGCCATCGCGCCCGGGACGGCACGGTGGACATCGTGGAAGTGGTGAAGGCGTACCACGAAAGCGGGTTTGACGGCTACGTCCGACCCGACCACGGCCGGCACATCTGGGACGAACAATGCCGCCCGGGCTACGGCCTGTACGACCGCGCCCTCGGCATCATGTACCTGTGGGGCGTCTGGGACAGTCTGCAAAAAGGAGGCATGCGCTGATGCTGCCGATGCATGAAGGGCTGCGGGGGAAAGTGGCCGTCGTCACCGGCGGCAGCGGCGTGCTCTGCTCGGCGATGGCCCGGGAGCTGGCGCGGCAGGGCGTGAAGGTGGCCATTTTGAACCGGACGGCGGAAAAAGGGGAACAGGTGGCCGAAAGCATCCGTGCGTCCGGCGGCACGGCCGTCGCCGTCGCCTGCGACGTGCTGGACGCGGTGGGCGTGAAGGCGGCGGCGGACCGGGTGGCGGCGGTGCTCGGGCCGTGCGACATTTTGATCAACGGGGCGGGCGGCAACCATCCGAGGGGCATTACCACACATGAGACTTTTCGGGAAAGCGACCTGGCGGATCCGGACGTGGTGAGCTTTTTCGACCTGACGAAGGAAGGGTTCGGATACGTGTTCGACCTGAACCTGATGGGCACCCTCATCCCGACGCAGGCGTTCGCCCGGCAGATGATCGGCCGGCGGGGCGCGACGATCATCAACATTTCGTCCATGAGCGCGCCGAAGCCGATGACGAAGGTGCCCGCCTACAGCGCGGCCAAGGCCGCCGTGGAAAATTTCACGAAGTGGCTGGCGGCGCATTTTGCCGAGGCGGGCATCCGCGTGAACGCCATCGCGCCGGGCTTTTTCCTGACGGAGCAAAACCGGCGGCTTCTGACCAACGAAGACGGTTCGCTGACGGAGCGGTCGCACAGGATCATCTCCCATACCCCGATGCGCCGCTTCGGGCAGCCCGAGGATCTGCTGGGGACGCTGCTCTGGCTGGCGGACGACGCCACGTCGGGCTTCGTCACCGGCATCACGGTGCCCGTGGACGGCGGATTCATGGCCTATGCCGGCGTTTGACGCGCCATCGGCTTCTCCCGCGCACCGGTTGACATCCTGTTCCATAAATGGTATCGTGTTCTCAAAAGGGCATTCCGCCAGGAAGGCGGGGTGCCTTCCTGCATTTTGGCGGGCTTTTTACAGGAAATGTCTTTCCCGGACGGGATGAGGCCGAAGGGGGGGTGAACGTTGGGCGGAGAAGCGGCAAACCGGAAAAAACGCGGGCAGGAAGACATCGAGCTGGCGGAGGCCGAGGTGTGGACGTGCACGGGGGATTCGTGCAAGGGCTGGATGCGCCGGGATCTGTCGTTCGAGCAGCAGCCGGCCTGCCCGCTTTGCGGCAGCGACATGAAGCTTTCCGTGCGGATGGTGCCGAAGCTGATCGATCTGAAATGACGCCCGGAACGGGCGAAAACGACGGTAGTGCCACGGGGCGGCCGCGGACGCGGCTGCCTTTTTTGATGCCCTTCAGCGCTTTTCGAGTAGAGAATTTTATCCCCCGATCATGGAAATATCCGTCTTCTGCCGCGCGCGGTGGCCTCTTTATAATCGGAAGTGAACACAAACGGCAAATGCTGGGAGGGTTCGACATGAGAAAACGCTTGTATGCCGCGCTGGCCTTGCTGCTGGCGTTTGCGGTGGCGGCGGCCGCCTGCGGCACCGGCAACTCGGCCGGCACGAACGGCGGGCAGGAGCCGGCCCGGGCGGATTCGCAGACGGGCGGTTCGAATGCGGCGGCGTCCGAACCGGCCGCGAAGGCGGAGCCGTTCACCGTGTCGCTTCGCCACATCCAGATCGGGGAGGCGCAAAAATTCCGCAAGGCCATCCTCGATGACGTGGTCCGGAAGACGGAAGAGGAAATTCCGGGGCTGACCTTCGAACTGGACGGCGTGGAGGACGAAGTCAACCGGTTCACGAAGCTGCCGGCGGAAATGGCGGCCGGCAACCCGCCGAAAATTTTCGACCTGTTCGGCGGCGCCGGCGACGCGCTGAAATACGCCAAGGCCGGCCGGCTGCTGGACGTGACGCCGATCATCGAGGAGCTCGGCATCAAGGACAAGTTCCTCAACCTGAGCCAGTTTACCCTGGACGGGAAAGTGTACGGCCTGCCCATCGGCGGCAGCACGGAAGGGTTCTTCTACAACAAGGTGCTGTTCGAACAGCTCGGCATCAAGGAACCCGAGACATGGGAAGAGCTGGAGCAGGCGGCGGAAACGCTCAAGCAAAATGGCATCACGCCGTTTGCGATGGGTTCGAAGGCGGCCTGGGTGCCGCTCATGATGGTCAACACGCTGATCGGCCGCTACGCCGGTCCTGAAGCCATCGACGGGTTTTCCGCGGGCACCCACAAGTGGAACGACCCCGAAGTGGTGGCGGCGTTCGCCAAGTACGAGGAATGGGTGAAAAAGGGCTACTTCACCAAAGGCGAGCTCGGCCTTGAATACGCCGAAATGCTCAACCAGTTCCTGATGGGCAAGGCGGGCATGATGTTCGACGGCAGCTGGCGCTCCTCGGTGTTCAAGGATCCGGAGCAGGCCGGCGAGCTGACCGGCAAGGTCGGGTTTTTCGCGATGCCGCCCGTGCCGGGAGGCAAAGGCGACCAAACGTTCGTCAACGGCAACTACAGCAATGGCTACGGCTTCTCCGCCGACCTGAACGAGCGGGAGCTCATGGCGGTCAAGGCATTCATCAAGAACATGTACAACGAGGAAATGCAGCTGCGCGGCCTGCTGGAAGACGGCGTGCTGCCGTCGATGAAGCTGTCGGATGACGCGCTGGCGAAGGTGGAGGATCCGCTGGTCAAGAAGGTCATGCAGATCATGTCCAACGCCGGCGGCGCTTTCTCCCACTTCGATTCCACGGTGCCTTCGGACGTGTACAGGGAAACCGAAGCCGAAATCCAGAAGCTGATTTCCGGCATGACGACCCCGCAGGCGATGGGCGACGCCCTGCAGGCCGTGCAGGACGCGGCCAACGCCCGGGAATGACGGATCGTCCGCGCCGGCGGACGGGGCGCCGCCCGCCCGAAAGCGGGCGGCGCCTTTCACATTCGGGAGGGAGAGACCATGAGAACCGCACTGACCAGTCCCGTCGCCTATGCGCTATTCGTTCTGCCGACCATCCTGCTGTACGGACTGTTCTTCCTGTGGCCGATGCTGTCGTCGTCGTTTTACGCCTTCACCGACTGGAACGGGCTGGAGGACTACCGGTTCGTCGGGTTCGACAATTTTCTCCGGGCCCTGCGGGATGAGCGCTTCCACACCGCCATCGTCAACAACCTGGCCTTCATCGGCTTTTCCGTATTCGTCCAGATTCCGCTCATCGTGCTCATGGCCATGCTGATCAGTTCGGTGGCCAGGCTGCAGCGGTTTTACAAGACGGCGGTGTTCGTGCCGTCGATTTTGTCCACGTCGGTGATCGGGATTTTGTGGGGGTTCCTGTACGAACCGGAAATGGGGGCGATCAACCGGCTGCTCGGCTTCTTTGGCATCGAGCCGATATATTGGCTCGCCGATCCCGACTGGGCGCTTCTCGCCGTCCTGATCACGAACGCCTGGCAATGGATGGGGTTTTACATCGTGCTCATCCTGGCCGCGATCCTGGCCGTTCCGCGCCATCTGCACGAAGCGGCGGCCATCGACGGCGCCGGCGGCCTGCGGCGGGCGCTGTCCATCACGCTGCCCCTCATCCGGCCGGTCATTTCCGTCGTCGTCCTCCTGTCCATCGCGGGCGCCATGCGGGTGGTGGACATCGTGCTGGTGATGACGAAGGGCGGGCCGGTGGGCGCCACCGAGGTGATGGCTTCCTATCTGGTCAACAAGGCGCTGGGCGTCGATCCGAACTACGGCTTCGGCACGGCCATTTCGCTCATCATTTTCGCCTTCGCCCTGCTTCTGACGTCGCTGTATCAGCTGGTTTTCGGACACAACCGCGACGAAGGGATTGAATACGCATGATCCGCATCGCCGCCAGAGCGCTGCCCCACGTCATTCTCATGATGTACACGGCGGCGGTTCTGTATCCGTTCGTGTTCGTGGTGTTTTCCTCGCTGAAGGGCAGCAACATCGAAATCGCGGAAAATCCGTTCGGCTTCCCGCGCCAGCTGCACTTCGAAAACTACGCGGAGGTGTGGGTGAAGGCGAAGATCAGCGTCTACTTCTTCAACAGCGCCTACCTGTCTGTGACGGCGGCCGCCGCCGGGGTTCTACTGGCCGCCGGGACGGCGTTTGCCCTGACGAGGATGAAGTTCCGCCGGACGAGCAAATTCCTGTACCAGTTCGTGCTTCTGGGCATGCTCATTCCGGGCAACGTGCTGTTCATCGCCCAGTACATCCTGGTGATGAAGCTGGGCATCCTGAACACCCACTGGGCGCTGTTCCTGCCGTACACGGCGGGCGCGTTGCCGATCAGCGTGCTGCTTGTCGCCTCGTTCATGAAGTCGATTCCCGGCGAACTGGAGGAAGCGGCCGTCGTCGACGGATTGAGCGCCTTCGGGTTGTTTGCTAGAATTGTGTTGCCGCTTACATTGCCGGCATTGGTCACGGTTTTCATCGTCAATTTTCTCGGCAACTGGAACGAGTATCTGCTGGCCAACTTTTTCATCAGCAAGGACCATCTGCGGACGCTGCCGACCGGCATGGTGGGCTTTCGCGACGCGTTCCAGACCGATTATGCGCTCATCAGCACCGGCATCGTGTACAGCGTGACGCCCGTTCTCGTGCTGTACGCGTTCCTGCAGGAAAAAATCATTGCCGGGCTGACGGCGGGAAGCGTGAAGGGGTAAGGCAGGGGCTCGGAAGGAGGCGGTGCTCCGTTGTCGCTGCGAATGAAGCTGTTCGGCGCCTTTTTCGGCCTGATTCTCGTGCCGCTGGCCGTGCTCGGCATCGCGCTCTACGTCGTGATGACCGGGCTCATGGAGGACAAGTTTGCCCAGCAGACGGAGCTGACGCTGCGGGCGCTCGGCCAGAACGTCTCGTTTCTTTTTTCCGAAATGAACAAGGTCACCGACAGCACCATCGCCAGCGACGCCATCCAGGATCTCCTGGACAACGAGGGGCCGCCCGACCTGGAAGCGATCAATTACATGCAGCTGAACGAGGTGCAGAAAAAGTTCCGCGAGCTTCTCGTCAACCATCCGTCGATCAGCAACGCGCTCCTCTATACGCTGGAGGGCGGGCGGATCTACCGCATTTTCACGAAAGAACGGTTTGCCGCGATGCCGTTTGACGAATTGCGCAGGCAGCCGGTGTTTGCCGAAGTGGTGAAACGGGACGGCCTGCCCTATTGGGTCGGGCCTTATGAATATCCGGAGCTGACCGGCCGGGAGCCGGTTTTCACCCAGATCCGGGTGGTCAAGGACATCGACACGCTGCGGAACAAGGGCATTTTGTTCGTGCAGATCAAGCCGTCGGGGCTGGAGGCGGTGTTCCGCTATTTCCGCTACCGCCAGGAGCAGGCCGCGACCCGCTTTTTCATCGTGAACGGCCGGGGGATCGTGCTGTATGACAGCGGCGGCGAGTACAACGGGCGGCGGTTCGGCGATCTGGCCGAAGACGTCCGGTTCGGCGGGGACCGCCGGCCGGCGTGGGCGGACGGCGGGGTGCAAGCGGCCGGAGTGCCGGAAGCCGGAGGGCTGGCCGGAACGGGCGGCGATGCGGGAACAGCCGGTGCAGCGGAATATGGGGGGCAGACCCGGGCAGGCGGCGGAGCCGGAGCGGCCGATGCGGCGGGAACGGGTGCGGCTGGTGCGGAAAGCGCGCGGAGCATGCCGGAAACCGGCGGCTTCGTGAGCGGCCGGGCGACGTTCGCCGGGGAGGACAGCATCGTGTCCCTCATGGACATCGGCCTGGAAGACTGGCAGCTGGTGGCGGTCACGAACCGGGAAGCCTGGTCCAACGAAGCGAGGCGGTACGCCGGATGGACGGCGGCGGTCGTCTGGCTGTGCCTGCTGCTCGCCTGCCTGTTTCTGCTGTTTTTCGGCAACCGGGTGGCGAAATCGATCACGGATACGGTGCGGTTCATGCGGCGCGTGGAGCGGGGCGATCTTTCGGCCCGGCTGCCCGTCAGGGGCAACGACGAAACGGCGCTCCTCGCCCGCGGTTTCAACAGCCTCGTGCACCGGATCGCGGAATTGCTCGACGAGGTGAAGCTGCAGCAGGAGCGCAAGCGGGAAGCCGAGCTTGCGGCGCTGCAGGCGCAGATCAAGCCGCATTTTCTGTTCAACACGCTGGAGTCGATCAACGGGCTGGCCGCGCAAAACCAGGGCCGGAAGGTGAGCCGGCTGGTGACGCGCCTCGGCAACATGCTGCGCATCAGCATCCTGCAGCCGGAGGAAATCACCGTCGGGCAGGAGCTGGACCATTTGCTCAGCTATCTGGAAATCCAGCATTACCGGTTTGAAGGATTGTTCGACTACGAAATCGACGTTCCGCCCGAACTGATGTCGTGCCTCATGCTGAAGCTGACGCTGCAGCCGCTGGTCGAAAACTGCATCCAGCACGGCTTCGAGGGCATCGGATATACGGGGAAAATCCGGGTGTGGGCCCGGGAAGAAGGCGCGGACCGGATCGCCTTTTTCGTGGAGGACAACGGCATCGGCATGCCGGAATCGAAGCTGGCGGCGCTCGTGCGGGCGATGGGCGGCGATGCCGGATGGACGCCGGACGCCGGCAAGGCCGGCGCGAGGATGGCGGAAGCGGCCGCGGGCGAAAGCGGTTCGACGGCATCGCGCCCGGTCGGCACGGGCACGTCCGGCACGGGGGAACGCCGCGGGCTCGGACTGGCCAACGTGGCGGTGCGGCTGCGCATCCGGTACGGCCACGGCAGCGGCCTCATGATTTGCTCGGCGCCGGGAGCCGGCACCGTCGTCAAGATGACCATTCCGAGGATGAAGCGGGGTGGGGTGCATGAGACTGAACGCGCTCCTGGTTGACGACGAAATGCCGATCTTGAACAATCTGCTGGCCGTGCTCCCGTGGGACGAGATGGACATCGGCATCGCCGGTCTGGCCAGAAGCGGCGGGGAAGCGCTGGAGAAGGCGAGGACGCTCAAACCGGACATCATTCTGTGCGACATCCGCATGCCGGTCATGGACGGCATCGCGTTTCTTTCCGAACTGCGCAAGTTCGACGAGGAAGCGGAAGTGATCATGCTGACCGGCTACGCGGAGTTCGAATACGCCCGGTCGGCCATCCGGCACCGCGTGCGGGAATACGTGCTGAAACCGATCAACTACGACGAACTGGCGGCGCTCATCGCGCGGACGGCGGAACAGATCCGGGCTCGGCGGATGGCACGGCGGCAAGAGGAGAAGCGGTTCGGCCTGGCGGCGGATCTGGCCTATGAAAAAATGGTGCAGGACCTGCTCCTCGGCGTGGCGGATCCGGCGGGCGTCCATCTGCCTTTTCCCGGACCGGGCGGCGGGATGCCGGCCGCGGCGTTCCGCTATGCGGTGATGCTGGCGGATGCCGACGTGCATGCCCAGCGCGGCCGGGGGACGGCCGACTGGGAACGGGAGCGGAAGCTGTGGAACTTTGCCGTTCGCAACGTGCTGAAGGAAGCGCTGCCCGCGGAAGGCGGACTGCGCGTGGCGGTGCTGCAAATGCGGGACGGCGAGTGGTGCATGGTGGCCGGTTTTGCCGGAGAAGGGGATGCGGCCGGCTCGGGCGGCAGCGTCGTGGGCCGCAGCGGCGGCGATGCGGACCGGCATGCGGCCCATCCGGCGGAAACCGCCGTCGCGGAGTGGGCCGAACGGATCCGGCGCACCGTGCTGGATGTGCTGCGCATCCGCCTGTCCGTCTGCTTTTGCCCCGTGCCGGTGTCCGCCGCTGACCTGGCCGCCGTTTACCGCAAATTGCAATGGGCGGTGCAAACGGCGCCGGATGACGGACGGAGCGCGTGGCCGCTCGGGGAACGGATCGGGCGGGAAGATCAGCAGCCGTCCATCTGGGAAGCGGTCGACCGGCTGGTGGGCGCCGTCAAGCGCAATGACCGCGAGGAAGCGGAACGGATGGTGGAGCGGCTCGCCGGCCGGATCCAGTCGGAGGCGGCGCGGTCTCTTGCCGGAGCGGAGAAAATGGCCCACTTCTGCGCGCTGTTCATGCTGCGGGAAATGCGCAGCCTGCAGGTGCTGTCGCCGGATGCCGAGAAAGAGGCATGGGGCCGGCTCGAGCAGTCCGGACGGCTGATCGACATTGTGGACTTCCTGCGCCGCCTGACGGCAAACTGCCTGGAAGTCCAGGCGTCCAAACGGACGGCAGACCGCCTGATGGAAGCCGCCAAGGATTACGTGGACCGCCATCTCACCCGCGATCTCGGCGTTGACGAGGTGGCGGACCATCTCGGCATCAGCGCCAGCTATTTCAGCCTGCTGTTCAAACGCCGTTTCGGCATGACGTTCGTGGAGTATGTGACGTCGGAGCGCATCGAGCTGGCCAAAACGATGCTGCTGCTCACCGACCGGAGCGTGACGGAAATCGGCCGGGCGGTGGGATTTGCGGAACGGCGCTATTTTACGAAGGTGTTCCAGAAAAAGACGGGGGAACTGCCGTCGGTGTTCAGGGAAAAACACAAAAAACGGTCTTGAGCGGACGGAGCGGATGCGCCGGAGGCCGGATTCGGTCCTGAATGCGGGATGCGGTCCGGAACGCGGGAGTCGGTCCGGGACGGATCTGCTCCTGAACGCGGGATGCGGTCCGGAATGCCGGACTCATCGGTTCCGGTCCGAAGCGCCGGCGCAAGAGCCAAAACCGGAACGGTATTGTGAGAGGAGGCGCCGTTTTGCGTGAATCGATGAAGCGGGACAAGCCGGAGCGGACAAATCCGTCTCGGGAGATGCCGGAGCGGGAGAAGCCCGGGCGGGATTTGTCGGAGTGGACGCTCCGGGAAAAGATCGGCCAAATGGTGATGTGCGGGTTTGACGGGAAACAGCCGACGGACGGCATCCGGATGCTCATCCGCGAGTACCGGATCGGCGGCATCATCTATTTTCGCCGCAACGTCGGGACGGCCGAAGAGACGGCGAGCCTGTCCGCCGCGCTGCAGGAGGCGGCGGCGGACGTGTCGGACGTGCCGCTGTGGATCGCCGTCGACCAGGAAGGCGGCATGGTGGCGCGGATCGACCGGGACGTGGCCGTCATGCCCGGCAACATGGCCCTCGGTGCGGCGCGAGACGCCGGGCTGGCCTATGAAACGGCGCTGGCGTCCGCCCGGGATTTGCGCCGGATGGGCATCAACTTCAATTTGGCACCGTGCCTTGACGTGAACAACAATCCGGCCAATCCCGTCATCGGCGTGCGCTCTTACGGCGAGCGTCCCGAGCTGGTGGCAAAGCTGGGAAGCGCGGCCATTCGCGGCTACCAGGCGGGCGGCGTGGCGGCTTGCGCGAAGCATTTTCCGGGGCACGGCGATACGGTGGCGGATTCCCATCTGGAATTGCCCGTCGTGCCCCATGATCCCCGGCGCCTGGACCGGGTGGAGCTCGCGCCGTTCCGCGCCGCCGTGGAAGCGGGCGTGGACGCCGTCATGACGGCCCACGTGCGGTTTCCGGCCCATGAGGACCGCGCCATCCCGGCGACGCTGTCGCCGCGCATCCTGACCGGCCTGCTCCGGGAGCGGCTCGGGTTTTCCGGCATGATCGTCACCGACTGCCTGGAAATGAAGGCCATCTCCGACACCGTCGGCGTCGGCCGCGGCGCGGTCATGGCGGTCAAGGCGGGCGCGGATCTCGTGCTGGTCAGCCACCGGTTGGACCGGCAACTGAAGGCGCTGGAGGCGCTGCATGACGCCGTGCTGAGCGGCGAGATCGGGATGGAGCGGATCGATGACGCGGTTCGCCGGATTCTGGCCGCCAAACGCAGGCGAATCATGGCGGCGCCGGCCGCGCCGGCGGCGGGAAGCGGCGTTCCGGAGGCTTGGGACGTCGCCCGCCGGGCCTGCGAGCGCGCGGTAACGGTGGTCAAAAACGAATGCGGCGCGCTGCCGCTCCGCCGGGAACTGCCGGTGCTGGCCGTCTGGCCGGAAGTGAGGAGAAGCACGGAAGTGGACGAGGCGCTCCGGCCGGCGGTCACCCTCGGCAAGGCGCTGGAAACCCGCGGTTTCCGCGCAAGGGAAATCGTCATCGGCAGCGAACCGGCGCGGGACGAATGGATGGCCGTTGTGGAAGAAGCCCGCGGCGGCGGATACCGGCAAATCGTCGTCGGCACGTACAACGCCGCCTTCGCCCCCGGCCAGCGGGAACTGGTGAAGGCGCTGATGGACTCGACGGACGGATCTGTGGTCGCCGTGGCGCTGCGGAATCCGTACGACCTGCTGCAGTTTCCCGATGTGCCGGCTTTTGTGGCCTGCTACGAAAACCGTCCCCTGATGATGGAGGCGCTGGCGGCCGTGCTGGCCGGCGACCGTCCGGCGGCGGGCCGGCTGCCGGTCACGCTGTCGGACGCCTATCCGTTCGGCCACGGGCTGGCGGGGTGACGGGCTCAAGGCGGCCCGCGATATGGCCGTCTGTTCGGCGACGGCCGCCGAGCAAACGGCAGGGGATTGCATAAAAAGAAAGAACGCGGTTATAATAAGAACACGAACATGTGTTCTTATTTTTTTGAGAAACTTTGGCGGGAACAGAGGCGATGAACAGATGGACCGCGCACCGATGGAACGGACGGAAGAAGAAGCCGAACTGGTGAAACGGTCGGTCATCCTGCCGGTCGTGCTTGACGTGCTGGCGCATGACATCCGCGTGCTGCAGGGATCGCGGGCCAAGATGAACCGGCTGTACATCCGGCAGCTCCACGCTTTGCAGGACCGGGTGTCGCTGGAGCTGTACCATATCCGCCGGCAGCTCCGGCGTGCGGGCATCAAGGTGTTCCGCCAGGAGCGGGCCAGGCTCGGCCTGACGGCCGAATATTTGTGCCGCGGCTACCGGCATTCGTTCACGATGCTTTGGGGCGTCGTCAAAGCGGAAGTCGAGACGGAGCTCGACCGGTTCATGCGCGAAGGCCGGCAGGCCCGAAATGCGTAGCGATGCGGACAAATTGTCCTTAACAGGCGCAAAAACCCAGGGGCATTTGAGGGAGATGCGGACAGGTTGTCCTCATCGGCTCACAAAAGGAAAGGAAAAGCGCCCCCGCCAAGGGAGGCGCCTTCTTCAATCATGAACAGGCCATATCGTTCATGAACCATCCATATTTCATGAAGTCCGATCCGGTCATGAAGTCCGGTCCGGCGATCCGTCAGACCAGTCCCTGGGCCAGCATGGCGTTGGCCACCCGGATGAAGCCGGCGGCGTTGGCGCCCAGCACCAGGTTGCCGGGGTCGCCGTACTCGACGGACGCCTGCATGCTTTGCTTGTAGATGTTCACCATGATTTGGTGCAGTTTGGCGTCCACTTCTTCGAAGGTCCAGACGAGGCGCATGCTGTTTTGGGCCATTTCCAGCGCGGAGACGGCGACGCCGCCGGCGTTGGCCGCCTTGGCCGGTCCGAACAGGACGCCGTTTCTCCGGAACACTTCGACCGCTTCAAGGGTGGACGGCATGTTGGCGCCTTCCGCCACGGCCTTGACGCCGTTGTCCACCAGAATCTGGGCGGAGCGCTCGTCGATTTCGTTCTGGGTGGCGCAGGGCAGCGCGATGTCGCACGGAATCGTCCAGATGCCGGAGCACCCTTCGTTGTAGACCGCGTTCGGATGCTCGCTGACGTATTCCTTGATCCGCTTGCGCTCCACTTCCTTGAGCCGCTTCACCGTGTCCAGCTTGATGCCTTCCGGATCGTACACGTAGCCGTTGGAATCGCTGCAGGCGACCACCTTGGCGCCGAATTGCTGGGCTTTCTCGATGGCGTAGATGGCCACGTTGCCGGAACCGGACACGACGACCGTCTTGCCGGCGAGGGTGTCGTTTTGCGACTTCAGCATTTCGTTGACGAAGTAGACGCAGCCGTAGCCCGTCGCTTCCGTGCGGCCGAGGCTGCCGAAGTAGGCGACGCCCTTGCCCGTCAGGACGCCCGCTTCGTTGCCGCCGCGGATGCGCTTGTACTGGCCGAACATGTAGCCGATTTCGCGGCCGCCCACGCCGATGTCCCCGGCGGGCACGTCAATGTCCGGGCCGATGTGCCGGTACAGTTCGGTCATGAAGCTTTGCGTGAAGCGCATGATTTCCTGTTCCGACTTGCCCTTCGGATCGAAATCGGAGCCGCCCTTGCCGCCGCCGATCGGCTGGCCGGTCAGGGCGTTTTTGAAAATCTGCTCGAAGCCCAGAAACTTGATGATGCTGGCGTTCACCGACGGATGGAAGCGGATGCCGCCCTTGTACGGGCCGAGGGCGCTGTTGTACTGCACGCGGAAGCCGCGGTTGACGTGGATGTTGCCCTGGTCGTCGGCCCAAGGCACCCGGAACGTGATCATCCGCTCCGGTTCGACGATCCGCTCGAGGATGGCCGCCTTGATGAAATGCGGCTCCTTGGCAAACACCGGCACGAGGGAATCGAAAATTTCTTTCACGGCCTGATGAAATTCCGGTTCGCCGGGATTTCGGCGGATGACGGACTCGTAGACGGCATCCGCGTATTTCTGGGCCCGCTCCAGATCCTGGCTGGCAAGAACTTGGGTTGACATGCTCGAACACCATCCATCTTCTAGACTTGGGGAAAAAGCGAACGCTGACATGAAAAGTTACTTTTGCATCTTAACATAAAAAAACGTTTTATGGGAGATGTTTTGTCATAAGAAAATTTTATCGTGACGATAAAGAGGTTTTTGATGACCGGCGGAAACGCTTGCAAGAAATGTGAAGCTTGTCGGAAAAAGGTGGAAACGCGGTGAAAAAAAGGCCCGCTAGCGCGGCCATGCGACAGAATCGTTCAAAAAAGCCTGCGGATCCCGCCGGGAAAAACGGAAGGCAAGAAGCGGAAACCGTCATGCAAACGGGATGTACCCGCCGGTCTGCCGGCATGAAAAAACCGGCCTGGCGGCCGGCGGTCATGTCCGGGAAAATCCCGGCGGGATGGCGGTTCATTTTTCGAAAAGATGCCTGTACGGCGTGCAGTCGATCTGTTCTTTTTCCAGAAACGCCAGCAGGCTGCGGTAGTCCCGTTTCGGCGTGGCCATGATGTAGCCCCGGATGCACAGGTCGCGGTCGATGGCGGCGGCGTTTTCCTTCAGCGCCAGCTCGCCGATTTTGGCGGCGATGGAATGCCGGGCGACGTCGCGGAACGGCCTCGGCACCGGCGACACCAGCTTCTCCAGGAAGGCGCGGGACTCGTCCGTCCACAGATGGCGGCTTTGTTCCACATAGTAATTTTGCCAGTCGAGCTTCGACTTGCCGTCGGCCATGGGCAGCGACTTCAGGAACTTGCGGAACATGAAGTACCCGCCGATGGCAAACAAGCCCACCATCACGAACACCCAGAAGAAAATGAACCACATGAACGGGCTGTTCATCGCGGCGATTCCTCCAACCGGTTGTCACGGCCTGATGCCTTGCATCACTTGTATCATTATAATGCACGTTTAGGGCGTTTTCAGCCTGAATTTTTGAAAGATTTTCAGAAACGAATGTGCTAGAATAATAAACATGCCGGCCACGGCGGAAAGGAGTCTGGAAAATGGTCAAGATCGGGTCCCACGTCTCGTTTTCGGAAAAAGGCCTGCTGGCCGCGGCGAACGAGGCGATCAGCTACGGTTCGACCAGTTTCATGATCTACACCGGCGCGCCGCAAAACACGAAGCGCAAGCCGATCGAGGAACAATATATCGAAGAGGGCAAAGCCCTGATGGCGGAGCACGGCATCGATGAAATCGTCGTGCATGCCCCGTACATCATCAATCTCGGATCCTACAAGCGGAACACCTTCGAGCTGGCCGTGTCGTTCCTGCAGGAGGAAATCCGCCGCACCGCCTACATCGGCGTCAAAAACATCGTGCTGCATCCCGGCGCCTATACGGACAAAGATCCGGAGTACGGCATCAAGCGCATCGCCGAAGGGCTGGACGAAGTGCTGAAAGGCACCGCGGACTCGGGCGTCAGCATCGCCCTGGAGACGATGGCCGGCAAGGGCACGGAACTCGGCCGCACCTTCGAGGAACTGGCGGCGATCATCGACAACGTGGAGCACAGCGACCGGCTCACGGTGTGCCTGGACACGTGCCACGTGCACGACGCCGGCTACGACATCGTGAACGACCTGGACGGCGTGCTGCAGGAGTTCGACCGGGTGATCGGCCTCACCCGCCTGGCGGTCATCCACCTGAACGACAGCAAAAACCCGTGCGGATCGGCGAAAGACCGGCACACGCCCGTCGGCTCCGGCTACATCGGGTTCGACGCCATCCGGCGGGTGGTCGAGCATGAAAAACTGCGGCATTTGCCGTTCATTCTGGAGACGCCGTGGATCGGCCGGGTGAAGGGGCAGGAGCGCCCGATGTACGAGGCGGAAATCGCCCTGCTCACGGGCCGGGTGGCCGAGCGGTTCGGCGGTTCGTTCCTGGAGGACGTGGAGCGGATCGACGCGTTCATGAAAAAGGAAGGCATCCATCACCGGGAATACGTCCTGTCCACCTGGGATCTCCTGAAAAATGACGCCAAGGCGCGCAAGGCGGACGGACGGGAACCGATGGAGCGCCTGTACGACCAGATCGTCGAGCATCATGTGCTGCCGGACGGGCTGAGCGAGGAGCAGATCAACCAGCGCATCACCGTCTGGCTGTCCGGAGGAGGCTGCAGCGTCGCATGACACCGATGACCCAAGCGCAAAACCGGCGCGAAAACCGGGAAAACCGGGCGCGCATGCTCATTTCGTGCCCCGACCGGCCGGGGATCGTCGCCGCCGTGTCGCGGTTTCTTTTTGAAAACGGGGCGAACATCGTCCAGTCCGACCAGTACACGATGGACCCGTCCGGCGGGATGTTTTTCATCCGCATCGAATTCGACCTGGACGGCCTGGCCGAACGGCTGCCGGAGCTTAAGGCGCGGTTCGCCGAAACGGCGAAGGCGTTCGGCATGACCTGGCGGATCACCCGCGCCGACGTGCGCAAACGCCTGGCCATTTTCGTGTCGCGGGAAGACCACTGCCTGCTGGAGCTGCTGTGGCAGTGGCAGGCCGGGGATCTGGACGCGGACATCGCCATGGTCATCAGCAACCATCCGCACATGCGGGAGCTGGCGGAATCGTTCGGGATCCCGTATCATCACGTGCCGGTGACGCCGGAGACGAAGCGGGAAGCGGAACAGAAGCAGCTGGAGCTGATGCGGGGCAAGGTGGACGCCGTCGTGCTGGCGCGGTACATGCAGATTTTGTCGCCGGAGATGATCAGGCACTACCCGAACCGGATCATCAACATCCACCACTCATTCCTGCCCGCCTTCGTGGGCAGCAATCCGTACCGCCAGGCGTACGACCGGGGCGTGAAGCTGATCGGGGCGACGGCGCATTTCGTGACGGAGGAGCTGGACGCCGGCCCGATCATCGAACAGGACGTGCAGCGGGTCAGCCACCGCGACAGCGTGGAAGACCTGAAGCGGATCGGCCGCCACATCGAACGCATCGTCCTGGCGCGGTCGGTCAAATGGTTCACGGAAGACCGCATTCTGGTGCACGGCAACAAGACCGTGGTGTTTGTGTAAAGACGGCGTCGTTTTTCATGCATTCGATGAAAAAGTTGCCCCTCGGCATGAGGCGGCAACTTTTTTTGGATTTATGAATGGGGAGACGGGGGCCATTTCCTTTGAACATGATCAGAGGAGCTTCAGATACGACTTCAAAAACGTCCCGGTGGCCGGGGACAGGCGGCGGTTTTTCAGGAAGACGATGCCCGCTTTGCGCGATGGAATCGGTTCCTTCACCTTCACTTCCACCAGGTTGCCGGCGTCCAGCTCATCCTGGGCGAACTGCCGGGTGACGAAGGAAATGCCGAGCCCCGCTTTGGCGAAGGCGATCAGGAGGTCGACGCTGGCCAGCTCGATTTCCGGCTCCAGCGTGACGCCGTGGGAGGCCGCGAATTCCTGGATGAACCGGCTGGACGTGCTCGTCCGGCTGAACAGGATCAGGGGGTACCGCGCCAGTTCGGCGAGGGACACCGGCTTTTCGGCCAGATGGGCGAATTTCGGTCCCGCGACGAAACAGTCGTGCACGGTGATGGCCTCCAGCGCCGTCAGCGTGCGGTCTTCCACCGGCAGCCGGACGATGCCGAAATCGATGCGGCCTTCCTTCACCTGGCGGATGATTTCGGCCGTCGTGCCGTTCGCCAGCACCAGGTGGATGCCGGGATAGTCGGAGCAGAAGCGGCTCAGGGCGGGCAGCAAATAATGCTTGATGAGCGAGTCGCTGCCGCCGATGCGGAGTTCCCCCCGCAGGAGGCGGCTTTGCTCCCCGATCATCCGCTCCGCCGATTCCAGCGCCTGGAACGCCTGCTCCACATGGTCAAACAGCAGCTGGCCCTCTTCCGTCAGCGTCACGCCCCGCGGCCCGCGGTGAAACAGGTTGACGCCAAGCTGCTCTTCCAGCTGCCGGATGGCGTGGCTGACGCTCGGCTGGGTGACGAACAGCCGCTCCGCCGCGCGGGACAGGTTGCCTTCCTTGGCCACCCAGTAAAACGTGCGGTACAGCTCCATGTTGATCATTCCACATAGGCACCTTCTATAACAGATATAATAAATATTAATTTTATTTATACCATATCGTTTCACTATAATAAAGGTAACGTCAAGGCCGATTGTTGGTCCGGCACCGGTCCTTTTTTTGCGGATGGAAGCTGTCCGGCAGCGATCCTGCTGCGGAAGCGGCAGTCTCCGAAAGCGGCCGCCGTCCGGCGGCGGGCTTGCTCCGGGAGCGGCAGCCGTCCGTCACCCGATCCGCTCCGGACCGGCGGCCAACCGGCGACCGGGCCGCAAGGCCGGACCGGCATTTGGAAAACCCGTCCGGCAATGATACAATGGCGCAAGGACGAGAGGCAAGGAGGAAACGAAATGTCGACGAACGTCAGGACGATTGACGACCTGTCCATCGCCACCATCCGCACCCTCGCGATCGACGCGATCGAGAAGGCGAAATCCGGGCACCCGGGCATGCCGATGGGCGCGGCGCCGATGGCGTACGAACTGTGGACGCGCTTCATGAAACACAGCCCGGCCAATCCATCGTGGATCAACCGGGACCGCTTCGTGCTGTCCGCCGGGCACGGCTCCATGCTGCTGTACAGCCTGCTGCACCTGTTCGGCTACGAAGACGTGTCCATGGACGAGATCAAGCAGTTCCGCCAGTGGGGCAGCAAAACGCCGGGCCACCCGGAATACGGCCATACCCGCGGCGTGGACGCCACCACCGGCCCGCTCGGACAGGGGCTGGCCATGGCGGTCGGGATGGCGATGGCGGAAGCCCACCTGGCCAAGACGTACAACCGCGACGGCTTCAATGTCATTGACCATTATACCTACGTCATTTGCGGCGACGGGGACCTGATGGAGGGCATCTCCAGCGAAGCCGCGTCGCTGGCCGGGCACTACAAGCTGGGCAAGCTGATCGTGCTGTATGACTCCAACGACATTTCCCTCGACGGCGAGCTGTCCCTGTCCATGTCGGAGAAGGTGCTGACCCGTTTCGAAGGGTACGGCTGGCAGACGCTGCGGGTGGAGGACGGCAACGATCTGGCCGCCATCCGCAAGGCGATCGAAGAAGCGCGGGCGGACAAGGAACGGCCGACGCTGATCGAAGTGAAGACGATCATCGGCTACGGCAGCCCGAACAAACAGGGCAAGGGCGGACATGCCGGTCCCCACGGATCGCCCCTCGGCCCCGAGGAAGCGAAGCTCACGAAGGAATTTTACGGCTGGCCGCATCCCGAATTCCATGTGCCGGACGAAGTCCGCGCCCATTTCGCGGCGCTCCGGGAAGAAGGCGTAAAGGCGGAACGCGAGTGGCAAAACCTGTTTGAAGCGTACCGCAAGGCGCATCCGGATCTGGCGCGGCAGCTGGAAGACGCCATCGCCGGCCGGCTGCCGGCAGGCTGGGATGCGGATCTGCCGTGGTATTCGCCGGAAGACAAGGCGCTGGCGACCCGGGCGTCCTCTGGCGCGGCGCTGAACGCCATCGCCAAGCATGTGCCGCAGCTGATCGGCGGCTCCGCCGACCTGGAGTCGAGCACCAACACGCACATGAAAGGCATCGGCGTGTTCACATCCGCCGACTACAGCGGCCGCAACGTGTATTTTGGCGTCCGCGAATTCGGCATGGCCGCGGCGGCCAACGGCATGGCGCTGCACGGCGGCCTGAAGCCCTACGTCGGCACGTTCTTCGTGTTCTCCGACTATCTGCGTCCGGCGGTGCGGCTTTCCGCGCTGATGAAAGTGCCGGTCATCTACGTGTTCACCCATGACAGCATCGCCGTCGGCGAAGACGGCCCGACCCACGAGCCGATCGAGCAGCTGCCGGCGCTCCGCGTCATTCCGGGCGTGACGGTGATCCGTCCGGCGGACGGCAACGAGACGAGCGCCGCCTGGAAATTCGCCGTCGAAAATACGGAAGGACCGGTGGCCCTCGTGCTCACCCGGCAAAACCTGCCGCATCTGCCGGGCACGAAGGACAAGGCGGTCGAAGGCGTCCGCCGCGGCGCGTACGTGCTGTCCGAAGCGAAGAACGGCCAGCCGCAGGGCATCCTGATCGCCACCGGCTCCGAAGTGCAGCTGGCGCTGAAGGCGCAGGAGCAGCTGGCCGAACAGGGCATCCACGTCCGCGTCGTCAGCATGCCGAGCTGGGAACTGTTCGAAAGGCAGTCCGCCGAGTACAAGGAATCCGTGCTGCCGAAAGCGGTCAAGGCCCGCCTGGCCATCGAAATGGCCCATCCGCTCGGCTGGGAGCGGTATGTCGGCGGCGAAGGCGACGTGCTCGGCATCACCACCTTCGGCGCATCGGCGCCCGGCGACCGGGTCATGAAGGAATACGGCTTCACCGTGGAAAACGTCGTCGCCAAATTCAAGGCGCTGCTGTGAGGCGGTGCCGATTGGCGGACACCGTCTGACTCGCAAGGCCGACGCGACGGCCTCTGCATATAGCGGCAAGCCGCCTGCCCGCGGGAAACGACGCGGACGGGCGGCTTTTTTGATCCGCCGCATGATCGGCATGAACGGCATGAACGGCATCCAATCCGGTTGCCGGACGGCATGAAATGGAAAACGCGCATAAAACGGGATGCATAACATCCATCTCATGCATCGCCTGTACAGGATTTCGTGCATTTCGTGACAATGCTTTTTTGCGGCCGGGGGCAAAATGTGCTAATTTTGAATGGAAAAAAGACCGGCGGCCGGGCGGACGATGCGGGGCGAGGCCCGCGGATCCCCAATGCCGCAGCGGGGATGGAGAGGAAGGAGAGGTTTCCATGACGGACAAACTGGTTTTCGACTACAGCAAGGCGCTTGGCTTTTTCGGCCAGCATGAGCTGGATTATCTGGCGGAGCCGGTCCGGCTGGCCCACCAGCAGCTGCACGGCAAGACGGGCCCCGGCTCGGATTTTCTCGGCTGGATCGACCTGCCGGCGCAATACGACCGGGACGAATTCGAGCGCATCAAAAAGGCGGCGGCCCGCATCCGGTCCGACTCCGACGTGCTCGTCGTCATCGGGATCGGCGGCTCGTACCTCGGCGCCCGGGCGGCCATCGAGTCGCTCTCCCATTCGTTCTACAACATGCTGCCGAAGGAGCGGCGCGGCGGCCCGCAAATCCTGTTCGCCGGCCACCAGATCAGCTCCACCTACATGACGCATCTGCTGGAATACCTGGAAGGCAAAGAGTTCTCGCTGAACGTCATCTCCAAATCCGGCACGACGACGGAGCCGGCCATCGCCTTCCGCATCCTGCGTGAAGCGATCGAGAAGAAGTACGGCAAGGAAGAAGCCCGCCGCCGCATTTACGCCACCACCGACAAAGCGAAGGGCGCCCTGCGCAAGCTGGCCGAAGCGGAAAGCTACGAAACGTTCGTCATCCCCGACGACGTGGGCGGCCGCTATTCCGTGCTGACCGCCGTCGGCCTTCTGCCCATCGCCGCGGCCGGCATCGACATTGACGCCATGATGCGGGGCGCCGCCGACGCCTCGAAGCTGTACGCCAACCCGAACCTGGCGGAAAACCCGAGCTACCAGTACGCCGCCGCCCGCAACATCCTGTACCGCAAGGGCAAGACGACGGAAATCCTCGTCAACTACGAGCCGGGGCTGCACTACGTGTCGGAATGGTGGAAGCAGCTGTACGGGGAAAGCGAAGGCAAAGACCACAAGGGCATCTACCCGGCGTCCGTCGATTTCTCCACCGACCTGCACTCCATGGGGCAGTTCATCCAGGAAGGGACCCGCAACATTTTTGAAACGGTGCTGCAGGTGGCCCGGCCGAAGGTTGACATCGAAATCGGCCGCGACCCGGACAACATCGACGGCCTCAATTTCCTCGCCGGCCGGACGATGGACTTCGTCAACAAGAAAGCCTTCGAAGGCACCCTGCTTGCCCACTCCGACGGCGGCGTGCCCAATCTGGTCGTCTCCATTCCGGAGCTGTCGCCCTACTGGTTCGGCCATCTCGTCTACTTCTTCGAAAAGGCGTGCGGCATCAGCGGCTATCTGCTCGGCGTCAACCCGTTCGACCAGCCGGGCGTGGAAGCCTACAAGCGGAACATGTTCGCGCTGCTCGGCAAACCGGGCTTTGAAAAGGAGAAGGAAGAACTGGAGCGCCGCCTCGGCCGTTGAGCCGCCATCGATTGCCAGACGCCATCGGGAGGAACCCGCCCATGCTGGATGAATACCGGACGGTGGAACGCCGCGGCGAGAAGGAGATCGTCATCCGCCGTTCCCGCTTCATCGGCCACGCCGCGCCCGTCGAAACCGAAGAGGAAGCCCAGCGCTTCGTGGAGGAGATCCGCAAAAAACATCCGCAGGCGACCCACAACTGCTACGCCTACGTCGCGGGGGAACGGGACCAGTTCCAGAAGCAGTCCGACGACGGCGAGCCGAGCGGAACGGCGGGCCGGCCGATCCTGGAAGTGATCAAGCGGCGCGGGCTCAAGAACGTCGCCGTCGTCGTCACCCGCTATTTCGGCGGCATTTTGCTGGGCGCAAGCGGCCTCGTCGGCGCCTACGCGGAAGCGGCCGCGGCGGGCATCGACGCGGCGGGGCCGGTCATCCGCAGGCTGCACCGCCTCCTCACCGTCGAAGCGGATTACGGCCGGTACGGCAAAATCGAGTACGAGCTCCGGCAGCGGGGCATCATCATCCGCGACACCGCCTTCACGGACAAGGTGACGGTGGCCTGCCTGCCGCTTTCGACGGAAGCGGAACGGCTGGCGGCGGATCTGACCAACCTGACCCAGGGCCAATGCCCGATCACCCTGGGCGACGGCGTGTACATGAACCACCCGGCTGGAGAATGAAAGACCCTTGGCAGGAATATTGCATATTTTGATCGAAAGATGTCAACAAATGCGCAATTGGGAGGAGTGAACCGGATTTGGATCAATTTTTCAACCGTTTTTTCAATTTCGACAAAATGATCACGCCCACCATCATCAAAATCCTGTTTTGGATCGGCGTCGCGCTGTGCGTCATTTTCGGCCTGTTCCAGATCGTCTCCGGCGCGATTTCGCCGTGGGGCGGCGGACGCGCGGTGCTTTCCGGCATCCTGACGCTCGTGGTCGGGCCGATTCTGGTGCGGGTGTATTGCGAACTGTTGATCGTCATTTTCAAAATGCACGAAGCGCTGCAGAAAATCGCCGATCGGCACAAAGGCGCGGAATCGGATGCCGCGGACGCCGCGGGCGGCAACTGACCGAGCCGGCCCGCGCCGTGCCGTTTCGCCGGTCGCGGCGCCGGCGCCAGAGGAGAGGCTTGCCCGGAACCATCCGGCCATCGCGCCGGATGGTTTTTTTTCGGCAGGAATGAATCTTTCGTCTCCGATGGAACGTAAACATGGGGGAACAAGGCTGGAGGTGATGCCCGTGAGCGCCTGGCTGGTCTGGCTGGTCATCAGCATTTTGCTGATCATCGCGGAAGTGCTGACCTTTACCTTCTATCTGCTGTGGCTCGGCATCGGCGCGCTGGCCGGCATGCTGGTCGCCATCGCGGCGCCGGACGCCTGGCTATTGCAGCTCATCGTCGCCGGAGCCGTGGCCATCATCCTGACGTACACGACCAAACCGTTCATCAACCGGCTGCACGGCAAACGCGAATTCCGCGATCCCGTTGACGAGCTGGTCGGGAAGGAAGGGGAAGTGGTGGAAGACATCGGCGTTTCCACCATGGGCATCGTCCGCATCGGCACGGAAACGTGGAGCGCCACGGCGGACACCCCGATTCCGGCGGGCGAGAAAGTGGTCGTCAAGCACCGGGGAACGGCCGTCGTGCACGTGACGAAAGCGAAAGGAGATGAAAAACCGTAATGGCGTACGTACTGCTTTTCGTTTTGCTGGCGCTGTTCGTCGTGATCGTCGCCATGTCCGTCAAAATCGTGCCGCAGCAGGAAGTCGGCGTCGTGGAGCGGCTCGGCAAGTTCCACAAACTGATCACGCCGGGGCTCAACATCGTCATTCCGTTCATCGACCGGGTGCGGAAAGTGCTGGATCTGCGCATCCAGCAGGCGAACGTGCCGCCGCAGTCCGTCATCACGAAGGACAACGTGCAGGTTCTGATCGACACGATCGTGTTCTACCAGGTGATCAATCCGGAACTGGCCACGTACGGCATCAGCGACTACGAGCTGGGCGTCCGCAACATCAGCACGGCCACGCTGCGCCAGGTGATCGGCAAGCTGGAACTGGACGAGACGCTGGCCGGCCGGGAGCGCATTTCGGCGGAAATCCGCACGGCGCTCGATGAAGCGACGGAGAAATGGGGCGTCCGCATCGAACGGGTGGAAGTGCTGGATATCAAGCCGCCGGAAGACATCCAGGAAGCGATGGACAAACAGATGAAGGCGGAGCGGTCCCGCCGCGCCATCATCCTGGAAGCCGAAGCGGCCAAGCAGGACATGATCCTGCGGGCGGAAGGCGAACGGCAAAGCGCCATCCTTCGGGCCGAAGGGGACCGGGAAGCCCGCATCCGCGAAGCGGAAGGTCTCCGCAAAGCCCAGGAGCTGGAGGCGGCCGGCCGGGCGGAGGCGATCCGGCTCGTGGCCGAGGCGGAACGGAACCGGATCGAGCAGCTCAAGAACGCCGGTCTGGACGAATACGTGCTGGCCTACAAGTCGTTCGAGGCGCTGATGGACATGGCGAAGGGAGAAGCGAACAAAGTGTTCATCCCCTCGACCGCTTTGGAAACGCTGGGCAGTCTCGGGGCGATGGCCGACGTGCTGAAAGTGAAGAAAGACTGAGAACGGCACGGGCGCGTGCGCCATATACTGCGATATGCGCGGGATATGGCGCATTTTTTGCGCAGCCCGGGACGGCGCATAAGGCCGATGCGGCGTTTTTCGGCTGGCGCATGGAAGATGACCGGAGAGAAGGAGTGCGCATGGCAACGGAACCATCGCTCCCGTCCGTCGCCGAACGGGGGATCGCCGATGCGCGGGACGGGAGGACGGACTCGGCGGAAGCCGGCGGACGAAGGGAACCGTGCGGGGAACACGGATGGGTGGCGGCCGGTCCGGACGGCCGGACGGAACCGGCAAGCGGGGAACCCTCGGACCGGGAAGCCATCCTGGACCTTGTCCGGCTTGCGGTCCGCAGGCACGCGGGCGGCGCGACCGCCGTGCTGCTTGCCGGCAGCGCCGCCGGCGGCACGCCGCTTGCGGCCGGCTGTTTGCCGGACAGCGACCTGGACGTCGTGGCGTTCACGGAGAAGGGACGTTCCCGGCGCCTGGCGGTGCGGGAACAAGGGGTGCTGATCGAACTGTTCATCGTTCGCGAACGGGACTACCCGGCGCTGCTGCGGGAAGCGAGAAGGACCGGCCTGCCGTCGCTGGCCCGCATGTGCAGGGACGGCCGGGTGGTGGAAGGCGGCCGGCGGGCGGAAGCGTTCAAAAGGGCGGCGGAGCGGACGTTGCGGGCCGGTCCCCTGCCCGTGACGTTCGCCGAACTGGACCGGCGGCGGTGGGAACTGACGGAACTGGCGGACGATTTCCGCCATGCCGGCCGCCCGGAAGCGCTGTTCGTCGCCGCCGGACTCCTCGGGAAAACGGCGGAATTTGTGCTCCGGGCGAACGACCGGTGGCTGGGGGTCGGCAAGTGGGCGCTCCGGGCGCTGGAGGAATTCGACCCGGCCGCGGCCCGCAGCCTGACGGAGGCGGCGGAGGCGTTCTTCCGGAACGACGACCGGCGGCCGCTGATCGAGGTTGTCGATCGGTCGCTCGCGCCATTCGGCGGCCCGCTGCGCGAAGGCTGGACGGACGAGGCGCGGTTCGGCGGAGAGATGGAGGCGGAACCGGACGAAGACGCCTGAAATGCGGCGGAGGAGAAACCGAAGGCGGCGCGCGGAATGTGCAAGGGAAGGGGGCCGCCGCGGGCCGGACCGGGGGTTGCGGCATGGAATGGCCGGTCCCGGGAGGCGTCGGTCCCGCCGGAAACCGGGGAACGCCGCTGACGGTCCAAGACCGGGAAGGCCTGCGGCAAATATCGGGGGCCGGAAAAGCAAAAGCCGCACGCGGCCGGTGAACGCCGGCCCGTGCGGCTTTTGCCCTGTTTTTCCCAAAAAGCCCGATTGTTGTTGACGCACCGATGGAACCAGCGGCCGGCACCCCTCCCTTCCGTGCATGGGATGGTGACTGTACCCCGTTTCGTTACAGTTTACACAGCCGCATTCGCCGTTGATTGGGTAAGGGTCCATGCGCGGCGGAGTTTGGGCGGTCCGGTTCGCCGAAAGGCCGGAGTCGTGCCGAAGGCCTACCGGCGGCTTGCCGGTTCCGGCAGCCGGTGGAAGGCTTTGCCGGACGTGTACCACCATTTGCCGCCGGCCACGGCGTGGAATTCGTCGATGGCCGGGATGTCCCATTCGGTCAGGCGGCCGTTTTTCGCGTCCCACAAATACAGCCGGCTCTTCCGGGTTTCCCAGTCCGTCACCGTCCAGGCCAGCGTCCCCTCGTCGGACGTGACGGGATGCCAGTCGATGGCCGGAAGCGCCACCTGTCCGCTTTTTCCGTCCACCAGGGCGAACGGCCCGTGCGGCGAGCCGGCGAAGACGCCGGTAACGCGTGCGGGCGCCGGGCCGTCGACAAGCGTCAAGCCGGTTTCCCGGCCCGTCTTCAGATCCAGGAGGGCGAACCGCCGGCCGGTCTTGATCCGGTGCCCCCGTTCGTCCGTTTCGTCCGACAGCCGGTAGCGCTCGACGAGAACGGTGCCGCCGCCCGCGGCCGGCCAGCCGGCCAGGTCGACGTATTCGCCGTCCGCGTCCCGCTCCAGGACGCGGACGAGACGGCCGTCGCGGTCGAAGAACGTAAGGCGTTCGGGGGCGGCGAGATCGGTTTCGCCGTCATTTCCGATGATGTGCCGCAAATCCTTGTCGAACGTTTCCGGGAGCACGGCGTATCGCCCGTCGAGGCTCCAACGGACGGCGGGGTGGTTGGTGAATCCCTGCGGAAAGGGGACGGCGGCCAGCACGTTCCCGGCCAGATCGTAAACCCGAAATTCCTCCCGCTCATGGTCTTCGTACCAGAACCGTTCGCCGTCCGGCGACGAATGGACGAAGACGAAAGGCCATCCCATGGCGAAGCGGTCCTTGAGCAGCGTCACGGTGCCGTCCGCGAGATCGGCCACCCACATGCGCCCGGTTTCGTTTCCGACCATGACGAACGAAGACCCGTCGCGGGTGAGCCAGCTGGTTGCGTAGTGCATTTCCTCCGCTCCCGGCAATTCCGGCACGAGAACGGCCGTCTCGCCGGTGGCCGGATCCAATTTCTTCAGCTGATAGCGCGTGCCCGCCTCGCCGCCGCTTTCGGCGGCCACGAACACCCAGCTCCCGTCCGGGAGGAAGCCGTGGCCGCGGGCGATGCCGTGCGCCTGATACAGGTTGGCCGTTTCCGCCGCGTACAGGGGCACCACCCGCACGCCGCCGGCGGCGGCGTCCACGATCACGGCGGTGTTGAATATCCACCCGGCGTTGACGCCGCCGGCTTCGTCCGTGATCAGATCCTGGATGATGTACGTCTTGCCGCCGACCGGCGGCGAAAGGTGGAGAAATCCTCCATAGATGTGCCGGTCGGCGGCCAGCACGAAACCGTCTTCCGTCGGCGCGTAGACCAGAGCGGCCCCCCCGATGTCCCACCTGCGGCAGCCGTCGCAGGCGGCATCCGGGTCCGTGACCCGCACGTACCGGCCGTCCTGCCAGACGTAGACGCTTTTTTCGTACAGGCCCGTTTCCATGTTGTAGAAGTCGTTTTCGAACGCCCGGGCGCCGATGCGGCGGAACGTTTTCGAGTACGCCTGGACACCGGAATAAATGCCGGCCCAAAGCAGCCGGATCCCGTCGGCCGACACGTCATACAGGTTGTAGGCGAACCCGTTGGACGACATGTACTGTCCCAGCGTGAATTCGGGACGGCCGTCGCCGTTGTAGTCGTCGATCCAAAGGGTGAAATCCCGGCGTTCGTCGAACACGAGGGGCTGGCCGCCGAAATCCGGATTGACGTCCCTCGCATGCAGGACCGCGCCGCCTGCATCCAGAAGTTCGATGCGGACGTCGCCTTCCCGCACGGTGCCCATGAACGGACCGGGCTCGGTTTCTTCCCGCTTCACGCCCTTCGTCATGCGGATGACGAGCCGTTCTTCGGCGCCGTCTCCGTCGGCGTCGAGCCACGCTTCGGCCAGCACTTCGCCGGCCACCGGCACGGAAACGGAGACGGCCGGGCGGGCGCCGTCGCCGCTTTCGCCTGCCTCGCCGTCTGCGTCCGCATCCGGCCGGAGCGCCGCTGTCGGCCCGTCCTCCGCTCCCGTTCCGGCGGCGACCGTTTCGCTTTTCTCCCGGCCTGCGGCGTCCGGCTGCGCGGCGCCGCCGCCGTCCTGCGTGCAGGCCGCCGCGGCCAGCGCCAGGGCGAGCGCCGCCATGGCGGACAATTTGTACGAGCGTCTTTTTCTTGCATGCATGGTGTGTCACCTGTCTTGGCCGTCTGCGGAAGACGGAACCGGTTTCGTTTTCCAGTTTCTGCAGATATAGACGCTTCCGGGATCCTGAAAGTTTCTCTACGATCGGGTTCCAAAAATGCCGATATAGAAGTCAAGAAGGACAAAGGAGGGATCTCCCGTGAACAGCCCCCTGCTGTTTGTCTTTACCGGCACCGGCGGTTCCGGCCGCAAGACGGTGGCTCACCGGCTCGGCGGGGAATCCGGATGGCGGCACGTCCGCTCCTGCACGGACCGGCCGCCGAGGCGGACGGACCGGCCCGACCGGGATTACCATTACCTGACGCCGGACCAATTCGCCGCGGAACAGGCGGCGGGCGGATTCGTCGAGACGGTGGAAATCGGCGGCTGCCGCTACGGCATCCGGCGGCGGGAACTGGAGGAGGCGCTGGCGGAAGGACGCCACGTCTACCTGATCCTGAACCCGGACGGGGCGGAGACGTTCAAGCGGCTGTACGGCGAACGGGTGATCCGGATTTTCCTGTACGTGGACAAGCGGACGCTGCGGGAACGGCTGGAGGAAAAGGGCGCCGACTACAACGTCATCGAGCGGTATCTGGAATCGTACACGGATGAAGTGACATACCGCAACGCCTGCGAAGTGGTCGTGCAGAATCTGGTCCTGGAGGAGACGCTGGACAGGCTGCGGGAAGCCCTCAAGCCCTGCATGGCCTGACGTCGGCGCGGCGGCACGGCAGGCCGGCATTTCCGCGTACGGCCCGCGGCTTCCCCGCATGCCGCCGCCGGATCCGGTTCCCGGCATCCCGGCGGACCGGCGGCCGGATGCGGGCCGTGTCCCGCGGGCCTTCATTGGCCGGCGGGTCCGGGCGGCCTGTCCCCGGCGAACGCCATGAGCGGCCGCTCTCCGAGGCCGCGCAGGTTGGGCGTGCGGATCAGGACGCGGTGGGGCCTGGCGCGGAGCAGCCGCAGGATCGCCTCCGCCCGATGGCCCTGGTATCCCCCTTTCGCTTCCTCCGGCGCCGGCGGTTCGACGAACACCACGTCCCCCAGCTGAAAAATGGCGCGGATGGCCTTTTCGAAGTCGGGAAAATGATGCAGGACGCTGAGCGCCAGCACGACGTCGTACCGGTTCTTCTTTGCCATGGCGTCCAGTTCGCGGGCAGTGACGGTGCGATGAATGAGCCTGACGCGGGGGTTGCCGTTCAGCTTCATCCACTTGACGATGCCCGGCGACGATTCGATCATGGTGACGTTCGCGTTGAAATCTTCCGCCAGCCGGAACGAAAAGTAGCCGTTCGCGGCGCCGATGTCGAGGACGGAGATGGGCCTGTCAGCCCTATCCGCGGAATAGCCGAGACGACGGAGCTCCTTCCGGATGGCCAGATAGCGTTTTTCGCACTCGCGCTTCCCCTTGGCCACCCGCTTCCCCTTCACCCAGGCATCCTGGTACACGGATATGGTCACCCCCTTTCAGAGCAGGCCGAGCCGTTTGGCTCTTTCCGATCCGTCCAGCCGGAAGTACAGCCGGAACACCTGCTCGGCCTGTTCGGGCGTGTATGTGCCGTTCGCCACCTGGGGCCATTCGAGGATCCGGTCGATGTCGGCCACCCGCGGAAATTTGCGATGGATCCGGGCGACGAACGATTCGATGCCGAGGGCGGCCAGCACGGCGATCCGGTGCTGGCCCGACGTGACGATGAACCGGTACCGCTTGCCGTCTTTCAGGTAGAACCCCCTGATGTAGCCGTCCGGGTACCGGTCGGGTTGATACCCTTCCTGCCGGATTTTTTCGTACAGGTGGCGGCAGCGGGCGTCATGGAAATGGATCGCCCGGGGCGAGAACGGCCCGAAATGCTGCCGGGCGTTGGCCGGCGTGAACGTGACGTCAAGCCACGGCAAGGGCGGCCAGTCGGGCAGTCGGGCGAGTCCGCCGGGCAAGGCCGCCTTGGGGATGCCGGTCATCGCCTCCAGCAGCGAACCGGGTTTGAATCGCTCGAAGTATCGGGCGAGAACGGATTCCATGGGCGGCAGGCCGGGGTTTTTCGCATATTGGCGGAGGAACGCCACGAAATAGTGCCAGCCCGGCGGCGTATAGGCATAGCCGAGGATGTCGCGGCAGACGGAAAGGCGGACGTGGACGAGCGGCGACGCGGCGGCGATCGCTTTGCGTCCTCCTGGAACGGCCAACGGGAACACCCCCTTGCTGCATTCGGAAAATCGGCCATTGTCCGGTACACGGAAAAGGACATGCCGGTTTCGCCGGCATACAGACAAGCTATGAAGGGGCGGGGGGCGGTGAAACGGCGTTTGGACGAGAGGGTGTGAAAAAAGGGCGGCGGATGGAAAACAAAACGCCCGGCCGGTTTTCGAAACCGGTCGGGCGTCATTTGTGCGGCGGGCCGCCGCGATGGGCCGCGTTGCCGGCGCCTCAGCGCGAACGGATTTCCTGGCGCATGAACAGCCGGTAGGAAATGCCGAACAGCACGGCGGAACCGGCCACCAGGAACGTCAGCTGCGGCCACACGAGCAGCAGGCTCTGGCCGAGGGGCAGCGGCGCGTCCAGGGCCAGGGACAGCTGTTCCTGCGTGACGAGGCCGACGCTGCGCACCGACGGGATCATCAGGGTCGTGGTGGCCTCGGTGAACAGCTGGCTCGGCGACAGGCGCTGCAGGAACAGGATCGTCTCCCGGTAGGCGATGTAGTCTTCCAGCGTCGCTCCGCTGCCCGGCAGAAGGGCTTCGGCCAGCAGGTTGATGATCATGCCGAAGAACACGGCAAAGAAAATCCACACCGCGACGCAGATCAGGGCGCTGGTGGCCGGCTGGCGAAGCACGACGGAGAACAGGATCGACAGGTTCAGCCAGAAGGCCGTGTAGACGACGCACAGCAGCAGGAAGCACACCATGCGCAAAAACTCTTCCGGCGTGAACGGAATGCCGATCGTGTACAGCCCGATGCCCATGATGAGAAAACCGAGGGCAAAGTACATGATCGCGATGACCGCGAGCGACGCGAGGAACTTCGCGCTGATGACGTAGTCCCGGTGGATCGGCTGGCTCATCAGGCGGCTCAGGGTGCCCTTGTTGCGCTCCGAGTTGACCGCGTCAAAGCCGAGCATCAGCCCGAGCAGCGGCGCCAGAAAGCCGATGAAGCTGACGAAGGACGGCAGCGTGCCGTTGGACAGCGTGTACAGCCGCAGGAAGACGAAACTTTTGAGCTCGTCGCTGGCCGGGCTGATGGACGCCAGCGCGCTGATGGACGAATACAGCGAACCGGCGGTGGTGAGGAACACGAGCCCGAGCAGGGCGATGAACCGCCAGCTGCGGAAGTGGTCGGACAGCTCCTTCTCGAACATCACCGCAAACGGGTGTTTCGGGCGGTTGCGCCTCGCTTCCGCGCGCTCGCGCAGCCATTTCGGATAAAGGCGGTCCAGCGCGTTTTTCAGCCGTTGTTCAGGCGTGCTTTGCGGTTGCTGCGCTTGCGCCTGCATGCGGATCACCTTCCTCGAAATAGCGGTGATAGATTTCATCCAGCCCGAAGTCTTTCCGGTGGAGATGGGTCAGCACGGCGCCGGCTTCCACCACCGCCTTGGCCAGTTCGCCGGCCATGTCCCGCGAGCAATGGAACACATGCAGGCCTTCCTTTTTCTCGACCCGCACGACGTCCGGCAGCCCGGCGAGCCGGCCGGCAATGGCTTCGGCCTGCTCCAGGGTGCCGCCGGGCACTTCGATGCCGAGCTCGATGGATGTGTACGAATCAACAAAGAGCTGCTGGGCCAAGGTGCGGATGTCGCCTTCCGCCAGCAGCCGGCCTTTCACGAACAGGCCGACCCGGTCGCAGATCGCCTGCATCTGGTGCAGATGATGGCTCGAGATGAGCACGGTGATGCCGTCTTCGCGGCTCAGCCGGCGGATGAGGTCCAGGAGCTCGCGGACCCCTTCCGGGTCGATGCCGAGGGTCGGTTCGTCCAGGATGATCACTTCCGGCCGCTTGATCAGCACGTCGGCGAGGCCGAGGCGCTGCCGCATGCCGCGGGAGTAGGCGCCGGTCCGCTTGTGGGCGGCTTCCTTCAGGCCGACCCGCTCCAGGAGATGCCACGCCCGCTCCTCGGCTTCCCGCTCGCTCATCCCGTTGAGCATGGCGGTGTACATCAGGTTGTCCAGGCCGTCCCGGTCATCGTAAAACCCGACGTCGTCGGGCAAATACCCGACTTTCCGCTTCACTTCCATCGGATAGCGGGTCGAGTCGAGACCGCAGACGGTGGACGTGCCCGACGTCGGTTCCGTCAGGCCCAGCATCATCAGGATGGTCGTCGATTTGCCGGCGCCGTTCGGACCGAGCAGGCCGAAAATTTCACCGGGATGGATGTCCAGGTTGAGGCGGTCCACCGCGGTGAAATCCCCGTACTGTTTGGTCAGGTCCCGCAGTTTGATGATGGGTTCGGCCACGGTTACCTCCTCCCGTATTTACGGAACAGATAGATGATGCCCAGGGCCACGGCGGCGACGATCAGAATGCCGATCCAGCCCCACAGCACCGGCGTCTTGACGCTCATCCGGAGGCTGATGGATTGTTCCACCTGCGAGTTGCCGGCGCGGATGCCCACCACGTAGTCGCCGGCGATCGCCTTGTTGCTCGCCTTGATCGTGGCGGTGATCGTCTTGCTTTCCCCGGCGGGGATGACGATGTTGTCGGTTTGGTCAAAGGTCACTTCCCAGTTGGACGGACGGGTGGAGCTGAGCCGGATGCCTTCCAGGTCGGACGAGCCGGTGTTGCGCAGCACCAGGTTGATTTTCCGCTCCTGGCCGGCGGTGATGTCCGCGCTCAGCAGTTCGTTGTCCGTCGCGAGTTCCATCTTGTAGGTGCCGGTGATGACCGCCTCCAGTTCCACGGTGTCGCCGGTGGTGGCGCTGGCCGCCTCGATCGGGATTTTGTACGTGCCGGCTTCCACGACGATGGCCGGTTTCACGTTGACCGTGATGTTGCTGGTCGCGTTCGGCTCGACGACGACGGAGCTGACGTTCTTGCCGGCGCTGGTGAACGTGACGTCCCATCCGTCGGGCGCCCCGTGGCGCAGCGCATACGTTTGCTGTTCAGCCGTCTTGTTGGCCAGCTTGATCGTGTACGTGAAGCTGGCGTCCGCGGCGCCTTCCAGGTTCGGCTGGTCGCTGGTCAGCTCCGTGCGGAACGTGCCGGCTTCGGTCACGCTCACGACGAGGGGCAGGGACACGCCCTGATTCGTGGCCAGCTGGAAGCGGAAGTCGCCCTTGTCCACCGCCAGCGGCACGGTGACCGACAGGGTCAGGTCCAGGGCGTCACCCGGCTTCACCGCGACTTCGCTCACCAGGTAGCCGCCCGATTTCAGTTCCGTTTCCCAATCGTTGGGAAGGCCGGAAACGGTGAGGCCGATGTGCTGGATGTTTGCCGTGTTGTTGAGCACTTCGACGGAGTAGTTGACGGTCTGTCCCGGGCTTGCCGCCAGTTTGGTCAGGGGCGTGTACAGCTCGATCGGATCCGCCGCCGCGGCGGGAGCCGCCATCGCCAACCCCCCGAGCAGCATGATGACGAGAAGCACGATGCCTTTCTTTTTCCAGTCGCGCATGTCTGGTTACCCTCCCTGAAAAACGTGAATCTCCTTTTTGGACCATCTTGCCAGCCCAAACTTAAAAGAACTTGAAACATTCCTTAAACGAACATTAAAAAGTGCCGGCGGGCGCCCGGCGCATATTTTTCGGCAAGGCGGCCACAATAGGAAAAATATCACGATTGGCGCGCGGGACGCAAACCTTGTGTCCGTCGCCGGTCGAAAAACGGCGGAAAGCGGAAACGGAAGGGAGACGAAGGGGCATGATCCTGTACCGGGCCGCCAAACGCGCGGCATCGGGCCGCAAAATCGGGATGCCGGAAACCGTTCGCGCCGGCGGCGCGGAGGCGGAAAAATGGCTGCTTGAATGGCTGGCCGGCGAAGGCGCCGAAACGCCCGGCGCGGCATCCGGCGGCGAGTCCGCTCCGCAGCCGGCGCAGTGACGGCGCCCGGCCATTCGTCCCAAGCTTCCCTGCCGCGCCGGTTGCCGGGCCCGCCGGCCGCCTGAAGCGCCGGCCGCCGATATGCTATAATGCAGTCGGAGGCGAGCGGCCGGCATGAAGATCATCCTGACGACACTGAACGCCAAATACATCCACGCCAACCTCGCGCTGCGATATCTGAAAGCGTATTGCCGGCGCGATTTTGACGTGGACATCGTCGAATATACGATCAAGGACCCGGTGTTGAACATCGTGGGCGACCTGTACGTCCGCAAACCCGACGTGGTCGGCTTTTCCTGCTACATCTGGAACATCGAACAGACGCTGGAGGTCGTCCGGCTGCTGAAAAAAGTGCTGCCGGACGTCGTCGTCGTGCTGGGCGGCCCCGAGGTGTCCTACGACACGGAAGAATGGATGGAGCGGGAGCCGGCCGTCGATTTCATCGTGATGGGCGAAGGGGAGGAGACGTTTCATCACCTGCTGACGGAGCTTTCGGGCAGCCGGAAATTCCACTTCGTGTTCGGCGCCGCGTACCGCAAAGACGGCCGGGTGGTGGTCAACCCGCCGCGGCCGAAGCTGGATTTGAACGACATTCCGTCGCCGCACCGGTTTCCCGAGGATTTGCCCGATCTGGGCAAGCGGATCGTGTATTTCGAAACGAGCCGCGGCTGTCCGTTCAGCTGCCAGTTCTGCCTGTCCAGCATCGAAACGGGCGTCCGCTATTTCGACATCGAACGGTCGAAGGCGGATTTGAAATATTTGATCGACAACGGCGCGAAGCTGATCAAGTTCGTCGACCGCACGTTCAACATCAAGCGGGACTATGCGATGGACATTTTCCGTTTCCTGATCGACCACCACAACGGCTGCGTGTTCCAGTTCGAGATCACGGCGGACATCATGCGGCCGGAAGTGCTCGATTTTCTGGCGGCGCACGCGCCGCCGGGCATCTTCCGGTTCGAGATCGGCGTGCAGTCGACGAACGAACTCACCAACGAGCTGATCCGGCGGCGGCAAAACTTCGCCAAGCTCGCCCGCACGGTGACGAAGATCCGGGAAAGCGGCAAAATCGTCCAGCACCTGGATCTGATCGCCGGCCTGCCGGAGGAAAATTACGAATCGTTCCGCAAAACGTTCAACGACGTGTTCGCGCTCCGGCCGGATGAACTGCAGCTCGGGTTCCTGAAGCTGCTCCGGGGCACCGGGCTCCGGCGGGACGCGGACAAATACGGCTATGTCTACATGGACAAGCCGCCCTACGAAGTGCTGGCCTCGAACGTGCTCCCGTATGGCGACATGATCCGGATCAAGCGGGCGGAAGACGTGCTGGAAAAATACTGGAACGCCCGCCGGATGGACCGGACGGTGACGTACCTCGTCGACCGCGTGTTTCCGTCGGCGTTCGACTTTTTCCAGGCATTCGGGGACTATTGGGAAGCGCGGGGCTGGAACCGGATCGGCCACCAGCTGGAGGATCTGTTCGTCCGGCTTTACGAGTTTCTGGCGCACCGGGGCGTTCCGCAGCTGGACGTGGTCCTCGGCCTGATGAAGCTGGATTATTTTTTGAACCACCGCTTCAAGCCGCGCAAAATCTGGTGGACGTTCGAGCCGGGCAAAAGCGGCCTGCAGGCGCTGATGCGGCTGTTTGCCGAGCGGGCGGAAGAGGTGTCGCCGGAACTGGCCGCCATGGGCCTGTCGGAGCAAGACCTGTACAAGCATGCCGTGGCGGAGCTTTTGCCGTTCGATCTGCCGGCGGTGCTGAAGGAGATGCGGATTGGCGACGGACCGGACGGGCCGGCCGGACGCGCGCCGTCCGGTTCGCCATCCGGCTTTCCGGACACGCCGCCGGGACGGTCCCCGTCTGCCGACGGGGACGTCCGCCGGCGCCGCACCGCGCTGCTCGTCGTCTATCCGCCGGACGGCAGCGGCGCGCGCTGGTTTGCCGCCCCGCTGGAGGAGGCCTGACGCGCGGCCTTGCGGGGCGTTTCGCTGTTTCCATTCGCGGCCGCGCGGGATTTTGACGGAGGAGAGGAGCAAACGGGATGCTGAGGCGTTTTTTTGCCTATTACCGGCCGCATTGGCGGCTTTTTCTGTTGGACTTCGGCAGCGCGGTGGTGATGGCGGGGCTGGAGCTGATGTTTCCGCTGGCCACCGCCTGGATCATCGATGAACTCGTGCCGCAGGGCAACTGGCAGTGGATCCTGTATGCCGGCCTCGGCCTGGTGGGGCTGTACCTGGTCTGCACCGGCCTGCAGTTCATCGTCACGTATTTCGGCCACAAACTCGGCCTCAACATTGAAACGGACATGCGCCAGCAGCTGTACGACCATCTGCAGAAGCTGTCCTTCCGTTTTTACGACAACACGAAAACGGGACACCTGATGAGCCGGCTGACGGCCGACCTGTTCGACATCGGGGAATTGGCGCACCACGGCCCGGAGGACCTGTTCATCGTGGCGATGACGCTGGCCGGCTCCTTTTCCATCATGGCGTATCTGAACCTGCCCCTGACGCTCGTCACGCTGATCGCCGTGCCGGTCATCATCTGGCTCATCGCGGTGTGCAACCTGAAAATGGAGAAGGCCTTCACAAACATGTACGAGCGGATCGCCGACGTCAACGCCCGGGTGGAGGACAGCGTGGCGGGCATGCGGGTGGTCCAGTCGTTCACCAACGAAACCCATGAAAAGGCCCGCTTCGCCGTGTTCAACCGCAAACTGCGGGAAGCCAAGCTGCGCGCCTATTTCGTCATGGGGTACGCGCATTCCGCCACCCAGCTGCTCATGCGGGTCATGACGCTCATCGTGCTTCTGTTCGGGGCCTTTTTCGTCATGCGGGGGTCGCTCAGCTACGGGGAGCTGGTCGGCTTTTTGCTCATCGCGAACATTTTCGTCAAACCGTTCGAAAAGATCCTCGCGCTGCTGGAAATTTATCCGAAGGGCATGGCCGGCTTCAAGCGGTTCCAGGAGCTGCTGGCGGTGGAGCCGGACGTGGCGGACGCGCCGGATGCGGTCCCCGCCGGCCCGTTCAGGGGCGACATCGAATTCCGCGGCGTGACGTTCGGCTATGACGGGCATCAGAAGGTGCTGGAAGGCATCGACCTGTCGATCCGCGCGGGGGAAACCGTCGCCTTCGTCGGCCCGTCGGGCGCGGGAAAGACAACCCTCGTCAGCCTGATTCCGCGCTATTACGAAATCGACGGCGGAGAAATCCGCATCGACGGGACGGACATCCGCAAGTACACCCTCCGCTCGCTCCGGTCGCAAATCGGCGTGGTGCAGCAGGATGTGTACCTGTTTGCCGGCACGATCCGGGAAAACATCGCCTACGGCAGGCTGGACGCCACGGAGGAGGAAATCTGGGAGGCGGTGCGGCGGGCCCATTTGCTCGAGTTCGTGAAGGGACTGCCGGAGGGGCTAGACACGGAAATCGGGGAGCGGGGCGTCAAGCTGTCCGGCGGGCAGAAGCAGCGGATCGCCATTGCCCGCATGTTTTTGAAAAATCCGCCGATCCTGATTCTGGACGAAGCCACGAGCGCCCTCGACACGGAAACGGAGGCGGCCATCCAGGAAGCGCTGGACGAGCTGTCCGAAGGCCGCACGACGCTGGTGATCGCCCACCGGCTGGCCACGGTGCGCGGCGCGGACCGCATCATCGTCGTGACGGAGGACGGGATCGCCGAGCAGGGGTCGCACGAGGAACTGATGCGGCGGGGCGGCGTTTACGCCCGGCTGAACGCGGCGCAGCTCGTCTGAGTTGCGATGGGGCGGATGGGCAAGGCGTCTGCCGAAAGCAAAAACGCTTCGGATTCCGCGGGGAGCGGAACCCGAAGCGTTTTTTTTGTCCCGGTTGGCGGATGGTCCCGGCAGCCGGATGCCGCCGCCGTCACGGCAGCCGGCTGCGCAGCACGGTCAGGCGGCCGCTCAGTCCGCAGTCGCCCAGGTTGGCCGGCAGCAGCACGCAATCCCCCGCAGACAGGGGCATGTCCCCGTCCGCCCAGGCGAGGGCGCCTTCGCCTTCCGCCACGATCAGGATCGAGAAGGTGTCCGGGAATGAGCCGATGGTCCACGAGCCGTCCACCAGCGCCTTCTCCGTCACGAAATACGGGCATCGGACCAGCTCCAGCCATTCGTGCGGCCGGTCCAGGTCCGTCCGGGCGTGCCGGGCGCCGGCGTTGTCGAAGTTGATGACGTTCAGCGAGTCTTCGATGTGCAGTTCCCGCGGCTTGCCGTCCAGGCCGGGCCGGTTGTAGTCGTAGATGCGGTATGTCGTGTCGGAATTTTGCTGGATTTCCGCCACGAGCACCCCGGCGCAGAGCGCATGGACGGTGCCCGCCGGGATGAAGAACGTGTCGCCGGGGCGCGCTTCCACGGACTCGAGGGCGTCCATGACGCGGTTTTCCCGGATCGCTTCGGCAAGCGACTCCCGCGTCCAGCCGGGCTTGAGGCCGTAGATGATTTTGGCGCCGGGCCTGGCGTCGAGCACGTACCACATTTCCGTTTTGCCCGGTTCTCCCGGCGGCAGGCCGGCGTAATCGTCGGACGGGTGCACCTGGACGGACAGATCGTCGTTGCAGTCGAGCAGTTTGACCAGCAGGGGGAAGCGCCCGCTTCCCTTCGATTGACCGGCTCTCGCGGAACATTTGGCGCCGAACCATTCCCGGCCGAACGCTTCCCGGACTTCGTCGAATCCTTTGCCGGCCAGTTCGCCGTTGAGCACCGCGCTGACGCCGTTTTGGTGGTCGGCGATCGTCCACGCTTCCCCGATGGGGCCGTCCGGCAGCGCAAAGCCGAAGCGCTCCAGGGCGCGGCCGCCCCACACCCGCTCCTTGAAGGCCGGCCGGAATTTCAGCGGATACGGTTTCATCTCTCCATCATCCTCCGATTGGTTGTGACATGCTCTTTATGGGTTTGGCGCAGGCCGTCGGCGTTCGGCTTCCGCCGGACGGGGAAGCCGACCGTTCTCCCGTCCCGGATTCATGCGCCGCCTTTCGGTTTTCGGCTTTTCTCCACGGCGAGCAGATACGGGCGGTCGGGCTGGCCGAACAGACGGTACTGCAGCACCTGATATCGATCCGGCGGCAGCGAAAGGCACCAGCGTTCCACGGCTTCCGCCTCCTCCCGTCCGCCGGGATGTCCCGGATAAATGACGACGGTAATGACGCCGCCCGGCTTGAGCCACTCGGCCGCGGCATCCAGCGCCTGCAGCGTGGACGGCGGGCGGGTGATGATGCCGGGGTCGCCATGGGGCAGGTAGCCGAGGTTGAACATGACGGCTCCGAGTTTGCCGCGGAGCCGCCCCGGCAGGCATTCCGCCATGCGCGCGTGGTCGGCCAGCATCAGCTCCACGCGCGAAGCGACCGCTTCGCCTTCGGCGGCCAGCCGGGCGCGGGCTCTCTCCAGCGCCTCCGCCTGGATGTCGAAGCCGTACACCTTGCCCGCGGCGCCGACGGCCCGCGCGAGCACGACCGTATCGTTGCCGCCGCCCACCGTGGCGTCGACGGCCGCATCCCCCGGGGCGATCCGTTCTTCCGCCAGCCGGTGGGCCATGCCGAGAACCGACAGAAATCCCACGCGCAATCGTCACCTTTCGCAGCAAGCATTCCGGCAATCAATCCGACAAGGAATGCAGCAATCAGATCCGGTTCATGCCGGTCAAATCGCATCCAATCGAAAAACGTGATGCATGAAATCCATTTCGTACACAGCCGGAAATGGATTCAATGCACCTCTTCCGGCCACTTTTTCCCCTGCCACGTGTTCCGTTCGATCAAACGCCGGTCGATGGCGTTCAGCACTTCCCATTTCTTCAGGCTCCACAGGGGGCCGATCAGGAGCTCGCGGGGCGCGTCGCCCGTCAGCCGGTGGACGATCATGCGCGGCGGCAGAAGCTCCAGCGAATCCACCACCAGGTCGACGTACTCGTCCATTTCCAGAAACCGCACCAGCCCCGCTTCGTACTGCTTCACCATCGGCGTCTTGCGCATCAGGTGGAGCAGGTGGATTTTGATGCCCTGCACGTCCATGCGGGCGACGGCGCGCACCGTCTCCAGCATCATGTCCTTCGTCTCCAGCGGCAGGCCGTGGATGATGTGGGTGCACACCCGGATGTTGCGGCGCCGCAGTTTGTCCACCGCTTCGTAATAGCAGGCGGTGTCGTGGGCGCGGTTGATGAGCCGGCTCGTCTCCTCATGGATCGTCTGCAGGCCCATTTCCACCCACAGATAGGTGCGTTCGTTCAGCTCCGCCAGATACTCCACCACGTCGTCCGGCAGGCAGTCCGGCCGGGTGGCGATGGACAGGCCGACGACGCCGGGCTGGGCCAGGATCGTTTCGTAATATTCGCGAAGCACCGAAACGGGTGCGTACGTGTTGGTGTACGCCTGAAAATAGCCGATGTATTTCGCTTCCGGCCATTTTTTGTGCTGCCGGTCGCGCACCTTGTTGAACTGGGTGACGAGGTCGTCCCGCCGGCTGCCGGCGAAGTCGCCGGATCCCCGGGCGCTGCAGAAGGTGCAGCCGCCGATGGCGACGGTGCCGTCCCGGTTCGGGCAGGTAAAGCCGGCGTCGAGCATCACCTTGAACACCTTCCCGCCGAATTGCCGGCGCATTTCGTAATTCCACGTGTGGAACCGCTTGTCGCCCCACATGAGCGGGCCGGCGGCGGAAGCTGCCCGATCGGCTGCCGTTTGCAACGCGCCTTCCTCCTTGCGGCAATCGAGTCTTTTTTCATTTTACATGAAAAAGACGTATTTACAACGCGGACGGAATTGGGCAAAATGAACGGGGCAACCGGCTTTTTCCGGAAATCGGGGCCGACGGCGGACGCGGACGGAAGCGAAACGCGGACGAAAACGGAACGCGGAAATGAGCCGGGCGGGATCACAAAAACGCGATCGAACATCCATGCGCGGACGAAAGCGCGGATGAAAGAAAACGAGGCGGAGGCCGACGGACATGCGGTTGAGGAAGAAAAAGGACGCGAAGGCGATTTTGCAGGAGCAGACGGATCTCGTGGTGCTGGACCCGGCGAAGCTGAAGGGAAACTGGCAGTCGTTCTTCGGCGGCCGGCGGCCGATCCATGCGGAGCTGGGCATGGGGAAGGGACTTTTCATCAGCAAAATGAGCGTCCGGCATCCCGACGTCAATTTTGTCGGCGTGGACCGATACGACGAGCTGATCCGGCGGGCGAGCGTGAAGGCGGACGCCCTCTGGAAGGAGGCGCACGGCCGCCGGCCGGACAACCTGGCCCTTGTGCTGTTCAACGTGGAGCGGCTGACGGAGATGTTTGCCGACGGGGAAGTGGACCGCATCTATCTCAATTTCAGCGATCCATGGCCGAAAAAGCGGCACGTCAAGCGCCGGCTGACCCATCCGCGGTTTCTCGGCATGTATGCCAGGGTGCTGAAGCCGGGCGGCGAGATCCATTTCAAGACGGATTCCGCGGAGCTGTTCGAATACTCGCTGAACACGTTCTCGGATTTCGGGTTCCGGCTGCGGAACATCACCTTCGACCTGCATGCGGGAGGCGTCGGTCCGGACGCCGTGCTGACCGAATACGAACAGAAGTTTGTCGAACAGGGCAAGCCGATCTACCGCTGCGAGGCGCTGCTTGACGGGCGCACGCCCGACTTGCGAATCGAAACACCCGCAAATTCGGCGAACCTGCTATAATAAGGCCATAAGGTTCTTGCTGCAAAACCCGAAGCAAGGGTGGGTTTCGTCCATGTGGCTGATGACCTTGTTTGTTTGCGGCGTCCTGTCGGGCTATGTCCTGTTTCGACAACACATGCTGCCCGAAGGGCCGGAGCGGCTGCCCGGCGGCCGCCGCCTGTCGGTCATCATTCCGGCGCGCAACGAGGAGGCGAGCTTGCCGCACCTTCTGGAATCGCTCCGGAACCAGACGCTGCAGCCGGATGAAATCATCGTCGTCAACGACGGGTCCAGCGACCGGACGGGCGAAATCGCCCGGCGCTTCGGCGCCCGGGTCATCGACAACACGGCGGTGCCCCCCGGCTGGACGGGCAAAAACTGGGCCGTCTGGACCGGCTACAAGGCGTCGGCGGGCGACCTGCTCGCGTTCATCGACGCCGACGTCCGCCTGTCTCCGAAAGCGCTGTCAGCGGTGGCGGAAGCGTGCCTGACAACCGGCGGGGCCGTCTCCGTCGTTCCCTATCACGACACGGAGCAAATCCACGAAAAAATGGCCATGATCACCAACGTGCTCGGCGCGTTCACGTTCCTGTCCCGGTTCGAGAAGGACAATCCGCACCAGGGGCTGTACGGTCCGATGATCATGGTTTCGCGGGAGCATTACGAGAAGATCGGCGGCCATGCGGCCATCAGCGGGGAAGTGACCGACGACCTGCTGCTCGGCGCCCTTTTCAAGCAGTCGGGCATTCCGGTGGACAACTTCGCCGGCGGCCGGTTGGTCCGCTTCCGGATGTATCCCCGCGGATTCCAGAGCCAGCTGGAAGGCTTCGCCAAAAGCGCCGCCCTCAGCATCCAGAAGCTGCACCCGGCCACGCTTTTCCTGATCGTGCTGTGGCTGGCCGGCCTCGTCGCCAGCCAGGCGGTGTTCCTGTTCCCGGACGGGGCGACCGGCTGGCTGGCCGCGGGCTATCTGCTGTATGCGGCGCAGCTGTGGCATCTGTCGAAATGCGTCGGTTCGTTCCGTCCCTTCGAAATCCTCCACACCCTCCCGCTCATCAGTTTCGCGGCCATGATCCTGTACTCGGTGTACCAGGTGACGGTCAAGCGCGAAGTGGTCTGGAAGGGCCGGCAAATCCAGGTCGGAAGGAAGGGTCGCTGATGGGGTTCTGGGTGTTGGCCGCCTTTTTCTCCGGATCGCTGATGTTTTCCTATTGGCTCGGGCTGCTGGCGCAGCGGGACGTCCGGCAGGTGGGGGACGGCAACCCGGGCGGCATCAACCTGTGGAAAGCCGCCGGCGCCAGGCTCGGCCTTCTCGGCATCGCGCTGGATTTTTCCAAGGGGTACGTGCCGGTTCTGGCCGCCATGTCCGCGGGCTACCGGAGCGGCCATGAACTGGCGCTGATCGCCGCCGCGCCGGTGTTCGGCCACCTGTTCTCGCCGTTCCTGAAATTCAGGGGCGGCAAAGGCATCGCCGTCACCTTCGGCGTCTGGAGCGCGCTGACGGCGTTCCGCGCTTCGCTGGCGCTGGCCGTCACGCTCCTCATCCTGCATGTCCTGTTCCGGAAAATCATCGGCGGGCGGGTGGCGCCGTCGGATGTCGACGGGTTTGAAGTCACCCTCGGAGTCATGCTGCTGCCGGGCTACCTGGTGATGGCCGGCTATCCGTCCGGCATCCTCATGTTCTGGCTTCTCAACTTCCTGCTGATCCTGTACGCGCACCGGCAGCCCGTGGTCCACGTGCTTCGTTATTGGCTTGCCGGCGCGGAGCGGGACGAGGCGTGGATGCTGGAGCGGACGGATGAGGAGAAGGAACGGGGCAAGAGCATCGGCGGCTGACCGCCCCATGTTGACAACTTTGCGGAAACCATGCTATATTGATGTAGTTCAAAGCAGAAGCGCCCGCTTCTCACCTGACCGGCGACCGCCGGCTGGTTGCGTGCAACGGTTTCGCCTTGCGGCCTCCGGCGACATCCGCCTCTTGCGGGGACGGATCGCTCCGCGGCCGCGGAACCCGGCAAACGTAGACGGAATGTGGGCACCTGCTGCCCGCATTTTTTTGTGCCGTCCCGCGGGACGGCGGACCTTCCGCGGAAGGTCCGGGGTTCAAATCATTTGGAGGTGGCCGACCATTAGCAAAGAGCATCAAATCAACGGGGAAATTCGCGCCAGGGAAGTTCGGGTAATCGGGCCGGACGGCGAGCAGATCGGCATCATGCCGCTCAGGGACGCGCTGCAGCGCGCCCAGGATCTGGGGCTTGACCTGGTCAACGTGGCGCCGCAGGCCAAACCGCCGGTCTGCCGCATCATGGACTACGGCAAGTTCCGGTACGAGCAGCAGAAGAAGGAGAAGGAAGCCCGCCGCAACCAGAAGATCATGGACATCAAGGAAGTGCGGTTTTCCGCCAACATCGACGAGCACGATTACCAGGTGAAACTTCGCAGCGTGGTGAAATTTCTGAAGGACCAGGACAAGGTGAAATGTTCGGTCCGTTTCCGTGGGCGCGAAATCGCTCATGCCAACATCGGACAAAGGGTGCTCGAACGCTTGGCCCAGGAGGTCGGCGACCTGGCGGTCGTCGAACGCAAGCCGAAACTGGAAGGCCGCAGCATGATCATGATTTTGACCCCGAAAGACACCAAGTAATGCCGTCAGAACACCATTAGGAGGATTGCCACCATGCCCAAGATGAAAACGAAACGCAGTGCCGCGAAGCGCTTCGGCAAAACCGGCACGGGCAAAATCAAGCGGAATCAGGGATATCGCCGCCACCTGCTGGAGCACAAATCCTCGAAACGCAAGCGCCGCCTGCGCGGCTCCGTCATCATGTCCAAGGGTGACGCCAAACGGACCAAGCAACTGATCGCCTACGTGAAATAACAAACCAGTGACCAATTCGGGAGGTTACCGTCATGGCTAGAGTGAAAGGCGGTTACGTGACTCGCCGCCGCCGCAAGAGAGTCCTGAAACTGGCAAAGGGATACTGGGGTGCGAAGCACCGTTTGTTCAAAAAGGCCAATGAGCAGGTCATGAAATCGCTCATGTACGCGTACCGCGACCGCCGGCAAAGAAAGCGGAATTTCCGCCGCCTGTGGATCGCCCGCATCAATGCGGCCGCGCGGATGAACGGCCTGTCCTACAGCCGGATGATGCACGGCCTGAAGCTGGCCGGCATCAGCATCAACCGCAAAATGCTGGCCGACCTGGCCGTCAACGACCAGAAGTCGTTCAACGACCTGGCCGGCATCGCCAAGGCGAAACTGCAAGCTTAATGCCCGGCGGCCGTCACCGGCCGCACGGAAGACGCCCGCGCGGAACGATTCGGACGTTCCGCGCGGTTTTCGTATTGACGCGTTCGCGGCGGATGATTATAATAGGGGCAATATCATCCGCAATTCCATCATACGGCCGTAACGGCGTTGATGAGGAGAAAGCGCAAGGGCTCTTATGTCCAGAGAGCGCCGGGAACATGCTGGAACCCGCGCCATAATCCCTTGACCGCGACGTCGCCTCGGAGCCGTTGCCTTGAACGGCGGCCGGCACGACGGACCCGGGGCCGCATGGCCTTGCATCCGGACCGGCGACCGCCGCCCAGTAGAAGCAACCGGGTTGGCACACGTTATCGTGCTTCAGGTGAAGACGGCGCCCGATCCGCCGCTTTCCGGGCGTGCGCGTCTTTATCCTGGCGAGGCCTGTTGCCGCGAGGCGCAGGCGAATGGTGGGTGGTACCACGAAAGGAAACCTCTTTCGTCCCGCGTTTGTCGGGATGACGGAGGTTTTTTTAGTTCATGCGAGGAGGTATCGGTAGCGATGGGCGCGAACAGCTCTGCCCTGCTCACGGAACAGTTGAGGGAACAACTGCTGAAACCGGATGTCATCAACGGCTCGGAAATTTTGCTCCGCTGTCTGCTCCTGGAGGGGGTGGATACGGTATTCGGCTACCCGGGCGGCGCGGTGCTTTACATCTATGACGCCATGTACGGCAATCCGCATTTCAAGCATCTGCTCACCCGCCACGAACAGGGCGCCATCCATGCGGCGGACGGCTACGCCCGCTCGACGGGGAAAACCGGCGTCTGCATCGCCACGAGCGGCCCGGGCGCGACCAACCTGGTGACCGGCATCGCCACCGCCTACATGGATTCGGTGCCGCTGGTGGTCATCACCGGCAACGTGCCGCTGCCGGCCATCGGCACCGACGCGTTCCAGGAAGCGGACATCACCGGCATTACGCTGCCGATCACCAAGCACAGCTATTTCGTGCGGGACGTCCGGGATTTGCCGCGCATCATCAAGGAGGCGTTCCACATCGCCTCGACCGGGCGCAAGGGACCGGTGCTGATCGACATTCCGAAGGACGTGTCCGCCCAGACGACGACGTTCTACTATCCGGAGACCGTCAACCTGCGCGGCTACAATCCGACGGTCATGCCGAACCGGCTGCAGGTGGAAAAAATGCTCAAAGCCATCGAGCAGTCGGAGCGGCCGATGATCCTCGCCGGCGGCGGGGTCGTCTATGCCGACGCCAGCCGGGAGCTGGTGGAGTTCGCGGAGAAGGCCCGCATTCCGGTGACGACGACGCTGCTTGGCATCAGCGGATTCCCGAGCGGCCATCCGCTGTGGACGGGCATGCCCGGCATGCACGGCACCTACGCGTCGAACATGGCGCTGCAAAACTGCGATCTCTTGATCGCCATCGGCGCGCGGTTTGACGACCGGGTGACGATGAAGCTGAACGGCTTTCTGCCGAAGGTCAAGACGATCGTCCACATCGACGTGGACCCGGCGGAAATCGGCAAAAACGTGCCGGTGGACATTCCGTGCGTCGGCGACGTCAAGAACGTGCTGCAGCTGGCGCTGCCGAAAGTGAAACCGGCGCGTTCCGGCGACTGGATCCGGCAGGTGGACGCCTGGAAGGCGGAACGCCCGCTCCGCTACAAGGATTCGGACACGGAACTGAAGCCGCAATGGGTCATCGAGATGATCAGCGACACGACGCAGGGCGACGCGATCGTCACCACCGACGTCGGCCAGCACCAGATGTGGGTGGCCCAGTTCTACAAATTCAAGCACCCGCGCTCGCTGATCACGTCCGGCGGCCTCGGCACGATGGGCTTCGGCTTCCCTTCGGCCATCGGCGCCCAGGTGGCCCATCCCGACAAGCTGGTCATTTCCATCAACGGCGACGGAGGCATGCAGATGTGCGCCCAGGAGCTGGCCGTCTGCGCCATCAACAACATTCCCGTCAAAATCGCCGTCATCAACAACCAGGTGCTCGGCATGGTGCGGCAATGGCAGGAAATCATCTATGACCAGCGCTACAGCCACATCGACCTTGCCGGCAGCCCCGACTTCGTCAAGCTGGCCGAAGCCTACGGCATCAAAGGCCTGCGCGCGACGAACAAGGAAGAGGCGCGGCGCGCCTGGAAAGAGGCGCTGGAACATCCCGGCCCGGTGCTCATCGACTTCGTGGTGTCCAAGGAAGAAAACGTGTATCCGATGGTCACCCAGGGGAACACGATCAGCGACATGATCTTTGGAGATGAGGCATGATGGAACAGAAACACACGTTGTCGGTGCTCGTGAACAACCAGCCCGGCGTCCTGCAGCGGGTGGCCGGCCTGTTCGGCCGGCGCGGCTTCAACATCGACAGCATCACCGTCGGACCGTGCGAGGAACCCGGGCTGTCCCGCATGATCATCGTGTCCACCGGCGATTCGCGGACGCTGGAGCAAATCCAGAAGCAGCTGTACAAGCTCATCGACGTCATCAAGGTCATCGACCTCAGCTCCAAACCGATGGTGGCCCGGGAGCTGGCGCTCATCCAGGTGAACGCGGAACCGGCGGTCCGCCCCGAAATTCTCGGCGTCGTGGAAACGTTCCGGGCCTCGGTGGTGGACATCGGGCCGACGACGATGATCATCCAGGCGGTCGGCGATTCGTCGAAGATCGACGCCATCACCGAGCTGCTCAAACCGTACGGCATCCGGGAACTGACGCGGACGGGCGCGACGGCGATGGTTCGGGGCATGGCAAAATAGCGGAAGGCCGGGCCGGGCGGACGGAACCGGCAGACCGCGGCGGAAGCGGCGTTCGCCGAACGCGCGAATTTGCGCGGGACGCGCTTGAAATGGATGCCAAAGGGTGGCAATATGATAGGGACAGGCATGACCCGCCGAGCGACGCCATGCGCAAATCCATGCGAAAACCAACAGAAAATGGAGGAAAATCGACAATGGCAGTGACGCTGTATTACGAAAAAGACGCGGACTTGAACGTGCTGAAGGGCAAAACGATCGCCGTCATCGGCTACGGCAGCCAGGGCCACGCCCAGGCGCAAAACCTGCGGGACAGCGGCCTGAACGTCATCATCGGCCTCAGGCCCGGAAAGTCGTTCGACAAGGCCAGGGAGGACGGTTTCGAGGTCCTTTCCGTGGCCGAAGCGACGAGCCGCGCCGACGTCGTGCAAATTCTGATGCCGGACGAAATCCAGGCGGCCGTGTACCGGGAGTCGATCGCGCCGAATTTGAAGAAGGGCGCGGCCCTCATGTTTTCCCACGGCTTCAACATCCATTTCGGCCAAATCGTGCCGCCGAAGGACGTGGACGTGCTGCTCGTGGCGCCGAAATCGCCGGGCCATCTGGTGCGCCGCACGTACATGGAAGGGTTCGGCGTGCCGGGCCTGATCGCCGTCGAACAGGATGCCACCGGCAACGCCAAAGCCATCGGCCTGGCCTACGCGAAGGGCATCGGCTGCACCCGCGCCGGCGTCATCGAAACGACGTTCAAGGAAGAGACGGAAACCGACCTGTTCGGCGAACAGGCGGTGCTGTGCGGCGGCATCAGCGCCCTGATCAAGGCCGGGTTCGAAACGCTGGTGGAAGCCGGCTATGCCCCGGAAATGGCCTATTTCGAGTGCCTGCATGAAATGAAGCTGATCGTCGACCTGATCTACGAAGGCGGCCTGGCGGCCATGCGCGATTCCATCAGCAACACGGCGGAATACGGCGACTATGTCACCGGCCCGCGCATCATCACCGAGGAAACGAAGGCGGAAATGCGCCGCGTGCTGCAGGAAATCCAGAACGGCACCTTCGCCCGCAACTTCATCCTGGAAAACCAGGCCAACCGTCCGTTCCTGACGTCGATGCGCCGAAACGAGGCGAACCATCTGATCGAGCAGGTCGGGCGCGAATTGCGCGGCCTGATGCACTGGATCAAGAAGTAACCGCATGCAAAATCCGGCAAAGCCCCGGGAGCGATCCCGGGGCTTTTTCGTTCGCAAGAAAGGGTTTGCGCTTCTTTGCCATTGTGTGATTTAATGAATGGTAAGCATCGCGCGTGCGGGAACGGCGGGCGCCTTGCGCGCGTTTCCGGCCGGGCCCGAGAGCATTCATGGGGGTTGGATTGGAGCCAATGCGGAAAATCTACATATTCGACACCACCTTGCGCGACGGAGAACAGTCGCCGGGCGTCAACCTGAACGCCCAGGAGAAAGTGGAAATCGCCCTGCAGCTGGAGAAGCTGCGGGTGGACCGGATCGAGGCCGGCTTTCCCGCGGCGTCGCCGGGCGACCTGGCGGCGGTGAACGCCGTGGCGAAAGCCGTCAAAAACGCGACGATCATCGGATTGTCCCGTTCCCGCGTGCAGGACATCGACGCCGTTCGCGAAGCGCTGAAAGACGCGGAGGACCCCTGCATCCACCTGTTCCTCGCCACGAGCCCGATTCACCGCCAATACAAGCTGCGCATGACGAAGGAACAGGTGCTGGAGACGGCGGAAGCCGCCATCCGCTATGCGAAGAAATACTTCGGCAAAATCGAGTTTTCCCCGGAAGACGCCGGCCGCACGGAGCTCGATTTCCTGTGCGAAGTGACGGCGATGGCCATCCGCGCCGGCGCCACCGTGGTCAACATTCCCGATACGGTGGGGTATTTGACGCCGAGCGAATTCGGCAACATTTTCAAGGTGCTGCGGGAAACGGTGCCCGGCATCGAGAAGATCCAGCTCTCCGCCCACTGCCACGATGACCTTGGCATGGCCACGGCCAATTCGCTGGCGGCCATCCTGAACGGCGCGGACCAGATCGAGGGGACGATCAACGGCATCGGCGAGCGGGCCGGCAACACGGCCATCGAGGAAGTGGCGCTGGCGCTGGAGACGCGGCAGGATTATTTCCAGGCGAAAACCGGCCTCGAGCTGACCGAAATCTACAAGACGAGCCGCCTCGTCAGCAAGCTGACCGGCATGCCGGTGCCCGGCAACAAGGCGATCGTCGGCGCCAACGCCTTCGCCCACGAATCCGGCATCCACCAGGACGGCATGCTGAAGGAAAAATCGACCTACGAAATCATCCGGCCGGAGACGATCGGCCTGAAGGCGAGCAAGCTGGTGCTGGGCAAGCATTCCGGCCGCCACGCGTTCCGCGAGAAGCTGGCGGATCTCGGGTACGACAATCTGACGGAAGAGCAGATCAACACCGCCTTCGCCAAGTTCAAGGATATCGCCGACCGGAAAAAGCACGTGACGGACGACGACATCCGCGCCCTGATCGAGGAAAAGTGGATCACCGCGCCGGAAGTGTTCCGCCTCGAAGGCATCGACGTCCGCTTCGCCAGCCGGGAAAAACCGTCCGCCACGGTCCGGCTGCGCCGCGACGACGGCGAGCTGATCGAAGTGACGGCCAGCGGCAACGGGTCCGTCGATTCGCTGTACAGGGCCATTGAAGAGGCGACGGGCGAACAGGCGGAACTGGACGATTACGGCATCAAATCCGTGTCCCAGGGCACCGACGCCCTCGGCGAAGTGCACGTGACGCTGAAGCGGGAAGACATGTCCGTGCAGGGCCGCGGCGTGAGCACGGACATTCTGGAAGCGAGCGCCCTGGCCTACGTGGACGCCATCAACCGGCTGATCGAAAAGCGCAAGGCGCCCGCCAAGTCCGACCGCGGCAACATGAGCCTCATTTGAGCGCCGCATGAAACGAAACACGACCGCATGACCGAAAATCCCCCTGCCAGGCAGGCCGTGCGCCTGCGGCAGGGGGATTTTTCTTGTTCGATTCGCGGAATCATCCGCGCCGGCATGGGGAAGAGTGAAGGGGACTCGCATCTTGACATTGGGCGAATAATGGACTAAAATGAAGCATATATAAATTTTATAGTAAATAAATTTATTAAAGCATTTGGAGGAATTCCAATGGCCAAAACGAAATGGGCCCTCGATCCGACCCACAGCCACATCGAGTTCACGGTGCGCCACATGATGTTCGCGAAGGTGAAAGGCGCGTTCAATTCGTTCAGCGCGGAAATCGAGGCGGATCCCGAGGATCTGTCGGATGCCAGCGTCACGTTCACCATCGACGCCGCCAGCGTGGACACCAACAACGGCGACCGGGACGCGCACCTGCGTTCCGCCGATTTCTTCGACGTGGAGCATCACCCGAACATCGTGTTCGCGGCCAAATCGTTCAAAAAAACCGGCGACAACGAGTACGACGTCACCGGGGATCTGACGATCCGCGGCGTCACCCGGGAAGAAACGTTCAAACTGACGTACAACGGTTCCGGCAAGGATCCGTGGGGGAACGTGAAGGCCGGCTTCAGCGCCGAGGGCACCATCAACCGCACCCATTACGGCCTCACCTGGAACGCCGTGCTGGAAGCCGGCGGCGTGCTGGTGGGGGATGAAATCAAAGTTTCCATGGAAGTCCAGGCGGTGCAGCAAGCCTGACCCTTGGGCCGCGATCGTTCGGTCTTTCCGTCCCCGGACGGCATCTTCCGCAAAAGACCGGACATTCTCCTCCCGGGCCGTTTTCCCCTCCGCTTTCAGCGGGGCGGGGAAACGGTCTTTTTTTGTATTTGGCGTGAACCGCACGCGACGGATTCCGGGGGCACATAATTTGGCGCGATCAGGAAAAAATAAGCCCATTCGCCCAATCACGCCAGATGTCACCACCATAATCCATCACCTTGCAGAACTTCGGGAGGATGCATGATCGCGAGCGCCGAACGACTCAGGGAAAAAGCGCATGAACTTGCCTTGACGCACCGGCCGTACCATTCGAAGGCGCCGTCCGCCGGGCTTCGGCGGATGGCGGAAGCGGATGCCAGGGCGATTCGGCGGTACCTGGAGGAGATGGCCGGCTGCCGGAACGGTTGCGCCGAGCCGGCGGAAGAATGGCTGAAGGACCATGCGGAATTCATCCTGGAACAGGCGGAGCTGGCGGCAGACTCCATCCGGGACGCGAAACTGGACCGGCTGCCCCGCCTCAGGGGCAGCCGCCGGCATCGCGTGTTCGCGCTGTGCGAGGCCTATCTGGAATTGACGGACGGCGAACTGGACTGGAACGCGTTCCGCGGATTTTTGAACGCCTACCAGGAAATTGCCGTTCTCTCCATGGCGGAAATCTGGATGATGCCGATCGGCCTCCGCCACGGGCTGATCCGGCGTCTCAAATCGTTGATGGAAGCGATCCGGGAGCGGCGGGAGGAATGCACGGCCGTCGTCCGGCTGCTCGAGCGGCTGGAGCCGGCCGGGACGGATGCCGCGGCGCTGGCCCGGGCGCTGGAAGAAGCGGGGCGGGACGTGCCGCTTTCCGGCGCGTTCGCCGCCCACTTGATCCGGCATTTGCGGGAGTGGACGGGCGACGGCGCCGCCGTCCGGGAATGGCTGTCCTGCAAATTCGAAGGCGGGACGGAAGGCTTTGACCGCATCGTATCCAGCGAATACAGGCTGCAGAGCGCCGCGCACGAATCCGCCGGCCGGATCATCGGCAGCCTGCGCCTGATGCTTCGCTGGGACTGGCGCAGCCATTTTGCCGAAATCAGCACCACGGAGCGGACGCTCTGCCGGGATCCGGCCGGGGACTACCCCCGGCTGGATCATGCCAGCCGGGATTTGCTGCGGCTGTCGGTGGAAAAACTGGCCCGGCGCTTCCGCGTGCCGGAAAACCTTGTGGCCGAGCATGCCGTTGCCCTGGCCGAAGAAGCAAGACGGCGGCTGGCCGCTGCAGGCGGGACGGACGAAAGATCCGGCCCGCATGCGGATGTCCGCGGCGCGGAAGCGGCGGGCGCGAAGGAGGCCGCATGGCCTCGGCAAGCGTTTCTTTTTTACTACCTGCTGGAGCCGAAAGGCATCGAGGCGCTGGGCCGGAGCCTGCGGTCGTGCGGGGTGACGCGGCGCAGGGCGGTCCATTGGCTGCGGAAGCGGCCGACGCTCTCCTACTTTGGCTGGACCGGCTTTTTTTTCGCTGCCGCCGCCATCGGTCTGGCCGCCTGGACGGGGCAATGGGACGTCCCGTCCTTCGCCGGCCCGGCGGCGCCCGGCGGGGAGGGAACCGGCGGCCTGTTCCGGGGATTCGGGCTTGCCGGGGAAGCGGCCGGTGCAACCGGCCCGTCCGGGAACATGGCCGGTCTGCCGGGCGGCGCGGCCGGCGGGTGGACGCAGGTTCTTTGGCAGCTGGCGGCCGCCCTTCTGCTGGCCTTCCCCGCGGCGGAGCTGGCCGTCACCCTGACGCACGGATTGATCGGGCTTTTCTGCAAAACGTCGCCGCTTTTGAAATATGACTTTTCGGAGGGCATTCCGCCCGATGCCGCCACCGTCGTGACCGTGCCGGTGGTGCTGGCAAGCCCCGAAGAGGCGCGGGAGATGGCGGACCGCCTGGAGATGCATTTTCTGGCCAACCGAAGTCCGAATCTCCATTTCGCCCTGCTGGCCGATTTGCCCGATGCGGACGCGGAACGGATGCCGGGCGACGAGGCCGTCATGGCGGAAGCCGTCAGGCGGATCCGGCAGCTGAACGAACGGTACCCGCACCGCCCGTTTCACCTCTATTTCCGCCGCCGGACGTGGAACGGATCGGAAGGAAAATGGATGGGCTGGGAACGCAAGCGGGGCAAGCTGGTGGAGTTCATGGCGTTTGCCCGCGGCCTGCAGGATCCGCAATTTGCCGCCATGGAGGGGGATGCCGGTTTTCTGCGCGGCGTCCGGTACGTGATTACGGTGGACGCCGACACGGAATTGCCGCCGGAAAGCGCGCAGCGCATGGTCGGCGCGATGCATCTGCCCTACAACCGGCCGCGGCTGAACCGGGAGCGGACGCGGGTGGTGGAAGGGCATGCGGTGATGCAGCCGCGCATCGGCATCCGCCACGAAACGGCGCTCCGGTCGAGGCTGGCGTATCTGTGGTCGCGGGAAACCGGCGTCGATCCGTACGCCTTCGCCGTTTCCGATCCGTACCAGGATCTGTTCGGACACGGCATCTATGTCGGGAAGGGCATTCTGGACCTGGACCTGTTTGTCGAACTGACGGCCGAACGGATTCCCGAAAACCGGGTGCTCAGCCACGATTTGCTGGAAGGCGGATTTTTGCGCACCGGCCTTCTGTCGGACATCCTGCTCGTCGACGGCATGCCGGGGTCGTTCCACGCCCACCAGAAACGGCTGCACCGCTGGGTGCGGGGAGACTGGCAGCTTCTCCTGTGGCTTCTCCCGAAAAACCGGGACCGGTCGGGCACCCGGCGGAAAGTGGACCTGCCCGCCATCGTGCGGTGGCAAATCCTCGACAATCTGCGGCGCAGCCTGATGGCGCCGGCGCTCATGCTGGCGCTTCTGCTCGGATATGCCGGTTTGCCGGGATCGCCCGCCGCGTGGCTGGCCGTCGTGCTGGTCTCCGTTTTTCTGCCCGTGCTGCGGCAGCTGGCGGCCGGCAACTGGCGCGGATCGGGACTGACCGCCGCCCAGTGCCTGCTCGCCCTTGTCACGCTGCCGTACCAGGCGGTGCTGATGGCCGATGCGATCCTGCGCACGCTGTACCGGCTGCTCATTTCCCGCCGGCATCTGCTCGAATGGGTCAGCATGGCGGAAGTGGAACGCCGGCACGCCAAACGGCGCGTGCCGCCGCTGGCCGGCATGGCGGGCGGCATGCTGCTGGCGGCGCTTCTTGCCATGGCTGCCATGCCGGGGGACGGCGGGCCGTTTGCCTTCGTCTCCGGTTTTGCGCTGGCGCTGTCATGGCTGGCCGCTCCCTTTGCGATCCGCCTCCTGGACCGGCCGATGGCCGATCCGCGAATCCCGGCTTCGTTCAGCGAGGAGGACAAAGAAGCGCTGCGCAGGCTGGCCGCCGACATCTGGTCGTTCTTCGAGCGGTATGTGACGGAAGACGACCATTGGCTGCCGCCGGACAACGTGCAGCTGGATCCGCCGAAGGGCGTCGCCCGTCGCACAAGCCCGACCAACATCGGCCTCTACATGGCGTGCGTCATGGCCGCCCGCGACTTCGGGTTCATCGGCAGGCGGGAAGCCGTCTGGCGGCTCGGCCGGACCCTGGAAACGATGGAGCGGATGGAAAAGTGGGAAGGGCATCTGTACAACTGGTACGACACGGAGACGCTGGCGCCCCTGCCGCCGCGGTATGTGTCCACCGTCGATTCGGGCAACCTGGTGGTCAGCCTGATGGCGGTCCGCCAGGGCGTGAGGGAATGGCTGGAGCAGGAGGAGGAAGCGGGAGGGGAAGACGCCGGCGCCAGGACCTGGCGGGAAGAGGCCGAGCGGCTGGCGGAACGCCTTGATGCGTTCATCGCGGGCACCAATTTCCGGCCGCTTTACGATCATGCCGCCCGCCTGTTTTCCCTCGGCCATTTTCCGGACCGCGGAAGGCGGGATCCGATCCTGTACGACCTTCTGGCGTCCGAGGCGCGGATGGCGAGTTTTGCCGCCATCGCCCTCGGCCAGGTTTCCGTCGCCCACTGGCACGCCCTCGGCCGTTCGCTGGCGGAAGTCGGCGGCCGGCCGATGCTCCTGTCCTGGTCCGGTACGATGTTCGAATACTTGATGCCGTGGCTGTTCATGCGCACCTGGCGCAATACGATCTGGGACAGCACCTACCGGGCGGCCGTGGCCGGCCAGTTGGCCCACGCCCGCCGGCACGGCGTGCCGCTCGGCGTGTCCGAGTCGGGGTATTACGCCTTCGACGAACAGATGAATTATCAATACCAGGCGTTCGGCGTGCCGGAAATCGGCTTCCGGAAAGGGATGGAAACGGATCTGGTCACGGCGCCCTACGCCGCCGTCCTGGCGTTGCCGTACGCCGGAAAGCACGCCATGGAAGCCCTCCGGCATTTCGAGCGGCTGGGCGCCCGGGGGCGGTACGGCTTCTACGAGGCCGTCGACCACACGAAACGCCGGCTTCCGGAAGGCCGGACCCACATGGTCGTCACCAGCTACATGGCCCACCACCAGGGCATGAGTCTGCTGGCCCTGGCCAATCTGCTCTTGCCGAGAACGGTCGTCGACCGGTTTCATGAAAACAAGGAAGTGAAGGCGGCGGAACTGCTGCTGCAGGAGCGCATTCCGGCCAGGCCGAAATTCGTGCGCCGCAAGCCTTCGGCCATCTGCCGCCGGGAGCCGGCCGCCGCGCCGCAGGGGGCGGACCGGATGCTGGTCCGGGAACGCCTGGCGAGGCCGGAGGTGCATCTGGTCGGCGGCGGGCGCTTTGCCGTCATGGTCACGGCCGCCGGCGGCGGATACAGCATGTTCGACGGCCGGGCGGTGACCCGATGGAAGCCGGATCCGGCCATGGAAGCTTGCGGCCTCGTCTTCTACATCCGGGATTCCGGCGAAGACCGGGTCTGGTCGCCGTGTCTGCTGCCGGCGAAAGCGCCCGCCGACGACGTGCGCATCCGGTTTGCCCCCGATGCGGCCGAGTTTTCCCGGGTGGTCGGGGACATCCGGAGCGACATGACGGTTTGCGCGGCGCCCGACGGGCATGCGGATATCCGCCGGCTGGTGCTGGCCAACCGGGGCGGCCGCCGCCGCGTGCTGGAAGTGACCGCCTTCCAGGAGCTGGCGCTGGCGGAACCGGCGGCGTTCGACGCCCATCCGGCGTTCAACAGGCTGTTCGTGCGGACGGAATACGTGCCGGAAATCGACGGGCTGGCCGCCGTCCGCAGGCCGAGGGAACCCGGCGGCAGGGAGCTGTGGGCGGTGTTCGGCCTGTATGCGGAAGGGGAGCGGGAAGCGGAGGCGGAATTCGAAACGGACCGGGCGGCCTTCATCGGCCGCGGCCGTTCCATGGACGATCCGAAAGGGCTCCGCGAGCGGCTGAAGGGCGCGACGGGGGCGGTGGCGGACCCGGCTTTCGTCATCCGCCGCACGGTGGCGCTCGAACCCGGCGAATCGGTGACGCTCGTCGCCGTGACGGCGGCCGCCGAAGAGAAGGAGCCGGCGCTGGAGGCGGTGCGCCGGTACGGATCGGCCAGGGGCGCGGAGCAGGCCCTGTCGCTCGCCTGGCACCGCAGCCAGACGGAGCTCCGCCAGCTGCGGCTGACGCCGGGGGACGCGATATTGGCCCAAAGGCTGGCCGGCCTTCTCCTGTACCCGCCGGAGCCGGACGGCGAGAAAAGGCGGCTTGTTGCCGAGAACGCCCTCGGACCGTCCGGCCTGTGGCCGCTCGGCATTTCCGGCGACAAGCCCGTCGTGGTGCTGCTCGTGCCCGACCGGGTCCATCTTCCCTTTGCCCGCAGGCTGATGGCCCTTCACGAGTATTTGCGGCTCCGGCAGCTGCACTTTGACCTTGTCGTGCTGTACGGTACCGAAGGCGGCTACGTGCAGGAACTGCGGGATGCCCTGCGCCGGGAAGCGGAACACGGCGTGGAGCGGTTCGGCGCGCCGGCGGCGGGCATCCATCTGCTGGATCCCGCCCGGCTGTCCGAAGACCAGCGCAGGCTGCTTTTGGCGAAAGCCCGCCTCGTGCTCCGGGCGGACGGCGCGAGCCTGGGGGCGCAATTGCGGAAGGCGCAGGAAGCGGGGGCGGGCGGTGCCCGTCCGCAAGAGACGGACGTACGTCCCGCCGGGTCCGCCGCGGCCGTCGCCGGCGGGGCGGACGGTGCACGGGCAGCCGGCGCGGGTTCGCCCGCCGCCATAGCCGCCGGAACGGATTCGGGCGGCGTCCGGTCCGGCCCGCGCGGGCATGCCGGACCCGCCGCGGCGCCCGCCGGCGCCGTCCGTCCGGATGCGGCGCAGCGCGGCCGCGAAGACCTGCTCTTCTTCAACGGCTACGGCGGGTTCACCCGCGACGGAACGGAATACCGGATTCTGGCCGGCGGCGGCAGGCAGGTGCCCGCGCCCTGGATCAACGTCATCGCCAATCCGTCGTTTGGCTGCATCGTGTCGGAGCGGGGCACCGGGTACACGTGGTGGAGAAACAGCCGGGAATTCAAATTGACGACGTGGTCCAATGACCCCGTGCTGGATCCGCCCGGCGAAGCCTGGTGGATCCGCGACGAGGAAAGCGGCGCCCTCTGGCAGCCGGCCGTGGCGGATGGCGGGCGCCATCCGGCCGTCACCGTCACCCACGGCTGGGGGTATACGGCGTTCGTGGGCGAGGCGGAAGGCATCGCCCACGAGATGACGGTGTCCGTCGCGCCCGACGATCCGGTGAAAATCATCCGGCTTGCGCTCAAGAACGGAAGCGGCCGCCGGCGGCGGCTGTCGGTCACCGGTTTTGCCGAATGGGTGCTCGGCGTCCGGCGGGAAGATGCCGGTCCGTTCCTCGTGACGGAATGGGACGGGGAAGCGAAGGCGCTCCTCGTCCGCAACATGCACCAGGACACGTTCCGCGGCGCCGTCGCCTTCCTGGCCGTTCTTCCGGCTCCGGACGACCGGTCCGGCGACCGATCCGCCCCGGCGGAACCGGCGGATTGGTCATGGACGGGCGACCGGCTCGCATTTATCGGCCGGCACGGCGATGCCGCCCGGCCGGCGGCGATGGACGCCGTGCGCCTGGACGGCCGCACGGGCAGCGCCGCCGATCCGTGCGGCGCCGTCCGCGCCGCCTTCACCCTGGAAGCGGGCGAGTCCCGCGACGTGTTCATCCTGCTCGGCTGCGAAACGACGCACGGACGGGTCCGGGCGCTCCTTTCCCGCCTGGCCGATCCGGCAAACGCCCGCCGGCTCATGGAGGAGACGCGGGCCCGGTGGCGGGAACTGGCTGGCCGGGTGCAGGTGGCCACGCCGAATCTTGAGACGGACCTGCTCCTCAACGGCTGGCTGCTCGTCCAGACCCTCGGCTGCCGGCTGTGGGCGCGGACGGCGTTTTACCAGGCGGGGGGCGCCTACGGTTTCCGCGACCAGCTGCAGGACTCGCTGGCCCTGCTTCATGCCGCGCCGGAGCTGACGCGGCGGCAAATTGTGTTGCACGCGTCCCGCCAGTACGAGGAAGGGGACGTGCAGCACTGGTGGCATGCGGAAACGGACAGCGGCATCCGCACCCGGTTTTCCGACGACCTGCTCTGGCTGCCCTATGCCGTTTCCGTCTACGTGGAGCATACGGGCGACCGGTCCATCCTGGAGGAGACGGCGCCGTATCTGCAAAGCGCGCCTCTGGACGCCGGGGAACATGAACGATATGAACGGGCGGCGGCGTCCGGACGGACCGGCACGGTCTATGAACACGCATGCCGGGCCATCGACCTCGCCCTTTCCCGGAAGGGGGAGCACGGCCTGCCCCTGATCGGGACGGGCGACTGGAACGACGGCATGAGCATGGTGGGCGACAAGGGGCGCGGCGTCAGCGTGTGGCTCGGGTTTTTCCTGCATGACGTGCTACGCCGGTTCGAGCCGTTGGCCCGCTTGATGGGCGAGCCCGGCCGGGCCGACCGGTACGCCGAAGAACGCCGGCGGCTCCGGGAGGCGCTGAACGGCCCCGCCTGGGACGGCGCCTGGTACCGCCGGGCGATGACCGACGAGGGCGAATGGCTGGGCACCGCCGCCGGCCGCGAATGCCGCATCGATGCCATCGCCCAGTCCTGGTCCGTCATCTCCGGCGCCGGGGACGACGGCAAACGCCGCCAGGCGATGGAATCGCTGGACCGCGAACTGGTGGACCGGGATCTGGCCCTGATCCGGCTCTTGGCGCCCCCCTTCGAGCATACGGACCCGAGCCCGGGATACATCCAGGGCTATCCGCCGGGCATCCGCGAGAACGGGGCGCAATATACCCACGGCGTTTTGTGGAGCGTGCTGGCCTGGTGCGAGCTCGGCCGGGGCGACCGGGCCTTCGAGCTGTACCGGATGCTGAACCCGGTCAACCATGCCCGGACGGAAAGCGAGGTCCGGCGATACGGCGGCGAACCGTACGTCATGGCCGCGGACGTGTATACCGGCGAGCCGCACGCCGGCCGCGCCGGGTGGACCTGGTACACGGGAGCGGCGGGCTGGATGTACCGGATCGGGCTGGAGGCGATTCTCGGCATCCGCATGAAAGACGGCAAGCTTCTCGTCCGCCCCTGCATTCCGCCGGATTGGCCGGGCTACTCGGTGCGCTGCCGGATCGGAAGCAGCCTGTGGCGGATCGACGTGCACAACCCGGACCGGCGCATGACGGGCATCCGCCGGATGGTCATCGACGGGGAAGATGCGCGTCTGGACGGCCGCGAACGGGAGGAGGAAGTGCTGTTGAACGTGCGGGATGACGGCAACACCCACCAGGTGGAGCTGTGGATGTGAGGCGATTCCCGGGCGCCCGCCGGCGGCGTCCGGGATTTCCTTTTTCGAAACGGCAGCCCATAGGAAAAACCAATTGAAACGATAACTTTTATATCTTTGTCTTTCGACACCGGGCTGTGGTAAAAAAAGAGTGTCAGGATTGCCGAGATCGCAATGAGGAGTTGAATGGCGTTGACGGTCAAGAAGATCGCGGTCCTCGCCGGCGACGGCATCGGACCGGAAGTGGTCGCGGAAGCGGAAAAGGTGCTGAAACGGACGGAAGAACTGTTCGGGTACCGGTTTGAACTGGAACACGGCCTGTTCGGCGGCATCGCCATCGACCAGCGGGGCACGCCGCTGCCGGAGGACACCCTGAAGATGTGCCGGGAAGCGGACGCCGTGCTGCTGGGCGCCGTCGGCGGGCCGAAATGGGACAACAACCCGAAAGAACTGCGGCCGGAAACGGGGCTTCTCGGCCTGCGCAAGGCGCTCGGCCTGTACGCCAACATCCGCCCGGCCCGGGTGTTCGACTGCCTGCTGGACGCCTCCACGATCAAACGGGACGTGCTCGAAGGCACCGATCTGATCGTGGTGCGCGAATTGACGGGCGGCATCTATTTCGGGGAAAAATACCGGAAGGAAACGGAACAGGGCGTGCAGGCGGTGGACACGTGCGTCTACAGCGAGGCGGAAGTCGAACGCATCGTCCGCCAGGCGTTCGAAATCGCCCGGAAGCGGCGCCGGAAGCTGGCGTCGGTGGACAAGGCCAACGTGCTCGAAACGAGCCGCCTTTGGCGGGAGGTTGTCAACCGGGTGGCCGCCGAATATCCCGACGTGGAGCTGGAGCACGTGCTGGTGGACAACTGCGCGATGCAGCTGCTGCGCCGGCCGGCCAGCTTCGACGTCATCGTGACGGAGAACATGTTCGGCGACATCCTGAGCGACGAGGCGGCGATGCTGACCGGATCGATCGGCATGCTGGCTTCGGCGTCCCTCGGCGACGGCAGCTTCGGCCTGTACGAACCGGTGCACGGTTCGGCGCCGGACATCGCCGGACAAAATCTGGCCAACCCGATCGCCACCATCCTGTCCGTCGCCCTCATGTTCCAGCTGACGTTCGGTTATGCGGACGCCGCCGCCTCCGTGGAGAACGCCGTCGCCGCCGTGCTGGATGCGGGCTGGCGCACCGCCGACATTGCGGCGGACCGGAGCCGGGCCGTCGGCACGTCGCGGATGGGCGATCTGATCGCCGAAGCGATGAAGGCGTGAAAGGAGCAGGCGGCATGCCGCTTTCCATCCGCGCTCCGCTGCCGGATTTCGGCGAAGGCGCCGTCTGGATCAACGGCCGGACGAGCCGCGAAGCGTTGCGCGGCCGTCCGGTTCTCGTCCATTTCTGGTCGGTCGGTTGCCGGCTGTGCCTCGAGGAGATGCCGCTTCTCGATTTTTTGCGGGACACCGTCGGCGCGCCGGCCGGCCTGGCGCTGGTGGGCATCCATGTGCCCCGTACGGCGCCCGACCGCGATCCGGAGCGGATCGCCGAAGCCGTCCGGACCCTCGGCATCGACCATCCGGTGCTGGCGGACGACGGCGCCATGGCCGCCGCGTTCCGCAACGAACATGTGCCGACCTACTATCTGTTTGACGAATCCCATCGGCTCAGGCACGCCCAGGCCGGAGAGCATGCCCTCCGCGCGATGGAGCGGCGCCTGGCCATCATGGCCGGCCGCCGGCAGACAATGGATGCCGGGCGCGGCCCGACGGAGGTGGAAACCATGACGGTTCCCGGAGAGCTTCTTTACAGCGAGGACCATGTATGGGTGCGGCGCGACGGGCGCCGCGCCGTCATCGGCGTGACCGCGTTTGCCGGGCGGGAGCTGGGCGACATCGTGTTCGTCGAATTGCCCGAACCCGGCGGCGTGCTGACGGCGGGCGAACCGTTCGGCAGCATGGAATCGGTCAAAACCGTATCGGAACTGTATGCGCCGGTCAGCGGCACGGTGACGGCCGTCAACGAAGCGCTGCTGTCCGCGCCGGAGGCCATCAACCGGTCCCCTTACGGCGAAGGGTGGCTGCTCGAGCTGGAACTGAAGGATCCGGCCGAACTGGACCGGCTGTGGACGGCGGACCGGTACCGGCAAACCTACGAAGACGACCCGCAGTGAGGAAGACTGCCGCGGGGCGGGGGCACGATGAAAACGATCACAAAAAAAGAGGAATTTTCCCCTCCGGATCGAATATAATCCTTCAGAACTACTGCCGACGTCCCGGCGGCCTGGAGGAGATGGACATGAGCTTTTGCTGCGGTGCGAGCATGATCGGAACGAGGGGAACGCTCAAGCACGACCAGACGCTCATCCACAACGTTCCGCTTTTGTTCTGCCCGGTTTGCCACCGCACGAAAGTCCATTTCCTCGTCGAGAACGAATTCGAGATTTTGGCCGAATTTGCCAGCAGCGACGGCGCCCGCGAAGTGGATTTCGCCGATTACGTGGACATGTCCAGCCAGGAATGGCTGTACGAAAACTGCGTCAATTCCACGGAGCTGGAAGATCCGCAGGACGTGATGCGCACGCAGATCGACATGGCGCTGGACCTGCTTTCCATCGCCCGGCAGATCGGCGACGTCATCTGGCAGGAGCAGCTCAAGAAGCGGCTAAGGGTGCTCAGTGAACGGCGCAGCCGGATGAAGCATTCGGGCCGGAACACGTCCATCGTCTGAACGGCATGCGGTCTTGCCCTGTGCCGGAGCCGGATCGCGACCGCGGCCGGCTTTCGCAGGGCGCTTTGTGCGGCCGAATGACAAGAAGGCCTTCCCCGCAGGGGGAAGGCCTTTTCTCGTGCCCGATTGCGCCCGCTCAATCCGCCGGCGCGTAGGCCTCGTTCGTGAGGGTGAACGTTTCCTTCAGTCCGCTGGTCACATACAGTTTGTTGTCTTTCGTGACGAAGACGGCCTCGGCGTCCTCCAGCGCCTCCACCGTTTCCAGCCCCCGGCGGAGCCCCATGGCAAACACGGACGTGGACAGCGCGTCCGCATCCTCGGAACGTCCGGTGATGATGGTGACGGCGAGCAGTTCGTTGTCGACGGGCCAGCCGGTTTCCGGATCGAGGATGTGGTGGTACGTTTGGCCGTCCTGTTCGAAATACCGTTCATAGACGCCGGAAGACACGAGGGTCCGGTCTTTCACCCGGACGATGCCGAGATGCTCGCCCCGTTCGCCGGCGGGATCCTGGATGCCGATGGCCCACGGGCTGCCGTCCGGCTTTTCCCCGAGCGCCACCAGGTTGCCGCCAAGGTCGAGAATGGCGCTCCCGATGCCGGCGTCCCGCAGGTATTCCGCGATGACGTCGGCGGCGTATCCTTTGCCGATGGCGCCAAGGTCGAGGGACATCCCGGCCTTTTTCAGAAAGACCGTCCGCGCCGCCTCGTCCAGTTCGACGTTCCGGTAGTCCACCAGCGCAAGGCGCGCGCCGATGTCTTCTTCCGTCGGGACGGCGGCACGCTCCGTGCCGATGCCCCACAGGTCGACCAGCGGCCCGATGGTCGGGTCGAAACGGCCTTTGGACCATTCCGCGTATTCCAGCGCCTTCTTCACCACGGCGAACGTCTCTTCCGAGACGGCGACGGGCCGGATGCCGGCGTTCCGGTTGACTTCGCCGATTTCCGTCCCGCTTTCGTTCCGGTTGAGGCGGGCGTCGATCCGTTCCAGGATGGCGCCGATGTCCCCGAAGCGGTCTTCGGGGAACGATTCGTCGTACACCCGGATCTGGACGATGGTGTCGAAAATGAAATAGGTTTCCGAAACGGGAAGCCGGGATGCCTGGCGGTCGGCCCGGTCCCCGCAGCCTCCGGCCAGCAAAAGCGCCGACAGACACAGGACGGCAAGGGGCAAACGGACGGGTCGCATGCGGATCCTCCCCCCGCGGCGGCCGGTCATGCCGGCCGGATTCGCTTTTCCAACTTTATCAAAAGACCGCGGAATCCAGTGTGATCAAAGTCATATTTGGGGGCGGCGCGACAAACCATAATGGAGAAAAGAGCGGTTCCTCACACCGCCGGCATGGGAGGGACGGAGATGCTGAAACGGGGAGACCTTGCGCTCATGCTCGTTCTGGCGGCCGGGTTGGCCGTCTTCGCCGCCCTCCGGTTTGCGGATGCCGGCGCCGCCGCGCGGACGGCGGTCATCGAGGTGGACGGGGAGCCGTACATGATCGTCGATCTGGATGACGAAGGGCGCGAGATCGAGATCCGCACCGGACGGGGCTATAACCGGCTGCGCATCGCGGACGGCGGCATCGAAATGGTGGAAGCGGACTGCCCCGACCAGCTGTGCATCGGCTTCGGCCGCATCCGCCACCTCCATGAAACGATCACGTGCCTGCCCCATCGGGTGTTCGTGTACATCACCGGCGATGCCGGAGGGGAGGCGGGGCCGGATGCAGTCGTATCCTGAATTCGCCGGCGTCCGGAAGCTGTCCGTCATCGCCGTGTTTGCTTCCCTGGCCGTCGCCCTGGGCATCCTCGAGTCGCTGATTCCGTTTGCGACGGCGATTCCGGGAGCCAAGCCGGGGCTCGGCAACATTCTGGTGCTGGCGTGCCTCTGGTTTTTTTCCGGCCGCGATGCCCTCTGGCTCATCGCCGTCAAGACACTGCTGACCGCTTTTATTTTGGGCACCTTTTCCACCTTTCTATTCAGCATCATGGGCGCCATGGCGAGTTTTGCCGTCATGTGGTCGATGCTCCGGTTCGGGCGCCGGGCGTTCAGCCTGACGGCCGTCAGCGTGGCGGGGGGCGTGGCCCACAATCTGGGCCAGCTGACGGCGGCGGCGGCCGTGCTCGGAACGACCCGCATCTTTTACTATTTTCCGGTTCTTCTGGCGGCGGGGGTCGTCACGGGCGTGTTCGTCGGCCTGGCGGCCCGCCATCTGATCGGGACGCTGACCCGCATCGGACTGTTCCGCGAGATGGGGGACTTGGGGCGTGATGGAAAGTGAAAGAATTCACAAACAAAGGTTCTCCCGTTCTCGAATTGCGCGGCGTCTCCTGCCGCCGTCCCGGCGCCCCGGCGCCGGCCATCAGCGGCGTGACCCTGCGCGTGGAACGCGGTGAATGGCTGTGCCTCGCCGGCCGGAACGGGTCGGGCAAATCGACGCTCATCCGCCTGATGGCCGGTCTTCTGTCCCCCTCCGAAGGCGACATCTTCGTCGGCGGCGAACGGTTCGCCGGCGAAGACGGGGATCGTCTCCGCAGCCGGATCGGGGTGCTGTTTTCCGAGCCGGACGACCAGTTCATCGGGCAGACGGTGGCGGACGACATCGCCTTCGGCCTCGAAAACCTGTGCCTTTCCCGGGAAGAGATGGACGGCCGGATCGACCGGGTCGCCGGGATGCTCGGGATCGGGCGGCTGCTCGGCCGGCACCCGTCCACCCTGTCCGGCGGCCAGAAGCAGCTGGCGGCGCTGGCGGCGGTGCTGGCCATGGAGCCGGACATCCTGCTGCTCGACGAACCGGGTTCCATGCTGGACGACCGGTCGCGGGAGATGCTCCGCTCCGCGGTCGCCCGTCTGCACGCCACCGGCCGGTATACCATCGTGCAGGCCACCCACGATCCGGAAGACATGCTGGCCGCCGGCCGGCTGGCGATGATGTCGGGCGGACGCCTTCTGGCGGCAGGCCGGCCGGAAGCGCTGCTCGCGGACGAGAAACTTGCGGCCGAATACCGCCTCGAGACGCCCTTCGTGCTGGCGTTCTGCCGGGAAATGGCCCGGCTCGGATTCGGCATCGGCGACCATCTGGACGAACGGAAGGCGGTGGAGGCGCTGTGGGCGTACGCTTCGAGAACGTCATGATTCACTACCGGGATGACACCGCCGAACCGGATGCGGTAATCGCGGCGCTGGACGGCCTTTCCGTCCGGTTTGCCCCCGGCCGGTTCACCGCGCTGCTCGGCGCGCCGGGTTCGGGCAAGTCGACGCTGCTGATGCACGTCAACGGACTGGTCCGGCCCGGCGGCGGACGGGTTCGCGTGTTCGAATTCGAAATCGGTCCCGACCGGCCGAAGGACGTGCCGCCCGAACTGCGGCGGCGGGCCGGGCTCGTGTTCCAGTTTCCGGAACAGCAGCTGTTCGAGGCCACCGTGCGCCGGGAGCTGATGTTCGCGCCGCTTCGGTTCGGGCTTGGCCGGGAGCGGGCGGAACGGGCCGCGGCGGAGGCGGCGGAGCTTCTCGGCATCGGACATCTGCTGGACGAAAATCCGCTGGAACTGAGCTCGGGCCAGCGCCGGAAAGTGGCCATCGCCGCCGTGCTCGCCGCCGATCCCGACCTAGTGGCGCTGGATGAACCGACCGCCTCCCTCGACCCGGCGAGCCGCGCCGAACTGGTGTCGCTCTTGGCCCGGCTTTGCCGGGAACGGGGCAAGACGGTGATCATGGCGACCCACCGGCTGGAGGACGTGCTCGGTCACGCCGACGAATGCGCCGTGCTGGCCGGCGGCCGGCTGCTGTTTGCGGGCACGCCGCAGGCGCTTCTCGCGCGGCCGGATGTCATGAAGGCCGCCGGTCTGTCGCCGCCGCCGGCCGTCCGGTTGGCGGCGCTTCTGGCGGAGATGTTCCGGGATGAGCCGCCGGCTTTCGCCGGGCCCGGGGAGCTGGCCGCCTGGACGGCGGGGAAACTGGCGGCCGCGGGGGAGGGATCGCCATGACGGGCAGGCTTGTTCCGGGCCGGTACGCGGCGCGGCCGTCGCCGATCCACCGGCGGGATCCGCGGGCCAAGACGCTGTCGATGGTTCTGTTCATGGCGGCCGTTTTCCTGATCGACGGCTGGGCGGACGCGGCCGCCGTGGCCGCGTTCGCCGTCGCGCTCATGCTCGCTTCCCGCATCTCCCTTGCGCGCTATGCGAAAGCCGTCCGGCCGCTCCTGTTTCTCGTGCTGTTCATCGCGCTGTTCCAGGCCCTGTTTGACAAAAGCGGGGAGGCGCTGGCGAACGCCGGCCCCTTCACGCTGTACGCCGGCGGACTTGCCAGCGGCGTCCTGGCCGCCCTGCGCATGATCCTGTTCATTTCGTTCACGGCCATCCTGACGTTCACGACGGAACCGGACCGGCTGGCGCGGGCGATCGGCGGTCTCGTGCGGCCTTTCGGACGGGCGGCCGCCGACCGGCTGGCGCTGATGCTCGACATCGCGCTCCGCTTCCTTCCGACCATTTTCGAGGAGGGCGAGCGGCTGTACAAGGCCCAGGTGTCCCGCGGCCTGAATCTCGGGGACATGGCGATGCGGGACAAAGCCCGCGCCCTGCTCGCCCTGCTGGCGCCCCTCACCGTCGGCGTGTTCCGGCGCGCCCTGCGTCTGGCCGAATCGATGGAAGCGCGCGGATACCGTCTTGGCGCGCCCCGCACCCGTTACCGGGAATTCCGCTGGCAGCCGGCCGACACGGCGTATCTCGCCCTGTTCCTCATCCCGGTCGCGTCGGCCTTCTGGCTGTAGGCGTTCCATACACCCGCCGAAAACGGAAATACGGAGTTCAATAAAGGAGAGGGAGACCATGGAAAAAACCGCGGTTCGACTTTGGACGGGCTTCTGGCAGATCGCCGACCCGAAAATCTGGGTGGCTTCGACGGTGCCGCTCATCGTGGCCACGGTCATGGCCTGGGCCAGGACGGGGACGTTCGATCTCGGCTGGACCCTGCTGGCGTTTCTCGCCATTTATTTGATCGAAATCGGAAAGAACGCCGTCAACGAGTGCATCGACTACATCACCGGCGTCGACCGGTTCGTCCCGCTGGAGAAACGGAACGATTTCAGCGGCGGCAAGAAGACGATCATCGACGGCAAACTGTCCGTGGCGGAAAACGCCGTCATCGCCTTCATCACCCTGGCGCTGGCCTTCGTCATCGGCGTGTTCGTCGGCCTGTACCATGAGCCCCACGTGCTCTGGATCGGCCTTCTGGGCGGCGGACTGGCCGTCTTCTACAGCCTGCCGCCGTTCAAGTTCAACTACGTCGGACTCGGGGAATTCGCCGTCGGACTCGCCTTCGGCCCGCTCATGACGCTCGGCATGTACGTCCACCTGACCGGGATTCTGGATCCGGTCGCGGCGCTGGCCGGCCTGCCGATCGGCTTCGTCATCGCCAACCTGATCTGGATCAACCAGTATCCGGACTATGAAGCGGACCTGCGCGGCGGCAAGCGCAACTGGCTGGTGCGGATCGGCAAGGTGAAGGGGATCAAGGTGTATGCGGCGCTTTACATTTTGGCGTTCGCGAGCCTGGCCGTCCTGGCGGCCTCCGACCGCAACCCGTTCTGGCTGCTCGGGCTGCTGGTGATTCCGGTCGCCGTCCGCAGCGTGCGGACGGCCCGGGACAACCTGGACAATTTCCGGGCGTTTCTCGGCGCCAACGCCGGCACCGTCCAATCCTACATGCTGATTGGCGTCGCCATGGCGGCCGCCGCCGTCCTCGGCGCCTTCCTCGGGTGAGGGGGCCGCGGTCCGGCCGGCGTCCGGCCGGACGGGCCGCACCGGGCGCAAAAAGGCAATCCCCGGCGGGATGTCCCGCCGGGGATATTTTTCGTTCGATTCCGACGCGTCTAGTCGAGGAAATGATCCGCCAAAATTTCAAGGTCCCGGTAGGCCGGATGGCCGCGGAGAGGCTGCATCGTCTCCCGCGCCTTCCGGGCGTAGGCGAGGGAAAGCTCCCGGGCGTCGTCGATCGCCCGGCTGGCGGCGATTTCCCTGATGGCCCGGTCCATCTCCTCGTCCGGGGAGCCGGCGCCAAGCCGGCGGATGAGCGGCGCGAGGGACGGATCCCTGAGGGCCAGGATGACCGGCAGCGTCACGTTCCCGTTGCGCAGGTCGGCGCCGGCCGGCTTGCCGATGGCCGATGCCGGCCGGGTGAAGTCGAGGACGTCGTCGCGGATCTGGAACGCCATGCCCAGCGCCTCGCCGACGGCATGCAGCCGGTCGCACAGCTCGTCGGACGCTTTGGCGGTCTTGGCGCCCTGCTTGAGGCATTCGGCCATCAGGAGGGCGGTTTTGCGCCGGGTTTTGTCCAGATACTCTTCAATCGTGAGCGAAAAATTGAATTTCGTGTCCAGCTGCTTGAATTCCCCGAGGCACAGCTCGGTGACGATGCCGGCGATCTCCGCGCACCGGTAGGCGTCTTCTTCGCTGATTTCCCGCTTTTCGTTCATGGATGACCATTCCACGATGCGCGCCATCATGTAGTTGGCCACGTGCAGCGCGGTGCGGACGTCCGTCTTGACGTGCAGCGCCGGACGTCCCCGGCGCATGTCGGCCTGGTCGATGATGTCGTCATGGATGAGGGACGCCATGTGGATGTATTCGAAAAGGGCGGCGGTTCGCATCACCTTGCCCCTGAGGGACGCTTCGCCGAACCGGCCGCCGACGATGACCATGATGGGCCGAAGCCGCTTGCCGCCGGCGCGGATCAGCTCGATGATGCTGTCGTAGACGACGGACGGGCGGGGCAGCTCTTCATCGGACTCGACGACGCTTTCCAGCACCGCGTCGATTTCCGACAGATCGATGCCGAGCAGCTCGGGCAAGCGGGATGCGCTCATCCGGTCCAAGCCTCCTTCATCATGCGCTGTAACGGTCCAGGTACGACTTGATTTCCGACTTCAGGACGGCCGCGAGCGCCTGCTGCGAATTGCGGCCTTCCACCAGCGCCAGCTGGATCCGCTTGTTGAACAGCGACAGATGGACCAGGAGCTTCCATTCGTTCCGGTTGGCGGCCAGCCGGTGGTACAGGCCGAACAGGTAGTCACCGTTCAGGATGCTCCGGCTCAGGGCGCCTTCATCCTTGCCGGACAGGTTCAGGTGTTTGGAAATGGCGGAATAGATGAGCATGCTGCAGGCCAGGACGGTCAGTTTCCGGGAATAGCTGATCGGATAGGACTGGAGCAGTTCGACGATTTCCCGGACCGTTTCGCCGTCGATCTCCACGTCCACCTGGGCCGGCTGCTCCCGGTTCAGCAGACGCAGCGCATCGCGAAGGAGCTTGCTGTCCACGTTTCGTCCTCCTCTCGTAAACACGACATCAAGCCAATCGGACAGTCAATCCCTAGATTAGTTTAATTGAAGAAAAGAAGAGCGTAAAGGGCGCCAGGCCGATTTACGCTCCGGGTATTCGCTGCCGCTTGGTTCACTTCGTGTAGAGATACCAGCGCCTGACGAATTTGAGCCGTTTCCAGCGCGGCAACAGGCGCGGATAGACGTAATAGTCGAGTCCGAACGTGCTGCCCGCTCCGCCGACGAGGGCGATGCCGGCCAGCATGTACCAAAGCATTTCCGGCGCCGCCATGCCGCTGGACCAGATCATCAGGCCCATCAGGACGCTGGCGATGGCCGCCGGCGCGCTGAACAGGCCGGCGATGAGGAGGACGCCGATGATCACTTCCCCGAACACCATCGCGGTCTGGAAGACCGGCGCCAGGGCGGTGAAGCTGCCATCCGCCTTGTAGAACATCAGCTCCATCGACCAGTCCACGATCGAACGGATCCATTCCGGCACGTGCAGGGCTTCCACCGCCGCTTCCGCCGCCTCGGAGGCGCCGGAGACGGCATCCGCCGCCTGCTGCGAGGCGCCCGACACGCCGTCTGCCGCTTTGGCCGGAATGAGGAAGATGTTGCCGGGGTCCTCCAGCACTTTCGGCAGCTTGGCGAGCCCTTCCTTCAGCCACATCCAGCCGACGAAAAGGCGCAGCGGCACAAGCCAGAAATTGGGCGACCGCTTGGCGAAATGGCCGCCGAAAATGCTGCGGTTGTCCCGGACGCGGGTGAATTCGTTCAACACATATTGCCACACCTTGTAGAACCCGGCCACCTGCAGCAGATACCAGATGTTGATCAGATGCTTGACGGCCATCGCCCAGCATCCGCTCAGCCGGCATCTCCGTTTCGGCGTGCCCACGTGGGCGACCCCGTACCGGCTGCCGATGCTGACCATCATGCCGTGGAATCTCGGTTTGTACGTTTTTTTCGCGCCGCCGGTGAGGTCCGCGATGATGTTGTGGACGACGAGGGGCGCGGAGTTTTCCGCGTTCTCCACCATTTGCGGCACCGGCTTCTCTTCGCCTTCCGGAATGTAGAAAATGTTGTCGCCGACGACGTAGACGTTGTCATGGTTTGGCAGCTGCAGTCTGTCGGTCGTGATGAGCCGGTTGCGCGCCTGCTTGTCGGCGTCGATCGAGCCGGCCAGTTCGGATCCCTCGACGCCGGCCGTCCAGATGACGGTCCGCGAGGGGATGTTCCGGCCGGCGACGGTCACGCCGTCTTCCCGCACTTCCGTAATCGGCGAATCGGTGCTGATGAGGACGCCCATCTTGCGGAGCCGCTTGACGGCTTTCCCGATGAGCGGCTTCGGAAGGCCGGGCAGGATGGTCGGCAGCATGTCGGCCAGATGGATCGACACGTCCCGCTCGTCGATGCCGTTTTCCTTGCACAGGCGTTTGGTGAACTCGGCCAGCTCCCCGGCCATTTCCACGCCGGTGAATCCGCCGCCGACGATGACGAACGTGACGAGCGCCTTCCGCCGGTCCGGATCCGTTTCCCGGGCCGCCTTCCGGAACATGTTCGTCACATGCTCCCTCAGGCGGATCGCATCCTCGAACGACCACAGGGAGAAGGCGTATTGCTCGGCGCCCGGGATGCCGAAGTAGGTCGGTTTGCTGCCGGTGGCGATGACCAAATAGTCGTAGCCGTAGGTCCTGCTTTCACCCTTCAGCGTCCGGGCGTTGAAGTCGGCATCCAGGATGGTGTCCTGCACGACGTCAACGTTGCGGAATCCGGCGAAAATGTCCTTCAGCCCGATTTTGATGTTGGATTCGTCGACGCGGCCGGCCGCCACTTCGTGCAGCTCCGTCAGCAGCGTGTGGAACGGGTTTTTGTCGATCAGCACGATGCGGACATCGCGCCGTTTCTTCAGTCGTTTGGCCAGCTTCTTGGCGGTCAGCACGCCGCCGTAGCCGCCGCCGAGCACAACGATCTGTTTCATGGTCTCTCCCCCCGGTTGTTCAGGGTGCGGCGCGCCGCCGCAAGCCGCGGCGCGCCGGGGTGGTGGTTGGGCCGCCATGGTTGGCGTTATTTTGCTCCCGCAAGGGCCTTTTCAGCCAGCTGGAAGAAATCCGAAACGTGGATGGACACGCCGGCGATGGCGTCCGTGTGGCCTTCCTCGTCCGTGTAAGTGATGGCCTTCGGATCCTGCTTTTCGATGAGGTACGCTTCCGCCCGGGCCGCCTGTTCGTGCCATTCGGCCTGGGCGCCGCCCTTGGCCACCATGCCGTATTCGCCGCTGGCGGAAAACGTGTCCTTGTCCTGGCCGTCCTTGTTGACGCCGTTCCAGTCGACGGCGATGATGCGGCCGTTCAGGACGGTGATGGTGACGGTGCTTTTCCAGCCGCTGCTGCTGAAGTCGTCGTCTTCCGCATAATAGGTGCCGTCCTTGTACGGACCCGGTTCCACCGGGCCGGCGGCGAGCGCCTTCTTGGCCAGTTCGGCGAGTCCGTTCACGTGGATGGACACGCCGGCGATGGCGTCCGTCCTGCCGTCTTCCGGGTTGTACGGAATGGCGTCGGGATCCTGCACTTCAATGAGGTACGCCTCCGCCTTTTCCGCCTGTTCCCACCATTCCGCCTGGGCCTTGCCCTTGGCCTTCATGCCGTATTTGCCGGCCTTGTCGTAGGCTTTCTTGTCCAGGCCGCCGTTTTCCGGCAGGGCGTTCCATTCCACGTCGACGATCTTGCCGCCTTCGACTTTCAGGGCGACGATTTCCTTCCAACCGTTGCTGAATTCGTCAGCTTCCGCATAATACACCCCGTCGGCATAGCCGCCCGTTTCGGCGGGCGTATCCGTCTGGGGCTGGGACTGCGGCTGCTGCGCTGCCGGCTGGTCCGTTCCGGCCGGCTGGCTGCCCCCCGCGTTGTTGTCCCCGCATCCGGCCATGAACGCAACCAGAAGAAGCGATGCGAGAATCAAAGCCGTTTTCTTCATGTCGGTCTCCTCCACAACGTTTTTTCAAAAGATTGTGAACTGAATCACAAGTCTTTTCATGACCCATTTTACCGGTTTTTCGCCGAAACGGTGTGACGCAGATCATAGTTGCGGCCGTTTTTTTGAAAAAATGCGGAATGCCTCCGCAAAACGGGCCGCCCGCGGGGCACACTACCGTCAGGACGGCGTGACCGGGCGCACACCGGTCCGTTCCCGTGCCGGCATGCGGAAACGGCGGCCGATCCGGTGAAAAAAATGTCGCCGAAACCCCGGAAACTTATTATAATGGAGTGGATTGCTGCTGATTGCCGATTGGAAGGGGTAATGCCACATGTCGCGGGACGCGATCATCCGTTTCGAAGGGGTCAGTCACCAGTACGACGAAGAGACCCCGGTGCTCAAAAACATCAGCTTCGAGATGGAGCGCGGAAAGTTCTACACCCTGCTTGGTCCTTCCGGCTGCGGAAAGACCACCATCCTGCGCCTGATCGCAGGGTTCATCGAGCCGACGGCGGGCAACATCTATCTGAACGGCCGGCTGGTCAACCGGATTCCCGCCAACGAGCGGCAGGTCAACACCGTGTTTCAGGACTACGCCCTGTTCCCGCACCTGAATGTGTTCGAAAACGTGGCGTTCGGCCTGAGGGTGAAAAAAAAGAGCAGGGACGAGATCGAGCGGAAAGTGAAGGAAGCCCTCCGCTTCGTCAACCTGTCCGGCTACGAGAACCGGGAAGTGCGGGAAATGAGCGGCGGCCAGCGGCAGCGCGTTGCCATCGCGCGGGCGATCGTCAACGAACCGGAGGTTCTTTTGCTGGACGAGCCCCTTTCCGCCCTGGACCTGAAACTGCGCTACGAAATGCAGTACGAACTCCGCGAATTGCAGCGCAGGCTCGGCATTACCTTCATTTTCGTCACCCATGACCAGGAAGAGGCGCTCGCCATGAGCGACGAAATTTTCGTCCTGAACGACGGGCGCATCGAGCAGAGCGGCACGCCCAACGATATCTACGACGAGCCGATCAACCGCTTCGTGGCGGAATTCATCGGCGAATCCAACATCGTGCCCGGCCGCATGATCCGCGACTGCCTGGTGGAGTTCGCCGGGAAGCAGTTCGAGTGCGTGGACCGGGGATTCAACCCGAACGAGCCGGTGGAAGTGGTCATCCGGCCGGAAGACCTGGAAATCGTGCCGGTGGAACGCGGGAAACTGCGGGTGAAAGTGGACACCCAGCTGTTCCGCGGCGTGCACTACGAGATCGTCGGCTACGACGAAGCCGGCAACGAATGGATGGTCCATTCGACCCGGAAAGCCCGGGTGGGCGACGAAATCGGGCTCGATTTCGAGCCGGAAGCGATCCACGTCATGCGTTTCGGCGAAACGGAAGCCGAATTCGACAAACGGCTGGAAGCCTACGACAAGGCGAAGCCGCCGCAGGGTGTCGGCCATGGCCAATAAAGCGAGAGCGCTGTTTCTGGTTCCGTACGGCCTGTGGATCGCCCTGTTCGTCGTCATTCCGGTTTTGCTGGTGTTGTACTATTCCTTTTTTGACATCGAAGGCGCGTTCACCCTGGACAACTACAAAAAGTTTTTCACGCCGGTCTATCTCAAGATGGCGGTCAATTCGGTCTGGTACGCGCTCCTGATCACCGTGGCGACGCTCGTCATCGCCTATCCGGCCGCCTATCTGCTGACGAAAACGAAGCACAAGCAGCTGTGGCTTCTGCTCATCATCCTGCCGACGTGGATCAACCTGCTGCTGAAGGCGTACGCCTTTCTCGGCATTTTCGGCACGTACGGTACGGTCAATGCGTTTCTCGAGTTTGTCGGCATCGGCGCCAGGCAAATTCTGTTCACCGATTTCAGCTTCATTTTCGTGTCCGTGTACATTTTCATCCCGTTCATGATTTTGCCGATCTTCAACGCCCTCGAAGAGCTGCCGAAAAATCTGGTGGACGCTTCCCGGGATCTGGGTGCCAGCGGCTGGCAGACGTTCCGGCGGGTCATTTTTCCGCTCACGCTCGGCGGCGTGTCGGCGGGATGCCAGGCCGTCTTCATTCCGTCGCTGTCCCTGTTCATGATCACCCGCCTCATCACCGGCAACCGGGTGATCACCCTCGGCACCGCCATCGAGCAGCATTTCCTCGTGACGCAGGACTGGGGCATGGGCGCGACGATCGCTGTGTTCCTCATTCTGGTGATGGCCGTGATCATGGTGATCGGCGGCCGCAGGGAGCGGGTGAGATAGGATGGCGAAACGGACAAGCCGAATCGCGGCGGTTTATTTGGCGATCATGTTCGTCATTCTGTACGCGCCGATCGCCTACCTCATTTACTATTCGTTCAACAGCGCCGGCACGATGCATTCCTTCGAGTCGTTCACGCTGGAATGGTACGCGGAAGTGTTCCAGGACACGCGCCTTTTCATCATCGTGCTCAACACGCTGATCATCGCCCTCCTGTCGTCGGCCATCGCCACCATCGTGGCGGTGTTCGGCGCGCTGGCGATCTACTACACGCGGAACCGGCGCGCCCGCAGCGCGCTCCTGACGCTGAACAACGTGCTGATCGTCAGCCCGGACGTCATCATCGGCGCGTCGTTCCTCATCCTGTTCACGCTGACCGGCCTCAGCCTCGGCTTCTCGTCGGTGCTGATGTCCCACGTCGCCTTCAGCATCCCGATCGCCGTGCTGATGATTTTGCCCAAGCTGAACGAAATGAGCCCGACGCTGATCGACGCGGCGCGGGATTTGGGGGCAAACTCGCTGCAGGTGCTCACCCGGGTGGTGCTGCCGTTCATCAAGCCGGGCATTTTCGCCGGGTTTTTCATGGCGCTGACCTATTCCCTCGACGATTTCGCGGTCACGTTCTTCGTGACGGGCAACGGCTTCTCCACGCTGTCCGTGGAAATCTATTCGCGGGCGCGCCAGGGCATTTCGCTGTCCATCAACGCCCTGTCCGCGCTACTGTTCCTGTTCACGCTGCTGCTCGTCGTGGGATACTACTTCATTAATATGAGGAACTTGAAGGCGTCGAAAAACGGCGGATCGGGGGTCCGGTCATGAAGGAGCTGACGCGCGCGTTTCTGGCCGTGTTTGCCGTTTCCTTCGGCCTGATGTATCTGGTGCATGTCCTGAACGCCAGCGAAGGATACGGCGGCGACAATACGGTGACGGTCTTCAACTGGGGCGACTACATCGACGAAGAGCTGATCGCCCGGTTCGAGGAGGAGACGGGGTACAAGGTCGTCTACGAAACCTTCGATTCCAACGAGGCGATGCTGACGAAGATCGCCCAGGGCGGCACCAGCTACGATGTGGCCGTGCCGAGCGAGTATACGGTCGCCCGCATGATCGAGGAAGAACTGCTCGTGCCGCTGGACCACGGGAAGCTGCCCAATCTGGTGCACATCGACCCGCGCTTCCTCGACATGAGCTTCGACCCCGGCAACCGGTATTCGGTGCCCTACTTCTGGGGCACCGTCGGCATCGCGTTCAATCCGTCGATGCTGCCGGAAGATTTGACCTTCGAAAGCTGGAACGACCTGTGGGATCCCAGGCTGGAAAACGAGATCCTGCTCGTCGACGGCGCCCGCGAAGTGATCGGGATGGGGCTGAACAGCCTCGGCTACTCCCTCAATTCCACGGACGAGCGGGAGCTCCTGGAAGCCAAGGCGAAGCTGGATCTCCTCACGCCCAACGTGAAGGCCATCGTCGGTGACGAAATCAAGATGCTGATGGCCCAGGAAGAGGCGGCGGTGGCCCTCGTCTGGTCGGGAGACGCGGCGGAGATCATGTGGGAAAACGAAAACGTCGACTACGTCGTGCCGCGCGAAGGGTCCAACCTGTGGTTCGACCTGATGGTCATTCCGACGACGGCGAAAAACATCGAAGGCGCCCACGCCTTCATCAATTTCATGCTCGATCCCGAAGCGGCCGCGCAGAACGCCGAATACGTCGGCTATTCGACGCCCAACCGGTCGGCGATGGACATTTTGCCGGAGGACATCGTCGGCGACGAACGGTTTTATCCCGACGACGAGCTGATCAGCCGGCTCGAGGTGTACGAAAACCTCGGACGCCGGATGCTGGCCCGTTACAACGACCTGTTTCTGGAGTTCAAGATGCACCGGAAATGACGGCGGCCAAGAAGACGGGCCGCCGGGCGCCGGCTGCCGGCCGCACATGCCGGCCCGTTTGGCGCGGAACATGCGGAAAGCCGTCCGGACCCGCCGGGGTGTGCGGGTGCCGGACGGCTTGTTTGCATCAGGCCATGTTTTCGATCAGGATGAACACGGCCAGCAAGGTGACGGCACCCGCGGCGAGAAGCGCATCCCGTCGGGCGAAAGACGGGGAGGGCCCGCGGACGATGTACGGCCCGCCGCCCGTCCCGCCGATCCCCCGAGCCGCCAGCATGGCCGCCAAATCATTGCCGAACCGGACCAGCGCCAGCAGAAACGGCATCACCGTCATGGCGACGAGGGATGGCGGCACGGTGCCGGGCTTGACCGGCCGCTTGCCGCGGAAAGCGGCGATGCGGGCAAAACGCTCCCACGTTTCGAACAGGAGCGGCAGAAAGCGCAGAAGAAGCGCGCTTGCCAGCGCGAAGCGGGCGACCGGCACGCCGCGGGCCGCGAGGGGCGCAAGTCCCCCTTCGAGGGCTTTTTTGAGCCTGTAGGGCGACAGGCCGGCCATCAGGGAAAAGCCGACGAGCGCCATCATCGCCAGTTTGCTGAAGCGGCGGAACGTCGCGATGGCCGTCTCCAAATCAAACGGGCCGAAGGGAAGGGGCCGGTCTCCCGCCGACGGATCCCAGCCGGCCGCCACGGACGTGATCAGCGCGAAGAGAAGAAGCGCCTTGACCGGCCGGAGCGCGGTGCGGGGCGGAACGCCCGTGAAGCGGACGGCCAGGACGGATGCGGCGGCGCCCGCCAGCCAGCCCGCCCAGGACGTCTGCATGCCGATGCCGGCCGTCACGATCAGGCCGGCCAGCCAGAGGGCGCGCGGATCGAACGCCGCCGTGGCCGGGAGCGATGGCGCGCGGGCGTCTGTTTCCGGCCCGCCGCTTTCCGCTTCCGGACCGTCCTCCGGTTCGCCGCGGCCTGTCGGGTCATGGCCGTCCGCGTTCCCGCCATCTCCGCCTGCCGGCCCATCGGCCAACGCGCCTTGCGCCGCCACGGCTTCGGCCATCGCCGCGGGGTCCGGCCAGCCCGCCGGCGGGCAAAACCCCGCCTTCCGCAGCAAGTCCGCCACCAGAAGCGGTTCGGGCAGCGCCAGGCCCGCCTCCTTCAGCGGCGCCGGATGGTCCGCCAGGCGATCCGGCGTGCCCGTCCATACGATGCGCCCGTCGCGCATCAGAACGATGCGGTCCGCGAGGTCCATCCAATCCTCCAGGTCGTGAACCACCACCACGGCGCCCCGGCCTTCCGCCCGGCGTTCGGCCAGCCGGCGCCGGAGCCGCTCCAGCATCGGGCGGTCCAAGCCGGCCGACGGTTCATCCAGCAGCAGCCAGTCGGGTTCCGGCGCTTCCGTCACGGCCATCGCCAGCCTCCGCCGCTGTCCGCCGCTCATGGCCAGGGGATCGCGGGAAAGCCATCCGGCAACGGCGCCGTCGCCGGCGGCGTCCATCCATCTTGCGACCGCCCGCTCCACGGCGGCCTGCTGCCGCGAGGCGGGCCAGCGGCACGGCTTCAGCGAGCAGGCAAACTCCTCACGCACCGTGCGGGCGAACAGCATCTGTTCCGGATGCTGCATGGCAAACCCGAGCCGCCCGAGCGCGCGCGGGTCGGGCTTCCGGCCCCGCCACAGGGGGATGCCGTCCACGTACACCTGTCCGCCGTCCGGTTTGCGGATGCCGGCCATCATTTCCAGCAGCATCGTTTTGCCGCTGCCGTTCCGCCCGGCGACCAGGGTGATCGTTCCCGCCGGGAAGTGGACGTCGAGGCCGGACAGAACCGGTTGGCCCCCGGGCGCGCAAACCGCCCGTTCCACGAAGATGCCTTTGCCGTCCGGCAAGGGCCGCTCCGCCGGCGCGGCCTTCGGGCGCGGCCCGGCGTTCCCGTACGGCTCGCCGTTCCCGTGCGATTTGCCGTTTCCGCGCGGCAAGGCCATCCCGGCCGGCTGGCATGGGCCGTTCCGCGAGGCCGGGACAAGGGGCCTGATCGCCGCGGCCAGCTGCCCGGCGGTTACCGGCCGGATTGCCGCCATACGGCCCATCCGCATGAGGGCCCGCGCGGTCCGCACGGCGAAGGGAGGCGTGAATCCGAGCGCCTCGCAGGGCGTCCGTCCCGTGCCGTCCTCCCGGTAATAGAATGATTCCGCCGTTCCGTCAAAGGCGACTTCCCCGTCCGACAGGACGACGATCCGATCGCCCGCCGCGGCATCTTCCGGCCGGTGGGTGCACCACAGGACGGCGGCGCCTTCGCGGCACAGCCGGCGGACCGACGCCAGGACGAGCCGGCGGGACGCCTCATCCAGCATGGACGTCGCTTCGTCGAGCAGAAGAAGGGGAGCGCCCGTGGCCAGGCAGGCGGCAACGGCCGCCAGCTGGCGGCGTCCGCCGGACAGTGCGGCGAGCGGCCGGTGGCGCACGGGAAAAAGGCCCGTCGACCGGAGGACCGCTTCGGCCCGCGCCACGGCTTCTTCCGGCGGGATCCCGCGGCCTTCCAGCGCAACCATCACTTCTTCCCACGGCGTGTCGCCGAAAAACGGGCCGATTTGCTGCATGACGCACGGAATCGGCCCGTTCCCGGCAAACCCCCGCCGGACGGTTCCTTCATCCGGTTCGACGAGTCCGGCCGTGACGCCGACGAGGGTGGATTTTCCCGAACCGTTCGCGCCCAGGATCGTCACCCATTCCCCCGGACGCACCGCGAGACGGACGTTCCGCAGCACCGGAGCGCCGGGCGTTCCGCCGAAAACGGTCACCCCGGCCAGCTCCAGGGGCGGCGCCGAAAACCGCGGATCCGCAGCCGCACGCGACGCGGACGGACGGGCTTCGTGTCCACGCATTGAAAATCCCTCTTTCCGCGGGATGCCCCGCATGGTAAAATCCACTTGGACAATTGTCAACCAAAACCCACATCAAAGGTTAACAAATGGAAGGGGACTTGGCAATTGAAAAAAAGCGAGAGCTGGACGTCCGTCCTCCGGATCGTGTTTACGGCGCTTTTTGCGGCCCTGTTTGTCGCCTTCAGCCACATCCGCATCACCCTCGGCATTTCCCCGGTGCCCTTTACGCTGCAAAGTTTCGCCATCATGCTGATCGGCGGGCTTTTGGGCCCGCGCTACGGGTTCGTCAGCCTGGCCCTCGTGCTGGCGCTGACCGCCCTCGGCCTGCCGCTCATCAGCGAGGGCGGCTGGTCGGTGATGACCGGACGCACGGCCGGCTTCATCTGGCTGTTTCCCGTGTCGGCGTTCCTGATCGGCTGGTTTGCCCGGCGCATCCGGACGGGCGGGGTGCTGTCCTGGCTGGCCCTGGCGGTTGTCATGGAGCTGTTCGGTTCGCTGCTCCTGTATGCGGGGGGCGTGCCCTGGTTCGCCCGGGTGACCGGCCTGTCGCTGGCCGAATCGTTCGCGTTGGCCGCCGCGCCGTTTCTGCTGACGGACTTGTTGAAGGCGCTGCTGGCCGCGGGCATCGTCCAGGCGCTTCGGCCGGTCATGCCCGCGCTGGACGGCGAACGCCCGCGCGCGGCCAAGCGGCATGCCGGCGCCGCGGGCGTTCCGGGAACCGGAAGCCGGCCGGAGGGTTGATGTGCTATAATGTGACCCGGAACGGCAAAGCCAGAAACCGAAGGAGCGCAAGCGCGATGAAATTTCGGCCGTGCATCGATCTCCACCAGGGGAAAGTGAAGCAGATCGTCGGCGAAACGCTGCGGGACGCGGGCGGCGTGAAGGAAAATTTCGTGTCCCCCCACGGGGCGGACTACTATGCGGATATGTTCCGGCGGGACGGGCTTGCCGGCGGGCACGTCATCATGCTCGGACCGGGCAACGAAGAGGAGGCGCTCCGGGCGCTGGCCGCCTATCCGGGCGGCCTGCAGATCGGCGGCGGCATCACGGCGGAAAACGCGGCGTTCTATCTGGAGCGGGGCGCCAGCCACGTCATCGTCACCTCGTACATTTTCCGTAACGGACGGCTCGACGAAGACCGCCTGGAGCGGATCGTGTCCGAGGTCGGCAAAGAGCGGCTCGTCATCGACCTGAGCTGCAAAAAAAGCGGCGACGGCTGGAAAGTGGCCACCAACCAGTGGGCGGTGCTCAGCGATTTCGCCGTCAATGCGGAAAATATCGCCTACCTGGAAAACCGGTGCGCCGAGTTTCTCGTCCACGCGGTGGACGTGGAAGGGAAGCGGGCCGGCATCCAGGAGGAGCTGGCGCGGCTATTGGCGGAATGGACGAGCATCCCGACCACCTACGCCGGCGGCATCCGCAGCCTGGAAGACATCGAACGGTTCCGGCGGGCAACCGGCGGCCGGCTCGATTTCACGGTGGGCAGCGCCCTCGATCTGTTCGGCGGGAACCTGGCCTACCGGGACGTGCTGCAGGCGGTCCGCGCCTGATGGCGCGGGTTCCCGCCCGAGTCCGCCCCGGGCCGGCGCCCGGCGCGGTCCCGTCTTGTGGCCCGCGGGCGTTTGCGGTATAGTTTTTTCTGTATGGTTTTCAGGAACATGCGCGACCGGGAACCGGCAGACGGAAAACCGCAAATCAGATGAAGAAAAAGGACGGGAGAATGCCAGATGGGTAAAGTGCTCGTTTTCGGACACAAAAATCCGGACACCGATTCGATCTGCTCCGCCATCGCCTGCGCCGAACTGAAGCGGGCGCTTGGCGTGGACGCGGAGGCGGTCCGGCTGGGCGAGGTGAACGGGGAAACCCGCTACGCCCTGAATGCGTTCGGCCAGGAAGCGCCCCGCCTGGTGCAGGACGTGTCCGCCGAAGCCGCCGAGGTCATTCTGGTGGACCACAACGAGCGGCAGCAAAGCGCGGACGGCGTGGACAAGGTGCGCATCCGGGAAGTGATCGACCATCACCGGATCGCCAATTTCGAGACGAAGGAGCCGCTCTATTACCGGGCGGAACCGGTGGGCTGCACCGCCACCATCCTGCTGAAGCTGTTCAAGGAAAACAACGTGCCGGTGCGCAAGGAAACGGCCGGCCTGCTGCTTTCCGCCATCATTTCCGACTCGCTCTTGTTCAAGTCGCCGACCTGCACGGATGAAGACGTGGCGGCGGCGAAGGAACTGGCGGCCATCGCCGGCGTCGACATCGAATCGTACGGCCTCGACATGCTGAAAGCCGGCACCGATCTCGCGGGCAAGACCGTTGCCGAACTGTTGTCCCTGGACGCCAAGGAATTCACGATGGGGCAAGCCAGGGTCGAAATCGCGCAGGTCAACACCGTCGACGTCAACGACGTGCTGGCGCGCAAGGCGGAAATCGAAGACGCGATCGGCAAAATCGTGGCCGAGAAAGGTTTGGATCTGTTCCTGTTCGTCATCACCGACATTCTGAACAGCGATTCCGTCGCCCTTGCCGTCGGCCGCGCCGCCGGTGTCGTGGAGCGGGCCTGCGGCGTCAAACTGGAGGACGGCAAAGCCTTCCTGAAGGGCGTCGTGTCCCGGAAATCGCAGATCGTGCCGGTGCTGACGGAAACGTTCACCGCCGGCTGAGCCGCGCGGGAAGACGCCGTTTCCGTTCCGGAACCGGTTGGGCCGCCCCCCGGGGGATGGGCCCGTCTTTTTTTGCGCGGACAAGGCTGGCCGTGACCGTGCGCATGTCGTTTCGGGGGCATTTCTGATATCATTGCAGATTAGGCTTTTAATGCATCCGGAGTGGAATCTCCGAAAAAAGAGACAACGGGGAAAGCGAGAAACCGCCATGGACAAAACGGGGAAAATCGGAAACGCCGCCATCGGAAACGCCGCCATCGGGAACCCGCAGGATGCGGCGCCGGCGGATCCCGGCGCGAAGCGGGCCGCCGGACCGGCCGGGGCCAGAACCGATGCCGGGGCAAAACCGGCCGCCGGGCATGCGGGAAGCGATTCGGCCATCGTGCATACGGCGAGCGATTCGGCCATCGGACGCGCAGCTGCCGGCACGGCGGCCGGACGTTCCAGGAGAGGACCGGCCGCCGGGACGCATGCCGGAACCGGGGCGCCGGTCCGGAAACTGACGCTCGTTTCCCTCACCTGGCCCATTTTCATCGAAATCGCCCTGAACCAGCTGATGGGCATCGTGGACACGTTCATGCTCAGCCACTACCACGAGGGCGCGGTGGCGGCCGTCGGCGCAAGCAATCAGATCCTCATGTTTTTCAATCTCATGTTCGGTTTTGTGGCGGCGGGCACCACCATCCTCGTCTCCCGCCATCTCGGCGCCGGGAACGAACGGGAGGCCCGGGGAGCCGCCGCCGCGTCCGTTTCGATGAACCTCCTGTTCGGCCTCATGATGAGCCTGGTGCTTTTCGCGGGGGCGGAAACGTTCCTGAACCTGATCGGGCTGCCGGAGGAGCTGATGGGGTTCGGCAAAAGCTACCTGACCATCATCGGGTCCTTCGTCTTTCTGCAGGCGCTCATGCTGACCATGTCGGGAGCGGTGAAAAGTTACGGTTTCACCCGCAACGTCATGGTCATCAACCTGGTCATGAACGCCCTGCACGTGGTGCTGAACGGATTTTTCCTGTACGGCTGGCTCGGCGTGCCGGTGCTCGGCGTGCCGGGCGTGGCGGCGTCGACGGTGGCCAGCCGGGCCGTCGGCCTGGCCATCACGGTGTTCGTGTTGCTCCGTGTCGTCGGCCGGCTGGAATGGGACGATCTCATCCGCCCGAAGAAACGGCATGTGACCGGTCTGCTCAAAATCGGCGTGCCGTCGGCGGGCGAAAACCTGTCCTACAACGTGTCGCAGCTCGTCATCACGAGCTTCATCGCCACCCTCGGCGTCACGGCGATGGTGACGAGGGTCTACACGCTCCAGATCATTTTTCTGATCACGCTGTTTTCCTCGTCCGTCGCCCAGGGCACCCAGATCCTCGTCGCCCGCATGATCGGCGCGAAAGACTTCGACGGCGCCTACCGGCGGGGGCTCGCGAGTTTGGGAATTTGCCTTCTGCTGACGCTTCTGGTCGCCGGTGTGATCAACCTGGCCGGCGGCGTGCTGCTGGATCTGTTCACGGACGATCCCGACGTGCTGGCCATGGGCCGGAAACTGCTCTTGCTCGCCTTCCTGCTCGAACCCGGCCGGGCGTTCAACCTCGTGCTGAACGGATCGCTGCGCGCCGCGGGGGACGTCAACTTCCCGGTGATCGTCGGGCTCATCTGCATGTGGGCGTTCTCCGTGCCGATGGCCTGGCTGCTCGGTTTGCATTGGCAGTTCGGACTGTTCGGCATTTTCCTGTCCTTCATCCTCGACGAATGGACGCGCGGGCTGATCATGCTTTTCCGGTGGCGGAGGAAACGATGGCGGCTCAAGACGGCGTGACAGCCGTCGTCCGCCGCCGGTCCGCTTCGCCCGCCGCGGGCCTGGCGCCGCGCATCGGGCGCCGTGATTGTCCGCTGCCGGTGTGATATGATATTAAAAAGGTCCCACACCCGCATCCGCCCCCCTTTGCCGCGGGGGTTGACCGCCTGGAGGTGCAGCGCTTGTACAGCGTCATCCTGGTAGACGACGAAATGTTCACGCGCATGGGCCTGCGCAACCTCATCAATTGGGAATCATGCGGCTTCCGCGTCATCGGCGAGGCCGACAACGGGGAAGACGCCCTGGAAATCGTCCGCCGAGACAGGCCGGACCTGGTGATCACCGACATCCGCATGCCCGTCATGGACGGCCTGGAACTGATCCGTCTCGTACGCGAAGACGAGTCGCTCGCCGGTACGGCGTTCATCATCGTCAGCGGCTACGATGACTTCGCCTATGCCCAGAAAGCGGTGCGCTACGGCGTCGTCGATTTCATCCTGAAGCCGGTCGACGACAGGGAACTGGAGGGCGTGCTGAAGAAGCTGGCGGAACGGCTCGACCGGGAAAACGAGGAGCGGCAGCGGCAGACCCGGATGCTGGGCGAGCAGATGGTTTCCGCCCTGATCCGCGGCGACGCCCCGGACGAGGAGGCGGAGAAATGGGCGGCCGCCGAGGGGTACCGCCCCGACGGGCGCTTTAGGTATGTGCTCGTCGAAGTGAACGATCTTCACCCGTGGCAAGACCGCCGGATGCCGGCGACCGACGACATCCTGCGGGCCATCCGGGAGGAGGCGGCCGCGCTTTTGGGCCTGAAGCGCCCGCCGTACGTGCACATCCATTCCAAACGGTTCGGTCTGATCGTGCCCGACGATCGCTGGCCGGAAGGGAGCGGGATTGGAACGTTCCTCGGACGGCTGCGGGAGGCGCTTGAACGGAGGCTTGACACGCCCGTCTATCTGTTTGCCGGCCAATCCGTCGGCCGCCTGCGGGATCTCCGGGACGCCTATCTGTCCGCCAGCGCCGCGGCCCTGCACAAGTACGCCGAGGATCGGCGCGTCATCATCCACGACGGGCTGTCGGGCGAACCGCTCAACTACGCCAGCCTCGACCCCGCGCTCATCCGCCGTTTGGCCGAGCGGGCGGAGGAAGGGGACGGGGCGGCGCTGGCCGCGGCCATCGACGACGTGTTCCGCCAATTCCGCAACATGCGCTTCGCGCCGGAGGCGGTCAAGCTGGCGGTGCACGCCTGCGTATCGGAAATGCTGAACACGATGGGCCGGCTCGGCATTGACGGGTCGGAACTGGAGCACCTGCCGCCGATGCTGGGCTGGCAGGACCTGTCCCTCACGCCGGAAGAGCTGAAGCGCCTGTTCACGGCGTTCATGGCGGAATGCGCGGACCGGCTGGCCGTCAAACGGAAAGACAGCATCAAGGGCTCCATCCAGAAAATCAAGGAATACATCGAGGAACACTATCACGAAAACATCAGCCTGAAAAGCATCGCCGCCACCTTCTACACCAACCCGGTTTATCTCGGCCAGCTGTTCAAAAAGACGTACGGCATGTACTTCAACGAATACCTGCTGTCCATCCGCATCCGGGAGGCGAAGAAGCTGCTGCGCCGGACGGATCTGCGCATCTACGAAATCGCCAGCCGGGTCGGATTCAGCAATCCGGACTATTTCGTCACCCAGTTCGAAAAGATCGAGAAAATGACGCCGACCGAGTACCGCAACAGGCTGGTCTGACCCGGCGGAAACGGAGGGGCCCATGAAGCTGCCGGTTCATCTTGACGACGTCCGATTGCGCAACAAATTCCTCATTATTTATCTTCTGTGCGTGTTCATTCCCATTCTCGTTTCCAACCTCGTGTTTTACCAGGTGACCAGCGAAAACGTCCGCAACCAGCGGATGGAAGACATCCGGCGGGCGCTGGAGCAGATCAAGAACGAATTCCGGGCGGAAGTGGAAGACGCCGTGACCGTGGCGTTCCGGCTGCACATCGACTACAACGTCAACGCCGTCCTCGAAACGGAATTCGCCAGCCCGTACGACTACATCGACACCTATGAAAGCTACTTCCGCAACATTTTGAGCAACTACACGCCCATCTACAATTCCGTCCAGAACGTCAAGATTTTCGTGAACAACCCGACGCTGCTCCATTCGGGCGTCATCGGGTTTCTGTCGGAAGACGTGAAAAAAACCGGCTGGTACGGGGAACTGCTGAAAGCGACGGGCACCCAGCCGATTCTCGTCCGGACGGAAGGGGAAGACCGGCTGCCGACGGATGTCCGGGAAGGCGTCCGCGACACGTTCAGCATCATCCAGCGGATGGATTGGATCAACAACATCGACAAGTACGAGAAGATTCTGAAAATCGACATGCGTCCGGCGGCCGTGGACCGGATTTTCAACAATCTCACGTTCAGCGGCGACGTCTACCTCGTCAACGACCGCGGCGTCATCGAGTACGCCACGGACCCCGCCGTCAACTGGGCGAGCGAAACGCTGTCCTTCGAGCGGCTGGAACGGCCGGCCGATTCGATCGAATTTGAAACCGTCTACACGGATGTCCGCTATTTGCGGAACTGGCGCATCGTCGGCATCGTGTCCGGCGAGGAAGTCTATCATGACGTGCGCCGATCGCGGGAGCTGGTCATCTGGATCGCCGCGTTCAACCTGATTTTCGCCACGGCGATCATTTTCTGGATCACCCGCTCCATGCACGTGCGGCTCGGCAACATCCTGAAACACATGAAGAAGGTCAAAAACGAGCAGTTCGTCACGATGGCGGAAGCCGAAACGAAAGACGAGATCGGCCAGCTGCACGGGGAATTCAACCGGATGACGATGCAGCTCAAAAGCCTGATCGACGACGTGTACAAGGCGGACATCCAGCGCAAGGCGCTGGAAATCGAGCGGCGCAAAGCCCAGCTGAATGCGCTGCAGAGCCAGATCAACCCCCATTTCCTGTTCAATGCGCTGGAAACGATCCGCATGCGCAGCCTGATGAAAAACGAAACGGAAACGGCCAAAATCATCCACAACATGGCCAAGCTGTTCCGCTCGTCCCTCACCTGGAAAAAAGACCGGGTGACGGTGGCCGAGGAAATCGACTTTATCCTCTGTTTCCTGGAAATCCAGCAATACCGGTTCGGGGAGCGGCTTGAATTCGATCTCGAAGCGGATGCGGAAGCCCGGCAGGTGCTCATCCCCAAAATGGTGTTCCTGCCCTTCGTCGAAAACGCAAGCATCCACGGCATCGAGCCGCTGAAGCACGGCGGCCGGATCGGGATCCGGTTCCGCATGCTGCCGGAGGGCGACCTGGAATTCACGGTGAGCGACAACGGCACCGGCATGAGCCGGGAGCAGGTGGAGAAGATCTACGGCTATCTGGAGAAGGACGAAGAAATCGGCGAGCGGATTGGCGTTCAGAACGTCATCTACAGGCTGAAAATGCTTTACGGCGACCGGTTCCGCCTGCACATTGACAGCGCCCCGGGACGGGGCACCCTGATCCGGATCGCCATCCCCGCCGGCATTCCGGACGGACCGGACGGGATGCCGGGCGATCCGGCCTGAGGCGGGCGGCGCGGGCTATGACAGTATAAGCGCTTTCTCGACAAAGATTGAACAATCTATAATTTTCTAAGTATAAACTTTAATTTCGATGGGTGCCCGCGCCGGATGATCTTCACTATACTGGAATTGAAACTTGAATTTTAAATTGAAAGGGGTTACAAACGGCATGAGACAGAGACGACTGTTAGCCGTGCTGTTCGCCATCGTCCTGGTGTTCTCCGTCGTGGCGGCAGCCTGCGGCGGCAACCAGAATGCCGGCGGCGGCAGCAATGCGGGCACGACCGGCGGCACGTCGACCGACACCACCAGCTCGGCCGGTGGCGGCGGCGACGAGACGAAACCGCTGGACAAGGTCACCTTCCGGATCTTCAACGGGGTGGCCGGCGAGAAGGACGTCAACACGAACGAAACCCGCATCGGGAAGATCCTGGAAGACCAGACCGGGGTCAACTTCTTCATCGAACACGTGGTTGGCGACCTGAACACGAAGGTCGGCACGATGATCGCCGGCGGCGACTATCCGGACGTCATCGTTCCGGACTCGGCCATCAACCAGTTCATCGACGCCGGGGCCTTCATCGACCTGACCGAGTACATCACCAGCGGCAAGTACCCGAACATCAAGCGGGTGTATGAGCCGTACCTGAACCGGATGAAGTGGGACGACGGCAAGATCTACATCTTCCCGTTCTCGACCAACATTGGCGATTATGTCGGCGACCCGAACATCAACCAGGGGGCGTTCTGGATCCAGCGCCGCGTGCTGGAGTGGGACAACTACCCGAAGATCAAGACGGTCGACCAGTACTTCGACCTGATCGAGCGGTACGTGGCCGCCCATCCGAACGAAGACCTGATCGGCTTCGTGACGCTGACCCACGACTGGCGGTTCTTCGCGACGACGAACGTGCCGAACCACCTGGCCGGCTATCCGAACGACGGCGAGGTCATGGTCGACATGAACACGTACGAAGCGAAGATCTACGCCGGCACGGAATGGGATAAGCGCTGGTGGAAGAAGCTGAACGAGGTCAACGCGAAGGGCCTGTTCGACAAGTCGTCCTTCGTGGACAACTATGACCAATACATCGCCAAGCTGATGAGCCACAAGGTGCTCGGCTTCTTCGACTACGGCTGGCAGGTCGGCACGGCGACGGCCGCCCTCAACGACGCCGCCCGCCAGGATCCGTCGCAGGACGGCTACAAGTACTTCCCGCTGCCGGTCGTGTTCGACGAGAACATCAAGGACCAATACCTGGATCCGCCGGGCTTCGTGACGAACCGGGGCGTGGCGATTTCGGTCAACGCGAAGGACGTGGACCGGATCCTGCAATACTTTGACAACCTGCTGAGGGAAGAAAACCAAATCCTGCGGTCCTGGGGCGTCGAGGGCGAAACGTACCTGGTCGACGAAAACGGCCGCTTCTACAAGACGCAGGAAATGGTTGACCGGGAGACGCTGGAATTCCGCGAACAATACGGATTCACCGTGTACGACTGGGATTGGCCGCAATACGGCACGAACTCGACGCTGTCGGACGGCAACGCCCTGTCGCCGGGCTTCCAGCCGGAAGTGTTCCAGCTGTCCCTGACGGAGAAGGACAAGGAAATCCTCGGCAAATACGGCGTCAGAACCTACGCGGAACTGTTCTCCGATCCGGACGAACGTCCGTGGTTCCCGGCCTGGAGCTTCCCGAAGGAACAAGGTTCTCCGCCGCAAGTGTTCGAAGCGAGAAAGACGGAAATCATGCGGAAATACGTGCCGGAAATGGTGCTGGCGTCGCCGGACAAATTCGAAAGCGTCTGGAACGAGTACGTCAGCGAGCTGAACAAGCTCGACATCGCCGGATACGAAGCCTGGTTCACGGAGCAGGTCAAGGCAACGGTGGCCAAAGCGCTCGGCCAGTGATGGCTGGCCGGGCGCCGGCCTCCCGGGCCGGCACCGGAGCCGATGCCGCAACGGGCGGCGCATGATGAGACTGGCAAACGGGAAAGGCCGGCTGACCCGCCAGTACGCAAGTCCGGCCTTTCCCGTTTCCATATCAACTTCCATTAAATTGGACTGCAATCCGGAAAGGAGTGGAATTGACGATGGAAGGCAGCGCAGCGATTGCGGCACCGGGCGTGCCGGCAACGACGAGAAAGCCGACGGGAATCCGGTACTTTTTCAAGCAGCTGTATTTGCAGCGGGCGCTCGTCATCATGTCCGTTCCGTTCGTGATCTGGCTGTTCATTTTTCGCTACCTGCCGCTGTGGGGATGGGTGATCGCCTTCCAGAACTACAAGCCGGCGCGGAGCTTTTCCGAACAGCAATGGGTCGGTTTTGCGCAGTTTGAGTTCCTGTTCACCGACGAGCGGTTTTTCCGCGTGCTGCGGAACACCCTCGTGATGAGTTTCGAAAACCTGATTCTCGGGTTTGTCACCGCCATCACGTTGGCGCTGCTGCTCAACGAAGTGCGGCAGCTGGTGTTCAAGCGGGTCGTGCAGACGATCAGCTATTTGCCCCACTTCATTTCGTGGGTGGTCGCCGCGGGCATCATCCAGAGCACGCTGGCGACGGACGGCATCATCAACACGCTTTTGATGAAGTTTGGACTGATCGAGGAAGAGCTGCTGTTTCTGGGCATCGGAAAATGGTTTTGGGGGATTTACGGCGCCAGCATCGTGTGGAAGGACGTGGGCTGGAACACGATCGTGTATCTGGCGGCCATGACGATGATCGACCCCGCCCTGTACGAGGCGGCGGAGATCGACGGCGCCGGCCGGTTCAAGAAGATGTGGCACGTGACGCTGCCCGGCATCAAATCGGTGATTATCGTTCTGCTGATCATGAATACAGGGTATCTCCTGGAGTCGGGGTTTGACCCGCAGTACCTGCTGGGGAACGGGATGAACATCGACTACTCGGAGAACATTGACATATTCGTGCTGAACTACGGGATCCGCATGAGCAACTATTCGCTGGCGGTTGCGGCGGGGATGTTCAAGACGGTGGTCAGCTTCATCCTGCTCTTCACCGCCAACAACATTGCCAAACGGCTCGGCGAAGCCCGGCTGTATTGATTCCGAGACCAAGGGAGGGGACGGACCATGGCCATGACGGAAGCGGTGGCCGGCCAGGCGGTCAGGCCGAAGGCGAAGAAAAAACGCCGCGGATACCGGATGACGTCCGCCGACTGGGCCTTCGAGATTTTCAACTATACCGCGCTGACGCTGCTGATGATCGTCACGCTGTACCCGTTTCTCAATCAGATCGCCATTTCGTTCAACTCGGCCACGGATTCCCTGAAGGGCGGCATTTACCTGTGGCCGCGGGAGTGGACGCTGGAGAACTACCGGTATGTGTTCAAGGACGCCACCATTTTCCAGGCGACGCTCGTCTCGGTGGCGCGCACGGTGCTCGGCACGGTGCTGACGGTGCTGTGCTCGGCGATGGTGGCCTACACGATCAGCCGGCCGGACTTCGTGCTCCGCAAGTTCGTCACCATCATCTTCGTGCTGACGATGTACGTCAACGGCGGTCTCATCCCGACGTTCCTGCTGATGAAGAGCCTGGGGCTGATCAACAGCTTCTGGGTGTACATCTGGCCGGGGCTGATCGGGGTGTTCAACCTGATCATCATCCGCTCGTTCATCGAAGGGCTGCCCGACGGCATCCTGGAGGCGTCGCGCATCGACGGGGCGGGGGATTTCCGGACGTTCTTCAGCATCGTGCTTCCGCTGTCGATGCCGGTGCTGGCGACGGTGGCGCTGTTTTCCGGGGTGTACCAGTGGAACTCGTGGTTTGACGTCATGCTGTACAACTCGTCGAACATCAAGCTGAGCACGCTGCAGTACGAGCTGCAGAAGATTTTGCAGAACTCGCAGGCGGCGATGACGGCGGCATCGGCCTTCTCCAACTCGCAAAACCTCGGGGCGTCCTCGGTGACGCCGATGTCGATCCGCGCCACGATGACGATCGTGGCATCGGTGCCGATCATCATGGTGTATCCGTTTCTGCAGAAGTATTTCGTCAAGGGCATGATGGTCGGCGGCGTGAAAGGCTGACCCGCCTCGCGGCAGGCGCCGCGGCGCCGGCCGAAATCGAAAACGGCCGGCTTGCGGCGGCAGGAGTCCGCGGCGGAGAGATCGAATACAGGAAAGGCGGGTTCGAACAGGGCCCGGACCGGAAAGGAAACGGCAGCCGGCATGCCGGATTTCCCGGCGGAAATCCGGCATGCCGTTTTGTTGCCGGACGTGGTGTGCGGGAGCGTGATGTTGGCATGAAGGAAAGCAAACTGTACAGGGCCTGGCTGCAATATCCGCTGCCGGAGGGGAAAGCCGTCCGGGAAGCCGGTGCTGATGGCGCCGGCATACCCGGCGGCGTTCGCGTATTCGGCGGCCTGACGCCGGTGCTTCGTTCGGCCGTGGCGGAACTGGCCGGGGCGGCGGACCGGGCGGACATCATCGCAGGAGCGGCCGCGGCGACGGATTGGAGGGCGTACGGCATCGACGACCGGCTGTTGGCCGGCCTTCACCCGGAAGGGTTTCTGCTGAGGGCATTGACGGCCGCGGGAGCGGGAAGCGCAACCGGCGGCAAGCCGCGGATATTGCTCATCGGCGGTTCGGACCGCGGCGTCCTGTACGGCGCGTTCCATTTGATGCGGCTTTTGGCCATCGGCCATCCCCTGGAGCACCTGGACGTGACGGAAGCGCCCGGGAGCGAACTCCGCATGGTCAACCATTGGGACAACGCCGACGGTTCCATCGAGCGGGGGTACGCCGGAAAGTCGATCTTTTACGCCGGCGGCGAGTTCCGGGAGAATCTCGGCCGCGTCCGCGACTACGCCCGCCTGCTTGCCTCCGTCGGCATCAACGCCGTTTCCATCAATAACGTGAACGTGCACGAAACGGAAACGCTGTTCATTACGGAACCCTGGCTGCCGAAAGTGGCCCGGGTGGCGGACATTTTCCGCGAATACGGCATCCGGCTGTTTCTGTCCATCAATTTTGCCGCGCCGGTTCAGGCGGGCGGACTGCCGACGGCCGATCCGCTGGATGAAGGCGTGCGAACCTGGTGGAAGCGGACCGCCGCCGCGATTTACCGGCACATTCCCGATTTCGGCGGGTTCCTGGTGAAAGCCGACTCGGAACATCGGCCCGGGCCGTTCACGTACGGACGGGATCATGCCGACGGGGCCAACATGCTGGCGGAAGCGCTGGCGCCCCATGGCGGGCTCGTCATCTGGCGCTGCTTCGTCTACAATTGCATGCAGGACTGGCGGGACCGCAAAACGGACCGGGCGCGGGCGGCCTACGACCATTTCACGCCGCTGGACGGCCGGTTTGCGGACAATGTCATTTTGCAGATCAAGAACGGTCCGATGGATTTCCAGGTGCGGGAACCGGTGCATCCCCTGTTCGGCGCCCTGCCCAACACGAACGTCATGATGGAGTTCCAGATCACGCAGGAATACACTGGCCAGCAGCGGCATCTGTGCTATCTGGTGCCCCAATGGAAGGAAGTGCTGGACTTCGACACCCATGCCCGTGGGCCGGGATCCGCGGTGAAGGACATCGTCACGGGCCGGTTGTTCGGCGCTTCGCACGGCGGATTCGCGGGGGTATCCAACATCGGCGACGATGAAAACTGGACCGGCCACACGCTGGCCCAGGCGAATTTGTACGGTTACGGCCGCCTTGCCTGGAATCCGGACCTGTCCGCCGAACAGATCGCGGAAGAATGGGTGCGCCTCACCTTCGGCAACGACGGGCGGGTCGTGGACGTGATCACCGGCATGCTGATGGATTCGTGGCCGATCTACGAGAAATACACCGCCCCGCTCGGCGTCGGCTGGATGGTGACGCCCCACACCCATTACGGACCGGACGTGGACGGCTATGAATATTCGCGGTGGGGCACGTACCATTTTGCCGACCGGAACGGCATCGGGGTGGACCGGACGATGGCCTCAGGGACGGGATACACCGGCCAATATTTCGGTCCGAACCGGGATATGTACGAGCGGCTGGACACGTGCCCGGACGAACTGCTGCTGTTTTTCCACCACGTGCCCTATTCGCACGTGCTCCGGTCGGGCAAGACGGTCATCCAGCACATCTACGACACCCATTTCGAAGGGGCGGAGGAGGCGGCGCGGCTTGTCGAACGGTGGCGCAGCCTGAAGGGGCTCGTCGATGACGAGCGGTTTGCCCAGGTGGAATCGCGCCTGCAGGAACAGGCGGAACACGCGAAGGAATGGCGGGACGTGATCAACACGTACTTCTACCGCAAGTCGGGGGTGCCCGACGCCCGGGGGCGCCTGATTCATCCGTGACTGCGCGGAGGCGCCCGGCCGGTTGCCTGTACGGTGCTTGGCTGATGCCTGGCCGTTGCGTGGCAGGTGTCGGGTCATTTCGCGGCCGGTGCCGGTCCGTCTCCCTCGCTGATGCGGACAGATTGTCCGCAACGCGGCAAAAAAACGCGCCTTTTTCGCGGAGATGCGGACAAAATGTCCTCATCGGGCGCAATATACCGGGGGTTCCTGGGGCGATGCGGACAGGTTGTCCTCATTGCGGACCAAACAACGGGCTGCCGTTCAGGCAGCCCGCTGTCCATTTCGGAGCGGCAATCCGCATTGGTCGGTATTCCGGTTCGCATTTTCCGATTCGTCCTTCTTTGCTTCGGTTCGGCTTTTTGGCTCGCCTTTTTTGCTTCGGTTCGATTTTCGGGCCCGCCAATTCCGCTTCGGTCGACATTCCGGCCCGCCCATGCCGCTTGGCCGGTTCGTCTTGTGCCTGGCCTTATGCGAGGCAGGCGCGCAGGATGCGTTCCACGTCGTCCCGTTCCAGACGCTTGTAGCTGCCGATCGGTCCGAAGCGCACCGCTTTCTCCGCCATTTCGGGAATTCGCTCGGCGCCGATGCCGTAGTCGGCCAGGGAAGAAGGCGCGCCGATGGAGCGGAAGAACGCCCGCACCCGATCGATGCCTTCCCGGGCCAGCTCGCTTTCCGACTTTCCGGCGGGATCGACGTCAAACACGCGCACGGCCATCTGCGCGAATTTTCCGGGTCCCGCATCGACGACGTATTCCATCCAGCGGGGAAACACGATGGCCAGGCCGCCGCCGTGCGGAATGTCGTAAATGGCGCTGATTTCGTGTTCGATGGCATGGGTCGCCCAGTCGCCTTCCAGGCCCATGCTGATCATGCCGTTCAGCGCCATCGTGCCGCAATACATGATGGTTTCGCGGGCTTCGTAGTTTTCCGGCTCGGCGAGAACGAGGGGCGCGGTTTCCACGACCGTTTTCATGACCGATTCGCAGAGCCGGTCCTGCAGCGGCGTGTTGGCCGTGTGCGAGAAGTATTCCTCGAATACGTGGCTGAGCATGTCCACGATGCCGTACATCGTCTGGTCGCGCGGCACGGTGAAGGTAAGCGTCGGGTCGCAGAACGAAAAGCGCGGGCACAGATGGATGGACCCGGTGGACAGCTTGTCGCTGGTTTCCAGGTTGGTGATGACGCTGTTGCCGTTCATTTCCGATCCGGTGGCCGCGAGTGTCAGGATCGTGCCGAGGGGCAGCGCGTCACGGACTTTGTCCCTGCGGGTGTAGAAATTCCAGACGTCGCCGTCGTATTTGGCGCCCGCCGCCACCGCCTTGGCCGCGTCCAGCACCGACCCGCCGCCGACGGCCAGCACCAGCTCGATGCCTTGCGACTTGCAGATCTCAATGCCCCTGTAAACCGAAGAAAGACGCGGGTTCGGTTCGATGCCCGGCAATTCGTGCACGGTGCAGCCCGCCTCCCGGAGAATGCCCGTCACTTTGTCGTACAGGCCGTTCTTTTTGATGCTGCCGCCGCCGTAGACGAGCAGCACCTTGCGCCCCCAGCGGGTGACTTCCTCCGCCAGGCGGGCTTCAATCTGCCCCTTGCCGTAATAGAGGGCGGTGGGATTTTCAAAACGGAATCGTTCCATGGTGAACGGACTCGCTCCTTTCCGGTCATCCTGCCTTGCCGCGGATGCGGCCACTTCCACTTTACCACGGCGGCGGACGAACGGCAAAGGAGCCGGCGGGAGAATCGGCGGCCGGGATGCGGAATCGGCGAAAAGCTGCCAAAGCCGCCAAAGCCATAAAAAGCCACAAGAGCCACAAAAGGCGCCAAAACCGCCAAAACCGCCAAAAAGAAAAAGGCCTGCCGGTCAGAGCAGCAGGCCGATCGCCAGCAAATCGAACAGGGCCAGGGGCAGGACGGTGCTGGCGTACGGATTGTAGTAGCCGTAACCGTAATAGTAGGGCGGGTACGGCGCCGGATACGGCGCAAACGGCTGGCGCGACGGTTCGGATCCGGCGGTGTCCAGGTACACCCAGTGATCGTCGACGCCGACGATCACCCCTTCGATGATCTGGCCGCTGTGCGTGCGGATCCGCACGCGCCGGTGCAAGTGCCGGCGGCAGACGTTCTGGACCCGTTCCCGGCACTGGTGGACGGCCTGCATGAGGCCGGGGTCGGCTTCGTAGACGGTCTGGACCGTACCTGTCGGAACACTCATCGTTTGGCGGGCACCTCCAAAGCGTGATGGTGTATTGTATGCAGGTGCCCGGAGATGTGCCAACGCCCGGCCGGCCGGGAACGGCATCAACCCGTCGCGTTCGACGGACCGGTCATTTGACGCTGACCAGGATGGCGACGGAGACGATGAGCAGGATGACGGAGGCGATGGACGCCAGGGCGGCCGCCTTGCGGGAACGGATGCCGATGGCAGCCAGGCCGCCCCGCGCGAAGGCGATGCCGAACAGCACGAGACAGGCGGCGGACAGGCCGACCACCAGCCCGGGAAGGCGCATGACGAGCCGGATGAGGATGATCAGGGACAGCAGGGTGCCGAGAATGTAGCCGAACAGCCGCACGAAAAACAGGATCGGGTTCATGCCGGTGTTCCTCCTCGATCGGATCCGCTTTTTATTTTGTCATTGCAGGGGAATGAACACGTCCACCGCGAGGCCGCCTTCCGGCGGATTCGTAAGCCGGATGTTGCCCCGGTAATGGCGCACCCGCTCCCGGATGATGGCCAGGCCGAGTCCGTGATGTTCGCCGTCGGTGCGGGTGGTGTAGCCGGACTGCAGCATGTTTTCCAGTTCCGTGTCGGAAATGATGCGTCCGGGATTGGACACCCGGATGTGGAGACGGGTGTCTTTCTCCTGCACGAACAGATCCACCCGGCGGTCCGGTTCGGGCAGGGAGGCGACTTCGTCAAAGGCGTTGTCCACCAGGTTGCCGATGATTTTGACGATGTCCACGGACTTGATGCCGAGCTTGACGTCCTTCAGATCGGAAATGTCGTAGACGAGGCGGATTTTCCGGTTGGCCGCGGACACCACCTTCGCCTGGATGAGCGCGGCCAGCGCGGGATTGCCGATGTTGATGATGTCGTTGATGACGCGGATCTCGCCGATCAGTTCGGCGGTGAACGCCTTCAGGTCCTCCCATTTGTTCAGGGTCGCCATCGTGTGGATCGTCTGCACCTGGTTGAGGAAATCGTGGCGTTGGCCGCGGATCGTCGTGAACAGTTCGTTCACTTCGTGGATATAGGCTTCCTGCGTCTTGCGGACGGCGATGTCGCGGCGCGTTTCGAACAGCCGGACGGCCGCGATGATGATGACGATGGAAAGCAGCGAACCGGTCAGCACGATCAGCGCCAGGAAGCGGAACTGGTCGTTCAGCCTGTCGCGGATGAAAGCCTGGTCGGCCGTGATGCCGATGACGTACGGAATGTCGGGATTTTGGACGGGCACGTACATCCGGTACAGACGCTGGCCGTCGCGGATGATTTGCCGGGTGACGATCCGGTTCTGCTCCATGGCGGTTCCGACGCCTTCCAGGTCTTGCTCGGCATCCGCCATCCGGTATGTTCCGTACAATATGGGATTACGTTTGAGATGCAGCCAGGTTTCATGGCCGTCGCCCCGCTGGATTTTCGCTTCCTTTCCGAACACGCCGTGGTTGAAAACGGTGATTTCCCGCAAAAAGGCGTATTGTTCCAGCAGCTTGGCCGCCACCGCATCGGGACCGAACTGTTCGTTGAAGTCGCGCATGCCGTCCGGCCCGATGGAGGCGGAGATCACGTAATTGGCCGAACCGTCGTAGAAATAGCCCCGCTTCTGCATGTCGTCCGGATCCCCGCCGGTTTTTTCAAAAGGACTTGCCCAGAAACCGGGCAGCGACTGGCCAAGCCCGGCCTCCGCCGGTTCGCCGGAAAGAAGCCTCTCCAGCGCTTCGCTTCGTTCCCCTTGCCGGATCGCGCCCAGATGGGCCCGGTCCGGTTCCGTCCAGCGGGTCGACACGAACTGGCCGTCCGTTTGCTGCAGAAGCGAAATGTTGGCGACGGACAGCTCGTCGCGGAGCGTTTCGAGTTCCCGGTTGGAAACGTTGGCGATGTCCGGATCGAGGGCGTATTTCACGGCAATGGAAGCGGCCCTGAGCTGCTGGGCGAGGAGGGACTCGACGTACGCCTGCCCGTTGACGGATTGGTCGATGGCCATTCGCATCTGCTCGGCGACGGACTTCATGTTCTCTTCCAGTTCACCGGTCAGAATCGCTTTCGTGGAGAAGTAATAGGCGGTGTTGTTGATGGCGATGATGATGATGATGACCGCAAGGGCCAATGCGGTGCGCCCGGCGAACGAGGGCATGGGTACTCACACTCGCTTCGTTCGGAAAGGTGGGTCCATTGTCTCTCCTCAAATATACCATTAATCCGGCCCGGAACCCAGCGCGGGGTGACGAAACGCGCGGCATTTCCGCGAAAGACGACCCGAAATGCCGAATCCCGTCCGCTCGTTTGTCTGAATCGTCCGGATTTGATATGCTTACCGGAAGAAGCGTCATTCGTTCGAAAGGGAGTTTGTGGCATGCTGATCCTGCTGGGACGCCTGCTGGTATTTGGCGTTCTCGCCGCGTTCGCCCTGTTCTGGTTGCTGCGCCGTTCGGCCGGGCGGCCGGGCGGGCGGCGGCCGCGCGAGACGTGTCCGTCCTGCCAGGCGTCCATCGCCGTTCCCGACAAAGAGCCGGGATCCTGCCCGGTTTGCGGAACGCTCCTGGCCCGGTCGCCGGAGGGCACCCTGCGGATCCGCGTCAACTGACGCCGGCGGTTTCGGGCGCGGTTCGTCGGCCGGCGGTGCAGGAAACGCGGGAACGTTGTCGAAAAGGGGAAGAAACGGGAGGGGGCGTCCATGCGCAAATATTTCACGGTGGAAGAAGCCAACCGGCTCGTGCCGATGCTTCGCATCGAACTTGCGGCACTGAAGCGCCTCAAACGCGAGATGGAGCAAAATCTGGCCCGCCGCCGGGCGCTCTTGTCGGTCGCGGGCGCCGCCGGTTTTGACGAGTTGATTCTCCGGCTGGAGTGGGAAATCGAACGCGCCGCCCTGGAAGCGAAAATGCACATGAGCAACATCAGCCGGACCGGCGCGGAGCTGAAGGATCCGGACATCGGCCTCATAGATTTTCCGGCGTGGAAAGACGGCGTGGAGGTGTGTTTGTGTTGGCGGATGGACGAAGAGAAGGTGTCGTACTGGCACGGCAAGGACGCCGGCTTCATGGGCCGGATGCCGATCGAGGACTGAGAACGGCCGCAGGGCGCGGCGGGGAAGCGGCCTTGCGGCCAGGCGCGCGGACGGCTTTGCGGGTGTCCGTGCGGCCGGCGGCCGTGCGGGCCCCCTTGCGCCGGGCGGCTTTCGCCCTGCTCGCGTTCGCGCTGTGGGCGGCCTGCCTGGCGCTGCCTGCACCGGCGCTTGCGGCCGGCGTCCACGCGTCCCCGCCGGTAGCCGCCGAACCCGGTCACGGCCACGGGCACGGCACGGACGGGCACGAACCGGGCGGCGAACCGCTGCATGACGGCGGCTCCGCCAACGGTCCCGCCGGCGATCACGATGCCGCCGGGCGAATGACCCTGCGCGGGCTGGCGGCCTCTTTCGGCCTGGAAGAAGGGTTGCTCGTCGCCTTTTTCGTCTTTTTCCTGCTGCTGGCCGGCGCCGTGCTGTGGTGGATTTTGTCCCGCGGCTGGACGGAATCGGTGAAGCGCCACGTCGGCCGCCACATCCTTCAGCTGCAGCGGCTGACGTTTCTCTCCGTTCTGGCCAATCTGCTCCTCATGTTCGGGCGGCGGGGCGGATTCGACGATCCGTCCGTCGTCCTTTCGCTGGCGGATGAACGGGAGGGCATGGCCTGGCTGGCGCTGCTCCTGCTGTCGGCCGTCGGCCTTTTCCTGCTGCAGAGGAGCAAGCTGTTCGACACGCTGTGGCTGCTGTCGGCCATTGCCGCCGCCAGCGCCATCGGCCACGCCGACCAGTCGCTGAACATGATGTTGTCGGCCCTGTTTTCCGCCATCCATCTCGCCGCCGCGGCGCTCTGGATCGGCGGCCTCTACGTGCTGCTGGCCCTCAGGGGACGGCATCGCCGCGATGCGGAGCGGCTGACCCCGAACGCGATGAACGCCTCCGTCGCCGCGATGGTGCTCCTGTTCGTCAGCGGGCTGGTCAACTCCGCCATGTATTTGCCGGATCTGGGCCTCATCAGCCAAACCCGCTGGGGCCTGATTCTGGCGGGCAAAACGATCCTGTTCGCGCTGCTCGTCGTGATGGCCGCGGTCTTCCGCCGGCGCAGGAGCGGCGCCGGTTTCGTGAGGCTGCAGCTGCTGCTGGTGCTCGTGATGGCGGCCGCCTCCGGCGTCATGCCGATTTCGCCGCCGGTGCCCGACGAGGGACCGCTCCATTGGCACGAGATGGGCGACGATCTCCACATGACGGCGGAAATCGAACCGCTGGCCGTCGGCGAGAACGCCTATCGGGTGACGGTGTGGCTGCCGGCGGGAAGCGGCCCTCCCCGTTCGGTGGAACTGGAACTTGTGCCTGATGGCAAAGCGGATGCGGCGCGCACGGTTTCGCTGGAACGGGTGGAGAAGGCGGCGGACCAGGCGTTCCCCGGATTTGACGACTACCGGTACGAAGCGTCCGGCCCGCACATCGACCGGCCGGGGCGGTGGACGGTGGTCGTGCGGATCACGGACGCCGCCGGCCAGGCGCGCGAATACGCCCGGACCGCCGCGGTCTACTGAAGCACGAACCGTTCGAGAACCCGGCGGACGCCTTCTTCGTCATTGGCGGGCGCCACCAGGTCGGCCACCTGCTTCAGCTCCGGGACGGCGTTGCCCATGGCGACGGCAAACCCCGCCGCCTCCAGCATGTCGCGGTCGTTCCAGCTGTCGCCGAACGCCATCGTCTCTTCGGCCGGAATGCCGAAATGGGCCGCCAGAAACCGGAGCGCATGCCCTTTCGTCCCTTCCGGATGGGTGAATTCCAGATAGTGCGGTTTCGACTTGGTGATCTGCACGGTCCCGCCGAACAGCCGGCGAAAATGGACGAGGAGCCCGTCCAGTACGTCCGGCTCGTCGATGATCAGCAGCTTCGTCTGCGGCCGGCGGATGACGGCGGCGAAATCGGCGGCCACCTCGAAGGGGACGGCGGAGTTGGCGCTGTACGCCCGGACCTTCGCGTTGTCTTCCGGCACGATGAGCCGGTCGTCCACGTAAGCCTGCAGATGCAGGCCGTGCTGCCGGCAATGGTCGTAGACGGCCTGCGCCGCGTCGGGCGGCACGGTGCGTTCGTACAGCACGTCGCCGCTTGACGCGTGCTTGACGAGCGACCCCTGGTACGTGATGAGCGGAACGTCCAGCCCGAGGTCGGCGGCCACGTTCCTGGCGGATGCGAACATGCGTCCCGTGGCCAGCGTGATGATGATGCCGCGGGCGGCCGCCTCCGCGAGGGCGGCACGGGTGGCCGGCGTGATGCGCCCTTGGCTGTCCATGAGGGTGTCGTCGATGTCGATGGCGATGAGTCTGTACATGGTTTCTCTCCCATGGCGCGTATTTTTGCCAAACCGAATTATACCGGATGCGCGGCCGGCTTGCATCCGCGAAAACCTTTTTCTATAATGAAAGTCATGAATGCGGGCCCTGAGGCCCGGCAACAAGTGCATCCCGCCAAACGCCGTGAAGGAGAAGAGTAGGCGAGGTTTTGGACCGACAGGGACGGGGCGCCGAAGACTGAGAGCGCCTTGCGGAATCCGGACCGCCGAAGTTCGCTCCGGAGCGGCGGCCTGAAACGGCTGCGCCGGCCGCCGGCCGGCGGTGCCGCGCGATTTCCCGTCTGCGGGAAGTCATGCGCGACCGCCCGTCACGGGCCAGCCGCAAGTAGGGCCAGCCGGACAAGCGTCCGTTATCGCGCCAAGAGTGTCCGCCCCGGGCCGTTCGCCCCGGTCGCCGGCATCGTCCGGCACGGGTCCGCGGAAAAGCGGGGCGGGCAGAAGAAGGGTGGTACCACGGCTCTGTCGTCCCTCGGACGGCAGGGCTTTTTCATTTGGGCCCACGTTTGTGACCACCATGGTTTCAACGATCCACCATGATGCAGGGGTGAGCGAAGGTGAGAGAACAACTGGAACGGCTCCGGCAGGAGGCCATCCGCGAGCTGGAGCAGGTGAAAACGAGCGCCGGACTGGCGGAACTGAGGGTCAAATTCCTTGGCCGCAAGGGCGCCCTGACGGAAATTTTGCGCGGCATGGGCTCGCTGTCGCCGGAAGAGCGGCCGGTGATCGGCCAGATCGCCAACGGGGTGCGGGAGGCGATCGAGACGGCGATCGAAGCCAAAGAGCGGGAGCTTTCGGAAGCGGAAACGGCGGCGAGGCTCGCCCGCGAGACGATCGACGTGACGCTGCCCGGCCGGCTGCCGCCGGCGGGCGCGATTCACCCGCTGAACCGGGTGATCATGGAGATCGAGGACATTTTCACCGGCATGGGCTTCACCGTGGCGGAAGGGCCGGAAGTGGAGACGGATTGGTACAACTTCGAGGCGCTGAACCTGCCGAAGGACCATCCGGCCCGCGACATGCAGGACACGTTCTACATCACCGATGAGATTTTGCTGCGCACGCAGACGTCGCCGGTGCAGATCCGCACGATGCAGGCGATGGGCGGCCGGCTGCCGGTCCGGATCATCTGCCCGGGCAAGGTGTACCGGCGCGACGACGATGACGCCACCCATTCCTTCCAGTTCACGCAGATCGAGGGCCTCGTCATCGACAAAAACATCCGGCTGAGCGACCTGAAGGGCGTGCTGCTGGAATTTTCCCGGCTCATGTTCGGCAAGGACACGCAAATCCGCATGCGGCCGAGTTTCTTCCCGTTCACCGAACCGAGCGCGGAAGTGGACGTCACCTGCGTGCATTGCCGCGGCAGCGGCTGCCGGGTGTGCAAGCACACAGGCTGGCTGGAAATTCTCGGCTCCGGCATGGTGCATCCGCGCGTGCTGGAATACGGCGGCTACGATCCGTCGCAGGTGAGCGGCTTCGCCTTCGGCATGGGCGTGGAGCGGATCGCCATGCTGAAGTACGGCGTCGACGACATCCGCCACTTCTATTCCGGCGACGTCCGGTTCCTGCAGCAGTTCGCGCGGGCGTGACGGAATCGCCGGCTGATGACACAAGCGGAAGGGAGAAGCGGACATGAACGTCTCGATGAAATGGCTGTCCGATTACGTGGATCTTGCCGGCCACGGGGCCGAAGACATCGCCGCGAAACTGACCAGCGGGGGCATCGAGGTGGACGCGGCTGAACCCCGCAACAAGGGCGTGAAAGGCGTCGTGGTCGGCCATGTGCTGACCCGGGAAAAGCATCCCGACGCCGACCGGCTCAGCGTCTGCACGGTGGACGCCGGGACGGGCGAAGTGCTCACCATCGTGTGCGGCGCGCCCAACGTGGCCGCCGGGCAGAAGGTTCCGGTGGCGCTTGTCGGCGCGGAGCTGCCGGGCGGCGTCAAAATCAAGAGGGCGAAGCTGCGCGGCGTGGAGTCGCAGGGCATGATCTGCTCGGCGAAGGAACTCGGCCTGAACGACAGGCTGCTGCCGAAGGAGCTCCAGGAAGGGATCCTCGTGCTGCCGGCCGATTGCCGGATCGGCGATCCGATCGAGCAGGTGCTGGATCTGGACGACGCGGTGCTGGAGCTGGATTTGACGCCGAACCGGTCCGACGCCCTCAGCATGATCGGCGTCGCTTTCGAAATCGGCGCCCTGCTGGACCGGCCGGTGCGGCTGCCGGAAGCGGACGCCGCCCGATACGAGGACCAAAGCCTGAAACCGGCGGCGGAGCGGTTCCCGGTGTCGATCGAGGCGCCGGAAGCGTGCGGCCGTTATGCGGGCCGGGTGATTGAAGGCGTGAAGATCGCGCCGTCCCCCCTCTGGTTGCAAAACCGGCTGATGGCGGCCGGGATTCGCCCCATCAACAACGTGGTCGACGTGACCAACTACGTCATGCTGGAATACGGCCAGCCGCTCCACGCCTTCGACGCGGACCGGCTGCCCGGCGGACGCATCGTCGTGCGCTTTGCGCGGCAGGGCGAAAAACTGGTGACGCTGGACGACGTCGAGCGCCGCCTGGACGCGGACATGCTCGTCATCACCGACGGTGAAATCCCCGTGGCGCTGGCCGGCGTCATGGGCGGCGCCAATTCCGAAGTGACGCCGGAAACCCGCACGGTTTTCCTCGAGTCGGCCTGCTTCTCCGGCAAGGCGGTGCGCCGCGCGGGCCGGCGGCTGGGCATGCGGTCGGAGGCGAGCCTCCGTTTCGAGAAGGAAACGGATCCGGCCGCTGTCGTGCCCGCCCTGGACCGGGCGGCCGCGCTCATCGCGGAACTGGCCGGAGGCCGGATCGCGCCGGGCATCACCGAAGCGAAGGCCGCCGTCCGGGAACCCCGCAGGGTGAGCGTCACGCTGGAGAAGACGAACCGGCATCTCGGCACGGCGCTGTCCGCCTGGGAGGTCGGAGACATTTTCCGGCGGCTGCACTTTTCATACGAGCTTGCGGACGGCCGGTTTGACGTGACGGTGCCGACCCGCCGCGGCGACATTTCCCGGGATGTGGACCTGATCGAGGAAGTCGCCCGGATTTACGGGTACGACCGGATCCCGACGACGCTCATGCAGGGCGACGTGACGGCGGGCGGCCTGACCAGGTCCCAGTCGATCCGCCGGGAGCTGCGCCGGCTGTTGGCGCTGGCCGGCCTGCACGAAGTGATCACCTATTCGCTCACCGGACCCGGCCGCTGCGAAACGTTCAGCCGCCTGAGCCCCGGCGCCGTGCCGATCCGGGTGGCGATGCCGCTCAGCGAGGAACGCAGCGTGCTGCGCACGTCGCTTCTGCCGAACATGCTCGACGCCGCCGTCTACAACCGCCACCGCAGCGAAGGCGATCTGGCCCTGTTCGAGATCGGCAGCGTGTTTCTGCACGGCGGCGGGAAACTGGAACAGCTTCCCGCGGAGAAGGCGCGCCTGGCCCTGCTCCTGGCCGGCAACCGGGTGGCGCCGTCGTGGACGGACCGCGGACGCCCGGCCGATTTCTACGATTTGAAGGGCCTGATCGAACGGCTGGCGGACCGCCTCGGGCTGCCGGAACTCGCCTGGACGCCGGCGCGGCTGGACGGCTTCCACCCCGGGCGGACGGCCGACATCTGGCTCGTGAAGGGCGGAGAACGAAAACTCGTCGGTTATGCGGGCGAACTGCATCCGTCCCTGCAGGAGGAGCTGGAATTGCCCGGCGCGCTGGCGGCGGAACTCGATCTGGATCTCGTGGCGGAAGCGGCGGACTTCGACGTGCGCTTCAAGGCCTTGCCCCGCCATCCGGCCGTCGACCGCGACATCGCCGTCGTCGTGGACCGGACGGTCGAGGCGGCCGGACTGGTGCAGGCGGTCCGCCGGGCGGCCGGCGACATGCTGGAAACGGTGCAAGTGTTCGACGTGTTCGAGGGCGAGCAATTGGGAAGCGGAAAGAAGAGCGTCGCCCTGAGCCTCCGGTTCCGCCATCCGGAACGGACGCTGACCGACGCCGAAATCGCCGGGGTGCAGGAACGAATCGTGGCCGCCCTTGTCGAACAATTTGCCGCGCAGCTGCGAAAATAGCAGGAAAAACCCGTGAAGGCGGCGAATGGATACGGACAAGGACGGGCTTTCGCGGGGAGGGACGGGCGTGAAACCGGACAAGACGAAGGTGGCCGTTGAAATATTCGGCATGCAATACTGGCTGGCCGGCCATGAAACCGATGAGCATCTCCGCCGGGTGGCCGGCATGGTGGACGACCGGATGCGGAAAATCGCATCGGGCCATCCGCGGCTCGATTTGCCCAGACTGGCCGTGCTGGCCGCGGCGAACATCGCGGACGAGTATCTGAAACTGCAGGAGAAAGTCGAGAAGGAACGCGAGGGGCGCGAGAAGCTCCGCGCGGAGGAATGGCTGGAGCTGCGCCGCAGGTACGAGGAATTGTCGGACGAGCACCGCCGGACGCTGGAGAGCCTGGAGGAGGCCAGGAAGAAGGAGGCGGAACTGGCGGAGCGGCTCAAATCCCTGCAGGAGGAATACACCAAGCTGCAAAACGAGTACAACGAGTGGATCCAGCTGGTGGATTCGGAGCCGGCCGAGCCCGGCCGCTGAACGGTCTTTCGGCCGGCATCGGCCTGCCGGCCGCCGGATGCGCCGGAAGCAAAAGTCCGGCCGCCCGGCCGGCTGACCGGCGGCGCGCCGCTTCTGCGGCCCGCCGCGGCATAACAGACGGGGAAGGAAGCGGACGCACGGCCTTCCGGCCGGCGCCGCTTACCGCTCCCCGTCTTGTTCGTTTTTGCGTCAGTTTTTGCGGTCTCCGCTCCCGAACGGGGAAGCCGCGGGCACGAACAGGTCGACGATGCCGATGACGAGCGCCGCGAGCAGCGCTCCGAGCACGGTCATGCGGGTGCCGGGCACGACCAGCTGCGCCAGCCAGATGACCGCCGCGCTGGCCAGGAAGCCGACGATGCCGCGCCCGAACGGCGTCACCCGCTTTCCGAAGGCCGCTTCCACGATCCAGCCGATGACGGCGATGGCCAGCGCCAGAAGCAGGGCGCTCCAGAAGCCGCCGACGGCAAAGTCGGGGACGAGAAAGCCGACGATCATCAGGACGAGGGCGGATACGATGAAACGGACGACATGGCGAACGAAAGTCATGATGGTCCCTCCTTGTTCATCCGTAGTTTGTCCGTCTCCGCCGAAAAGTTGCCCGACGCCTTCCGCCAATGATTGGTTGGTGTTGTCCGGCGCATTCCACTATAATAACGGAGAAAGAACAAGCGGGCCGCGCGCCCGTGCGTTTGACCAGCGGAGGGACCGAGCATTGGACGAAAAAACGCTGCGAACCCTGGAATTTGACCGCATCGTCGAGATGCTCGCCGGACGGGCTTCCACCGGGGAGGGCAAACGGCTGGCTGAAAGCCTCAGGCCCGTCGCCGATCCGGAAGAAGCCGGCCGGCTGCTGGCGGAAACCGACGAAGCCGCCGCCGTTCTCCGCCTGAAGGGGACGCCGCCTCTGGGCGGCATCCGGTCCATCCGCCCGCTCCTTCGGCGGGCGGCCGTCGGGAGCACCCTGGAAGCGGCGGAACTGGTGGACGTGGCATCGACGGTCGGGGCCGGGCGAAGGCTGAAACGGTTTCTCGCCGCCGTGCACAAGGACCATCCGCTGCCTCTCCTATCGGACCTTTTCGAACCGATCGCCGATCTGAAGGAACTGGAAGATGCGATTTTCCATTGCATCGACGAGCAGGGCCAGGTGCTGGACCGGGCCAGCGACCGGCTGGCCCGCATCCGGCGGGAGCGGCAGGCCGGGGAAGCGCGGGTGAAGGACGTGCTGGAGCGGATGATCCGCTCTTCGTCCGTCCGCGCCATGCTGCAGGACGTCCTGGTCACAATGCGCGGCGACCGGTACGTCATTCCGGTGAAGCAGGAGTACCGGGCCCGCTTCGGCGGCATCGTGCACGACCAGTCCGCTTCGGGGGCGACGCTGTTCATCGAGCCGGAGCAGGTGATGCCGCTCAACAACCGGCTTCGCGAGCTCATGCTGGAGGAGCGCCGCGAGATCGAACGGATTTTGCAAGAACTGACCGGCCGGGTGGCGGAACGGGCGGAGGAGCTCGCCGGCAACATCGAACGGCTGGCAAGGATCGACTTCGCCTTTGCCAAGGCGCTGCTGGCGGCGGACATGAAGGCGGCCCGTCCCGCCGTGAACAGCCGCGGCTTCATCCGGCTCCGGAAAGCCCGCCATCCGCTGCTCGGCAGCCGCGCCGTGCCGCTGGACGTGGAGCTCGGCGGCGCGTTCCGCACGCTGATCATCACCGGGCCGAACACGGGCGGGAAAACCGTCGCCCTGAAAACCGTCGGCCTCCTGGCGCTGATGGCCGCCTCCGGCCTGTTCGTGCCGGCGGAGGACGGCAGCGAATGCGCGGTGTTCGACGCCGTGCATGCGGACATCGGGGATGAGCAGAGCATCGAGCAAAACCTGAGCACCTTCTCGTCCCACATGACCAACATCATTTCCATCCTGGCTCGCCTGACGCTAAACAGCCTCGTGCTGCTGGACGAATTGGGCGCCGGCACCGACCCGTCGGAAGGGTCGGCGCTGGCCATCGCCATTCTCGACCACGTGCACCGGCTCGGCTGCCGCACCGTGGCGACCACCCACTACAGCGAACTGAAAGCCTACGCCTACGAACGCGAGGGCATGATCAACGCCAGCATGGAGTTCGACGTGGAGACGCTGACGCCGACCTACCGGCTGCTCGTCGGCGTTCCCGGCCGGAGCAACGCCTTCGCCATCGCCCGGCGGCTCGGGCTGCCGGAACCGATCGTCAGCCATGCGGAGCGGATGATCGGCGAGGAGGACCGGCGCGTCGAGTCGATGATCGAGTCGCTGGAGGAAAGCCGGATCGGCGCGGAGGAGGAGCGGCGCAAAGCCGAGCGGCTGCGCGCGGAGCTGGAGGAAGCGAAGCGGCAGCTCGAGGAGGAACGCGCGGAGCTTCGCCGCCGGCGGGACGATTTGCTGGCGCAGGCGAAGCGGGAAGCGGAGGCGGCGGTGGAGCGGGCGCGCCGCGAGGCGGAAGCGGTCATCGCCGACCTGAGGCGGATGGCGCTGGAAGAAGGCGCGTCCATCAAGGAGCACCGGCTGATCGGAGCCCGCCGCCGCCTGGACGAGGCCGCCGGGCTTGCTGACGCCGGGACGGACCGGCCCGCCGGGAAGGCGCCTCCGGCCCGGGTGGAACCCGGCGACGAGGTGTTCGTGCGCAGCCTGAACCGGAAAGGGTTTGTCGTCGAAACCGGCGACGGGGAAGCCGTCGTGCAGCTCGGCATCATCAAAATGAAAGTCGATCTGTCGGATCTGGAGCCGGTTTCCGCCCCCGCGGCGGACCGGACGGCCGCGGCGGCCGGCGGCGCCAGCCTCCGGCGCACCCGCGACGACCGGCTGCCGCTGGAACTGGACATCAGGGGCAAGACGCTGGACGAGTCGGTCCTCGAAGTGGACCGGTTTCTGGACGAAGCGTATCTGGCCGGCGTCGGCCAGGCGTACATCATCCACGGCAAGGGAACCGGCGCGCTCCGGGCGGGCATCCAGCATTACCTGAAGCAGCACAAGCTCGTCAAGCGGTTCCGGCTGGGCGAATACGGCGAAGGAGGGTCCGGCGTCACCGTTGTCGAATTCAAATGATCCGAGGGGAGGCGCGACGGGCATGAACGATTTTGTCGACAAATGGCTGGAAAATCCGTATGTGTCCACGCTCGCGTTCTACACCGTGGCCATCCTGGCGATGGTGGTGTTCATGACGCTGTTCGAGCTGGTCACGAAATACAGCAACTGGCAGGAGATCCGGAAGGGCAACGTGGCGGTGGCCATGGCCACCGGCGGCAAATTGTTCGGCATCGGCAACGTGTTCCGGTTTTCCATCGCCGCCAACGATTCCGTCTATGAATCGCTCATCTGGGCGACGTACGGTTTCGTCCTGCTTTTGGCCGCCTATTTCATTTTCGAGTTCGTGACGCCGTGGTTCAACGTGGACAAGGAAATCGCCAGGGACAACCGGGCGGTCGGCTTCATTTCAATGGTCCTTTCCGTGGCCCTCAGCTATGTGATCGGGGCGAGCGTGGCATGAGGGCGCTGTGGGGGACCCTGTTCGCCGTGGCCCTGGTCTTCGTGGCGGCGGGCATCATCTATCTGATAACGGCGGCATGAGATGGCGCGAAATCAAGGATTGCATCCCACCCGGCGTCGTTGTAAGATATGGATATTATCATCGGGCGGCTGCCCGGCCCGTCCGGGCGAAGGCCGCCGACGCGTCGGGAGGAAGGGCACGATGAGCGAACTGAAGGCCAAGATTCTGCGGCTTCTCAAGGAGGACGCGCGGTACAGCGCGGAAACGCTGGCCACGATGCTGGATGCCCCGGTGGAGGACGTCAGGGAAGCCATCGCCGAAATGGAGCGGGACCGCACCATTCTGAAATATACGACCGTCGTCAACAACGGCAAAATGGACGAAGACAAGGTGACGGCGCTGATCGAGGTGCAGATTACGCCGGAGCGGGGGCGCGGCTTTGACGCCATCGCCGAACGGATCTACATGTTTCCGGAAGTGACGAGCGTCTATCTGATGAGCGGCGGCTACGACCTGCTGGTGGAAATCGAGGGCCGATCCCTGCGGGAAGTGGCCAATTTCGTCTCCAGCAAGCTGGCGACGCTGGACGCGGTGCAAAACACGAAAACCCACTTCATCCTGAAAAAATACAAGCAGGACGGCGTGATCTTCGAACAGCACGAGGGAGATCACCGCATGATGATTACACCGTAAAGGAAGACTGGACGATGTTGGAACAATCCGGATTGCAAACGAAACCAGAGCGTTCGTCCATGGCGGATTACGTCAACAGGCGGGTCCGGCAAATTCCGCCGTCCGGCATCCGGCGGTTTTTCGATCTCGTGGCGGGCAGCAAAGAAGACGTCATTTCCCTCGGCGTCGGCGAACCCGATTTCATCACCCCCTGGCACGTCCGGGAAGCGTCGGTGTACGCGCTGGAACGCGGCATGACGTCCTACACGCCCAACGCCGGGCTTCCGGAACTCCGGGAGCTGATCGCGGAATATCTGGCTTCCCGGTTCGGGCTCCATTACGAGCCGTCCAATCAGGTCATCGTGACGGTGGGCGGCAGCGAAGCGATCGATCTGGCGCTCCGGACGCTGCTGGAGCCGGGGGACGAGGTGCTGATTCCCGAGCCCAGTTTCGTCTCCTATTCGCCCCTGGCGTATTTGGCGGGCGGCGTGCCGGTGGGCATTGAAACACGGGCGGAAGACGGCTTCAAATTGACCGCCGCGTCCCTGGCGGCGGCCATCACCCCGCGTTCCAAGGTGCTCATTCTCAGCTACCCGAGCAATCCGACCGGCGCGATCATGTCGGAGGACGATTACCGGCCGATCGCCGCCCTTGTCGAAAAACACGATCTGATCGTCGTGTCCGACGAAATCTACGCCGAGCTGACGTACGGCCAGAAGCACGTCAGCTTTGCCTCCATGCCGGGCATGAAAGACCGCACCGTGCTGGTCAGCGGCTTCTCCAAGGCGTTCGCCATGACCGGCTGGCGCCTCGGCTACCTTTGCGCCCATCCCGAGCTGACCCGGGCGATGCTCAAGGTGCACCAGTATTCCATCATGTGCGCCTCCAGCATGGCGCAGGCGGCCGCCATCGAGGCGCTCCGGGAAGGGCTGCCGGAGGTGGAGCGGATGGTGGAATCCTACAACCAGCGACGCCGGCTCATGGTGTCCGGCTTCCGGCAGATCGGCCTTGACATCCACGAACCGCAGGGCGCGTTCTACGCCTTCCCGTCCATCCGGTCGACCGGCCTGACGTCGGAGCAGTTTGCGGAGCGGCTGTTCGCGGAAGCGAAGGTCGCCGCGGTGCCGGGCCACGTGTTCGGCCTCGGCGGCGAGGGTCACTTGCGCTGCTCCTACGCCACGAGCGTGGCCCAGCTGAACGAGGCGCTGGAGAGAATCGGGCGGTTTGTCGAGAAATTGCGAAACGGATAAAAGGCCTACCCATTTCTCCTAAAAACTGCTATAATTGGACAGGAGACGGTTTCCGACCTTGGAAGGGGGGGCGTGGATGCAGGCCATTGTGCAGGCCGATCCCAGGATGGCGAGGGGCGGCCTGGTGCGTGAGGAAACCGAAATATACGACGGCCGGCCGCAGGAACGGGACGGCGGCTCATCCGGCAGGACCCATTGGGATTCGCGCAAAGCCGAGCTGGAGGAGAAAATTCGCCGTCTGCGCTTGCTGATGGAACAGGCGGCGGCCGACGAAAACTCATTCACGTCCGAAGCCGTCGTGCAGCTCAGCATGAAGCTGGACGAACTCATCAACGATTATCACCAGTTCATGGAGAATTACAAGAACAGCCCGAAATGACCGTTTTTCGCGAGGGGAAGGGACCGTATCCGGACCAAGGCCGGGGACGGTCCCTGACTGTTGTTCCGCGAGGTCGAATGAAACCGGAAACTTTGGTATAGTAGGGCATGGATGAACGGACGGCGAAGGGGTGGCCTCATGAAACTGTACACGAGAACCGGCGACGGCGGCATGACCGGCATGATCGGCGGCCGGGTGCGGAAGGACGATGCGCGGGTGGAAGCCTGCGGCACGATCGACGAGCTGAACAGCCTGATCGGCCTGGCGCTCGCCTGCGCGAGGGAGGATGACAAAAACCGCGATCTTGCGGAGCGGCTGACCGAAATCCAGCACGAGCTGTTCGACTGCGGGAGCGACATCAGCCGCCTTGCGCCCGGCGCGGCATCGTTCAGGGTGACCGCGTCCCGCGTGGCGGCGCTCGAGGCGGACATCGACCGGCTGCAGGCGGAAGCGCCGCCCATCCGGCGCTTCATTCTGCCGGGCGGCACGCCGCTGGCCGCCTGGCTGCACGTCTGCCGCACGGTTTGCCGCCGGGCGGAACGCCGCGTTGTGGCGCTGGCCGGACGGGCGGAGACGAACACGGACGTCGTCCGCTATCTCAACCGCCTGTCGGATTTCTTCTTCGCGGCGGCGCGGTGCGCCAATGCGCGGGCCGGGGTGTCCGACACGGAATACGCGCGCGGCACGGATGTTTTCCGGACGGAGGGGCCGGGCTGACGTGGAACGGAATCCGTTCGTCCACGTGGTGGCGCCGGAAGACGACGGACTTCCGCTGCGGACCGTGCTCCGCCACCGGATGGGCCTGTCCCGCACCCTCGTCATCCGGTTGAAGCGAAAAGAGGACGGCATTCTGCTCAACGGCGTCCGGACGCCCGTGAATGCGAAAGTGCGGGCGGGAGACCGGGTGGAGGTGCGGCTGCCGGAAGAGACGGCGGGCGCGATCGAACCGGAACCGATCCCGATTGACGTTCTATACGAGGATGATGATCTCCTGGTCGTCAACAAGCCGGCCGGCCTTGTCGTCCATCCGACCCGGGGCTTTCACGGCGGCACGCTGGCCAACGGCGTCATCCACCACTGGCGGCAGCGCGGCCTGTCCATCCGCTTCAGGCCCGTCCACCGGCTGGACCGGGACACGTCCGGCGTGCTGGCCATCGCCAAGAACGCCTTCGTCCACGAGCGGCTGTCCCGGCAGCTGCAGGCGGGCCGGGTGGAGAAGACGTACTGCGCCTTCGTGTTCGGCCGGCCCGATCCGCCGTCGGGCATCGTGGAGGCGCCGATCGGGCGAAGCGCCGACCGGCCGGGGATGCGCGTCGTCCGGCCGGACGGCGCGCCGTCCGTCACCCGCTACGAAACGGTGGAAAGCTGGGGGGCCGTCTCCCTGCTCAGGGTCCGGCCGGTGACGGGACGCACCCACCAGATCCGGGTGCACATGCGGCATATCGGCCATCCGATCGTCGGCGACCCGCTGTATGCGGCCGACCGGCCGCCGCCGCCGGGCGCCGGGATCGGCCGGCAGGCGCTCCATGCGGAATCGCTTGGCTTCGAGCATCCCGTGACCGGGCGGCGCGTGACGTTCCGGGCGCCCCTTCCGGCGGATCTGGTCCGGCTCATGGGCGCGCTGGCCGCCCCGGACAACGAAAGGAGCGAACCTTCTTGCGTCGATTGACCGTCTACCACTATCCGAAATGCGGCACATGCCGGAAAGCCGTCCGGTTTCTGGAGCGGCTCGGCCACGACCTCGACCTCCGGGATCTGGTTGAAAAGCCGCCCGGGGAGGAGGAGCTCGCCGGCCTGATCGCGATGTCCGGGCTGCCGCCCCAGGCGTTCTTCAACACATCAGGCGAATGGTACCGGAAACTGAATCTGAAGGAAGCGACCCGCACCATGGATGACCGGGAGAAAATCCGGCTGCTGGCGTCCAACGGCCGGCTGATCAAACGGCCCATTGTCACCGACGGCCGGAAGACGACCGTCGGATTTTCGGAAGAGCTGTTTCGCAGCGCGTGGGGAGGTTGACCTTTTGGCCGGGCGCGAACGGCAGCGGCCGGGCCGCTCCTGGATGGCGTGGGGAGCGGCGGCGGCCGCCCTGCTGACAAAATCGAAAACGGTGCTGCCGCTGGTGTCCAAACTGGCGATGCCGGTGTCCAGCATGCTGGCCTCGGTGTTCACCTATGCGTGGGCGTATCGCAGCTGGACCGTCGGCATCGGGTTCGTGGCGATGCTGTTCATCCACGAAATCGGCCACGTGCTGGCCGCGAAGCGGAAGGGCCTGCCCGTTTCGGCGCCGGTGTTCATCCCCTTCGTCGGCGCGCTGATTGCCATGAAGCGGCATCCGCGGGACGCGGCCACGGAAGCTTTCGTCGCCCTGGGCGGACCGCTTCTCGGCACTATGGGCGCCCTGGCGGCGCTGGCCGCCGGGCTGGCGCTGGAAAGCACCGCGCTCGTGCTGGTCGCCTATGCAGGTTTTTTCATCAACCTGATCAACCTGCTGCCGATCCGGCCGCTGGACGGCGGCCGGATCGCGGGAGCCGTCACCCGCTGGCTGTGGGCGGTCGGCCTCGTGGCCGGGCTCGCGGTCATCCTGGTTTTGCGGAGCATTCTTTTTCTTGTGGTCTACGCCTTGTTTGTGGCAGAGCTGTACCGGAAATATGCGACGAAGCGGCAAAAGCGGACCGTCGTGCTGACGTTCGCCGCCAGCGTGCCGGCGGAACGCCTGGCGGAAGGCTTCGTGCCCGGCGAACAGCATCGCCGCCGGCTCGATTTCGCCACCTGGTCCGGCCTGGACGGCATCCAGCGGGTCGAGACGGCCTGGGAGGCCGTCGGGCTCCGCGAAACCGTGGAACTGCCGGAGCCGCTCCTCGTCGGGGAAGTGCGCCTCGCGGGCTTTCGGCCCGTCCGGGACGAAAGGGGCGAGACCGTCCGCTACGAAGCCGGCATCGAAATCGTCGGCGAGCCCCACGAGAACGACCGCTACCACGACATCCCCGCCCGCGTCCGATGGGCGTTCGGCGCGGCCTATTTCGGACTGGCCGCGCTGCTGGCCGGTCTGATGGCGATGGTGCATCGCCTGCCGGTTGCCGGTTTTCCGGGCTGACCCGGCGGCGCGGCCTTCACCCGGAGCGGTATTCCCTCCGCGAGCGCCATTCCCCGGGAAATGAAAAATCCGGGGGCGGCTTTCGGCCGCCCCCGGGATTTTGACTTCTAGGCCCGCATCGTATCGGACGGATCCGCCCCCGCAAGCTGCGCCAAAAGATCGCGCACCTCATCGGCCTCCTCCGCGCTCCAGCCGAAGGCGGCCTCCAGCACGCCGTCTTCCCGCGCGTCATCCGGTCCGATGACCGCGGCGACGCCCCGCTGCAGGTCGGTGACGAGCTTTTTGCCGAAGAAGCGCTTCGTCGCCGTGACGGCCAGATCATACCGCCTGAGCGACGGCGCGATGAAGGTGATGAACCGGGTCGTGGTCGGTTCCGTCACGTCCATCAGAAAGTCGAATCCGTTCATGCGCATCCCTCTTTCGTGAATAAATCCGGTTTCCGCTTTCCCCGACGTTCCGGCTGCCGCCGCTACCGGGTCGATTGGCCCATCATGACGTCGGCGGCGATGAGGGTTTTTTCCTTCTTGGCGTCGCGGTTGGCGATGCGCCAGAACAGCTTGTCGACCGCCCGGCGGCCCATCCATTCCTTGTCGATGTTCACCGTGGTGAGCGCAATGCCGTATTCATTCTCGGCATGGGTGTTGTCGAAACCGGTGACGCCGCAATCGTCGGGCACCTTGCGCCCTTTCCGGAGCAGGCCGGCCATGACTTCGACGGCGGTGATGTCGTTGACGCAGACGAACACGTCCGGCCTCACCTCGTCCAGCACCGCCGGCAGATGCTTCCACAGCCTGTCGCCGGATTCGGGGCCGGTGAGCACCGGGTGGGGGGTGCTTGCGATGCCGAATTCCTCCAGCACGGAGCGGAAGGCGGTCCATCGCTCGCGGAAGCTGGGCGCGGACCGGATGTCGCCGACGAACTGGAACGACTTGTAGCCCCGGCTGATCAGCCGCAGCACCAGTTCCCGCATGCTGGCCATGTTGTCGACGAACACCGTGTCCGCCGGAAAGGCCGGATCCTCGTAATCCACCATGACGGCGGGGATGTCCAGCCGCTTGATTTCCAGCAAAATCCGGGTGGAAATGACGCCGAGGGTGATGATGCCCTGGATCGCTTTCGGGTTCAGCAGGCTGAACACCTTCTCCTCCGACGGTTCCGTCAGCATGACGATGTCGCATCCCCGCTGGCTGAGGCGGCCCGTGATGCCGTCAAACACCGGGCCCCAGTAAGGGGAATCGTGATTTTGGTATTGGATGTGGGGAAACAGGACGGCGACGGTTCCCGGCTTGACGGCGCCTTCTTCGTGATGGACCGGATCCGCGGCGGCGGACGATTTTTGGTTGAAATAACCGAGCTGTCCCGCCACTTTCAAAATTTTTTCCCTCGTTTCGTCGCTGACGCCGGGTTTGCCGGACAGCGCCCGGGACACCGCGAATTTGGACACGCCGGCCAGCTCGGCGATCTGCTGAATGGTCACTTTCTCCCGCATGGGTCATCATCCCGTCCGTTGGTGATGGTTTCTTTCCGAAAATGGGGCGCGGCTTCTGCATGGCCGGTTCCGGAAACGGCCGGCCTTCAGCGCCCGCCTTCTCCCTCGTACCAGATCCGCAGCACCCGCTCCGCTTCCTTGCCGTAGATGTCGAACCCGCGGTCCAGCGCCGCCTCGCCGGCGTCGTACAGTTTCACGCTCCAGTCCCACCAGAAGAAGCCGGCGAACCAGGGCTCGTGCCAGAACACCCGAAGGGCCGAGCGGTAGAAAGCGGCCTGCTCCTCCTGCCGGGCCGGCAAATCCCGGTGTTTGAAATCCCATGGCATGGCCGAGCAGCCTTCGGCGCTGCGGCAGCCGATTTCCATGAACAGGACCGGCCTGTCGTACCGCTCGTGCAGACGCTTCAGACGGTCCCGGACCGGCAGCCAGTTTCGCACCATCGATTCCTCCGAACCGTCGCCGCCCCGCCCGACCGGATAGTAGGCGCTCGTGCCGATGACGTCGACGGCGTCCCACCAGGGCACCCGGTCTTCCCGGCCGTGGTTGGCATTGTAGACGACCAGCCCGGAATACACGCGCCGCACCGCGGCGACGGCTTCCCGCCAGCGCGCTTCCTGCGCTTCCGTGCCGGACATTTCGCAGCCGACGCAAAACATTTCGCATCCCCATTCGGCGGCAAGTTCCGCGTAGTGGAGCAGGAAGGCGGTGTAGGATTTGAACCACGCCTCCCAGTACGGTTCCGCTTCTTCCTCGCCGTGGGGAAACCCGATGTGCGCCCGCCACAGGCCGTCCCTGCTGTTCACCGTCGGTTTCAGGCAGATTTTCAGGCCAAGTTTCCGCGCCTCCCGCACGGCGCATTCCAGATCCCGGTCGGTGACGGTGTGGGCGTAGTCGAACTTGATGGCGGTGGAATAAAAATGATCCTGCGTGACGGCGAAGGCAAGGCAGACCCACTCGTTTCCCGCTTCCCTCAACTTCCGCAGCGAATCCGCTGCTTCAGGCGTCCGATAGTCGCCGCGCCGCGAATTCCATCCCCAGGTCATGCCCTTGACAAAAAGCGAATCCATCCGTTCCACCCGCCATTCGTGTTTTTGTTAGGTTCCCGTTATGTTTTCAACAATCATTATAACCGTCTTCACACTTTTTTTCTTTATGTATTTCATTTCTCCGGCGCGAAAAGTCAAGAAAAACATTGCATTTGGAGCGTGGGCGTGCGCCATTGTTTTGTTTTGCGGAACATAACGGAAACATAACGATCCATTTTGGACGTGCCCAACTGGTTATTGACCGAAATCCGATGCGATGATAACATTACAATTGAAAACGCTTGCTTTCTTTCGGCAGGAAAATCATGAAACGGGGGTAAAAAGGAATGAGCCTGAGGAAACTGCTGTCCTTCATGCTGGTCGCTTTCCTTCTCGTGCTGACCGCATGCGGAGGAGGGAACAATGCGGGCAATAGCCAGGCGGCACCGCAGTCGAACGAACCGGCGGCCACGACGCCCGAACCGGCGCCCGAGCCGGAGGAAGAGGAAGCGCCGGGCGTCGATCTCGGCGGCCGCGTCATCCGTCTTGCCGCCTGGTGGGACGACACGCCGACGGAAGATTCGGCGGACGGCATTTACCGCATCGAGCAGCAGGAGAAGGTCAAGAAAAAATACAACATCGACATCCAATACATCAACATTCCGTTTGAAGAATACATGGATACGGTGACCGCCAGCATTCTTGCCGGCGAACCGCTGGCCGACATGCTGGTGATGGAATACAAGCGGGCCCTCATTCCCGCGAAGGACGGCCTGCTGATCCCGCTGAGCGAATATACCACGGGAATCAGCGACGTCAACAACGAGCAGCGGCTGGTCAAGAAGCTGCCGTCGCTCGGCGGGGTGGAATACGCCGTCGCCAAAGGCGCCATTACCACCGTCGTCGGCGTCCACTACAACCGGAAAATTTTCCGCGACCTGAACCTGCCCGATCCGCAGGAACTGTACTACAAGGGCGAATGGACCTGGGAGAAGTTCCTGGAAATCGCCCGCGCCGCCACCCGCGACATGGACAACGACGGCGTGAACGACTACTGGGGCACGTCCGGATGGCCGGCCGACATGGTGCGCCACTTCGCCGCTTCCAACGACGCGTACTTCATCCATCCGGACGAACTGACGGAAGGCATCACCGATCCGAAGTTCATTGAAGCGATGGAATTCGTGCAGCGGATCGTCAACGTGGAAGGCGTCCACAAGGTGAAAAGCGGCAACAAGACGAACTGGGAGGAAACCCGCACCTGGAAAGACGGCGACGTCGCCATGGCCATCATGTACGACTGGGATCTCGGCGACGTGGAGTTCGAGTTCGGCGTCGTTCCGATTCCGCGGGGTCCGTCCGGCAGCGGGCAATGGGCGTTCGCCAACACGTCCCTCAACGGCTGGTTCATTCCGAAGGGCGTGCAAGATCCGGACATCGTCTATCAAATCTTCGAAGAACTGCAGGACATTCCGCAGATCGAAGAATATCCCGGCCAGCTCTGGCTGGAGGGCCGCTACACGACGGAGGCGGACATCGAGATGGCCCGCAACCACATCATGGGCAAAGGTTTCATCGCCATCGAAGAGACGGTTCCCGACTTCCCGTTCTACGGGATGATCCACCAGCTCATCGAAGAGAACAAGTCGCCCGCCGCCATCGTCGAAGAAAACCTGCAAGTTGCCAACGACGCGCTGGCCAAACTGAAGTAACGCCGCACCGGACTTTTTGCGACCGCAGGGGGGTGTGCCGAGCGAAACGGCGCACCCTTCCTTTGTTGGATACCGGCGTCCGCTTTCCGGCGTCCGGCCTTTCACAACGCCGACAGCGACGGCGATCAAGCGAGCGGGAGACAAGGAGGGCTGAAACTTGAAGGTGAAAGACCGGCTCGGCAAACCGATTGCAATCATGGTCTGCATCATCCTTGCTTTCACGTTCCCGGGAGCCGGATCGATTGCACACGCGCAGGACGGGGGCGAAGCCGGCGGCGCCGCTTGGCTCGACAGCGATCTCCAGTTTTCCATGATCCTGAACAAGGACACGTACGCGGATTATTTGGCGCAGCACGGGGAAGCCGCCCGGCCCGAACGGGAAATCGCCCTCGGCGCCGCCGACGTGGCGGAGCTGGAAGGGGAAGGGTTTGAAATCCTGCAGGACGGACTGGACGGCTTTGACGGGCCCGTCGTGCTGACCGGCGAGAGGGGCGCCGTCACCTTCCGCGTCCGCGTGCCGGAGACGGGCCTGTACAACATGAAGGTGCTCTACTATCCGACCGAAGGCAAAAGCTCCAGCATCGAACGATCCATCTGGATCGACGGGGAACTGCCCTTCAAGGAAGCGGCCTTCGTCCAGTTCCACCGCGTCTGGGACAACCGGCTGGACGAGATCCGCCGCGACAACCAGGGCAACGACCTGCGCCCGCCGCAGGCCGAACGGCCCGAATGGCGCGAGAAAGCGGTCAGCGACACGGAAGGATACTATGAAGATCCGTTCCTGTTTTATCTCACAGCCGGCGAACACACGATCACGCTCATTTCCCAGCGGGAGCCGATGGCCCTCGGCCGGCTGACGCTGTACCGGGAACCGGATCCGCTTCCCCACGCGGAGGCGCTGGAGAAGTACCGCGCTTTGGGCGCGAGGGAAACCGAGGGCATTGTCATCGAGATCCAGGGCGAGGATGCGACGGCCAAATCGAGCCCGACCCTGTATCCGACGGCGGACAAGTCGACGCCGGCGGTCCATCCGTACAGCCCGCGCTACATTCGCATCAACACGATTGGCGGCTACAACTGGCGCGTGCCCGGCGACTGGATCGAATGGGAATTCGAAGTGCCGGAGTCCGGCCTGTACGAAATCACGTTCAAAGCGAAGCAGAACTGGGCGAGGGGCATCTATTCGACCCGCAAGCTGACCATCGACGGCAAGCTGCCCTTCGCGGAAGCCAAGCACATTCCGTTCAAGTTCGCCAATACTTACAGGTATGTGAAAGTCGGCGGGGACGAGGAGCCCCATCTCGTCTATCTCGAGAAGGGCCGGCACACGCTCCGCCTGGAGGCGACCCTCGGCGTGTTTGCCGATCTCGTCCGGGAAGTGGAGGAAAGCCTGCTCACCCTGAACGAGATGTACCGGAAAATCGTCATGATCACCGGCACGGCGCCGGACGCGGCGCGGGATTACCGCGTCGAGCAGCAGGTGCCGAACCTGCTGGAGACGTTCGAGTTCGAGCGGCAGCGGCTGCTGCGCATCGCGGATGAAGTGGTGGCCCTCTCCGGAACGAGCGGGGAGCAGGAAGCGATGCTCAGGACGATGGCCATCCAGCTGGAGGAAATGATCGAACGGCCGGAGACGATTCCGCGCCGGCTGGTCAACTACAAGATCAACACCGGCGGCATGGGCACGTGGCTGCTGCGCGCCCGGGAAATTCCGCTGCAGATCGACGCCATTTACATCACGTCTCCGGGCGTCGAACTGCCGAAGAAGAACATGAACTTCTTCGCCGAACTGTGGCACCAGCTCGTGTCGTTCTTCTATTCCTTCGTCATCGACTACAACCAGATCGGGGACATGTCGACCGGCAAGGAAACGCGCCATGTGGAAGTGTGGATCGGCTCCGGCCGGGACCAGGCCAACACGATCAAGGCCATGATCGACGAAACGTTCACCCCCGAAACGGGCATCCGCGTGACGCTGAAGCTGGTGCAGATGCACAACCTGCTGCCCGCCACGCTGGCCGGCCAGGGACCCGACGTGGCCATGCAGGTGGGCAACGACATTCCCGTCAACTACGGGATGCGGAACGCGGCCTACGATCTGACCCAATTCCCCGATTTTTGGGACGTGGCCAAACGGTTCCGGGAAAGCGCTCTCGTGCCGTACCGGTTCGAGGGCGGCGTGTACGCCCTGCCGGAAACGCAGACGTTCCCGATGCTGTTCTACCGGAAGGACATCCTGCTGGAAATCGGCGTGGACGTGCCGCAGACGTGGGATGACGTGAAGCGCCTTCTGGCGGTGCTCAACAAGCACCGCATGGCTTTCGCGCTGCCCCTCGTCGCCCCGCCGCCGGCCTATCCGGGCGAAACCGTGCCGATCAACGCGACGTACGCGATGATCCTGCTGCAGAACGGCGGCCAGTTCTACCGGAACGACAACAAGGAATCCGACCTCGATTCGCGGATCGGCATCGAGTCGTTCAAGACGTGGACGGAATACTACACCGACTACAAACTGGAGCGGGAGTTCGATTTCGCCAACCGGTTCCGGACCGGCGAAATGCCCATCGGCATCATGGACTACACGGTGTACAACCAGCTGACCGTCTTCGCCCCGGAAATCCGCGGCATGTGGGGGTTCGTCCCGGTGCCGGGCACGGTGCAGGAGGACGGCACGATCCGCCGCGACGCGCCGAGCAGCGGCACGGCGGTCATCATGCTGCAGAAGGCGAAGGACAAGGAAGCGGCCTGGGAGTTCATGAAGTGGTGGACGCGGGAGGACACCCAGGTCACCTTCGGGCGGGAAATGGAAGCCCTGATGGGGGCGGCGGCCCGCTATCCGACGGCCAACATCGCCGCGCTGGACAAACTGCCGTGGCCGGTGGAAGACTACGAAAACCTGAAGAGGCAGTTCGAGGAGGTGCGCGGCATTCCGGAAGTGCCGGGCGGCTACTTTACCGGGCGCCATCTGCAGAACGCCTTCTACAAAGTCGTTGTCAGCCAGAAGGCCGAACCCCGCGAAGCGATCATGGACTACGTGCAGTACATTCATGACGAAATCCGCGCCAAGCGCAAGGAATTCGGACTGCCTTTGTAGAGGGAGGGTCGGATATGGAGCCAATCGCCCAGCCTGAGGTCGTTCCCCGCCCCGCGGGCGGAAAGCCCGCCAAGGCGCCCGCCTGGTGGTCGAGGCTGTGGAGGGAGGTCAAAATTCACCGGCATTCGTACGTGCTCCTCGCGCCGTACATGTCGCTGTTTTTCCTGTTCACGGTCATTCCCGTGGCCATCTCCCTGTTCATCAGCTTCACCTACTTCAACCTGCTGGAATTTCCGAAGTTCATCGGCTGGCAAAACTATGCCCGCCTGTTCCTGGAAGACGACATTTTTCTCATTTCCGTCAAAAACACGATCATCTTTGCCGCCATTACCGGACCGGTCAGCTACGTGGCCTGTTTCCTGTTCGCCTGGATCATCAACGAAATGAGCCCGAAGGTGCGGGCGTTCATGACGCTCGTGTTCTATGCGCCATCGATTTCCGGCAACGTGTTCTTCATCTGGCTCATGATTTTCTCCGGCGACCGGTACGGCATCCTGAACGCGTTCCTGATCGAATGGGGCATCATCCTGGAACCGATCCAGTGGCTGAAGACGGAAAGCTACATCCTGCCGATCATCATCATTGTCCAGCTGTGGCTCAGCCTCGGCACCGGGTTCCTGGCCTTCATCGCCGGTCTCCAGACGGTGGACCGGACGCTGTACGAGGCCGGCGCGGTGGACGGCATCAAAAACCGGTGGCAGGAGCTGTGGTACATCACCCTGCCGTCCATGCGGCCCCAGCTGATGTTCGGCGCGGTCATCCAGCTGACGAGTTCCTTCGCCGTCGCCGACGTGTCGATCTATCTGGCCGGCTTTCCGAGCATCAATTACGCCGGCTCCACCGTCGTAACTCACCTGATCGACTTCGGCACCATCCGGTTTGAAATGGGATATGCGTCCGCCATCGCCACGCTGCTGTTCATCATGATGGTGGGCACCAACCTGTTCGTCCAAAAACTGCTGCGCAAGGTGGGTGAGTGACAAGCATGAAGCTGGCGGTTTTGCGGGGTCCGCGCAAGGTCAACCGGTCCGCGGCGGGCAACTTCTTCCTGTTCGCTTTCCTGGCCGTGGCGGGCGCCTTCTCGGCCATCCCGCTCGTCTATGCCATCAACGCGGCGTTCAAGCCGCTGGACGAAATTTTCCTGTTCCCGCCCCGAATGTTTGTCCGCAATCCGACGCTGCAAAACTTCGCCGATCTGGTCAACCTGCTCGGTCAGTCCTGGGTGCCGTTCACCCGGTACATTTTCAACACGGTGTTCATTACCCTCGTGGGCGTGATCGGCCACGTGCTGTTCGCGTCCATGGCCGGCTATGCGCTGGCCAAGCACAACTTCCCGGGGCGGCGCGTGCTGTTCCAGATCGTCGTGCTGTCCCTCATGTTCGCCTGGCAGGTCACGGCCGTGCCGAACTACATGATCATGGCGAAACTCGGCCTGGTGGACACGTACTGGGCGGTCATTCTGCCCGCCTTCGCCTATTCCCTCGGCCTGTATCTGATGAAGCAGTTCATGGAGCAGATTCCGGACGCGCTCCTGGAGGCCGCCAAAATCGACGGCGCCAGCGAGTACCGGATCTTCTGGTCGGTGGTCATGCCCAACGTCAAGCCGGCCTGGATGACGCTGATCATCCTGCTGTTCCAGTTTCTGTGGGGGACGGACGGCAACGGGTTCATTTACAGCGAACAGCTGAAAACGCTGCACTACGCGTCCAACCAGATCATCCAGGGCGGCATCGCCCGGGCCGGCGCGGCGAGCGCCGTCGCCCTGATCCTGATGAGCGTTCCGATCACCATCTTCATCTTTTCGCAAAGCCAGATCATCGAAACGATGGCCACAAGCGGCATGAAGGATTGAGGGGAGGCGGATGGTGATGAACAAATGGCTGGTGTCCGTTCTCGTGGCCGTCCTCGCCTTCACCGGCGCCGCCGGGCCGGCTTCCGCCTTTTCGGCTCCGTACGAAAGCTACACGTACAACTACTATCTGGACGCCGTCCCGATCCCCGCGCCCTATCTGCCCGACCGGGCGGTGACGGGACGGGATCTCGGCGTCGGCGATTTCCGCAGTCCGAACGACCTGTTCGTCACCAAGGACGGCTTCATCTACATTCTGGACAGCGGAAACGCCCGCATCATCGTGCTCGATCCCGACTGGAAGCTCGTCCGCGTCATCGAGTCGTTCATGCGGGACGGGCGGGAGGACCGCCTGCTCAACCCGAGCGGCATCCACGTCACCGAAGACGGGCTCATTTACGTGGCGGACACGGACAACCGCCGCGTGGTGGTGCTGGACGGGGAAGGACGGTTCGTCTGGCTGCTGGAAAACCCGCAGTCGGACATCCTGCCGCCCAATTTCATATTCAACCCGCTCAAGCTGACCGTGGACAGCGCCGGGCGCGTCTACGTCGTGTCGAGGGGCGCCTTCGAAGGCATCATGCAGTTCGACACCGACGGGACGTTCATCGGCTACGTCGGCACCATCAACGTGCGGCAGAGCCTCATCGACAAAATCTGGCTGCGGCTCGCCACGCGGGAACAGCGGGCGCGCATGCAGCTGTACATCCCGACGGAGTTTTCCAACCTGGACATTGACGACAAGGATTTCATCTACGCCACGAACATCGACACGTACTCCGACGCGCTGATCAAGCGGCTCAACCCGTCCGGCCAGGATGTGCTCAAGCGGTTCGGCTATTACCCCGTGCGCGGGGACGTCCGCTACCGCAACTTCGGCAGTTCGGCCGGCCCGTCCATGTTCGTGGACATCAAGTATCTGGGCGGCGGCATGTACACGGGACTGGACGCCAAGCGCGGCCGGCTGTTCACCTACAACGACGAGGGCGACCTCCTCTACGTGTTCGGCGCGCTGGGCACCCAGGTCGGCACGTTCACCGTGCCCGTCGCCGTCGAACGGCAGGGCATGGACATCCTGGTGCTGGACCGGGCGAAAAGCAACATCACCGTCTTCAAGCCGACCCGGTTCGGCCGGCTCGTCAACGAAGCGACCCGGCTGCATTACGACGGCTACAGCACGGCGGCGGTGGCTCTCTGGCGGGAAGTGCTGGCCCTCAACTCGAACTACGATGCGGCCTACATCGGCATCGGCAAATCGCTCCTGCTCGAGAAGCGCAACAAGGAAGCGATGGAGTATTTCAAGCTGGGCATGAAGCGCAGGGACTACTCCGTCGCCTTCAAGCGGTACCGCAAGGAAGTGCTGCAGGCGCAGTTCGGTCCGGTCATGTCCGCCATCGTCGCCTTGGTTGCGGCCTGGTTCGCATTCCGCATCTTCCGGCGCCGGCGGATGAGGAAGGTGGTCAAGCATGAAGCAAGACTTCATTAAGTTTCCGTTCTTCCTGACGGTTCGGCCGTTCCAGGCGTTCTGGGACCTGAAATTCGAAGGCCGGGGCAAAAGAAGGGTGGCGGCGGTCGTCCTGTTCCTGCTGGTGCTGAACGTCACCCTGCAGCAGCAATTTGCCGGGTTTCTGGTCAACTATGCGGACCCCCGCTATCTGAACAGCCTGAAGGACATCGCGTACACGATTTTGCCCTTTTTCCTGTTCTGCATCGCCAACTGGGCGATCACGACGCTGATGGACGGGGAAGGCACCTTCACGCAGATCGTGCTCAGCACCGCCTATGCGCTGACGCCCCTGGTCGTCATCAACCTCCCGCTGACGTTCATCAGCCGGTACATCACCCAGGAAGAAGTGGCGTTCTATGTGCTGATCAACGGGATCGCCACCGTCTGGTTCCTGTTCCTGCTGTTCGTCGGCAACATGACCGTCCATCAGTACACGGCCGGCAAGACGGTCGTCACCCTGCTATTGACGGTCATCGCCATGGGCATCGCGGTGTTTCTGGCCACCCTCGCCTACAGCATGGGCATGCAGATCTACTGGTTCATCTATGACGTTTACCGGGAACTCATTTTCCGATAAAAGGAGGCCGGACGAGTGACGAAACGTACGAAATGGCTGATCGCGCTGGCCGTCCTTCTGGCGGCGGGCATCGTTTCAACGGTCACGGTACTCAACGTCAAGGGTGCGCCGGCCGTCAACCCGGAAGATTACGCGAACGCCGCGGCCGACGAACCGGGATCGGAGCTTGCCCCGCTCGGCGGCGGCACGCATTCCGTTCCGGGGATGGACCTCGTTGCCAAATCGGATGTTCTCGAGCTGTATTATCATCCCGAAACGACGGAAATCGCCGTCGCCGATTTGCGTTCCGGCAAAGTGTGGTACAGCAACCCGGAACACCGCGGGCAGGACCCGCTGGCGACCGGCTATTTCCGGGAATTGATGTCGTCCCAGTTCAGCATCAGCTACCGCAGCGAGCGCGGACTTCTCTATTCGTTCATCAACTACGCGGACAGCATCCAAAACGGGCAGTTCACGGCGGAACGCATCGACGGCGGCATTCGCGTCATCTACACGCTGGGCGACATGTCCGTCGGCATCGATGCGCTGCCCAAGCTGATCAGCAAGCAGCGGATGGAAGAGAAAATCCTCAGCAAGGTGAGCGAAAGCGACGCCCTGTTTTTCAGCACGAAGTATTTCCCGTCCAAATCCGATCCGAACGTGCTGGAGCGGATCGACGCCTCCGCCGGGCGGCCGCTCACCCTCAAGCGGATGCTGGAGATTTTGCAGAAAGCCGGCTATACCGAGGAGGATCTGGCCTACGACAACGCGGAAAACGGCATCGAAACCGTCTCGCTGGCCGACCGGCCGCGCTTCACCATTCCGCTGGAATACCGGATCGTGGACGACGCCCTCTACGTGACGATTCCCGTCCATCGGATCGAGGAGAATGCAGGGTACAAGCTGCGCAGCATCAACCTGCTGGAATATTTCGGCGCCGCATCCGCCGACGAGGACGGCTACATGTTCGTGCCCGACGGGTCGGGGGCCCTCATCCGCCTGAACAATGGCAAGACGAACGCGGAAGTGTATTCCCAGCGGGTTTACGGCATGGACCAGAACGACAACGCCTTCCGCCGCTTCCAGGTGGCCGAGAGCGCAAGGCTGCCCGTGTTCGGCATGAAGGCGGGGAACCACGCCTGGTTCGCGGAAATCGTGGAAGGCGAAACGTACGCCAACATCAACGCCGACATCAGCGGCCGCAACACGAGCTACAACAACGTGTACGCCAGCTTTGCCGTGCGCGGGGAAGACACGCTGGAAATCTACAAGGGCACCGAATGGGAAGAAATCGAGCTTTTGACCGACGAGCGCGTGGACCAGAACCTGACCGTGCGGTACACGTTCCTCTCGGGCAAGGATGCCACCTATTCGGGCATGGCCCGCCATTACCGCGAGCGGCTCGAGCAAAGCGGCGTGCTGAAGCCGCTATCGGAAGAGCGGGATCTGCCGCTGTTCATCTCCGTGCTGGGCGCCGTCGACAAGCGGAAAACGATGCTCGGCGTGCCCTACCGGGGCATCGTGCCGATGACCACCTTCGACGAGGCGTCCGAACTGGCGGACCGGCTGCATGCGGACGGCGTCCGCAACATCCGGATGCGGTTTGTCGGCTGGTTCAACAAAGGGATGAACCACACGGTGCCGTCGTCCGTCAAGGTGGTCGGCGCGCTCGGCAGCGCGAAGGACATGCGGGAACTGGACGCGAAGCTGGCCGAAAAGGGCGGCCGGCTGTATCCGGATGTGGCCTTCCAGCACGTGTTTGCGAAAAATCTGTCGTTCTCGCCGGCCGCCGACGCCGCCCGGTTCGTCACCCGCGAAGTGGCGTTGCGGACGCCGTACGACCGGGCCCTGAACAGCATGAACTATGACCTGGGCCGGTATTACCTGATGTCGCCGAGCAAGCTGCCCCATTATGTCGGCAAATTCATCGACGCCTACCGGAAGATCGGCATCGGGGCGGTGTCGCTCCGCGACCTCGGCGATTTGCTCCATTCGGACTTCCGGGTCAGCCGCCTCGTGTTCCGCGAGCAGGCCGAAAACATCGTGCGCGAGCAGCTGGCGCGGATCCGGGACGCCTATCCCGACGTGCTCATCGTCGGCGGAAACGCCTATGCCCTGTCGGTTTCCGACCAGTTCGTGAACCTGCCGATGGCGACGAGCCGGTTCACCATCGTCGACGAGGAAGTGCCGTTCCTGCAAATGGTGCTGCACGGGTATGCGGACTACGCCGGCAACCCGATCAACCTGAGCGACGAGCAGGATGTCGTCGAGCACCTGCTGAAGCACGCGGAACTGGGCGCCGCGCCGCACTTCCTGTGGTCGGAGAAGTCGAGCAGCAACCTGAAATTCACCCGATTCGACCATCTGTTTTCCACGGCGTACGCCGACTGGTACGATCAGGCCCTCGAGATGTACAGGCGGCTCAACGGCGTGTTCGCCGACCTCAGGCAGGCGAAAATCGAGGAGCACATCCGGCACGCGGCGGGCGTCGTCGAAGTGCGGTACGACAACGGCACGTCCGTCTACGTCAACTATACGGATGCGCCGGTCACCGTGAACGGCGTGACGGTCGAGGCGCGAAATTTCACCACGGGCGGTGAGACCAGATGAAACGGATGCGGATCACCCTTTCGCAAAGGAGAGCGCTGCTCGGGCTCGTCTTCATCCTGCCGTGGCTTGCCGGGTTCCTTTTCCTGTTCGCCTTTCCGCTCGTCGAGTCGCTGAGGTACAGCTTCACCGAACTCAAGATCGCGCCGGGCGGCGGCTATGAACTGACGTTCCTGGGCATCGAGAACTACCGGGAAGCGCTGTTCATCAATCCGAACTTCAACCGGATTTTGACGGAGTCGGTCATCGACATGGCCTGGAACGTGCCGCTGATCCTGTTTTTCAGCCTGTTCTCGGCCGTCCTGCTGAACCAGAAATTCCGCGGGCGTCCCCTCGCCCGGGCCATCTTCTTCCTGCCCGTCATTCTGGCGTCGGGGGCGGTGGCTTCCGCCCAGGAATCCGGCCTGATCTACCTGACGGGCAGCTCGGAAGTGGCGGAAGAGCTGGGCAAAGCCCAGTACGGCTTCGACGTCGATTCGCTGGCGTTCCTGCTGGACGGCGCCGGACTGCCCGTCTGGTTCACCGAATACATCATCGACGCCGTGGAGCGCATCTACGAAATCATCCGCATGTCCGGCGTGCAGATTCTCATTTTCCTGGCCGCGCTTCAGTCGGTGCCCCAGTCGATGTACGAAGTGGCGAAGATCGAAGGGGCGACCGGCTACGAAACGTTCTGGAAAATCACGTTTCCGATGGTCAGCCCGCTCATTTTGACGAACATCATCTACACGGTCATCGACACGTTCAACAACAGCCCGGTGACGCAGACGATCTACGAAACCGCCTTCCGGACCAACGAATTCGGCCTGTCGGCGGCGATGAGCTGGCTGTACACGATCGTGGTCAGCCTCATCCTGATCGTCATCGGCATCCTCGTGTCGAGACGGGTCTTTTACTACGAATGACGGAAGCGATCCAGAAAGGAGGGACGTCGGTTTGCTGACGGAATTGACGCGCAACGGGGCGGTCGTCTACCGGCTGAAACGGAAGTCGCTGGGCTGGCTGTGGGCGTTCGTGCGAGCCGTGCTGATCATCGGCGTGTCGTTCACCATCATCTATCCGCTGCTCAGGTACATCTCCGCATCGGTGAAGGACCCGGCGGACATCTACAATCCGATCGTCTATATGGTGCCCGTCAACTACACGCTGGACAATCTGAAATATGCGATCGGGATCATGAAATATTGGCTGGCGCTGAAAAACACCCTCGTGCTTTCCCTGTCGACGATGGTGCTGCAGGTCGTCTCCTGCGCCCTGGCCGGATACGGGTTCGCCCGGTTCCGGTTTCCCGGCAACAACATCCTGTTCGCCCTCGTGGTGCTGACGATCCTCATTCCGGCGAGCACTCTGATGCTGCCGATGTACCTGCATTTCCGCACCTTCGACGTGCTGGGCATCATCAAGCTGATCCGGGGGACCGACGGGGTCAACCTGCTGAACACGTACTGGCCGATCCTCATTCTGTCGGCTACGGCCAACGGTTTGAAGTCCGGATTGTATGTCTACATTTTCCGGCAGTTTTTCCGCGGCCTGCCCAAGGAAATCGAGGAAGCCGCGCTGATTGACGGAGCGGGCGGTTTCCGCACGTTCTACAGGATCATGCTGCCCAACTCGATTCCGTCCCTCGTGACGGTGGCGCTGTTCGCCTTCGTCTGGCAGTACAACGATACGTATTACGCGTCGCTGTTCATGCCGAACGTGACGCTCCTGTCGAACAAAGTCGCCGCCCTGCCGGCGGAAGCCAGCCTGTACCTGCCGACGCTGATGGGCTTCGGGCTGAACCCGGCGCAGCGGGCCGACCCGAACCACGTGGCGCTCGTCGTGGACACCGGCATTTTGCTGGCCATCCTGCCGCTCATCATCATGTATCTGTTCGTGCAGCGCTACTTCGTGGAAAGCGTGGAGCGGACCGGCATCGTCGGCTGAAGACGGCGTCCGGACCGGGGGTTGCGGCGAAGCGCCTCCTTGGGGATTGCAATTGTTGTCCGATTGTGTTATATTTTAGAAAAACGGGACGAATGGGGAAGCACCCCTCGATCTTCATCGAGGGGTGCTTTTTTCGTTCGTCCCCATTTTTTCCGGAGGTGGGAAGATGAATCTGGTGTTTGTCAACAGCTTCGAGAAGCGGAAGGAGGACGGGCTCTTCCTGCACGCCCAGGTGTCCATCGCCGAACGGAACGGCAACTGGCAGGTGGTGTGGACCGGCGCAGGCGAAGGGGACAAGCCGGAGCGGGAAGTGTGGTACGAGGGCGGCAAATGGCAGGACATGCTGACGGCGTTCCGGCTTCATCTGGCGGAGAAGGCCGCGGACGGCTATCTGCCGCTGATCGACGGCCATTCCGACGATGAATGGATGGCGGGAAAGGGCGGCTTCATCCGGATGCTGCAGTATTACGGGGAACACCATGCCGACCCCGAACTGTACGAAAAGCTGCGCAAATGGCGCCGCGAACGGTCCATGCGGGAGAAGAAGCCGTCCTACCTGTACGCGACCAACCGGGTGCTGCGGATGATCGCCTGCTACGTGCCGAAAACGATGGACGAACTGGCGCAGATTCCCGGCTTCGGCGAGCACAAGCGGAACCTGTACGGCCGGGAGCTTCTGGCCATCACGGAAAGCCACGGGCGGACAACGGCCTTTCCGCTGGATTGGGTGCCCGCGAAGGTGGATGCGCACGATTTCCGGCTGTGGCTTCACCGGCAGCGGGAAACCCGCACGCGCACGCTGCTGGAACGCAAAGAAGCGAAGCGGCGGATGCTCGGCCTGATCGCCGCCGGCCGGCCGCTTGCGGACATCGCGGAATCGCTGAAGCTGTCCCGGCGGGAGACGGTGCTGCTGGCCGAAGAGCTGGCGACGGAGGGGCATGCATTCGACGGATGGCTGGAAAACGCCCTGAAGGACATGCCCGCCGCGGAGCGGGAGAAGGCGTGGGCGGCGATGCAGGCGGACGGCGGCCGGTACCTGAAGCCGGTCCTCCAGAAAACGTACGGCGAAGAGGAGTTGAAGGAGCGGGATCTGGAGCAGCTGTACGAGTGGCTGCGGCTCCTCCGGATGCTCATGAGAAGCCGCCGCCGAACGCCGGAACGGGAGGCGCCGAAGGAGGCGGTCTGAGCGGGCGGGCGCCCGCCGGGAACAACGAACCGGCCGTCCGGAGACGGCCGGTTCGCCTGAAACGCGCCGGCGGCCGGGCCGCAGTCGGAACCCCGGACCGGGCCATCCGGACAAGACAGGCGCGGGCCGGTGCGGCCGGCAAAGCCGGCGATCGCCCGCCCGGCCTCGGGACATGGCGGCTTACGATTGGCGGCTGCGGGTCATCTGCTGCCAGACCGTTCCGGCGGCTTCCTCGCCGCCTTCGATGCGGGCGATGGCGTACCGCACCTGCATGCGCACCTCGAATTCCGGATCGTCGGCGGCTTTCCGCAGCGCGTCGAGGGCCGTTTCGTTCCCCACTTCGTACAGGAAGCGGGCGGCCCGCCAGCGGACGATCTTGGACGGGTCGGACAGGGCTTCGCACATCGGGCCGATGGCATCCGGATCGCCGATGTCGGACAGGCAGTCGCCCGCCGTCCGGCGGACGGCCGGCGACGGATCCTTCAGCAGCCGGTACAGGTGGGGATACACCGCGGGATCCTTGATGTCGCCCAGGTAGACGGCGGCAAGGCGACGGACGGAGAAATGATCGTCCGACGCCGCCTGCACGACGACCGGCAGGTTGCCGATGTCCGGCTTCAGCCGTTCCAGGGCGGCGTAGCGGACTTTCCAGTCCGGATGGGCCAGCCTCTTCGCCACCTCTTCGGCGGGAAGCGGCCCGCGTTCCGCCGCTTCCGCGGCGTCCCGGTTTTGCAGCGCCAGTTCCGTCAGGCGGGCGAGCCGTTCATCGTCATAGGCGGCGTCCAGTTCCTGCAGCACCTGCGCGGCGATGTCCTGCAGTTCGCCGTAGCGGATGCCGTAATCGTGCAGCACCCGCTCCCGGATCAGGTTCGGCGAACCGTACTGGGCTTTCATCGCCGCGTCGATGAACCGGTCGGGCGCGTTCACGCGCACCTCTTGCCGGTCGGTCCGCACCCGCACCTGCAGCGGAATGCCGCGGAATTTCTGCACGTACACGCGGACTTCGCCGAAGTGGTCGTCCGCCGCGGGTTCGGCCGACGGCGGCGCGGCGTCTTCGCCGAACGCCCGGCGGACGCCGGCGAGGATCCGCTCCCAATCCGCCCCCGGTTTGCGCTCCACGGACATGAAATCCGCCGTGTGAAACACTTCGGCGACGCCGGGGATGTCGAGCAGCCGTTTGATCAGATCCGGCGCCTTGTCCCGGTTCGCCGCCGTCCACGTATGGCGCTGGCCGCGGGGCAACCGCTCGTCCAGCGTGATTTTCATGGCGTTCGGACTCGGGGTCGGTTCAATCTGGACGATCCGCACGAGGATTCCCCCTTCAGAGCCAGTCTTTTTTCCTGAACAGGAAGGCCATGAACGAGGCAATGACGAACATGACGCCGAGCACGACATAATAGCCGTAGCGGGTGTGGAGCTCCGGCATGTGGTCGAAATTCATGCCGTATATGCCGGTAATCACCGTGAGCGGCATGAAGATGACCGTCATGGCCGTGAAGATGCGCATGATTTCGTTGGCCCGGTTGGCCAGGGAAAGCTGCAGCGCTTCCCTGAGGTGCCCGACCAGTTCGCGGAACGTTTCGAAGGATTCGTAAATTTTCAGGGCGTCTTCGTAGATGTCGCTGAAATATTTCTGCAGCCGGTCGTCGATGAGCCGCAGTTCCTTGCGGTTCAACATGCCGATCAGGTCTTTCTGCGGGCCGAGGGTTTTCCGGAGCCACATGATTTCCCCGCGCAGATTGACGATCTCGTTCATGTACGACTTTTTCGCGTCCACCATCACCAGTTTGTCCAGCTGCTCGATGCGCTCCTCGATCCGGTCGATGACGGTGAAGTAGTTGTTCACGACGAGTTCCATCAGATAATAGAGAAACCAATCCGGCGAGTGCACCTTCTCTTCCAGCAGCACCGGCTTCACTTTGCGGATTTCGTGGATTTTCTGGCGGGTGACGGTGATGATGAAATGCTTGCCGAGGAACATGTTGAGCGCCCGCAGGAAAAATTCCTCGTCGTCGTACCGGATGCTGTTGATGACGATGAAATAATGCCCGTCGTACACTTCCAGTTTGGGCCGCTGCTCTTCTTCCGACAGGCAGTCCTCCACCGCCAGTTCGTGCAGGTGAAAGAGCGGCTGCAGGTCGGGCAGTTCGTCGACGGTGGCGTCGATCCAGTAAAACCCGTCTTCCGGCGGGGTCACCGCCGCGGCGGGAGAGTCCATCAGCGTGAATTTGCCGTGCTGCACCAAACGGACTTTCATGAAACGTTCACATCCTTCCGTAGCGGGTTGCGGAGGGAACGCCCATGGCGCCGGTGCAAGTCGGCTGTCCCGTCACCGGGGATGGCCGGCTGTTTCCGGATCCGGCGGCCGTACGGATCCCTCCCGGAACAAAGCGGATTTCGCCGGTTTTCGACTGTTCGGGTCGCCTTCCATACGGCCCACCTCCTTCTCTCGCCGAAAGGCGCCGGAACGCTTGCGCGCGCCCTGCGCCATGTCGTTAGTATAATCCTCCCACCAGGCCGATTCAAGGGATTCCGTCCGTTTGCCGAAAAAGTGTTGACGCGGGGGGAGAATTCCGCTAAAGTATGGATATCCAACTGAATATTGACGCGTTACTCTTATCAAGAGCAGGTGGAGGGACGAGCCCGATGAAACCCGGCAACCGGCAACCGCGCTGCGTGCGGTTGCAGCGGTGCTAATTCTTGCGAAAGCGTCAAGGCGTTTTCGGGAGATGAGAGAGGCCGCGCGATACCGATCAAGTGGACCTTTCTGCATCAGAAAGGTTTTTTTGTTTCCATTTTCGCCATTCGCTCCATGCGGAGACGACCTGGATACGGGAGTGAGGAGCATGCCCATCAAGATTCCGGACGCCCTTCCGGCCAAGGAAGTGCTGCAGAGGGAAAACATTTTCACGATGGACGAAACGCGGGCGTACCATCAGGACATCCGCCCGCTTCGCATTGCCATTTTGAACCTGATGCCGACGAAGGAAACGACCGAAACGCAAATTCTCCGCCTTCTGGCCAACACGCCCCTGCAGGTGGAGTTCGTGCTGCTGCATCCGAAAACGCACACGTCCAAGAACACGTCGCCGGAACATTTGCGGATGTTTTACAAAACGTTCGACGACGTGAAAGACGGCAAGTTCGACGGCATGATCATCACCGGCGCGCCGGTGGAGCATCTGCCGTTCGAGCAGGTCAACTACTGGGAAGAGCTCAAGGAAATCATGGACTGGGCCAAGGAGTCGGTCACGAGCACCCTTTACATCTGTTGGGCGTCGCAGGCCGGCCTGTACCACCACTTCGGCATTCCCAAGTATCCGCTGCCGCAAAAACTGTTCGGCGTGTTCCCGCATTACGTGACGAAGCCCGGCGTGAGCCTCACCCGCGGGTTCGACGACGTGTTCTACGTGCCGCAGTCGCGCCATACGGAAGTGCGCAAGGAGGACATCCTGCAGGTGCCGGAGCTGGACATCCTGTCGGAATCGGAGGAAGCCGGCATCTACATCGTGGCCACGAAGGACGGCCGTCACATTTTCGTCACCGGCCATTCCGAGTACGACCCGCTGACGCTGAAGTGGGAATACGACCGCGATCTCGCCAAGGGCCTCCCCGTGCCGCTGCCGAAAAACTACTTCCCGGGGGACGACCCGACGAAGACGCCGATTTCCAACTGGCGGAGCCATGCCAACCTGCTGTTTTCCAACTGGCTGAACTATTACGTGTATCAGGAAACGCCCTATGAATGGGTGTTTGAACGGCAATCGGCCGGCGCGAAAGCGGATCGCTAGAGAGGGACAGAGAGGACATTTCGAGAAGCGGAGGGCGAGCCATGAGAATGGAAACCCGTCTGGCGCAAATCGGTTCCCGGTCCGATCCGGGAACGGGCGCCGTCAGCTTTCCGGTGTACCATGCCACCGTATTCCGGCATCCCGCGCTGGGACAAAGCACCGGGTTCGACTACTCGCGGACGAAAAATCCGACCCGCTGCGTGCTGGAGGAGGCGTTTGCCGAGCTGGAATCGGCCGATGCCGCCTTCGCGTTCAGTTCCGGCATGGCGGCGCTGCAAACCGTGCTGGCGCTGTTCGAACAAGGCGACCATCTGCTGGTGTCGCTGGATCTGTACGGCGGCACGTACCGGCTGATCGAGCAGGTGCTCGCCCGTTTCGGGCTCGCGGCGGATTATGCGGACACGAACGACCCGGAAGCGCTGGAAGCCCTCCGCAGGCCGAACACGAAGGCGCTCATCATCGAAACGCCCACCAATCCGCTGATGATGGTGACCGACATCGCCCGAGCGAGCGCCTGGGCGAAGGAACGGGGGATGCTCACCATCGTGGACAACACGCTGCTGACGCCGTATTACCAGCGGCCGCTCGAACTGGGGGCCGACGTGGTGATCCACAGCGCCTCCAAGTACCTGGGGGGCCACAACGACGTGCTGGCCGGCCTCGTGGCGGTCAGGGGCGGGGAGCTGGCCGAACGTCTCGGCTTCCTGCAAAATTCCATCGGCGCGGTGCTCGGACCGCAGGACAGCTGGCTGCTCATGCGCGGAATGAAGACGCTGGCGCTGCGCATGGAGCGGCATCAGGAGAACGCGGTCCGGATCGCGCACTATCTGAAGGACCATCCGCTGGTCGAGAAGGTGTACTACCCCGCGCTGCCCGACCACCCGGGCCACGAGATCCAGTGTCGCCAGGCGTCGGGCAATTCCGGGCTCCTGTCCTTCCGCGTCACGGATGCCAGGCTCGTGCCGCCCCTGATGCGGCACATTGAGCTGATCGCCTTCGCGGAGAGCATGGGTGGAACCGAATCGCTGATGACGTTCCCCGCCGTGCAGACCCATGCGGACATTCCGGAAGAGATCCGCCGGCGAATCGGCGTGGACGACCGGCTGCTCCGGCTGTCCGTCGGACTCGAGCATCCCGACGACCTGATCGCCGACCTGGACCGGGCGTTCCGCCTGGCGCAGGCCGACCTGCCGGCCGCCGCGGCCCGCCGCGGATAGGCGCGGCGGCGGTTTTCAGATCGCCAGCATGTCCGCCAGTTTCTGCGGGGTCAACAGGTTGCCGACGAAAAACGGGCCGAACTCGCCGTAGCGGGCGCTGACTTCGTCGAAGCGCATTTCGTAGACGAGCTTCTTGAACTGCAGGGCGTCGTCCGAAAACAGGGTGACGCCCCATTCCCAGTCGTCGAGGCCGACGGATCCGCTGATGATCTGCTTCACGCTGCCGGCGTATTTCCGGCCGATTTCCCCGTGGCTTCTCATCATGCGGCGCCGGTCCTCGATGGCCAGCATGTACCAGTTGTCGGCGCCTTCCCGCTTCTTGTTCATCGGATAGAAGCAGACGTGGCGGGATTTCGGCAGCTTCGGATACAGCCTGGCGGCGATTTCCGGCATGTTCCGGGCTTCCTCGCCCGCCTTGCCCGTATAGTTGGACAGTTCCACGACGGAAACGTGGGCGTGCGCCGGCAGCGCGCAGTCGGCAAACTGCAGCTTGTTGAACTGCGTTTCCAGATCGTTCAGTTCCTCCAGCGTTTCCCGCATGTGCAGCATCAGGAAATCCGCCTTCTGGCCGACGATGGCGTACAGCGCAAAGGCGCCCCTCGCGCCGCCGTCCGTTCCTTCGTTGACGGCTTCGCACTGCAGCAGCCATTCCTTCAGTTCCTGCACCGCATCGCGCCGGTCCGCTTCGGGCAGCGTCCGCCAGGCGCTCCAGTGGATCGAGCGGAAATCGTGCAGCACATACCAGCCTTCCAGCGTGGACAACGCTTCGCTCATGGCATCAAGACTCCTTCCGGTCATGGCGTCCCGGCCGCCGCGCGGCCGGCATACGCCGCTCATTGGAATCATCTTCAGGTGAGAAAAAATCCAATCTGCCGCCTTCCCCATGATAGCACAAGTTGACGGATTTCAAACGGTTCAAGTAAACTGGAATTCGGACAATCTTGTGACGATTCCGAGCGGAGTGAACCGGACATGATCCAGACGGCCATCGCCGCCATTCTCATTTTCGTGCTGGTTTTCGGCATCGGCTTCATTTTGAACATGCTGATCAAAACGACCTGGCTGCCGCTGTACGGCTACCTGCTGCTGCTGGCGGGAACCGTTGTCTGGTTCTGGCGCCGGGACGGACTGGCGTTCGCCGACACGCTGGCCGGATTCGGCATTCCCGACTACGCCGCCATGATCGGCGGCCTTCTCGGTGCCTGGCTTTCGGGACATACGATCCGGCTTTTGCGGGCAAAGGGGTACAAAATGTTTTGACGGGCGCGGCGCGCCGCCAACGGGAAGGGACTACAGCCCGCCGCGGGACGCCGCGTTGCGGACCGGGGTTCCGGCCGGCCGGAAGGCGGGCCGGAACCCCGTTTTTTCCGCTTCTTTTTTCCGCACCGATTTTGGGCCATACTGGAGGATGTCCGCAATCGGGCAAGGGGAAGGTTGACGGGAAAAGGAGGCGTGCGCCGTGCCCGAAGCCGACGTCAACGGCGTGAAGCTGCACTACGAATCGGCCGGGAACGGACCGGCGATCGTGCTCGTCACGCTGCCGCTTCTGACCCGGGCGATTTTTCGTTTCCAGGCGGAACACCTTTCGGACGCGTTCCGGATCGTCACCTTCGATGTCCGGGGCCACGGCCGCTCCGGCCGGTCGCCGGAACCGGTCAGCCTGCCGCTTCTCGCCGACGACGTCCTGCATCTGATGGACGCCCTCGGCATCCGGCGGGCGTTCGTCGGCGGATACTCCACCGGGGCGGCGGTGGCGCTGGAGGCGCTCATCCGGTCGCCCGGCCGGTTTTACGGGGGCATCCTGCTTTCCGGCATGTCCGAATTCAGCGACTGGTACAACATCGCGCGTCTCAAGGCGGCGCAAATGCTGGCCGGCGTGTTGCGCGGCAGGCTGCTGGCCTGGGCGGTCTGCCGGGGAAACGCCGACGGGAAGGAGTCGTTCGCCCGGCTGTACCGGGACGCCCTGCTCGGTTCCCCCGATCACTGGCGGCAATATTACCGGTCGAGCGAGACGTACCGGTGCACCGCCAGGCTTGCCGGCATCCGCCAGCCGGTCCTTCTCGTCTACGGCGGGAAAGACCGGCCGTTTGACCGTTACGCCCGCCTGCTGCAGAGGGAACTGGCCAATCCGTCGATGGCGACGGTGGAGGGCGCTTCCCACCAGCTGCCGATGAAGGCCGCGGCGGCGGTCAACCGGCTGATCCGGGACTTTGCCGAAGACGTGCTGAAGCGGCAGCCGCCGGACGAAGACGGCAATGTTCCGCAGCCGGCCGGGCCGCAAAACATGTCCGCACCGCCGGCGCAACTTGTGATAGAATAGGAGCAACAAGCGACTGAAACGGACGGTGCCGGACGGGTGAGACTGGGCAATCCCCTGTTTTTTACGGAAAACCATCGCTTCACGGTCTATCGGGACTTTTCCCTCGGACCGGCCGAAAGCCGGATGCTGGCTTCCGCCTACCAGCCGATGGTCGGCGCGGCGGCGGTCGGCCTGTACATGCTGCTGCTGCATCAGCTGCCCGCCGACCGCACGGGCTGGTCCGCCCTGGACCTGCAGCGGAAGCTGTTTGCGGGCATGGCCCTCGAGCCGAATCCCGACGGACGGGCCGCGCTCGCCCGCCTCTGTTCCCTGCTGGAGGCCGTCGGCCTCCTGCGCACGGAAACCGCGGAGCAGGCGGACACGGAAGAGCTTTTGTACGTATACCGGCTTTACCCGCCCCTTGCGCCCGCCGATTTTTTTGCAAACGGCCATCTCCGCCTGCTCCTGCGCGACCGGATCGGGGAGCGGGCGACGGAAGCCCTGATGGGGGAGCTCGTGGCGGACAAGCCGGAGGAACTGAAGGATCCGTACCTGATCCGCCGGGATGTGACGTCGGCGTTCCATGAGACGTTTTCCCTCGCCGCGGCGGCGAAGGAACCGGCCGCGCCGGCATCCGGCGGCGTCCTCCCGGACGGCGCCGGCGAAACCGATGCGCCGCCGCTGCCGGCGCTCCGCTTCACCTACGAGCAGATCGCAAGCCGCGTGCCGAAGACGTCGCTCAACCGCCGGCACGTGGAGCGCCTTGCGGAACAACCCGCCGTCATCGGCAAAATCAACTACTACGCGGACAAATACGGCCTGACGCTGACGAACGTCGCCGAACTGCTCGATTTCGACGGCGTATTCGACGCGGCGGGCCGGTGGGATGAACGGGCGTTCGAGCGGCAGGCGGAACTCATCTTTCTGCAGCGCTACCGGCATGAAGAGCAGCTGGCCGCCCGCCTGCCGGCGATGGAAGAGATGGCGGCCGCCGCCGCGCCCGGCGCGGACGAACCGGCGCCCGCCGTGCGGGAGACGGGGGAAAGCGGCCGCCAGGAGAAGGATCCGGACGCCCTGCTGGCCGTGCCGGAGCGGCTGAAAGACCGGATGGACATCGCCGCCTACAACGACTTTCTGAAACGGAAACCGTACACGAAGGTGCTGGAACTGTTCATCGGAACGCCCCAGGTGATGGGCGAGACGAAGGAAATGTTCCGCAAGCTGAACATCCTGTACCGGTTTCCCGACGAAGTCCTGAACGCGCTCATCCATTACCTGCAAACCCGGGAAAAGCCGTGGAACGAATCGTACATCAACAAGGTGGCCGCCAGCCTCCAGGCCCGGCAAATCCGCACGTTCGAGCAGGCCGCCAAATATTTCAACGCCGAAGAGCGGGCGCTGGCCAGACGGCAGGAAGCGGGATCCAGGGGCGGCGCCCGGCCGGGGGCGGGCGGCCGGACGCCGGGCGGCAAAGCCAAGCCGCGCCTTCCCGTCTATCAGGCGCCTTCGGGCAGGCTGACCGAGGACGCCCGGCGCGAGCTGGACGAAATCGTGAAATATCTGGAAAGCCAATCGTGAGGGAGGGGGCGCGCGGATGGAAGCCCTGTCGGACGTGCTGAAAAAATGGCCCGTCGACGCCGACGAGGCGCGGATGGAAGAGCGGCGCCGCCGGCTCCTGCAGCATCCGGAGATCCGCAAGCTGCTTCAGGACCATCCGGAACTGACGGAAGAGACGATCCGCCTGCATCTGCCGCGGCTGTACCAGTTTGCCGCGGAGCATGACAACTGCGCCGCCTGCCCCGGGCTTGACCGGTGCCCGAACGATTTTCCCGGCCATTACACCCGGCTCACGGTGGAAACGCACGGCGGCCCGCCGCTCGTCGTCGACCGCAAGGTGCCGTGCCGGCATTGGAACGCCAGGCGGTCGGAGCTGGAGCTCAGGCGCAAAATCAGGAGCTTCTACGTGGACGAGCAGCTGCTCCGGCGCACCTACCAACCGTCCGAAATCGCCAAACTCGACCCCGAGCGGGAACGCGCGGTGCTCAAGGTCGGTTCCTACATCCGGCGGACGCGGGAGCAGGGGCTGCAGCCGAAAGGGCTGTATCTGGTCGGGCATTTCGGGACGGGGAAAACGTTCCTGATGGGATACATGCTGAGCGAACTGGCCAAATCCGGCTACACCGGCGTCATCGTCTACATGCCGGATTTCGTGGAGGAACTCAAGGGCCTGTTCGGCCAGCCGGAGCGGGTCAAGGAAACGATCGACCTGATGAAGGAAACGGATCTGCTCGTGTTTGACGACATCGGCGCGGAAAACATGAACCCGTGGTTCCGCGACCACGTGCTCGGTTCGATTTTGAACTACCGGATGAACCGCAAGCCGACGTTCTATACGTCCAACCATGATCTGGACCGGCTGCAGGAGCACTTCAGCTTCACGGCCCGGGAGGGGGAGGAGGCGGAACGGGGCGAACGCCTCATGCAGCGCATCCGCCCCTTCGTGGAAGTGGTGGAAGTCGGCGGCGTGAACAAACGGGGGATGTTCGGCGCCTGAAGACGGCGCCCGGCGATCGCGTCCGGGCGGACGAAAAAAGCCCCTGCCGGCTGCAAGGCCGGTCCGGGGCTTCTTTTGCGCGGTTCGGTTTTCTCACTTCAAGGCGAATTCGATGGCCGCAAAAATGGCCGCCACGACGAGAAACGCGACGAACGTGCCGGCGAATCCGACGGCCAGGTCCATGAAGTCGTTGCGGGGTTCTTCCACGACGTGCTCTTCGGGATGGTAGCCCTTTTCCATCGAAACGGTCCTCCTGTCCAGTTTCTGCAGGCGTGCCAAATCGCACACGGAGCGGGTTGTCATCTGTCAGTATACCAAAGTCGGGCCCGCTTGGCAAAGCATCCGGCATCTGGCCGGATTATGTTTTTTTCCGTTTTTGTGCTATACTCGAAGTTGCATGCATGTTGCCTTTCGAAAGATTTCAAGAACGGGAGCGTGTGACGATGGCCATCGTGAATATCACGGACCAGACGTTTCAAAGCGAAGTGGAGAGCCACAAGACGGTCATTGTGGATTTCTGGGCGCCCTGGTGCGGCCCTTGCAAAATGATTGCGCCGGTGCTGGAGGAGCTCGACGCGGAAATCGGCTCCCAGGTCAAAATTGCCAAGCTGAACGTGGACGAAAATCCGGATGCGCCGGCCCGGTTCGGCGTCATGAGCATTCCGACGCTGATCATTTTCAAGGACGGGCAGCCCGTGGACAAAATCATCGGCTTCCAGCCGAAAGACGCGCTCAAGAACGTGGTCAGCCGCTATCTGAACTGACGGATGCCGGCCCGGTCGCCGGACCGGCCTGGGCCGCCTTGAACGGACGGAGCGATCCGTCCGTTTTTTGTTTTGTCCGGGAGTGCGTTCCGTCCGCCGCGGCCCGCCCGGGCCCGCCGGACCGTTTCCGCGCGGCGGCCGGCTCCGCCCGCGCTTTGCGGGTTTTTCCGGGATCGTCTACAATAGGAGGCGACAGCGTCGATGCCCGATGAAAACGCCGGAAGGAAAGGGGAGCGGCCATGGCGGAACATGCCGGAGAGAGCGTGAAGGAGCGCCTCAGGGCCAAGCTGGCGCTCGTGCCGGAACAGCCGGGATGCTATCTGATGAAAGACCGGAACGGGACCATCATCTACGTCGGCAAGGCGAAAGTGCTCCGCAACCGGGTCCGTTCCTATTTCACGGGCAGCCATGACACGAAAACCCAGCTTCTCGTCTCGGAGATCGCCGACTTCGAATACATCGTGGTCCAAAGCAATCTCGAGGCGCTCATTCTGGAAAGCAACCTGATCAAGCAGCACCGGCCCCGCTTCAACGTGAAGCTTCGGGACGACAAGTCGTATCCGTACATCCGGATCACGAATGAACGGCATCCGCGGCTCGAGGTGACGCGCCGGTACGTCAAGGGCGGCGGGCGGTATTTCGGGCCGTATCCGAACGCCTTCGCCGCCCAGCAGACGAAGAAGCTGCTGGACCGGCTGTACCCGCTGCGCAAGTGCAAGACGCTGCCGGACAAAGTGTGCCTGTATTACCACATCGGGCAATGCCTGGCGCCCTGCGTGCGGGACGTGGACCTGAAGGAATACGAACGGATGACGGCGGACATCATCCGCTTTCTGAACGGCGGGCACGGCGACGTCGTCGGACGGCTGGAGCGGCAGATGACGGAAGCGGCGGAGCGGCTCGAATTCGAGCGGGCGCGGGAGTACCGCGACCTGATCCAGGCCATCGACGCGGTGATGGAGAAGCAGACGATCGCCGTGCACGATTTCACGGACCGGGACATTTTCGGCTACGCGACGGACAAGGGCTGGATGGGCGTGCAGGTGCTGCACATGCGGGCGGGCAAGCTGATCGAGCGGCACGCGTTTCTGTTCCCCCACTACGGGGACGAGCAGGACGATTTTTTGTCCTTCGTCACCCAGTTTTACACCGACCATCCGGCGCTGCCCAAGGAAGTGCTCCTGCCGGTGGCGGGCGCCGAGGAGGAGATGGCCGCCCTGTCCGGGTGGCTCGGCGTGAAGGTGCTGGCGCCGAAAAGGGGCGCCAAGCGCGACATGGTGAAGAAGGCGGTGGAGAACGCCCGCATCGCCCTGGAGGAGAAATTCCGGCTGATGGAACGGGACGAGGAACGCAGCGTCCGGGCCGCCGAAAACCTGGCCGCCGTGCTCGGCCTCAAGTCCGCGCGGCGCATCGAGGCGTTTGACAACTCCAACATCCACGGCACGAACCCCGTTTCGGCGATGGTCGTGTTCATCGACGGCAAGCCGGCCAAAAGCGAATACCGCAAGTACAAAATCCGCACCGTCACGGGGCCGGACGACTACGAGTCGATGCGGGAAGTGATCCGGCGCCGCTACGAGCGGGCGCTGAAGGAGGGTCTGGAGCTGCCCGACCTGATCGTCGTCGACGGCGGCAGGGGACACATCGCCGCGGCCGCGGATGTGCTGGAGAACGAGCTCGGGCTGTTCATTCCCGTTTGCGGGCTGGCGAAAGACGACCGGCACCGGACGGCGGAGCTCATCATCGGCGACCCGCCGGAGCCGGTGCCGCTGCCCCGGGACAGCCAGGAGTTTTATCTGCTGCAGCGCATCCAGGAGGAAGTGCACCGGTTTGCCGTCACGTTCCACCGGCAGGTGCGCTCCAAGTCGATGATCGAGTCGAAACTGGACGCCATCCCCGGCATCGGGCCGAAGCGGCGGAAGAAGCTGCTTTCCCATTTCGGTTCCCTGAAAAAAATGAAAGAGGCCTCGGTCGAAGACTTCAGGCCCCTCGGCATCGGCGACAAACTGGCGAAAACGATTCTGGATGCCCTGAACGAACCGGAACCGTCCTGAAACGGACGGTTTCTTTTTTCGCGGCCGGGCGGATCACCGCTCAAGCGATCCGGCCGGCGCCCGCCGGGCCGCAAGCCGGGCGGACAGCAGCGAGGCGCCGTATCCGGCCAGAACCGGCATGAGCAGATAAGCGAGGGCCGGGACCGGATGCAGGAGCCCGCGTCCGGCGGCATCGAGGGCCATCAGGATCAGATCGACGAAGGCGTGGGCGAAGATGGCGGCCATCAGCCCGTGCCGCACGAACAGCCAGGAGAACACGAGCCCGAGCAGCGTCACTTCGATCAGCCGGACCGGGACGGGATAGACCGCATATCCGATGTGCGCGGCGCCCCACAGGACGCTGGCCAGAAACGCCGCCGGGGCGACGGAAAACAGCGGGCTCAGGAAAGCCGGCTGGTCCGTCAGGCGATGCACCCACCGCCAGAGCGGCCTGAACGCCGCCGTGAAGGCGGCGATGGCGAAGAGGCGGAAAACGGCTTCCTCGGAGACGGCCGCCACCCAGGCCAGAAGCGGATACAGGCCCGGCGCCAGCATGTTGCGCGGGTCGACCGAAGGGTCGGCGGTCGTCCAGACGCCGAACAGCGAGAAGCCGGCTTGCAGCACGACGGCCTGGAGGCCGAGAATGATGAAGGCGTACAGCGCGCCCAGCCAGACGGACCGGGCGGCGGCCGCCGGGAAATCCGGTTCCCGCAAGCCCGGCCACGGCCGAAAGCCCATCCGGCGCCACAGCGCGTCGCCGGCCACCAGGCTGATCCAGACGGAGGCGGCCATCAGCATGTTCACGCCCTGGCCGAACAGGCCGGCGATGACGAGGGCCGGCGTGTCGTCGATCTGCAGGCGCTGGGCGGGATATTGATTCACCGTGTGCACGGCGAGAAGCACAAAGCAGGCCAGGGACAGGAAGACGCCGCGGCCGAAGCCGGCCTGCGCCCGCAGCACGCAGGCGGCGACGACGGCGGCGACGGCGAGCAGAAACTGCAGGAACAGGATCAGGAGGGAGAAGAGCGCGGCCTTCAGCTCATAATCGCCGAGCAGCCGGACGATGGATGCCGGGGCTTCCACGGCCGGCTCGACGGCCAGCACCCGGCCTTCCGGCATGAAGACGTCCACCCGGTAGCCAAGGTCGCCCACCTGCTCCCGGTGGACGTACGAAAACGTTTCGCCGTCAAAGCCGGCGGCGGCAAAGTCGGCCGGATCATAGCCGAGCGCTTCCATCGCCTCTTCGGCGGACGGGAACGGAACCGCGCCGGTTTCCCGGTCCAGGTTTTCCGCATTCCATCCGATCACGCGGGAATCGGACGACGATACGTAGACGGTCAGCCGTCCTTCGCCGGGGATGCCCGCGATCACGCGAAAATATTCGAAGGGCGCCCGCGGCCAGACGACGGCCGGGTCGGCGTCGGGTTTCTCCTTGCTCACGTAGCCGGTGGCGGCGGCATTGGCGTCGTACATGGCGAACGCCCGCCAGTCGCCGGGACCGAAGTGCCGTTCGGCGAACGCCAGCGCCGCCCGTTCGGCGGAAGCGCGGGTCGACGGATCGCCGGCCGGATCGAAACCGTCCGCGGTTTCGCCGGAAGACGCAAAGTTCAGCACGATGAACAGCAAAAGGCCGGTCAGGGCCGTGACGATCAGGACGGCCCGTTTCTGGACGCAGGACATGCCATCGATCCTTTCCGTTTCGGGTTTTTCCGTTTCTAAAATGTAGCACAAACCGGGCGCGGCCGGGAAGGCGGCGCGGGCGGCCGCGGGTGCGGACGGCGGCCGTTCCGGGCGGCCGCGGCACCGTCATGTGGCGGCATGATCGGCATATTGCCGCATGGCCAGGACGACGAACCGTTTCGCCGCCTCCTTCAGCCCGGGCCCTTCCGGATGGATGAGGGATGTCGTCCGGACGGTCTGGCGAAGCTCTTCGAGTTCCAGCCGGACGAGTCCGTTGTCTTCCAGCAGCACGGGCCGCAAATACGATTTCGGCAGCAGCGTGGCCGCCCGGCAGCTGTCGAGCAGGCGAAGGATGGCCTCGAAGGAGTCGATTTCCATTTTGACCGACGGCTCGATGCCGTACCGCTCGAACCATTCATCCGTCAGCGCCCTGAACCGCGTGCCCTTGGAAAACAGGATCATCGGCAGGCCGCGCACGTCGTCCAGGCGCAGCGTCCCCCTGCCGGCCAGGGGATGGCGGCGGGGGACGATGAGGCTCAGATGGTCGTCGAACAGGGGCACGCACACGAGGGACGGCTCGTCGATCCGCGCCGCGATGAGCCCGACGTCCACCTTCCGCTCCTTGACCATGGCCACGATTTCGTGGGTTTTTCCGGTGACGGCGCTGATGTCGGTGTCCGGCTCGGCGGCGGTGAAGGCGGCGATCAGGTCCGGCAGGGTCGATTGCAGGGTGGTCAGGCTGGCGCCGATGGTGAGCGCGTGCTTCCCGGCGGCGCCCCATTCGCTGAACGCCTGGCGGTATCGCCGTTCCAGCCGGCGCTCCTCCAGGGCAAACTTGTACAGCATGTCGCCGGCGGGCGTCATGACGAGCCGCTTGCCGACCCGCTCGAACAGCTTCTGGCCGACTTCGTCTTCCAGCGCGCGCAGGTGCCTGGACAGCGCCGGCTGCGACACGTTGAGGCGCCGGGCGGCCCGGTTCAGGCTCTGCTGTTCCACGATTTCGGCAAAATAGGCCAATCTTGTAAACATGTCGGACCTCCCGGAGGCATCTTCCGCCATATGCAAAAACCTTATAAAACATTATAATGGAATAGTACTTCCATTATAAGCGTTTCGGCGTTAATATGAGATATGTCATAGCCCATCGAATGATCGACCATGGGGTACCTTACTATCGGGAGGGTCTAACAGGATGGCGGGCAAGTCGTTTTACTACCGCAGGATTCATTCCCTGCTCGGCGTCATTCCCGTCGGCGTGTTTCTGCTGGAGCATTTCCTGACCAACTGGCAGTCGACCCGCGGGCACGAAGCGTTCCTCGGCGCCGTGGAATTTTTGCACAACATTCCGTTTCTGCTGCTGCTGGAACTTTTCGGCATCTGGCTGCCGCTTCTGTATCACGGCGTGTACGGCCTGTACCGGGTGTTCATCTCGAAGAACAACGTGGGCCGCTACCATTACGGCCGCAACTACATGTTCATGCTGCAGCGTGTAACCGGTGTCATCACCTTCGTGTTCATTTCCTGGCATACGTGGGAAACCCGGGTGCAGGTGGCCCTCGGCAATGTGGCGGTCACCGAACTCGGCGTCCTGATGCGCGACATTTTCATGAACCCCGTCAATTTCGTCCTGTATGCCATCGGCATCGTGGCGGCATCGTTCCATCTGTGCAACGGCATGTGGGCGTTTCTCATCAACTGGGGCATCACCATCGGTCCGCGCGCGCAGCGCGTGTCGTCCTACGTGTGGACGGTGGCCTTCGTCCTGATGGCCGGCCTCGGCGTCTGGGCGATGACCGGCTTCATCAGCGACGACTTCTTCGGCAAGGGGGTTGAGGCTCTTGGCTAACGAAAGAGTGATCGTGGTCGGCGGCGGCCTCGCCGGTTTGATGGCGACGGTCAAGGTGGCGGAAGCGGGCGGACACGTGGATCTGTTTTCCATCGTCCCGGTCAAGCGGTCCCACTCGGTGTGCGCGCAGGGCGGCATCAACGGGGCCGTCAACACGAAGGGCGAAGGCGACTCGCCGTGGGAGCATTTTGACGACACGATCTACGGCGGCGACTTCCTGGCCAACCAGCCGCCGGTCAAGGCGATGTGCGAAGCGGCGCCGGGGATCATCCACCTGATGGACCGGATGGGCGTCATGTTCAACCGGACGCCGGAAGGGCTCCTTGATTTCCGCCGGTTCGGCGGCACGAAATATCACCGCACCGCCTACGCCGGGGCGACGACGGGCCAGCAGCTGCTGTACGCGCTCGACGAACAGGTCCGCCGCCACGAGTCGTACGGCCGGGTGGACAAGTATGAACATTGGGAATTCCTGTCCGTCGTCCTCGACGAAGCGGGCGTCTGCCGCGGCATCGTCGCCCAGGACCTGCGCAGCATGGAAATCCGCCATTTCCGCGCCGACGCGGTGATTTTGGCCACCGGCGGTCCGGGCATCATTTTCGGCAAGACGACGAACTCCGTCATCAACACGGGCACGGCGGCCAGCGCCGTCTACCAGCAGGGAGCCTACTATGCCAACGGCGAGTTCATCCAGATTCACCCGACGGCGATTCCCGGCGACGACAAGCTGCGCCTGATGTCCGAATCGGCGCGGGGGGAAGGCGGCCGCATCTGGACGTACAAGGACGGCAAGCCGTGGTATTTCCTGGAGGAGAAATATCCGGCGTACGGCAATTTGGTGCCGCGGGACATCGCCACGCGGGAAATTTTCCACGTCTGCGTGGACCTGAAGCTGGGCATCAACGGCGAAAACATGGTGTACCTGGACGTCTCCCACATGGATCCGAAGGCGCTGGACGTCAAGCTGGGCGGCATCCTGGAGATCTACGAAAAGTTCATGGGCGAAGACCCGCGGAAAATTCCGATGAAAATTTTCCCGGCGGTCCACTATTCCATGGGCGGCCTGTGGGTGGACTACAATCACATGACGAACATCCCCGGGCTGTTTGCCGCCGGCGAGTGCGATTACCAGTACCACGGCGCGAACCGGCTCGGCGCCAACTCGCTCCTGTCGGCGATCTTCGGCGGCATGGTGGCCGGCCCGAAGGCGATCGAGTACATCCGCGGGCTCGACAAGTCGGCGGCGGACGTGTCCGACCGGTTCTTCGAGCAGGAAAGACAGCGCCAGCAGGAAAAATATGACGCGATCCTGCGCATGGAGGGTTACGAAAACCCGTACAACCTGCACAAAGAGCTGGGCGAGTGGATGACGAACAACGTGACCGTCGTCCGCTACAACGACAAGCTGAAGCAGACGGACGAGAAGATCCTGGAGCTGATGGAGCGCTACAAGAAGATCAACATCCACGATACGTCGAAGTGGAGCAACCAGGCGGCGTCCTTCACGCGGCAGCTGTGGAACATGTTCGAGCTGGCCCGCGTCATCACCATCGGCGCGCTTCTGCGCAACGAAAGCCGCGGCGCCCATTACAAGCCGGAGTTCCCGGAGCGCGACGACGCGAACTTCCTGAAGACGACCAAGGCGAAATACACGCCGGACGGCCCGGCCATCGAATATGAAGACGTTGACGTGTCGCTCATCCCGCCGCGGAAACGGGACTACACGACCGACAAGAAGAAGGGGGCGTAAGGACATGGCGGCTCTCGACACGAAAACGAAAACGGTGCGGCTGATCGTCACGCGGCAGGACGGGCCCGACGGGAAACCGTACACCGAGGAATTCGAAATTCCGTACCGGCCGAACATGAACGTCATCAGCGCGCTCATGGAAATCCAGCGCAACCCGGTCAACGCCAAAGGCGAGAAGACGAGCCCCGTTGTCTGGGAGTCCAACTGCCTGGAGGAAGTGTGCGGCGCCTGCTCCATGGTGATCAACGGCAAGCCGCGCCAGGCGTGCACGGCGCTCGTCGACAAGCTGGAGCAGCCGATCCGCCTCGAGCCGATGCGGACGTTCCCGGTCGTGCGGGACCTGATCGTCGACCGCCAGCGGATGTTCGACGCCCTCAAGCGGGTGAAGGCGTGGATCCCGATCGACGGCACCTACGACCTCGGGCCGGGTCCGCGCATGCCCGAGTCGACGCGGCAATGGGCTTATGAACTGTCCCGCTGCATGACCTGCGGCGTCTGCCTGGAAGCGTGCCCGAACGTCAACGAGCGCAGCTCCTTCATCGGGCCGGCGGCGATTTCCCAGGTGCGCCTGTTCAACGCCCATCCGACGGGCGCCATGCACGCCGAGGAACGGCTGGAAGCGCTCATGGAGGACGGCGGCATCGAAGGGTGCGGCAACTCGCAAAACTGCGTCCGTTCCTGCCCGAAGGGCATTCCGCTGACCACCTCCATCGCGGCCATCAACCGGGACACGACGCGGCTGATGTTCCGCAAATGGCTGATGACCTGAAAAAACCGGCTCCGGCCGCATGACCGGCCGGGGCGCCTCGCCTCCCGGCCCGCCGGCGATTCCGGCGGACGGGAGGCTTTTTTGTTTTTTGGCGCCTTTTTTGATTTTTTTCTTTACGAACGGAAGACAATTTGATAATTTTTTTTTTATATATCGGTTCCCGGAACCGGATCATGCGATGGAAGCGAGGTGGGGCCAGCATGAATATCAATCAGTTGGAAACGCTAATCACGATTTCCAAGACGATGAGCTTCCGCAAGGCGGGGGAACTGCTCAATCTGACCCAGCCGGCCGTATCCGCCCAGATCAAAAGCCTGGAGGACGAATTCAAGACGGTGCTCGTGGACCGCAACCATCCCGTCACGCTGACGGACAGCGGGAAAGTGTTCCTCGAGCACGCGATCAAAATCATGCAGATCGTGGAGGATCTGAAGGCGCGGCTTGCCGATCTGGAGCAGACGCCGCAGGGGCACATCGTGGTCGGCACGACGACCTCCATCGCGATGCAGATCCTGCCGCGGGTGCTGGCGTATTTCCAGAACCAGTATCCCCGCATCAAGACGACGATTCTGTCGATGAACTCGACCCAGATCATGTCCAGCGTGGAAAACGGCACGGTGGACATCGGCATCGGCTACCTGATCGAGAAGTCGCCGAACCTGGTGACGAGCGTGCTGTACTACGACACGTTCGAGCTCGTCGTGTCGCCGCAGCATCCGCTGGCGGACAAAGACCACCTGTCCTTCGAGGAACTGCGGGACGTGCCGCTCATCACGATGACGCCGGAGACGGTGGCCCGGGTGTTCATGGATCAGACGTTCAGCCGGCTCGGCATCAGGCCGAAGATCGTCATGGAGCTGTCCAGCAGCGAGGAAGTCAAGCGGATGGCGGAACTGAACATGGGCGCCGCCATCGTATCCAAGCTGTCGGTGACCGAGGAAGTGAAGCGCGGCACGCTGAAAATCATTCCGGTGCGGGAGCTGGAGATCATGCATCCCGTGGGCGTCATCTACAAGGCCGGCCGCTATCTGAATTCGGCGATGCAGCAATTTCTGCGGGATTTGAAGGGAATTCCGGGCGATCCGTTCACCGGACCGGACGCCATACCGGAATGAACCCGGACGCGGGCGTTCGCGATCCGGCCTGCGGGCCGGATGCTTGTTGTCCGGACGTCCGCTTCGCCGATCCCCGGTCCATGGCGGCCGGCAGGGCCATCCGCCGGATGAGGAGGAGGAGAGAGGCGTGAAATTCGATTTCCATACCCACCATGAACGCTGCGGGCACGCCGACGGCTCCCTGCGGGATTACGTCGAGGCGGCCATCCGCGAAGGGCTGGACATGATCGGCCTGTCCGACCACTCGCCCTATTTTGCCAGCTCCCGCGACCATCCGGAACCGAAAGTCGCCATGGCCAAAAGCGAATTTCCCCGCTACGCGGAGGAAGCGCTGGCGCTGAAAAGGGAATTCGCCGGCAAAATCGAGGTGCTGTTCGGCGTGGAGTCCGACTATTTTCCGGAACACGCCGAAACGTACCGCCGGGAACTGTCCCGCTACCCGTTCGATTACGTCATCGGGTCGGTCCACCAGGTGCACGGCATCAGCATTTTCAACAAAAATCGCTGGAAGGCGCTGAACACGGCGCAGCGGATCGAGGTGAAGGAAGCCTACTACGGCCTGATCGCCCGGTCGGCGAAAAGCGGCATGTTCGACGTGCTCGGGCACATCGACGCGATGCGGGCCAATTTCCCGGAGTTTGGCGACATACCGGCGGAGCGGGCCGTGCGCGAGGCGCTCAGGACGATCGCGGAAAGCGGCGTGGCCATCGAAATCAACACGTCGGGCAAGACGAAGCTGTGCGGCGGCTGGTATCCCGCCGACGACCTGCTGGAAATGGCGTTGGCCCACGGCGTCGCCATCACCTTCGGCTCGGACGCGCATACGCCTTCCCGGGTGGGCGACGAATTCGCGCAGGTGGCCCGCCGGCTCCGGGACATCGGCTTCCGGGAATGGGCGGTGTTCCGCCAGCGGCAGCGGGTCATGGTGCCGATCGAGGCCTGACGGAAACCGCGCCCCGGATGCCGAATCAAAAAAAGGGGCCAACCCGACGGCGGGCTGGCCTTTTTCAATGGATGTATATATTGAAAAGGGGGGTCTTGCCTTTACTATAAAAGATCAACGTTATGAAAGGATAACAGCAATGTTTCATTTTTGTAACAAAACCAATGTGGAAAGGATTTTCGACGGGATTCGTGGAATAAAGGAGCGTCGCGGTTTGAAAAGAAGCGCTGCGGCCTGAAGCGGAAAGGGGCGGTCGGATGAACCGGAAAGCGGTGCGGAGCTGGCTGATGTACGACTGGGCCAATTCGGCCTTTGTCACGACGATGGTGGCGGCGGTGCTGCCGGTTTTTTATTTTGACGTGGCGGCCAAAGGGCTGGCGGAATACGAAGCGGCGAGCTACTGGAGTTTTTCCCAGTCGGCCGCGATGGTGACGGTGGCGCTCCTGGCGCCGTTTCTCGGCGCGGTGGCCGATCTGTCCGGCCGCAAGCTGCAGTTCCTGCGGGCGTTCGCCTGGCTCGGCATCACGGCGACGGCCCTGTTTGTTTTGGTCGGCGAAGGCGACTGGCTGCTCGCGTCCATCCTGTTCATCGCGGGGCAGATCGGGTTTTCCGGCGGCAATACGTTCTACGATTCGATGCTGACGGATCTGGTGCCGGAGGAGAAGCGGGACATGGTGTCGTCGCAGGGGTATGCCGTCGGCTACCTGGGCGGCGGCCTGCTGCTGGCGGTCAACCTGCTGATGATCATGAAGCCGGGCTGGTTCGGCCTGGACAGCGCGCTGCACGGCACCTACCTGTGCTTCCTGTCCGTGGCGGCATGGTGGTTTCTGTTTTCGCTGCCGATTTTCCGCCACGCGGGACCGCATCTGCCGAAAGCGGTTGTCCGCCTGTCCGCCGCCGGATACGCCGCCAGGGGATTCGGCCGGCTGTACCGCACGTTCCGCAACGTGCGCCGTTTCCCGGAACTGGTCAAATATCTGATCGCCTTCTGGCTGTTCAACGACGGCATCAACACGGTCATCACGATGGCGACCATGTACGGCAAGACGATCGGCATCGGCACGAACGATCTGATCGCGGCGCTGCTCATCACCCAGTTCGTCGGGTTCCCGTGCACCCTGCTGTTCGGCCGGATGGCGGAGCGGATCGGGGCGAAGCGGGCGCTGTATCTGTCCCTGGCCGTCTACGCGGTGATCATCTCCCTCGGGTATTTCATGACGACGGCGCTGCATTTCTACCTGCTCGCCATCGTGGTCGGTTTCGTGCAAGGCGGCAGCCAGGCGGTGGCCCGCTCCATCTTCAGCCGGCTCGTGCCGAGAAGGCAGTCGGCGGAATTTTTCGGCTTCCTCAGCGTGTCCAGCAAGCTGTCCTCCAGCTTCGGGCCCTTCGTCTTCGGTCTGGCCAGCCAGCTGTTCAAGTCGAGCCGGATGGGCATCCTGGCGCTTCTCGTGTTCATCATCGGCGGCATGATCATGCTCATGTTCGTCAATCTCGACAAGGGGCGCATCGAGGCGGAGGAGGCGGACCGGGCGGCGGCCGCCGCCTGATCGCCATGGGACGCGGAAGCGGCCGCTCGTCCGGGCCCGGCGCCGCGACTTTCGCCCCGGTCCGGCGCCGGGGTGGCGCGATGCGGGTGGCGGACCGGCGCAGCGCGCGTTTCCGGCCGCTTCCGGCCGGCGACGGACGGCTCCACCGGACCCGGCTACCAGATCGGGTCCTCGAAACGGATCGAGAGGCCTTCCTCCAGCGGCCGGCCGTGCTCATAGGAGCGGTTTCCGACCGCTTCGGCCAGGGCGGCGCGGGCCTGTTCGCCGCCTTCCCGCCAGTAGCGGAGCGCCGCGTCCATGACCCGGATGCCGTCGGCCATCGCGTCTTCCCACAGATCGTGGAAAGAGGCGGTGGACGTTTCGTTTTCGACGGCGGGGTGGCGCCACGGGGCGCGAGCTTCGTTCAGCCAGTCCCGGTCGGGAATGCGCCGCTTGTACACGAGCGGCTCGATTTTGCCGAAGGTGAGGAGCCGCTTGATGCCCGACGGATCATGGAACAGCTTCTGGGCGCGGATCATGTCCCGGTAGGCGCGCTGCCAGTCCTCCGGTCCGACCTGCCGCGCGAGATCCGGATAATGGGCGCAGGCGGCGCCGTGCAGCATGGCGACGACGTCCTCCGGCAGCCGCGGTCCCGCGTCGATTTCCCGCCACGCCGGGGTGCGCCAGGTGTCCAGTCCGAGGAACCGCCTGACCCAGAGGGTGTCGAGGATCACTTCGAACCGCTGGTGGTCCCACTTGCGCGAACCCGATTTCGTGAAAATGTACGGATGCGCGTTGCGGTCCAGCACGTGGTGCGTCAGGAAGCCGGCGGCATAGACGGCGAGCGGGTGCTCCGCGGAAGCGGCCGCGCGGCGGACCGCATCCGCCATGTGCAGCAGCACGGGGCCGCATGCTTCGTTGTGCATGCGGGTGCCCAGCTCGTTCATCGGGGAGCGTCCTTTCCAGGGCAGGAAGTTGTGATAGAACAAAAAATCGGGCCCCTGGCAGCCGATGTGATAGAGCCGCCGCAGGCCGGGGGTTTCGAGCCAGCCGGCGCAGCCGGCGGCGCGGGCGATTTCGTCGCCGAAGATGTTGTGGGTCCACAGATTGGGCATCGGGTTCGTTCCTCCGCTCGGGATGGATTGTCTTTCATTATAGCATACGGAGTCGCATGCCGAAGACCTGCCGCCAGGCAGGACGCATCGCCGGAAGGCGTCGCGGAACGGAAAAGGGAGGTGCGGGCATGGGCGGATTGCAAGGACGCGTCATCGTCGTCACGGGCGCTTCCAGCGGCATCGGGCGGCAGGTGGCGATCCGGCTGGACGAGGCGGGAGCGGTGCCGGTGCTTCTGGCGAGGCGCCGCGACAAGCTGGCGGAAACGGCGTCCCTCCTGAAAAACCGGGACGTGCTGTGCCTGGAGGCGGACGTGACGGACGACGGCCAGGTGGAGCGGGCCGTTTCGGACATCCTCCGGGCGCACGGGCGCATCGACGGATGGGTGAACAACGCGGGGGCGGGCCTGTTCCAGCGGGTGCCGGACATGCCCATGGAGGCATTCGTGCGGATGATGGAGGTGAACTACCTGTCCGTCGTCCGCTGCACGAAGGCGGTGCTGCCCCACATGCTGAAGGAAAACCGCGGCGTGATCGTCAACGTGGTGTCCGTGGCGGGGAAAATCGGCACGGCGAAGGCGGCGGCCTATTCCGCGAGCAAGCATGCCGCCCTCGGCTTCACCATGAGCCTCCGGGCGGAGCTGGCCGGCACGGGGGTGAAGATGTGCGCCGTCAACCCCGGACCGGTGGATACGCCGTTTTTCGACCTGGCGGACCCGACGGGCCGCTACGCCAGCAACGTGGCCCGCTTCATGATCAAGCCGGACCGGGTGGCGAAGGCGGTCCTGAAGGCGCTGGAAACCGGCAAGCCGGACATCACGCTGCCGGCGTTCGCCTCCCTGGGCGCGAAGCTGCTGCAGGCGTTTCCGAACGGACTGTCCGGCATCGCCGCCAGGCTTCTGGACCGCAAGTGAAGCCGGGGGCCGTTCCAATTCTTTACAAAAGATGGGCGATGTGCTAGGATGTGTTTGCACGGTCGCAAAGCATGCGCCACTGCTTCTCCCTTTGGGAGAGGGCAGCGGCGCTTTTTGCTTGACGGATCCTTTTTTCCGGAAGGAGGTGGCCAACCGGTGTCCAGACGCACGTTTTGGCGAACGGTCCGGGAGATTCGCCGGCTGCTTGGCCGGCCGACGGATCTGACGCGCGGATGGATGCGCCGCCTGCGGCCGGCCGTCTGAACGCGAAGACGGATGGCCCGGCATCACCGGCAAGGGGGCAGGGGCGGCGTACGGCCCTGCCCGTCAGCCGCCCGTTTCACCCTCCAGTTCCTTCGCGGCTTTGTACAGGATGTCGAACAGGTCGGGAATTTCCTCGTCTTCGAGACAGGAGAACGCGATCCGAAGGTCCGTGTCGCCCAGGGCGATGGTGCCGACGCCGTATCGGTCCAGCAGCCGGACGCGAAGCGCCTCGGCGCTCACCCGCTTCAGCTTCAGGCACATGAAGTAGCCGGAGTTGAACGGATAGTACTCCCAGGCATCATCGTATTTCCCGCTGTCCAGCACGGCCTTGACCAGGTTGGCCCGGCGCTTCATGATCTCGAATTTGGCCCGGCGTTCGGCTTCGAAACCGGGGGAACGGAGCGCCCGGAGCACGAACGTCTGCGACGGGTGCGGTCCGCTCGAGATGGTGGCCCGGATGATGCCCAGCGTCTTTTGCTCGAGGGCGGCCAGCAGCGCGTCCGAACCTCCGCCGTAGGTGAGGAAGCCGACCCTGAACCCCCAGACGAAATCTTCCTTCGTGGCCCCGTCCACCTTGACGGGCAGCACGCGGGGGTGCAGGCCGATCAGTTTCCCGAACAGCGATTCGTGCATGGAATCTTCGAAAAACAGCCCGAAATACGCGTCGTCGACGGCCACGACGATGTTGATGCCCGCTTCGGCCCCCGCCCGGATGGCGCCGATGATGGCGTCCCCCTCCGCGACGGTCGGCGTGTAGCCCGTCGGGTTGTTCGGGAAGTTCAGAACGACGACGGCCTTGCCGCGCGCCTTCTGGGCCAGAATGGCGTCCCGCAGGCCGTCCGCATTGAAGCGTCCGGCCCCGTCGTACAGCGGAAACTGGACCATGTCCGCTCCGCGCCGGAGGCAGAAGGTCAGCTCGTAGTTTTCCCAGTTTTTGTCCGGCATGATGACGGCGTCCCCGGCGTCGAGAAACAGGTCGGCCACGATGGACAGGCCGTGGGTGAGCGCATTGGTAACGATCGGATTGCCGAACGGCTTGCCGCGCAGGGACGGGTTGTCGGCAAGCAGCTTCTCCCGCCAGGCGGCGCGCAGCTCCGGCTTGCCCGCCGGCGGCGCGTACGGATACAGATCTTTCGGTTCATACGCCGACAGCGTGTCCTGCAGGAGCTTCAGGTGCATCGGTTTCCGTTTCTCGAGGGCGATGCCGATGGTGGCGTTGTATTTCGTCGCCTTCGCGCCCGCTTCCGCGGACTGGCTGATGATGCCTTCCCTGGGGAAGTAGAGCTTTTTCCCCAGTTCCGACAACATTTCGAAAACGTGCGGGTTTTCTCTCTGCAGGGTTTCGTTCAGCTGTCTGACGAGGGCATTCATCACACTTCATCCTTCCGATCAGGCTGGTATCGGCCGCGGCGGGAGCCCAGGCGGTCCGATCCGGAAAAAACATGAAGTCATTATATCATGTTCCGTTGTGATCGTCATCATCGCCGGCGCGGCGGACGGCCCGGAAACGTCCGGCCGTGAACGCCCGCCGCGGCCGTCATTGCGGGCCGCGATCCGGAGGCGCCAGCCGCTTCACCAGTTCCGCCGTCTCCCGGTCGAGCGGGCCGTCCCGCTCCAGAAGCCGGTCCACCACCGCCTGGCGTTTGTCGCCCTTCATGTTTTGCCCGAATTTGAACTTGGCGGTCACGGCGTCCGGCGTGATTTTGAGGACGGCGGTGCCGGCCAGCTGCCTGGCGTACCGTTCGTCGGCCGGATCGATGGGGGCATATCCGCCTTCCGGCTGCAGCTTCCTCATGAAGGCGGAGAGCGCCTCCGCCTTTTCCGCCGGGTCCGTCACATCCTCCGCCCGGCCCGTGATTAGCACCGATTTGAAGTAGACCGTTGCCGGACAGGCGAGTTCCGGGTCGGACCAATAGGACGGAATCCGCGCATAAGGCTTCGCCACGGTGAAGCACACCCGGCTGTCGGCGGCCATGGAGCGCATTTTTTCGCCGGCGCGGCTGCCGTGGAAATAGATGCACCCGTTGAGCCAGACGAAATTGAGAGGCAGGACGCGCGGCTCTCCCGCCTCGTTGATCGTGCCCAGGAAGCCGTAGTCCATTTCGCGCAGAAACGATTCGATGGCTTCGCGGTCGTCCACTGCAAATTCCTTTCTCCGCATCCGTCGTCACTCCCGTTGTGTCCGTTTGGACCATTTTATCCGGTTCATTGACAATAAAAAAGATCCACTTTATATTCATTTCACTGTACCAGTTGTCAAAAAGAGGGGAATGCGCCGATGGAACTGCAACTGCCGTACGAAACGAACCTGAAGCGATACGGGCGAAAAACCGAAGCGCTGTTCCACGCGATCCGGGACAGCATCATGAGCGGCCGCATTCCGCCGGGCAGCCGGCTGCCGTCCACCCGGGCGCTGGCCGGGCAGTACGGACTGTCGCGGGGCACCGTGAACGCGGTGTACGACATGCTCCAGGCCCAGGGCTACGTGCGGACGAGGCCGGGGAGCGGAACGGTGGCGGCCGGCACGGGCGGGCATCTGCACGCCGCGAAGCGGGACGTGCGGGGCGAGGCGGCGCTGTCGCGATGGGGGGAACGGATCCGGGCGCTGCCGGATGCGGCCGGGGATGCGGCCGGCCCGCCGGACGACAGCAGCGGCGGGCGTGGTGCGGGAGGCGGAACGGAAGTTGCCGGCGGCGCCTCCGGTGCGCCAGCTGTCATCGATTTTACGCCCGGCCGGGTGGCGCTGTCGCATTTTCCGGTGAAGGAGTGGAACCGGCTGCTGTATGCCCAGGTCCGCAACCAGTACCGGCTGGAGCGGGCGGATGCCCACGCGGCGGAAGGCCACCGTCCCCTGCGGGAAGCCATCGCCCGGCATTTGCGCCGGACGCGCGGGATTGACGCCGCGCCGGAAGACGTGTTCGTCACCGGCGGGTCCCACCAGGCGCTCGTCCTTCTGATTCACCTCCTCCTCGACCCCGGGGAAGCGGCCGCCGTGGAAAATCCCTGCTACGGGGGAACGGTGCGGGCGATCCGGGCCGCCGGCGGGCGGGTGATTCCCTGCCCGGTGGACCGAAGCGGGCTTGTGACGGAGGCGCTGCCGGCATCGGCGAAGCTCATCGTCGTCACCCCGGGCCGGCAGTTTCCGACGGGAGCGGTGATGCCCCTGGAGCGCCGGCTGGCGCTTCTGGACCATGCGGAACGGCACCGCTGCTTCGTGATCGAGGACGACTACGACAGCGAGTTCCGCTTTCGCGGCCGGCCGGTCGAGCCGCTCAAGGCGCTGGACCGGACGGGCCGGGTGGCGTTCGTCGGCACGTTTTCCCGCACCATGATGCAGGATATCCGGCTCGGCTATGCGGTGGTTCCTCCGGCGTTGGCCGACGCGTTCCGCAAAGCGAAGCAGCTGTTCGAGCTGCATCCGGCGGCCGTTCTGGAGCAGCGGGCGCTGGCCGCCTTCCTGAACGGCGGCGGATATGAACGCCACCTGCGGCGCATGCGGCGTCGGTACATGAAGCTTTGCGAACGGTTCGAGTCGCTGCTTGCAAAGCGGGCGGGACGGGCGCTCTTCGTCCATCCGAATGACGCCGGGCTGTATGTCTACGCGGAATGGAAGCATTCGGCGGCGTCCTTCTCCCGCTTTCTGGCGGCCTGCGCCCGGCGCCGGCTGCTCGTCCGCGATCTCGCCGGCACGTACGTCGAAAACCCGAAGCCGGCGCTGGCCCTCGGCTTTGCCCATCTGGAAGAAGATGAAATGGAAGAGGGGGTGAGCCGGCTGGCCGGGGCGCTGGAGGAAGCGTTGTCCTAGACGGACGGGAGGCGTGCCGTGCCGCGCTTCGCCGGCCTGCATACAATGGAATGACCGGCCGGACGGCGCGGAGGCGCCCCGTTGCGGCGGGCCGGATGCCGGTGCGAAGGCGGGCGCGGGATCGCGGATCACGGACGGGGAGTGGCGGAACGATGGCGGGGCTGGCGGGCGGCTTTTGGGGATGGTACCTGGATTTTATCGACGCCATGGGCGAACTGCGCATCTCGGGCATTCCCCTGGCGCTGGCCGCCAATTTCGCCGCTTGCGCGGGGAGCCCGGGAGGCGGCACGGGACGGATGCCGCCGTCCCGCATCCAGCCGTCTTTCGACGCCAGGATCCGGACCTGGCTGGAACCGGCGCCCGCCCGCCGGAAGGGCGGCCACGTGGCCCTGTGCACGAGCCTGCTCCGTTTTCCGGAATCGGTGTACCGGGAATATTTCCGACGGGAGAAAGCGGTGATCGTGGCCGATTTCGCCGCTTCCGGCGGCGGGGAGCGGTACGGCCTCGACGTGCGGAATTTGCGGGCATGCGGCGGAGATTGGACGGCGCAGGCGAAAGCCGCCCGGGCCTGGGCGGAGAAGCTGCTGCGCAGGCTGGACGGACATCCGCTGATGGCGGACGGAACGTTCCGGGAACGGTTTCTGGCGGGCATTCCGGAGTGGGTCCGGCTGATCGTCCAGGCGGAGGCCTACATGGAGCGGCATCCGCCGGGCTGCCTCGTGGTGGGCACGACGGAGCTGGCGCTGACCCGGGTGCTGGCGCTGGCCGCCAGGCGGCGGGGCATTCCCGTCATCTGCCTCCAGCACGGCGTCATCGCCGTGGAGACTTCCTACATGCCGGTTTTTGCCGACATCCAGGCGGTGTACGGGCCGGCGGACGCGGCCTGGTACGCGGAGAGGGGCGTCAGCCGGCGGCGCCTTGCGGTGACGGGCCATCCCCGTTTCGATCCGCTGTTCACCGGCACGCCCCCGTCCGCGGAGGCGCTCGCCGCCCGCCTCGGCTTGCCGTCCGGCCAGCGTTTCGTGCTGGTGGCGACCCAGCCGCACCTTCCGGCGGGGGACGTCGCGCGCCTCGTCCGGGAACTGGCCGGACGGCGGGACGTGCGCGTGCTGATCAAGCCCCATCCGCTGGAAGAGCGGTCGGGAAAAACCGCCGAATACGGACGCCTGGCGGCCGCTTTTCCGAACGTCACCGTGCTCCCGCAGCGCATCGATCTACATGACGTGCTCCGGCGCGCGGCGGCCGTCGTCGCGGAAAGCTCCACGGTCGGCCTGGAGGCGCTCATGGCGCGGCGGCCGCTCATCGTGCTGAAAGGGCCGCATTCGGAGGTTTTCGAACGTTGGGGATTCGCCGCCGAAGGGCCGGAGCGGACGGCGGAACGGGCGCTCGCCGTCCTCGACGGCGGGATGGCGGATGCCGCGGCGGAACGGGCGCTCCGCCATCTGTATCCCCTCCGGCTTTCCGGGCCGGCGCTTTCCTCGCTGATCCGGCGGACAAGCGGCATCGACTGCCGGCCGCGCATCAGCTGGCTGCGCGACGGCATGCTGCTCAAGGGGGACGGGCCGGCCGTCTGGCTGATCCAGGGCGGTCTGCGCCGGCGGGTCGCCGGTCCGCGACAGCTCAAGTCGCTGATGAAAAAACGCGGAGAACCGGTCCGCGTCGTCAAGCCGGAACTGTTGCGGTGCATTCCGCAGGGAGAGCCGCTCTGACACCGGATTTCGCGCCGGAACAAGCGGCAAGGCCGCTGTCCCTGGAACCGCCTGCGGCGGATCCGGCCGGGTCAGCGGCCTTGTTTTGCGCCGTGCTTGTCCACGAGGATGCCGAGCCTTTCGCCCATCCGCACCCTGCTGTTGACCATCAGGTCCGGGCGCGCCCGGAACGTGCCCTGCTCGAAAAGCAGCACGACGGTGGATCCGAACTCGAACATGGCCAGCTCCTCGCCCTTTTCCACCCGGTCGCCGAGGGTGTCCGCGTACCGGATGCTGCTGACGTTCATGGCGCCGACCTTGACCAGCGCCGCTTCCCCCCGGTCGTGACGGATGTAGGTGATCACCCGTTCGTTGCGGCTCAGCGTCTTTTTCATGTGGCGAAGGCCGAACTCGTTGACGGGGTACACTTTGCCCGGCACATGCTCCTTTTCCACGATGGCGCCGGACACCGGGCTGTGGATGCGGTGGTAGTCGGACGGACTCAGATAAAGCACGAAAAAGAACCCGTTGCGGTAATTGACGCTGCGGGGCGACCCGTTCAGAAGCGATTCGACGTCATAGTTCTGCCCCTTCACGTTCAGGAGCACGCCGTCCTGGGCAAAGCCGATGCCGGTGATCCGCGCGTCCACGGGGCTCGTCGCCGCGTCGGGATCCGGATCGACGGGCCGCAGGCCCGGTTTGAGGCGCCGCGTGAAAAACGCGTTCAGCGACGGGTATTGCTCCAACGGCAGCTCCGCTTCGGACGGATCGATGCCGTATATGCGGGCGAAACGCGGAATGAAGCGCCGGCTCATGCTTGATCCGGCCAGCCGTCCGGCTGCGCGGGATAACCATTTGCGGGCGGAAAGTTCGGTCATCAGGCGAAAAAACGGCGTCCACATGTCCATGTCTGTCTCCCGTCATTCGTCTGCCAAAAGTCACAATTGTATCTTTACATATTTTCGCGCAGGCTGGCAACCCGATTCCGGCGAGGTCGGACATCCGGCAGAAAAAAGAAGCCGGGCCCGGTCCGGTTACCGTTCGGCCCGGTCACCGGCCGGTCCCGGCGCGGCGCCGTTCGGCCCGGCGCTTCTCCAGCAGGTAGGCGCCGTACGCCATCGGATTGCCGTAGGCGTCGATCCATTCCCGCACGAGCCCGCCCCGCAGAAGGCTGTAGCGCAAATCCCGCCCGTTGCATTCGATGAACATGGGAAAGCCGGCTTCCGTGATGCCCACGTCGAGCCCGATGTCCGCCAGGCGGGGCAGCGATTGGCTGAGCCGGCGGGCGACCCGCAGGCTGAATTGGGCGATGCCGTGCCGGACTTCATCCGGGTCGAGGGCCGGAAAACGGGCCAATAGCCGCTCCACGGGCATCACCGTGCCGCCGCGGGCGACGTTGGTCACATACGACCGCTCCGCCGCCACCTTGCCGACCATGCCGGTGATTTGCCAGTCGCCGCCCTGCCCGCGCTGGACGGACACCCGGATGTCGAACGGCCTCCCGTCCCAGGTGGCCAGCGGCAGCCGCTGCTGCACGAGGTAGCGTCTCGCGTAGATGCGTTCCCTCAGCCGCCGCGGCAGCGGACGGGACAGATCCACCGGCTCCGTCCGCACGTTCCCGTCCGCCGCCGCCGTCTCCAGCACCCACGCGCCGCCGCTTTTTTTCAGCATCATGACTCCCAGTCCGACGCTTCCGCTGTTCGGCTTCAGGATCAGCTCCCCGTGCCGCTTCATCATGTCCCGGATGTTGATCGGCGTCGCCTCCAGCGTTTCCGGCAGATGGATGCGCAGTGACGGGTCCTCCATCAGCAGCCGGTGGATGCGCACCTTGCCGTGCCGGTTGATGCCGTTGTAGATGTGCACGCCCGCGGCCGCAAGCCTTTTGAGCTTGTCGTTCAGCTTCCTCTTTTTGAAGATGGCCCGGTTGTGCACCACCTTCGGCATGGGCACCCGCTTTTTCACGAACCGCTCGCCTTCCCAGACGTAGGCCGTCGTCGTTTTGGCCCCCGGCCGCAAATGTCCCAGCTTCACGAAACACGGAACGACGCCGTGCGCTTCCGCCGCCGCCACGTAGAGAAGCAGCGCTTCGTGCGCCGTTTTCCCCCGCGGGATGCCCCGGTACAGCCGGCCGTTCAGGAGAACGCCCACCATCGGTTTTGCCATCGTCCTCAACTCCTTGCTTCATCGTATTCCCGCACACGGCGGGCGGATGGGTGTGCGCGAGCGGACAGTCGCCCCTTTTTGGCGCCTTTTGCCCGCCTTGCGTGTAAGATGGCAGTGGCAGACAGCCGCCGGCGGATGGCGCGGAAGCGCAAGGGGACGCGGCGGGGACATCGGGACGGAAAGGCGGAAGATGCGGTGCGGGAACCGGTCGGAAAGCCGAGGGTGGCCATCGTGACGCCGGGCACGTTCGCCCTGCCTTCTGACGGCGCGAGCTCCGTGGAGCGGGCGGCGGATGAAATCAGCCGGCGGATCGCGGAAGCGGCGGACGTGTTCGTGTTTTCGAAACAGGAAGAAGGCATGCGGGAAACGGAGACGATCGGCGGCGTGACGCACATCCGGCCGGCGGCGAAAACCGCGGCCGGCTACCGGGTCCGGGTGCTGGAGCAGCTCGGGCGCATCCGGCCCGATCTGGTCCAGGTGGAAAACCGGCCGAAACTGGTTCGGATGGTGAAGCGGGCGGTGCCCCGGGCGGAGGTGTGGCTGACGCTGCACTCCCTGACCTTCACGAGCCCGCGGCACATTTCGGGCAAACGGCTTCGCCGGGAGCTGCGGGCGGCGGACCGCATCTTGCTGAACAGCCGCTTTCTGCGCCGCGAATTGGCCAGACGGTTTCCCCGTTTCAAGGGCAAAATGCTGGTCAACCATCTGGGGATGGACCCGGTGCGGTTCCGCTCCCGGTGGGAGGAAGGCGTCCGCGAGGCGCGCGAGGCGTTCAAGGCCCGGCACGGACTGGCGGGAAGGCCGGTGGTGATCTATGCCGGCCGGCTCATTCCGATCAAGGGGGTCCACCTGCTGCTCGGGTGCTGGCGCAAGGTGATCCGCCGGTTCCCCGACGCGGTGCTCGTCATCGCCGGCTCGGCGTTTTACGGTTCGAAGCGGAAAACGCCCTATGTGCGCAAGTTGCACCGGATGGGAAAACGGTTCGGGCGCAGCGTCCGCTTCCTGTCTTATGTGCCCCATTCGGCGTTGCCGGAGTGGTACCGGGCGGCGGACGTCGCCGTGGTGCCTTCGGTCGGCAAAGAGGCGTTCGGGCTCGTCAACGTGGAGGCGATGGCTTCGGGCCTGCCGGTCGTCGCCAGCCGCATCGGCGGCATCCCGGAAATCGTCGTCCACGGGGAAAACGGGTTCCTGGTGCCGCCCGCCAAACTCCGGAAACGGCTGCCGGCGCTCCTCATCCGGCTTCTGGCCGACGAAACGCTGCGGCGGGCCATGGGTGAACGGGCGGCGGAAACGGCGCGGCGCCATTTCTCCTGGCAGCGGACGGCGGACAGGCAGCTGGCGCTGTATCGTGGGTATTCGCGCATTTTTGCCGGGACAGGTGTCATGCGGGAAAACGGCGGCATAGGCTACGGATGACGGGCGACGGCCGTTGGGCGGCGGTCGGCGGGCGAGCTTTTTGCGGCGGACGGCGATCGGCCGGCGACGGCCGGCAGCCGGAGGCCGACGGGCGGACGCGCGCATGGCTGCAACAGCGCGGAACGCCGGCCGGGGCCGCGGAATATGCCGCCAGACAAAAAGGCGGGACGAAAGGAAGGCGCGTGCGGAGACGTTCAGGACGGACCGCGCGGGCACAGGCGGCAAGAAGCTTTCAAACGGGAGAGGAAGTCATCCATGGCGAAGCGAAGCGCAGGCAAGCAGAGGAGGCGCAGGCAGAAAGTGGCCCGGCGCACGTACCGGGTCGTGAGCGGAGCGATCGATGAATTGAAACTGATCGAAGAGGCGGCGGCGATCCGCCAGGCCAGGGCAGCGCGCGCCGTCCAAAGTCCGGTCGTGCGGGCCGGCGCAAAACCGGCGGGGAAGGCGGCCGGCGGAAAACCGTCCGCCGGGGACCAGGCGGCGGAAACGACTCCGGCAAGGCCGGTTTCCGGGGCGGCCGAACGGAGCGCGGGCGCCGGCACGGCTGTCCGGCGGGCGGAAAAGGATGCGGGCGCCGCGGCACCCGGGCCGGCGGATTCATCGGCGGAGCGGAGCGGATCGGCGGATCGGAGCGCCGCACCGGATCGGGGTGGCGCCCAGCGGCATTTCGCGGCGGGGCGGAGCATCCAGGCCTCGTCGCTGGCGCCAGCCGCGGACCGGACGCCGGGCAAGGCGGGCGGCCCGAAGACCGGGCGCGGTCCGGCCGCGCCGGGAGAAGCCGCCGGCGGAACGCCCGCCGTGGGCGAAGGCGTCTTGCGCCGCCAGACGGAGGACCGCAAAGGGGTGATCTACACCGACGATCTGGTGGATGAAGCGGTGACCGGCAGCAAAATCGCCAACCGGACCATCGATGAATCGAAAATTCGCCCCGGCGCCATCGGCACCCAATCGCTGCGGGATTTTGCCGTCACCCACGCGAAGCTGGCGGACGGCAGCGTGACCTCCAGCAAAATCGCGCCTGGCGCCATCGACGATTTACACCTGGCCGACCAGTCCATTTCGGGCAGCAAGCTGAAAAACCGCTCCATCACCGGCGACAAGCTGGCGGACAACAGCATCGGTTCGGAAAAGCTGGCCAACAAAACGATCGATTCCGTCAAAATCGCCGAAGCGTCCATCGATACGTTCCATATCAGGGAGCAGGTGATCACGGGCGAACTGATCCAGGACCAGGCCATCACCGCGAAAAAAATCAAAAGCGGGGCCGTCACCGACATCTGCCTCGCCAACGGGGCGGTCAACGCCGCCAAGCTGGCGGACGGCGCCGTGACGACGGATAAGCTGGCCGACGGGGCGGTGACGGCGGACAAACTGGCAAGCGGCAGCGTGACGGCGGAAAAACTGGCGCCCGGTTCGGTCACCGGGGACGTGCTGGCGCCGCACGCCGTCACGGGCGGGCATCTTGCGGCCCAGACGGTGACGGGAGAAGCGATCGGCAAGCGGACCATCGACAGCTCGCACATCGGCGTCGGCGCCATCCAGGGAGAAAACGTGGCCAAGCGGACGATCACCGGCGTCCATGTGGCGCAGGAAACGATTGCGGAGGAACATCTCGCGCCGCAGTGCGTCACCACCTCCAGAATTGCCGATGGCGCGGTGACCGCCGCCAAGCTGGCGGAAGGCAGCGTATCCGCCGCCCACCTGGCCGACGGGTCGGTGCTGACGGAGAAGCTGGCCGATGGCGCGGTGACCGGCGGCAAAATCAAGCCCGGCAGCCTGACCGGATCGTTGCTGGCTGAACATACGGTGACCGGCCGGGAGCTCGCCGTCCAGTCAGTGGATACGATGCACGTGTCATTCTACGCCATCCGTCCGGAACATCTGGCCCCCGCCGCCGTGGGCCGGGAGCAGCTGGCCTTCGGCGCCGTGACGGGCGATCACGTGGCGGACGGAAGCCTGGGCGGCAGCAAGCTGGCGGACGGGGCCGTCGGCAGCCGGCATCTGGCGGCCGGTGCGGTAACCCGGGAGGCGCTGGCGGACGGGGCCGTGGGCGGCCGCAATCTGGAACCGGGCTGCGTGGCGGCGGAGCATCTGGCCGAAGGGGCAGTCGAATCTTCGGCGTTGGCGGCGGATGCCGTCCGGAGCCGGCACCTGGCCGAAGGCGCCGTCACCTCCCGGCAGCTGGCCGATCAGTCGGTCACCACGGCCAAACTGGCCACGGAAAGCGTGTCGACGGGAAAACTGATCGACGGCGCCGTCACCGCGGAGAAACTGGCGCCGGGCAGCGTGACGGCGGAGAAGCTCGCGCCCGGTGCCGTCGGCGAAGCGCATCTGGCCGAGGGCAGCGTGCAGGGCCGGCACATCGGCGCCGGGCAGATCGCCGCCGTCCATCTGGCGGACGGGAGCGTGACCGGGAGCCACCTGGTGCCCGGTTCGGTTGAGTCGCGGCACTTCAAGCCTTCTTCCGTGACCGCCGAAGCGATCGCCGACGAATCGGTGACGGCCGACAAGCTGGCGGACGGCAGCGTGGCAGGCTGGCATCTGCAGCAAGGCGCCGTGATGGAGGAACACGTGGCGGAACGGGCCATCGGCCCGCTGCATGTCAAGCCGGATGCCATCGGCGCCGAACATTTGGCCGACGGGGCGGTGGAACGCCGCCATCTGCAGGCGCAAAGCGTCGGAGCGGAGCAGCTGGCGGCGGAGGCGGTCACCACGGCCGCCATCGCGAAAGGGGCGGTGACGGGCGACAAATTGGCCGAAGGGGGCGTTGCCGGCGTCCATCTGGCCGCCGGGGCCGTGGAAACCGTCCACCTGGCGCCCGGCGCGGTGACCGGCGGCGCGCTGTCGGAGCGGTGCGTCGAAAGCCGGCATTTGGCTGAAGGGGCTGTCGGGTCCGCGCATCTGGCGGACGGCGCGGTCGGCGGCCGGCACTTGGCCGAGGGGGCGATCGGTTCCGCGCATCTGGCGGACGGCGCGGTCGGCGGCCGGCACTTGGCCGAAGGGGCGGTCGGTTCCGCGCATCTGGCGGACGGCGCGGTCGGCGGCCGGCACTTGGCCGAAGGGGCGGTCGGGTCCGCGCATCTGGCGGATGGCGCGGTCGGTGGCCGGCACTTGGCCGAAGGGGCTGTCGGGTCCGCGCATCTGGCGGACGGCGCGGTCGGCGGCCGGCACTTGGCCGAAAGGGCGGTCGGTTCCGCGCATCTGGCGGACGGCGCGATCCACGGCCGGCATCTGTCGGCCGGAGCCGTCACGGCCGACAAGCTGGCGTTCGTTCCCGTGCTGGGGGCGCAACCGGACGTGCTGCTGCAGCAGGGCATCGTCTCTTTCCGATTCGGGGAAAGCCAGTCGACGGCAAGCGTAACCGTGGAGTTTCGCCGGCCTTTTGCCGGCAGGGATTATGCCGTCGTGGCAACGGTGTCGGGCGCGCCGGCGGTGGCCTGGCTCACCGGCAGAACCGCCTTCTCCGCCGATTTCGAGGTCATCCGGCTTGGCGGGGCGGAAACCGCCGGTGCAATTGAAGCCGAACTGCATTTCGCGGCAGCCGGCACCGGATACCGGGAGGAATCCGGCTTCGGGCGGAGCGGCGCGGATGAAACGGGCCTGGAGGCCGGCGCGAAACGGTTCCCCGAAGCGGACCGGCTGCTCGCAACGGACCGGATGTCCGAAACGGATCGGACACTCGAAACGGATCGGATACCCGAAGCAGACCGGATGCTGGATGGCGTTCGGATGCCCGAAGCGGATTTGGCGTATTCGGGCGAGTCGTTGATCGCTGGTGCGAAGAGCACGGGCGCGGCGGAAGAGACGACGGGAGCCGACGCCCCGGGCGGCTTGGCAGGTTCTCCGGTCGCGGCGACGGACATCCCCGTTGGAACGGCGGACGTTGCGACGGAAACACCGGACGCGCCGGCCGGGCTGACGGACATGTCGGCGAATGCGGCCGCCAGCCCGGCCGAAACGGATGCATCGGCCGGCTTGCCGGAAATCCCGGTGATTCCGGCGGACGATTCGGCCAAAACGGCGAATGCGCAGCCGGAAACGGCCGGCATCCCGGCCGGATCGACGGAGGCCCCGGCTGGATCGCCTGGCGTTTCGTTCGAAACGACGGATGCCTCTGTCGGCGAGTCTCAGGCGGATGGGGCAGAAACCGGAGAGCCGGCAGGGTCGCAAGGAAGGAATTGGGAATCGCCCGGCGCTCCGTCCGGAACGCTGAATGCGGCGACGGAAGAATCCACGGGAACATCGGAACCGCCGATTTCGAGCGTTGCGCCGGCGCCGCCGGATGAAGCGGCCGGTTCCGGGCAAACCGCCGCGCCCGTTCCGGAAGATCGGGCGGGCGTATCCGGCGGATTCGCGGCAATCGTTCCGGCGGATCAAACGGCTGTTTCCGGCGAAGCCGATGGCCCGATTCCGCCGGATGCGGCGCCGGCACCCGGCGAGGCGGTCAAGACCGGCAAGGCTCTTGCAGACAACAAAAAAAGAAGGCGGGGGAAAAAAGCCGCCCCGTAGACCCGAGTCGCCCGAGAAAGTCGAACAACGCGCCCCGGATCCGGGCTGGACGCCCGATGGGAACGGAAAACCGTCCGGCCGCCATACGGCGGACCGGACGGTTTTTTGCCTTTTCCCGGCTTTCAGCCGCGTCCCGTTGCCGGTATCGACGGCGGTGGACGGCCCTGGGGAACCGCACCGGCCCGTCCAGCCCGCCGCGTCCTTCATCGCCGCGCGGCGCTTCCGGTCCGGCGCGGGACAGCCGGCCGGCTTTTTACGGGCGCGGACAAGCGCCCGGAATGTCCAACCGGTAAACGCATGCCGTTACGGCTTGTCGACGTGGACATAGAATGTGGGGGAAAAGAGGAGGTGAAGCACATGCCGCCCAGACGACCGGCAGCCCGCCGTGGCGCCGGGCCGGATGCGGCCGGGATGGACGCCGCCGGTCCGGGCGAAAAAAAGGACAAACGCGGACAGGCCGAAAGCGGCCGGACGGACAGCGGCCGGGCGGAAACAAAGCGGATCATGGGGAAATCGGAAAAACGGATCGCGGGGAAAACGGCAAGTCGGATCATGTGGATGACGGCGAAGCGGATATCGGCCATGCGGCTCTCGGCAAAGCGCGGCAAGAAGCGAGCCGCCGGCGGCCACATCCGCGGCGGCACCCGCACCAGCATCCGCGGCAGCGTCCGCGGAAGAAACCGGCGAAAAGCGCCGGCCATCCCAAACACGCCCGGCCGGATGCGCGCGGAGCCGATCGCCAACAGCGAAAAGCCGCTCGTCAGCGTCATCGTCCCGGCGATGAACGAGCGGCGGACGATTGCCGCCGTCATCGCCAACGCGCGCAAGGTTCATCCCGAGACGGAAGTCATCGTCGTGGCCAACGGATCGACCGACGGGACGGAGGAAACGGCCCGCAGGATGGGCGCCCGCGTCATTTCGTTTCCGCATCCGCTCGGCCATGATGTCGGCCGGTGCATCGGCGCGCGGCATGCGAAGGGCGACATCCTGCTTTTCACGGACGGGGACATCGTGATTCCGGCCGACAGGCTCCGGCCGTTCGTCGAAGCGGTCATGCGGGGATGCGACGTGGCGCTCAACCGCTACAGCGGCAAAACGCGGACGGGAAAACCGCATCCCGTCGTCATAGCCAAGCATGCCCTGAACGCCGCGCTGCGCCGGCGCGATCTGACGGGTTCGTCCATGACGACGATCCCCCACGCCATCAGCAGGCGCATGCTGGAGTCGGTCGGCGCCGCCGCGCTGGCGGTTCCGCCGGTGGCGTTCGCGTCCGCCGTCCGCCGCGGGCTGACCGTCTGCCGGGCGGCTTACGTGGAAGTCGGAAAATCGAATCCCATCCGGCGGCGAAACAGACGGGATGATCCCCTCAGGCGGCTCATCGTCGGCGACCATCTGGAAGCGTTGGCCCGCCTGACCGACGAGGCCGGACCGCGGGGCGGATTTACCGACCTGCATCGCCAACGGAACAGAGTGAGGTGATGGCATGCGCCGGGTGAACGGAAGGGGTTTGGCGGGAAAACGCGGACCGGCCCGGGCTTACCGGGCCGGCCGCCGGGCGGCGCTTCGCCTCAAGCATGCATCCGCGGGAACCGTCCGGCCGCCGGATATGCACATGCTGAATGACGCCTGGTGCGCGTTCTGGAGGGGCCGGCGGCCCGTCCGGCACCCGGCCCGCCAATATCTCGCGGCCATGAACGCCTTTCTGCGCGGCTTTGCCGCGCAGGCCGGGATCGGAAAACCGGACGCCGTGCTCCTGCCGACCCGCAAAACCGTGGCGGCGGTGGTGACGGTGATGAACGAAGCGGGCACCCTCGCGAACGTGCTGGCGCAGCTGGCGCGGCTACCGCTGGCAGAAACCGTCGTCGTCGTGAACGGTTCCCGGGACGAAAGCTTCGCCGTCGCCCGGCGGGCGGGCGCCACGGTGGTCCATTATCCGGAACCCCTCGGACACGATGTGGGACGCGCGCTGGGCGCCAAGATGACGGATGCGGACATCGTCCTGTTTCTCGACGGCGACATTCCGATCCGCGCCGAACGCCTGCTGCCGTTCATCGATGCCGTCCACCGCGGAACGGACGTGGCGCTGAACAACCTGGCGCCGTTCCTCGGGCCCATGCGGGCGTGGGACGAAGTCACCGTGATGAAGGCGTTTCTCAACCATTGCCTGGACCGGCCGGATCTGTTGGCCAACTCGCTGACGGCGGTTCCCCATGCCCTGTCCCGCCGGGCCATCCGGGAAATCGGACCGCGCCATCTGATGGTGCCTCCCTGCGCCCTTGTCCGGGCGGTCCTTGCCGGACTCGTCATCCGGGCGCCGGCGTCGGTCGACGTCATTTCCGCCAACAAGCGCCGCCGGATGAACACCGGCAGGGAAAACCCGGTTTCCGGCCTGATCGTCGGCGACCATCTGGAGGCGATCCATTTGCTGAAGCAGCTGCGCGGCCCGCGTCTCGGATTTGCCGACGGCATCCGCAACCGCAAGGCGGCGGACTTGCCGGAATCGGCGATGTCCGGCCAGCCGGCAGGCTCGCCGCATACGCCGGGACGGGCGCTTCCCGCCGGGACCGAGGAGGGGACGGCGGGAAGCGGGGCGCCGCTGCCGATGACAGCATCGGGAGGCGCGTGACCCATGCACCTGACGAGCATCGTCATTCCGTCGTACAACGGCCTGCATCTGCTTGGCCACTGCATCGCGGAAATCCGGCGGTTCACGGACCGCCCGTTCGAACTCATCGTGGCCGACGACGGCTCGACGGACGGCACCGCCGAATTTTGCCGCCGGGAAAACATCCCCTTCGTCTCCCTGCCGCGGAACCGGGGGTTCCCTTGCGCCGCCAACGCCGGGCTCAAAATGGCTTCCGGCGACACGGTGGTGCTGATGAACAACGACATCATCGTATCGCGGCGCTGGCTGGACAACATGCTGGCCTGCCTGTACAGCGCGGAAGACATCGGCATCGTCGGACCGATGGCCAATTACGCCAGCGGCAGCCAGCACCATCCGCTCGGGTACGCCGATCTGACCGGCTTCCACGAGATGACCCGGGAAGCGAACCGGCCCGATCCCGGCAAATGGAGAACCGTACAGCGGCTGGTGGGCATGTGCATGGTGATGAAGCGCGAGCTAATCGACCGCGTCGGCCTTTTGGACGAACGGTACGCGCCCGGCCATTACGAAGACGACGACCTCTGCTACCGCGCCAGGCTCCACGGCTTCAGGCTGATGGTGGCCGGAGACACCTACGTGCACCATCACGGCAGCGCCAGTTTCCGGCAACTGCCGCCGGAGAAGCTGGCCGCAGTCATCGAAACGAACCGGCAGAAATTCATCGAAAAATTCGGCGCGGATCCGCTCATGTTCGTTTGATCGTTCAACCATCGCGAAAGGGATGATGGGGTGTTGAAGGGAGTCATTCTGGCGGGAGGAACGGGTACGCGCCTCTATCCGCTCACGCATCTGGTCAACAAGCATCTTCTGCCCGTCGGCAGAAAGCCGATGCTGGAGCATGCCATCGAAAAATGCAGGGAAGCCGGCATCCTAGACCTGATCGTCGTCATCGGCAAACAGTCCGCCCAGCTTTACGCGGAATACTTCGGCAACGGCGCGAAATGGGGGGTGCGGCTGGCGTTTCTCATCCAGGAGCGGCCGGGCGGCATTGCGGAGGCCCTGTCCCTCGCCGAACCGCTCATTCCCCGCCACGAAAAGTTTGTGGTGCTGCTCGGCGACAACCTGTTTGAAGATTCGCTGCGGGATGAAGCGGCACGTTTTCTGGAACAGCCGGAGGGCGCACGGGTGCTCCTGAAGCGGGTGCCCGACCCGCGCCGCTACGGCGTCCCGGTCATCGAAGGGGGGCGCATTCTCGACATCGAGGAAAAACCGTCGCATCCGAAGTCGGACTATTGCGTCACCGGCATCTATTTCTACGATACCGGCGTGTTCGACAAAATCCGAGCCATCACCCCGTCCGCCCGCGGCGAGCTGGAAATCAGCGACGTCAATGCCCTGTATGCCCGCGAAGGCACGCTGACCTACGGCATTTTGCGCGGGTGGTGGACGGATGCCGGCACCTTCGCGTCCCTCGCGGAAGCGGCGAAACGGCTGGAGGAACATACCGACGGAAGGGAGGGAAAGACGCCCCAATGAACCGCGTGCTCGTCACCGGCGGCATGGGCTTCATCGGCAGCAACTTCATCCGGTACATGCTGGAGCGCTACGGCGACGACGGCCTGACGATCATCAATCTCGACTTGCTGACGTACGCGGGAAATCCGGAAAATTTGCGGGATGCCGAATCCCATCCCCGGTACCGCTTCGTGCACGGCGACATCCTGGACGCCCGGCTCGTCGGGAGCCTCCTTTCGGAAGGGGTGGACACGATCGTCCATTTTGCCGCCGAATCCCACGTGGACCGCAGCATCTCGGATCCCCAGCTTTTTCTGAAAACGAACGTGCTCGGCACCCATACGCTGCTCCAGGAAGCCCTGAAAAAAGGCGTCAAGCTGTTTCTGCACATTTCCACCGATGAAGTGTACGGTTCCCTCGGCGCCAAGGGCTCGTTCACGGAACGGACGCCGGCCCGGCCGAACAGCCCGTATTCGGCCAGCAAAGCCGCTTCCGATTTCATCGTCCGCTCCTATGGAAAAACGTACGGCCTGCCGGTCATCATTTCGCGGTGCAGCAACAACTACGGCCCGTACCAGCATCCGGAAAAACTGATCCCGAAGGCGGTCATCCGCGCCCTCCAAAACCGGCCCATTCCAATATACGGGGACGGCGGCAACATCCGCGACTGGCTGCACGTGCGGGACCACTGCGCGGCGCTCGACCTCATCCTGCGAAAGGGAACGCCGGGCGAAGTGTACAACGTCGGCGGCGGCAACGAGCGCACGAATCTGGACATCGTCCGGATGATTCTTGATGAAACGGGACGGCCGGAGTCGCTGATCCGCTTCGTGGACGACCGGCCGGGCCACGACCGGCGCTACGCCATGAATGCCCGCAAACTGCGGAAAGACACGGGCTGGGCGCCCGCGATTCCCCTGCAGGAGGGCATCCGGCAGACGATCGCCTGGTATGCCGCCAACGCCGATTGGTGGACGCCGCTTATGGAGGGCGGAGACGAATGAAAGTGCTGGTGACGGGCGCGGAAGGCCAGCTCGGGCGGGAACTGGCCAAGGCGTTCGGTGACGGCGACGAACTCGTCCTGTGCGGCCGGCGCCGGCTCGATGTGACCGACGCGGCGCAGGTCCGGCGGGTGATGGCCGCCGAGAAACCCGACGCGGTCATCCATGCCGCCGCCTGGACGGCGGTGGACCTGGCGGAATCCGAACCGGAAGAGGCGTTCCGGGTCAATGCGCTGGGCACCCGCAACGTGGCGGCGGCCGCGGCGGAAACGGGGGCCGCGATCGCGTACGTGAGCACGGATTACGTGTTTGACGGCGCGCCGGGCCGGCCCCTGACGGAGCTCGATCCGCCGAATCCCCTCAACGTCTACGGCAGAACCAAGCTGGAAGGCGAACGGTTCGTCCGCCATCTGCACGGCAAATGGTTCATCGTGCGAACGTCCTGGCTGTACGGTCCCGGTCCGGACAACTTCATCGGCAAAGTGTTGCGCGCGGCCCGCGACGGGCGGGAGATCCGGGTGGTCCGCGACGAAATCGGCTCGCCCACCTACGCGGCGGACCTGGCCGCCTTCCTAGCGGCCCTGGTGCGCACGAATCTGTACGGTGTTTACCATGCCGCCAATGGCGGGAACTGCTCCCGGCTCGAATTCGCCGCGGAAGCGCTCCGGCTGGCCGGCATGGGGCATGTGCCGGTCGTGCCGATCGACGCCGGCGAACTGGCGCTGCCGGCCCGGCGCCCGAAACATTCGGCGCTCGAATCGGTGATGATCCGGCCCGCCGGACTTGCGCCGCTGCCCGACTGGCGGGACGGACTCGCCCGGTGTCTTGCGGCCCGCTGAATCCCGGGCGGGAGGGCCGCGAACAGATCCGTTTCACGGAAGGGGACCTTCGATGCGAACGAAGCGAAAACGAGCGAAACGAATACGGCAAAAAGAAAGCCTCATCTGGCAGGCCCGGAGGCTGGGGTATGCCGCCGGGTACGGCGGCGGGTTTGATGCCGGCTACCACGCCGGGCGCTGCACGATGGTGCATGAGCGGCTGACCGCCGCAGGCGTGCAGACGGTGCCCTTCGACAAATCCGTCATGTACGTGTCGCAGGGAACGCCGGGCTTCCGCACCATCGACCGCGGCATCATGAACGCCCTCGGCCGGCTTGCGCGGGAAGCGATCCAAGTGACGAGCGGCGATCCGGTGGCGCTCCTGGCCGAACTGCACCGGCCCGATCTCGTCCTCGTGCTCAACGGCATTTTTTCCGTCGGGACGGACCAGATCGACCGCATCCGCGCCATGGGCATCCCGACGGCGGTCTGGGTGGCCGACGACCCGTATTTCAGCGACCAGACGCGGCAGATCGCCACCCACTATGACGTCGTGTTCACCCACGAGATCAGCTGCGTGACGATGTACCGGGAAGCCGGCTGCCGCGCCGTGCACTATTTGCCCTTCGCCGCGGATCCGGACCTGTTCCGGCCGTCGCATCCGCCCGCCATGCGGACGGATGTGCTGTTCATCGGCATGGCGTTCCCGAACCGGCTGGCGTTCTTCAACCGGCTCATGCCGATGCTGACGCGCCGCAACGTGCTGATCGCCGGCGGCGGCTGGCAGCACCTTGCCGGATACGACCGGCTGAAGGACCGCATCTGGCTGTCGGGCATCGATCCCGAAGTGACGCCGCTGTTCTACAGCGGGGCCAAAATCGTCATCAACCTGCACCGGTCGGACCAGGAAGCCGGCAATACCCTGCGCTTTCCGGGACTGTCCGTCAATCCGCGCACGTTCGAAATTGGCGCCTGCGGCGCGCTGCAGCTGGTCGACGAGCGCGCCGAGCTGTACCGGCACTACACGCCGGGCCAGGATCTCGTGACGTTTTCCTCTCCGGAGGACCTGATGGAGAAAGTCGATTATTTCCTGCGCCGGGAAGACGTGCGCCGGAATGTGGCGATCAGCGGCATGAAGCGGACGCTGCGCCACCACACGTACGTCCATCGCTTGCAGCACATGTTTCATTTGCTGAGCCAACCGGGAGGTGTTTGGGGATGAGACGAGCGCTTTCCGCCCGCCGGAAAGCCATGCCGGGGAAATCGAAGCGCGCCCGGCCTCTGCATCGGACCCGCCGCATCGCCCGGATCCGGGCGATGGTCCGTTCGGCGCAGGAAAGGGGGTTTTCCGACGGCTACCGGAACGGCCATCCGGCGGGCCATCACCGGGGGTGGTGCGATGCGCTCCTTGCCTGGCATGCGGCGCAGACGCAACCGGTCCGGGATGTTCATCTATTGTATGTCACGACCGGCATGGGGGTTCCCTACGCGCCCATCGACGACGCGGTCGTCGCCACCCTTTCGCGGATGGTCACGCGCCTGACCGTCTGCCGGCCGACGGACAACATTCCCGAGGTGGCGGAGCGGGAGCGGCCCCACGCGATGATTGTGCTGAACGGCATGAACATGGATACGGCGAAGGTGGAGAAGGTGAAGAAACTGGGCATCCGCACGGCGGTGTGGATGACGGACGATCCGTATTACAGCGACGTCACGGGCCTGTTCGCCGTCCATTACGACCACGTGTTCACCCTGGAGCTGTCCTGCGTGCCTTTCTACCGGGAGCTGGGGTGCGCCAGCGTCCATTATCTGCCGTTTGCCAACGATTTTCGGATCTTCCGGCCGCACACGCCGGATCCGGCCAAGGGCGTCGACATCCTGTTCATCGGCAGCGGCTACTGGAACCGCATCCGGTTTTTCGACCGAATCGCGCCCTACCTGGCGACGAAAAACGTGCTGATCGCCGGATGGTGGTGGGACCGTCTGGCCAACTTCCACCTGCTGGCCGGCAAAATCCGGCTCGGGCAATGGATGACGCCGGCCGAAACCGCCGACCACTATGCCGCCGCCAAAATCGTCATCAACCTGCACCGGGCGCCCGACGACGACAGCTACAACCGGAACGCGCGGCGCCTCCCGGCCCTGTCGGTCAATCCGCGCACGTTCGAAATAGCCGGTTCCGGGGCGCTCCAGCTGACCGATGTGCGGATGGATCTGCAAACCCATTATGTGCCGGGGAAAGAAATCGTCACCTACGAGTCGCCGGATGACCTGATCGGCAAAATCGAATATTACCTGGCCCGCGAGGACGAGCGGCTGACCATCGTCCGGAACGGGCTGAAGCGCACGCTGCGGCAGCACACCTACGAGAAGCGGCTTGACACCCTTCTCCATGTGCTGCTCGCCTGAAGAACCCGAAAGGAGACGGATGGACATGACCATGGCGAAAAAAACAAAATCCGCATCCGCGAAAGCGCGCGCGGCCGCGGGCAAGAAGACGGGTGCGGCGGGAAGGCGAACGGGGACCGCGGGCAGGCGCAAAGGGACTGCGGCGTCCGGCCGCAGACCCGGCGGAAGGAAACCGGCCCCGCCGTCCGGAGCCGGCGCCGCGCACAAATACCATGAGGCCTACAACCGGGCGTATGACGCGGGATACGACCAGGGGTTCAATGACGGCTACGCGAAAGGGCTGGAAGACGGCGCCCTGGACGCGCAAACCTGACCGCGGCCGTCAAGAGGGGGAGGAACCGGCGTGAAAGTGTCCGTCATCATGACCAGCTACAACAAGCCGCATTTTGTGGGAAAAGTCCTCCGGGCGGCGCTGAACCAGACGCTGGGCGATTTCGAACTGCTGCTCATGGACGACAACTCCGACGAAGAAACCCAGCGGGCGATCCGGCCGTTCCTCTCCGACCCGAGGGTCCGGTTCTACCGGAGCCGGGTCAAAACGCTGGAGGAACGGGCGAGAAAGACGCGCTACGCCGTCCTGATCAACCGGGCGCTGAAACTGGCAAAGGGCGAATACATCACGTATCTGACCGACGACAACATCTATCATCCGTGCCGGCTGGAACGGATGGCGGCCTATCTCGACGAAAGGCCCGACGTGCAGATCGTGTATTCCTCCTCCGTCACCCGCTATGTGGATGAACGCGGCCGGATCATCCGCACCGTGGAACGGCCGGCCGTCCAGGTGACGCGCATGGCGCCGTGCATCGTCGACCATTGCTCGGTGATGCACCGGCGCTCGATCCTTCCCGAAGTGTACCGCCGGTTTGGCGGATACTGGGATGAAGATCCGCAATACTGGCGGATCGGGGACGCCCGCTTCTTCTGGCGGCTCAACCAGCTGTGGCCGTTCCATCCGCTGCCGGAGGTGCTGGACTACAACTACATCACCACCGTTTCCCTCCACCAGCAAATGTTCCGCGAGGACAAAAGCGCCCTGATCCGCAAGCTGCCGCCGCAAAAAACGTGCCAGGAACTGCGGGAAAGCCTGGCGGCCCTCACGGGACAGGGCGGGACGTGAGGCGGCCGATGTCCGACTATCTGCTCCGCTACTGGAATCTGTTCCACGATTTCGCGGAAGCGTTCAGGGGCGTCGTCTACCGCCGCCTGCCGCTTGCCCTTCTGGCCAATTTCTACAAATATTTGCCGGAGCCTCTCAAGGAACGGATGCGCGACCCGGATTGCAACATCGGCGCCGCGGCCATCCGGTGCCGCAAAGACGTCGGGCCGGCCTTCGCCCGCCTCATGGCACCCGTCCTGCGGCCGGCGCGAAGGGGGCTGCCGGGACGGCTGCTCGTCCATGTCGACTATGTCCGTCTGCCCGCCCGGCACTATCACGAACTGTTCGAGCCGGACGGCACGCTCCTTCTCGGACGCGGGGGGCCGCCGACGCTGTTCGGGCATCCGCTTCTCAACATCCACGATTATGCCGCGGACGTCACGAACGCCGTCCGGCTGCTTTCCGGTCGGGCGAGGCAGGCGGCGAAAACGGCCCGGTTTGCGGATCCCGGCGTTGCCCGCGACATCGCGGGCCGTTTTCTGGACGACCTTCCGCGCATGGCGCAAACGGTGGAAGCCGTCTGCCGGCTGCTCGATGTCCATCGGGTGTCCTGCGTGCTGGTGGGCACGACGGAGGATCTGCTCAGCCGGTCCCTCGTCATGGCGGCGGGCGCGCGGGGCATTCCGTCGATCTGCCTGCAGCACGGCCTGATCATGGGGGAAGAAGCGTACATGCCCGTCTTTGCCACCTGCATGGCCGTCTACGGCCGGACCGAGCTTGCCTGGTATCTGGCACGCGGGGTGGCGCGGGATCGCATCGCCGTCACCGGACATCCGCGCCACGACCTGCTGCGCGTCCGGGCGTCGCGGAGCCGCGGCGAGGTGCTGGAAGAAGCGGGCCTCGATCCCGGAACGCCGACGGCGCTGGTGGCCACGCAGCCGTCCGGCGGCGCGGACCGGTGGCTGCCGTTTGTCCGCCGGTTGACGGGGTACGGCATGCAGGTGATCGTCAAGCCGCATCCGCTGGAAATCGGGCGGGGGACCGCCGGGGAGTACGGGCATGCCTTCCGGTTGCTTCCCGGCGTCAGGGTGATCGTCCGCCACGCGGAAACGGCCGATTTGCTGGCGGCCGCCGATGCGGTGGCCGTGCAGTCGTCCACCGTCGGTCTGGAAGCGCTCCTGCTCGGAAAACCGCTGTTCGTGCTGCGGGATCGCCAGCCGGACCGCGATTACGACTACTTCGAAGGGCTTGCCGGCTTCGTGCAGGACAATCCGGAGAAGCTGGCCGCCATGCTTCATGCCGCCGTCGTCCACGGCCGCTGGGCGGAACGGATTCGCGAGGAGCGCCGCCGGTTTCTGAGGGGCGCCTATCCGGTTTGCCTGTCCGGTCCGGTGCTCGCGAAGCTGATTGCCGGGTGGACCGGGCGGCGGACGGGCACCTTGCAGGCCGCCTTCGCCGGGCGGCTGGTCAAGGGAAGCGGGGACGGCGTGTTCCGGATCGAAAACGGCATGAAGCGGCATATCGCGGGGCTGTCCGTATTTGTGGAAGCCGGTTTTCGCTGGGAAGACGTTTGCCTGGTCGACGACCGCATCCTGGCCCGCATTCCGACCGGACCGGCCATTTTCCGGCCGGATGGATTGGGAAGGGAGCGCGGCGACCGGGATGTGCTGGCCGGACGAATGAACGGCCTCCTGGTCCAGGGGAGCGGCCCCGAGGTGTATCTCCTGGACCGCGGGCTGAAACGCCACATCGCCTCGGAGCAAGCGTTCGCGCGCATGCGCTTCGACTGGGAGCGCGTGTGCCGGCTGGATGACCGCATTCTGCGCTGCATCCCGTCCGGACCTTTTATCGGGTAAAGGATGATGCCTGTGTTCTTCAAGGGGAAAAACGTGCTGATTTTCGGCGGAACGGGCACCATCGGCCGCCGGCTCGTCGCCCGCGTCCTTTCGGAAAAGCCGAATCTGGTGCGGGTGTTCAGCCGGGACGAATACAAGCAGTTCCAGCTCAGGAACCGGCTCGGGTGGCCGGACAACGTGCAGTTTGTCGTGGGGGACGTGCGGGATTATCCGCGGGTCGAGTCGGCGCTGTCGCGAATCGATTACGTGTTCCACACCGCGGCGATGAAGCGCGTGGAATCGTGCGAGGAGAACCCGTCGGAAGCGGTCCGGACGAACATCATCGGCACGCTGAACGTCGTCCGGGCGGCGCAGGCCGCGGGCGTGAAGAAGGTGGTGTTCACCAGCTCCGACAAGGCGATCTCGCCGACCAACACTTACGGCGCCACCAAGCTGATCGCGGAGCGCATCGTCTCCCGTTCGCACGGGACGGCCGGCACGTCCATCGCCATGGTCCGGTTCGGCAACGTGATCGGTTCGCGCGGGTCCGTCATCCCGCTGTTTCTCGAACAGCTCGGGCAAGGACGGATTACGGTCACCGATCCGCGGATGAGCCGGTTCATGATGACGGTTGAGCAAGCGGTGCGGCTCACCGTCGATGCCCTCAGGCAGGCGAAGGGAGGGGAGATTTTCGTGCTGAAAATGCCGGTCGTCCGCATCGGCGACCTCGCCCGGGCGGTCATCGAGTGGCGGGCGGCCGAAGAAGGCTTCGATCCCGATTCGGTGCGCATCGACATCATCGGCATGAAGCCGGGGGAAAAAATGTACGAGGAACTGATGACGGAAGAAGAATCGCAAATCGCCCTGGAAACCGACGACATGTACATCATCCCTCCCCGGGCCGGCGGCGAAGCCGCCTATGCCGGCGCGCGGCGGGCATCCCCCGGCACCTACGGTTCCCACCGCGTGCGGCCCCTCGGCCGCGAGCAGATCCTGCGGCTTCTTGCGGCCGCCGGCGATTGGGATGACGGCCTGTGACCGGCATCTACAGGCTGCGGGACGTCACGCCGGCGGACAAAGACCTCATCCGGCACTGGCGCAATTCGGACCGCATCCGCGCGGTGATGCGATCCGATCGCCCGATCGGCCGGGAAGAGCACGACCGCTGGTTCGGGGAACTCATGCAGCGGAAAGACCGGCTGTTTTTCGTGTTCGAAAAGTTGGGCAAACCCCTCGGCATCATGCAGTTCACGAACGTGAGCCGGGAGGATGGCACCTGTTCCTGGGGCTTCTATCTGGGCGAAAAAAACCTGCCCAGGGGCACGGGCACCTACCTGGCCTGCCTCGGTTTGATGCAGGCGTTCGACATCGAAGGTTTCCGCAAAGTGTGCGCGGAGGTGCTGTCGGGCAACCTGGCCAGCTACCGGCTCCACAAAAAGATGGGCTTTCGCCTGGAAGGCTGCCTGCGCCGCCACGTCAAGCGGGGCGGCGGCTACGAAGACGTGTTTCTGTTTGCCATCTTCAAGGAAGACTGGGACCGGCGGAAAGCGGCCGTCGCCTCCCGGCTTGCCAGGGAGTGACGGCGTCCGGCGGGGCGCGGCCAGTCACGGATTTTTTCCGCAAACATATGCTGTCAATGCGACCGGAAGCGTCCCGCAACACGCCGCCTGCGCGACCGCGGGCGGCCGGCCGCCTTTGTCGCGTCCGCCGGGCCGGGAAACGGGAGGGGGCTTGGCATGGATCATCACGTCACGCTGGCGATGGAATTCATGGCGAAATCCCATTACGAACTGGCGCGCACGCTGGCCGCGGACCGGGACGCGGCCGTGCACGCGAGCCGGGTAATCGGCCGGCTGCCGGATCACGCTCCCGGCCTGGGGGAGCGGGAGGCGGCGCTGGAGCTGTCTCTGGACGTCATGCAGAGCGTCGCCGGCTATCTGACGAGTCTCGGGGATCTGGAGGAAGCGGTGGCGGATCAGCTGGAACTCATCCTGAAGAACCTCCCGTTTGCGGAAGGGAACGAGTAGGATGGACAGGACGGATTTGTACATGCGCATGCTGGACGCTTTCACGCGCGTTCAGGGGGAAGTCGCGCTCATTCTGGAAGCGAAGGCCGCCGAGGCGGAGAAAAGCCGGAACTGGATCCGGGTCTACCTGCAGGACGGCGGTTTCGACGGGCACCGGGAACAGCTCAAGGCGTCCATGGCCGTGCACGAACGGCTCATCGAGGTGATCGACGGCATCGTCAAAATGGAATCCGCCCTGGCCCGCCACCTGAAGCTGTTGATCGGGGGAAGCGACGAAGGCGACGCGGACGGACTGCTGGGCGACCTGTTCGGCGGCGCGGACGGCGACGAAGGCCACGGCGGCGCCGGCAAGGGCGGTTTCGGCGGGGGAACGGCATGAATCCGCATGAACTTGGCGGCCGGCGCGCCGCCCGGGCGCGCCTGTCCATGCTCGAATCGCTGGCGAGAAGCCAGGCGGCGGTCGCCCGCATGCTGGAGTGCGCCGCCGATGCGGCCGGAAACGCGAGGCTGCCGGCCGGGCTCATCCGGCAGGAACTCCGCGCGTTGGCCCGGGTTCAATCCGCCATGCTCGCCGCCGTCACGGGCCTGCCGCCCCGCCGCGTCCGGCGGGGCGGTACGCCGGCGCCGCCCTGGCTCGGGCCGGGAGTCGGGACGGGGACGACCGGCGCCGGCAACCGATGAAGCCGGAAGATTGTCACAACAAGAGAGTACGGATTTCGGGCCGATCTGCGCGCCAAACCCGGCGAAACCCGGCGAAACCCGGCGAAACCGCCTATTTTGCCTGCGCGGGCTCACCGTTTTTCGCCGCCCTTCATAGTATGGATTTGACTGTATCCCTTTACCTTGTAATTTCTTAAAAGGCCCGAGCAAGGAGGGGTGACACTATTGAAGGGTAGCGAACACAGGAGCATTATATTAACGAACCGGGAACGCGAAGTGTTTGAATTGCTCGTTCAGGATAAAACCACGAAAGACATCGCGCAGATGCTGTTCATCAGCGAGAAGACCGTGCGAAACCACATATCCAACGTCATGCAGAAGCTCAACGTGAAAGGCCGGTCGCAGGCCGTGGTCGAGCTGATCCGCCTCGGCGAACTGAAAATTTGAGGATGCCCATTCGCGGATGCGCAAGATAGCCTTCTTTCCGTTCCATGGCGAACCGTGGAAGGAAAGGGGCTTTTTTTGGTTTCTTTTGCAGAATGAGGCACATACAAATTTCCAGTTTATATGATTTTGATCACAAGACAATATAACCATTCTTGAAAAAAACAAGCAATAAACAGGGATTTTGGTCCCAAAAAATAGGAAAAAAGTCCTAATGCATATGCGGAATATTCTTTTCAATTAAGTTGTGTTTTTATATATTACACCACATACTTCCACCCAAAATTTTTCATTTTCTTCCAACCGACAATTGAATACGACACGTTTCTTTCGACACGCCATTCTGTCATTTTGCGGAATCGCTCAAACAGAAACGACGAAATGGTTTGCGGTGTCCGATCAGACCAGCGGGATCAAGTTTGAAGATGGGGGAATCAGGATGAGGGTCAAACCTAGCGAGATGTCCGCCGTTCTTCAATTGCATGACAGAGTGCGTCCGTCAGGTTTTCATCACGCTCAGCGTACGGCAGCCGCTGATGGTCTGGAACATGTCGATGTCGCCCGAGCTTTGCATGATGGCAGACGCTTGAAAGAAAGCGACAGCGTGTTTGGTTGAAACGTGCAGCGAGTACCAGGAGGTCGTCTTCAAGAACACATTGCCGTTTCCCTATCTGTTCGTGGCCACGACGCCGGAAGCCGTCGTCCTGGAACGATTCGGCGATGTGGTGTCGTTGCGGGAGGCGGATCGGGACGGCATCAACCGGGGACAATCCCTGGCGCTGGAAAGCAAGGGGGTCAATTGCTTTTCCATTGCTACCGTATTAAAAAGACCGCTGTTTGTTGAAAAAAACGAGCATTCGGTCCATTCGCTCAAGCAGTGGAACGCCTTCGTCTTCCCGCTCAACGGACCCGACGGCCGGTGTGCCGGGCTGCTCGGATTTCTGTTTCTCGAGCTGCCGTTCGGTCCCGGCGCCGGCCCGCTTCTGCGGGCGATCACGAGGAAAATGGAACTGACGTTCATCAAGAAAATGAAAAACCGGCTGCTGAAAAGCCACATGTTTGAAAACGTGGAGGAAAACCTGATCCGTCTCGGACTGACCGAGCGGGAACGGGAAGTCGCCTCCTACTGGATTCTCGATTACGACTACAAGCAGATCAGCAAAGCCATCGGCATCAGCGAACATACGGTTCGCTCCATCATATACAAGATCAATTCCAAACTGAAAGTCAATTCAAAAGCTTCCATGATCCTGCGGATCTTCGAAGAAATCTGAGAAGAAGGCTGAAAGGAAGAAGAACATGGGCAACAATCGGCTGAACATCAACCGGTCTCCAAAGCGGATGCTGACATGGCTTGTGCCGGTGCTAGTCGTGGCCGCCGTCGGTCTGGCCGGTCACCCGTTCCCGGCCAATTCCCGGACCGTGGCCATGGCCGGTCTGATGGCGGAAAGCGGCGAGCGGGAAAGGGGCGCCGCGGCGCAGCAGGCTGAACGTTCGTCGCCGGAAGCGGAAAGCGATTCCATTCTGTCGTCCGTTCGGGCGCCCCGGTCGCTGCTGCCGAACGTCGACGTCTCCCGGCTGGACGGCGTGGCCATCCCGGCCGAAAGCCTTTTTTCGCTGCGGGACCACGTGCCGGAACACAAAATCGCCGATTGGGCGATTGCCGCCTCCCTGCTTCTTGAAGCGGCGCTGAAAGCCGGCCTGGAAGTGGCGGAACGGCATACCGGCATGATGCTGCCCGAAGGCGTGAAACCCGGCTATGAAGCGCTGCTGCAAGGCACCCGCCGGGACTTGAAACTGTTCAACGATCTGCCTTTCGACGTGCGGATCGTCGCGGACATCACGGAAGACGCGGTCGAACTCCGCTTCGCGGGCCGGCCGCCGGCCGGCTGGACGCCGCCGGTCATTGCGGAAACCGTGACGCGGTACGCGCCCGAAACCATGATCATCGTGAACGGCAACGATCAGGTCCCGTACGTACCGCAATGGACGAAGCGGGAAGGTCTTTTGGTGCATGTGCACCGGACCGAAAACGGCGAGCGCCGGTTGCTCTACAAAGATTTTTATGCGCCGCTTCCGGACGTGATCGTCTATCGGCAGGAAGATCTCGATGACGCGCGCGACGGGATGTGACGGATTGGCCAACACCTTCATGCCGGAGTGAGGGACGTGCGTTTCGGAGAATTGCTGGTCAACCACGGCTTGATCACCCCCGGGCAGCTGGAGGAGGCGCTCCGCATCCAGTCCAGGGGCAAGGGCAAAAAGAAACTCGGCACCATCCTTTGCGATCTGGGCTGCATCAGCGAGAGGCAAATGGTGGAAGTGCTGGAATTTCAGCTTGGCTTTCCCTCCATCTCGCTGCTCGAGACGAAAGTGGACAAGGATGTCGTGGCGTTGCTTCCGGAAGCGATCGCCCGGAAACACGCCGTGTTTCCCGTCCGCAAATCCGGCGACCGGCTCGTGCTGGCCATGACCGATCCGCTGGATTACATGGCCATCGAGGACGTGCGCCTGGCCACCAACATGCCGGTCCAGCCGGTCATCACCACCTCGTCGGACATCGAACAGGCGATCGCCCGCTACTATGGCCTGCAGAGTGCCACCGTGGAAGAAATCATCGATGAGGACTGCGAAGCGGCGGATGGCGAGGACGTGGAACAGGAAGCGCAAAACCAGTCCTCCCCCGTGGTTCGCCTGGTCAACCAGATCATCCAGGCGGCCGTCACCCAGCGGGCCAGCGACATCCACATCGAGCCGCAGGAGCATCAGGTGCTCATCCGCTTCCGGGTGGACGGCGTGCTCCGCGCGGAACAGAAGCTGCCCAAAGCCATGCAGAACGTGCTGACCGCACGGCTGAAAATTTTGGCCAAATTGAACATCGCGGAGCGCCGGCTGCCCCAGGACGGCCGCATCCAGATGAACGTGTTCGGCAAGCGGGTCGACATCCGCGTGTCCACGCTGCCGGGGGTGACCGGCGAAAGCATCGTGCTGCGGATTCTGGACCAGTCCGTGGGCATCAAGCCGCTTCACGAACTCGGGTTCAGCAGCCATCATTACGGCCTGTTCGAAAAGGCGCTGCACCGGCCCAACGGCATCATCCTGATCAGCGGACCGACGGGCAGCGGCAAGTCTTCCACGCTGTATTCGGCGCTTCAGACGCTGAACAAACCCGACGTGAAGATCATCACCGTCGAAGATCCGGTGGAATACCGGATCGAAGGCATCACGCAGGTGCAGGTCAATGCCCAGATCGGCCTGACGTTCGCTTCCGGCCTCCGTTCGATCCTTCGCCAGGACCCGAACATCGTCATGGTCGGCGAGATCCGCGACACGGAAACCGCGGAGATCGCCGTCCGGGCTTCCCTGACGGGACACCTGGTCTTCAGCACCATCCATACGAACAGCGCCATTTCGACCATCACCCGGCTGGCGGACATGGGCATCGAACATTACCTGATCGCCTCGTCCCTCGTCTGCGTCGTCGCCCAGCGCCTGGTCCGGCGGGTGTGCCGGGAATGCGCCGAAAGCGTGTCGGCCCGGCCGGAAGAGCTGCATCTGCTGGCCGCCAACGGCCTCTTGGATGCCGGGCCGGACGGCCGGCCGGCGGGCGAGACGGTCATGCTCGCGCGCGGCAAAGGATGCACGGCTTGCGGCAAGACCGGATACAGCGGGTGGTGGACGGCGACGTGGTCATGCACGAGCATTTCCGCTTCCGCGGCAACCTGTACGTCAGGGGCAATTTGCAGGTGATCGGGTCGGTCAACGTCGACGGCACCATTTTCGTGGACGGCCATGCGGATTTGAAACGCGCGAAAGTCATCAACGACGACCCCGGCTGGGCGGAAAAGCCGCTCATTTTGCTCGTCTCGGGCAATCTGACGTTCTCCGACAGCCGGCCGGACGACGAACCGGTCAAGCTCCGGGCGTTTTTCTACAGTCTGGAAAACATCCAGCTTTACGGCGTTCAGACGAAACTGGACATCCGGGGCGGCGTGCACGGCCGCGACGTCACCCTGAACGCCGTGCGGGAGAGCGAAGCGAGAACGGATCCGACGTATGACGGCGGGCCTTTGCCGGGGGAAAGGGAGTACTGGTTCACGCCGACGCACGAACAGCTCAACCTGGGGCCCGAATACGCCAACTTGCAGATCCGTTATGACGACATGCTTTATCTCGATCCGCCCGTCGGCATTCCCGTCACGGAACATGTCACCATATTTTTCAAAAAGAATTGAGGGGGATGGGGGACATGGCTTTGCGTTTTCTGATCGTCGACGACACGCGATTCATGCGCCTCATGCTGACGGACATTCTGCGAAAGCTCGACCATGAGGTGGTCGGCGAAGCCGACAACGGCCACAAGGCGATCGAGCTGTACAAGGAACTGAGGCCCGACATCACGTTCATGGACATCACGATGCCGGAAATGGACGGCATGGAAGCGATGGAACAGATCCGCAAGTTCGACCCGAATGCGGTCATCATCATCTGTTCGGCGGTCAATCAGCAGGATTTGGTGGAAGGGGCGTTGAAACGGGGGGCCAACGATTACGTCGTCAAGCCGTTCAAGCCGAAACAGATCCGGGAGGCCATCGAAAAATACGTGGCCGAAAAACAAGCCAGGGACACCTTGCGGCTTGCCGCGGAAGAGGACGCCGACATTTTCGCCGGAAGATCGCGTTCGCTGTTTGACGGCCGGTCTTCCGCGGACCTGTTCCGCGCGCCGCAGGCTGACCGGGAAAAACCGTCCGTGTCCGCGGGCGGATTCGTCCATCCGCCGGAAACCGCGGTTCCCCTGCCGGGAACGAACGCCGGAACCCGGATGATGCAGGCGGCCGAGACGGCGATCGACGCCGGGAAAGGCGGAGCGGCCGGCATGCCAAGCGGAAGCGGGGATTTCGTCCTGCTCCGTGCGGATCCCGTCGCGCATGACGCGAACGGACAGGGAAAGAGCGCCGTTTCCGGAGCCAAAGAGCCGGGCTGGACGGTCGTCCGCGCCGAACCGGAAATCAATCGCCAGGCCGTGCCGCTCCGAGAAAAGGTGTCCAGACTGGCCGGTGTGCAGCCGGAAAACAGGCTCGATCTGGAAACGGCCGACGGGGAGCGTGTCCGGGAGCCGCTTCAGGACGGCGGCGGGACGGAAACGGTTTTGGCGGAACCCGTTCAGACGCCGTTCCCGGAGGCGCATGAAACGGTGCTCGATGCCCCTTTGATGAATCATGTCCCGCCGGTGCAGGAAGGGTCGGAAACCGGGGAGGCCGTGCATGCCGCGGCCGATTCCCCGGCTCCCGCATCCGCCTGGGAACCGATTTTGGCGGACGAGCCGGCGTTTCCGGAATCCTCGGACGAGGCGGCGGTTCCGCCGGAAGGCGCGGGGAAACCGGCGGCCGCCTCCGGAAGGGGCGGCAAACTGAAAAAAGGCTTCGCCTGCAGCTGGAAGGACGAAGTGGAAGGACGCGAAATCGAGTACCGCGCCAATATTTCGCCGGAAGATCCATATGTGGAGATCGAAAACGGGGACGGGCAGCGCCTCAAAATTTCCGTCGCCTCCCTGCAGGAACTGCTCGTCTGGATCCGGGACGTCGTTCCGGGCGCGTTTTATGATTGATCAGGGGATGATGGTTGCCAGCATGGACATGCTGAAAAACGCGATGATCTTCTGCACTGGCGCCACCGCCGGCGCCTTCCTTTCCTGGGTCGGTTCCAGATGTTCGCCGGGGGAACCGGCGGTGTCGAAGCTGTACTGGTCGTACCCGGTGATCGCCGTGTTGTCCGGCGTTTCGTACTGGCTGATGTTTTCGGAAGACCGGGAGCTTAGCGAGTGGTTTCCCGGTCTTGTGCTTCTGTCCGTCCTGACCGTGCTGGCCGTCAGCGACCTGAAGTACCGTCTGCTGCCGGATGCGGTCACGGTTCCCGCCATGGCCTTTTTCGCCCTCTGGCATCTCCTGCTGCCCGTTTTGCCTTTTTGGCATCATGTGCTGGGATTTTTCGTTGGCGGCGGCATTCCGTTTCTGGTATCATGGATAGCCGCAAGACTGAACAAACCTCCCATGGGGGGCGGGGACATCAAGCTGCTGGCCATGCTCGGCCTGGCGCTCGGCGCCGAACGGGTCGTCCTGGTGCTGCTGGCCGCTTCGGCGCTGGGCGTGGCGGCCGCCTTTTTCCTGATGGTGACGGGGAAATTGGAGAGAGGCCAGTTCGTCCCCTTCGGCCCGTCCATTGCGGCGGCCGCCGTGCTGTGCTGGTTTTTCGGGCAGGACTGGCTGCAATGGTATTACGACTTTTTCTTCTGACGGACACCCGCCGGGCGGTTGTCAGCTTGCATCGTCAAAGCAAGCTTGGGGAGATGCGGACATGTCGATTCAACGGCCGCTGTGGACGGAACATGAAGGGGGCATCGTGCAGATCCGCGTGCCGCTGCCGTTTCCCCTCCGCTGGGTCAACGCCTATCTGCTGAAGGACGAGGAAGGGTGGACGGCGATCGATCCGGGACTGGGCGACGGCGCTTCCCGCGAAGCGTGGTTGGCGGCCATGCGGGCCATCGGCATCGGGCTTCGGGACATCCGGCAAATCGTGCTCACCCACCATCATCCCGATCATCTCGGGCTGGCGGGCCGGTTCCAGGAAGCAAGCGGTGCGCCGGTTTTTCTTTCGCCGGAAGGCGCCGTCCAGATGCGGGAGCTGTGGGGAGACGGGCAGCCGATGACGGAGAGGCTCCTTCACCTGTTTGCCGTCCATGGCATGGACGATGCGATGCTGGCGAACATGCGGGAACACCTCGAATCCTTCGTGCCCCTCGTGTCTCCGCTTCCGGACGTGACGCCGCTTCGGCCGGGCGTCACGTTCGCCATGGGCGGCCGCGGCTGGCATGTGCTGGAGGCGCATGGCCACGCCCGCGGCCAGCTTATGTTTTTCGACCGGGAGAGCGGCGACCTCATCTGCGGCGATCAGGTGCTGCCCGCCATCACGCCGAACGTGAGCGTGCTGCCCGGGCATGGCGACGATCCGCTTGGCGAATTTCTGGACAGCCTGAAGCGGCTGGCCGGACTGCCCGCCGGCCGGACGTATCCCGGTCACCGGGAGCCGTTTGGCCGTTTTTCCGAACGCTGCCTGGACATCATCCGGCACCACCGGGAGCGCCTGGAACGCCTGGCCGCCTTGGCGGACGAGCCGGCGACGGCCTGGGACGTGTGCATCCGGTTTTTCGGCCGGGACCTGTCCGTGCACCAGCTCCGGTTTGCCATGGGCGAGACGCTGGCGCATCTGGCCTTTCTCGAGAAAAAGGGCGAACTGGTCCGGCTGGAGGAAACGGGCCGGGTGCGCTGGGTGCGGCGGAAGGCGTAGGGGCGTCTTCCGGCTCCGCGGGCGGCCGGCGCAAGACCGGACGCCGGTCACTCGAATCCGACGCTGCGATGGGCGATCCGGCTGCTTGCCGCCGCGGCGATGGCCCCGACGATGTCGTCCAGAAACGTGTGGCAGCGGGGACCGTCCTTGCGGTTCAGTTCCGTCAGGATGCCGGGCTTCATTTTGTCCACGTAGCCGAAATTGGTCATGCCGATGCTGCCGTACACGTTGACGATGGACAGCGCCAGCACTTCGTCGCAGCCGTACAGCCCCTCGTCGTGGCGGATCATGTCCTGCAGCGGCTGCAGCAATTCCCCCCGTTCCGCCAGCATGTCCAGCTGGATGCCCGTCAGCACCGCGTTTTGCACTTCCCGCTTGGCCAGCACCTTCTCCACGTTTTCCCTGCACAAGTCCAGCGTCAAGTCCGCGATATAGTCTTTCTGCAGAAAATAGACAAGCCGGGCGATGTCGTCCAGCGACACGCCGCGCTCCTCCAGCAGCCGGGACGTCGCCTCGGCCACCTTGCGGCTGTCCAGAAAATACGCCATGCGGCACCCTCCTTTTCGAAAATGGGACCCCGTCCCCGCCGGAGAGACAAATGCCGCGTTCCTCCGGCCGGGCCGGCCTTCGGGCATGGGACAAATCCGGTATAAATACAAGCCGGGCTCGTATACATAGTACTACATGAACGAGAAGGAGGTCTCAACAAAAATGAGCCAGCTTCGTCATTGGCGCCGCAGGGCGTTGGCGGCTCTCGCGGCCGCGCCGCTCGTCCTTTCGGGCTGCGGCTGGTGGGGGGCGGACGAGACGGGCGGCCAGATCGATCCGCCGGCTGTCGACTATGAACTGGATGCGGGGTTCGGCACGGAATGGGACAGCCTGGAAACGGCGGCCATGCCCGCGCAGGGTGAGGAAGCGCCGGTCACCCTGTACTTCGAAGACGGCGACGGCCACGTGGTGCCGCTTTCCGTGCGCATTCCCTTCGAGCCGGGCATCGCCAGGAAAGTGCTGTCCTGGATGGTGGAAGGCGGCCCGATGGACGGACGTCTGCCGGAAGGGTTTTCCGCCCTGCTGCCCCGGGGCACGGAAGTGCTTGGCATGGACATCAGCCCGGACGGACTGGCGGTGGTGGATTTTTCGCCGGCTTTCGCCGATTACGACCCGGAGGATGAGCGGAAAATTCTCGAGGCTGTCACCTGGGCGCTGACCGGCTTCGACTCGATCCAAGCGGTGCAGATCTGGGTCAACGGCTTCCCGCTGAAAGAAATGCCCAAAAACGGCACGCCCCTCGATGAACCGCTGACCCGGGCCATGGGCATCAACGTGGAGCCGGATCCCGGCGTCCACCCGTCCCTTGCCATGCCGGTGACCCTGTACTTCCAGGAACAGTCCGGCGATCTCCTTTATTATGTGCCGGTAACCCGGCTGATCCGCCATACGGACGACGCGCCGATGGCCGTTCTCCGGGAACTGGCGGAAGGGCCCGCTCCCGATTCCGCCCTGCACCCCGTGCTGCCGGCGGGCACGGAAGTGTTGAACGTGGACGTGCATGACGACACGGTGCTGGTCAATTTCGGTCCGGGCCTGCTGGACGATGACTTGTATCCGGTGACCGGCGAGGCGCTCGAAGCCGTTGTGCTGTCGCTTGCCGAGCAGACCGGCAAGCCCAAGGTGCAGATCATGGTGGACGGCAAGGCGGGCGTGACCGTCGGAGAGGAACGCCAGTTTGCCAAACCGGCGCAAAAACCGGCGCAGATCAATCCTTACGCCATCTGAACGATCTGAAGGATCCCGGGATCTCCGGACCGTTCCGCCTCAAGAACCCGATGATGGGAACGCCAGTGTCGGGCGAGATGATCGAAGGTGCCGATCGTCTCGCCCGAAATGCATCCATGCCGACCGATCCGGCTTGCCAGACCCCCCGGCCGGCCCGGCGGTCCGCGGCGTGATTTTGCTTGCCGGGTTTGGTATGATAAGGGAAGTGTATCTCGAGCCGGGAGGTTTTTGCGTTGAGGACAGACGGTCGGAAGCCCGACGAAATGCGCCGGGTGATCATGACGCCCCATTGCAATCGCTACGCGGAAGGTTCCGTTTTGATAGAATGCGGGCATACCCGCGTCATCTGCACGGCCACCGTGGAAGACAAGGTGCCGCCCTTCGTGAAGGGCACGGGCAAAGGATGGGTGACGGCGGAATATGCCATGCTTCCCCGCGCCACGCAAATGCGCAACCAGCGGGAGTCGGCCAAGGGACGGCCGTCGGGACGCACGATGGAAATCCAGCGGCTGATCGGGCGGTCCCTCCGGTCCGTGGTCAATCTGGAGATGCTCGGCGAACGGACGGTCACGCTGGATTGCGACGTGATCCAGGCGGACGGCGGCACCCGGGTGGCTTCCGTCACCGGCGCCTTCGTGGCGATGGCCCTGGCCATGCAGAAGCTGGTGGACGAAGAAAAATTGCCGCAGCTGCCGGTGACCGACTTTCTCGCATCCGTGAGCGCCGGCATCGTCAACGGCGAGGCGTTCGTCGACCTGACGTACGAGGAAGACTCCCAGGCGCAGGTGGACATGAACGTGGTCATGACCGGCTCCGGCGAGTTCGTGGAAATCCAGGGAACCGGCGAGGCGTTCCCCTTCTCCCGGGAACGCCTGGATCAGCTGCTGGCCCTGTCGGAGTCGGCGATTCGCGGCCTGATCGATTTGCAGCGCCAGGTGCTGGACGCTTCCGGCGTCCGGATCGGGGGGGACGGCGCGTGACCGGGTCCCCGGAGCGGCCGGTGCTCGTCGTCGCCACCACGAATCCCGGCAAAGTGCGGGAATTCGCCCATGCCTTCGGCGAGCTCGGATTCGACGTCAAAAGCCTCGCCGATTTTCCTCCCGTTCCGTCCGTCGAGGAAACCGGCGACTCGTTCATGGCCAACGCGGAACTGAAAGCCCGCGCCGTGGCCGGACGGCTCGGCATCGCCTGCATCGCGGACGACTCGGGACTTTGCGTGAAGGCGCTCGGCGGTGAACCCGGCGTCCGGTCGGCGCGATATGCGGGCGAACCGGCCGATGACAGGAAAAACATCGCCAAATTGCTCGCCGAACTGGAGAAACGGGGCGCCTCCTTCGATCCGCCCCCCGGTTTCCCCCTGGCGCCGGGCGTCCGGCTCATCAGCGAAGCGGCATTCGTCGCGGCCCTCGTCTATTTCGATCCCGCCGACGGCACGCTGCTCCGGGCGGAGGGCACGTGTCCGGGCTATATCGCGGACCGGCCGAGGGGGACGGGCGGGTTCGGATACGATCCCGTCTTCTATGTGCCGGAATACGGCCGCACGATGGCCGAATTGTCCATCGCGGAGAAGCAGGCGATCAGCCACCGCGGACGGGCGATCCGCCTGCTCGTCAGCCTGATGTCACGGACACGCGGTATGTCCTGAACCAATGATCCAGCTGGATCAGCCAGGCCATGAGCTGCGGGCCGCCCATCAGCTGGCCGAACCAGGGCGCGTCCATGGCGCCCCCGCCGGCCCGGAAGAGCCCGATGATTTTTTCCCGGTTGATGAACGGAACGAGCGGACCGCCATCGTCGGCCAGCACGTCCAGCAGCCTTTTTTTGAGGGCGTCGGTATAGGCGGGGTTGTGGGTTTTCGGAAACGGACTTTTTTTCCGCTGGAGCACGTCTTCCGGCAGCACGTCCTTGAGCGCCAGGCGGAGCAGGCCTTTTTCCCGGCCGCCGGCGTTTTTCATTTCCCAGGGCACGTTCCAGACGTACTCGATCAGGTGGTGGTCGCAGTAGGGAACGCGCACCTCCAGGCCGACGGCCATGCTCATCCGGTCCTTGCGGTCCAGCAGGGTTGGCATCCAGCGGGTCAGGTTCAGCCAGGCGATCTGCCGCAGCCGGGCCCGCTCGCCCGTTTCGCCGGGCAAGAGGGGCACTTCCGCCAGCGCCTCCTCGTACCGCTGCCGGACGTACCCTTCCGGATCGATCCAACGTTTTGCTTCTTCTGACAGAATCGCCGTCCGCACCGGCAGGGACACCGACCACGGGAACGTGCCGGCCTCCACCAGATCGCGGCGGTGGAACCAGGGGTAGCCTCCGAAGATTTCATCCGCCGCCTCGCCGGACAGGGCGACGGTCACGTGCTTGCGGATTTCCCGGCAAAACAGAAGGAGCGACGAATCGACATCGGCCATGCCCGGCAAGTCCCGGGCCGTGACCGCGTCGGTCAGGGCGTCGACCAGCTCCGGCGTGTCGATTTCGAAATTCCGGTGATCCGTGCCGAGATGGTCCGCCATGCGCCGGACCCAGGGCGCGTCGCTGGCCGGCTGGAAGGCGGTCGCCCGGAAATGCCGGTCATTGCCGACGTAGTCGATGGAGAAGGTGGGCACGGCGCCGAGCCCGGACCTGCGGAAATGATCGGCGGCGAACGCCGTCAGCGCGCTGGAATCGAGTCCGCCCGAGAGCAGCATGCCGATGGGCACGTCGGACACGAGCTGGCGCTCGACCGCATCCCGCAGCAGTTCCCGGACCCGGGCGGCCGTCGCCGTCTCGTCGTCGGGATGCTCTCGGCTTTCCAGCCGCCAGTACGTGCGGACGGTCAGGCCGCCGCGGTCAACCCGCATCCACGACCCCGGCTTCAGTTCCCGGATTTGTTCGAACACGCCGTGTCCCGGCGTCCGCGCCGGGCCGATGGCAAACACTTCCGCCAGGCCGTCCCGTCCGACGCGGGGCGACACGAGCGGATGGGCCAGAATCGACTTCAGCTCCGATCCGAACAGGAACGTGCCTTCCCTGGGCAGCGAATAAAAAAGCGGCTTGACGCCGACCCGGTCCCTCGCCAGAAACAGGCTTTCCTCCCGGACATTCCACACCGCAAAGGCGAAAATGCCGTTCAGCCTGTCAAGCGATGCTTCCCTCCACTCGATGAAGGCGGAAAGCAGCACTTCCGTGTCGCAATTGGTGGCGAACCGGTGCCCCCGCGCCTTCAATTCTTCCCGCAGTTCCGCCGTGTTGTACAGCTCCCCGTTGTAGACGATGACCCACTCCGTGCCGTCCGCCCGGCGGATCATCGGCTGCGCGCCGTTTTCGGGATCGATCACGCTGAGCCGGCGGTGGCCGAGGGCGCATGGTCCGCTGATCCAGACGCCGGAGGCGTCGGGGCCCCGGTGCGCCAGCGATTCGGTCATCTGTTCCAGCACGGGCTGGCGCAGGGCCAGCGGCTCGTTCCAGTCGATCCAACCGGTGATACCGCACATGCTTTCTCACCTCCATGACACGAGATTATGCCGGTCGGCCGTCCGCCATGTCTGTCCCCGCCATTGAGGATGAATCTCAATTTCAAATAATAATTATTATTTTAGAATCATTATTGATTATTTCCCCGGAGTGTGCTACGATGGAAATACGGAGGGGAGAAGGATGAAAGCGGAAACGGTCAACTGCCCGCTTCTGGAATGGGTGCAGACGGAATACGGAACCCGCGGGACGCAGACCGATCGCGCCGCCGGACTGCGCCGGACCGGCCGCACGCGCTTTGCCGGCTTCAGACGAAAGGCCGCGCGGCTGGCCAGGCACGGCGAACTGATCGCCGCCCTGGCCAGCGGCGCGCTGACGGCGTTCGGCTGGCTGCTGTCGGAACTGGACTGGAAAACGGCGTCCGTTTCCGTTTTTTTGGCCGCCTACGCGATCGGCGGCTTTGCCAAGGCCCGCGAGGGGATGGAGGATACGATCCGGAACAGGCGGCTCAATGTGGAGCTGCTGATGATTTTGGCGGCCGCCGGCTCGGCCGCCATCGGATATTGGACGGAAGGCGCGCTCCTCATTTTCATTTTCGCGATGAGCGGCGCGCTGGAGCAGTACGCGACGGACAAAAACCGGCGGGAACTGACGCGGCTGATGGCGCTCAAGCCGGAAACCGCCTGGCTCATCAGGGACGGCCGGGAGCGGAGGGTGTCCGTGAAGGCTCTCGCCGTCGGGGACCGGATCCGCGTGAAGCCCGGAGAACGGGTGCCGGTGGACGGGCGGATCGTCGATGGCGTCACCGCCGTCGACGAATCGGCCATCACGGGGGAATCGATTCCCGTCGGCAAATCGCCCGGCGACGAGGTGCTGGCCGGCACGGTAAACCTGCGCGGTTCCCTCGTGGTGGAAATGACGAAGCCGAGCGGCGAAACCCTGTTCCAGAAGATCATGGATCTGGTGGAAAACGCGCAGAGCGAAAAGCCGCCGTCCCAGCAATTTCTGGAGCGTTTTGAAGGCCCCTACGTGAAAGCGGTGCTGGCGGCGACCGGCATCCTGCTGGCGGTTCCGCCTCTCGCATTCGGATGGCCTTTCAGCGAGGCGTTCTACCGGTCGATGGTGTTTCTCGTCGTGGCGTCGCCCTGCGCTCTGGTGGCTTCGGTCATGCCGGCGACGCTGGCAGCCATCGCGGGCGGCGCGAAGCGGGGCATTCTGGTCAAGGGCGGGGTCCATCTGGAACATCTTGCCCGGGTCAAGGCCGTCGCCTTCGACAAAACGGGCACGCTGACCGCCGGCCGGCCTGCGGTCACCGACGTGATCGCGCGGGATGATTTGGACGCGGATGAGCTTGCGGCCCGGGTGGCGCTCCTGGAGCGGCACTCCGGCCATCCGCTGGCGGCGGCCATCGTCCGCCATGCGGCGGAAGGGCCCGCCGGCCGCATCGCGGAACGCCTGCCGGCGCCGGAAGCGGTGGAAGACATCGCCGGGCTCGGCGTGAAGGGCGTCATCGGGGGCGATGTCTGGATGGCGGGCAGCGCGTCGTTCGTCGGCCGGGGAGAAGCGGAATCGTTCGCGGGAGGCGCCGCCGGCCGGCTGGCGGACGAGGGCAAGACGCTGGTGTTCGTCCGGGACGGACGCGGCATCGCCGGCCTGATCGCCCTGAAGGATGAACTCAGGCCGGAAGCGGCGGAAGCGGTGAGACGGTTGCGGGAAGCCGGCATCCGCACCGTGATGCTGACCGGCGACCGAAAGCAGACCGCGGCGGCCATCGCCGGGGAAAGCGGCATCGACGAATTCGCGGCGGAATGCTTGCCGGAAGGCAAAGTGCGGGAGCTCCAATCCCTTCGCCGCCGCTTCAAATCCGTCGCCATGGTGGGCGACGGCATCAACGACGCGCCGGCCCTGGCCACGGCCACCGTCGGCATCGCCATGGGCGGCGGCACGGATGCCGCGCTGGAAGTCGCCGACGTCGTGCTGATGAAGAACGACCTGGTCAAAATCGCCGACGCCATCCGCCTGGCGAAGCGGATGAACCGCATCATCCGGCAAAACATCGCCTTTTCCGTCGCGGTCATCCTGCTCCTCATCGCCGCCAATTTCGCCCAGTCGCTGGCGCTGCCCGCCGGCGTCATCGGCCACGAAGGCAGCACGATCCTTGTCATCCTGAACGGACTCCGGCTGCTCAAGTCGTGACCGGTGCGGCAGGCGGCAATCGGCGGTCCGCGGCGGGCTTCGGGGATTGCCGGACCAGCAAACGCAAAAAACCACCATGCGCGCGGAAGCCGCATGGTGGTTTTTTCATGCAAGGATTTCGCCGTCTGGCATCAGTCCGTCCCGCCCGCCGGCGCGTCTTCTTGCCGCCTCGGACGGATTGCCACGGTGCAGCGGGAAACGCAGACGAGCCGGCCCCGGTCGTCCGTGATCCGGATGTCCCACACCATGGACGTGCGCCCCTTGTGCAGCGGCACCGCCACGGCGGTCACCCGGCCGTCGGCGACGCTCCGCAGATGGTTGGCGTTGATTTCCATGCCGAAGGCGAGCTCCCTTCCGGCATCCAGGTTGGCGGCCGTTCCGAGGCTGGCGGCGGTTTCGGCCAGGGCCAGGGAAGCGCCGCCGTGCAAATAGCCGAACGGCTGCCGGGTGCGGTGATCGACGGGCATCGTGCAGACGACCCGGTCCGGGCCAAGCTCCGCCGTTTCGATGCCGAGCGCTTCCATCAGCGTGCCGCGCACGTCCACGTCCGTTCCTCCTTTTCGGCAATGAATCCGTTTATGCCGCCGTGCCGGCTTTAAGAAACAGGAAGCTTTCATGTCATGCGGGGAAAAAGAAACCGATGACGAAACCGGCGCAAAGCAGCAGGCCGAACAGCGTGTTGAGCTGGGCGGTCGATTTCATCGCCGGCATCATGTCGACGGCCGTCTCTTTTCCGATGAACCCCCGCACGGCCCGCACCGCCTTCGGCACGGCGAGCAGCACGAGCAGCGTCCAGGGGGTGATGAAGCCCGCGATCGCGAGCAGGCCGATCCAGGCGAAGGCGGCGGCGAACATGGCCGCCAGGAGGCCGATCGATTTCGGCCTGCCGAGCAGGACGGGCAGCGTCCTGCGGCCGTGGGAGGCGTCGCCGTCCCGGTCCCGGATGTTGTTGGACAGGTTGATGGCGCCGATGGTGAGGCCGAGGCTGACGGAGACGCAAATCGCGGTCGCGTCCAGGCTGCCGGTCTGGATGAAATAGGCGATCAAAATGATGACGGGGCCCATGAACAGACCGGAAAACAGCTCGCCGAACGGCGTGGATGAAATCGGCAGCGGTCCGGCGCTGTACAGATAGCTGACGAGGATGGAGACGGTGCCGGCGAGGGCCACCCACCAGGAACTTTCCGCGCAGATGTAGATGCCGAGAACGACGGCCAGCCCGTAGAAGGCGAAGGCGAGATTGCGCACCGTCTTCGCGGGCACGCCGTCGCGCACGATGGTGCCGCCGATGCCGACGGACTGTTCGTTGTCCAGTCCCCGGACGTAGTCGAAATATTCGTTGACCATGTTGGTGGCGGCCTGAATCAGGAGCGAGGCCAGCAGCATGGCGAAAAACAGGTCCGCGCGGACGCCGGCGGAAAGGGCCATGGCCGTTCCCGCGAACACGGGAATGAAGGACGCGGTCAGCGTGTGCGGGCGGATCATGCGCCACCACATGTTCGGTTCTGCGGTTTGCAAAGCGGGTTGCATGGCGGTCTCAGCCTTTGCTTTCATTTTTTTGAAAAACGAAAAGACCCTATCCGGTCAAGTCCAGTTTAGGCGAACGGTGAAAACGTGTCAACGGAGAGGGCTCGGCGGTTTCGCGGGCGGGGCGGCGCACGTTTCGAAGCGGCGGACGGGAAGCGGATTCCCAGGCGGCGCCATCGAGAACCGGGGAGGGGCCGGGACGGACCGGCCGCCGGCAAACAGGCCGACCGGCCACCGGCGAACAGGCCGTTGACCGGCCGGCCGCCGGCGGACCGGCGTTGACGGTGGTCCGCCTTGCAAGGTATGCTAAAGACAGGCTTTCTGCGACAGAAGAGCAAGGGTGAAACCGACATGACGAATCCACCGATGGCGTCCGCAAAGCCGGCGGCCGTCCTCCGGGGCGGGAAAGCCGTGCTCGCCAGCACGGTGAAGCCGGTGGAATGGACGGACCCTGCCGTCTTTTTTTCGCGTTTTGGCCGGCTGTTCACGGGCAGCCGTTTTTTCTGGACGGAGCCCGGCCGGCGCCTGTCGCTGGTCGGTTTCGGCGAAGCGTTCCGCATCGAGTCGGAAGCGGGTGAAGGCCGCTTCGCGGAAGCGGACCGGAAATGGCGGGCGGCGGCCGCCGCCGTGGAAATAAACGGTGAGGCGCCTCCCTGCACCGGGCCCGTCCTGTTCGGCGGATTTTCGTTCGACCCGGCCAGCATCCGGGAGCCCCTCTGGCGGCATTTTCCGTCCGCGCGGCTGACGGTTCCCCGGTATTTGCTGACGGTGCGGGACGGCCGGGCGTGGCTGACGGAAAACCGGCTCGTGCCGGCAGACGGCGACGATGGACGGTCCGGCCGCAGCGATCCGGCGGTCCTGCCGGGGCCGTTCGGGCCGATGCCGCCCGATGCGGGCGAATCCGCGCCGCCGGCCATCCTCCGCGCGGAGGAGCAGCGGCCGGACGAATGGAAGGCGGCGGTGGCACAGGCGGCATCCGCCATCCGCGCCGGCCGCCTGGACAAGGTGGTGCTGGCCCGGCGGCTGACGCTCAAGGCGGACGGGCCGTTCCGGCCGGAACCGGTGCTGAGGCGCCTGCTGGCGGAACAGCCCAACACGTACGTGTTCGCCATCGAGAGCGGCGGAAGCTGCCTGATCGGGGCGACGCCGGAACGGCTCGTGAAAAAAACCGGAAACCGTCTGGCGACGGTGTCGCTGGCGGGTTCGGCGGCGCGGGGCGCGACGCCGGAAGAAGACGACCGGATCGGCGCGGAGCTTGCCCGGGACGGGAAGAACATGCTGGAACACGCCCTCGCCGTCGGCATGATCCGTTCGGTGCTGGCCCGCTACTGCACGGACGTGCGGCTTCCGGATGCGCCGCTTTTGCACAAACTGAAAGACATCCAGCATTTGCTGACGCCGATCGAGGGGGACGCCCGCGGGGACGTGTCCCTGTTCGACGTGGTGGAAGCCCTCCACCCGACGCCCGCCCTCGGCGGCATGCCGAAAACGGACGCCCTGGCCATGATCCGCGGCATGGAAAGCATGGACAGAGGCTGGTATGCGGCGCCCATCGGCTGGATCGACTGGCGGATGGACGGCGAGTTCGCCGCGGCGATCCGCTCGGCCCTGCTGGCGGGAAACGAAGCGGTGCTGTTTGCCGGGTGCGGCATCGTGGGCGACTCCGATCCGGATGCGGAACTGACCGAAACCCGGCTCAAATTCCGGCCGATGCTGTCGGCGCTCGGCGCCTTGCAGGAAAAACGCGGGGAGGGAGCGACGTGAGCGGTCAATCGGCGGGCCAGACGCTGGCCGTGGCGGCCCTGCTGGATGAACTGGCGCAAGGGGGCGTCAGGCATGCGGTGGTGAGCCCGGGCTCCCGCTCGACGCCGCTGGCCGTGCTGGCGGCGGAACATGGAGGCCTGACCGTTTGGCTGAACATCGACGAACGGTCGGCCGGTTTTTTTGCCCTGGGATTGGCGAAGGCGACAAGGGAACCGGTGGCGCTCATCTGCACGTCGGGAACGGCGGCGGCCAATTACTGGCCGGCGGTGGCCGAAGCCAGCCTCGCCCGGGTTCCCCTCGTCGTGCTGACGGCGGACCGGCCCCATGAACTGCGGGACGTTGGCGCTCCGCAGACGATCCTGCAGGCCGGCATGTACGGCCGGCATGTGAAGTGGGACTTCGACCTGCCGGTGCCGGACGGCACGGCGGTGCTCGTGCGCCACGCCCGGACGGTCGCCGCCCGGGCCGTGGCGACGGCCCGGGAAGCGCCGATGGGGCCCGTCCATCTGAACGTGCCCCTGCGGGAGCCGCTGCTGCCGGATCTGGCGCTGCCCCGGCTGTTCGAGGCGGAACGCGGAGCCGGCCGCCCGGGCATCCGGGTGACGGCGGGACGGCGGCTGCCGGACGAAGGACGGATCGCCGGCCTTGCCCGGGAACTCGCCGGCGTCCGGCGCGGGCTGATCGTCTGCGGTCCGATGGACGAACCGGGATTTTCCGAAGCCGTCGCCGATTTGGCGCGGCGGCTCGCATGGCCGCTGCTGGCGGATCCGCTGTCCCAGCTCCGGTCGGGGGAAGGGGCGGCGGCGGTCATCGACGCCTATGACGCCTTCCTGCGGGACGGGCGGACGGCGGAGGCGCTGAAACCGGAAGCCGTGTTGCGCTTCGGGGCGATGCCGGTGTCGAAGGCGTTCCAGCAATATGTGGAGCGGCACCGGGATTGCCGGCACCTGGTGGTGGATGCCGGCGGCTGGCGGGAGCCGACCCTGTCGGCGGACGAGATGGTGCACGCCGATCCGGTGCTGTTTTGCCGGCACCTGGCGGCAGCGCTGGACGAACGGAACGGTCGCGGTGCCCGGCCGGAAGACGGCGGCACGGGCCCGGACGGCGGGCAAGAAACGGGCCCGCCGGAAGCGCCGTCCGCGGACTGGCTCGGCCTGTGGCGGCGCATCAACAGGGAAACGCGGGCGGTGCTGGAACGCGCGGGCCGGGAACAGGCCGGCGAGCCGCCGTTTGAAGGACGGGTGTTTCTGGAGCTGCGGGAGCTTCTGCCGCCCGGCGCGGCGCTCGTCGTCGGCAATTCCATGCCGGTTAGGGATCTGGACGCGTTTTTCGGCAGCCGCCCCGAACCCGTCCGCATCGCCGGCAACCGGGGCGCGAACGGCATCGACGGCCTCGTGTCCACCGCCCTCGGTTTCAGCGCCGCCGGGATCAAGACGGTGCTCGTGATCGGGGATCTTTCCTTCTACCATGACATGAACGGCCTGCTCATGGCGAAACGCTGCAAGCTCGACCTGACCGTCGTGCTGGTGAACAACGACGGGGGCGGCATTTTCTCGTTCCTGTCCCAGGCGGCGCTGGACGAATCCCGTTTCGAGGCGCTGTTTGGCACGCCCACCGGCCTGGATTTCGCCCACGCGGCCAGGCTGTATGGAGGCGAGCATGCCCGGCCGGCGGACTGGGACGGCTTTCGCCGCGCCTTCGCGGACGCCATGGACGCCGGCGGACTCCGGATCATCGAAGTGCGGACGGACCGGGCGGCCAACGTGGAGCAGCACCGCCGGGCGTGGCGGGCCGTGGCGGAGCGGCTGGCCGGCATCTTGTGAAGCGGTGCCATTCGGCTCGGCGGCATCGCGGCCAAGCCGGCAGGGGAGGGTGCGACATGCAATCGGCTTTGACGGTGAAGGAACGCCGCTATCGGCTGAACGGCCTGTCATATCACGTGGAGCTGGCCGGCGAAGGACCGCCGCTTCTCCTGCTGCACGGATTTGCGGGCAGCGCCGCCATCTGGCGGCCGTTCCTGCCCGAATGGGCGAGAAGCCGCCGGATCGCGGCCGTCGATTTGCCCGGCCACGGCCGGACGGACGTGCCGCGCAATCCGGCCCGCTGCAGCATGGAGAACGTGGCGGCCGACCTGTGCCGGCTGCTCGACCGGCTGTCCATCGGCAGGACGGCGGTGCTCGGCTATTCGATGGGCGGCCGTCTGGCGCTGTCGCTGGCGATGCTGGCGCCGGAACGGGTGTCTGCGCTCGTCGTCGAGAGCGGTTCGCCGGGGATCGCCGACGCCGGGGAGCGGCAGGCGCGGGCGCGGCAGGACGGCGAGCTGGCGGCGCGCATCGAGCGGGATGGCATCGGGGCGTTCGTCGACCATTGGGAAAACCTGCCGCTGTTCGCTTCCGCCAAGCGGTTGCCGGCTCCCGTCCGGGAATCGCTCCGCCAAATCCGGCTGGCCAACCGTCCGGAAGGCCTGGCCGCCAGCCTGCGGGGCATGGGCACCGGCGTCCAGCCGTCCTGGTGGGACCGGCTGCCGTCCCTCGCCGTGCCGGTGCAGCTCATCGCCGGGGAGCTGGATGAAAAATTCGTGCGCATCGCCGAACGGATGCAGGCGCTTCTTCCCCGCGCGCGCCTCGCCGTCGTGCCGGATGCCGGCCACCTCGTGCACGTGGAGAAGCCGGAACTTTTTGCTACAATAGTAAGGGATTTTTTGGACTCGACGGACAAGGAGGCGTGACCGATGCCGAAGCCGGCAGTGCCCTGGGTCAAGCGGGGCGATTACGAGGACATCATTTATGAAACGTACGAAGGGATGGCCAAAATCACCATCAACCGCCCGGAAGTGCGCAACGCGTTCCGTCCGAAAACGGTGATGGAAATGATCGACGCCTTCTCGCGGGCGCGGGACGACCGGGACATCGGCGTCATCATCCTGACCGGCGCCGGGGACCAGGCGTTCTGCTCCGGCGGCGACCAGAAGGTGCGCGGCCATGGCGGCTACGTCGGCGACGACGAGATTCCCCGCCTGAACGTGCTGGATCTGCAACGGCTCATCCGCGCCATTCCGAAGCCGGTCATCGCCATGGTGGCGGGATACGCCATCGGCGGCGGCCACGTGCTGCATGTCGTGTGCGACCTGACGATCGCGGCGGACAACGCCGTGTTCGGCCAGACCGGCCCGAAGGTGGGCAGCTTCGACGGCGGCTACGGCGCCGGCTATCTGGCCCGCATCGTCGGCCACAAGAAGGCGCGGGAAATCTGGTACCTGTGCCGCCAGTACAACGCGCAGCAGGCGCTGGAGATGGGGCTGGTCAACGCGGTGGTGCCCCTCGAGCAGCTGGAAGAAGAGACGGTGAAGTGGTGCCGTGAAATTCTGGAAAAAAGCCCGACGGCCATCCGTTTCCTGAAGGCGGCATTCAACGCCGACACCGACGGCCTGGCCGGCATCCAGCAGCTGGCCGGCGACGCCACGCTGCTCTTCTACACGACCGACGAAGCGAAGGAAGGCCGCGACGCCTTCAAGGAGAAGCGGAAGCCGGACTTCGGCAAATTTCCGCGGTTCCCGTGATCGGGACGGAAATGGCGCTTTTGGCGGAAGGAGCATGACCGATGCGCATGACCCATTGGCTGGACAAGCGGGCAGCCCTGACGCCCGACCGCATCGCGCTCATGGACGGCGACGGCGCGGCGGTGACGTTCCGCGAGCTGCGGGAGCGGGCGCGGTTGGCGGCGCGGCGCCTCGCCCGGCGCGGCCTTGCGCAAAACGGGATGGCGGCGGTGCTGTGCGGGAACGGCCTGCACGTGCCGCCGCTTTTGCACGCGGTGCACTATCTCGGCGCCGTCTACATGCCGCTCAACATCCGGCTCGCCCCCGCCGAAATCCGCTTCCAGCTGCTGGACGCCGGCTGCCGCCTTCTGATCTGTGACGACGCCAACCTGCCGCTGGCGGAAGCGGTGCGCGGGCTCGTGCCGGACGTCCGCATCGTGCGGGCCGGCTCGCTTCTCGGCGGCGGACCGGAAGACGGAGGCGGGGCGGGCGGAAGCGGCACGTGCCGCAACGGAGCGCCGGCTGCATCCGGCTTTGCGGAAAGGGCCGAAACGGACGGCGGAGAGGCGGCGTTGCCGGAAACGTGCGAAATCGACCTGGAGGCCGCCAGCACCGTCATGTACACGTCCGGCACGACGGGCCGCCCGAAAGGGGTCGTCCACACCTTCGGCAACCATTGGGCGAGCGCCGTCGGCTCGGCGCTCAATCTGGGTCTGGACTGGAACGACCGGTGGCTGGCGGTGCTGCCCCTGTTCCACGTCGGCGGCCTGTCCACCCTCATGAAGAACGTCATCTACGGCATGCCCGTCATCCTCCACGACCGGTTCGATCCCGCCCGCGCCAACCGGGCCATCATCCGGCACGGCGCCACCATCGTTTCCGTCGTGTCCCAGATGCTGACCCGCATGCTGGACGATCTGGGCGACGGCCGGTATCCGGACACGCTCCGCTGCGTCCTGCTCGGCGGCGGCCCGGCGCCCCGGCCGCTCCTGGAGCGGTGCAGGGAGAAGGGCGTTCCCGTGTTCCAGACGTACGGGCTGACGGAAACGGCTTCCCAGGCGGCCACCCTGGCGCCGGAATACGCGCTCGCCAAACTGGGGTCGGCGGGAAAGCCGCTGTTTCAGACGGAACTGAAAATCGTGACCGACGGCCGCGAAGCCTCCCCCGGCGAAGCCGGCGAAATCGCCGTGCGCGGCCCGAACGTGACGCCGGGATACTGGAACAATCCGGAAGCCACGGCGGCGGCGATCCGGGACGGGTGGCTCTTGACGGGCGACATCGGGTACGTCGACGGGGACGGCTTCCTGTACGTGCTCGACCGGCGCAGCGACCTGATCATTTCCGGCGGGGAGAACGTGTACCCCGCGGAAATCGAGGCGGTGCTGTGCGGGCACCCGGACATCGCCGAGGCGGGGGTGTGCGGCGTGCCGGACGAGCGGTGGGGCCAGGTGCCCGTCGCCTTCGTGCGGCCGAAGCCGGGAGCGCGCCTGACGGAAGACGACGTCAAGCGGCATTGCGCGGAACGTCTGGCCCGTTTCAAACAGCCGGTCCGCGTGCATGTCGTGCCGGAGCTGCCGCGCAACGCCGCGGGGAAGCTGCTGCGGCGCGAACTCGTCCGGCTGCTGGGAGACGCCGCGGAGTGAACCGGGCCGGAGACGGGACGAAATCGGGGAATGCGGGGTGAAGCCCAATGAACATCCGCCGGATTGCGCTGCACCACATCAGGCTGCCGCTCAAGGCGCCGTTCGCCGCTTCATACGGCACGTACACCGAACGGGAAACGATTCTCGTGGAAATGGAAGATGACACCGGCGCGACCGGATGGGGCGAATGCGTCGCCTTTGCGGAACCGTGGTACAGCGAAGAGACGGTGGAGACGGCCTGGCACGTCATGGGCCGGTTTCTGGTTCCGGCCGTGCTGGAACGGCCGGTCGGCCATCCGTCCGAGCTGGCGGACCGGTTCGCCTTCGTGCGGCGGAACCGCATGGCCAAAGCCGGACTGGAGCAGGCGTGCTGGGACCTTTATGCCAAAAGGAACGGCCTTCCGCTGGCGAAGGTGCTCGGCGGCGTCCGGCACGAGGTGGAAGCGGGGGTGGCGGTCGGCCTGCAGGACGGGACGGATGCCCTTCTGGCCGCCATCGAAGGCTATCTGGCGGAAGGCTACCGGCGGATCAAAATCAAGATCAAGCCCGGCCTCGATCTGGAGCCGATCGCCGCCATCCGCCGCCGGCACCCCGATCTTCCCCTCATGGCGGACGCCAACTCGGCCTACACCCTGGACGACATTCCCCGGCTGAAGGCGCTTGATGCCTTCGACCTCCTGATGATCGAGCAGCCGCTGGATGCGGACGACATCGTGGATCACGCCGTCCTGCAGCGGGAGATCGCCACGCCGGTGTGCCTGGACGAAAGCATTGCGGGAGCCGCCGACGCCCGGCGGGCGCTCGATCTCGGCAGCTGCCGGATCATCAACGTGAAGGCCGGCCGGGTCGGCGGGCTTGCGGAGGCGAAACGGATCCACGACCTGTGCGAAGCGCGCGGCGTTCCCGTCTGGTGCGGCGGCATGCTGGAGTCGGGCGTCGGCCGGGCCCACAACATCGCGCTCGCTTCCCTGCCGAATTTCACGATTCCCGGCGACCTGTCGTCCTCCTCCCGCTATTGGCACCGGGACGTCGTGCACCCGGACGTGACGGTGAAAGACGGCAAAATCCAGGTGCCGGACGGACCCGGCATCGGGTTCGACGTCGACCGGGAGTTCGTGGCGCGCATGACGGTCCGCCGGGCCGCGTTCGGCTCCGGTCCGTCGTGAAACGGCGGCCGAGTATGCTCCGTACACGAACACCGATGTTGAAATCATGATCGTGGCGCGCCGCCCGCAAGACGCGGCAGCCGGACCCCCCGCATGCCAGGCATGCGGGTTTTTTTGTCCGACGGAACGACCCGTTCATGTTGCATCCGGCGGCTTACGGCTGGCGCGTGTTTCCGGGTCTGCTGCTGATCGCCGTCACTTATGCGCTGCTGCCCCGGAAAGCGGACGGGGCCCGGGTGTTTCTGCTCATTTTCGGTTTTCTGCTCGTCCGGGACGCCATGACGCCCGCCGGTTTCTGGCGGCTCGGCGTCACGCCGGCGACGGTGTGGCTCCGGTTTGCCGAAAGCCCCCTCCTGCTTCTCGTTCTCGGCGCTGCCTCCCTGCTGGCGACATTTTTCATCTTGTCCATCAACCGGAACGGATTGAACCGCCGCATTCGCTGGTTCGGCGAAAAGCCGGCCTGGTCGGTTGCGGCCGGCATCCTCGGCGCCCTGCTCGTGGCGGGGCCGTTCCTGCTGTCCTACTGGTTTGTGCCGATCGGCGAAAGGGGCGGTCCGGTCCCGGCGCAGCTGCTGCCGGCGCTTCTCTTTTTTGCGCTGGCCGGCAACACGCTTGAAGAACTGCTGTTCCGGGGATATGCGCAGGGGCTGTTCGAAAGGAAGACGGGACCGTGGCGGGAAGCGTTCCTGTCCGGTTTTCTGTTTGCCGCCGGGCACGTCTTTCTGTCCGCCACCGTCACCGATCTCGGTCCCTTCGTCCTCGTGTTCACGCTCCATGAAGGGCTCGTGTGCGCCATCGTGCGGATGCGGCACGGCGTCGCCGCTTCGGCGCTGGCCCACGGGCTGGCCATCTTCCTGCTCGCGGCCGGGCTGATCTAGATACCGGGATGCTTGGCCTCGCGGTCCGAACCTCGTCGAAATATGGCTGAAACAATGCCGGGTTAAGATAAAGTGATCCGCATCCCGGATGACCCACCCGAGCATTGGCCAAAAGGAGATGGACGAGGATGATGACGGAACCGAAATCCGGATCGGCCGCGCATCCGCTGGCGGACATTCTGGACGGGACGGATGTGCGGGAGATCGAACCGTATCTGCAGGAACATGCCTATTCGGACGGGGACACGATCCTGGCGCAGGGTCAGCGGGGCACCCGGTTTCACATCCTCGTTTCCGGCGAAGCGGACGTGCTGGTGAAGCGGGAACTCGAAGTCCCCGTGGCCCGCTTGCGCAAGGGGCAATTTTTCGGCGAAATGTCCTGCCTGACGGGAGAAGCGGCCAGCGCCACGGTGAAGGCGGCCGGTTCCGTGCGCACGGTGTCGCTGTCCCGGGAAGGCATGCTCCGCCTGATGGACGTGCGCGCCTCGTTTCGCCGGCACATGCTGCAGGCGATGGTGCGGCGCATCCAGGAAACGAACCGGCGGGTCGTGGATGAACACGCGCGGAGCCTGGTCGTCGGCGAACAGCTGGCCATGGAACGCGAAACCCGGTTCGGCGCGTACATTGCCGGCGAACGGCAGGCGGACCGCCTGCTCGTGCCCATCCAAACGCAGTCCCGGACGGATGGTCCGTTCTGGATCATCGGCGAGGAAGGCACGGGGCGGAGCCATACGGCCTATGAAATCCACAAGCGGTCGGCGCGCGGAGGAAAGCCGTTCGTGATCGTGGACGGTCCCGGCCTGGACGAGGACGATTTCCGCATCAAGCGCCGGGGGGCGGAAGGGGGCACCATCCTGGTCCGCCGGGCGGACCGGCTGGCCGCGGAGCAGCGCGCCCGGCTGGCGGACATTTGCGGGTCGTCCGTGCGGCTGATCTGGACGGGCGCGGAGCCGCCCGGGAAAGAAGACCCGCCGGCCGCCGTGCTCAGGCTTGCCCCGCTCAGGGAACGGAGCGAGGACATTCCGGAACTCGTATACGAATTTCTCCGGCGGGAACGCGTCCCGGATCCGGCGAACGCCATTTCCCGGGACGCGCTGCGGCTTCTGGCCGCCTATCCGTATCTGCGGGGCAACGTGGCGGAGCTGGCGAAAGTGGTCAGCCGGGCGGTGGCGCTCAGCAACGGCCGGCAAATCATGGCCAGCCACCTGCGGTTCGGCGGCATGCGGAAACCGGGGGAGCGGCCGAAGGTGGGGCTGGCCCTCGGCAGCGGGTCCGTGAAAGGGGCTGCCCACGTCGGGGTGATCAAAGTGCTGGAAGAAGCCGGCATCCCGATCGACTGCATTGCCGGCACCAGCGTCGGCGCCTTCATCGGCGCACTGTACGCGGGCGGCCAGCCGGTGGCCAATTTCGAACGCGTGCTGCCGACGGTGCGCTGGCGCCAGCTCCTGAATCCGGCCCTGCCGCCGGCGGCCCTGGCCGACAACGGGCCGATGGCCCGGTTCGTCGAACGGTTCATCGGCCCGGTCCGCTTTGACGAATTGAAGATCCCGTTCGCCGCCGTCGCGGCCGACGCCATGACCGGCGAAGCGTGCATTCTGAACCGGGGCCAGGTGTCCCGGGCCATCTGCGCGTCCACGGCGATCCCCGGCGTCATGAAACCGGTCCTGCACGAAGGACGGCTCATGATCGACGGCGGGGTGGTGCATCCGGTTCCCGTCGCCCTGTGCCGCAGCATGGGGGCGGATCTGGTCATCGCCGTGGACGTCAGGGCGCCGGCGTCGATGCGCCGCAAACCGGGGAATCTGGTGGCGGCCATCCTGAACACCATCGACATCATGAGCGAGAAAATCGTCCAGGAAGAGCTCCAGCTGGCCGACGTCGTGCTGAAACCGCAGCTGGAACTGCACGAATACACCTTCAAATCGTCCGGCGCCTTCATCCGCAGGGGCGTGGAAGTGGCGCGGCAGTCCCAGGCGGACATTTTGCGCCTTTATCACCAGGAAGCATAAAAAAGGAATTTCGCCCGCCATGTCGAAAAAGGGAGGACACAAACGAACGGCCGCCGGGCAGCGCGCGAGATGCGCCTTGCGGGCAGCGGCCGCCGGCGGGGGGCGGAATCGTGCACAAAATCTTGATCGTGGAAGATGAACCGGACATCGCCAGGGTGCTGCAGGCGTATTTGGCCAAGGCCGGGTTCCGGGTCGAGTCGGCGGGGGACGGGGCCGCGGCCATGCGGCGGTTTGACGCGTGGACGCCGTCCCTCGTGCTGCTCGACGTCATGCTGCCGGACACGGACGGCTGGCAGCTGCTCGCCTGGATCCGGGAGCGGGGCGCCTGCCCCGTCATCATGCTGACCGCGATGAGCGATCTGGAAAGCCGTCTGGCCGGCCTGAACGCCGGGGCGGACGACTACATCTGCAAACCGTTTGTGGCCGAGGAGGTGGTCGCGCGGGTGCAAGCCGTCCTGCGCCGGCTGCCTCTTGTTGCTTCCGGCAAGGTGGCTGCTTTCGGCCGTTTGCGGGTCGATCTTGCCGCCCGGGAAGTGACGCTGGCCGGCCGGCCCGTCCCATTGGCGCCGCGGGACATGGATCTGTTTTTGCTGTTTGCCTCCCACCCGAACCGGACGTTCGGGCGGGAAGAACTGATTTCGGCGGTATGGGGCGCGGATTACGCAGGCAGCGACCGGGCCGTCGACCTGTCCGTCAACCGTATCCGCCAGGCGCTGGGCGATTGGCCCGCGGAAGAAGGGGAAATCGCCACGGTTCGCAGATGGGGGTACAAGTTCCGTGTCCGGCGCTGAGCGGAGAAGTTTGCTGAGGTATTGGTCGGTCCGGTATTTTTTTGTCGTGGTGGCGAGCATGGTGCTGGTGGCGACGGCGACGCTCGTTTCGGTGAACCGGGTTCATGTGGAAACCCAACGCGACGCCCTCGCGACGTTCGCCCGGGCCGTGGCCCAGGAACCCATCGCGCCTGGTGCAACGCGGGAAGCCGAATGGCAAGCCGCCCTGCGGCGCGGATTGGAGGAAGCCGGCTTCCCGCAGGACCGGCCCGTCGCCTTCCTGCTGGACGAAGCCGGGCATGTGGTGCGTCAGTCGCCGGAGCGTCCCGGCCGGGAAGCGGAGCTCGTTCTGGCGGCCATGGCGGTGGAGCCCGGGGCGTACGGGATCGTGCAGTGGATCGAACCGGTGCCCGGCTCCGGCCGCAGCTGGCTGGCCGTTCTGGAACCGCTGGAACAGGGAGACGCACCGGCGCTTGCCGTCGCCGCGATGCCGCTGGAGAGGATCATGCCGGCGGTCGAACGGTTCCGGCTCGTCCGCCTCGCCGGCACCTTCACGGTGATCCTTGTCGGCTGGGGGATCGTCTATCTGATGACCCGGCGGTTTGTCGCCCCGATCCGCGCCGCCGCAGACGCCGTTCGCCGGATCGCGGACGGCCATTACGACGTGAAGCTAAGCCGCGACGGGCGCCAGCCGAAAGAAATCGCGGAGCTGATGGATGCGTTTGCCGACATGGCCGAACGGCTGCGCGAGCACGAGGCGCTCCGCCGCCAGCTTCTGGCCGGCGTCACCCATGAGCTGCGCACGCCGATCACTTCCGTCAGCGGCTTGCTCCAGGCGGTGCGGGACAAGGTGGTGACCGGCGAAGAGGCGGAACTGTTTTTGCACAATGCGCTGAAGCAGGCGGACCGGCTGCAGAAACTGGTGGATGACCTGCTCGAATTCAACCGGTTCGCCGCCCAGGAAATCACCGTCCGCCTGGCGCACGCCAACCTGTTCGCGCTGGTCGGCGAAATCGTCCACCGCTGGCGCGCCGGCCAGGGGGAGGCGGCGGACGGATTGTCCATCGGGCTCGAGGCGGACGAAGCAGAAGACTGGAGCCTGTGGACCGATCCGGAGCGAATCGAGCAGGTGCTCGTCAATCTTCTCAACAACGCGCGGGATGAAATGCCGGAAGGGGGCTCCATCCGGATCGGGCTGGTCCGCGAAGGGGATGCGTTCCATGTCCATGTGACGGACACGGGAGCCGGCGTGCCGGAAGCCGAGCAGCCCCATCTGTTCGAACCGTACTATCGCGGCGAACGGAAAAAGCGCCGGATTCGCGGCCTCGGGCTCGGCCTCCCGTTCAGCCGGCTGATCGCCCGCTCGCTCGGCGGGGACCTGGTTCTGGCGAAAAGCGACGGGCGGGGCAGCACGTTCACGCTGATACTGCCGCGCGAACCGCGCTGACGCGGCAAGCCGTTCCGGGATGGACCGAAAAGGCCGAAGGGGGGCAATAGCAGAAGCGGGCATGCAAAAAGCCGCCGGTCCGGCGGCTTGTTCCGTCATAGGCATGGCCTCCCAGGAGGGATTCGAACCCCCGACCGACGGCTTAGAAGGCCGCTGCTCTATCCTGCTGAGCTACTGGGAGAAGGCATAAAAAAAGCGGGTGAAGGGAATCGAACCCTCGCCTCAGGCTTGGGAAGCCGGCGTTCTACCATTGAACTACACCCGCATGCCATATGGTCGCTGTCTCGTCAGCAGCGTCCCGGGACAGGCCTTCAGCCCGGGCGCTTCCGGAGCGGACCTTCTGCCGTCCGGCGAGCAACCATTATGGTAGCACAGCCTCGCCAGAAAATCAACACGGGCTTTTGGCGCCCGCCGGGTGCGCCTTTTGCGCCATGCTCCGGATGGCTTGTTCATGCTATAATAAAACCCGCATGCCTGGAACGCGGGGTGATTCCCATTCGCCGGGACACAAAGGATTCCCGTCATGAACGGGTGTATCTGCTTCCCAAAACGATCGACTATTATCAGGAACAATTGACCCGGCTGCTGGAGGAGGAGCGGTTCGCCGAAGCGGCGGATCTTTTGGCTTTCCTGCTGGCGTGCCGGACGGACGACGCCATCACGGTGGCGGAATGGCAGCGCCTGTACGACTGGCTCGCCGACTTCGCCGGTGAAGGCCATCCGGCCGCCGGCGGCCGCGGCATCGAGGAAGGAACGGAAGGCGAAGACGCGGCGAGCGAGCAGGATTTGCGGATGCGGCGCCTGGCCGCCAAAGCGTCGGACCCCGCCTATGTGGAACGGCTGCTCGACATGCTGCGGCATGAAACCGATCTGGAAAAGAAGCTGCTGGCCGTCGACCAGCTGGCGCTGGCCGACCACCCCGGCGTGGATGCCGCCCTCGCCGCCTGGCTGGAAGGGGCGAGGCTGCATCCGCTGCTGCAGTTCCGGGTGTTGCAGACGCTGAAACGGCGGGGCGTGCCCGGCACGGTGGTCCTCGAGCGCGGCGGCGGGACCGTCGAGCTGGCGATCGCCGACACGCCGCTGTCGATGGACGAATTTCCGGCCGCCGTCCGGTCGGTGCCGGACATGGTCCGCCGCGCTCTGTCGCTGACCGATCCGGGCATGGCGCCATTTGCCGCCGGCGTTTGGCAAGATTTTCTCGCCTGCGTGTACGGCACGAACCTGTACGGCGCCCTGGCGGCGATGACCGGCCGGGAGGCCGCGGTCTGGGCGGCCGGGCTGCACGAATTTCTGGTCTTGTCGGTGACGGGCGAAGACCCGGAGAAACCGGTGCTGCCTTTTTATAAATTGAAAGAAACGGACGCGAAGGCGGTGCGCGCGAGCCGGAACGCGCTCCTAACCTGCATGCGGAACCCCTACGGCCCGTTTTGACGCCCCCGTGCCGTGCGCCGCGGATCAGGCGCGAAGGCCGCCCGGTCCATCGGCCGCTTCTTCGCCTCCCGGACGGCCGGACCCGCCGGCTTCGTCCCCCGTCCTCCGTTCCACGCTTGAATTCGGCAAATTTTGTGTTTATAATGGAGTGGTTATCATGACCGGCAGAAACCATTTCGCAACGGCAACCAGCCGGCAGGCGGACGGAAAGTGCCGGCATGCCGGGCAAAAAGTTGGAGGGACGGCATACAATGAAAGCAACGTGGGAAAAAATAGAGAAGAACACCGGTGTTCTTGAAGTCGAAGTGGATGCGGAACAAGTCAACGCCGCGCTGGACCGGGCATTCCGGAAAGTCGTGCGCCGGGTGAACGTGCCGGGATTCCGCAAGGGCAAGGTGCCCCGTCCGATCTTCGAAGCCAGATTCGGCGTGGAAAGCCTGTACCAGGACGCCATCAACGACCTGCTGCCGGACGCCTACGAACAGGCCGTGAAGGAAACCGGCATCGAACCGGTGGACCAGCCGGACATCGACATCGAGCGCTTCGCCAAAAACGAGCCCTTCGTGTTCAAGGCGAAGGTGACCGTCAAGCCGGAAGTGACGCTCGGCGCATACAAAGGGCTTGAAGTGACGGAGAAAAGCACGGAAGTGACGGAAGAGGAGCTCGGGCAGGAGCTTCGGCGCCTGCAGGAGCGCCACGCCGAGCTGGTCGTGCTGGAGGAAGGCACCGCCGAGAAGGGCGACATCGTCGTCATCGACTACGAAGGCACCATCGACGGCGAGCCGTTCGAAGGCGGCAAGGCGGAGAAGCAGTCGCTGGAACTCGGATCGGGCACGTTCATCTCCGGATTCGAAGACCAGCTTGTCGGCATGGCCAAAGGGGAAGAAAAGGACATCCACGTCACGTTCCCGGAGGATTACCACGCGGAACACCTTCGCGGCAAGCCGGCCGTCTTCAAGGTGACCGTGCGGGACATCAAGCGGAAAAACCTGCCCGAGCTGGATGATGAATTCGCCAAGGACGTCAGCGAGTTCGAAACCCTCGAGGAATTCAAGGAAGACCTGAAAAAGCGCCTGAAGGAGCAAAAGGAACGGGAACGGGACCTGAAGCTCGAGGCGGACGTCATCGAAAAGGCGGCGGCCAACGCGGAAGTGGACATTCCCCCGGTCATGATCGAAACGGAAATCGACCGGATGGTGCGGGACTTCGAAAACCGGCTGCGGATGTCCGGCATGAACCTGGAGCTGTATTACCGGTTTTCCGGCCAGGACGAGGCGGCGCTGCGGGAGCAGATGCGGGAAGAAGCGGCCAAGCGGGTGAAAAGCTCGCTGGTGCTCGAAGCGATCGCCAAGGCGGAAAACGTCCAGGTGGATGAAGAGGACGTCAACCGGGAACTGGAACGCATGACCGAGACGTACCGCCAGTCCGTCGAGGAACTGCGCGCGATCATCGAACGAAACGGCAACATGGACGATTTCAAGGCGGACCTCCGCATCAAGAAAACGGTCAAGTGGCTTGTGGAAAACAGCAAACGGACACCGGAAGTCGCCTGACGAACCGCCGGCATGAACGGAAGGCACGCGATGGCCGCGTGTCTTCTTTTTCACCCGCGGAACATGCCGCGCCGGCGCGCCGCTTGGGCATCGGAAGAAAATTGGCTTTGCAGACCGAACGTGTTAAAATGGATTCAGACGAAGACCGAAACGGAGTGGGGAACAATGAGTTTGGTTCCGATTGTCGTGGAGCAAACGAGCCGCGGCGAACGATCCTATGACATCTATTCCAGGCTGCTCAAGGATCGGATCATTTTTCTTGGCAGTCCGATCGACGACGAAGTCGCCAACCTGGTGATCGCCCAGTTGTTGTTCCTTGCTGCCGAAGATCCGGAGAAAGACATCCACCTCTACATCAATTCGCCCGGCGGTTCCGTCACGGCCGGGTTGGGCATACTGGATACCATGCGCTACATCAAGCCGGACGTGTCCACCATTTGCGTGGGGATGGCGGCCAGCATGGCCTCCCTTCTCCTCGCCGCCGGCGCGAAGGGCAAGCGCTACGCCCTTCCGAACAGCGAAGTGATGATCCACCAGCCGCTCGGAGGCGTGCGCGGCCAGGCCGCAGACATCAAGATCCATGCGGATTGGATCATCCGGACGAAGCAGAAGCTGAACGAAATGTACGTGGAATTCACCGGCCAGCCGCTCAAGAAAATCGAGAAGGACACGGACCGCGACTTCTTCATGACGGCTGAAGAAGCCAGGGAATACGGTCTGATCGACAAGGTGATCCATCCCTGAGCGCCCCGGTTTCCGGCGGGGCGGATGATGGCGCGCTTCACGGCCTGCCTTAACCATTATCGGAAAACAAAAGAGGTGACCCTATGTTCAAATTTAGCGACGAAAAGGGCCAGCTGAAGTGCTCGTTCTGCGGCAAATCCCAGGATCAGGTCCGCAAGCTGGTGGCGGGACCGGGCGTTTACATTTGCGACGAATGCATCGAACTTTGCACCGAAATCGTGGAGGAAGAACTCGGCCAGGACGAAGAACTGGACCTCCGGGACGTTCCGAAGCCGAAGGAAATCATGGAAATTCTGGACAGCTACGTCATCGGCCAGGAACAGGCCAAGAAGTCCCTCGCCGTGGCCGTTTACAACCATTACAAACGGATCAACAGCAACACGAAGCACGACGACGTGGAGCTGGCGAAAAGCAACATTTTGCTGGTCGGTCCGACGGGCAGCGGCAAGACGCTGCTCGCCCAGACGCTGGCCAAAATCCTGAACGTTCCCTTCGCCATCGCCGACGCCACGAGCCTGACGGAAGCCGGTTATGTCGGGGAAGACGTGGAAAACATCCTGCTCAAGCTGATCCAGGCCGCCGATTACGACGTGGAGAAAGCCGAACGCGGCATCATCTACATCGACGAAATCGACAAGATCGCCCGCAAATCGGAAAATCCGTCCATCACCCGCGACGTGTCCGGCGAAGGCGTGCAGCAGGCGCTGCTCAAAATCCTGGAAGGCACGGTCGCTTCCGTGCCGCCGCAGGGCGGACGCAAGCACCCGCATCAGGAATTCATCCAGATCGACACGACCAACATCCTGTTCATTTGCGGCGGCGCCTTCGACGGGCTGGAGCAGATCATCAAGCGCCGCATCGGCAAGAAGGTGATCGGCTTCAACACCGACGCGAGCAAGGCCGCCGAGCTGAAGCCGGGCGAATACCTGTCCCTGGTGCAGCCGGAAGACCTGCTGAAGTACGGCCTCATTCCCGAGTTCGTCGGACGGCTGCCGATCATCGCCACGCTGGAGCCGCTGGACGAGAAAGCGCTGGTCCGGATATTGTCCGAGCCGAAGAACGCCCTCGTCAAGCAATACCAGAAGCTGCTCGAAATGGACAACGTCAAGCTGTCGTTCGAACCAGGCGCCCTCGAGGCGATCGCCCGCGAAGCGATCAAGCGCAACACGGGCGCCCGCGGCCTCAGGGCGATCATCGAGAGCATCATGCTCGACGTCATGTTCGAAGTGCCGTCGCGCGACGACGTCTCCGAGTGCATCATCACGGAGAAGGCGGTGCTGGAAAAGCTGCCGCCGCAGCTGAACACGAAAAGCGACAAGAAGCGCAAGGAAGAAAGCGCCTGACGGATCCGGTCCGTGCCTGCCGGGGGCGGCGCGGACCGCTTGGATCAAACCATTCACGTTGCCGGACGCGCGCCGCCTGAGGCGCGCGTCCGGTTGCCGGAGCCTCCGCGGTTTGTTGGCCGCGGCGGTTTTTGGCATTTTGGGGGAGGATCGGAAAGCGGGATGTATCACAGGACGCAAACGAAGCCCGTCCGCGTGGGGAATCTCACCATCGGCGGCAGCAACGACGTGATCATTCAGAGCATGTGCACGACGAAGACGGCGGACGTGGAGGCGACGGTGGCCGAAATTTTGCGGCTGGAGGAAGCGGGTTGCCAGCTGGTGCGGGTGACCGTCAACACCCGGGAAGCGGCCGAGGCGATCAAGGAAATCAAGAAGCGGATCCACATTCCGCTCGTGGCGGACATCCACTTCGACTACCGCCTGGCCCTGGCCGCCATCGAGAACGGCATCGACAAGGTGCGCATCAATCCCGGCAACATCGGCCGCCGCGAGAAGGTGGAAGCCGTCGTCAAGGCGTGCAGGGAACGGGGCATTCCGATCCGCATCGGCGTCAACGCCGGTTCGCTGGAAAGCCACCTGCTCGAGAAATACGGCTACCCGACCCCGGAAGCGATGGTGGAAAGCGCGCTGTACCACATCCGCATCCTGGAGGAGCTGGACTTTACGGACATCGTCGTTTCGCTGAAGGCGTCCGACGTGCCGATGGCGATCGCCGCCTACACGAAGGCGGCCGAGCAAATTCCGTATCCGCTGCATCTGGGCATCACCGAATCGGGCCCGCTGTTCGCCGGCACGGTGAAAAGCGCCGCCGGTCTCGGCGTGCTGCTCAACATGGGCATCGGCAACACGATCCGCATCTCCCTCAGCGCCGACCCGGTGGAGGAAGTGAAGGTCGCCCGCGAACTGCTCAAGACGTTCGGCCTCATTTCCAACGCCCCGACGCTCGTGTCGTGTCCCACCTGCGGGCGTCTCGATTTCAACCTGTTCGAGGTGGCGGGCGAAATCGAGAAATATCTCGAAAAGATCAAAGCGCCGATCAAAGTGTCCGTGCTCGGCTGCGCCGTCAACGGCCCGGGCGAGGCCCGCGAAGCCGACATCGGCATCGCCGGCGGCCGCGGGGAAGGGCTTTTGTTCCGGCACGGCGAAATCGTCCGGAAAGTGCCGGAGGCGGAGCTGGTCAATGAGCTGAAGAAGGAAATCGACGAGCTCGTGCGAATCTACGAGGCGACGGGAGAGATTCCGGGCCGCAAGCGGCACGCCGGAAACCCGGTCTCCTGAATGGCGTCCGGATCCCCCGATGATCATCGGCGGCATGTCCGGCCGACGGGCCATGCATCCTGGCATGGCCCGTCGGCCGGTTTTTTTTGTTCCGGTACCGGGAGCCCATGCCGGCCGCGTCCGCTCCGCCGGTGAGGAAGGCGCCCGTTCCTTGCGCTTTGCAGGTGGTGACGCCGCGGATTCCGGCGGCCCGCTGTACTAACGCCGGTTTCAAACGGCAATACTGACAGGTAACGCGGAAAAAACTTGAAACGGAGGAGCGCGCGCCAATGAGATTCGAAGCGATCGTCATGATGGTGCAGCTGTTTTTCGCCGTCGTGATCGGCCTGTACTTCTGGGGGCAGCTGCGCAGCCAGCGGTCGAACCGGGTGGCGGTGGACCGGGATTCGCGCAGGGAAATGGAGAAGCTCCGCCGCCTGCGCGCCATTTCCCTGACCCAGCCGCTGGCGGAGAAAACCCGGCCCGTCTCCGTCGGCGACATCGTCGGCCAGCAGGAGGGCCTGAAGGCGCTCCGGGCGGCGCTGTGCGGTCCCAATCCCCAGCACGTGATCATCTACGGGCCGCCGGGCGTCGGCAAGACGGCGGCTGCGCGGGTCATTCTGAACGAGGCGAAGAAAAACCCGCTGTCGCCCTTCGGCCCGGACGCGGCGTTCACCGAAATCGACGCCACCATCGCCCGCTTCGACGAACGCGGCATCGCCGATCCGCTCATCGGCAGCGTCCACGATCCGATCTACCAGGGGGCGGGCGCCATGGGCGCCGCCGGCATTCCGCAGCCGAAGCCCGGCGCGGTGACGAAGGCCCACGGCGGCGTGCTGTTCATCGACGAGATCGGTGAACTGCATCCGATCCAGATGAATAAATTATTGAAGGTTTTGGAAGACCGCAAGGTGATGCTGGAGAGCGCCTACTACAGCCCGGAAGACCCGAACATTCCCCGGCACATCCACGACGTGTTCCAGAACGGGCTGCCGGCGGATTTCCGTCTCGTCGGCGCCACCACGCGCTCGCCCCACGAGCTGCCGCCGGCGCTTCGTTCCCGCTGCATGGAAATCTTCTTCCGGCCGCTTGCGCCCGATGAAATCGGCCGGATCGCCGCCGGCGCCATCGCCCGGATCGGCTTTCCACCCTGCCCGGAAGCGGTGGAGGTGGTGAAGCGCTACGCCGCCAACGGCCGGGAAGCGGTCAACATCATCCAGCTGGCGGCCGGACTGGCCATGAGCGAACGGCGCGACCGGCTGTCGGCGGCGGACGTGGAATGGGTGGTGACGAATTGCCACATCCAGCCGCGGCCGGACAAGAAAATTCCGCCCGCCCCCCAGGTCGGCGTCGTGAACGGCCTCGCCGTCTGCGGTCCGGGATCGGGGGTGCTGCTGGAAATCGAAGTGACCGCCGTGCCGGCCGTCCGTCCCCACGCGGGCAGGGTGACCGTCACCGGCGTGGTGGATGAAGAGGAAATCGGCGGCGGGACGAAAACGCTGCGGCGCAAAAGCATGGCCCGCGGTTCGGTGGAGAACGTGCTGACCGCCCTCCGCCTGCACGGCATCGACGCCGGGCGCTACGATCTGCACATCAACTTTCCCGGCGGCGCGCCGGTGGACGGTCCGTCGGCCGGCATCGCCGTGGCCGCCGCCATCGCGTCCGCCGTCACGGGCATTCCCGCGGACAACCGGGTGGCGATGACCGGCGAGCTGTCCATCCACGGCCGGGTCAAACCCGTCGGCGGCGTGGCCGAGAAAGTGGAAGCGGCCCGGGAGGCCGGCGCGTCGAAAGTGCTCATCCCGAAGGACAACTGGCAGGATCTGTTTGCAAGCTTCGACGGCATCGAAATCGTGCGGGTGGAAAAACTGGAGGACGTGTTCGAGCATGTGCTCGGCCGCCGTTCGCTCCATCCGGCGGCTCCGGAAAAGCCGGCGTCCGACGGCCGCGTGCCGGCCGCGGTGTCGCTGCTGCACGCCGGCGAATTGACAACCGGGCGGGATTGAGCGTCCAGCCGTGGTTCCGGCCGCCGCCGCAAGCCGCGGCGCATCCGGCTCTTCGTCCGGAGAGCGCGGCCCGGGCCGCGTTTTTCGCTTTGGACGGCACCGTGCCGCCGGGCGCGAATTGGTGTTTTGCAAACCGGTTTGCTAAAATGTTGGGAAGAGGCCGAGAGGTTGTACATCAGGAGGTGCTGACGATGGGATCCGCGAAGGGAACGCGCCGCATCCCGCTTCTTCCCCTGCGGGGACTCTTGGTTTATCCGACCATGGTGCTGCATCTGGATGTCGGCCGCGAAAAGTCGGTCCGGGCGCTGGAAGCGTCCATGGTCAGCGACAACATGATCCTCCTGTGCTCCCAGACCGACGTGAACGTTGAAGATCCCGCCGAGAAGGATATTTTCCGCGTCGGCACGATTTCGAAAATCCGTCAGATGCTGAAATTGCCCAACGGCACGATCCGTGTGCTGGTGGAAGGCCTCACCCGCGCGGAAATCGTCGAATATCTCGACAATCCGGCCTTTTTCGACGTCGTGGTGCGGGAATTGCCGGAGACGGAAACGGCCAGTCCGGAAATCGACGCGCTCCGGCGGACGGTGCTCCACCATTTTGAACATTACATCACCCTCTCCAGGAAAGTGACGCCGGAAACGCTGACCGCCGTGGCCGACATCGAGGAACCGGGGCGGCTGGCCGACGTCATCAGCAGCCATCTGACGCTGAAGATCCGGGACAAGCAGACCATTCTGGAAACGGTCGACGTCAAGGAGCGGCTCGAGAAACTGCTGGAGCTGCTCAACAACGAGCGGGAAGTGCTGGAACTGGAGCGCAAAATCAGCCAGCGGGTCAAAAAACAGATGGAAAAGACCCAGAAGGAATATTACCTGCGCGAGCAGATGAAGGCGATCCAGAAGGAACTGGGCGAGAAGGAAGGGCGCGCCGGCGAGGCCGAGGAACTGCGCCAGAAGCTCGAAGCGGCGAATTTGCCGCCGGCCGTGCGGGAAAAGGCGGAAAGGGAAATCGACCGCCTGGAAAAAATGCCCGTCGCGTCCGCCGAAGGCGCCGTCATCCGCAACTACGTGGACTGGCTGCTCGCCCTGCCCTGGAACGTCTCCACCGCGGACGACCTGGATCTGGCCAAGGCCGAAGCCATTCTGGACGAGGACCATTACGGGCTGGAGAAGCCGAAGGAACGGGTGCTCGAATATTTGGCGGTGCAGAAGCTGGTGCGGAAGCTGAAGGGCCCGATCCTCTGTTTTGTCGGACCGCCCGGCGTCGGCAAGACGAGTCTGGCCCGCTCCATTGCCCGCTCGCTGGGCCGCAAATTCGTGCGCATGTCCCTCGGCGGCGTGCGGGACGAAGCGGAGATCCGCGGCCACCGGCGCACCTACGTGGGCGCCATGCCGGGACGGATCATCCAGGGCATCCGGAACGCCGGCTCCAACAATCCGGTGTTCCTGCTGGATGAAATCGACAAGATGGCGATGGATTTCCGCGGCGATCCGGCGGCGGCCCTGCTGGAGGTGCTGGACCCGGAACAGAACAACGCCTTCAGCGACCATTACATCGAAGTGCCGATGGACTTGTCCAATGTCATGTTCATAGCGACGGCCAACGCCGTGCACAACATTCCGCGGCCGCTTCTGGACCGCATGGAAGTGCTCTGCATCCCCGGATACACCGAGCTTGAGAAAGAGCAGATCGCGATCAAGCACCTGCTCCCGAAACAGCGGCGGGAACACGGTCTCGCGGAACACCAGCTGGAGCTGCCGCGGGAGACGCTGCTCAAGCTGATCCGCGAATACACCCGCGAATCGGGCGTGCGCAACCTGGAGCAGCTGATCGCCGCCCTGTGCCGCAAGACGGCCAGGGAAGTGGTGCTCGGCGGACGGGAATCGGCGGTCATCGGGCCGGAGCGGCTGAAAGAATACCTCGGCCCCGAAAAGTTCCACTACGGCACCGCCGAACAGGAGGACCAGATCGGCGCGGCGACGGGGCTGGCGTGGACCGAAACCGGCGGCGACACGCTGACCGTGGAAGTGTCCGTGCTGCCGGGCAGCGGCAAGCTGCTGCTCACCGGCAAGCTGGGCGACGTCATGAAGGAATCGGCGCAGGCCGCCTTCAGCTACATCCGCTCGCGGGCGGAACAGTTCTGCATCGATCCCGATTTCCACGAAAAGAACGACATCCACATTCACGTGCCGGAAGGCGCCATTCCGAAGGACGGCCCGTCCGCCGGCATCACGATGGCCACCGCCCTCGTGTCCGCCCTGACGAACATCCCGGTCTCCCACACCGTGGCCATGACCGGGGAAATCACGCTGCGCGGCCGCGTGCTGGCCATCGGCGGGCTGAAGGAGAAGGCGCTGGCCGCCCACCGGGCCGGCATCCGGACGGTGCTCATCCCGAAGGACAACGAAAAGGATCTGCAGGACATTCCGGAAAGCGTGCGCAGCGAGCTGGTGTTCCGCCCGGTGGACCACATGGACCAGGTGCTCGAGATCGCCCTGACGCGAAAACCGGGCGCCGGCGGCAAGGAACCGCTTGCGGCGGGTGGGCGGCCATGATCGTCAGGAAAGCCGAGCTGGTCGCCACATGCGCGCTGTGGAAGCAGCTGCCGGAAGACGATTTGCCGGAAATCGCCCTGGCGGGCCGTTCCAACGTGGGCAAGTCGTCCCTGATCAACCGCATGCTGAACCGCCGGCAGCTGGCGAGAACGAGCGCCGTGCCGGGAAAAACGCAAACCCTCAATTTTTACCGGATCAACGATGAACTGTATTTCGTCGATTTTCCGGGATACGGATACGCCAAGGCGTCCCGCGGCGAACGCCAGAAATGGGGAAAGCTGATCGAACGCTATCTGCTGGAGCGCAGGCAGCTTCGGCTCCTGCTGCTGCTGATCGACATCCGGCATCCGCCCACCGCGCTCGACCGGATGATGTACGAATGGGCGGCCCACCACCGGCTTCCCCTCTGCCTCGTCGCCACCAAATCGGACAAGCTGTCCCGCATGCAGGCGGGGAAGCACGCGGCGCAAATCCGGCATATGCTGAAGGTGCCGGAGGCCGTGCCGGTCATTCCGTTTTCATCGGAAACCGGCGAAGGCCGCGACGCGCTCTGGGCCGTCATCCTCGAGGCGGCCGGAGAGCGGAACGAACAGCCGGATTCCCGGGCCGCCGAAGGCGGAGCGGACCTGCGGGACGTTCCGGAAGGCCGCAGGCCGTGACATGCGGCATGCGGACGGCCTCCGGGGCCATCCGGCAACCGAACGGCCGCCATTGCGTTCCGGCAACCGGACGTCTCATGCGGCATCCGGCCAACCGGCGGCCGGCGTGCACGGCCGCCGGCGCCGGGGTGACCGGCCCGCGGAAGGCGAACGCGGCGGAGGCCCGGCGGCGCATGGCCGGTCTCCTTTTTTTGGGCGTCCAAAAAAAGGTGTTGCATTTCAGGTTTGTAGATGTTATTTTTAATCTCGTTGACAACAATATAGGAACCAGGATTCACTCAGGACACCGGATTGTTCCGAGAGAAGTTCCCTCGAAGTGAATGACGTAGGTCCTAGCGGATGAAATTCAACACAATTTTATTCCTAGGAAGGGGGAAACCGGAAGGTGGAGTACTCTACTTTCGGTAGGCATGTGGCAGTCGATGCCTGGGGTGTCCGGTACGACTTGCTCAATGATGCCGATTGGTTGCAAAATCAATTGGTGGAGGCGGCGGAGATTACCGGCGCGACGGTCCTCTCGGTGCAATCGAGACAATTCGAACCGCAAGGCGCCACCGTGTTGGTGATGCTTTCGGAAAGCCATCTGTCCATTCACACCTATCCGGAAAAAGGGTTTGCCGCCATCGACTGCTACACGTGCGGTGAAACGGTGGATCCGCAAAGCGCCGTCGACAGGCTCATGGAAGTGCTGAAACCCGAGCGTGTCCACGCCAAGAAGCTCATCCGGGGTCTCGGTGAAATTTCGGTGGAGACGCCGGACATGAACAAGGTCGCCGTGGCGCGCTGAGGCGGCCCGACGGGCGCGCTTCCGAACAATCGAATACGGACCGGCAACAAACCGCGGGCACAGGCCCCGCGGTTTTTTCAATAAATTGTCCAACTTTCGGGAATGGGCGCCGAGGGCCTTGTGCTATAATAATTCTCGATTTCATATTGGAATGGCTCCAAAGGATCGCGGCACCGGACGAAGCCTGGAAAGGGGAGTTGGCCCGTGCATGTGGTCGTCGTCAGCCTGAACCACCGGACGGCCCCCGTGGACGTGCGGGAGCGGTTCGCCATCCGCGATGACGCGCTGCCAGCCGCGTTGCGGGAGCTGATGCGGACGAGCGGCATCCTGGAGGGCGTCATCCTCTCCACGTGCAACCGGACGGAAATCTATGCCGTCGTCGGAAGGCTGCAAATGTGCGTTTCCTATGTGCGGGAGTTCATGGAACGGTATTACGGCGTGCCGGCATCCTCGTTCACCCGCCATCTGCAGGTGGAGGAAGACGAGGAAGCCGTCCGGCACCTGTTCCGCGTCGCCTGCGGCCTGGATTCCATGGTGCTCGGCGAAACGCAGATTCTGGGCCAGGTCAAGAACGCCTATTTCGCCGCCCAGCGGGAGCGGGCGACGGGCACCATTTTCAACCGGCTGTTCCACCAGGCGATCACGCTGGCCAAGCGGGCCCATGCGGAGACGAAAATCAACGACCACGCCGTGTCCGTCGCCCGCGCCGCCTGCCAGCTGGCCGAGCGGCACATCGGCAGCCTGGAAGGCCGGCACGCGGTGCTCGTGGGCGCCGGCCGAACGGCGGAACTGGCCCTCCGGCATTTGAAGGGGCGGGGCATCGGCCGGATCACCGTGGCCAACCGGACCGTGGAGCGGGCCCGGCAGCTCGCCCGGCAGGTTCCGGACGGCGATGCCTGCTCGCTGGACGAACTGCCGGCCCTCATTGCCCGCGAGCAGCCGGATCTCGTCATATCCGCCACCGCGTCCCCCGGATTCGTGCTGACCCGCGATCAGCTCGCCGGGGCGCGGGAAGGGCGGGCCGGCACCCTCGTGCTCGTGGACATCGCCGTTCCCCGCGATCTCGACCCGGCCATCGGGGAACTGGCCAACACCCGGTTGTTCGGCATCGACGACCTCCGGGAGGTGCTGGACGACCATCTGGACAGCCGCCGCCGGCTGGCGGAGCTAGTCGGCGCGATGATCGACGCGGAGCTCGCCTCGTACCGGGAATGGTACCGGCTGCTCGGCATCGGTCCGGTCATCCGGGCGCTGCAGGAGCGGGCCCGCGCCGTGCACGAGCAAACGATGGACAGCCTGCTGCGAAAGCTGCCGGACCTCTCCGAGCGGGAAGTCAAAGTCATCCGCAAGCTGACCAAAAGCATCGCCAACCGGATGCTGACGGATCCGGTCAACCGGATCAAGGAACTGGCGGCGGGGCCCGGCGGCCGGGAAGCGGTGGAACTGTTCGTCAGGATCTTTGCCCTGGAAGGGGCGCTCGCCGAAAGCGGACTTTCGTTTGCCGGCATGGAAGGAGAGCCGGACGGGAAAGCGGACGCGGCCGGACGGGCGGAACCGTTCGCCCGCCGGACGGATACGGTGGCGCTGGGCGCCGGTCCTTCGCGCCCGTGAGGCCGGGCGCGCGGAGACGGACGAACCCGGCCGGCCGCACCGGCATGCGGAAGGTCCGGCCGGCAGGCTGGAAGGATGGATGGTCGTGCAGGACGGATATCCGATCGTGCTTCACCTCCGCGGCGCCAAAGTGGCGGTGGTCGGCGGCGGGACGGCAGCCGCCCGCAAAATCGGGCCGCTGGCCGGGGCCGGGGCGCGCGTCGTGGTCATCAGCCCGCGTCTCGGCCCGGAGGTGGCCGCCCTAGCGGAAGAGGGACGGATTCAGGTCATCGGCAGAACATACGGCGGCGCGGACGACTTGCGCGGCGCCGTTTTGGCGTTTGCGGCCACCGACCGGCCGGAGGTGAACGACGCCGTCCTGCGCGACGCCGCCCTCCTCGGCATTCCGGCCTGCGATGCGGGAGATCCCGGGAAGGGCGCGTTTCACGTGCCGGCGGTCATGCGGCGCGGCCGGCTCCTCATGGCGGTGTCCACGTCGGGCGCCAGCCCGGCGTTTGCCCGGAAAATCCGGGACGAACTGGAGGCGGCATACGGGCCGGAATACGCCGACGCCCTCGACTTTCTGGCGGAAGCGCGCCGACTGGTGCAGGAGCGGGTGCCGGATATGGCGGAGCGTGCGGCCGTGCTCCGCTCCCTGGCGGAACGGGACTGGCCCGCCCTCGCCCGCGGCGGGCGGCTGGCCGGCATGTCCGGGCGCCTGCTGGCGCATCTGGCGAACGCGGAGAGAATCGGCGCGGAAACGATCGACGAACTGGAACGGATGGCGGCCGGGCCCGCGGGGCCGAAGGAGCGGGACAAGCCCGGCGTCCGGTCGCCTTCCGGCGAAACGGGGCATGGATCATGAAAAAGCGCATCGTGGTGGGCAGCCGGAGAAGCCGGCTGGCCCTCGCCCAAACCCGGCAGGTGCTGCAGCGGTGGCGCCGGCGGGCCGAAGAGGCCGGCGTGGCGCTGGAATTTGACGTGCGGGAAATCGTGACGAAGGGCGACAAAATCGTGGACGTGTCGCTGTCCAAAGTCGGCGGCAAAGGCCTGTTCGTCAAGGAAATCGAACAGGCGCTTCTCGCCGGCGAAATCGACGTGGCGGTGCACAGCATGAAGGATGTGCCGGCGGAGCTTCCCGCCGGCCTCGTGATCGGCGCCGTTCCCGAGCGGGAAGATCCCCGCGACGCCCTCGTTTCGCGCGGCGGCCTGAAGCTGGCCGAACTGCCGGCGGGAAGCGTCGTCGGCACGAGCAGCCTGCGGCGCGCCTGCCAGCTTCGCGCCCTTCGCCCGGATTTGCGGGTGGAATGGATCCGCGGCAACATCGACACCCGGCTCGGCCGGCTGGAGCGGGGGGATTTTGACGCCGTTTTGCTGGCGGCAGCGGGACTGAATCGCCTCGGGTGGGCCGACCGCATCAGCGAACGGTTTTCGGCGGACGATTTCGTGCCGGCTGCCGGGCAGGGAGCGCTGGCGCTGGAGTGCCGGGAAGATGACGAACCGCTCCGGCAGCTGCTCACCTTCATCCACGATCCCGTCGCGGCGCGGGAAACGGCGGCGGAGCGGGCGTTTCTCGCGCGCATCGGCGGCGGCTGCCAGGTGCCCGTCGGCGCCTGCGCCCGGACGGTGCGGGAAGCCGCCGGAGCGGATGCGAGCGGGACGGATGCCGGACGAACAGTCGCTGGCGGGACGGGGGCCGGCGACGGAGCCGCGTCCGGGACCGATGCCGGCGGCCAGGGAGACGCCGCGGGCGGCCGCCTGCCGGCCATCCGGCTGACCGGGCTGGTGGGGGATCCCGACGGCGGGCTCATCATCCGGGACGAGCTTTCCGGCACCGATCCGGAGGAAACCGGCCGCCGGCTGGCGGAGCGGCTGCTCGAGCGGGGCGGAGAGGAGATTTTGCGACGGACGGGGATGTGAGCGATGGGAGCGCGCATCGGCAAAGTGTATCTGGTCGGCGCCGGCCCTGGGGATCCGAAACTGATCACCGTGCGGGGCCTGGAGGCGCTGCGAAAGGCCGACGCGGTCGTCTATGACCGGCTGGCCGGCCCCCGCCTGTTGAAGGAGATCAAGCCGGGGGCGGACGTCATCTACGTTGGCAAGCGGTCGGAGCGCCACACGATGAAACAGGAGGACATCAACCGGCTGCTCGTTGAACTGGCGCTGCAGGGCAAAACCGTCGTCCGGCTGAAGGGCGGCGATCCGTGCGTGTTCGGACGGGTCGGGGAAGAGGCGGAGGCGCTGGCCGCCCATGGCATTTCCTTCGACATCATCCCGGGCGTCACGAGCGCCACCGGCGTCCCGGCCTATGCGGGCATTCCCCTGACCCACCGCGATTTGGCGAGTTCCTTCGCCGTGGTGACCGGATACGAAAATCCGGAGAAGGCGGAAATGAACGTGGACTGGGCGCGCCTCGCGACGGCGGTGGACACCCTCGTCTTCCTGATGGGCGTATCCAAAATCGACCGGATCTGCCGCGAGCTGATCGCCCACGGCCGGCCGGCGTCCACGCCGGTGGCGATCATCCGTTGGGGAACGCGGGCCGCGCAGCGGACGCTCGTCGGCACCCTCGCCGACATGCCGGACCGGGTGCGGCAGACCGGCTTCAAGCCCCCCGCGGTCATCGTCGTCGGGGACGTGGTGCGCCTGCGCGACACGATGAACTGGCATGAGCGGAAGCCGCTGTTCGGCCGGCGGGTGCTCGTTACCCGCTCCGCCGCGCAGAGCGGCGAGCTGGCCGGCCGGATCGACGAACTGGGCGGCGAGCCCGTCGAATGGCCGGCCATCGCCCTGAGGGAGCCGCAGGACCCGGCTGCGGCCGCCGCCCTCGACGCCGCCCTCGCGCGGCTGGACGACTACGACTGGGCGGTTTTCACGAGCGTGAACGGCGTCGACTTTTTCTTCCGCCGGCTGCGCAGGCTCGGCCTGGACATCCGCCGCATGGCCGGGGCGAAAATCGCCGCCGTCGGGCCGAAGACGGCGGAAGCGCTGGCGGAACGGGGCATCCGGGCGGATCTCGTGCCGGAATCCCGCTATCAGGCGGAAGGGCTGCTGGACGCCCTGCTGCCGCATCTTGCGCCGGGACAGCACGTGCTGCTCCCCAGGGGGGACCTCGCCCGCGACGTGCTGCCGGAAGCGCTGGCTTCCCGCGGCATCCGCGTGACGGAAGCGGTCGTCTACGAAAACGTGCCCGGCGGACGGGACGCGGCAGATATCGCGGACCAGCTGGAAAAGGGGGCCGTCCACGCGGCCACCTTCACCAGCGCCTCCACGGTGCACAACCTGTGCGACGCGCTGGAGCGGGCGGCCGGCAAGCCGGCCGGGGAGCTGATGAAGAACACCCGGGTCGTCTGCATCGGCCCGATCACCGCGGAGGCGGCGATCAAGCGCGGCCTGGCCGTTGCGGCCGTCGCGCGGGAATCGACGCTGGACGGGCTCGTGGAAGCAACGGCGGAAGCGGTCTCCGGCTGGCCGGATGACGGCGGCGGACAGTCGGCCGGCGAAATCTGGCCGGAGGATCGCGCGGAACCGTCGTGACGGTTTCAATCGGCTGCAGGTTTTCATCATTTTCGGTACGAAAGGGCGGTTGTTCATGGCGTTTCCGGTTGTGAGGCACCGGCGGCTCCGCGGGTCGGCCGCCATCCGGCGGCTCGTGCGGGAGCACCGGCTGTCGGCGGACGACCTGATCTATCCCCTTTTTGTCGTGGAAGGCGAAGGGGTGAAGCGGGAAATTCCGTCGATGCCGGGCGTGCATCACTGGTCGCTGGACCGGCTGGAGGAAGAGATCCGGGAAACGGTGGCGTGCGGACTGTCCGCCGTGCTTCTGTTTGGCGTCCCCGATGGGAAAGACGCCTTCGGCTCCGGCGCCTACGACGACGACGGCATCGTGCAGCGGGCGATCCGCCGCATCAAGGAGTGGGCGCCCGAGCTCGTCGTCATTGCGGACACGTGCCTGTGCGAATACACCGACCACGGGCATTGCGGGGTCGTCCGTGAAGAGGGGGGGCGGGCCGTCATCGACAACGACCGGTCGCTGGAGCTTCTCGTGCGGACGGCGGTGTCGCAGGCGAAGGCCGGCGCGGACATCATCGCCCCGTCGAACATGATGGACGGGTTCGTGCAGGCGATCCGGGCCGGGCTGGACGAAGCCGGGTTTTCCCATGTGCCGGTCATGTCCTATGCCGTGAAATACGCCTCGGCGTTCTACGGCCCGTTCCGCGAGGCGGCCCGGTCGGCGCCGCGGTTCGGCGACCGCAAGACGTACCAGATGGATCCCGCCAACGTGCGGGAAGCGTTGCGTGAAGCGGAATCCGACACGGTCGAGGGCGCCGATTTTCTCATGGTCAAGCCGGGCATGGCCTACATGGACGTGATCCGCGCGCTGCGGGACGCCTTCGACCTTCCGATCGTGACCTACAATGTCAGCGCGGAATACGCGATGGTCAAGGCGGCCGCGGAGAAGGGATGGATCGACGAGAAAGCGGTCGTGATGGAACTGTTGACCGGCTTCAAACGGGCCGGGGCCGATCTGATCATCACGTATCATGCGAAAGACGCGGCAAGGTGGCTTGGGGAGCGGGACTGACGGACAACAAAAGCCCGGCGGCAAGCGAAAGGCTGCCGCCGGGCGGACGTTTGCGCCGGGCCGCTCACGAACGGATGTTGGCCAGGTTGATGGTGAAGGAATCGGGCGTCACGGTCAGGATGCCCTTCTGTTCCAGCTCGCGGATGACCATCATGATGTCGTTGCGCTTGACGCCGGCCAATTGGGCCAGCTCGTCGTAGTTGAGCACGACCCGGAGCGTGATCTGATGGCCTTGCCGGACGCCGTTGCGGTTGGCCATCAGGATCAGCTGCTTGAGCACCCGGGTGCGGGTGTCGAGGAACGTCAGGTCGCGGACGTGCTCGTTCGTATCCCGAAGCCGCTGGCACAGCTCCTGCATGATGCCGAGCGTGATGTCGAAGTTTTCGGAAAGCACCTTGTAGAAGTCTTCCTTTGATATTTTGAGGAGAACGGATTTTTCCACCGTGCGCGCGGAAGCCGACCGGGGCATCCCGTCGATCAGGGACATTTCGCCGAAGCTGTCCCCGGCCTGCATGACGGCCAGAATTTTTTCTTCCCCGTTGGCACCCGTCGTGAAAATTTTGACCGAGCCGGACACGACGACGTAAAATCCGGTGCCGACTTCCTTTTCCCTGAACAGCAGGGTCCCGGGGTCGACGAAAATGCGTTTGCAAAAGAAGGCGATGAGATCCAGCTGGTCATCGGTCAGCTTGTTGAAAAGCGACACTTTCCTCAGCAGGTCGATCACGGCGGAACACCCTTTTCGGCATGGAGTGGATTCGGCTGCCGGCCGGAAGCTCCGCTTTCCGGACGGCGGATTCCGCGCCGAACGACCGGGGTCGAACGACCTGGAATCATTTTGAAGCCTGCCTTATTTTATCATGATTCGTCGGCAATTTCGAGGGATTGTCCGAAAATTTGACAGAAGGAGGATGCGCCATGGAACAAAACCGGCGGCGGACGGACGTCCGTTCGCGGGAAGCATTCGAGGAGGCGAAAGTCTCGATTCCCGGAGGGGTCAATAGTCCCGTGCGGGCGTTCCGGTCCGTCGGGGTCGTGCCCGTGTTCGCGTCCGGCGGAAGCGGGTCCCGGATTTTTGACATCGACGGGCAGGCCTACATCGACTACATCATGTCGTGGGGCCCGCTGATCGCCGGACACGCCCATCCCGCCGTGGTGGAGGCGATCCGGGAGACGGCGGCGAAAGGCACCAGCTTCGGCCTGCCCACGCTGCTTGAGACGGAAATGGCGAAGCTGGTGTGCGAGCGGGTGCCGTCCGTGGAAATGGTGCGGATGGTCAACTCGGGCACGGAGGCGACGATGAGCGCCATCCGCCTGGCGCGGGGGTTTACGGGGCGCAGCCTGCTGGTCAAGTTCGAGGGCAGCTATCACGGCCATGCGGATTCGCTCCTCATCAAGGCCGGCTCCGGCGTGGCGACCCTCGGGCTGCCGGACAGCCCCGGCGTGCCGGAAAGCGTGGCGCGCCATACGGTGACGGTGCCCTACAACGATCTTGCGGCGGTGAAAGAAGTGTTCCGCCGCTACGGCGAGAACATCGCCGCGGTGATCGTCGAGCCGGTGGCGGGCAACATGGGCGTCGTGCCGCCGCTGCCGGGCTTTCTGCAAGGTTTGCGGGACATCACCCGCGAATTCGGCAGCCTGCTCATTTTCGACGAAGTGATGACCGGCTTCCGCGTCCATCTGAACGGCGCCCAGGGGCTGTACGGCGTCACGCCCGACCTCACCTGCCTCGGCAAGGTGATCGGCGGAGGGCTGCCCGTCGGCGCCTACGGCGGACGGCGCGACATCATGGAGATGATGGCGCCGTCGGGACCGATTTACCAGGCCGGCACCCTGTCTGGCAATCCGCTGGCCATGGCGGCCGGGCTGGCCACGCTGAAGCTGCTTGGCGAGCCGGGCGCCTACGAAACGCTGGAGAAGCGTTCGGCGCGCCTTGCGGAAGGTTTGGCCGCCAACGCCCGGGAATGCGGCGTGCCGCTGACGATCAACCGGGTTGGTTCGATGGTGTGCCCGTTTTTCACGGACCGGCCGGTGACCGACTACGCGTCGGCCAGAACGAGCGACCTGCGGCTGTTCAGCCGCTACTATGCCAACATGCTGGACGAGGGCATCTGCCTGCCGCCGTCCCAGTTCGAGGGGATGTTCGTCTCCCTTGCCCACAGCGACGAAGACATCGAGCGGACGATCGAAGCCCACCGGTCGGCGCTGAAGCGGCTCTGAGTCCCGGGGGCACGGACCTTCGGGCCCTTCGGAAGGCGGAACGCTCGGTCCCATGGCGCGGATTTCCGAGTCCGGGGCTCTGACCGGCAAGACGGGCGGACCCGCGGCAGCAGTCTGGTTGGACAGGCTGCGGCCGCGTTTTTTATTTTTGCGGGGAAAGGATATGCGGACAAATTGTCCTCATCGCGCATGTGCGGCGTGCAACAATTTATTAAAATCTCTGTCACAAAAAAGTCATTTCAAACGCCGCCCCGCCGGCTGATTCCCCCTTTTTGGGAAACTATAATGATAGATGCCGGCCTGACGGAGAAATGCCGAGAAGCAAACACAGGCCAAACAATCATGAAAACGAGAAGCTGATGCAAGATGGCATTCAACGATATCTTTTTGCGCGCATGCCGGCGGGAGCCGGTGGAGCGCGTGCCCGTCTGGTTCATGCGGCAGGCGGGCCGCTATGATCCCGACTACCGCAAAATCAAGGAGAAGTATTCGCTGCTCGAGATCTGCTCCCGGCCGGAGCTGGCCGCGGAAGTGACGATGATGCCGGTGCGGAAGCTGGGTGTGGATGCCGCCATTCTCTACTCCGACATCATGAATCCGCTGGCGCCCCTCGGCGTCTCCTTCGACATCGTGAAGGACGTCGGGCCGGTCATCGCGGATCCGGTCCGCTCCGCCCGGGACGTGGACAGGCTGAAGCCTTTTGACGCGGAAAGCGGGTTGCCCCACGTGCTGGAAACGATCCGGCTGCTTCGGCGGGAACTCGACGTGCCGCTCATCGGCTTCGCCGGCGCGCCGTTCACCCTGGCCAGCTACCTGGTCGAGGGCCGGCCGAGCAAGACGTACCGCCGCACGAAAGCGCTCATGTACGGCGAACCGGACGTCTGGTTCCGGCTCATGGACCGGCTGGCGGACGTGGCCGCCAAGTACTTGCGGGCGCAGATCGGAGCGGGAGCGGCGGCGGTGCAGCTGTTCGACAGCTGGGCGGGCGCCCTGGCGCCGGCGGACTACGAACGGTACGTGCTGCCCTCTGTGATGCGCATCTTCGACGAACTGGCGGACCTGCCGCAGCCGAAAATCTATTTCCCCGGCGTCGCGTCGGGCGAACTGCTGCCGCTGCTTCGCGGCCTCAAGGCGGACGTCATCGCGCTGGACTGGCGCATCACGATCGGCGAAGCCCGGCGGCGGCTCGGCAGCCGGTTCGCGGTGCAGGGCAACCTGGATCCGTACGTGCTGACCGCGCCGATGGAGGTCATCCGGGACCAGGCCCGCCGCATCGTGGACGAAGGCATCCGGGAGCCGGGCTTCGTGTTCAACCTCGGCCACGGCCTGTATCCCGAGGCGTCTTTGGAAAAACTGAAGGCCTTGACGGCGTTCGTTCGCGACCATTCCCGGGAGGCGCTGATGATGCGCGCCCGGACGGTCTGAAAGGAGGAGGCGTTTGGCGTGACGGCAGGCAAGATCGGGGTATTGGTCATGTCGTACGGCACCCCGGAAACGATGGAGCAGGTGGAAGATTACTATACCCATATCCGCAGGGGGCGCAAACCCGCGCCAGAGCTGCTGCAGGAGCTCATCGGCCGGTACGAGGCCATCGGCGGCGTGTCTCCGCTCCGTGCGCACACCGACGCCCAGACGGCCGCCCTGCAGCGCCGGCTGGACGAACGGATGCCCGGCGTCTTCGTCTGCCGCCAGGGCATGAAACACGCCCGCCCGTTCATCGAGGACGGGGTGGCCGCGCTGGCGGAAGAAGGCTTGCGCAGGGGAATCGGCATCGTGCTGGCGCCCCATTATTCCGCCCTGAGCGTGGGCGAATACATCCAGCGGGCGCGCGAGGCGGCCGGGCGCCACGGCATCGGCATGGCGTTCGTGGAAAGCTACCATCTGCATCCGCTGTTCATCGCGGCGCATGCCGGCCGGCTCCGGGCGGAACTGGAGCGGTTTCCCGAAGGCGACAGGGAGCGGGTGCACGTGTTTTTCACCGCCCACAGCCTGCCGGCCCGCATTTTGCAGATGCAAGATCCGTATCCGGATCAGCTGCTGGAATCGAGCCGGGCCATCAGCGAGGCGGCGGGCGTGCGGAACTGGTCGTTCGCCTGGCAGAGCGCCGGGCGGACGAACGAGCCCTGGCTCGGGCCGGACCTTCTGGAAGCGATGGAACGCCTGGACCGGAAGGCGACAAGCGGAGTCGTCGTCGTGCCGGTCGGTTTCGTGTCGGACCATCTGGAAGTGCTGTACGATCTGGACATCGAGGCCAGGGCCCACGCCGGGCGGCTCGGTTTCCGCTTTGCCCGCACGGCGATGCTGAACGACGACCCCGCCTATATCGAAACGCTGGCCGACGCCATTCTGGCCGTCCGGCCGGAGCCGGAAGGGGATGGGCGGCCGTGATGGCGGAACGGGACGCCGATGGGCGAGCGATGCGCGACGGGCGGGCGCCGCGCATCGCCGTCGTGGGAGCCGGCATCACCGGGCTGAGCGCCGCCCACCATCTGGCCGAGGCGTTCCGGCGGGACGGCGTGGCGGCGCACATCGCCGTCATCGAGGCGGCGACGGACCCGGGCGGCAAAATCCGCACGCTGCGCCGGGACGGGTGCGTCATCGAGCGCGGGCCCGATTCGTTTCTGGCCCGCAAAACGCCGATTCTCGAGCTGGCGGAGGAACTCGGCCTCACCGGGGAACTGGTCCCCGTCAATCCCGCGGCGCCCGCCAGGATCGTGCGCCACGGACGGCTCCATCCGATTCCGGACGGGATGCAGCTCGGCATCCCGACGAAGCTGATGCCGTTCCTGAAAAGCGGCCTGCTCAGCCCGGCGGGGAAAATGCGGGCGCTCTTCGACCTGGTGCTGCCGAAGGGCGGCGCCGGCGGCGACGAAAGCATCGGCGCTTTCCTGGCCCGCCGGTTCGGCGGGGAACTGACGCGGCGCATCGCCGAACCGCTCCTGGCCGGCATCTATGCGGGGGATCTGGACAAGCTGAGCCTGTTGGCCACGTTTCCCCAGTTTCGCGAACTCGTGGAGCGGCACGGCAGCCTCATCCGGGGCATGGCCGAATCCCGGCGCCGGGGGCGGCAGCCGTCCGCGGACCGGCAGGCGGCAGCCGACCGGCAGGCGCCCGCAAGCCGTCCGGCGCTGCCGGAACCGCTGTCCCGCGCCGTGTTTCTGACGTTCCGGAACGGCCTGTCCACGCTGGTGGAAGCGCTCGAAAACCGACTGGCCGGCGTCCGGTTCATGTTCGGCGAGAAGGTCGTGAACGTCCGGCGGCGGGACGGCGAGCTCCTGATCCGGCTGTCCGGCGGCGCCGAACTCGCCTTTGACGCCGCCGTCATTGCCGTGCCCAATCACGAGGCGAAAGGGATGCTGGAAAGCATCGGCACCGCCGTCCGGTTGATCGACATTCCGTACGCGTCGGTGGCCAACGCGGTGCTGGCCTTCCGGCGCAGCGAAACGGCCGGCCGGCGGGAAGCCGGCAGCGGATTCGTCGTGCCCCGCGGCGAGCCGATGACGATCACCGCCTGCACGGTGACGTCGGTGAAATGGCCCCACGCGTCGCCGGCCGATGTGCTCCTGGTCCGCTGCTACGTCGGAAGGCACGGCGATCCGCGCGGGCTGGAGCTGTCGGACGGAGAGCTGCTGCGGGCGGTGCGGGCGGATCTCGAGCGGATGCTCGGCATCGCGGCGGAGCCGCTTTTTGTGGAAATCACCCGCTGGCCCGATTCGATGCCGCAGTATCCCGTCGGCCACCGGGAGCGCATCGCCGCGTTCCGGGAAGCGCTCCGCGCCCGCCTGCCGGGGGTGGCCGCCGCCGGGGCGGGATTCGACGGCGTCGGCCTGCCGGACTGCATTGCCCAGGGCCGGCGGGCGGCCGAAGAAATCCGGGCCTATTTGTCCGAACGCGCGATGGCCGGACGGCGGGGGGCTGCGGGGCCGTGAAACGGATGGGCGAATGGCTGGAACTGGACTTGCCGGCGGACGTCTGGCGGGGAGAACGGACGCCGGAAAACTGGCTGGCAGCGCGGCTGGGCGTGCCGGTGGACAAGCTGGCCGGCATGTGCGGGGAAGGCGGCATCCGGACCGCGGCGGGCCGGGTTCGCCTCCGCCTGTTTCCGGAGCGGGATGCGGGGTTCGATCCGTGGTGGCATCCGCTGGACGTGCTGTACGAGGACGATTTCTGCCTGGTGGCGGACAAGCCCGCGGGACTGGCGGTGCATCCGGACGGCGGCGCTTCCGGCGAGGGCACGCTGGCCGGCGCGGTGGCGTTCCATTACGCGGCCACCGGCCAGCGGGTCGCGGTGCGGCACATTCACCGGCTTGACCGGATGACGAGCGGTCCGGTGCTCTATGCGAAAAACGCCTTCGCCCAGGCCAAACTGGACGAACAGATGCGGAACAAGACGATCGTGCGAACCTATCTGGCCGCCGTGGCGGGCATCCCGAAAACTCCCCGGGGCACGGTTTCCGCCCCGATCGGAAAAGACCGCCATGTTTCGGGCAAGCGGCGGGTGTCCCCGGGCGGACGCCCGGCGGTCACGCATTACGAACTGATCGAGCCGTTCCCCGCCGCCGGCGCGTCCCTCCTCCGCCTGCGGCTCGAGACGGGCCGCACCCACCAGATTCGCGTCCATCTCGCCCACATCGGCCATCCGGTCATCGGCGACGCGCTGTACGGCCGGCCCGATCCGCGCATCCGCCGCCAGGCGCTGCACGGCGAACGGCTCCGGTTCCGCCACCCGTTCACGGGCGAAGAGGTGGAAACCGTCTCGCCGCTTCCCGCCGACATCGCCCATCTGCTGGACGATCTGCGCGCGTCCGGCGGCTGAACGGGCCGGGCGTCCCGGCAGGCGGCGGCGCTCCCGCCGCGGAAAAACCAGGCATGGTTCCCCCTTCCCGCCCATATACATGGGAGAGAACAGGCATATCGGAAGGGAGGATGGAACGATTGGCCGATCAAGCGGGGCTTCGTTTTGACTTTCGCGAACGCGTCCGGCTGCCGGACGACCTGCCGGCCATCGGCGCCCTGGAGCAAGTGGAGCTGGTGCCCTTCACGGAGGAAGTGACCGGCCGGGACGGACCGCGGCTGAAAGGCCATCTGGAGCTGACGGCCGTCTACGCGGCGGAAGGGGACGGCGCGGAGCGGACGTTCACCCACCGGATTCCGGTCGACATTTCGCTGCCGGTGCGTACCGCGCCCGGCGAAGGAGCGGTCCGCGTCGAAATCGGCGAATTCGACGTGGAGGCCGCGGACGGCCGCAGCCTGGACGTCTCCGGCGTCGTGACGCTTTCCGGCCTTGCGCCGCGGCAAAGCGAAGCCGCATGGGCCGATTCCGGCGGCGTGGAAACGGCGGCGGTCCACCGGGCGGGGAAAGCCGGGAAAAAGAAGCAGGCCTCCGACGAGGTGCAGGTGATTCCAGGAGCCGAACCCGCATTGCCCGCGGACGGGTGGCCGATTTCCGGCGAGGCGCCGCCCGGGCCGGCACCCGGCGCAGGGGCGCCGGAGCAATGGGCTGGCCCCGGGGCGAACGGCGAACCGGCGGATGCCGGCGGGGATCTTCCCGCGGACGGGTGGCCGGACCCGGATGCGCTCCCGGCGTCGGCAGATCCAGGGGAAGCGGACGAGATCCAGGAAGACGCGCGGACGGAGCGTCGTTCGGATGAGCCGGCCGCGCACGTTTCCGGCGAGGCGGCGGCGCAGCTTGCCGGCGGGCCGGCGGAGCCCGCGTCCGAAGATTCGGCGGCGCTCCTGCCCGAAGAGCGGTCCTCCGAATCCCGGCCGGCGGCGGAAACGGCCGCGGCGGAACCGAAGGTGGCGTTCAAGCCTCTGGAGGAAGCCCCGGCGGACGATCTCCCGGTGGCCGGCGCTTCCCACAAAGCCGGCAATAACAACAACGAACTGGAGTGGCGCAGGCTGTTTTTGACCGGCGAAGGCGAAGAATCGTTCCGCAAGCTCAGGCTCTGCATCGTGCAGAAGGAAGAAACGATCGACGACATCGCCGAGCGCTACCGGCTGAACCCGAGGGAAATCGCGCTGTACAACCGGCTTTCCGACAGCAACCTGTCCGAAGGCCAGATTCTCTACATCCCGCCGCAGCAGCCGTGAACGCCCGTCTTCGCCGGCGGACGACGGACGCGAAAGGCCGCGGAACGCGGCCTTTTTCGTTTGGCCGGATGCGCGTCCCCGCTTGATGCGCGTACCCGCCTTCTCCCGACGGCCGGACGGCATCCCCGCCTCTCCCGCCCGTCCGGATGTTTCGGCCCGCCATCCCGTCAGTACCAATTGAGCAGAAAGCCGAGATAGCCGAGGAAAAGGGCGAACAGGATGAGCACGTCCAGCGGATTCGGAAAAATGAGGGTCCGCACGAATTGCACGCAAATGAGCGGAAACATGACGTTTTTCACCACCAGGCGGTATTTCAGCCACCACATTTTCATCCCCGTTCCACCTCCACCCCGGCATGCCGCGTTCCTTTTCCATGTTTATGACGGGCGTTTCCGCGGTTATGCTGGTTATTGACTCCCATCCGCAAGCTGGGTATGATTAGTAGAGTAAAAAAAGCGACACACGGGACGCTTTTCGTGCCTTCCGTCCTTCAAGCGGCGAAGGTTTTTTTCATAAAAACGGAGGTAGGACGATGTCTGAAACGAATGCAACGGGGAAACGGGACGCCTTGCCGACGGCCTATGACCCGAAACACGCGGAGGCAAAATGGAGCCGGCGTTGGCGGGAAGGCGGCTATTTCAGGGCCGGAAAGACGGACAAAAAGCCGTTTTCCATCGTCATTCCGCCCCCGAACGTGACCGGCATGCTGCACATCGGGCATGCGCTCGACTTTACGCTGCAGGACATCATCATCCGTTTCAAGCGGATGCAGGGATACGACGCCCTCTGGCTGCCCGGCACCGACCATGCCGGCATCGCCACGCAGACGAAGGTGGAGCAGAAGCTCAGGGAGAAGGGCGTCACCCGGTACGACCTCGGCCGGGAGAAATTCCTCGGCGAGGTGTGGGCGTGGAAGGAGCATTACGCGGACACGATCCGCTCCCAATGGGACAAAATGGGCCTGTCGCTGGACTATTCCCGCGAGCGGTTCACCCTGGACGAGGGGCTTTCCAGCGCCGTCCGCGAAGTGTTCGTCCGCCTCTACGAGAAGGGGCTCATCTATCGCGGCAAGAAAATCATCAACTGGGATCCCGCGACGCGCACGGCGCTGTCCGACATCGAGGTGGAGTACCGGGAAGTGCAGGGCAACCTGTACCATCTGGCCTACCCGCTCAAGGACGGCAGCGGCTCCGTCATCGTGGCCACCACCCGGCCGGAGACGATGCTGGGCGACACCGCCGTGGCGGTCAACCCCGAAGACGACCGGTACCGCCACCTGATCGGCAAGACGGTGGTGCTGCCGGTGATCGGCCGCGAGATTCCGATCATCGCCGACGAGTACGTCGAGAAGGAGTTCGGCACCGGCTGCGTCAAAATCACGCCGGCCCACGACCCGAACGACTTCGAGATCGGCCTCCGGCACAACCTGCCGCAGGTGCTCGTCATGGACGAAAGCGGCACGATGAATGAAAACGCCGGCCCGTACCGGGGGCTGGACCGGTTTGAATGCCGCAAAAAGCTGGTGGAAGACTTGCAGCGGCAGGGCGTGCTGGTGAAAATCGAACCCCACGTCCACCAGGTCGGCCACAGCGACCGCAGCGGCGCGGTGGTGGAACCGTATTTGTCCACCCAGTGGTTCGTGGCCATGAAGCCGCTGGCCGAGAAGGCGATCGCCGCGCAGAAATCGGGAAGCGGCGTGCGGTTCGTGCCGGAGCGGTTCGAGAAAATCTACCTGAACTGGATCGAAAACGTGAAAGACTGGTGCATTTCCCGCCAGATCTGGTGGGGGCACCGCATTCCGGCCTGGTACTGTGACGATTGCGGGGAGATCACCGTGTCGGCCAAGGACGCGGAGGCGTGCCGGCACTGCGGATCGAACCGCATCCGCCAGGACGAGGATGTGCTGGACACCTGGTTCAGCTCCGCCCTCTGGCCGTTCTCCACGATGGGCTGGCCGGACGAGCAAAGCGAAGATCTGAAGCGGTACTATCCGACGGACGTGCTGGTGACGGGCTACGACATCATCTATTTCTGGGTCGCCCGGATGATCTTCACCGCGCTGGAATTCACCGGCCGGATCCCGTTCAGGGACGTGCTGATCCACGGCCTCGTGCGGGACGCGGAAGGGCGCAAGATGAGCAAATCCCTCGGCAACGGCGTCGACCCGATCGAGGTCATCGAGCAGTACGGCGCCGATGCCCTCCGCTTCATGCTTTCCACCGGCATCACGCCGGGCCAGGACCTGAAGTTCCGCATGGAACGGGTGGAGCAGGCCCGCAATTTCGCCAACAAAATCTGGAACGCGGCCCGGTTCGTGCTGATGAACCTGGGGGACGGCGCGAACGTGGATCCGGAACCCGCCGGACCGCTCAACACGGCGGACCGCTGGATTCTGCACCGGCTGGACGAGACGGTGCGGGACGCCACGCGCCTTCTGGACCAGTACGAGTTCGGCGAAGCCGGACGGCTCCTGTACGACTTCATCTGGGACGATTTCTGCGACTGGTACATCGAGCTGTCCAAACTGGCGCTTTCCGGACCGGATCCGGCGGCCGCCAGGAGCACCCGGACCGTCCTGGTCCACGTGCTCGATCGCATCCTGCGCCTCATGCATCCGTTCATGCCGTTCCTCACGGAGGAAATCTGGCAGCATCTGCCTTTCAGCGGAGAGACGATCAGCCTGGCCGCCTGGCCGGCCGCCGGCGCGGGCCGGGAAGACGCCGAAGCCGTCCGCGACATGCGGCAGCTGATGGACATCATCCGCGCGACGCGCAACATCCGCGCCGAAATGAATGTGGCGCCCGGCAAAAAAATCGGCCTCGTCATCAAACCGGCGGACGAGGGCACGCTGGAGATGCTGAAGCGGCACATCGACTATCTGCGCCGGTTCTGCAACACGGAAACGCTGACGCTCGATTTGGCCGCAACCCCGCCGGACAAGGCGGTGACGGCGGTGGTCACCGGCGCGGAACTGTATTTCCCGCTGGCCGGCCTGATCGACATCGAGCAGGAAATCGCCCGTCTCCGGAAAGAACTGGACGTCCTGAACAAGGAAGTGGAGCGGGCGCAGGGGAAACTCGGCAACGAAGGCTTCGTCAGCAAGGCGCCGGCCCGCGTCATCGAGGAAGAACGGGCCAAGTTGCGCGACTACACGGAGAAGCGGGACAAAGTGAAGGCACGGCTCGAGGAACTGGAGCGCTGAGGGCCGGCATCCGCTGGAGGAAGTGGCAGCGAACATGACATTTTCCCGATATGAAGAGGCCGTGGAGTGGATCACCGGCCTCGTTCCTTTTGGCATCCGGCCCGGCCTGGCGAGGGTCGAGGCGATGCTGGAAAAACTGGGCCGGCCCGAGCGGCGGCTGAAAGTCGTCCACGTGGCCGGCACGAACGGCAAAGGGTCCACGTCGGCCCTGCTGGCCGCGGTGCTCCGGCAGTGCGGCTATGTGACGGGCACCTTCAATTCGCCATACATTAGCCGCTACTCGGACCGCATCCGGGTGAACGGGGAAGACATCCCCGACGGCGTGCTGGTCGAGATCGCCAACATGCTGAAACCGATGGCGGACGAGCTGGCGGAAAGCGAGCTCGGCCCGCCCACGATGTTCGAAATCACGACGGTGCTCGCCTTCGTCTATTTCGCCCGGTACGCTTATCCCGACGTGGTCGTCATGGAAACCGGACTCGGCGGTCTCCTTGACAGCACCAACGTGGTCGTGCCGATCGCTTCGATCATCACCAACGTCGGCCACGACCACATGGACATCCTCGGGGACCGTCTCGCCGACATCGCCCGGCAGAAGGCCGGCATCATCAAGCCGGGCGTTCCGGTCATCAGCGGCGTACGCCAGCCGGAGGCGCTGGCGGAGATCCGGTCGGCGGCGGAAGCGAAAAAAAGCAAACTGTACCTCATGGGCCGGGAATTCGGGGCCGAGCCCGTCGCCCTCAGGCCGGACCGGTGCGAGTTCCATTTCCGGGGGCCGTTCCGCCGGCTGGACAACCTCCGGGTGCCGCTTGCCGGCGCCCACCAGATCGAGAATGCCGCCCTGGCGGTCATGACGCTGGAGGTTTTGCGGCAATATTACGCCTTCATCGTCGAGGACGACGATCTGCGCGCCGGCCTTCTCCAGGCTCGCTGGCCCGGCCGGCTCGAAACGGTGCCCGGACGCCCGAAGGTGCTCCTCGACGGCGCCCACAACCCGGAGGGCGCCGAGGCGCTCGCCGCCGCCATCCGGCAGCTGTACGGGAAAAGGAAGGTCCGCCTGATGCTGGGCATGCTGGCAGGCAAGAATCATTCCGATTATTTGCGGCATATACTACCTATCGTGGATACCCTGATCGTGACCCAGCCCGATTTCCGCAAGGCGTTCGACGCCGGCGGGCTGGCGAAACTTGCCGGTGAGCTGAAACCGCAGCTGGGGAAACCCGGCCTTGACATCCTGGTGGAGCCGGATTGGCGGAAGGCGCTGGAACTGCTCAGGCAGGCCGCCGGACCGCGGGATCTCGCCGTCGCCACCGGCTCGCTCTATCTGGTCTCCGACGTGCGCTCCGCGCTCCTCGACGAACGAAATCATGACAAAGGCTGGTGAGCTCCGCATTGGACACGGGCCGGCACGTTCACTTTATCGGAATCGGCGGGTACGGGATGAGCGCCATCGCCCGCGTGTTGCTGGAAATGGGCTATCGCGTGTCCGGATCCGACGTGATGCCGCAGGAGAGCACGGAAAAACTGGCGGCAAGCGGCGCGAAGGTGTACATCGGCCATGAACCCTCGCACGTCGAGGGAGCGGATCTGGTGGTCTATTCCACGGCCCTTCCGAAGGACAACGTGGAAATGAAGGCGGCGCGGCAGCTGAACATTCCGATTTTGCACCGCGCCGAAATGCTGGCCCGCATCATGGACGAGCGGCGCGGCATCGCGGTGTCCGGCGCCCACGGCAAGACGACCACCTCCTCCATGATCGCGCTCGTCATGGAGCGCTGCGGCCTCGATCCCACCTACATCATCGGCGGGGAAATCATGAACGTGGGCAGCAACGCCCGGGCCGGGCGCGGCGAGTTCGTGGTGGCGGAAGCCGACGAAAGCGACGGTTCGTTCCTCAACTACCATCCGGAGATCGCCGTCTGCACCAACATCGAGCCTGATCACCTTGAGCATTACGGCTGCGATTTCGACAATCTGAAGAAAGCCTATGCCCAATTTCTCGGACAAGTGAAGCCGGGCGGCAAGGTCGTGGCGTGCTGGGACGATCCGGCGGTGCGGGAACTTTTGCCCGGCATCGCCGCGGAGACGGTCACCTACGGCCTGAGCCCGGCGGCCGACTGCCGGGCGGCGGCCATCGAGCTGTCCGACCGGGCCGTCTCCTTCGATTTCTACCGGGGAACGGAGCGGCTTGGCCGCGTCCAGTTGTCCGTGCTGGGCAAACACAACGTCTGCAATGCGATGGCCTGCATCATCACGTGTCTCGCCGCCGGCCTGTCCTTCGGGCAGATCGCCGGCGCCATCCGCGAATTCCGGGGCGCCAAGCGCCGCTTCCAGGTGATCGGGGAAGCGGGCGGCATCACGGTCGTCGACGACTATGCCCACCATCCGACGGAGATCGAGGCCACCATCGAGGCGGCCCGATCCGTGGGCAAGCGGATCATCGCCGTTTTCCAGCCGCAGCGCTACACCCGCACCTTCTTCCTGCTGGATGCGTTCAGCCGGGCGTTTCACGGCGCCGATGAAGTCATCATCACCGACATCTATTCGCCCGCCGGGGAAACGCCGATCGATGGCGTCTCGGCGGAGCGGCTGGCGGAGCTGATCCGCGTGAACAGCAACCCGAACGTGCGCTTCATTCCCGACAGGGAAGACATCGAACGGGAGCTCGTCCGGCGCCTGAAGCCCGGCGATCTGGTACTGACGATGGGCGCCGGCGACATCTGGAAAACCGCCGAGGCGCTCGCCCGCCGGATCGCGGCCGGGTGAGCGGACAAAACGCCGGCGTTTCCGGCTTCGGCCGCCCGCCGTGCCGATTGCGGCATCCGGCAGGCGGCGGCCGCCCGGTTTCGGCATGCAGGCCGGCGCGCAGGCCGAAACGCCGCGCGAATTCGCGCCGAATCCGCCCACGGGGGCGGTTTTTTTTGTGTTTTTGCAACTTTTTTCCCGTCATGAACGTAGAGCATGGACAGAACAGGATGGGCGCCGGAGCGTCCGGCGCCGTCCGGAATGGGAGGTTCAAGCGACATGAAGGCCTTGTTGACCGTACTCGTTTCACCAAGGGCGACGTTCGAGCGGATCCGCGACCAGGGCGGGCATTTTGCCGCCCCGTTCGTGACGGTTCTCGTCGTTGCCGCGCTGACCGTGCTGCTCACCATGCCGCTCGTCATGCACCAGTTGGAACAGGCGGGGAACGAAATGGCGGCCGTCATGGATGACGCCGTCGTCAAGTCGGTGACCATCGCCTCCTCGTACGTGACCGCGGTGCTCGCACAGGCCGTTTCGATTTTCATCGCCGGCCTGCTGCTCATGATCATCAATTTGATCGTGCGGGGAGAAGCCGGCTACATGCAGCTGGTCAAAGTGGCGCTGTTTTCCGGCGTGCCGGGGCTCATCAACGGGCTCCTCGTCGGCGTGCTGGTGCGGGTGATGGGCCCGGCCGACGCGATGGGCGTCTCCATCAGCCTGGCCGACGCGCTGCCGGAAACGGAAGGCTTTCTCCGCGGCCTGGCCGCGCTGGTAAATCCCTTCACCATCTGGGGGCTTGCGCTCATGGTGATCGGCACGGCGGTGATGGCCCGCAAACCGACGAAACAGGTGGGCGTCTGGCTCGTTTCCGGCTGGCTGCTGCTGCAGCTCCTGTTCATCTGGATCGGATCCGCATTCGGCGCATTTTCCAATCTGAACGCGTAATGGCGGCAAAACGGACATACCGGCAAGGAGTGGAACGTCGTTGAAAAAGAAGCTGATCGTCGGAACCATACTGCTGGCCAGCATCATCGGACTCGTGGCGCTGAATCTCGTCCGGTCGGGCAGCCGGCCGACGGTGAGTCTCGTCGAGGCGGAAACCGGCGTCATCCGTGAAAGCGTGTACGCCTCCGGCACCCTGGCGGCCGCGGAGACGGCGGACCATTATGTGCCCTACAGCGGGGTCGTGGAGCGCGTCTTCGTGAAAGCCGGCGACCGGGTGAAGAAGGGGGATCCCCTCTTCGTGATGGAAGCCGCTACCCTGGAAAACCAGATCCGGCTGGAGGAGAACAGCCTGGCCATGATCCGGGCGGAGGAGCGGATGTACCGCGAGAGCCGGTTGGAGGCGGCGCGCCGGGAACTGGCGGAAGGCCGGGAGCCGGAAGACGTGTTTGACGAAAACGAGCTGGAATTGTACCGGCTGCGGATCGAACGGAGCATGTTGATGATGGAATCGCTGCGCGAACAGCTGGAGAAGCGGGAAGTCCGGGCGGAACTGGACGGCGTCGTGTCGGCCCTGCACGTCAAAACCGGCCAGCCGGCGGCGGAAGGGACGGTGGCCGTCACGCTGGTCGACGACCTGAACCTCGAGGCGGTGGCGCGCCTGAACCAGCTGGACGCGGGCAAAGTGAAAGAAGGAATGGAGGCGGTCATCTCCGGCGACTCCTTCGACCAGGAACTCGCGGGGACCGTCAGCTTCGTCTCGCCGATTGCCGCGCAGGCGGACGCTTCGTCCCGCGATCCGTACCTCGAAATCCGCGTGAAGCTTTCGGACGTGCCGGACGTTTTGAAACCGGGCCTGACCGTGTCCCTGGAAATCGTGCTGCCGGCCGAACCCCGGGTGCTTGTGCCGCTGACGGCCGTCCGCTTCACGGCCGACGGGGCCCGCGTGTATGAAGTGAAGGACGGCCGGGCGCTGGCCAGAAGCGTGACGGCGGGCCGGGACGACGGGGAACGGGTGGAAATCCTGTCCGGCCTGTCCGCGGGCGAACGGGTGATCGCGGCGCCCGGCGGCGACATCACGGACGGGACGCCGGTGAATGTCCATGATTGAGCTTTCCGGTGTCAGCAAAACGTACCGCATGGGCGAAGTGGAGGTGCACGCGCTCCATTCGCTGGACCTCGTCATCGAGGCGGGAGAGTTCGTCGCCATCATGGGCCCGTCGGGCTCGGGAAAATCGACGCTGCTGAACGTGCTCGGCTGCCTGGACGTGCCGACGGCCGGCATCTACCGGCTGGACGGGAAAGAGGTGCAGTCGCTCAGCGAAGAGGAACTGGCCCGGGTCCGCAACCGGAAGATCGGCTTCGTGTTCCAAAACTTCAACCTGCTGGCGAGGCAGACGGTGCTGAAGAACGTGGAACTGCCGATGCTGTACGCGGGGGTGCCCCGCCGCGAACGGACCGCCCGGGCGAAGGAACTGCTCGCCAAGGTGGGGCTTTCGGACCGGATCGCCCACAAGCCGAACGAGCTGTCCGGCGGCCAGCGGCAGCGGGTGGCCATCGCCCGGGCGCTGACCATGAACCCGGCCGTGCTTCTCGCCGACGAACCGACGGGCAATCTGGACACCAAGTCGTCCGAAGAAATCATGGAACTGTTCGTGAACATCAACGCGGAAGGCTCGACGGTCATCCTCGTCACCCACGAGCCGGACATCGCGGCCTATGCCCGCCGCATCATCCGATTCGCCGACGGCCGGATCCTGAGCGATGAACGGAAGGGGGCGCGGAGCTAGTGCCGTTTCTGGAATTCGTCAGCATTGCGCTGGAAAATCTGCGTCTCAACAAGATGCGGTCGTTTCTGACGATCATCGGCATCGTCGTCGGCGTGGCCGCCGTCGTGACGGTCGTTTCCATCGGCGAAGCGGGCCGGCATTCGGTCGTCTCGGAAATTTCCCAATACGGCGACGGCTTCTTCGTCATCTATCCGAATTATTCGCAGGCCGGCACCCAGTCGTTTCCGACGATCACGCGGCGGGACGTGGAGGACATCCGCAAGATGCCCGGCGTGGACCGGGCTTCCTCCTATTACGGTTTCGGCGTCACGACGCAGGTGGGCCGGGAGACGGTGCGGTTTTCGGTCAGCGCCGGTTCCTCCGACCTGCAGCAGATGGAAAAGATCGAGCTCGTCGCCGGACGGTTTTTCAACGATGCGGAAGACCGGGCGCGGCAGAAAGTGGTCGTCGTCGATGATGCTTTCGCCGACAGCTACATGGGCGGCGCGGAGCGCGCCCTGAACCGGAAAATTGTCCTCGGCGGCCTGTTGTACCGGGTCATCGGGGTCTACAAAAAGCCGGATTCGTTTCTGAGCGGCATGAGCGGCGTCACCTACAACGCCTACATGCCCATCGGCAGCATCCCCTTCGATTTGCCCGGCGACCGGGTCGATTTCGTGCAGGCCACGTCGAGCCTGAAAGGCGAGGAGCTGAACCGGCTGGTCGGCGAGGTGAAGGCGTTTCTGGCCAAACGGCACCGGGTGGACCCGGACGCCTATTACTCCCAGACGGGCGAACAGCTGCAGCAGCAGGTCAGCGCCGTCTTCAACATCCTCCAGACGATCATCGGCTCCATAGCGGGCATTTCCCTCCTGGTCGGCGGCATCGGCGTGATGAACATCATGCTGGTGTCGGTGACCGAACGGACGCGGGAAATCGGCATCCGGAAGGCGATCGGGGCGACTCCCGGCGCGATCATGGGCCAATTCATCATCGAAGCGGTGATCCTGTGCGTGGCGGGCGGCCTCATCGGCGCCCTGCTCGGTCTGGCCGCCTCGGGCATCTTCGCCATGGCGTCCGGCATGCCGTTCTTCGTCTCGGGACGGGCCATGCTGCTGGCGTTCCTGTTTTCGTCCGCCGTCGGCATTTTCTTCGGCCTGTATCCGGCCAACAAGGCGGCCAGGCTGCAGCCGATCGAATCGCTCCGCTACGAGTGACCGTCCGTTTCATGCGCCCGGCGCGGCCGGGCGCATAACCCCGGCCGTCCTCTCATATGGTGAAACAGGGAGAAGGACAAGGAGAGGAAGGTCGCGGGATGATGAAGGGCAGAATCACCTACCGGTTTGTGCAGCCGGATGCGACGGACGCGGATGCTTCGCGGGCGGCGGACGGACGGATGTGGCTTCCCGTCTCCCGGCCGCCCGGCGAAGAGCCGTCCGGTTCGTCGAATGCCGCCGTCATTCCCCTGTTTCCGGAAGACGGAAGCGGCGATTGCCGGTTCGGAACCGGACATGCCGCCCGGGAAGACGAGGCGGACCGGATCGAGCGGCTGATTCTGGAAAGCGGCGCCGGCCGCGGCCGGCTCGCGGCCGATGACTTCCGGGACGGGGATTTCGGGGAGGCGCGCGACGAGCGGGAGCCGGCGCGGCCGGAGCACGCCGTTTACCGGCGCGTGCAGCACCGGCCGGCAACAAGAAACGCATGGCTCCTCTTGATGTCCGGCCTCGGGGCTGTCCTGACGGGCATCCTGCTCGGCAGTTTCGTCATCCAGTTGTTCCGCGGCGCTCCGCCACCGCCCTTGTTGCCGGCCGCCGGGGAGGCGGGGACCGAGCGGGAGGCCGGCTTCGCCGGGCATGGCGGCACCGGCCGGACGAACGGATGGCCGGACCGGGCGGACGCGGGCGGGGAGGCCGGGACGGAAGGAGAAGGGACAAGCCCGGACGGCGACGCCGCCCCGCTTCCCGTTTTCCTGCCGGAGCGGACGTACTACGTCGTGCAGCACGGCGTGTTCAGTTCGCCGGAGGGCGCCGCGGCGGCGGCGGATCTTCTCCGCGACAGCGGGTATGCCGGCGCGGTGGAGGATGACGGGAAACTGGCCGTCTACGCCGGCATGGCGCCCGGCCGGGACGAAGCGCTCGTCATCGCGCGGCGGCTGGAAGCGAAGCGGCTTGACGTCTACATCAAACCGGTGGTGCTGCCGGCGCTGGATGCCGCATCCGGCGGATGGCCGGGAGCCGGGGACGCATTGGCCCACGCGGCGGAAAGCCGCCTGCTGATGGATCTGGTTCTGGACGTGACCATCGAATGCCTGAAGGGGCCGGAAACCGGTCTGCCGGAGGACCGTTGGCGCGAGCTGAGGGAGGCGCACCGGAACTGGACCGAACGGGCCCTGGCGGCGGAAGCCGGGTCCGCCCCGGAAAGCGACGTCCGGGCCGTGAACCGGGCCGTGGCCAGCGCGATGGCGGCGCTCGAACGGTACGCGAAGGAGCCGGCCGAAGCCTACATGTGGCAGGTGCAGACGGCCCTCCTGGAACATCTGATCGCCCAGAAGCAAATGGCGGTAAGCCTGTCGGCATCCGCGCAGCCCGGCTCCCGGACGGCGGAGCCGGCCGGGATTTCCGCCTGAGGCGGCGGGCTCTGCGGAGGAGGCCGGCCGAAGCCAGCGGCGCTTCGGCCGGCCTTCCGCCTTTGGCCGCCAATCCCGCGGCATTCCGGCCGGCAGCCGCGCCGCCCGCCGGCTCCCGCGTCCCGACAGGCATCGGGTGCTGTCGGCAAACGTCGATTGCCAGCCTCTCCGCTAAACCGTATAATAAACTTGTTGCAGCCGGATCCGGGACGGACAAGCCGTCGGAAAGCGAGGATGGCATGAAACAACGTTCCGTGCTTCTTTTTTTGTACCTGTTCATCGGTCTCCTGGCCGGTTCGCTGGCCGCCCGTCTGCTGTCGCCGGTCAAGGCCGTCTCGTTTCTGACCCGGGCGCTCGAAATCGCCTGGCAGCCGCGGGGCGATTTCGATTTTCTGATGTATGATCTGACCATAAAGGTTAAAATAAGCCTGCTCAGCCTGCTCGGCATGATCGCCGCCATCTGGCTGTACCGCAGGACGAGATGAATCCGGAGGAATCCCGCTTGGCAACCGGACAACGCCATTTGCCCCTCATTCTGGCCTCGGCTTCGCCGCGCCGCAGAGACCTGCTCCGCTCCGTCGGCCTGTCGCCCCGCGTCGTTCCCAGCGAAACGGACGAAACGGTGGATCCGTCCCTTTCGCCCGATGCGGCGGCGGTGGAACTGGCGACGCGAAAGGCAAGAAGCGTCGCGGAAATGCTCCGGCGGGCGGGAGAAACCGCCGGCGTGGTCCTCGGCGCGGATACGGTCGTCTGCATCGACGGGGAATTGCTGGGCAAGCCCGCGGATGCCGAAGACGCGGCGCGCATGCTGGCGAAGCTGCAGGGAAGGGAGCACCGGGTGTACACCGGCGTCTGCCTGCTCGACGTCGCCGGCACCAGGCAGAAAACGGGATGCCGGGAAACCGCGGTGCGCATGAAGCCTTTGTCTCCCGAACGGATCCGGCGGTACGTCGCCACCGGCGAATGCTTCGACAAGGCCGGCGCCTATGCGGTGCAGGGCCTCGGCGCCCTGCTGGTGGAATCGATCCGGGGCTGCTACTACAACGTCGTCGGCCTGCCGCTGTCCCTGGTCGACGACCTGCTGGCCGAATTCGGCATGGAAACGATGATCGCGCATTGAAAGGGGGGAATTCATGGAAGCCCATCTTGTGCTGCGCCAGCTGCCCAAGGAGGAGCGGCCGCGGGAACGGCTCCTGCGGCACGGGCCGGAAGCGCTGAGCAACGCGGAGCTTCTGGCCATTCTTCTCCGGACCGGCACGGCCAACGAATCGGCGGTGAAACTCGCCGGCAAGGTGCTGGCCGCCTGCGGCGGGTTGCGCCACCTGACGGACATGACCGTGGAGCAGCTGACCGCCATCAAGGGCATCGGCCCGGCCAAAGCCCTGCAGCTCAAGGCGGGGATCGAACTGGGCCGGAGGCTGTCCCGCTCCCGGCTGGATGACGCGCCGCAAATCCGCTCGCCGCGCGATGCGGCCGAACTGGTGCGGGACGAGCTGCGCTTTCTGACGAAGGAACATTTCATCGTCCTGTTCCTCAACACGAAAAATCGGGTCATCGGCAAGGAAACGTTGTCCATCGGCAGCCTGAACGCGTCCATCGTCCATCCGCGGGAAGTGTTCCGCTCGGCCATCCAGCGAAACAGCGCCTCCATCATCTGCGCGCACAACCACCCGAGCGGCGACCCGACGCCCAGTCCGGAGGACATCGACGTGACAAGACGCCTTGCCGAAGCGGGCCGGCTGATCGGCATCGAGCTTCTGGACCACATCATCATCGCCGACCAGACCCATGTCAGCCTGAAGGAACTGGGCCATGTGTGACGCAATCCATTCATGACACCGGAGGAAACCGACCATGTTTGACGGATTTTCGAAAGATCTCGGCATCGATCTGGGCACCGCCAACACGCTCGTTTTCGCCAGAGGGAAGGGCGTCGTTCTCCGCGAGCCGTCCGTCGTTGCCGTGCGCACCGACACGAACACCATCGAGGCCGTCGGGGAGGAAGCCAAGCGGATGATCGGCCGGACGCCCGGCAACATCCGCGCGATCCGCCCGATGAAGGACGGCGTCATCGCCGATTTCGACACGACGGCCACCATGATCAAATATTTCATCAACAAGGCGCTGAGAAACCGCCGCTTGTTCTCCCGCCGGCCGAACGTGATGGTGTGCGTGCCGTCCGGCGTGACGGCGGTGGAGCAGCGGGCCGTGGAGGAAGCGACGCTGCAGGCCGGCGCCCGGGAAGCCCACACGATCGAGGAGCCGTTCGCCGCCGCCATCGGCGCGGACCTGCCGGTGTGGGAACCGACGGGCAGCATGGTCGTCGACATCGGCGGCGGCACGACGGAAGTGGCGGTCATCTCGCTGGGCGGCATCGTGACGAGCCGTTCCGTGCGCGTGGCCGGCGACGAGATGGACGACGCCATCATCCAATACATAAAACGGACCTACAACCTTTTGATCGGCGAACGGTCCAGCGAGCAGCTGAAAATCGACATCGGCTCCGCCATGAAGGTGGACAATCCGGTGTCCATGGAAGTGCGCGGCCGGGATCTGGTGACCGGCCTGCCCAAGACGGTCAGCGTCACGACCAATGAAATCGTCGAGGCGCTGGCGGACACGGTGCAGAGCATCGTGGACGCGGTGAAGGTGACGCTGGAACGGTGCCCGCCGGAACTGGCGGCGGACATCATGGACCGGGGCATCGTCCTGACCGGCGGCGGCGCCCTGCTGCGCAATCTGGACAAACTGCTGGCGCGGGAAACCGGCATGCCGGTCCTCGTGGCCGACAATCCGATGGATTGCGTCGCCGTCGGCACGGGCCGCGCCCTGGAAAACATCGATCTGTTCAAGTCGAAGACGGCGCTCGGGAAGAGGAAGCTGTGATGGCGTGAAGCGGAGAGGTGGAAGCGTTGTTCAGGCTGCTGGGGAACAAGAAGCTGATCCTGCTTTTGGCGTGCCTGATTTTGTTCATCGCGCTGATGGGCCTCACGCTGAACGACGGCGGACGCATGTCCTGGCCGGAGAAATTCGTGAAAGACACCGTTTCCTACGCGCAGGGCCTGATCTACATTCCGTTGGCCAGGCTGTCCGATTTTGCCTCCAACCTGGCCTCCCTGCATCTTCTCTATGAAGAAAACGAGGCGCTGAAAAGCAAACTGATGGATTACGCGCGGGATGCGGCGCGCCTCAACCAGCTGGAAGAGCAGGTGGCGAGGCTGGAGGAGGCGCTGGCCTTCACGGAACGGCAGAAACGGCAAAACCGCTACATCTGGCGCTACGCGGAAGTGGTGTCGGCCAGCCCGGATCCGAACGTGCCGACGGTCAACATCAACCTGGGGGAAACGGACGGCATCCGGACGAACATGGCGGTGGCGACGACGGACGGCCTGATCGGGCGGATCGTGGAAGTGGCGCCGTTCCATTCCACGGTGCAGCTGATCTCGGCCATCGACTACCATGACGACGCCTCGAAGGCGATCGCGGCAACGGTCAAGGGCAAGCCGGATTCCTTCGGGATGATCGAACGCATGACGAAGGACGGGCTGCTGGAAATGAACAAGATTCCGGAAACGGATCCCCTCGAAGCCGGCGACGTCGTCATCACGTCGGGCTACGGCGGCGTCTGGCCCCAGGGGATCGAAATCGGCCGGGTCGTATCCCGGCGCGTGGGGGATTTCGGCATCACCCACACCGCCCTGATCGAACCGTTCGCCGACCTGAGCGCGGAGAAGCTCAGGCAGGTGTTCGTCATCGAAGTGCCGGAGCCGTGATGGCCATGAAAAACCGCTGGCTCGTGTTGCTGGTGCTTTTGTTTTTTTTGCTTGACGGCGCGCTGTTTCCATGGCTTCTGCCCCAGCCCCGGCCCGACGGCTTCGCCGTTTCTCCCCGGCTGGCGCTGGCGGGCATCCTGTACGCGGCCATGTTCCGGAACCGGAATCTGGGCCTCGCGCTGGGCCTCGTGATCGGCTTCATGCAGGACATCGTGCATCACGGGCCGATGCTCGGCGTCCACGCCTTCGGCATGGCCGTAAGTGCCTACGTGGTGGGAACCGTGGGGATGAAGGCGAAAAAAGGGGTCCTGCTGCCGCTTGTCGCCATGGCGCTCGGCCTCGTCCTGCATGAGAGCATCGCGTTTTCCCTGTACCTCCTGTTCCAGACGGCGGACCTGTCCTGGACCGATTTCGCCGTCAAAAGGCTCGCACCGACGTTCGCGCTCAACCTGTTCCTCGCCGCCCTGCTGTTCGTGCCCGCCCGGAAATTGGCGGCCGAGCAGGCCAGACGGGACGAAGAACCCGCGTGAGCAGGAATTTGCCGCCTGCAGCAAGAAAGAAATGTAGGGACAGTCGGGGGTAATCGGATTGGCAACTGCTGGCAAGAGACTGGTCACGATCAAGGGCGTCAGGGACGGCCTCATCTTCCAGATGAGCGATGACTGCGCCTTCGACGATCTCATCGCCGACCTGAAGGAAAAGCTTGGCAACACCCACGAGCGCCTGCTGGAAGGGCCGGACGTGGCGGTCCACATCCGCCTCGGCCGGCGGTGGCTGGCGGAGGAGCAGATCGCCCGGCTCAAGTCGGCCATCGAAGAGAAGAAAAACTTGCGGGTCGCGTCGGTGGAGTGCGACGTCGTGCCGAAGGAAATGCTGTTTGACGATACCGGCCGGCTGAAACTGGTGCGCGGCATCGTGCGTTCCGGGCAGACGCTGTATCACGACGGCGACCTGCTGCTCGTCGGCGACGTCAACCCCGGGGGCACCATCGCCGCCTCCGGCGACATCTACGTGATCGGTTCGCTGCGCGGCGTCGCCCATGCGGGGGCAAACGGCCGGGAGGACGCCATCGTCGCCGCGAGCCACATGAAGCCGACGCAGCTTCGCATCGCCGGCGTCATCAGCCGGCCGCCGGAAGAAGGCGGCCTGGAGGAGACGTTCATGGAATTCGCCTATCTGAACGACGGCCTGATGCAGATCGACAAGATTTCCAATTTGAACCGGGTACGGCCCGGCGGCAACATCCACAGGGGAGAGTGAGCGGGCATGGGAGAAGCGATCGTCATCACTTCGGGCAAGGGCGGCGTCGGCAAAACGACGACGTCGGCCAACATCGGCACGGCGCTGGCTCTTTTGGGAAAGAAAGTGTGCATGGTCGATACCGACATCGGCCTGCGCAACCTGGATGTGGTGATGGGGCTGGAAAACCGGATCATCTATGATCTGGTGGACGTGGCCGAGGACCGGGTCCGTCTTCAACAGGCGCTGGTCAAGGACAAGCGGTTCGAGGAGCTGTACCTGCTGCCGGCCGCCCAGACGAAGGACAAGGACGCCGTGCGCCCGGAACAGGTCAAGGCCATCGTGGACGGGCTGAAGCGCGATTTCGAATACGTGATCATCGACTGCCCGGCGGGCATCGAACAGGGCTTCCGCAACGCCGTCGCCGGCGCCGACAGAGCCATCGTCGTCACGACGCCGGAAACCGCCGCCGTGCGGGACGCCGACCGCATCATCGGCCTGCTGGAGAAGGAAGGGCTTCACGGCCCCCGGCTCATCATCAACCGCGTCCGGCCGAACATGATGCGGAACAAGGACATGCTGGACATCGACGACATCTGCCAGGTTCTGGCCATTGACCTGCTCGGCGTCGTGCCGGATGATGAACAGGTGATCAAATCCGCCAACCATGGCGAACCGACGGTGATGAACCCGAACACCCCGGCGTCCGTCGCCTTCCGCAACATTGCCCGCCGCATTCTCGGCGATGCCGTGCCGCTCATGTCGCTGGAGGAAAAGAAGGGGGCCATGGCCCGCGTCAAAAAATTTTTCGGACTGGGTTAAGCGAAGGGGAGGCCCGCGTGCTTGCCAAACTGAAACGGATCGACTGGCTGATCGTGCTCGTGCTGCTCGGGCTCATGACGATCAGCTACCTGTTGATCGAGAGCGCCATCTACACCAACCCGCGGTATCAAGACTCCGGGATGGGGCAAAAAACGCTTTTCTTCTACGGCATCGGGTTCGTTGCGCACTTCGCGGCGGCCTTTTTCAATTACCGCTGGATTACCAAAATATGGTATGTGTTCTATGCCGCCGGCATCGGCCTGCTGATCGCCGTCCGCTACTACGGGGTGACGATCAACAACGCGCGGAGCTGGTTTTCGCTCATGGACGGCCGGTTTCTGTTCCAACCCGCCGAGCTGATGAAAATCATGCTGATCATCGCCATCGCCGGCTTCCTGGCCTACCGCAAGGGGCAGCCGCTCAGGCTGTTCAGGGAGGTGCTCCCCGTGGCGGTGCTCGGCTTCATCCCCTTCGCGCTCGTGCTGATGCAGCCGGACCTCGGCAACGCCATCATCTACGCCGTCATCGTCATCGGCATGCTGTGGGTCGGCAACCTGCGCTACGTCGTGGTGATCGCCGGCATCGTCACCGGGGTCCTGCTCCTGGGCGGCTTTCTGTACGGCTACTACAATTACCACGACGAGATCGAAGTTTTTCTGACGGAGAAGGGAAGCGCCCACTGGCTGGAGCGGGTGGATGCGTTCCTGATGCCGGACAAGGTGGGCAAGGATCTGAGGTACCATGTGGAAAATGCCATGACGGCCATCGGCTCCGGCGGCCTGCTCGGGGACGGCTACAAGCAGGGCAACTCCATCCACAACTGGACCGTGCCGCTGCCCTTCTCCGACTCGATTTTCGCCGTACTGGGCGAGGAGTTCGGCTTTGTCGGCGCGGCGCTGCTTTTGCTGCTGTACTTTCTCCTGATCTACCGCCTGATCTACGCCGCCATCCAGAGCGAGGACCTGACCGGCGCCCTCCTGATCACCGGCATTGCCTCGATGCTGGTGTTCCAGATTTTCGAAAACATCGGCATGCTCATGGACATCATGCCGCTGACCGGCATCACGCTGCCGTTCATCAGCTACGGCGGCTCGTCGGTGCTGATCAACATGACCTGTCTCGGCATCGTGCAGAGCATCCGCCTGTACCGGCCGGAACAGGCGTCGTGACGGCCGTTCCGCCGCCGGCGGCCGGACGGGCGACGTTTTGCATCGCGGTCCGCAAGATGCCGCAACCGGATACGATCTCGTCTTAAAACGCGTGCCGGCGCCTATCAGGGCGCCGGTTTTTTTCGTCCGTCCGCCGCACGGCGGATTCCCGCCCGGCCGACGTCTAGCCGGACGGGCTCCGGCATATGAATGGAGTGAACAAGCCCGGACGGGCCAAGCGGGGAGGGGATGCCGGGTGCGGGACGACATCAAAAGGCGGAGGGAGGAGCGGATTCGCCGGCTGATGGAAGGCGCCGGGCCGCCGGAAAACCTCCGGGACGGGCGCGCGGACGGGCAGACGGCGCGGGATGCGGCCTGGCAGGCATGGATGAAGCCGCCGACCCTGCGGCAATACGCGGCGAAATGGCTGCTCTGCCTGGCGCTTTACGGCGCCGCATGGGGATTGTTCCGGACGGACTCGCCGGCGCTGGATCCGTTGCAGGAGGCGGTTCGCCGCGCGCTCACCGAACCGTTCCGGTTCGATCTGGCGGCCGGGTGGTACCGCCGGCACATCGGCGACTGGCCGGCGCTCGTGCCGGCTTTCGGCGGCGGCCGGACGAACGCGGAGCCCGCCTATGTGGCGCCGGTCGCGGGGCGGGTCGTGCTGCCGGGTCCGGCCGGGTCCGCGGGCGTCCATCTGGCCGCGCCGTCCGGCGCGCGGGTGCTGGCCGCCGCGGACGGCCTCGTCGTCCGGATCGAAGAGGCGCCCGACACCGGGCTCACCGTGACGATGCGCCACAGGGCGGGCATGGAAACGGTGTACGGCCGGCTGGAAAGCGTCCGGGTGCGGGAACATGACTGGCTGGATGCCGGGGACATCATCGGCACCGTCGCCGATGCGCCGGACGGGCGGTCCGGGCGCCTGTATTTCGCCGTCCGGCAGAACGGCCGGTTTGTCGATCCGCGGGACGTGATTCCGCTTGATTGAGCTGTTCGGAACGGTGTACCGGCTGCATCCCCTGTTCGTGCTGATGATGGCCGCCGCCCTCCTGATCGGGCATTTCGTGGAGCTTCTCGTCCTGTTCGGGGTGGTGGTCGTCCACGAACTCGGCCACGTGGCCGCCGCCCGCTGGTTCGGCTGGCGCGTCAGGGAAGTGCGGCTTCTGCCCTTCGGCGGCGTCGCCGTCGCCGATCCGGCGGACGGCGCGGATTCCGTCCAGGAGACGGCCGTCGCCCTGGCCGGGCCGTTGCAGAACCTGCTGATGATCGGCTTCGCCTTTTTTTTTCGCCTGGCCGGCTGGTGGGCGGACGAGTGGACGGACTGGTTCGTGCGGGTCAACATGACCGTCGGCCTGTTCAACCTGCTGCCCGTCGAGCCGCTGGACGGCGGCCGGATCCTCTCCGCCTGGATCAGCCGCCGGGCGTCCGTCTGGACGACGATGAACGCGTCGGGCGGCATTGGCCTCGCCGGCAGCCTGGCCATGGCGGTCCATGCATTCCTGCCGTTTTCGTCCGCCGGCCTGAAGGCCAACCTGCTCGCCATCGCCGCCTTTCTGGCCGTCCACAACGCCACCGAGTGGAAAAACCGGCATTACCGGCTGCTCCGGTTTTTGGTCCGGCGGCAGCGGGAGGACGGCCTGCTGCTGGCGCGCCGCCTGCCGGCCCGGGTGATCGCCGTCCGCGACATGCCGGCCAAATACGGCGTGTTCAAGCGGTTCATGCGGGAACGCTACCAGCTGGTGGCGGTGCTGGACGAGCGGGGACGCGTCGTGCGGATCCTGTCCGAACGGGAGCTTCTGGACGACTTTTTGCAAACGAATGGAGCGCCCGCGCCGAATATGCTAGAATGATCAAGCAGGCACCCGACAACGCGGATGGGGGACGTTCATGCGCAAGAAGCTGCTCGTTCACCGCCAGCCTGCCGGCACGTCCGTGGCGCTTCTCGAGGACGGCCGGCTGGCGGAATATTACCGGGAAAAGCCGAGGGAAGACCAGGCCGGCTGCATCTACAAGGGGCGCGTCGTCAACGTGCTGCCGGGCATGCGGGCGGCATTCGTCGACATCGGCCGGCAGAAGAACGCCTTTCTGTATGTGGATGATCTGCTCGATCCGAATCTGGAGAAGCAGCCGACGGTGAAGCCGTCCATCGACCGGCTGGTGCAGCCGGGCCAGGAACTGCTTGTCCAGGTCGTGCGGGAAGCTTCCGGCAGCAAGGGGGCCAAGGTGACGACCCATTATACCATTCCCGGCCGCTACCTGGTGTACATGCCCCACGCCGATTACGTCGCCGTTTCCCGCAAGATCGATTCCGACGCGGAGCGGTCGCGCCTGAAGGAAATCGGCGAGCGGATCCGGCGCGGCGGCGAAGGGCTCATCGTGCGCACGGTGGCCGGAGGCGCCGATGAAGCGGAACTCGTGCGGGATCTGGAGGATTTGCGGAACACCTGGAACGCCATTGAGGCGATGGCCGGACAGGCCGAGGCGCCCGCCTGCGTCTATCGCGACCTGGACATGGTGCCCCGGATGATCCGGGACCTTTTCAACGACCAGGTGGACGAGCTGCTCGTGGACGATCCGGAGCAGCTGGACGAAATCCGCTCCTACGTCCGGCAGTTCGCCCCCGAGCTTCTGGCGCGGGTCCGTCCGTACCGGGAAGCGGAACCGATGATGGTCCGCTACGGCGTGACGGACATGCTGGAGAAGGCGTTCCGGCCGAAAATCCGGCTCGAAAACGGCGCCTACCTCATTGTCGAGCAGACGGAGGCGCTCACGGTCATTGACGTGAACACGGGCAAATACACCGGCTCGGTGGACCTGGAGCAGACCGTCTACGAAACGAATCTGCAGGCGGCGGAGGAAATCGCCCGCCTGATCCGGCTGCGGGACATCGGCGGCATCATCATTGCGGATTTCATCGACATGGAGGCGGAAGAGCATCGCGAGGCGGTGCGGCGCCGCATGGAGGAAACGGTGCGGATGGACCGCACGAAAACCGTCGTGGTCGGCTGGACGCAGCTCGGGCTGCTCGAAATGACCCGGAAAAAAATCCGAGCGGACCGGGACGGGCCGGACATGGAACGGTGCCCCTGCTGCGGCGGCACCGGGAAACGTCCGGTCATCTGACCGGTCCGGGTGGCTTTTCGTTGTTTTTTGTTGTACTTCCGCGGAAGTTGTGCTATCATGATTGGGTGCATGTTGTGGCGTCACGCGAAGCCGCCATGCATGCAACCGCTCGACACGGGTTTCGTCCAAGCGCGCCGGATGGAGGCCGGCGCCACCCGGATGCCGGCGAGTCTGATGCACGGGGAGGTGCAAGCGACATGTACGCAATCATCGAAACCGGCGGCAAGCAATACCGCGTGCAGGAAGGCGACGTGCTCTACATCGAGAAGCTGGCGGCCGAAGAAGGCCAGACGGTCACCTTCGACCGCGTGCTCGCCATCGCCGGGGATAACGGCTTCAAGGCCGGCACGCCCGTCGTGGAGGGCGCCAGCGTGACGGCCAGGGTGGAGAAGCACGGCAAGGGCCGGAAAATCATCGTCTTCAAATACAAGCCCAAGAAGAACTACCGCAAGAAGCAGGGCCATCGCCAGCCGTACACGAAAGTGGTCATCGAGAAGATCCGGGGCTGATACCCGGGATGGCAAAGGGGTTTCGGCCATGATACGGATGGAAATCCGGCGGAAGCCGGACGGCACCATCGCCGGCTTTCGCCTGACGGGTCATGCCGGCTATGCGGAAGCCGGACGGGACATCGTCTGCGCCGGGGTGTCCGCCGTGGCCATCGGCACCGTCAATGCGGCCGAAGCGCTGCTCGGCGTGCGGCTCGTGGACGGCGCGCCGAAGCGCGGCACCCTCGAAGCGGCCGTTCCCGACGGCCTGTCGGGACGCCGCGGGGAAGACCTCCAGCTGCTGCTGGAGGCGATGGTCCACATGGTGCGGGACATCGAGTCCCATTACGGATCGCATGTCCGGGTGTCGGAAATCGTACGGCAAGCGACCTGAACCAGATTGCCAACAAGGAGGTTGTCCGCATGCTGAAGCTGGATCTGCAGTTTTTCGCCTCGAAGAAGGGCGTCGGCTCCACGAAGAACGGCCGCGACAGCATTTCCAAGCGGCTCGGCGTCAAGCGCGCCGACGGCCAGTTCGTGAAGGCCGGCAACATTCTCGTTCGCCAGCGGGGTACGAAGATCCATCCCGGCAAGAACGTTGGAATCGGATCCGACGATACGCTGTTCGCCCTGACGGAAGGCATCGTCCGGTTCGAACGCTGGGGCCGCAACCGCAAGAAAGTCAGCGTCTATCCCGTAGAAACGGCAGCCGCAGAAGCCTGATTTGAATGCGTGCGAGGGCAAGGCTCCGACGAGACCATCGTCGGAGCCTTTTTGCTCGGGACGGGCGACGGCCGCTTTCGAATCGAATGCCCGGAAGGGAGACTGAAATCATGGAAGGCAAAGAGCAGGTCTTGCGACCGGAAGACCTGATCGCCATCATCAACCGGCTCCGGCACGACTGGATGAACGATCTGCAGGTGCTGATCGGCTACGTGCAGATGAACCGGCAGGATAAAATCCGGGAGTACATCGCCCGGCTTTCGGACAAATTAACCCGCGAAAGCCTGGTGGCCAAGCTGGCGGATCCGCAGCTGGTGTTCTATCTGCACCGGTTCCGGGCGGTCTGCGACTGGGTCGGCCTGGAAGTCGTGCCGGAAGGCGAAATCGATCTGACGACGCTCGGAGCGGCCGGAAAACGGGTTGCCGACTGGATTCCGCTTCTCGTCGACGCGTTCGCCGAAGCGGCGCTCAGGGAAGAAGCCGGCGACAACCGGCTGACGGTGGCGATCGGCCGTCACGGCAGGCGGCTTGCCGTCCGCTTTACCTTCTCCGGCGCGCTGGACCGGGCGCGGCTCGAAGCCGGTCTCGCCCCGGTGCTTCACCGGATGCGGGAGGAAGGCGCGGAGGTCGCGCTGCGGGGAGACGGCGGCGAAGCGGACGTCCTTTTCAGAATCGGGGCGTGAAGCGGACCTGGGCCGGACGGAACGAAACCGGCCAAGACCGTGACGGGAGCGCCGGAGCGCAGGGCGCGCGCGGACCGGACATGAAGGGGGGATGAGCGCCATGTTCGTGGACAAGGCCAAAATCTACGTGAAAGGCGGCAAGGGCGGCGACGGCATCGTGGCGTTCCGCCGGGAAATTTACGTGCCGTTCGGCGGACCCGCCGGCGGCGACGGAGGCAAGGGCGGCGACGTGGTGTTCGTCGTGGACGAAGGCCTGCGCACGCTGATGGACTTCCGCTACCGGAAACATTTCAAGGCCAAAAACGGCGAACGGGGCAAAAGCAAGGGAATGAACGGCGCGAGCGCCGACGACCTGATCGTCAAGGTGCCGCCCGGCACGGTGGTCCGGGACGACGACACCGGCGAGGTGATCGCGGACATGACCCGGCACGGGCAGCGCGTCGTCGTGGCCCGGGGCGGCCGGGGCGGCCGGGGCAACATCCGCTTCGCCACCGCCGCCAATCCGGCGCCGGAAATCGCCGAGAACGGGGAAGACGGGGAAGAGCGGTGGCTCGTGCTGGAGCTGAAGCTGCTCGCCGACGTCGGCCTCGTCGGGTTTCCGAGCGTCGGCAAATCGACGCTGCTTTCCGCCGTTTCCGCCGCCCGGCCGAAAATCGGCGATTACCATTTCACCACCCTGACTCCCAATCTCGGCGTCGTGGACGCGGGGGACGGCCGCAGTTTCGTCATGGCCGACTTGCCCGGCCTGATCGAAGGCGCCCACGAGGGGGCGGGTCTCGGGCACGAATTTTTGCGGCACGTGGAGCGGACGCGCGTGCTGCTGCATGTGGTGGACATGGCCGCCATCGAGGGCCGCGACCCGTACGAAGACTGGAAGCTGATCAACCGGGAACTGGAGCTGCACGACCCCGGCTTGCTGAAGCGCCCCCAGCTCATCGTCGCCAACAAGATGGACGTGCCGGCCGCCGCCGGGCATCTGGCCGAGTTCCGCGAAAAGCTGGCCGGGGACGGCCACGGCTTAGAAGTGTTCCCGATCTCCGCGGTCACCGGCGAAGGCGTCCGGCAGCTCGTCTACCGCTGCGCGGAACTGCTCGATTCGCTGCCGGAATCCGCGGCCGCCGATGCGGCGCCGTCCGGGGAGGACCGCGTCGTCATCCGGGCAAAACCGGAAGAGGACCGCTCCTTCACCATACGCAGGGAAAACGACGTGTTCATCGTGGAAAGCCCCCATATCGAAAAGCTGGTGAAGCGGACCCAGTTCGGCTCCCGCGAGGCGGTGTTGCGGTTCGCCGGCATCATGCGGCGCATGGGCGTCGACCAGGCGCTGCGCGACATGGGCGCGAAAGACGGCCATTACGTGCGGATCGGCGACTTCGAATTCGAATTCGTCGAACGCGAGTGACGCGGGCGGCGCATCCGTTCCGGGCGTTTCAATTCCGGCGCCGGCCGCGCTTTTCGCCGCGGACCGTCCGTTCCGGCCGCCGCCGGGCGGACCCCGGCAATTTTTTTTGTGCCGCTGCCGCCTTGCGGCTTTGCCCGCCTTCCGCTATAATGTCCTTCATACGAGTACAGACGTCTCCTTCAGGAGGACGCGCCGTGGAACGCTACTACCTGGTCCGGGAGGACATTTTGCCGGAAGCGCTGGTCAAGACGGTGCGGGCCAAGGAGCTTCTGGCCCGCGGCGAGGCGGCCACCGTGCAGGAAGCCGTCGAAAGGGCCGGCCTGTCCCGCAGCGCCTTTTACAAATACAAAGACGGCATCCATCCGCTGGACCGGCTGGACCGGGAGCGCATCGTCACCATTTCCATGGACCTGGAGCACAAAACCGGCGTCCTTTCCAGGGTGCTGGCCCTGATGGCGCAGATGGACGGCAACGTGCTGACGATCAACCAGACGATCCCGCTGCAGGGCCAGGCGAACGTGGTGATCACCGTGGACACGTCCAAGATGGGCGACCGCATCGGCGACGTGATCCGTTCCCTGAACGGCCTGGACGGGGTGAACCGGGCGTCGATCATCGGCCGCGGATGACGGGGACCGTCCGCACCCGGCATGCGAAGCCGCCAACGGATGACAGCAGCATCGGACGACAGAGGAGGAAGGGAAACGTGAAGCCAGTCAAAATCGGCCTGCTCGGGCTCGGAACGGTCGGGTCCGGGGTCGTGCGCATCGTGGAAGAGCATCAGGAAGACCTGCAGCGCCAGATCGGATGCCCGTTGTCCATCGAAAAAATTCTCGTGAAAAACGTCGACAAGCCGCGCAGCGTCGCCGTCGATCCGGCGAAGCTGACGACGGACCCGCACGAGGTGCTGAACGACCCGGAAATCGATCTCGTCGTGGAAGTGATCGGCGGCACGGGCGCGGCCCGGGACATGGTCATGGCCGCCCTGGAGCGCGGCAAGCACGTGGTGACGGCCAACAAGGATCTGATGGCCCTTCACGGGCAGGACGTGCTGCGCAAGGCGGAAGAGAAAGGCTGCGACGTGTTCTACGAAGCGAGCGTGGCCGGCGGCGTGCCGATTCTCCGCACGCTGGTCGACGGGTTTTCGTCCGACCGCATCTACAAGATCATGGGCATCGTCAACGGCACGACCAACTATATCCTGAGCAAGATGAGCCAGGACGGGGCCGCGTACGAGGACGTCCTGCGGGAAGCCCAGGAGCTCGGCTATGCCGAGGCGGATCCCACCAACGACGTCGAAGGGTATGACGCCGCCTACAAAATGGCCATTCTGGCCACCCTCGGTTTCCATGCCAGGATCGATTTCCGGTTCGTCCGGGTGAAAGGCATCACGGGCGTCGGCGTCGAAGACATCCGGTACGCCAGGCGGCTCGGCTACGAGATGAAGCTGCTCGGCATCGCCGAAAGCAAAAACGGCCACGTCCACGTGTCGGTGGAACCGACCCTCGTGTCGAGGAACCATCCGCTGGCGGCCGTCAGCGGCGTGTTCAACGCCATCTACGTGTACGGCGAGGCGGTGGGCGAGACGATGTTCTACGGGCGCGGCGCCGGGCAGATGCCGACGGCGACGAGCGTGGTGGCCGACATCGTGGCCGTCGTCAAAAACATGAAGCTGGGCATCAACGGCCGGCGCGGCCAGAACGCCTACCGGCAAGTGGAACCGCTCCCGGACGACCGGGTGTTCGCCCGCCATTTCATGCTGCTGCAGGTCGAGGACAAGGCCGGCGTGCTGGCGAAAATCACGCGCGTATTCGGCGATCATGGCGTCAGCCTGGAATCCGTCGTGCAGCAGCCCAACGTGAAGCACCCCGATGCGGAAATCGTCATCATCACCCACGAGGCGTCCCGGGCGAGCATCGCCCGCGTGCTGGCGGACTTCGAATCCCTCGGCGCGGTCCGCGCCGTCAAGAGCGTCTACCGGGTGGAAGGGTAAGCCGTTTTTTGCCGAGAAAGCCATTCTGACGAAAGGGAGCCATCTCACGCATGAAGTATCCAGGATTGCTGCAGACGTACCGCGCCCATCTGCCGGTCACCGACAAAACCCCGATGATCACGCTCAAGGAAGGCAACACGCCGCTCATCCGGGCCGAACGGCTGTCGGACCGCCTCGGCCTGGACCTTTATCTGAAATACGAAGGCCTCAACCCGACGGGGTCCTTCAAGGACCGCGGCATGGTGATGGCGGTGGCCAAGGCGGTGGAGGAAGGAAGCCGCACCATCATGTGCGCCTCCACGGGCAACACGTCCGCCGCCGCGGCGGCGTACGCCGCCCGTGCCGGCCTGAACTGCATCGTCCTCATCCCGAACGGCAACATCGCGCTGGGCAAGCTGGCCCAGGCGATCATCTACGGCGCGAAGGTGATCGCCATCGAGGGCAATTTCGACCGGGCGCTGGCGATCGTGCGGGACATTTGCGCCAAGCATCCGATCACGCTGGTCAACTCCGTCAACCCGTACAGGATCGAGGGGCAGAAAACGGCCGCCTTCGAGATCGTCGACCAGCTGGGCGAAGCGCCCGACTTCCTGGCGATTCCCGTCGGCAACGCCGGCAACATTTCGGCCTACTGGACAGGGTTCAAGGAGTACCGGGCGCACGGCAAGGCCGGCAAGCTGCCGAAAATGATCGGATTTGAAGCGGAAGGCGCGGCGGCCATCGTGCGCGGCAAGCCGATTCCGAATCCGGAAACGATCGCCACCGCCATCCGCATCGGCAATCCGGCCAGCTGGAAGACGGCGGTGGCCGCGGCGGAAGAATCCGGCGGACGGATCGATTTCGTGACGGACGACGAAATCCTGGCGGCCTACCGGCTGATCGCCGCCCAGGAAGGCGTCTTTGCCGAACCCGCCTCCGCCGCTTCCGTGGCGGGCGTCATCAAGCTGCAGAAGCAGGGGTTCTTCAGCGGCGGGGAGAAAGTCGTCTGCGTCCTGACCGGACACGGCCTGAAGGATCCGAACACGGCCATCGCGGCGGTCGACGAAAAGCCGGTGGTCGTGCCGGACGACGAAGCGGCGGTCATGGACGTCATTCGAAGCCTGGGGGCGGTCTGAATGGCGGCCGCAAGAGGGCCGGTGCGCGTACGGGTGCCCGCCAGCACGGCCAATCTGGGTCCGGGCTTCGACACCCTCGGCATGGCGCTGTCCCTGTATGCCTGGATCGAAATGAAGGAGAGCGACCGGACGCGCATCCGGCTGTACGGGCGCGAGCTGGACGGCGTGCCGGCCGACAAGTCCAATCTGATCTACAAAATCGCGCAGCGGCTGTTCGACGAGGCCGGCGTCCGCCTGCCGGAACTGGAGATCGCCATGCACAGCGACATTCCGCTCACCCGCGGCCTCGGCAGCAGCGCCTCGGCCATCGTCGGCGCCCTCGCGGCGGCCAACGGCCTGATCGGCGAGCCGTTTTCGGCGGACGACCTGTTCCAGATGGCGACCCGCCTGGAGGACCATCCGGACAACGTCGGCGCCTCGCTGTTCGGCGGCATCGTCACGGCGGTATGGGACGGCAGCCGGGCGTCGGGCATCCGGATCGAGCCGCCGGACGATTTGGCCGTGTTGGCGGCCGTGCCGGATTTCCGGCTGTCCACCGACAAAGCCCGCCATCTGCTGCCCAAATCCGTCAGCCGGAAAGACGCGGTGTTCAACGTGGGCCACGCGTCGCTGCTCACCGCGGCGCTCGCCGCCGGCCGGCTCGATCTTTTGGCCGTTGCCATGCAGGACCGGCTGCACCAGCCGTACCGGACGCCGCTTGTCCCCGGCATGGACAAAATCCTGCGGGAGGCGGCGGACCACGGCGCCCTCGGCGCCGCCCTGAGCGGGGCGGGCCCGGCGATCATCTGCTTCATCGACCGGAAGCGGGGCGCCCACGCCGAACTGGAATCGTTCCTTCAGGAGGCGTTCCGCGAAGCCGGCGTCACCGCGCGGACGATGCGGCTAGAACCCGACCGGGAGGGCGTCAGGCTGCTTGTGCCCGGCAACCCGCTGTACGCGCAATTCGATGCCCTGATCAAAGGAGAAGTCCGCACATGATGCGCATCGCCTACCTGGGGCCGGAAGCGACGGTGTCCCACGAAGCGGCCGCTTACATTTTTTCGGGAACCCGGTTTGAACTCATTCCCTATCGATGGATATCCGACGTTTGCGACGCGACGGCATCGGGCGAAACGGACCTGTCCGTCATCCCGATCGAAAACACCATCGACGGTTCCGTCAATCCCCATCTGGATTACTGGCTGGAACAGGACGACCTGCCCATCCAGGCGGAGTGGACCTATCCGTCGGTGCAAAACCTGATCGGCGTGCCTGCGGGCGAGGCGGAAGGCGCGCTGGAGCGCATCCGGCACGTCGTGTCCATCCCGGTGGCCATCGCGCAATGCCAGAAATTCCTCAAGAAACATCTCCCCGGCGTGGAATTCATCCATGTGAGCAGCACGGCGGAAGGCGTCCGTTTCGTCAGCGAGAAGCGGGATCCGGCCTACGCGGCCATCGGCACCGCGACGGCCGCCGCCAAATACGGGCTGGCGATTCTCGCGCGGAACATCACCGACCACGGGAACAACCTGACCCGCTTCATCGCCGTCGGCAAAAAGAAACCGGAAGGCCTGCCGCCGACGGATCGGGTCAAGACGACGATGCTCGTCACGCTGCCGGAAGACTATCCGGGCGCCCTCCATCAGCTGCTGTCCGCTTTCGCCTGGCGGCGCATCAACCTGTCGAAGCTGGAATCGCGGCCGACGAAGCGAAAGCTGGGGAGCTACTACTTCTACATCGACGTGGAAGCGTCGCTGGAGTCCATGCTGCTCCGGTTCGCCATCGAGGAAATCGAAGCGATCGGCTGCCACGTGCGGCTGCTCGGCTCGTATCCCAGCTATCCGTACCGGGAAGGGGAAGGCGGCGGGTGAAGCCTGCCGGTTCCCGTGCGGAGGGAGTCCGCGAAAATCCGGCCGGGCCGGCCGGATTTTCGCGCTTTTTTTTTGGCGATGCCCGCCGAAAAATCCGGTCCGCCCGCCTGGCCATGATGTCAAACGCCCATCCCGCGCATAAGTATGGTAAAGATTCGATGAAGCGGGAGGCGTTGCGCGTTGAAAATCCATTTCGTGAAAGCGGGAGAAACCCTGTCCGGCATCGCCGAACGGCACGGCGTGACCGTCGGCGACCTGCTGGCGGCCAATCCGGCCGCATCCGGCCAGGACGATCTGAAGGCGGGCATGAAACTGGTCATTCCCGACCGGAAAGCCGGCGCGTCCAAACCGCCGGCTTCGCCGGGACCGCACGGCGGGATCCACCACGATGCCGGCAAGGCCGGTCCGGTTTCGGACGGCTTGGGCCCGGCCGGCGCGGCTTCCGGTACCGTCCAGACGGAAGCGGGCAAGGCGGACGGACCGCCGGACGGGAAAACGGCCGGCCAGGCGGCGGCCCCGTGGCCCGGCAAATGGCCGGACATCCCGAAGCTGCCGCCGCTTCCGGTAAGTTCCGGCGCGGCGAAGACAACTCCGTGCAAGACGTGCCAGCCGGGGGACGCTTCCGTTCCGTTCGCCGCGCCCCACGTGTCGCCGCCCTGGAAAGAACCGTCCGGCGCTGCCGGGCCGACCGGCCTGCAAGGCGCGACGCCCGGCGCCCTGCAGCATCCGTTCGGCGCGTGCCCGGTTCCGGCACAGCCCGTCACGGGCGCCGCCGGCGGGCCGCCCGGCTTCGCTCCGCATCCAGGCGGCTTTGCGGGCGGACCCGGTTCGCATCCCGGCGGTCCGTCCCCGGGCTGGTCCGCATCCGGCGCCGCGGGCGGCCCGTGGCCGTCCGGCCCGTACGGCGGGCCCGGCGCCGGTGCAGGCCCTGCGGCCGGATCATGGAGTGCAAATCCGTTTGCCGGCGGCCTTTTGGCCAGCGGTCCATGGGCCGGCGGACCGTGGACCGGCATGCCGTGGAACGCGGGTTCGGCGCCCTGGGCGCTCCCCTCATCCGGACCCGGAGGGCTTCCGCCGGGCTGGAGCGGATTCCATGCCCCCTACAACACGCCGTTTTCCGTCAATCCGTATGCCGTGAAGCAGGACGCCGCCGTCCGCACGCCGGACGCGCAGGAAGCGGGTCCGGCGGCCGGTCCGGCCTTCATCCCGCCGCACGCGATGCCGGCCGCGGGCGGGGGGGCGGATAGCGCGACGCTGCACCGGGCGGACGAACCGGACGATGACGGACCGGCGGATGAATCCGCGCCGGGGCGCGCATCCGGACGCAAGCCGCCGGGGAAAAAGCGGAAACGGGCGCCCGAACCGACGCTGAAGGACAAAATCCTGCGCATGCAGCGGGGCCACCGCCGCCGCTAGGACGGCCGAATATTTTCGTCCCTTGCCGGAAACAATGGAAATGACGACATCCAGGACACGGCAAGAAGGCGATGACGATGGGCTTGAGGAACGCGCTGAAAAAATTGAGGCGCCAATTCCGGCTCAGGCGCGGCCTGCTGCTGGCAGGTCTCCTTGTCGCGGCCGCCGGCGTCTGGCTCGGGGTTGACCGGATGCGGGAAGACGCCCCCTCCGCCGATCCGGGCGTTCCCGCCGCCGCCGCCATCGAGGATGAGGAACGGTTTGAGGCGGTGCTGCACAAGCGGTTTTTGTGCGGCGAACAGTATGAGCCCCTCGGCATCCTGACCTGGGACGAAGCCGAAGCGATGCTGCGCAGCCATGCGGAGTGGAAGCTGGAAGGCATCGACGGCAGCCGGGTCGTCTATGCGGTGGACGTGGAGGATTTTTCGCCGGAATGCCGCAACAACGCCTATTTCGGACTGGACGGCAACAACAGCCTCGCCCTGTTCGAAGGCAAGCCCGGCGAAGGCCGCATCATCAGGACGTTCTTCCAGATCGATGTGGAACATCTGGAAAACAGCCTCCCCCGGGAAACGGTTTCCGAGCTGCGGGAAGGCATCAAGGTGACGGATTACGCCGAATACAGCAGCGTGCTGTCCACGTTCAGCGAATTCGCCCTGCCCGGGGCGGAGCAGGTCTGACCGCGACGGGCGGGCGTTTTTTTTTTTTTTTTGCCCGAAACGGAACCGTCCCGCGAAAAAGTGGCGCGCCCCCCCCCTCCGATCTGCTATAATAGACACGATACATATGTTCGCCTTTGCGGAGGGGAGTTTTCGGGGATTGCGCATCATCGGCATCGATCCCGGCATTGCCATCGCCGGGTTTGGCATCGTGGAACGCAAGGCGGATCGGGTGAAAGCGGTCCAGTACGGATCGATCGAGACGCCCGCCGGCGCAAGCCCGGGCGAGCGACTGCGCATGATCCATGAAGCCGTCTGCGGGCTGATCGACCGATACGGACCGCGGGAAATGGCGGTGGAAAAGCTGTTTTTCAACCGGAACGTGACCACCGCCTTCAGCGTCGGACAAGCCCGCGGCGTCATCATGCTGGCCGCCGTCCAGAAGGGGCTGGTCATCGAGGAATATACGCCGATGCAAATCAAGCAGGCCGTCGCCGGGTACGGCAAGGCGGAAAAACGGCAAGTGCAGGAAATGGTCCGGCTGCTGCTCGGACTGCCCGACATCCCGAAGCCCGACGACGCGGCCGACGCGCTGGCGCTGGCGATCTGCCATGCCCATGCGGGCACGCTGAACGGAAAGCTGAAGGAGCTGTACCGGCCATGATCGACTATTTGCGCGGCCGCGTTTCCCGGGTGGCCCACGACCATGTCGTCGTGGAGGTGAACGGAATCGGCTACCGGGTGTTCTGCGCCAATCCCGGCGACTTCCGCGGCCGGGACGGGGAGGAAACGATCGTCTACATCCATCACCACGTCCGTGAAGACGCGATCCAGCTGTTCGGCTTCGCCACCCGGGAAGAGCAGTCGCTGTTCCGCCTGTTGATCGAAGTATCCGGCATCGGTCCGCGCATCGCCCTCGGCGCGCTGTCCGGCACGAGGCCGGAAGCGCTCGTGTCGGCGATCCTGAACGACGATGTCCAATCGTTGACGCGCCTGCCCGGCATCGGCCGGAAAACGGCGCAGCGCCTCTTGCTCGAGCTGAAGGACAAGCTGAAGGACGAAGGCTGGACGGGCGCGTGGACCCACGACCGGGCGGCGGCCGATCCGGCGGCAGATGCGGGAACCGGACGCGCCGGGGCTTTGCGGGAAGCGAAGGAAGCGCTTCTGTCCCTCGGCTTCACGGAAGCCGAAATCGCGTCGGCACTGCCGGCGGCGCAGGCGGAAACGGGCGAGGACGCGGGAGCGGAAGCGCTGACGAAGGCGGCGCTGAAGCGGCTGGTTCGCCGGTAACGTTCCGCGGACGCCGCCGGCTTTCCATGCCGGACGGCAGGCGCCGCGGAAAGCGGGAGGGGATTGAGCTATGGAAGAGCGCGTCGTGTCCGCCCGCCTCATGGTGGACGAAGATGAAGCGGAATACAGCCTGAGACCCCGGTACCTGTCGGAGTACATCGGCCAGGACCGGGTGAAGGAAAATTTGAAGGTCTACATCGAAGCGGCAAAAAGGCGGCGGGAACCGCTGGATCACGTGCTGCTCAGCGGACCGCCCGGGCTCGGCAAGACGACCCTGTCCACGATCATCGCCAACGAGCTGGGCGTCGGCATCCGCGTCACGAGCGGTCCGGCCATCGAACGGCCCGGGGACCTGGCGGCGATCCTGACCAACCTGCAGGAAGGCGACGTGCTGTTCATCGACGAGATCCACCGGCTGAACCGGTCGGTGGAAGAAGTGCTTTATCCGGCCATGGAAGATTTCGTGCTGGACATCGTGATCGGCAAAGGGCCGAGCGCCCGCTCGGTGCGCCTCGATCTGCCGAAATTCACCCTCGTCGGCGCCACGACCCGGACCGGCCTCCTGTCCGCGCCGCTTCGGGACCGCTTCGGCGTCGTCAGCCGGCTGGAATATTATGACGCGGAGGAGCTCGCCACCATCGTCAGCCGCTCTGCGGACATCCTGCAGGTGACGCTGACGGGGGATGCGGCGATGCTGATCGGTTCCCGGGCACGGGGCACGCCGCGGATCGCCAACCGGCTCCTGAAGCGGGTGCGGGATTTTGCCCAGGTCGTCGGCGACGGGATCATCACGCCCGAGCTGGCGGCGGAAGCCCTCGAGCGCCTTCAGGTGGACGCCCTCGGCCTTGATGCCGTCGACCACAAGCTGCTGTCGACGATCATCCGGCATTTCCGCGGCGGACCGGTCGGGCTCGACACGATCGCCGCCGCCATCGGCGAAGAAAGCCGGACGATCGAAGACGTGTACGAGCCGTACCTGATCCAGATCGGATTTCTGCAGCGCACCCCCCGCGGACGGGTGGCGACGCCGGCGGCGTTCCGGCACCTGGGAATCGAGCCGCCGGAAGGCTGAATCCGCGCATCCGGGGGGCCGGCGCAACGCCCGCATCCATGGCGGGCAGACACATCGCCCGCTGCTGCGGCGGGCCGGCGCAACGCCCCCGGCTCGCCGGCGCCAAACCCCGGTCCGCCGAAGCCCAATGCCTGGCTTCGGACACAACTTTCGGCTGCGGCGGGAGTCTAATGGTTGAACGATACCGCATTCGGGAGGACGTTGCCGCATCATGACCAGAAAACGGATTGTTCCCGCCACCATGGGTTGGCTGATCCTGCCGCTTCTCGTTTTTTGCCTTGCCGTCCCTTCGGGCCGCGCCGCCAGCGCCGCCGGCGGGGACATCCGGGTGGCGCTTTTCATCAGCGCGCGGGGCACCGTGCCGGCCGTGACCATGGAATCGGGTTCCGGCCTTTCCGTTGCCGTGCAGGCGGGAGGGCCGGCCGTCGGGACGGCGCCCGGCAAGCCGGTCCGCTTTACCCCGGCGGGTTATTCGCTGATCGTCCGGGAGACGCCGGACCGCGCCGCGGCGCTGGCCGCGTACGAGGCGGCGGCGCCGCACGGATACGCCGAACTGCTGGCGGACGAGCTTTCCGGCCGCACCGTCTACCAGGTGCGGCTTGCCGGATTCGCAAGCCGGGCGGAAGCGGAAGCCGCCGCCGGCCGGCTGCCCGCCGCTTTCGGCGCACCCGCCGTTGCCGGTCCGCTATACGCGTCCGCCGGCACATTCGCGTCCGCCGACGAGGCGGCGGCGCTGCAAAGCCTTCTGCTGCAGCAGGGGATTCGCGCCTGGCTGGCCGTCCATCCGGACGCGGACGGATTCGGAACGCATTCCGTCTGGTTCGGCGAAGCCGCCACGGAACAGGAACTGGAACGGGCGATGGACGCCGTCCGGCAGCTGCTGCCTTCGGCGGCGGTCCACCGGCCGGACGCGTCGATGCCGTATTTGCTCGCCGTCGCCGACGCGTCCCCGGGCCTCGGATCGGCGGTCCATTACAAATTCAACCGCACCGGCCAGGAAATCCGCGTCACGGCCGGCGGCGCCCCGATCAAGGTGCACGAGCGGTACGGGCGCACGTACCGCGGCAGCATGGCGGTCACCGTCCACGAAGGGAAACTGGCGGTGATCAACGAACTGCCGCTGGAGGAATATCTTTACGCCGTCGTGGCGTCGGAGATGCCGAGTTCCTGGCCGCTGGAAGCGCTGAAGGCGCAGGCGGTGGCCGCCCGAACCTATGCGCTGCGCCAAGGATGGAAGTACGGCATCGCCCACGTTTCCGACACGACATACGACCAGGCCTACAACGGCCTGTCCGCGGAAACCCCCGCCGCCGTGGCGGCGGTGGAGGCGACCCGCGGGGAAGTGCTCGCGGACGCGTCCGGGCGGCTGGTCGAGCCGCTGTACGCGTCCAATCACGGCGGCCGCTCGGCGCATCCTTCGGAAGTGTGGGGCGGGGACGCGCCCCACGTGAAAGCCGGCGTCGCGAGCCCCGATGATTCGGCCGCCGCCGGCCGGCTCGACTGGTACCGGATCATGCTGGCGGACGGGACGAGCGGCTACATCCGTTCCGACTATGCGGCCGTCACCGGCGCCAAAAGCGACAGCGGCCTGCCGATCGTCGAAGTGACCGGCGACGGCGTCAACATCCGGCGGGCGCCCTACGTGGACAACGCGGCGAATCCGCCCGTCGCCCAGGCGAACCGGGGGGACCGGTTCGTCATGATCGGCCGCGACCCGGAATCGAATGCGTATTCCTGGATTCGGGGGCCGTACTCGGCGGAGCAGCTGAAAGCCGCCATCAACGCCCGCTCTCCCGGCGCCGTCCGGGGATCGCTCGCCACGCTGGAGGTGACGGGGCGGGGGCCGACCGGCCGGGTCACGGAAGTGTCGGCCAACGGCGTCCCCGTCAAGGTATCGTATCCCGACCAGTACCGCAGCGCGCTGAACGGCCTGCCGAGCACGATGTTTTCCATCGAGGAGACGGGCCGGTATACCGTGCTGGGGGCTTTCGGCGCGAAGACGGCGTTTCCGCGGCCGGACGGCGGTCTGGCCGTCCTGTCCGGCGACGGCCAGACCCGGCTTTCCGGCGGCGAGTTCTACATCATGAACGCCGACGGGTTCGTCCGCGCCGCCACCGCCGAACCCGCCTTCCGCTTCATCGGCAACGGCTTCGGACACGGGCTCGGCATGAGCCAGTACGGCGCCAAGTCGCTGGCCGAATCGGGCTATGATTACCGGGCCATCCTGCAATACTATTACAGCGGAGTCCACATCGTGAAGGAATGAACGCGAATCCATGGACGTTGCAACGTTTGATTTCGAGCTTCCGGAACGGTTGATCGCCCAGACGCCCCTGCCCAACCGCTCGGATTCCCGCCTGCTCACCCTGAACCGCCGGACGGGCGAAATCGGCCACGCCCGGTTTTCCGACCTGGCCGGCTTTCTTTCGCCCGGCGACACCCTCGTGCTGAACGACTCCCGGGTCATCCCCGCCCGCCTGCTGGGCGTCAAGCCGGACACCGGCGCCCGGGTGGAACTGCTTCTTCTCAAGCCGCTGGGAGAAAGCCGCTGGGAGGCGCTGGCCAAGCCCGGCAAAAAACTGCGGGAAGGCGCCGTCGTCCATTTCGGGGCGGCCGCCCCCGGCGCGCGGCCGGAGCTTGCAGCCCGCGTCCTCGGGGTGCTGGAATCGGGCAGCCGCATCGTCGAGTTTGACTTCGAGGGCGATTTCGAAGCGGTGCTGGACCGGCTCGGGAAGATGCCGCTGCCGCCCTACATCAAAACCGAGCTCGCCGACCGGGACCGGTACCAGACGGTGTACGCGCGGCATCCCGGATCGGTGGCGGCGCCGACGGCGGGGTTGCATTTTACCGGCGAGCTGCTGGAGCAAATCCGCGAAAAGGGCGTCAACATCGCCCGCGTCACCCTGCACGTCGGGCTCGGCACGTTCCGTCCGGTCACCGTGGACAAAGTGGAAGACCACCGCATGCACGCCGAATATTACGCCATCAGCCGGGAAACCGCCGAACTGGTGAACCGGACGAAGGAAGCGGGCGGCCGCGTGGTGGCCGTCGGCACCACCAGCTGCCGGACGCTGGAAGCGTCGGCGGCCAAGTTCGGCGACGGCCGGCTGCATGAGGACGAGGGGTGGACGGACCTTTTCATCCGTCCGGGCTTCACCTTCCGCATGACGGATGCGCTCGTCACCAATTTCCATCTGCCGAAATCGACGCTCATCATGCTCGTGGCCGCCTTCGCCGGCATCGAGCCGGTCCTTCGCGCCTACCGGGAAGCGGTCCGGCAAGAATACCGGTTTTTCAGTTTCGGCGATGCGATGTTCTTGTATTGAAAGGGGATGACGGAAGATGGCGGTCCGGTATGAACTGATCAAGACGTGCAGGCAGACGGGTGCCCGGCTCGGCCTTCTCCACACGCCCCACGGCACCATCGAAACGCCGGTGTTCATGCCCGTGGGCACGCAGGCGACGGTCAAGACGATGAGCCCGGAAGAACTGGAAGCGATGGATGCCCGGATCATCCTGGGCAACACCTATCATCTGTTCATCCGTCCCGGCCACGACATCGTGCGGGAAGCGGGCGGGCTGCACCGGTTCATGAACTGGAACCGGGCGATTTTGACCGACAGCGGCGGATTCCAGGTGTTCAGCCTGGCGGAAAACCGGAAAATCACCGAAGAAGGCGTCCATTTCCGCTCGCATCTGAACGGCGATCCGCTGTTTTTGTCCCCCGAGGTCGCCATGGAGGTGCAAAACGCCCTCGGCGCGGACATCATCATGGCCTTCGACGAATGTCCGCCGTACCCGGCCGACCGGTCGTACGTGGACCGATCGCTGGAGCGGACCGCCCGGTGGGCGGAGCGCTGCCTCAAGGCCCACGCCCGGCCCCGCGAGCAGGCGCTGTTCGGCATCGTGCAGGGCGGCGTCTACGCCGACCTGCGGACGAAAAGCGCGAACTTGTTGACGTCCATGGATTTCCCGGGGTATGCTATTGGAGGACTCAGCGTCGGGGAACCGAAGCCGCTCATGTACGAGATGCTGGAGGTGACGGTTCCCCTTCTGCCGGCCGGCAAGCCGCGATACCTGATGGGCGTCGGCTCGCCGGATGCGCTGCTCGAGGGCGCCATCCGCGGCATCGACATGTTCGACTGCGTGCTGCCGACCCGCATCGCCCGCAACGGCACGGTCATGACGAGGGAAGGCCGCCTCGTTGTGCGGAATGCGAAATACGCGCGGGATTTCCGCCCCCTGGACGAAGAATGCGGGTGCTACGCGTGCCGCCACTACACGCGGGCCTACATCCGGCACCTGATCAAGGCGGACGAGACGTTCGGCATCCGGCTGACGACCATCCACAACCTGCATTTTCTGATGGATCTGATGCGCGGCATCAGGCAGGCCATTCGGGAAGACCGGCTGGCGGATTTCCGCGACGAGTTTTTTGCCCGCTACGGGCTCGGAGACGAAAACAGCCGCGGCTTTTGAGGAAGGGAGGGAATGCGCGGGATGGATACCATTCAACTTTTGCTGCCGTTCATCATCATGTTCGCGATCTTCTACTTTTTGCTGATCCGGCCGCAGCAGAAACGGCAGAAACAGCGCCAGCAGATGCTGAACAACCTGAAGAAGGGCGACAAGGTCATCACGATCGGCGGCTTGCACGGCACGATCGCCGAACTGACCGACGACACGGTGGTGCTCCGCGTCAACGACGTGACGAAGCTGACGTTCGACCGCAACGCCGTCAACACGGTGGTCAATCCGTCCGATTCCTGACGAAATCCGGGCTTGCCGGTCATGCCGGCGACCGCCGTTCCGCGCCGCAAGGCGCGGTTTTTTGTTTGCACGGTTTCCCGGGACCGCGCGCGGGCTTACCGGCGCCGGGCGTTGATGCCGAGCATGCCGCCCAGGGCCCCCGTGGCGAAGCAAATGGCGAGGAAGGCGAGCGTGTCGAGCGACCAGGCGGCGTCGAATCCGAACCGGGACACAACGGACACCGCGAGCCCGTAGCAGATGCCGAGCATCCCGCCGCGGTACCACCCTTTGCTGGACGAGCGGCGGGCCGCGACGAATCCTCCGGTGAACACGGACACGCCGTGGATGAAATGGACGTACACCGGAAGCGCATCTTCCCTGAGCCCCGTGACGGACAGGAGCAGGGAGACGATCAGGGTGGCCGCCGCGAGCACGGCGAGGGACCAGGCCAGCCCGGCCAGAAGGGGGAGGACGGATTTGCCGCCGGATTTGACGGAATCCATGGAATCACCTCCAAACGGGATCTCCTTCGGCGGTCCTTGGACGCGATTGCTTCATGTGTATGGCCGGCGGCGGAAAAATAGTACAAGTCGGCGGGGCCGCATTTGGCGCGGGCCGCTTTTTTTTCTCCGACATAGAAAACGGGCCGGCCGGCCAATCTAGGGATGCCGGAGGAAAAGGAAGGTGGGTGGCAGTTTGGAACTCGCGACGATATTTGTCCGGACGGTTTTCGTCTATTTCGCCGTCTTCCTCATGCTCCGCATCATGGGCAAGCGCGAAATCGGCAAACTGTCGGTGTTCGATCTGGTCATCTCCATCATGATCGCCGAAATCGCCGTATTCATCGTGGAAGATACGGAAAGGTCGGTGGCCAGCGGCCTCGTGCCGATGCTCACGATGGTGGGCATCCAGCTGATGTTGTCCTATGTCACCATGAAGAACGTGACCATCCGCCGCCTGTTCGACGGCAGCCCGAGCTATGTGATCGAACACGGCAAAATCAACCGGAAGGAAATGCGGAAGCAGCGGTACAATCTGAGCGACCTGCTTCTGCAGCTCCGGCAGAACAACGTGATGAACGTGGCGGACGTGGAGTTTGCGATTCTGGAAACGACGGGGAAACTGACGGTGGTGAAGAAGGAGGATCTGGAAGGCGGCGCCGGCGGCAAAGCCGGCCGGCGGGCGGAAGGCGGCCGGACGGATGACGGGACGATCAAGACCAACGTCCGGTTTTCCGGCATTCCGCTGCCGCTCATCATGGACGGCTGCGTGCTGGATGAAAACCTGGCGCGCATCGGCATGACCCGGTTCTGGCTGAAGGAGCAGATCGGGAAAGCCGGCGCGGCCGACTTCAGGCAGGTGTTTCTGTGCATGATCGACCAGAAGGGCAACCTGCATGTCGAGTTGATTTGAGGGCAACATGCCGGTGCCGCGCCGCGCCATCGCGATGCCCGCCCGGCTTGCGGGATGGCGTCCCGGCCTTGCGGCGCTACCGCCGGTTTTTCAGCCCGGCGGCGAGGAGCCGTTTCATGCCGGAGGCGTCCGCCAGGCCGAAGGCAAGGCACGCCAGGCCGTAGACGGGAAGGGCCGCCGCCAGGGCGCAGGCGAGGCCGGGGGCGGCCGGCAGGTGGAGCGCGTTCCAGGCGAATTTGCCCGCCGCGCCGGCCAGCAGGGCGGCCGCGCCCGCTTTCAGGATGTCCGCCATCGGCAACGGCAGGCGAAGCAGCCGGCTGACGCTGTTCCAATGCAGGGCGGTCACGAGGGCGGTGTTGACGCAAATGGCAATGACGGCGCCGGTGATGCCGAGTTCGGGGCGGCTGGCGAGGACGGCAATCAGCGCCAGCTTCACGGCCGCGCCCGCCGCCGTGTTGGCGAGGGCCGCGCCCGGCCGGTCCAGCGCCTGGAGGGCGGCCGCGAGCGGCCCCTGGAGATAGAGGAACACGGCGACGGGCGCCATCATGCGCAGCATGGCGCCGGCTTCCCGGCTGCCGAAGGCGAGCTGGCAAAGCGGTTCGGCGAAGGCGTACAGAAAGACGGCGAACGGGGCGCCGGCCACGAGCGACAGGCGAAGGGACTGCCGCATCCGCCGGACGGCCGTGGGCCGGTCCCGCCGTTGCCGGGCTTCCGACAGGGCGGGCACCAGCGACACGCTCAGGGAGTACGTGAGGGCGGTGGGCAGGAGCAGCACGGGCATGACCATGCCCTGAAGCACGCCGTACTGCGCCGTGGCGGCGGCCGTGGCCACGCCGGCGGCGGCCAGCGCATGCACGATCAGGACGGATTCGAGAAAATACGAACCGGAGCCGACGAGCCGGCTGCCGGTGACGGGCAGGGCGATGCGCGCAAGCCGTCCCGCGATGCCGGCGGGCCGGCCGCTTTCGCCGGAAGGGACGGCGCGCCGCCGCTCGTTCCGCCATTTGGCCAACAGCACGAACAGGCCGCCCAGCTCGCCGACCGCCACGCCGAGCATCGCCCCCGCCGCGCCGTATTGCGCGCCCTTCGGCATCAGCAGGAAGGACAGCGCCAGCACGAACGCGATGCGCAGCAGCGTTTCGACGAACTGCGAAAGGGCCGTCGGCACCATGTCATGCAAGCCCTGGAAATAGCCCCTGAGCACCGAGGAGACGGCGATGATCACCAGGACCGGCGACATGGCGAGGAACGGCCATTTCACCCGGACGTCCGTGAAAACGTGCAGGGCGATCCAGTCGGCAAGCTGCAGGCAGAGGAGGGCAAACACGAGGCCGAGCCCGGCGGCGGCCGCCAGGGCCGTCTTCAGGATGGCCGCCGCCCTTCGCCGGTTGCCCGCCGCTTCCGCTTCGGCCGTCAGCTTGGCGACAGCCAGGGGGATGCCGCCGCTGATGACGGTGATGGCGACCATCAGCATCGGCCAGGCCATCTGGTACAGCCCGACGCCTTCGGGGCCGATGATGCGGGGCAGGGCGATGCGGGGAATGAAGCCGAGGAGGCGGTTTGCGATACCTGCCGCCAGCAGGATGAGCGTTCCCTTGATGAACGATTGTCTGGCCATGGGCGACCCGCTTTCTTGTCCGGATTACTCCTACTCTATGCGCGGGCTTGTACCGGCATGCCCCCCGAGACGCCGGCCGGTCCGGACGGACGCGGATCGTAAAAAGCCGGACGGGAGCGGGCGATCCGCCGGCTCCGCCCGTCCCCGGACGCGCCAGGAAGTCCGGGAGGCAGGATTTTCGCCCGCGGAACTCGAAATCAAAACAGACGGGCATCCGCCCGACGAGTTTGCACGGGGGAGATGGACAACATGGACGACCTTCAACCGGACGGGCCGGCCCACGGCTTGAGCGAAGAGGAACTGAAGCGGGTCGTGGAACAGCTGTGCGACAGCAAGGCCGATGAGTTTGCCCTGCTCGGGTATGAAGGCATCACCGGCAGGGAAATCTGGGACTGCGTCAGCGAGAAGTACCGGCAGGGCACGCCGGCGCTGCACCAGATCGTCAGCGACATTCTGTCGCTCAAAACGACGCAGTTCATGAACTGGATCACCATGAATACCGTCTACAGGGAGACCCGGCCGTAAGGCCGGCTCTTTGCGTTGCGGGGCGGCGGCGCCGCGCCGCCGGCCAAATTGACTTCGCTTTTTTGCGGCGGGTATAATGAGACTATTGATTGTCGAAGGGAGCCAGCTTAGAACATGGACGCCAAACGGATCATCGCATGCGTCGCCGCCGTTGCCATCGTCTTCGCGGCGGCAGCCGTCACCACGCCGGGCATCCTCAAAGACATCCGCCTCGGGCTGGACCTGAAGGGCGGATTCGAAATTTTGTACCGGGCCGAACCGATCGAAGAAGGCGCGGAACTGACGCACGATGCGCTCAAGGAGGCCGCCATCAGCCTGGCCAACCGGGCCGACGCGCTGGGCATCGCCGAGCCGCAGGTGGAGACGGAGGGACGGGACCGGATCCGCGTCAGCCTGGCCGGCGTGGAAAACGAGCGGGAAGTCCGCGACATCATGAAAAAGCCGGCGGAATTGACGTTCCGCAGCGCGTACGGATGCGAAAGCGGCGGCTTCTGCCGGATCGAGCTGTACGGAAGCGACTTCGTGGAAAACTCGGCGTCCGTCGTGTTTGACGAGCTGATGCGGCCCGTCGTCAGCATCGAAGTGAAGGACAAGAAAAAATTCGAGGAAGTTTCCCGCCGGCTGCTCGGCCAGCAGCTGGCCATCTATCTCGATGACGAACTCATTTCCGCCCCGACGGTGCAGGGCGTGTTCACCGACGGCAAGGCGACGATCACCGGCCAGCGCACGATGGAGGAAGCGGAGAGGCTGAAGGACATCATCAACCTCGGGTCGCTGCCGCTGCGCCTGACGGAACTATACACGCAGAAAGTGGGCCCGACCCTCGGCCAGCAGTCGCTGGAGAAAACGCTGACCGGCGGGCTGATCGGCTGCGCCCTGATCCTGCTCTTCATCATCCTCTACTACCGGCTGCCGGGCGCGGTGGCGGCCGTGTCGCTCGTTTTTTACAGCTGGGTGCTGCTGGCGCTGTTCAAATGGATGAACGTGACGATGACGCTGCCGGGCATCGCCGCCTTCGTGCTCGGCATCGGGATGGCGGTGGACGCCAACGTCATCACCGCCGAGCGGATCAAGGAGGAAATCCGCAGCGGCAAGACGATCCTGTCCTCGATCAAGGCCGGATCCCGCACATCGCTTCGCACGATCATGGACGCCAACCTGACGACGATCCTCGCGGCGCTGATGATGTTCCTCATCGGCCGCGGATCGGTGCGGGGCTTTGCGGTCATTCTCATTTTCAGCATCCTGACCAGCATCGTGACGAATGTGTTTTTCTCCCGCCTGCTGCTGAGCCTGTTCGCGCGGGGCGTCGGCCGGGCGGTGACGCCGCGCTGGTTCGGCGTGAGGCCCGAGCAGATCAAGGACATCCGGGACAGCCGCAAGCAGGCGGAAAAGTCGCCCGTCGATTTCGTCGGCAAGAGCAGATGGATGTTCGGGACGAGCGGTCTCGTCATCATCGCCGGTCTCGTGATCACGCTCGCATTCGGCATGAATTACGGCGTCGACTTCAGCGCGGGCGCCCGGGTGGATGCCACTCTGGACCGGCCGGTGACGGAAGAAGAGCTCCGGGACGGACTGGCCGGGCTCGGACTCCCCGAAGCCGTGGTGACCGTCGGCGGGGAGGACGGCCGCTCCGTGTCCCTGCGCTTCAAGGACCATTTGACCCATGAAGCGGAACTGGCGCTGACGGACTATCTGGACACCGACAATCTGGAAGTGAACACGGTGGACCCGACCATCGCCCGGGAACTGCGAAACCGCGCCGTGGTCGCCGTCCTGCTGGCGTGCCTTCTCATCGTGCTGTACGTCGCCTTCCGCTTCGAATGGCGCTTTTCCGTCTCCGGCGTGGCGGCCCTGTTCATGACGGCGCTGTTCGTCATTGCCGCCTTCGCCATCCTGCGGACGGAAGTGAACGTGACGTTCATCGTGGCCGTGCTGACCATCATCGGGTACGCCATCAACGACACGATCGTCATCTTCGACCGGATCCGGGAAAACCTGCGCTTTGCGAAGATCAAGCAGCCGCAGGACGTGGTCGATCTCGTCAATCTCAGCACGTGGCAGACCCTCGGCCGGTCCGTCAACACGCTTCTGACGACCCTGCTGCCGGCCATCGGCATCCTTATCCTTGGCAGCGCCTCGCTCCGGCCGTTCAGCATCGCCATCGTCATCGGCCTCGTCGTCGGCGCCTGCGGATCGCTCCTCATCGCCGCGCCGCTCTGGGGGGCGCTCCGCAAGCGGACGGCCGGCCGCCTGCTGCCGGCGGCGGAGGAAGCCGGCAAGGCCTGATATCCGGTTCGCTTGAAGGCCGGCCGGACGCAACTCGGTAGGTTGAAGGAAGTGGCTCCATGCACCAGATTCGGGCCGGCAGGGCGGAACGGGCGGCCTGGGCCGGCATCGCCGCCAACCTGTTCCTGGCCGTCGTGAAAGGTCTGGCCGGCTGGCTGTCGGGCAGCAAGGCGCTTCTCGCGGACGCGGCCAATTCGGCTTCGGACGTCGCCGGCAGCGTGACGGCGCTCATCGGCCTGCGCGCCGCGCGAAAGCCGCCGGACAAGGAACACCCGTACGGGCACGGCAAGGCGGAATCGGTCGCCTCGATCATCGTGTCCGTCCTGATTTTGCTCGTCGGCGCCGAGCTGTTCTTCGGCGCGCTGAAAACCGCCTTCGGCGGCGCGGCGGAGGCGCCGGCCTGGTACGCCGCCCCGGTTCTCGTCCTGTCCATGATCATCAAGGAAGGCATGTTCCGGTATACGCGCAGGACGTCAAGAAGGCTGTCCAGCCAGACGCTGGCCACCGTTGCCTGGGACCACCGCACGGACGTGCTGGCATCCTCCGCGGCGCTCGCCGGCGTGGCGGGCGCCCTGCTCGGCGGCCGTTTCGGCTGGTCATGGATGCTGGCGCTCGATCCCGTTGCCGGCATGATCGTCGCCTGCTTCGTGCTCCGGATGGGATACAGGCTGATCATGGAAGCGATCACGGGCACCCTGGACCAGGTGCTGCACAGCGACCGGTCGAGGGAGCTGGAGGAAGCGGCGCTGGCCGTCCGCGGCGTGCTGGCGGTGGACGACTTGCGGGCGCGGGTGACCGGCCACTATGTGATCGTCGACATCAAAATCAGCGTCGACCCGCACATTTCGGTGCTGGAAGGCCACGCGATCGCCAAGGCGGTCAAGGAGCGGCTGATGGACCGATTCGGCCACGTGTCCGACGTGTTTGTCCACGTGAACCCGTACGCCGGCGGATTTCCGCCGGGCGGCGCGGACGCGGACCGGGCCGACGGGCTCGTGCATTGACGAAAGGGGCGCTGGACGATTGCTGCACCCGAGAACCAGATGGCTGCCGCCGCCCGCCGTCGATGAATCCCGCGCGGATGCGCTTGCCCGGGCGCTGGGCGTGTCGCCGCTCGTCGCCCGGCTGCTGATCGCCCGCGGATTGGCGGACGGGGAGGCGGCCGGACGTTTTCTGCACGGGGACGCGGAGCTGTTTTGCGACCCGTTCCTGCTCGACGGCATGGACCGGGCGGTGGAGCGGATTCGCGATGCGATCCGGCGCGGGGAGAAAATCCGCATCTACGGGGATTACGATGCCGATGGCGTGACCGCCACGAGCCTCATGATCGGCCTGTTCCGGCAGCTTGGCGCCGCATTCGACTGGGTCATCCCCCATCGGCAGAAGGAAGGCTACGGATTGAACGGGCCGGCCGTGGAAGCGGCCGCGGCCGACGGCGTCCGGCTGATCGTCACGGTGGACACCGGCATCAGCGCGGCGGAGGAAGCCGCGCTGGCCCGTTCCCTCGGCGTCGACCTGATCGTGACCGACCATCACGAACCGCCGGAAACGCTGCCCGACGCGTGCGCCGTCGTCAATCCGCGCAAGCCGGGTTGCCCGTATCCGTTCAAATCGCTGTCCGGCGCCGGCGTCGCTTTCAAGCTCGCCCACGCGCTGACCGGCCGGCTGCCGGAGGAATGGGCATGGCTCGCCGCCATCGGGACGATTGCGGACGTGATGCCCCTTGTGGACGAAAACCGGCTCATCGCCAGAATCGGCCTCGCGCAAATGCGGGAGTCGCCGCCGCCGGGCATCCGCGCGCTGTGCCGGGTGGCCGGCATCGACGCGCGGCAGCTGTCCGCCGGCCACATCGGGTTTGCCCTCGGCCCGCGCATCAACGCCGGCGGCCGGCTCGAGACGGCGGACGCCGCCGTCGCCTGCCTGACCGCCGCGGACGAAGAAGCGGCGACGGAGGCGGCCCGGGAACTCGACCGGCTGAACCGGGAACGCCAGCGGCTCGTGGACCGCATGACGGAGGAAGCGCTGGAGGACGCGGAAGCGCTGCTTGCGGCGGGCGATCCCGGACATGCCTTCGTCCTTGCCCGGGAAGGGTGGAACCCGGGCGTCATCGGCATCGTGGCGTCGAAGGTGGCGGAGCGGTTTCACCGGCCGGCCGTCATCCTGTCCGTCGACGGGCAGACCGGCCTGGCCAAAGGATCCGCCCGCTCGATCCCCGGATTCGACCTGCACGCCGCCCTGTCCGAGTGCGCCGGCCTGATGGAGCAGTTCGGCGGGCACAAGGCGGCGGCCGGCATGACCGTCCGGGCGGATGCCATCCCGGCGCTGCGCCGGAAATTTGCCGCCGTCGCCGCCGAGCGGCTCGGCGGCGAAGAACCCGTGCCGGAGATCACGCCGGATGCCGAAATCCGGCCGGAGGACATCACGCCGGAGGCCATCCGCGAGCTGGAACTTCTGGCCCCCTTCGGCGAGGGCAATCCCGAGCCCGTCTTTTTGCTTCGCGGCATGCGGGTCAAAGGGATGAAACGGATCGGGCGCGACTTGAAGCACGCCCGGCTGACCCTCGCTTCCGGCGCGACGGCGGCCGTCGAGCTTGACGCGCTGCTGTTCGGCCAGGCCGGGCTCATCGACCACATATCGCCGGCGGCGGCCGTCGACGCCGTCGGCACGCTGTCCGTCAATGAATGGAACGGCCTGCGGAAACCGCAAATGATCGTCCGGGATCTGCGCGTGCCGCACCGGCAGGTGTTCGACTGGCGCGGCCGGATGCCGGACGATCCGGCCGTCGGAAGCTGGCTGGCGGGGACGTACGGGTTTGCGGACGGCGGATGGCCGGGGGGCGGAAAACGGCGGCGGAACGAACCGGCGGCCGCCGGCGCCCTCCTGTTCCGCCGGCAGGATGCGCGGCTTTTGCCTCCCGCGGACGGGGAGGGCGGCGATGCGCCGCATCCGGCGGCCGTCTGGCTGGCGGAGGAAAACGGCGCCCTGCTGCCGCTCAACGCCCGGGCGGAAACGTGTCCGCCCGAGCGCATCCGGCATCTGATGCTGCCCGTCCTGCCGCCGGATCCGGCATCCGTCCGGCGGGCGCTCATGCGCTTTGCGTCCCTGGAACGCATCTACGCCGTGCTGCATGACCCCCATCCGTTCCTGTCGTCGGCATCCGCCGGCCGGGAAGGGTTCAAGCGGACGTATGCCGCGCTGCTCCGGCGAAAGGGGGAAGCGCTGCCGCTTGCGGCGCTTCCCGCCCGGCTGGCGAAGGAAACGGGATTGACAACGGATACAATCCGATTTATATTGGCTGTGTTTGAACAACTGGCCTTTGTGGCCGTTGACGGAGAGCGCCTCACGGTGGCGGAAAACCCCGCCAGAAAAAAGCTGGACGAATCGCCCCTGTACCGGGAACTGGCGCGCCGCGGCGATACGGAGCGGGTGTTCCTGTTTTCCACGGCGGCGGAGCTCGCGCGGTTTCTGCTCGAAGGCGAGTGGCCGGAGACCGGCATACTCCCCGCACACGCCCAGGAGGGACCGAGATGAATCTGAAAGATTTCATTCGCATCGTGCCGGACTTTCCACAGCCCGGCATCAGCTTCAAGGACATCACGACGCTGCTCAAGGACGGCGGCGCCTACCGGGAAGCGGTGGACCGGCTGAAGGCGATGGTGGAAGGCTGGAGCATCGACAAGATCGCCGGCCCGGAGGCGCGCGGCTTCGTCATCGGCGCGCCGCTCGCCCACGCCCTGGGCGTCGGCTTCGTCCCGATCCGCAAGAGCGGCAAACTGCCGGCGGAGTCCATTTCGGTCGGATACGAGCTGGAATACGGCAAAGACCAGCTGGCCATCCACAAGGACGCCGTCCGGCCGGGGGAACGGGTGCTCATCGCCGACGACCTGCTGGCCACCGGCGGGACGATTTCCACCTGCATCAAGCTGGTGGAGGCGCTGGGCGGCCAGGTGGTGGGCTGCGCGTTCCTGATCGAGCTGGCCTACCTTGGCGGCCGGGCCAAAATCGGGGACAAACCGGTCGTCAGCCTGATTAACTACGACGAAGAATGATCCGGCGGCCGCGCAAGACGCGGTTCCCGCCGTCATGCAAAGCAGATCCAAACGGAAAATCGCGAGGCAAGCCGAAGCCCGTCCGTTCTTGATGAACGGCGGGCTTTTTGCGAAACGGGCGGCGGACGGCGGGCGGCGCGCCGGTTGCCGCCGGCCGGCGACGCGCGCGGGTTTCGACAGTTGACGGGGACATTCATGCAGGGCATAATGAATAGATAAACCTACAGTTTTTTTCGGGTGGAAGGGTTCGTGATGGGCATCGAGCAGCTGCTGCAAAAGGCGTCCGGCTACATGAAGCAGGCGGATCTGGAGCGCATCCGGGAAGCCTACGAGTTTGCCGACAAGGCCCACGCCGGCCAGGTGCGCAAATCCGGCGAACCTTATATTCTGCATCCGTTGGCCGTGGCGGAGATCCTGGTGGACATCCAGATGGACACCACCAGCATCATCGCCGCGCTGCTTCATGATGTCGTGGAAGACACCACCGTGTCGCTGGATGCCGTGCGGGAGCGGTTCGGCGAAGCCTGCGCCCGCATCGTCGACGGCCTGACGAAGCTGGAAAAAATCCGCTTCAAGTCCAAAGAGGAACAGCAGAACGAAAACTACCGCAAAATGTTCGTGGCCATGGCCCAGGACATCCGCGTCATCCTGATCAAGCTGGCAGACCGGCTGCACAACATGCGGACCCTGAAATACCAGTCGGAGGAAAACCAGCGGCGCATCGCCGAAGAAACGCTGGAAATTTTCTGCCCGATCGCCAACCGGCTCGGCATCTCGACGATCAAATGGGAAATGGAGGACATCGCCCTCCGATACCTCAATCCCCAGCAATATTACCGGATCGTCAATCTGATGCAGAAAAAGCGCCGGGAGCGGGAAGCCTACATCGACGACGTCATCCGGGTCATGCGGGAAAAGCTGGCGGACACCGGCATCGAAGCCGACATTTCCGGCCGCCCCAAGCACATCTACAGCATCTACAAGAAAATGAAGACGAAGGGGAAGCAGTTCAACGAAATCTACGACCTGTTCGCCATCCGCATCATCGTGAACGACATCAAGGACTGCTATGCCGCCCTCGGCATCATCCACACGCTTTGGAAGCCGATGCCCGGCCGCTTCAAGGACTACATCGCCATGCCGAAGCCGAACATGTACCAGTCGCTGCACACGACGGTCATCGGCCCGAACGGGGAGCCGCTGGAGGTGCAGATCCGAACCCACGAGATGCACCGCACGGCGGAATACGGCATCGCCGCCCACTGGGCCTACAAGGAAGGCGCCGTCGTGCCCGCCGGCAGCTTCGAGGAGAAGATGAACTGGCTGCGCGAAGTGATCGAGCTGCAGCAGGAGACGAGGGACGCGGCGGAGTTCATGGAATCGTTGAAAATGGACTTTTTCTCCGACTCCGTGTTCGTCTTCACCCCGAAGGGGGAAGTCATCGAGCTGCCGGCCGGCTCCGTGCCCCTCGACTTCGCGTACCGGATCCACACCGAAATCGGAAACCGGACGATCGGCGCCAAGGTGAACGGCAAAATCGTGCCGCTGGACTACAGGCTGTCCACCGGCGACATCGTCGAAATCCTGACGAGCAAACATTCCTACGGCCCGAGCCAGGACTGGCTCAAAATCGTGCAGACGTCCCATGCCCGGACGAAAATCCGCCAATGGTTCAAGAAGGAAAAGCGGGAAGAGTACGTGGCCAAGGGGCGGGAAAGCCTGGAGAAGGAAATCCGCCGCCTCGGCTTCGAGCCGTCGCAGGTGATGACGGAAGACGCCCTGCAGGAAGTGGCGGGCAAATTCAACTTCAACGACATCGAGGACATGATGTCCGCCATCGGCCTCGGCGGCATCACCGCCGCCCAGGTGTGCACGCGGCTCACGGAAAAGCTCCGCAAGGAAGAAGCGGCGGACCTGCCGCCGCAGCAGCTGGTCAAGCCGGCCGACAGGACGCAGCGAAAGGGAAAGAGCAGCCAGGGCGTCCGCGTGAAGGGCATCGACAACCTGCTGGTGCGGTTTGCCCGCTGCTGCAATCCGGTTCCCGGCGACGAAATCGTCGGCTTCGTCACGCGGGGGCGGGGCGTGTCCGTCCACCGGCGGGACTGTCCCAACTTCATCTGGGCGAAGGAAGAAGACCGGGACCGCATCATCGAAGTGGAATGGGAAGACACGAGCGACGCCAGCTACAGCGTCGAAATCGAAGTGGCCGGCCACGACCGGCGCGGCCTGCTGAACGAAGTGCTGCAGGCCATCTCCGAAAGCAAGACGAACATTTCGGCCGTCTCCGGCCGTTCCGATAAAAACAAGAACGCCATCATGCACGTCACGATCCAGATCCGCAACACCGACCACCTGCAGAGCGTCGTGGACAAGATCAAGCGGGTCAAGGACGTCTACGCGGTGCAGCGGATCATGCAGTGACCGGGTCGTGCCGAACCTGAAGCGGCCGGAATCTGCGGCGGCCGGACCGCCGGGGCATGAAAAAACCCGCGCCGGTGACCGGCACGGGGAAGGCGGCCGCATTAGCCGGCGGCCTTGTTTTTTTGCCCGCCGGACGCCCGGCGGCCGGGTGTCCGGCCGGCAGCCGGTGCGGCGCCGTCCGAAGGCGGCTCACAACAGCTCGGCGCGCAGTTCTTCCGGCGATTTCGGCGACAGGTAGGCGAACGGAATGTCGAACATCGTTTTCGCGCCGGTGACGCCTTCGCGGGCGAAGCGATGGACGGCGCGGGCGCAGGCGACGAGGACGCTGGCCGTGAATTCCGGGTTGCTGCCGAGCCGGAGGCTGAATTCCATGAGCTGGCCGGTGTCTTCCCCGGTCTGCCCGCTCCTCAGCACGACGCCGCCGTGGGGCATGGCCGAATGGTTCCGGCGCAGCTCCTCCTCGTCAATGAAGTGCACCACGGTGTCGTAATCGGCGAAATAGTGCGGCATCGTGACGATGTCCCGCTCGATGCGGGCTTTGTCCGCGCCTTCTTCGGCGACGACGAAGCATTCGCGCAAATGCTTGTCCCGCGTGGACAGCTGCGGACGTTCGCCCGCCCGGACGCGGTTTACGGCTTCTTCTTTCGGAATCGTGTACTGCACGCCGGCTTTGACGCCGGGCACGCGGCGGATGGCGTCGGAATGCCCCTGGCTGACGCCTTTCCCCCAGAACGTGTAGGTTTCGCCCCGGGGCAGCACCGCTTCAAAAAGCAGCCGGTTCAGCGAGAACAGGCCCGGATCCCACCCGGCGGAAATGACGCTGACGTGGCCGGAGGCGCGGGCGGCGGCGTCCACCGCCCCGAAATACTCGGGAATGCGGGCGTGGGTGTCGAAGCTGTCGACGGTATGGAATTTCGCGGCGAAAGCCGGCCCCTGCTCGGGCAGATCGGTGGCCGAACCGCCGCACAGGATCATGACGTCGATCCGGTCCCGCCAGGCGTCCGCTTCGTCCACGCGGACCACCGGCACGCCGGAGGCCGTCTTCACATGTTCCGGATCGCGGCGGGTAAACACGGCTACGAGTTCCATGTCCTCCTGGCGACGCACGGCTTCTTCCGTGCCGCGCCCCAGATTGCCGTACCCGACGATGCCGATTCGCGTTCTTTGCATCGATCCATTGCCTCCCGTTTGCGAAAAAGCTTGATCTGTGAAAAAATCTTTAACAAGTATAGCATTGCGGTGCGGGCGAGAACAGGTTCCGCGGCCATCGCATTTTTTTATCGGAAAGGTTGGCGTTGTTTATCATGCGTCTTGTCGTGCAAAGGGTCAAACGCGCGTCCGTCACCGCGGACGGCGTGCTGACGGGCAAAATCGGACCGGGACTTGCCGTCCTCGTCGGGGTCGCCCGGGGCGACACCGACGAGGATGCCCGATATTTGGCGGAAAAGACGGTCCATCTGCGCATCTTCGAGGACGACCGGGGAAAAATGAACCGCTCCCTGCTGGACGTCGGCGGCGCGGTATTGTCCGTGTCGCAGTTCACGCTGTACGGAGACTGCCGCAAGGGCCGCCGTCCGAGCTTCGCGGCGGCGGCGCCGCCGGACGAGGCGCAGCGGCTGTACGAGGCGTACAACCGATTTTTGCGCGAACTGGGCGCCGAAGTCGCCACCGGCCGGTTCGGCGCCATGATGGACGTGGAACTGGTCAATTGGGGGCCCGTGACGCTGATCGTGGACAGCAGGGGATGACGCCGGGGCAGGGGCGGGCCGGCCGGAACCGAAACGCGCGGCCGGAATCGCGCCGCGCGGACGGGACTGCGCCGTGCAGGCGGGACGCCGCGTAAAGCTTGCCGGAACGGGGGACACTGAAAGGAAAGCGGATGACACGTTCCGGCAAGGGGGATCGGCATGCGGCTATCGATGGCGGCCTGGCTGCGCCGGGCGGCCGGCGCCGGCGACGCCGCCCTCGTCGGCAGGGACGAGCGGCCCGAGGGCAAGGCCGGATCGGCCTGGACCCACAGTGCGGACGGGCGCCGTCCGGCGGGCGGCACGCGGGGCTAGACCGGGCATGGCGGGTTGCGAGCGGACGCGTTCCGGCGGCCCGGGTTTTTCAGGAACGATAGAGGGAGAGGGACGGAAGACGTGGACATCAAAATCAGCGGCGTGGAGGCGGCATTCGGGCAGGCCGTGCGGCATGTGGTCCGCCTTTTCTATGAAGAGCCCGGCATCGCATTCGAGGACGATCCCGCGGCTTTGCCGGCGGCCGGCGAAGACGGCCCCGCCGCGGGAGACGCGGCTTCCGGTCCGCCGGTAACGGAACGCGACATCCGGATCGAACTTCCCGACGGCACGGTGCTCGCCGACCGCTGGCAGCCGCCGGAAGACCGGGACGAGCGGCGGCGCGGCCTGCTCATGCGGGTGCTCCGTCTGCTGGAAGCCCATACCGGCATCCGCCAGCCCTGGGGCATCCTGACCGGCGTGCGGCCGACGAAGCTGGCCCATCGAAAGCGGCGGGCCGGCATTCCGCGGGACGAGGCCGTCAGGCAGCTGACGGAAGAAACGCTGATGGCGCGGGAGAAGGCCGAACTGCTGCAGGGCATCGTGGACCGCCAGCTGGCGGCGCTGCCCGATTTGGATGCGCTGGACCGGGAAGTGAGCGTGTACATCGGCATCCCGTTCTGTCCGACGAAGTGCGCCTACTGCACGTTCCCGGCCTACGCCATCGGCGGCCGGCAGGGGGATGTCGATCAATTTCTGGAAAGCCTGCACTACGAAATGCGGACGGTCGGCCGATGGCTGAAAGACAACGGCATCCGGGTGACCACCGTCTATTTCGGCGGCGGCACGCCGACCAGCATCACCGCCGGCCAGATGGACGCGCTGTACCGGGAACTGCACGAATCGTTTCCGCTGGACCGGGTGCGGGAAGTGACGGTGGAGGCGGGACGGCCGGACACCATCACCCGCGAAAAGCTGGCGGTGCTCAAAAAATGGAACATCGGCCGCATCAGCATCAATCCGCAGTCGTACATCCAGGAGACGCTCCGGGCCATCGGCCGCCACCATACGGTGGAGGAGACGATCGAAAAGTTCCGGCTCGCCCGCGAGATGGGCATGGACAACATCAACATGGACCTGATCATCGGGTTGCCCGGCGAGACGGCGGAGTCGCTGGCGCACTCCCTGGCGGAGACCGCCCGGCTGATGCCGGAGTCGTTGACGATCCATACGCTGTCGTTCAAGCGCGCCTCGGAAATGACCCGCAACCGGGACAAGTATCCGGTGGCGGGCCGGGACGAAATCGGGAAAATGGTGGAGCTGGCCGCCTCCTGGTGCGCGGAGCACGGCTATGCGCCCTATTATCTGTACCGGCAGAAGAACATTCTCGGCAACCTGGAAAACGTGGGCTACTGCCTGCCCGGCAGGGAAAGCCTGTACAACATCATCATCATGGAAGAAGTGCAGACCATCGTCGGGCTCGGTTCCGGCGCGTCGAGCAAATGGGTCGATCCGTCCGACGGGACGATCAGCCGGTACGCCAACCCGAAAGATCCGAAAGCCTACGCGGAGGGCGTGCGGGCGGCCGCCGAAGCGAAAGTGGCCGCGCTGGAGGCGCTGTTCGGCGGGAAGGCCCGGTCCGGCCTGCCGGTGGCCTGACGCGCCGCCGTGAAACGGAAAACCGGCCGCGGAGCCGTTTTTGCCCGGCTCCGCCGCCGGTTTTTTCATCCGGTCGCGCCCGTCAGATGCCGCTTCCGGCTTCGGGATCGCCGCCGTCTTCCGCCTCGTCGCCGTCGCCTTCGTCATCGCCGCCGTCGGCCGCCCCATCGCCGTCCGCATCTTCCGCGCCGCCGTCCCCATCGCCGCCGTCGTCCGCAACGTCCTCCGATCCGTCGGCGTCCCCGTCCGCCGCTTCGCCGGCGTCTCCGTCGGCATCTTCACCGGCTTCATCGTCCGCATCGCCGGCGCTTTCGCCTTCGGCTTCGCCTCCCGCGTCATCTTCCCCGGCGGATGCGGTTTCGTCTTCCCCCGCGCGGCTTTCCAGGTGCGCGGCGAACGAAGCGTCCGTCTCCGGCGCCTGGTTCTCCGGCGGCTCGACGGCCGAATCCGCCGCTTGATCCGGCGACAGCTCCGCCGTCTGTTCTTCCGTCCCGTCCACCGTCCGTTCCGTTTCCGCCGCCTGCTCCGCCGCCAGTTCCGCCGCCAGTTCCGGCTGCGCCGGTTCCGCTCCGATGGCGGCGGCCTGAAGAAGTCCGTCCTGGGCCCCGCTCGTCATGGCAAATCCCTCCGAATCCAAGGTAGGCAAGCCGCCTCCACTAAAAAACATATGAGGGCCTTTCCAAACTATGCCGGAACGGCTCGGGAAAGCGCTTCATTTTTTGTAATCCATTTGTAATTTGCTTTTCATCGTTCCTTAACGTACCGGTCCTATAATCAGAATCGACCCCCTTTTGATTGATATAGATCTTTTGTCTGGACCTGCAATTTCCATTGCAGGTTTCTTTCTTTTCTGCGGGGCGTTGTGCTATGGTTATGTTGCAAGATGCGATGGCAATGACGGACGCGGAGAGGAGCCCGATCGGACGAGCATGCGAAGGACCGCCATGAACATGTCCGGCCTGAAAATGATCGCCGTGTTGGCCGCGCTGGCGTTGGCGCTGGGCGCGTGCGGCGGAGAGGAGGCGGCGGGCGGCCAGGCGGAAAGCCCGGCGGCGCCGGCGGATTCCCCGGCACCCGGGCCGGCGGATCCGGCCGCGGTTCCGGCCGATGAACCGGCGGACCAAACCGGCGGCGAACCGGCCGGCGGGGACGCCGCCCCGGAACCGGATGCGGAAGGCGCGGACGAAACCGTTCCGCCGTACACGCTGCCGGACAACAGCTACGAAGCCGTCGAGGTGATCGCCGAACCGGCGGCGATCGACGTGCTGGTCAACAAAAAGTACGCCCTGCCCCGGGATTATGTGCCCGACGATCTGGTGGAGCCGGACGTTCCCTTCATATTCGAGGAAAAGCTCGAGAAGCGGAAATTGCGCAAGGAAGCGGCGGAGGCGCTGGAGGCGCTTTTTGCGGCGGCGAAGGAAGACGGCATCCTGCTGGCCGGCGTGTCCGGCTACCGCTCCTATGCGACGCAGAAAAGCCTCTACAACTGGTATGTCAAGCGGGACGGACAGGAGGCCGCCGACCGGTACAGCGCGCGCCCGGGACACAGCGAACATTCGACGGGCCTTGCCATCGACGTGTCGGGCATCGACGGCAAGTGCGCGGCCACCGACTGCTTCGCGGACACGCCGGAAGCGAAATGGCTGGCCGAGAACGTCTACGACTACGGCTTCATCATCCGCTATCCCGAAGGCAAGGAGCACATCACCGGCTACAAGTACGAGCCGTGGCACCTGCGCTACGTCGGCGTGGAGACGGCCCGGGAAATCCGGGATCTCGGCGTGACGCTGGAGGAATATGTCGCCATGCGGCAGGCGGCGGCCGCCGGCGGGAAACCGGCCGGTTCGGACCGGACGTCCGTGCCGGAGTCCGCGGCAACGGCGGGGGATACGGCCGGACCGGGTTCATCCGCCGGTTCCGGCCAAACGGCGCCCCCGGGCGAATCACCGGCGCCGGGCCAATCGGCGCCAACGGATCCGCCGGAGGCTTCGGAACGGCCGGCGGCTCACGCTCCGTCCGCCTTGTCCGGCCAAGGGGCGGCGGACGAAGCGCCGGCCCCGGCGGACGACTCGCCCGGCCGGGACGCGCCGGCCGGGGAGGAAGCGGCGGCCGGGAAGGCCGAAGGCCGCCGCGCGGATGCCGACGGACCGGAGGGCGCGGACGATGCCGGTTCGCCGGAACCGCCGGCGGAAACCGGCCACGGGTACGGACGCGCGGCAACGCAGGATGGGCACAGACGGGCCTAGCGGAGCCGGTTGGCGCGATTTGGCCGGCGCGCTTTCATCGGCACGCTTGTCCGGCCGAAGCTTGACTTTTGCCGTCGCCTGATATTACAATCGTGACTAATGAATCAACGGAACGCGGCCAAAACCGAAGACGCGATTCGACGATGGGATGCAGTAGTCCGGACCCAGACGCCCCAGAGAGGGAGGCCCTCAGGCTGCGAGCCTCCTGCGGATGACCGGATGAAGAACCTCCCGGAGAACCCGCGGCGAACGCTTCGCCGCCCGCTTGCGTATCGTCCGGATGCCGGACGGGCGTTTTTTGGCGGGCGCCCGGCGGAGACCAGTAGCCCCGGGCGCAACAGGCGGGCGTTATCCGCCAAGGAGTGCGAAACCGGCACGCCGGTTTCGAAGTCGGGTGGCACCGCGGGTGTGGTTGTGGCAGCGCAATCCCTCGTCCCAGGCAATCAGCCTGGACGAGGGTTTTTTAGTTGACGGAGGGGGTGGACAAACATGGCGTTTGCAAGACCGAGAGGCACCGCGGACCTGCTGCCGGGCACCGTGGAGAAATGGCAGCGGGTCGAAGCCGTCGCGCGGGAGCTTGGCGCCAGGTTCAACTACCGGGAAATCCGCACGCCGATTTTCGAACAGACGGAATTGTTCAACCGCGGCGTCGGAGAGACGACGGACATCGTCGAGAAGGAAATGTACACGTTCCTCGACAAGAGCGGCCGCAGCATGACGCTGCGTCCGGAAGGAACGGCCGGCGTCGTGCGCGCCTATGTGGAGAACAAGCTGTTCGCCGAACCGGAGGTCGGCAAATTTTATTACATCGGGCCGATGTTCCGCTATGAGCGGGCGATGGCCGGCCGGCAGCGCCAGTTTCACCAGTTCGGCATCGAAGCGATCGGATCCGCCGATCCGGCCCTCGACGCCGAAGTGATCGCCCTGGGCTGGGCATTTTTCCGGGAAATCGGCCTTGCGGACGTTTCGCTGGAAATCAATTCCGTGGGCACGCCGGAGATCCGAGCGGCGTTTCGGGACCGGCTGCTGTCGTTCCTGGAGCCGATGAAGGATGAGCTGTGCGACGACTGCAAAAGACGGATGGTCCGCAATCCGCTCCGGGTGCTCGACTGCAAGACGGACCAGGCCCGTTTCGCGGAAGCGCCCTCCATTCTGGATCATCTGGACGAGGCGTGCCGGGACCATTTCGAGAACGTAAAGGCCCACCTGGAGGCGATGGGGATCCCGTACACGGTCAACCACCGCCTCGTGCGCGGGCTCGACTACTACACCCACACGGCGTTCGAATACAAGGCCGCCGGCATCGGCGCTATCGACACCATCGGCGGCGGCGGCCGCTACAACGGACTCGTGAAGGCGATCGGCGGTCCGGACCAGCCGGGCATCGGCCTCGGCATCGGCCTGGAGCGCGTCATGCTGCTATTGGAGAAGCAAAGCGCCGAAGCGGCGGACGAAAGCCGGATCGACGTCTATCTGGCGGTCCAGGGCGAGGAGGCGCGGCGGATGGCGCCGCGGCTGCTGCTCGAGCTGCGGCGGCGCGGGCTTTCCGCGGAAACGGATTACCTCGGCCGCCGGATGAAGGCGCAGCTCAAGGCGGCGGACCGGCTCGGGGCGAAATTTGCCGCCCTCATCGGAGAAGAGGAGCTTGCCGCCGGCGCCGTCACGCTGAAGGATCTGGCGACGGGCGGGCAGGAATCCGTGCCGCTGGCCGGTTTTCCGGAGCGGCTGGCGGACCGGATCAAAAACCGGGCGGACTGAACGATGTATTTGCCGAATGCGCCGAATGGCTCGGCAAGAAGACGCTGAAAGAAACGCAAGATGGACAGGTTTTGAGGAAGGGAGTCGGGACAGATGCTGTTCAAAACACACCATTGCGGCCAACTGAGCAAGGCGGACGTGGGGAAGGAGGTCATCCTGAACGGCTGGATGCAGCGCCGGCGCGATCTTGGCGGCGTCATTTTCATCGACTTGCGGGACCGGAGCGGCATCGTGCAAATCGTGTTCGACCAGAGCACGTCGCGGGACGCCTTCGAACTCGGCGACAGGGCGCGCAACGAATACGTGCTGGCCGTGCGCGGCATCGTCGTGGAGCGGGATCCGGAAACGGTCAACCCGAATCTGCCGACCGGCGACATCGAAGTGCGCGTGAAGGAAGCGGAAGTGCTCAACACGGCGAAAAATCCGCCCTTCTTCATCGAAGACGGGATCGACACGGACGAGTCGGTGCGTCTGAAATACCGCTATCTCGACCTGCGCCGGCCGGAAATGCAGCGGACGCTCATGCTCCGGGCGAAAGCCCTGAGGGTGATCCGCGATTTTCTCGACGGCGAATCGTTCGTCGAGATCGAGACGCCGATCCTGACGAAAAGCACGCCGGAGGGCGCGCGGGACTATCTGGTGCCGAGCCGCGTGCATCCGGGCGAGTTTTTCGCCCTGCCGCAGTCGCCGCAAATCTACAAGCAGCTGCTCATGGTGGCCGGCTTCGAGCGGTATTACCAGATCGCCCGCTGTTTCCGCGACGAGGACCTCAGGGCCGACCGCCAGCCGGAGTTCACGCAGCTGGACATCGAAGTGTCCTTCATGGACCGCGACCGGCTGCTCGGAATGATGGAACGGCTGATCGCCCGCCTGTTCCGGGAAACGATCGGCGTCGAAGTCGAAACCCCGTTCCCGCGGCTGACCTATGCCGAAGCGATGGGGAAATACGGTTCCGACAAGCCGGATCTGCGATTTGGGCTGGAGCTGGTCGACGTGACGGATCTGGCCGCCGACAGCGGCGTGCAGGTGTTCCAGTCGGTGGCGGCGCGGGGCGGCCAGGTGAAGGCGCTCAATGCCAAGGGATGCGGCCTGTGGCCCCGCAGCAAGATCGACGAGCTGGAACCGTTCGCGAAGAAATTCGGTGCCAAGGGACTGGCCTGGATCCAGGTGAAGGACGGCGAGTTCCGCGGGCCGATCGTGAAGTTTTTCAAGGAAGGCGAAGTGGAACGGCTGCGCCAGCGGCTCGGCGCGGAGGAAGGCGACCTGCTCCTGTTTTCGGCGGACAAGCCGAAGGTGGTGGCCGACGTGCTCGGCAACCTGCGGCTGAAGATCGGCCGCGATCTCGGCCTGATCGACGAAAGCAAGTTTTCCTTCGCCTGGGTGGTGGACTTCCCGCTGCTGGAATTTGACGAAGAACAGAAGCGGTACGTGGCCCTCCACCATCCGTTCACCCGCCCCGTGGACGAGGACCTGCATCTGTTCGACGCCGATCCCGGCAAAATCCGGGCCCAGGCGTACGACCTGGTGCTCAACGGCTACGAAGTGGGCGGCGGGTCGATGCGGATCTACCGGCGGGACGTGCAGGAGAAAATGTTCGCGGCCCTCGGCTTCAGCCCGGAGGAATCCCGCGAGAAGTTCGGCTTCCTGCTGGAGGCGTTCGAGTACGGCACGCCGCCCCACGGCGGCATCGCCTTCGGCATCGACCGGCTCGTGATGCTGCTGGCCGGCCGCAGCAACCTGCGCGAAACGATCGCGTTTCCGAAAACGGCCAGCGCCATGGACCTGATGATGGGGGCGCCTTCGCCCGTCGATTTTTCGCAGCTCGAGGAATTGTCCATCCGCCTGGCGCGGCGCGCGGAAGTTTGACGGCCGGCCGGTTTCATCGGGGAGGAATCGCGACAGGTGCTGCACCAGTTTTCGCGCAACGAACTGGCCATCGGCCGGGAAGGGCTGGATGCTTTGCGGCGGAGCACGGCGGCCGTGCTCGGCATCGGCGGGGTCGGCTCCTTCGCCGCGGAAGCGCTGGCCCGTTCCGGCATCGGCCGGCTCATCCTGATCGACAAGGACATCGTGGACATCACCAACATCAACCGGCAGATCCATGCGCTCCTGACCACCATCGGCCAGCCGAAGGCCGATCTGATGAAGGAACGGATCCGGCAGATCAACCCGGCATGCGAAGTCGTCGCGCTGAAGATGTTCTACACGGAAGAAACGTGCGAAGAGGTGTTCGCCCACGGGCCGATCGACTATTTTCTGGACGCCTCGGACACGATCACGTACAAGATCCATCTGATCAAGGAGTGCCTGCGGCGCGGCATCCCGGTCATTTCCAGCATGGGCGCCGCCAACAAGATGGACCCGACGCGGCTTAGGGTGGCGGACATCTCCGAGACGTGCATGGACCCGATCGCCCGGGTCATCCGGAAGAAGCTGCGCCAGGCCGGCATCCACCGCGGCGTCAAGGTGGTGTTTTCCACGGAAGTGCCGATCAAGCCCCGGCAGGACGTGACGGCACGGATCGTGCCGGAAAACGCGCCGGCGATCCGCAAGGCCCAGATGCCGCCTTCCAGCAACGCCTTCGTGCCGTCGGTGGCCGGCCTCATCATGGCTGGCGTCGCCGTGCGGGACATCCTGGACAGGCACGGCGTCGAAATCCCGCGGGTGCCGCATTAGCCGGCCGGACGGCTCTTTCGCATCCGGCGTCCGTCCGGCCCGGGTGCCGCGCCGCCCGGGACGGGGCGTTCGACAAACGGAGCGGAGCGTGATCACCATGGAAATGGATCTGTTTTCGTCGTCCGGCGGCGCTGGCCGGCAGGCGCCCCTGGCGGACCGGATGCGGCCGCGCACGCTGGATGAATTCATCGGCCAGGAGCATCTGGTGGGGAAAGGGAAGCTGCTGCGCCGGATGATCGAAGCGGACCGCATTGCCTCGATCATCCTGTACGGCCCGCCGGGGACGGGAAAAACGACGCTGGCGCACATCATCGCCAACCGCACCGACGGCGAATTCGTGCGGCTGAATGCGGTGGACGCTTCGGTGAAGGACGTGCGCGAGGTGATCGACCGGGCGCGGGACGTCATGGATTTGTACGGGAAGCGGACGATCCTGTTCCTCGACGAAGTGCACCGCTTCAACACCGCCCGCCAGGACTCGCTGCTTCCCGCCGTCGAGAAAGGCTGGATCATCCTGGTCGGCGCCACCACGGAAAACCCGTTCCACCACGTGAACGGCGCGCTCTTGTCCCGCTCCACGCTGTTCCAGCTCGAGCATTTGCGGGAAGAGCACGTGCTGGAGGCGATGCGCCGGGCGCTGGCCGACGGGGAGCGCGGGCTCGGGCGGCTGAAGGTGGAGGCGGCGGAAGAGGCGCTCCTGCACATCGCCCGAATGGCCCACGGCGACATCCGCCGCGCGCTCGGGGCGCTGGAACTGGCCGTGCTGACGACGCCGCCGGACGGGGACGGGGTCATCCGCGTGACGCTGGAGGTGGCGGAGGAGTCGATCCGCCGGCCGACGGTGAAGGCCGACGAGTCCACCCAATACGACGTGCTGTCGGCGTTCCACAAGAGCGTGCGGGGGTCGAGCGACGCCGCGCTGTTCTGGTTTCTGTACGGCGTGGAAAAACTCGGCATGGATCCGATGGTGTTTTTGCGCCGGCTCATCGTCGCCTGCAGCGAAGACATCGGGCTGGCCAACCCCCAGGCGATGGTGCAGGCGGTCGCCGCCCACGAGGCGTACCGGCGCATCGGCTGGCCGGAGGCGAAACTGAACGTCGCCCAGGCGATCCTGTTTGCGGTGGAAAGCCCGAAGTCGAACGCCGTCGTGCAGGCGATCGGCCGGTGCATGGAGGCGATGGAGCGGGTGCGCCGGGCCGAAGTGCCCCTCCATCTGCGCGACGCCCATTACGCGGGCGCGGAAAAGCTCGGACACGTCGGCTACAAATACCCCCACGACTATCCGGGCCACTACGTGGAGCAGCAGTATTTGCCGGACGAACTGAAGGACGCCGTGTTCTACGAGGCCACGGAGCAGGGCATGGAAGAGCGGATCCGCGCGAACCAGGCGCGCCGCCGCGGCCGCTAGCCGTTCCATGGGAGGCCGTCCGGGGCCGCCGCGGAACGGCCGGCGCTTATCGGCGTGGCCGTACGAAAGAACATGGACGAATGAAACGTGCGGGGACGGTCGGCATTGACAGTCCCTGTTTTGATGAAGTAGAATATACCCATAGGGGTATAGGTATCATAAAGCCCGGAAAAACGGGAACAAAGGAGGAAGGATCAACATGAGCGTCATGCACGTCGATGCCCGTTCGTTTCATCAGGTGATCCGGTCCGACAAGCCGGTGCTGGTGGATTTCTGGGCGCCCTGGTGCATGCCCTGCCGGATGATCGCGCCGATTCTGGACGAACTGGCCGCCGAAGTCGGCAGCCGGGCGATCATCGCCAAGCTCAACGTGGACGACAATCCGGAAATAGCCCAGGAAATGCAAATCCGCGGCATTCCGACGCTGAAGCTGTTCAAAAACGGCAACACGCTGGCGACCGTCGTCGGCCTGCAGCCGAAGGAAAGCCTGGCGGAGCTGCTGGACCGGTACGCGTGACGGGACGATGAAACGGAAAGGCCGGTATGCTTCGACATGATCAGGGAAATATCCGCGTTTGAACTGAAAAACATGATGGACGCGGGCCGGGCGCCGGACATTCTCGACGTGCGGGAACCGGACGAATACGCCGCGGGCCACATTCCCGGCGCGCTCAACATCCCCCTCGGCCTGCTGCCGGTCATGACCGATGAAGTCGACAAGGGGAAAACGTGGCACGTCATCTGCCACAGCGGGGCGAGAAGCGCCATGGCGGTCCAATATCTCGCGGGATTGGGATGGAATGCCGTCAACGTGGCGGGCGGCATGTGTTTCTGGACCGGCGCCGTCGAGAGGGGATTCGGCCGCTCCCGGCGTTCAAGCGGATCCGAACCGCCATCGGGAAGGGACATGGAGAACGATGTACGATGATTCGATTCGAAAACGGCTGAGACGGATCGAAGGCCAGGTGCGGGGCGTCCTCAACATGATCGAACAGGGCGCCCCGTGCCGGGACGTGGTGCACCAGCTGTCGGCGATCCGCAGCGCGGTGGACCGGTCGATCGCCTGCATCGTGGCCGCCAATCTGGAGCAGTGCCTGCTGGAGCAGGGGTCCGGCCGCGAGGCGCGGTCGAAGCTCGTGCAGGAGGCCATCGAACTGCTGGTCAAAAGCCGGTAATGCGCCCGATGCGCCGGCCGGACCGGTGCGCCCGGCCCGCCGCCGGCGCGTCGGGCGGACAGGACGAATAAAGAAGCCGGCGCGGGGCCGGCGTTTTTTGATGCGGCCGAATGCCGCAGGAACCGGCATCAGATCCGGTTCACGGTTTCGATGGTGCCGCCGCCGAGGCATTCTTCGCCGTCGTAGAACACCACCGCCTGGCCGGGCGTCACGGCCCGCTGCGGCGCGTCGAACTCCACGAGCCAGGCGTCGTCGCCCGTCCGGGTGACGCGGACGCCCTGGTCCGGCTGGCGATAGCGGAATTTGGCGGTGCAGCGCAGCGTTTCGCCGACGTCCATCCGCCGGCCGTCAATCCAGTTGACGCCGCTGGCCGTCAGGCTTTTCGAGTACAACAGCGGATGGTCGTCGCCCTGCACGACGATGAGGACGTTGCGTTCCAAATCCTTGTCGGCGACGAACCACGGCTTGCCGTTGCCCGAACCGCCGATGCCGAGCCCCTGCCGCTGGCCGATGGTGTAGTACATGAGCCCGTGGTGCGTGCCCTTCACTTCCCCTTCCGGGGTGCGGATTTCGCCCGGTTGGGCGGGGAGGTAGCGGCTGAGGAATTCCCGGAAATTCCGTTCGCCGATGAAGCAGATGCCCGTGCTGTCCTTCTTGCGGGCGGTGGCCAGCCCCGCCTCCAGCGCCAGCTGCCGCACTTCGCTTTTGGTCAGGTGGCCGATCGGAAACATCGCCTTCTGCAGCTGTCGCTGGGTGAGGGCGCACAGGAAATAGGTCTGGTCCTTGTTCGGATCGGCGCCTCGCAAAAGCCGCACGCGCCCGTCCGCCGCCCGGTCAAGCCGGGCATAGTGTCCGGTTGCGAGATAGTCGGCGGAAAGATCCATCGCCTTCGCGAGAAAGTCGCCGAACTTGATTTCCCGGTTGCACATGACGTCGGGATTCGGCGTGCGCCCGCGGCGGTATTCGGCGAGGAAATATTCGAACACTTTTTCGTAGTACTGCTTCTCGAAATTGACGGTGTAGCACGGGATGCCGAGCTGGTCGCATACCCGGCGGACGTCTTCCGCGTCTTCTTCCGCCGTGCAGCGGCCGAATTCATCGGTGTCGTCCCAATTTTTCATGAACACGCCGATGACCTCGTATCCCTGCCGCTTCAGCAGCATGGCCGCCACCGATGAATCGACGCCGCCGGACATGCCGACGACGACGCGGGGAGCGGTTCGTTCCACGTTCCATCCTTCCTTTGGGCCGCAATTCCGTTTGTCGCAAAAACGACACGGCTTATCCAAACCATTATACACTTTTTTGTTTCGCAACGGGAAACCATGTGATAACATATAATGGGCATGGGAATTCGGGGATTGCGGCACTGTCCGTTGGGAAAAAATGTACGGAAAGGACCATGCGTCCGAACGTCTTGACGAATACGTTTGATGGGGTGCAGCAAGATTGAAGATTTCCACCAAGGGCCGCTACGGACTGACGATCATGATGGAACTCGCCAGGTCGTACGGGGAAGGCCCCGTTTCGCTGAAAAGCATCGCGGAAAAGCACGGGCTGTCGGAACATTATCTGGAACAGCTGATTTCCCCGCTGCGCAACGCCGGCCTCGTCAAAAGCGTGCGCGGCGCCTACGGCGGATACGTGCTGCCGCATGAACCGCAGAACATCACGGCCGGGAAGATCATCCGCATCCTGGAAGGTCCGATCAGCCCGGTCGATTTTACGGAAGAAGACGATCCGGCCAAACGGGATCTGTGGATCCGCATCCGCGACAGCATCGCCAACGTGCTCGATTCCACCACCCTGTGGGATCTGATCCACTTCGAGGGCGGCGACGACACGGAAGGGTACATGTTCTACATCTGACGGAAGAGGGGCGGCCATGAGCGCGATCTACCTGGACCACGCCGCCACGACGCCGCTTCATCCGGCGGTGCTCGACGCGATGATGCCGTACCTGACGGACGTGTTCGGCAATCCGTCCAGCGTGCACGCCTTCGGGCAGAAGGCGCGCCAGGCGCTCACCCGGTCGCGGGACGCCATCGGCGAATGGCTCGGCGTGGCGCCCGCGGAGCTGATTTTCACGGGCAGCGGGACGGAAAGCGACAACCTGGCCCTGCTCGGCCTCGCCCGGGCGCTGAAGGCGAAGGGGAAAACCCGCATCGTCACCAGCGCCATTGAGCATCACGCCGTGCTGAACGCCGTCCGGGAACTCGGACGGGAAGGCTTCGAGGTGACGTTCCTGTCCCCCGGCCGAGACGGCCGGATCGATGCCGGCGAAGCGGCCCGCGCCATCGGGCCGGACACCGGGCTCGTCAGCATCATGTGGGTCAACAACGAGACGGGCGTCATCCAGCCCGTGGAGGAGATCGGCCAGGCGGCGCGCGACGCCGGGGCCTTCATGCACGTGGACGCGGTTCAGGCCCTCGGCATCCTGCCGGTCCGGCCGTCGGACATGCCCGTCGATCTGATGAGTTTCTCCGCCCACAAGATCGGCGGACCGAAGGGCATCGGCCTCCTGTATTGCCGGGCGAACGTTCCGCTGTCGCCGATTTTGCACGGCGGCAACCAGGAACGCAAACGGCGTCCGGGGACGGAGAACGTGGCCGCCGCCGCGGGATTTGCCAAGGCGGTGGAGCTGGCCGTCGCCGATCTGCCCGGCAAGCGGGCGCGGATGCGGAAGCTGCGCGACCGGTTCCTGGAGGCGCTCGGCGAAGCGGCGGGCGCCGATTCGTTCGCCGTCAACGGGCATCCGGATCCGGACATGCAGGTGCCGTCCATCCTGAACGTCAGTTTTCCCGGCACCGACAGAGAAACCGTGCTGTTCAACCTGGATCTCATGGGCGTGGCCGCTTCCGCGGGAGCGGCCTGCGCCGCCGGTTCCCTGGAAGATTCCCACGTGCTTCTGGCCATGGGACTTGCGCCCGGCCGGGCGAAGAGCGCCATCCGGTTCAGCTTCGGCACCGGCACGGGCGAGGAGGAGGCGGTTCGCGCCGCGCGGATCGCCGGCGCCATCGTGCGCCGCCTTCGCGGCGGAACGTCGGATGAGCGATCCGGGACGGAATAATTTGCCCGCCAACTGGAAAAAGTAGGATAGGAAGCGGAATCCAACCGACAGAAAGAACAGGGTGATCAACCATGCATGCGTGTCCGAACTGCCGATCCAAGGACATCGGAAAAATCGGAACCCACCAATACTACTGCTGGAGCTGCTTCATCGAATGGAGCGTCAGCGGCGACAAGGTTTCCGTATACCAGGTGGAGGAAGACGGCACCCTGAGTTCCCTTGACGACCTGTTTTTCGAACAGGAAGAGGTGCCGCAGCACATCCAGCTCGGCTGACCGGCGGCGGGCCACGGCGCCCGGTCCGCCGGTTCCGTCCGCGACATCCCCCGGCGGCGCGCCGGGGGGTTTTTTTGTCGTTTTCGGATGAAGAAAGCGGAGACGGGCGCATACTAGCCGGAAAGATCGGTCGCAACAAGGGGTGGGCGGATGAACCGGCTGACAAGACGCCGCGTGCTGGTGTGGCTGGCCGCGCTCCTGCTCGCGCTCGCCGCCATCTATATGCTCATGCTGGTCAAACCGGTGCTGTCGGCCGCCTGGACGCTTGTCTGCAAAGTGCTGGCCCCCTTTTTCTTCGCGGTGATCATTTCCTACGTGCTGCATCCCCTCGTCGGCCTGCTGACGCGGCGCCGCGTGCCGCGCGGCGCGGCGGTGCTGATCATCTATGCGGTTTTCATCGTTGTCGCGGCGGTGGCGCTGGCCAACGTGGCGCCGGTGTTTGCCGGGCAGCTCAAGGAGATGAACGAACGGCTTCCGGGGCTGACGATGAAGGCGCAGGATCTGGTGGAAGACGTGAAAAACAACCGGTCGGTGCCGGAAGCGGTGCGGGACGGCATCGGCCGGGCCGTCCGCCGGGCGGAGGAAGGCGTCGAACGGCTGGTCGGCAATCTGGCCGGCGGCCTCGGCGAAACCCTCGACATTCTGTTCGCGGCGTTCATCGTGCCGTTCGTCGCGTTCTACATGCTGAAGGATTTTCCGTTGATCGGGAAGGCGGCGTCCCGCCTGTTGCCGGAACGATACCGGCGGGACGCGGCGGCGATGCTGCGGGACATCGACGAGGCGCTGGGCCGCTACGTACGCGGGCAGCTGGCCGTCTGCCTGCTTATCGGCGCGCTGGCCTACGCCGGCTACCGGCTGATCGGCCTGGAGCTTTCCCTGCTCCTCGCGGGCATCGTGGCGGTGTTCAACATCATTCCGTATCTGGGCCCGTTTTTCGGCGCCCTGCCGGCGCTGCTCGTGGCCTCCACCGAATCGCTGCGCCTCGTCCTGCTCGCCGCCGGCGTCAATCTGGCGGTGCAGGTGCTGGAAGGCAACCTCATCTCGCCGCTGGTGATGGGACGGACGCTCCGCATGCATCCGCTGACGATCATGTTCGTCGTGCTTCTGGGCGGCGAAGCGTTCGGCCTCCTCGGGCTCATCCTGGCGGTGCCGGCCTGGGTCGTGCTGAAAGTGGTCGCGCAGCATGCCGCGGCGTTCCGCGCGAAACTCAAAGAGAGCCAGCCATCCGGCGGCTGACCGCCGCTCATGCGCGCCGGCCCGCGCATCCGGGAGCGGACGGCCGGGCCGCGGTTTGACAGTGCCGGGCGGCGCGGGTATAATTTTTATGATTTTCCATAGCGCCAACGCGCCGGGATCCGGCCGGGCGGCATGCCCGGTCTCCCGCATGCAGCAAGAGTAGGCCGACAACCGCCAACCAGAGAGCGGATCCCCCGCCCGGGCGCCACAAGCCGCCAGCGGGCGGCGGCTGGAAGGGTCCGCTGGGACGAGGTGCGGCCGAAGCCGGCTGCGGAGCGTGAACGAACTTCACCGGTTGGCCCCGTTATCGGCCGCGCGAGCGATTAACGTTTCGGGCTCGGACGAAACGCTTAATAAGCAGGGTGGTACCGCGAATCGCCGACGATTCGTCCCTGTTTGTTGGGCGTTTTTTTCGTGAAGGCCGCCGAAGGCGGCGAATCGGACAGGCCCGCCGGGACGGCGGGCGGCACACGCATGGAAGAAGGGGATGGCACGCATGAAAGCAAGCGAAATCCGTCAGAAATGGATGGACTTTTTCGCCTCGAAAGGCCACAAGATCGAACCGAGCGCCCCGCTGGTGCCCCGCAACGATCCGTCGCTGCTCTGGATCAACGCCGGCATGGCGCCGCTGAAGCCGTATTTCGACGGGCGCATCAAACCGGACAACCCGCGCATCGCCAACGTGCAGAAATGCATCCGCACCAACGACATCGAAAACGTGGGGAAAACCCGGCGGCACCATACGTTTTTCGAGATGCTGGGCAATTTTTCGATCGGGGACTATTTCAAGGAAGAAGCGATCACGTGGAGCTGGGAGTTCCTGACCGACCGAAAGTGGCTCGGTCTCGATCCGGACCGGCTGTCGGTGACGATCCACCCGGAAGACGAGGAAGCCTACAAAATCTGGCATGAAAAGATCGGCCTGCCGGACGGGCGGATTTACCGGGTGGAGGACAACTTCTGGGACATCGGGGAAGGCCCGTGCGGTCCCTGCACGGAAATTTTCTACGACCGGGGCGAGCGGTACGGCGACCTGTCCGATCCGGAATGCCGGCCCGGCGGGGAAAACGAGCGGTTCCTGGAAGTGTGGAACAACGTGTTTTCCCAGTTCAACCACAACAAGGACGGCAGCTACACGCCCCTCCCGAGCAAAAACATCGACACCGGCGCCGGACTGGAGCGGTTTGCCGCCGTGCTGCAGGATGTGGACTCCAACTTCGACACCGACCTGTTCCTCCCGATCATTCTGAAGACGTGCGACATCGCCGGCGCCCGCTACCGGGAGAAGGAAGAAACGGACGTGGCCCTGAAGGTGATCGCCGACCACATCCGGGCCGTCACCTTCGCCGTCGGCGACGGCGTCCTGCCGGGCAACGAAGGGCGCGGCTACGTCATCCGCCGCCTGCTGCGCCGCGCCGTGCGGTACGGCAAGACGCTGGGCATCCATGAACCGTTCATGTACCGGCTCGTGGAAACCGTCGGCGGCATCATGGGCACCCACTACCCGGAAGTGGTGGAGAAGCGGGCCTTCATCGAGAAGGTGATCCGCACCGAGGAGGAACGGTTCCACGAAACGATCGGCGAAGGCCTGCAGATTCTGGAGAAGCTGATCGGGCGGGCCAAGGCCGAAGGGAAGGACACGATCAGCGGGGAGGACGCCTTCCGCCTGTACGACACGTACGGCTTTCCCCTCGACCTGACCGTCGATTTCGCCGCCGAGTCGGGCATCGGCGTCGACCGGGAAGGCTTCGAGGCGGCCATGGAAGCGCAGAAAACCCGCGCCCGGGCGGCCCGCGCGGAAACCGGCGGCATGCAGGTGCAGGGCGGTCCCCTTGCCGATTTCACGGATAAAAGCGAGTTTGTTGGATATACTGATTTGGCAACTCCCGCCAAGATCATCGCCATCGTGCATGACGGCCGCCTGGCCGACGAGGCCCCGGCGGGCGCTTCCGTCCAGCTCATTCTGGACAAGACGCCCTTCTACGCGGAGAGCGGCGGCCAGGTGAGCGACCTCGGCACGATCCGGAAAGACGGGGCGCTGGCGAAGGTGACGGACGTCAGCAAGGCGCCGCACGGCCAGCATGTCATGCACGCAGACGTCCTGGAAGGCGGATTCCGCGTCGGCGACGCCGTGGAGGCGGCGGTGGACCGGACGATGCGGGAGGACACCGTCAAAAACCACACGGCCACGCACCTTTTGCACAAGGCGCTCCGGGAGGTGCTCGGCGACCACGTCGCGCAGGCCGGCTCCCTCGTGGCGCCGGACCGGCTCCGCTTCGACTTTTCCCATTTCGGGCCGCTCAGCCCGGAGGAACTGAAGGACGTGGAACGGCGCGTCAACGAACAGGTGTGGCTCGGCACGGACGTGACCATCCGCCACATGCCGATCGCGGAAGCGAAAGCGATGGGCGCCATGGCGCTGTTCGGCGAAAAATACGGCGACATCGTTCGCGTGGTCGGCGTCGGCGATTACAGCCTGGAGCTGTGCGGCGGGTGCCACGTGAACAATACGCGGGAAATCGGCCTTTTCAAAATCGTCGCCGAGACGGGCATCGGCTCCGGCGTGCGGCGCATCGAGGCGCTGACCGGACGCCATGCCTTCCGGTACATGGAAGACGGGCTCGCCGTGCTGGCCGAAAGCGCCGCGCTCCTCAAAGTCCAGCCGCATGAAGTCCCGCGGCGCATCGAAAGCCTGCTCGGCGAGTTGCGCGAGCTGGAGCGGGAGAAGGAATCGCTGACGGCCCGCCTGAGCCGCCGGGAGGCGGCGGCCCTGGCCGAACAGGCCGTCAGCGAAGGCGGCGTCAACATCGTGGTCGCCGAAGTGGAAGCCGGCGGCATGGAAGCGCTCCGCGACATGGCCGACGCCGTGAAGGAGAAGCTGGGCAGCGCGGCCGTGCTGCTCGGCGCCGTGCACGAAGGCAAAGTCCAGCTGATCGCGGCCGTGACGCCGGATCTGGTCGGGCGCGGCTACCATGCCGGCAAGCTGGTCAAGAAGGTGGCGGCCGTTTGCGGCGGGGGCGGCGGCGGACGGCCCGACATGGCCCAGGCCGGCGGCCGGGAGCCCGCGAAGCTGAAGGACGCCCTCCGGCTGGGCGAGCGGATCCTGATGGGCAAAGAACCATTAGATTAAATCGGCGTTTTCGTGTAAAATGGAGGAAATGATTCTCGCCCCTGACGCGGGAGGTGCGCGGTGATGGACTCGTTGGACAAAACGATGAAGTTTGACGTCAGGCTCGATCACGTGGAAACGTCACCGAGCGAAGTTTTGCTGACCGTATACGACGCGCTGAGGGAGAAAGGATACAACCCGATCAACCAGATCGTCGGGTATCTGTTGTCCGGCGACCCGGCCTACATCCCCCGCCACAACAACGCCAGAACCCTCATCCGGAAACGCGAGCGCGACGAACTGATCGAGGAACTGATCAAGTCGTACCTGAAATTGCACGGCAAAGAATAGGACAAGGGCCGATGGTATTCCATCGGCCTTCTTGGGAAGGATATCATGAGAAGGCTCGCACTCGATTACGGCGACAAACGGATCGGCGTGGCCGTCAGCGACGAACTGGGCTGGACGGCGCAGCCCCTCGAGGTGATCCGGCGGACGAACGCGGAAGCGGATCTGGCCCGGATTGCCGAACTGGTCCGGCAGCACCGGGCCGGGGAAGTGATCGTCGGACTGCCCGTCAACATGGACGGCACCGTCGGTCCGCGCGGCGAGGTCTGCAAAGCCTTCGCCGACCGGCTGCGCGAACGTCTGGACGTGCCGGTCGTGCTGTGGGACGAACGGCTCACGACGGCGATGGCGGAACGCGCGCTGATCGCGGCCGACGTCAGCCGGCAGAAGCGCCGGCAGGTGGTCGACAAGATGGCGGCAGCCATCCTGCTGCAGCATTATCTCGAAACGAACAAAGGAAACGGGGTGCATGGCGATGGCGGCGGATGACATGACGATGGAACCGGAACTGATCTACATTCCCGACGACGAAGGCAACGAAGAGGAATTCGAAGTGATCATGACCTTCGAAGTGGAGGACACCGGCGCGAAGTACATGATGGTCGTGCCGACGGACGGCGACGGGGACGAGGAGGAAGTGTACGCGTTCCGGTACGAGGAAGACGAGGAAACCGACGAGCTGAAGCTGTACACCATCGAAGACGAAGACGAGTGGAACATGGTGGAAGAAACGTTCAACACGCTTTTGGAACAGGAAGATGAAGATTCGGACGAAACGGAATGAACGCGGCCCGGCGGCCGGCGCCGCCTGCCGCCAGGCGGAAACGGGGCGACGCAGGTCGCCTTTTTGCTGGGGAGGAGAAACGTGAACCGCGAACCATCGACACAGCCGCAACCGATCCCGTCCACCCGGCTGACCCCCCGGATGAAGCGGTGGCTGGCCTTCTGGACGTTTGTATGCCTTGTCCTGTTTGCGGCGGGCGGGGCCGGCGGCCTGCTGCTGTACGCCGCCCGCGCCCTGCAGCCGACGGAGCCCGGCGAGCCGGTGCGGTTTTCCATCCCGCAGGGCGTTTCGTCGACGCGGATCGCCAACATTCTGGAGCGGAACGGCCTGATCCGCGACGCCACGGTTTTCGCCTATTACCTGAAATGGAAAGACATCGGACGGGGCTTCCAGGCGGGTGAATACGAAATCGCCCCCGGGACGGACATTTCCCGCATCATCGACATGCTGAACAACGGCGAAACGGTGCCGCCGGAAATGATCCGCTTCACGATCCCGGAAGGCTGGACGGTGGAGCAGATTGCCGGCCACCTGGCGGCCGTGTCGGGCCTGGACCGGGAGGCGTTCCTCGAGCTGGCCCGGCATCCGGACAAGCTGAAGGCGACGGAAGGAAAGGCGATGCCCGCCTTCGTCGGCGCCCTGGCGGACAGGGAAGGGCTCGTCTACAAGCTGGAAGGCTACCTGTTTCCGGAAACGTACGAACTGCCGGCGGACAGCACGGCCAACGACATCATGTTCCGGCTCGTGCGGGAACTGGGCGACAAGCTCGCCCGCCTGCCGGAAGGCTGGGAAACCCGGCTGCAGGAGACGGGGCTTTCGTTCCATGAACTGCTCACCGTCGCCTCCCTCATCGAACGGGAAGTGGTGCTGGACGAGGAGCGGCCGATCGTCGCTTCGGTCATCTACAACCGGCTGGCGAAAAAGATGAACCTGGAAATCGACGCGACGGTGCAGTATGCCCTGGGAGAGCACAAGGAGCGGCTCCTGCACGAGGATTTGAAGGTGGACAGCCCGTACAACACGTATCTGCATGCCGGGCTGCCGCCCGGACCGATCGCCAGCCCGGGCCTGAAGTCCATCGAGGCGGCGCTTTACCCGGCGGAAACGAAATACCTGTTTTACGTGACGAAGAAAGACGGATCGGGCGGGCACCTGTTCGCCGAAACGTACAACGGCCATCTGCGCAACATCGAGCGCAGCAACGAGACGGCCCGGCAGGCGGGCGGGTCATGAGCGGCATGCCGAAGGATCGTCGCGCGGTTCCGAAAAAACCGGAAATATTGGCGACCCCCGGCTCCATGGACGAGCTGGAAAGACTCGTCCGCGCCGGGGCGGACGCCGTGGCCCTCGGGGAACGCCGGTTCGGCCTGCGCCTGGCCGGAGAGTTCCCCTTGCCGCTCTTTGCGGAGGCCGTCGCCTTCGCCCGGGAACGCGGCGTCAAGGTGTACGCCCTCGTCAACCGGATCATGGACAACCGGCTGGCGGCGGAACTGCCGGAATATTTGCGCAAGCTGGCCGACATCGGGCCCGACGCCGTCGTGTTCGGCGATCCGGCGGTCGTGATGGCCCTGCGCGGGCTCGGCATCGCCATGCCCTTGCACTGGGACGGCGAAATGACCGCCACCAACCATGCAGCCGCCGAATTCTGGGGCGAGAAGGGCGCGGTGCGGGCCGTGCTGGCCCGGGAACTGAACCTGGACGAGATCCGGGCGATCCGGCGGCAAACCGGGCTGGAGATCGAAGTGCAGGTGCACGGCGCCACGGCCGTCTACCATTCGCGCCGCCGCCTGATCGCGAGCTATCTGGAACACCGCGGCCTTCCGGTGGAGGACACCGGCCTGTCCCGGGGACTCGCCGCGATCGAGACGGAACGTCCGGATTTGCGCCATCCGGTGTTCGAGGACGAAGACGGCACCCACATCCTGAGCGCCGATGACATTTGCCTGCTCGATCTCGTGCCCGAACTCGCGGATTTGGGCGTGGACAGCTTCCGGATCGACGGGCTTTTGAAACCCCCCGACTACAACGAGGCGGCGGTCCGCGCCTACCGGGCCGCCGTGGACCGGTATGCCGCGTCGCCGGAGGCGTACCGTCCCGACCCGGAATGGCTGGAGTCGATCCGCCGCCTGCAGGATCCGGGCCGGGAACTGACGTACGGCTTCATGTTCAAGGAACAGATCTATTGACGGCAGACTGCCAAGGGAGCGTTCGGCATGAAAAAACCCGAGCTTCTGGCGCCGGCCGGCAGCCTGGAAAAACTGAAATTCGCCCTGCATTACGGCGCCGACGCCGTCTACATCGGCGGCCGGCGGTACGGGCTTCGTTCCAATGCGGACAATTTTTCCCCCGACGAGATGCGGGAAGCGGTGCGGATCGCCGATTCTTACGGCGCCAAGGTGTATGTGGCGACCAACATTTTTGCCCACGAGGAAGATCTGGCGGGTCTGGCGGATTACCTGCGCCAGCTGGAAGAAGCCGGCATTGCGGCCATCATCACCGCGGACCCGGCCGTCATCCGCACGGCGCAGCGGGCGGCGCCCGGCCTGGCCATCCATTTGAGCACGCAGCAGTCGACCCTCAACTGGCTGGCGGTCAAGTTCTGGAAAGAGGAAGGGCTTGAACGGGTGGTGCTGGCCCGGGAGGCCAGCCTGGAGGACATCCGCTTCATCAAGGAGCGGGTGGACATCGAAATCGAGACGTTCGTCCACGGCGCCATGTGTTCGTCCTATTCCGGCCGCTGCGTGCTGTCCAACCACTTTACCGGAAGGGATTCGAACCGGGGCGGCTGCGTCCAGTCGTGCCGATGGCGCTATGAGCTGCGCGAGCCCACCGGCCAGCCCGCAGCCCCGGCGGAATCCGACGCCGGCCTGTTCACGCTTGGCTCGAAGGATCTCGGCATGATCGGCCACATTCCCGAACTGGCGGGCGCGGGCATCGACAGTTTCAAGATCGAAGGCCGCATGCGCAGCCTGCATTACGTCGCGACCGTCGTCCACGCCTACCGGAAGGCGATCGATGCGTTTGCCGCCGATCCGGACCGCTACCGGCTGCGCGATGAATGGCGGGAGGAGCTGCTCAAGGCGGCCAACCGGCCGCTCACCACGGGGTTTTATTTCCGCGAGCCGGGTCCGGGCGACCACATTTACGAAGCGGACGAAGAGCCGGCGGCGGTGGAGTTTGCCGGGGTCGTGCTCGATTATGACGAGCGTGCCGGAGAGGCGCTCATCGAGCAGCGCAGCCCGTTCAAACCGGGGCAGACGGTGGAATTTTTCGGACCGTCCGGCGTCCGCTTCCGCATGACGGTCCCCGGCCTTTCCGACGAGTCGGGGCGGCCGCTGGACGCCGCGCGGCATCCGCTGCAGAAAATCCGGATGAAGACGGACGGGCGGGTCGAGCCGATGGACCTGATGCGCCGCCGGATCGCGTGACGCTTTCCTTTTCGCGAACGGGAAAACCGCAAAACGTTTCACGTTGAAGGAAACCGTTGAAAGATGTCGAATAGGAAAACCAAGTCTATCCATCGCGGGAAGGTGAAAAATGCATGTTCAAATGGCAGCAACGAACAGGCCCGCAGCAGAAGACAGAAGCACCGTCCCCGGAAGCTTCCTCCGGAAAAGAGCCGCGCATGAAAGCGCTGCAACCGCCCGCCGTCCGGCTTTCCGGCAAGCGGCTTTCCAACCCGTTCCGGTCCGTGGGCGCGAAGCTGTTCGGGTTTATATTCCTGTCCATCGTGGTGCTCGTGCTGGCCGTCGGTCTGATTTCGTATTCCACCGCGTCGGCGATCATCCAGGAGAAGGTGTCGGACAGTTTCCAGACCGCCATTGTCCAGGCCGGCCAGAAACTCGGCATCCGCTTCGAGCAATATGAACAGAAAACGCTGGATTTTCTCGTCGACAACCAGCTCACCTCGCTGATGAAAAGCCTGATGGACCCCAGCATGGACGACTACGACCGGTATGAAGCCCAGCGGAGCCTGCAGCAGAGCATCAACGGCATGGCCATTACCGATTCGAACATCAAGGGCATTCATCTGGCGCTCGTGAACGGCACGATCCTGACGTCGAGCGCGATGGCCACCGGGGATTTCAAGCGGGAAGAGCTGGAGTGGTACAACCGGGCGATGGAAAGCCGCGGGCAGGCCATCTGGCTGCCGATGGTGCCGGGCGGGCTCTTCGACACGAGCAACAACATCAACAGCTTCGGCATCACCCGCCTCATCACCGACGTGTCCACCGGCACCCCGCTCGGCGTGCTGCTCATCGAACTGAAGCAGCAGACGATCGAAAACGCGCTGGCCGGGCTCGCCAATGAAGAGACCGGCAGCCACGTCGCGATTCTGGACGGGGAAGGCCGGTACGTATTCAACGACGCCGTGGAGCTGGTGCAGCAGGCGTCCTCCATTACCTACGAAGACGGAGCGGACACCGGCCTGGATCAGAACGGCGAACCGGCGCTGATCGCCAGGACGACCGTTTCGCCGTCGGGCTGGACGCTCGTCGGTACATATCCCGTCGACGTGCTGGTGGCGGAAGCCGGCCGGATTCTGGACACCACCTGGATTTCGAGCCTGGTGGCCGCCCTGCTGGCCATCCTGCTCAGCTTCTTCCTCGTGCGCATGATCTCCAGACCGCTCGGCGTCCTCCGGAAGCTCATGAAGGAAGGGGAGCAGGGCAACCTGCTGGTGCGCACCCAGTTCAAAAACCGTGATGAATTCGGCGAGCTGGGCATCAGCTTCAACGAGATGATGGAGAAGATCACCCAGCTGGTGAAGCAGACGAACGAATCCGCCCAGAAAATGCTGGAGAACGCCAACGAGCTTCTGGAAGCGTCCCGCAAGACGGCGCTGTCGGCCAAGGAAATTTCCGTCGCCACCGTGGAAATCGCCAACGGCGCTTCCACGCTGGCCATGGAAGCGGAGCGGGGCAACGACCTGACGATCCACATCGGCCAGCAGATGAAAGGCGTCGTGGAAGCCAATTTGCAGATGGGCGCTTCCGCCCAGGAAGTGCGGGCGGTCAGCGACCAGGGCATGTCCTACTTGAACGAACTGATGACGAAGACGAGCCAGACGGAAGAAAAGACCCGCCAAATGGTGGAAAAGGTCGACCGGCTGAAAGAGAGCACCAGCTCGATCCGGAAAATTCTCGACGTCCTGAACAGCGTCACCAAACAGACCAACATCCTCTCCCTCAACGCCACCATCGAAGCGGCGCGGGCCGGCGCGGCGGGCAAAGGGTTCATGGTGGTGGCCGACGAAATCCGCCAGCTGGCCGACCAGTCCCGCCAATCCATCGACGTCGTGGCGCAGATCACGGAGTCGATCCAGTCGGAAATCGACGAGACGGTGCATGTGCTGCAGGAAGCGTATCCGCTGTTCCAGCAGCAGATCACGTCCGTGAAGGAAGTCAACCAGATCTTCCAGGACGTGCAGGGGAAAATGGTGGAATTCATCCGCAAGCTGGACGAAGTGACGGATTCGATCCAGCAGCTGGAGCAATCCCAGCAGACGCTGTCCGAAGCCATCAGCAACGTCAGCGCCGTTTCCCAGCAGTCTTCGGCCACGTCGGAACAGGTGGCTTCCCTCAGCAGCGAGCAGCTCAGCATCAGCGAAGGGCTCGTCTCGCTGGCCGAAGGTCTCGAGTCCGTCTCCAACAACCTGAAGGAAACGCTGGCAAAGTTCAAGGTGTGACGGCACGGGTTCAACGATGGTTCCGGCACGCGGCGATGGCCGGCTGCCGGGGCGACGCCTGCTTTTCCCACCCAGGGAAAAGCAGGTATTTTTTTGTCCCCGGCGCCGCATAATGAACGATAATGCGGCATGGCGGACGATCGGACGATCCCGGAGGCGGCGCCATGCGCACAGGATGCGGCGGAACGCGCGGGCGGCGGAACGCGGGAACGGAGGATCAAGAAAGCGGGGGGATCGGCGATGCGCATGCAGCGGTGGATTTCGCTGGCGGCGGGACTCGCCTTCCTGTTCGCCGGCCTTCTCGTTCGGCTGGCCTGGCTTCAGATCCGGCCGGCGCTGGGCACGCCGGGCGGCCTTGCGCTGGTGCGGCAGGCGGTGGCGCAGCGGAACGAGGCCATCCTGCTGGACGAAGGACGCGGCCGCATGACGGACCGCAACGGCCGCCCCGTTGCCGGCATCCCGTCCGCCGCCCTGCTCGTGCACCCGGCGGAAGGGGCGACGGAAGAGGAAGCGGCGGAAGCGGCACGCCTGCTGGGCGAGCGCGCCGACCGCTTCCGGTCGTTCCTCGCCGGCCTGGACGGACCGGTCCTCTGGCGCCGGGACGGCGAACGGGAACCGGCGGCGCCGGATGGCCGGCAGCTGGAGGCCATCGCCGCCTTCGGCCGCCCCTGGCTGAAGGCGGTGCCCTTCCGGCGCAGGTATCTGGATCCGCCCGCCGCCGCCCATCTGGTCGGCTTCGTCCTGCCCGCCGAGCGAACCGGAGCGGCCGGGCTTGAGCGGTCGTTCGAACCGTTCCTGCGCCCCCGGAGCCGGGTGCGGCTCCATTTCCGCCGCCTGGCCACGGGCGAAACCGCGGACGGAGCCGGCGGGCGCCTCGCGGCGGACGGGAGCCGGTTTTATCCGCTCACCCTGCAGACGACCCTTGATCTAGGCATCCAGCGGACGGTGGAACGGCTCCTGGCGGAGACGGGCATCGCCGACGGCGCCGCGGTCGTTCTCGACGTGCCGACCGGCGACATCCTGGCGATGGCGTCGGCCCCGTCCTACGATCCCCATTTCGTCCGGCCGGAAGAAGGCCGCTGGCGCAACCGGGCGCTTCTCGCCGAAACGCCCGGTTCGGTGTTCAAAACGTTCATCGCCGCCGCCGCCCTGGACGCCGGGGTCGTCCGGCCGGGAGAAACGTTTTTCTGCAGCGGCCGGCATCCCGCCACCGGGCTTCGCTGCCACGCGCGGAGCGGCCACGGCCGGATTACCTTCGAGGAAGCCTACGCGAAATCGTGCAACGTCGCCTTCGCCGAACTGGCGCTCCGCCTGGGCGCGGAGCGGCTGGAGCGGGCGGCCCGGCGGCACGGCATCGGCAGCCCGGCCGGCTGGCGTTCGGCGCGACTGGTCACCCCCATCGGCGTCTTCGAACCTTTCGCCCAGCTGGACGGGGAAGAGCCCGGGCAGCTGTTCGCCCGCGGCGGCGCGGCCGCCGATCCGGCGGCCGTGACGCTGGCGGGCATCGGGCAGCACAGCGTCCGGATCACCCCCTTGCAGGCGGCCCAATGGACGGCGGCCGTCGCGGCGGGCGGCGGTCCGTTGCCGGCGCCCCGCGCCGTTTCCCGGATTTGCTGGAATTCCGGGCGGGAAATGATGCGCTTTCCGGTGCAGACCCTGCCCGGCACCGGGTTTTCGCCGTCCGCCGCCCGCTGGCTGAAGCGGGCGATGCGCCTTGCGGCGGAACGCGGCACCGCTTCCCGCCTCGCCGGCCTTCCCGGCGGCGCCGGGGGCAAGACGGGAACGGCGGAGACGGGAAAAGGCGGGCTCGTCCATCAATGGTTCACCGGCTATTATCCGCTGGAAAGGCCGCGCTATGCCGTGGCCATCCTCGTCCGCAACCGCCCGGCGGGCAGCCCGAATCTGGCCGTGGAGGCGGCGGGTCGCCTGTTCCGGCAGCTCCCGTGAAGCCCCGCATGGAAGCCGGGCTTGTGACGGCCGGGCGCGGGCCGGTTGCCGCGGCGACCCGCACGAACGCCGGTTTTCCGAAACGGCCCGCGCGCATGCCGGCTTCCGGGACGGACTGGGCGGGCCGGATGCCGGGCCGGTTCCCGCGATGTTCCGCCCTTTTTCGGGCTGTGGAAAACAAGCGGATTCCTGTGGTAAGGTAGGGATGTGAAACGATACCCGAGCGGGAGCGTGAAGCCGTGAAACCGTCAAGAATCGTCATTGTGGGCGCCGGCATGGTGGGATCCACGACGGCGTACACCCTGTTTTTGCGCGGACGCGCCAACGAGATCGTCCTGATCGACATCAATCGCGAAAAGGCGTTCGGCGACGCGCTGGACATGAACCACGGGCATGCGTTCGCCGGCCCGACCAAGGTGTGGGCGGGCGACTACGCCGACTGCGAGGGCGCGGAAATCATCATCATCGCGGCGGGGGCCGCCCAGAAGCCCGGGGAAACCCGGATCGACCTGCTCAACCGGAACGCGGCCATTTTCGGAGACATCATCGCCAACATCACCCGCTACACGAAAGACGCGATTCTGCTTGTCGCCACCAATCCGGTGGACATCATGAGCTACGTCACGCTGGTCAAGTCGGGTTTCCCGGTGCGCCGGGTGATCGGGTCCGGCACCTTGCTGGATTCCGCCCGCCTGCGCTTTCTGATCGGCGACCGGCTGAAGGTGGATCCGCGCAGCGTCCACGCCCACATCGTCGGCGAACACGGGGATTCGGAAGTGCCGCTTTGGAGCCTGGCCAATTTCGCCGGGACGCCCATCAATCTGACGCCGGAGGAGAAGGAAGAAATCTTCATCAACACGAGGGACGCCGCCTACCGGATCATCGAGGCGAAGGGGGCCACCTACTATGCCATCGCCCTGGCGCTGGACCGGATTTGCGCCGCGATTCTTGGCGACGAGGGGGCGGTGCTGAACGTTTCCACGCTGCTGGATGATTATCACGGCGTATCCGGCATCTACCTGGGCGTGCCCTGCATCGTGGACCGGTCCGGCGTGCGCGAGGTGATCAAGGTGGACATGTCGGAGGAAGAAATCCGGCTGTTCCGCGCCTCGGGCGACAAAATCCGCGAACAGATCCGGGGATTGAAGCTGGACTGAAACGGGACTGAAATTGGACCGGATGTCCGAATAAGCGTACCGGAAACCGGAACGAAGAAGCGCCCCGGTCATCCGTTGGATGACCGGGGCGCCATCGTTTCTTGCCGCAACCGTCCGGACCCTTGGGGAAGGCGGGCGTCAGATTTTCATGACGCCGCCGGTGCTGGCGGAGGTGACCAGCATCGAGTAGCGGGCCAGATAGCCGGATTTGACTTTGGGCTCGAAGCCTTTCCATTCCGCTTTTCTTCTTTCCAGTTCTTCCTCGCTCACTTCGAGGGTGATTTTGCGGTTGTTCAGGTCGAGCTCGATCATGTCGCCGTCCCGGACGAAGGCGATCGGGCCGCCTTCCGCGGCTTCCGGCGAAATGTGGCCGATGCTGATGCCGCGGGTGGCGCCGGAGAAACGCCCGTCCGTGATGAGCCCGACTTTCGCGCCGAGCCCCATGCCGACGATCATCGAAGTCGGCGCGAGCATTTCCGGCATGCCCGGGCCGCCTTTCGGCCCCTCGTAGCGGATGACGACGACGTGGCCTTCCTTCACCTTGCCGTTCGCGATGCCCGCGAGGGCTTCATCCTGGGAGTCGAAGCAGATGGCCGGTCCCCGGTGGTAGCCGCCGACGGACGGATCCACCGCGCCGACCTTGATGATCGCGCCGTTTGGCGCCAGGTTCCCGAACAGGACGGCAAGGCCGCCTTTTTCGCTGTACGGGTTGTCCAGCGGCCGGATGACCACGGGATTTTTGATCTCGCAGCCTTCCACGTTTTCCCGGATCGTTTTGCCGGTGACCGTGATGCAGTCGCCGTGCAGGGCGCCCGGCTTTTTCAGGAGCTCGTTGAGGACGGCGCTGACGCCTCCCGCTTCATGCAGGTCTTCGATGTGATGGTCCGACGCCGGCGCGAGTTTGGCCAGGTGCGGCACCCGGTTCGCCACCTCGTTGATCCGCTCCAGGGGGTAGTCGATGCCCGCCTCGTGGGCGATCGCCAGGGTGTGCAGCACGGTGTTGGTCGACCCGCCCAGCGCCATGTCCAGGGCGAAGGCGTTGTCGATCGCTTTTTCCGTCACGATGTCCCGCGGTTTGAGGTCCATTTCGATGAGCTTCATGAGCTGCTGCGCCGAACGGCGGACCAGCTCCTTGCGCGCCGGGTCGACGGCCAGGATGGTGCCGTTGCCGGGCAGGGAGAGGCCGAGGGCTTCGGCCAGGCAGTTCATCGAGTTGGCCGTGAACATGCCGGAACAGGAGCCGCAAGACGGGCAGCCGTACTGCTCCAGTTCCAGGAGTCCCTTTTCGCTGATTTTGCCCGCCTGGAAGGCGCCGACGCCTTCGAACACGCTGGTGAGGGACACCTTGCGGCCGTCGGGCATGACGCCGGCCTTCATCGGGCCGCCGCTGACGAAGATCGTGGGAATGTTGACGCGCAGGGCCGCCATCATCATGCCCGGCGTGATTTTGTCGCAGTTGGGGATGCAGACCATCCCGTCAAACCAGTGGGCGTTGATCATCGTTTCCACCGAGTCGGCGATCAGTTCGCGGCTGGCCAGGGAATAGCGCATGCCGATGTGGCCCATGGCGATGCCGTCGTCCACCCCGATCGTGTTGAACTCGAACGGCACGCCGCCGGCTTCGCGGATCGCCTCTTTCACCAGCTTCCCGAATTCCTGCAGGTGCACGTGGCCGGGAATGATGTCGACGTAGGAATTGACCACGGCGATGAACGGTTTGTCGAAATCCTCCTCGCGGACGCCGGCCGCTCTGAGCAGGCTGCGGTGCGGGGCCCGGTCGAAGCCTTTTTTGATCATGTCGGAACGCATTTTCCGGTTTGCCATCGTCTCTCCCCCAATGTTTGATCCGGACGCGCCAGGCGTCCGGTCGGTGTCTTAGGCTTTAGGACTTTTAATAAGTACAGTACCCCTCGCCACCGGCCTTGTCAAGCGCCGACGGCTGGCGGCATCGCGGCGGCACATGGTTTTCAGGCACCGCTCGCCGAATAGCGGCTTTCCGGCCGCGAGATGATCGAAATAGCCGGGCAATTCGCGCGAAAACGGACCGGCTGGAGGCGAGATCATCGAGAAAATCGATCAACTCGCTCCCGCGCAGACCGGCATACCGGATGTAGACGGGCGCCGCAAAACAAAAAAGGAACGGGCACAAAGCCCGTTCCCCGTTGGCGGGTCCTCTTCGGCCGGCGTCATTGCGGCCAGGCGCCGTAGCCGGCGTTCGCCGCGTCGGCCGAGCCCGGCTGGTACGTGTGGAGCATGGTGTCCGTGGTGATCTGTTTCATCGTCGGCACCTGGTACCAGCCCATCTGGTTCATGAATTGCCACACCTCGTACGCCTGCTCCGCGCAGTTGACGGCGCTCTGCTGCACGAACCGGCGGATGGCGGGGTTGGCGATTTCCAGCGCGGCGATCATCTTCTTCGCCGCGCCCGCCTTGTGGATGGACAGCAGGATGCTGGCGACGTCCCGGTCGTCGATTTCTTCGGGGCCGGCGTTCGGCGTTTGCGGAGCCGGATGGTCGAGGCCGTACACCGGCGCCTGGTTGCGCGGCGAACGGTACGGCGCGGCTTCGCCGGCGCCCTGCTGGTTCAGCATGCGGACCATCGCGTTGTATTCGTCGTTCATGAACCGCAGCTGGTTGATGCAAATGTTCCGCAGCTGGCCGTCGCGGACGTGCGGCAGGAGCAGCTGGATCTGGTTGATGCCGTCGATGGCCCCGCTGAGGATTTCGTGAAGCTCCATGACTTCATGGGCTCCCATGTTGGCTGCCATGAACAAATCCTCCTTCGCTGGAAAACGGATGGTTCGGTTTTTTCAAACCATGGCATAGTATGCCTGTTCGCGAAGGAAGCTATTCCCGGTTCGGGAGAAAGGCGCGGCCGGACGCGCCCGGCGGACGTTCCGGCGCACGATGCCGGTTCGGGCCGGCCGGTCCGGGCAAAAAAACGGACAAAAAAACCCGGCCGGGCGTTTTTGGGACATGGACGCTCCGGCCGGATGATCCGGAAAGATGAAAAACGCGCGGGCGAAACGGACGCTAGTGGTTCATGATGCCCTGGCGTTCCGCTTTCCCGTTCGAAGCGAGCCGCGGGCGCTCCTTGCCGATGAGGGCGTAGCGCATCGAGTCGATCAGCGCGTTCCAGCTCGCTTCGATCACGTTGCCCGACACGCCGACGGTGCTCCACCGGTTCACGTAATCCGTCGATTCGATCAGCACGCGGACTTTGGCCGCGGTGGCGTCCTTCTCGTCGAGGACGCGCACTTTGTAGTCGGTCAGATGCATCTGTTCCAGCTCGGGATAATAGCGCATGATGGCTTGCCGGAGGGCGTTGTCCAGGGCGTTGACGGGACCGTTGCCTTCGGCGGCGGCGTAGACCGTTTCGCCGGCGACGTCCAGCTTGATGATGGCTTCCGACACCGCCGGGCGGTCGCCCGTCTTTTCCACGATGATTTTGTAGGACTGCACGGTGAAGATTTCTTCCAGACGTCCCGAAGCCTCGCGGAGGAGCAGTTCAAGGGACGCGTCGGCGCCTTCGAACTGGTAGCCCTGGTGCTCGAGCTCCTTGATTTTGTTGATGATTTCCTTCGTTTTCGCGTTGTCCAGGTCCAGATCGAGCCCGAGCTCCCGGGCCTTGAACACCAGGTTGCTCTGGCCGGCCAGTTCGGACACGAGGACGCGGGTTTTGTTGCCGACGAGCTCCGGCCGGATGTGTTCGTAGGTGGACGCGTCCCGCAAAATGGCGGACACGTGGATGCCGCCCTTGTGGGCGAAGGCCGCCGGGCCGACGAACGGCTGGTTGACCGGCATGTGCAGGTTGGCGATTTCGCTCACGTACCGGCAGACCGAGGTCAGGGACGCCAGCTGTTCGTCGCTGACGACTTTGTAGCCCAGCTTCAGCTGCAGATTCGGAATGATGGAGGACAGGTTCGCGTTGCCGCACCGTTCGCCGATGCCGTTGATTGTGCCCTGCACCTGGCGGGCGCCGGCCTGCACCGCCGCCAGCGAATTGGCGACGCCCAGCTCGCAGTCGTTGTGGGCGTGGATGCCGACGGGCACCTCGAAGGAGCGGCACACCGCGGCGACGGTGTCGGCGATTTCGGACGGCATGGATCCGCCGTTCGTATCGCACAGCACGAGCCAGTCGGCGCCGGCTTCCGCCGCCTTCCGCAGCGTTTCCAGCGCATAGTCCCGGTTGCTCTTGAACCCGTCGAAGAAATGCTCGGCGAGATAGATCACTTCCAGCCCGTGGCGCTTCAGATGCCCCACGGAGTCGGCGATCATCGCCAGATTTTCCTCGAGGGTCGTCTGCAGCGCCCTGTGCACGTGGAAATCCCACGATTTGCCGAATATGCTGGCCACCCGCACGCCGCTTTCCAGAATGCTGGCCAGATTGGCGTCGTCCTCGGGCCGGATGCCCTTGCGGCGGGTGCTGCCGAAGGCGGTCAGTTTGGCATGTTTCAGGCGGAGATCCCGGGCGCGGCGGAAAAATTCGACATCCTTGGCGTTGCTGCCCGGCCAGCCGCCCTCAATATAATGAATGCCCAGTTCATCAAGCTTGCGGGCGATCTTCAGCTTGTCTTCCACGGACAGGCTGACGCCTTCCCCCTGGGTGCCGTCCCGGAGGGTCGTATCGAACAGGGTTATGTGTCGATTCATCCGGTTAACGCTCCTTTGGTCATTGAGGACCATCACTTGCCTGATATAATTTTAAATTATAGCACCATTCATTTGATTGTGTACATGCGAAAGGCGCGCTTTTCGTTCTTTTTCAAAAAAGCGGCGGGGAGGGGACGATAGTGGACACCGGCAGGGCGTATCCGGTTTCCGGACGGGTCATCCTGCACGTGGACATGAACGCGTTCTTTGCATCCGTCCACGAGGCCGAGGAACCGGAAAAATACCGGGGAAAGCCGCTGGCCGTCGCGGGAAGCGTGGAAGAACGGCGCGGCATCATCGTCACGTCATCCTATGCCGCCCGGGCGAAGGGCGTCCGGACCGGCATGCGGGTCCGCGATGCGCTCCGCCTGTGTCCCGGTCTGATCGTGCTGGAACCGGATTTCGAGCTTTACCGCCGGTACTCCCGCCGGTTTCGTGCCATCGCCGAATCGTATACGCCGCTCGTGGAATCGATGTCCATCGACGAGTGCTTCATGGACATTACCGGTTCCAAGGCGTTCGGCACCCCCCTCGACATCGCGAAAAGCCTCATGCACCGGATCCGCACGGAGCTGTCGCTGCCCTGTTCCGTCGGCATCGCGCCGAACAAGCTGCTGGCGAAAATGGCTTCCGACATGAAAAAGCCGAACGGGCTCACGGTGCTGCGCCTGCGGGACGTCGAACGGGTGCTGTGGCCGAAGCCGTGCGGCGAACTGTTTGGCATCGGCAAGCAGACCGCCGCCAAACTGGCGGCCATGGGCATCCGCACCATCGGCCAGCTGGCGATGGCCGACGAAGAGCGGCTGGCCCGGCGTTTCGGCGAATACGGCCGATGGATGAAGCGGGCGGCCTGCGGCATCGACCCGTCGCCCGTCGTGCCCGGGCGCGAGCCGAACAAATCCATCGGCCATTCGGTCACGCTGCCGCGGGACTACACCGACAGCGGGGACATCGCCCGGGTGTTTCTCAACCTGGCCGACCAGGTGTGCCGGCGGCTGCGCCGGCAGGGCATGGTCGCCCGCACGGTGCAGATCGCGATCCGCGACCCGCGCATGAAGACGATCACCCGCGCCCGCACGCTGGACGTGCCCACGGATGACGCGCTGGACGTCCACCGGGAAGCGGTCCGGCTGTTTGCGGACAACTGGCCCGCGGGCAAGCCGGTGCGGCTTCTCGGCGTTTCCGTGACGGGGCTCGAACCAAGAGACCGGGCGGCGCTGCAGCTGGACCTGTTCGACCACATTCGCCGGCAGACCCGGGAGAAGCTGAACGAAACGGTGGACCGGCTGCGGGACAAATTCGGGGAGAACGCCGTTCTGACCGCCGGCATGCTCCTCGATGACCCGTCCGCCTTCATCCGCGACCGGAAACGGCGGGGGACGAGCCTGCAGAAGGACGACCCGGAGGGGCCGGGCCGGCCGGACCGGCGGGATCGGAATCCATGACCGGATACGCCGGACCGGCGGCAATTTTCGTTTGAACTTTGCCAGGAAATATACTATATTTTTAGATGAACGCAGAGAAAACACACAGACAAAGCAGGGGTTGTTTTCGAAATTCTTTCAGTGGGAGGATTCTTCATGGCAAAATACACTTGGGTGGACAAAGACACCTGCATCGCCTGCGGAGCCTGCGGCGCGACGGCGCCGGACATTTACGACTATGACGACGAAGGACTGGCGCACGTCATCTACGGCGGCGACGACAACCGCGGCGTGACGCCCATTCCCGAAGAACTGTGGGACGACATGCAGGATGCCCTGGACGGCTGCCCGACGGAATCCATCAAGATTGCCGAGGAACCGTTCAACAAATGACCGGATTACGGCCGGAACGGCGTCATGAACGCTTCATGGCGCCTTTTGATTGCCAAGCCTGACTGGCGACGAAAACCGCCGGTTCCCGATGGGGAACGGCGGTTTTTTTCATGGACGTTCCGCATGGACGGACGCATCGGGAACCCGCCCCCCGGGCGGGTTCCCGTGTTTCATCGCGGCGGTTCCGGCAGCGCTTCAGGCCATCCAAAATCCATGTTCGACAATTTGCCGCAAAAAAAGTAAAATGGTATGGGAATCGTGCGAAATTTTGGGAAGGGTTTGAACCCCCATGGCCAAAAAAGTGATTTTCCGCATATCGCTGATCGGCCACGTCATCGTGCTTCTCCTTCTTGTCGGGTTCATGATGAACGACGCCTTTCGCAGCATTTCCTACAATGTGTACGATTTCGACATGCGCCGCACGATGGACCACAGCCCCCACGAATCCATCATCGTCGTGGCCATCGACGAGGAGTCGCTGAGGCAGTACGGCCAGTTTCCCTGGGAGCGGGACGCCTTCGTGCCGTTCCTCGACCACGTGTCCCGGGCGAAAGCGGTCATGTTCGACATCATGTTCAACACGGACGGCAAGGACAAGGAAAGCGACCGCCGCTTCGCCGAAGCGCTGGCCCGGCACGACAACGTCATTCTGGCGGCGTCCCTGGTGACGGAAACCGCCGTCTCCCGCACGCTGCGGGCGAAAGCCGGCGAGCTGCTGCCGGTGCACGGCGTCAACCGGCCCATTCCGGCGTTCGCCGAAGCGGCGGACGTCGGCCACATTTTCCGCTTTGCCGACGAGGACGGCGTCACCCGCCGGATGCACCTGGCCGTCCGGGCGCCGGAGGGCGTGATCCATTCCGTCGCCTATCTCGCCGCCGAACGGCTCGGCGCGAACGTGCAGGCGTTCCTGGACAAGCCCGCCAAGACGAAACAGTTCGGCGCCAGCCCGGGCGGGGAAATGCTGATCCGCTTCAACGGCTACGACCGGGATTTCCTCACCGTGCCGTTCCATCTCGTCGGGGAAACGGACCCGGCCATGTACGAGGACGCCGTCGTGCTCGTGGGCGTCACCGCCGCCGGGGAAGACACGGGACCGACGGCGGTGGACAAGTCCATGACCCTCGTCTACGCCCATGCCAACATCATCGACCAGCTGCTGAAAAATGAAAGGGTTTCCCTGGTTCCGACGGGACTGCTGCTGGCCGCCGCCCTCCTCATGATCGGCCTGACGACGCTGGTCGTCTGGCGCGGAAAGGCGCTCGTGTCCGTTCTTTACCTGGCGGGCATGATCGCGCTCCTGTTCGCCGGCCAATACGCCCTGTTTGCGGCGACGAACGTGTTTGCCGACCCGATCTACCCGCTGTTCGGCCTGGTTCTGTCGTTCCTGCTGAACATGTCGGTAAAAACGTTCCACGAAGCCCGGCAACGGAGCTACATCACGAAGCAGTTCGGCCGCTACATCTCGCCCGAGCTCGTGAAGCAGATCGCCGCCAGCGGCAAGGAAATCGAGCTTGGCGGCATCAACAAGGAACTGACGATCCTGTTTCTGGACGTGCGCGGCTTCACCACCCTGTCCGAGAAGCTGAAACCGGAAGAGGTCGTCGGCTTCCTGAACATGATGTTCGACCTGATCACCGAGCGGGCGCTGGCCAACGGCGGCACCATCGACAAATTCATCGGGGATGCGGCGATGATCCTGTTCAACGCGCCGCTGGACGTGCCCGATCATCCGTACAAAGCGGTCAAAACCGCCTATGAGATCCAGAAGGGGATGGAAGCGGTCCGCAAGCGCGTGCTCGACACGTACGGCGTCGTCATCAGCTGCGGCATCGGCATCCATACGGGCGAAGCGGTCGTCGGCAACATCGGCTCCTACCTTCGGGTGGACTACACCGCCATCGGCGACAACGTCAACACCGCGGCGCGGATCGAGTCCCAGACGTCGGCCAACCAGGTGCTTGTGTCCGAGGTCACCTATGAACGGACGAAGGACCGGTTCGAGTACCGGTTTTTCGACGAGCGCCTGATGAAGGGAAAGACGGTGCCCGTCAAGCTGTATGAACTGGTCGGAGAACCCGGCGCAACCGAATCGGACGAACAGGCGGCCGCCACGGCCGGTTGACCTGATCGACATAAATCCGAGTCGAGCAACGAAAGGAGCGGCATGGGTTTGAAAAAGGGATTCATCCTTCTCGTTTCGCTTTTACTGGCCGTCGGCACCGTCTTCGTCCCGGTTGCGGCGGCAGCGGCCAAATCGTCAAAGAACGCCGTCGTGCTTCAAGTGGAAGGCGACGCGCACATCACGAAGAAGGGCGGTACCAAGCAGTTCCGCCTGTTCAAGGGCATGACGCTGAACCAGGGCGACTACCTCGTGACCGGCCCGGGCGCCAAGGTGATCCTCGAGGTGGAAGGCCGCGAGGACGAGGTGACCATCGGCGAAAACGCCAGCCTGTACATATCCGAGTTGACGGAAACGGACGACGGCGGGAAATCGAAATTCAAACTGTGGGCCGGATCGGTCTGGAACAAGGTCAAGACGCTGGCCGGCGCCCAGGACGAATTCGAGGTGGAAACGCCGACGGCGGTCATGGGCGTGCGCGGCACCCAGTTCATGGTCGTGTTCGATCCGGTATCGGGGCGGCTTATGGTCACGACGGCGGCAGGCATCGTGGCGGCCCAGCCTTCCGGTTTGGAAGGCGCCGAGGCCATCATCCTTCCGCTGCGCGTGTTCGAGCTGTTCAAAGGCGAAGAAACGGCGGATCCGAACGAAAACGTGACGGTGCTGGACCTGGACGCCTTCTTCAAAGCGGCCAATGCCGACCTGATCGAAAAAATGATTCTGGAAACCCCGCAACTGCATGAAGAAATCGCACGGCTGCAGGAAGAATGGGAGCAAAATCCGGACATCGGCCAGCCGCCGACGCTGGAAGACGTCACGAACGTGTTCATCCTCATCCTCCAGGAGAGCGTGAAGCGGGGCGTGCTGACGGAATCGAAGGCAACGGAACTGGCGGAAACGGTCAACCGGAACATTGCGGACAGCTCCATCCAAATCGACCTGGGCAAGTCCGTGCCGTCCACCGCCGAGATCAGCGGCGTGGATCCGGAAGAAGAAGCGGGCAAGCTGGAGAAGCGAAAACAGGTCCGGGAGCAGTACGAACAGCAGGCGCGGGAACTGATGGACGAAAAGGAAGAGCTGAAAAACGAGAATCCGGACGTCTACAACACCGTGCAGGAGAACCGGCAGCAGCAGCAGCAGGAAGCGGAGCAGTTTGAGCAGGAGCGGTCGCAGTCGGCGTATGAGGAATACGCGAGCGGCCTGACGGAGGAACAGCGCCAGCTGCTGGAACAGGAACGGGCCGCGCGGGAAGCCGAAATCGAACAGCAGCGGCAGGCCGCCGAATCAAAGCAGTCGCCTGCCCAGGAGACGCCGGCCGGGACCGATTCCGGCACGGGCGGCGGCACGTCCGGCGGCGGCACGCCCGGCGGCGGCCAGCCCGGCGGCCAGGATCCCGGCGATGCGGAAGATGCCGTCGTCCGGATCGATGAAAACAGCCTCGATTTCGCCGGACAATTGGTATGGTTCACCCTGATTGTCGAGGCCAGCAAAGACGCGACCGGCGCGGACGCCGTGTTCGGCGCGGAGCTGCACGTGGCGGTTCCCGCATCCTTCATGGCCCCGGATTGGCAAAATCAGGATGAAAATCCGTGGTCCCTGTTCGGCGGCAACCAGGCGTCCGGCGCCGTCTGGAACTGGAAGCTGTTCGATGATGCCAGCATTGACGGCGAGCACGCCATTGAAATGATTGTCTCGTTCATGATGTTCCCGGACGCGGACGGCATCCCCGTCACGAAAGGATCGCAGCTCATTTCGCTTCCGGTCCAGTTCCATCCGGCCGCCATCAACCCTGCGTCCGTCCCGGTCCACGTCGATCTCCTTCTGGTGAACAAAGAAGGGGAGAAAGTGCTGGAACTCAACAGCAAAGTGCTGACGATCCAGTTGCCGCAGGCGGCCGCCGACTGACGGAACGCAAATTTTCGTGAAAAGCGGGAGAATGCCATGAAGAAACCTTTGAAACGATTCCATCGCCTGGCATGGTGTTTTGTGCTGGCATTGGCCGCCGCGGGCGGTTCCGTCGCCTCCGCGGCGACCCATGACGGATTGCGGGACGTCGTCGTGCACGCCGGCTCCGGCGACTTCGGGGAATCCGACGGGCCGGCGGCAGCGGCCGCATTCAGAACGCCGAAGGGCATCAAGCTGCTGCCGGACGGCACGCTGCTGGTGGCCGACACGGGGAGCCATCTGATCCGTTCGGTCAAGGCGGGCCGCACGGACAAGGTGGCGGGCGTTACCTTCGATTTCGACGCGGCGGGCCTGCCCGTCGGCGGGCTGGCGGACGGGAAAGCCGGCGCCAGCGTGTTCCAGTCGCCGTCCGACATCGACGTCGACGCGGACGGCAACATCTACGTGGCCGACACGGGCAACAACGTGATCCGCAAGATCGACCGGGACGGCCGGGTGACGACGCTGGCCGGCAGCCCCGTCGGCGCGCCCGGCTACCGCGACGGCCGGGGCGGCGAAGCCCGGTTCCATGCGCCGTCCGCCCTCGCGGTGGCGCCGGACGGCACCGTATACGTGGCGGACACCCTCAACCACGTCATCCGCAAAGTCACGCCGGACGGTGTCGTGACGACCCTGAATGCGTTCAGGCTGCGCGGCGTGGAAGTGTTCGCCGGCGTCGTGGAACCCGCCGGCGATTTCCGGGACGGTCCGCTTTCGGAAGCGCTGTTCAACGAGCCGTCGGGTCTGGCGCTCGACGGGAAGGGCAACCTGTACGTCAGCGATGCCGGCAACCAGCGCATCCGCTACATCGATATCGCGGCGGGAACCGTAACGACGGTGGCCGGTGGCGGCAACGCGGGGCCCGGCGATTTCTACGCGGAAGGCGATTATGCGGACGGCGACGCGCTCGAAGCCCGCTTCGACTTCCCCCGCGGGATCGCCGTTGCGCCGGACGGCAGCCTGCTCATCGCGGACAGCGGCAACCATGCGGTGCGCCTGCTGAAGGACGGCCGCGTGTACACCGTCGTCGGCAACGACGGGGCCGAACCGGGCCGGACGAACGGCACGGAGAAGTCCGCCCGCCTCACGTTCCCGACCGACGTCGACGTCGACGCCCAAGGGAACATTTACGTGGCGGACGCCTACAACAACCAGATCCGCTTCATCACCGGATACCGCCTGCCCGCCGGAACGGCGAAGGACGGCGTCATCCGGGTGGCGGACGGCGGACGGCTCATCGAGTTCGACGTCCAGCCCGTCATCCGGCATGACCGCGTCTTCGTTCCCGTCCGGCACATCGCCGAAGCGCTCGGCTACGAGGTGCAGGCGCTGGACAACCGGCAGGTGGTGCTGGCGAAATCCGGCGTGCGCGTCACCCTGCGCATCGGCGATGCGCGGGCGGACATTTCGCAAGACGCCGGAACGACCGTCCTGACGCTGGACGCGGCGCCGTTCATCGAAGGGATCCGCACAATGGTGCCGGTCCGATTCATCGCCGAGGCGCTGGACCGTCAAGTGGACTGGATGGCCGAATGGAAACTGGTCGTCATCCGCTGACCGCGCCGGCCGCATGATCCGCATTTGCAGCAAAAACGGGGCTTTTCCCGGCCGGCGAACGGCCGGAAAAGCCCCGTCATGCATGTTCCGGAAACGGATGTTCCGCATCGGACGGACCGGCCGGTCCGGTCGCGGGCAAAACCCGATGCCCGGCCAACGCCCGGGGACGGCGGTTCCCGCCGCGGCCGTGGGGTCCGGTCAAGACCGATGCTTCAGGACTGGACGATCAACAGCACGGTCATGATGATGACGATTGCGGCAAAAACGGCGCCGATCGTGATGAGGGCCTTTTTGTTGACGGGCTGCTGTTGCTCCCTTTTGCTGCGTTCATAGTAGCTCATCTTCTTTTTCGCCATCGCGATACATCCTTCCCGCACGGATTGTCCGCCTTTCATTTTATCACATCACTTTTCCGATAAAAAGAGCCGCCGCGGGCGGACGGACGAGCCCCGGACGGTGATGCGGTTCACTTTTCTTTTCGGACGCAAAAGGCTACACTGGGGAAAGAATGACGACGGAGGACGGGAAGGCCACATGTACAAAACGATCGTGAAACCGCTCATGTTTCGCCTGCAGCCCGAAACCGCCCACCATCTCACGATCGGCGGGCTGTCGGCGGCCGAAAGGATGCCGGGTGCCGCGCGCCTGATGCATGCCCTGTACGGGGCGGACCAATGGCCGGAGACGGCGGTGGACCTGTGGGGGCTCCATTTTCCGAATCCGGTCGGACTCGCCGCCGGGCTGGACAAGGACGGCCAGGCGGTGGACATGTTTGCCGCCATCGGGTTCGGGCACGTGGAAGTCGGCACGGTCACGCCGCGGCCGCAGCCGGGCAACGAGAAGCCGCGCCTGTTCCGGCTGCCGGAAGACGGCGCGCTGATCAACCGGATGGGCTTCAACAACCGGGGCGCTGGCGAGATGGCCGCGCGCCTTGCGCGCTACGCAAGCCGCCGGGTCCCGGTCATGGTCAACATCGGCAAAAACAAAACGACGCCCAACGAATCGGCGGTGGAAGACTATCTGGACTGCCTGCGGACGCTGTATCCGCATGCGGACCTGTTCGCGGTCAACATCAGCTCGCCGAACACGCCCGGCTTGCGCGACCTGCAGCAGGGGGACGCCCTCCGCGACCTTCTGGCGGCCATCGTGGAAGAGCTGGAACTGCTCGAAGAAAAGCATGGCGCCAAACGGCCGATTCTGGTCAAGCTGGCGCCCGACCTGGCGCCGGAGGAGCTGGAACGGGCGGTGGAGGCCATATGCGACAGCGGCGTCCACGGCATCATCGCCACGAACACGACGCTTCGCCGGGACGGGCTGAAAAGCCCGCGCGCCGCCGAACCGGGCGGCCTGAGCGGCAGACCGCTGGCGGCGCTGTCCACGGACATGATTCGCCGCATCCGGCGGCTGACGCAGGGGAAGCTGCCCATCATCGGCTGCGGCGGCATTTTTACGGCGGAAGACGCATATGAGAAAATACGTGCGGGAGCAAGCCTGGTGCAGCTCTACACGTCGCTCATCTACGAAGGGCCCGGGGTGGTTCGCGACATCGTGCGGGGACTTGCCGGCCTGCTGAAGCGGGACGGGTTTTCCCGGCTGGAGGAAGCGGTGGGCGTCGACGCCCAGGCGCCCTGACGCCCAAGCAGCCCGACGGAGGGATGTCACGGGACATGGAGATTTTGGACTGGAACCTGTTTCTGCTGCCCTATGCGCAGGCCGTGGAGGAACTGAAAATCAAATTCCGCGCGCTTCGCCAGGAGCTCAAGGCCACGGAAGAATATTCGCCGATCGAATTCGTCACCGGCCGCGTCAAGCGGGTGTCCAGCATCCTGCAGAAGGCGAAGCGCCTGAACGTGCCGCTGGACAAGCTGGAGGTCGGCATCGAGGACATCGCCGGCATCCGCATCATGTGCCAGTTCAACGAAGACATCCATCGCGTGACGGACATGATCCGCAAGCGCAGGGACATGATCGTCGTCTACGAAAAGGACTACATCACCAACACAAAGGAAAGCGGCTACCGCAGCTATCATGTCATCGTGGAATATCCGGTGCAGATGAGTTACGGCGTCAAGCCGGTGCTGGCGGAAATCCAGATCCGCACCCTCGCCATGAATTTCTGGGCGACCATCGAGCATTCCCTCAACTACAAGTACAAGCAACAGGTGCCGGACGAGCTGAAAAGCCGCTTGCGGAAGGCGGCGGAAGCGGCGTACCGGCTGGATGAGGAAATGTCCCGCATCCGCGATGAAATCGTCAATGCGCAGCAAAGCTTCGAAGACGAGTCCAACCTGGTGGACCGGATTCTCGGCGACATCCGCCGGCTGTACTTTGGCCAGCGGGTGGCCGAGGCGCTCGAATGGCAGGCCCGCTTCCACGACGCGTTCGAAGCGGAAGATTTCGCCGCGCTCCGGAAGCTGTCACAGGACATCCGCGCCCGCCACGCGGCGGAGCTGGCCGATCCGGAATGACGCGGATGAACCGGTCGCGGCATGCCGGACCACAGGCCGCGGCCGGGGGAGGTCCCATGACATACGACTGGCGCTATGCGCGGTTTCTGCATCTGTTCAATGTGGAGCGGGATTATTTCGAATGCCATGAAGTGATGGAAGAGCTGTGGATGGACGACGGGCAGGATTCGTTCTGGCAGGGCCTGCTCCAGGTGGCCGTCGCCCTGTTCCACGCCAGAAACGGCAACGGTGGAGGCGCGGTCAAGCTGATGACGGCCGGGCTGGACAAGCTGGCGCGGGAAGCGGACCGGCGGGCGGGCATCGATCTGGACGGGTTGCGCCGGGACGGCGAAGCGTGGCTGATCCGGCTGCAACGGCACCTGATGCAAAACGAAACGGATCCGCCCCCCTTCGAACCGCTGGCCATCCGGGTGACGGATCCGTTCCTCGGGCAGATGATGATTACGGCCGGGACGAAAGAAACGCCCTGAAGACGTCCCGCGGCACGCCGCCGTCGCCTTCTTCGAGCTCCACGCCGCCGACGATCCGGTCCGCTTCGACGCCGTCCTTGAAGTAGACCAGCGTCGGCGTGTGGGTGATGCCGTATTCCTGCCATCCTTCGGGGAATTCGAGCAAATTGAACATCGGCAGATCGACGCCCAGCTCATCGGCCATCGGCTTGAGCACGGGCGTTGTCTGTTTGCAGAAGACACAGCTGGCGCTGAAGAAATAGACGAAGCCGGTGTACCCTTCCGAGAGGCGCGTTTTCAATTCGTCGGGCAAAATGATATTCTGGTATAGGGGATCGTCCAGAAGCTTCCGGGTATCGGCGGACAGCTTGCCTTCCCGGATTCCGTAGGGATTGTCGTCGGAACCGCCGGATGCGACATTGACGGCGTACAGCCCGCCGAACAGAAGAACGATGACGATGGCGTAGACGATGATTTTTTTCACGGTTTCCCCTCCTTCAACCTGCATTATATCAACTAGAACGGAGTTTGTCCCATGACGATTTTGTTGCCGCAGGCGTTCACGGACAAGATGCGGCGGCTTCTCGGCGACGAGTACGCGCTTTTTGCCGCCTGCTACGAGAAACCCCGCCACCGCGGGCTCCGGTCCAATCCGCTGAAAATGGAAGCCGGCGATTTTGCAAAGCGAAGCCCGTTTCATCTCTCGCCCGTACCCTGGGCGGAAGAAGGCTTCTATTATGAAGCCGGCGACCGTCCCGGCAAGCATCCGCTCTACCACGCGGGCCTGTATTACGTCCAGGAGCCGAGCGCGATGGCGCCGGCGGAACTTTTGGATGTCCGGCCCGGCGACACGGTGCTCGACCTGTGCGCGGCGCCCGGCGGAAAATCGACCCAGATCGCCGGCAAGCTGCGGGGCAAAGGGCTTCTCGTGGCCAATGACAGCCAGCCGGACCGGGTGCGGTCGCTGGTGAAAAACCTGGCCATCTTCGGCGTCCGGAACGCGGTGGTCACCGCGGAAACGCCGGAGCGGCTGGCCGAGCGATGGGCCGGCCGGTTCGACAAAATCCTCGTCGACGCCCCCTGTTCCGGAGAAGGGATGTTCCGCAAAGATCCGGCCCTGATCCAGGCGTGGAGCGAGCGGGCGGTGAAGGCGTGCGCCGCCGTGCAGGATGCCATCCTGGAGTCGGCGGCCGTTCTGCTCCGGCCGGGAGGCCGCATCGTGTATTCCACCTGCACGTTCTCGCCGGAGGAAAACGAAGGAACCATCGCCCGCTTTCTGGACCGCCACCCCGAGTTTTCCGTGGCGGAAGTGCCCGCCAGGGCGGGGTTTGCGCCCGGACGGCCGGACTGGATCAACGGGGACGTGTACGGCCGACCGGGCGAGTTCAGCGAACGGGCCTTGCAGAACGTGGCGCGGACGTTCCGGCTTTGGCCGCATCGCCTGGCAGGGGAAGGGCATTTCGTCGCCGTGCTGCAGCACGACGGATCGCACGGGCCGCCCGCAGCGCCCGGCAGGCGCCCGTCCGGCAAGGCGAAGGGGAAAAAGGCGACCGTCTTCCGGGAGGGCGCCGTCAATCTGTCGGCCTGGTTCGCCTTCATGGACGAGCATCTGCGGGAGCCGATCGAAGGCAAATGGATGTGCATCGGCGACCATCTGTACTGGATCGATCCGTCCTGGGATTTGCCGGATTTCACCGGCCTGTCCGTCATGCGGCCGGGCTGGTACGTCGGCCAGCTGAAGAAAAACCGGTTCGAGCCGTCCCAGGCGCTGGCGATGGGAATCGGGGCCGGGCAGTTCGTGCGGCGGGTCGAACTGTCCTCCGGCGCGCCCGAAACGATCCGCTATCTGCGGGGCGAAACGATCGAGTGGCCCGAAGAGCGGCTGGTGCGGGATGGCGCCGTCCCGGCCAAAGGCTGGTGTCTCGTCTGCATGGACGGGTTTCCGGTCGGATTCGCCAAATGGCAGGACGGCATGCTGAAAAACGCCTACCCGTCGGGTTGGCGCTGGATTTGAGGGACCGCCCATGGCGAAGGACATGCGTCTCGACAAATTTCTGACCCGCGTCGGAGCGGCGACCCGGTCGGAAGCGAAAAAACTGGCGAAAGAGGGGCGCATTCTCGTCAACGGCCGGCCGGTGCGCGACACCGCGATGAAAATCGAGCCCGGGCGGGACGAGGTGGCCGTCGACGGGGTCGTGCTGGAATACCGGGAACACGTCTATCTCATGATGAACAAGCCGGCGGGGGTCATCACGGCCACGGTGGACGCGCGGCAGACCACCGTGCTCGACCTGCTCGACGACCGGATGCGGGCATGGCGCCCGTTTCCCGTCGGGCGGCTGGACAAGGATACGGAGGGTCTCCTCCTCCTGACGACGGACGGCGCGCTGGCCCACGGCCTCCTGTCGCCGCGCCGGCACGTGCCGAAAACGTATATCGCCCTGGTGGAAGGCCGCGTGTCGGAGGCCGACATCCGGGCGTTCGCCGCCGGCGTCCGGTTGGAGGACGGCTACGTGACGATGCCGGCGGAGCTTTCGATTCTCGCCGCGGGCGAGACGGCGGAAGGCGCCTTCTCGGAAGTGGAATTGACGATCATGGAAGGCAAATTCCATCAGGTGAAGCGCATGTTTCTCGCCGTCGGCAAGCGGGTCGTCCGCCTGAAGCGGATCCGGATGGGCCCGCTCGTCCTGGATCCGGTCCTTGCGCCTGGCGACTGGCGCGAACTGACGCCCGGCGAGACGCGGGCCCTGCTGGCCGCCGGCGCGAAAGCGGCGGGGACGGCGCCGGGAAACAGGACGGGGAAAACGGCGGGGAATCCGGCACGGAACCCGACGGACCCATCGGCGGAAAAGACGGGAAGGAACGGATGAAGACGGATGAACCGATACAGACTGATCGCGCTGGATGTGGACGGCACGCTGATCACCGACGACCACCGGCTGACTCCGAAAACCCGGGAGGCGGTGCGGGCCGTCCATGAGCGGGGCGCCCGCATCGTGCTGTGCACGGGTCGGGGGGCCGTCAGCACGCTGCCGCTGCTCGAACAGCTGGGACTGGACGGCATCATCATCACCCACAACGGAGGCGCCACCATCGATTCGCGCGACCGGCGGGTGCTGCACACGTTCGGCTACCCGGTGGAGCGCGTCATGCCGCTCGTCCGCTATTGCCGGGAACGCGGCATCCATTTTGACATCAACACGGCGTTCGACATTTACGTGGAGCGGCTGGACGAGGACGTGAAGGCGGGATACCGGCTGTTTTTTGCCGAGCCCGTGCTGCTTCCCGACGTGTCCCGTTTCGGGGAGCCGGTCATCAAGTTTTGCGCCATCGCCGAACCGCCCGTCGTCGAACGGTTCATGCAGGATTGGCGGGAGATCGGATCGATGGGGCTCCGCATGATGCGCAGCGGCGCCATGTTCGTCGATGTCCTGCACGAGAAGTCGAGCAAGGGCGGCGCCCTGCGGGTGCTGGCGGAACGGTGGGGCATTCCCCGGGAACAGGTGCTGGCCATCGGCAACTACTACAACGATCTGGAGATGATCGAGTATGCCGGTCTCGGCATCGCCATGGCCAATTCGCCCGATGAGGTGAAGCGGGCGGCGGATGCGGTCACCGGTTCCAACAATGACGACGGCGTCCGGGAGGCGCTCGTCCGGTACTGCCTGGAAGGCGACTGAGGGTTGCCGGGCCTGGGGCGCCCGTACGCCCGCCGCGGGGGTGTGGACATGAAACTGGGGAAAGAGGAACTGAACCATCTGCTGTTCCTGGCCGATGTGGTGCGGGACGGCAACAAGAAAAAGCTCATGCCGGACATGCTCGAATGCCTCGCCTACGTGGCCCGGTCGGTGACGGAGGCGGAGCTGCCGGACAACGTCGTCCACCGCATCCGCCAGCTGACGGACAAGGTGGAGTCGGAGCTGCGGCAGGAAAACGAGCGCCTGCGGGAAATCCGGAACAACCTCCGGCGGTGGTAGCGGGCCTGCGCCGTCAAAGCGGAGGCATCCCGCGAATGCCGGCCGTTGCGGCCCGGCAGGCGCCCGAAACGGCCGAAAGGCGCGTTCGTTCAGGGCGATTCCGCCGCCTCCTCCGGCAGCAGGCGGAACCGGTCCAGGTGGGACCACAACCGTTCCCTGACGAGCACTTCGACCTGCCGCGGCCCGATGAGATCGAAGTGGGGAAACGGCGGCCGGTGGTGGATGAATCGCGGATCGAGGCCGTGGGAGCGGCACCAGTCGGCCAGCTTGCGCACGTCCGCACACCCGACCTTGGTCACCGTGCGAACGGAGGGAAACCGGGGGTCGTGCCAGTAATGGGTCAGAAAGGCGACGCGTCCCGCCAGGACATCCCGTTTCCAGCGATCCAGTTCTTCGCGGCTGATGCCGAAGGCCATCGTTCTCGCATCCCGTCCCCGTGACATCATGTCCCCATTATAGCAAAAAAGCGCGGGCGCATCCCGCCCGGGCGGCGGCCCAAAAACCGTCGTCTGCCCGCAAAACCGTTATGGTATGATAGGAGGGGAGGTGGGTTTCCTTGAAAAGATCGGGCATCATTCGCTGGGGCATTCTGGCGGCTGGGCGCATCGCCGGCTCATTCGTTGAAGATTTGCGGCACGTTCCGGACGCCGAGGCGGTGGCGGTCGGATCGCGCACGCGGGAAAATGCGGAAGCGTTCGCGAAAAAGCACGGCATTCCGCGGGCGTACGGCAGCTACGAGGAGCTCGTCCGGGATCCGGACGTGGACATCGTGTACGTGGCTTCCATCCATCCCGGGCACCGGGAGCACGTGATGCTGTGCCTCGAAGCGGGGAAGGCGGTGCTGAACGAAAAGCCGTTCACGGTCAATGCCGCCGAGACGGAACAGCTCATCCGGGAGGCCAGAAGCCGGAAGCTGTTCCTGATGGAGGCGATGTGGACGCGGTATTTGCCGGCAATCCGCAAAGTGCGGGAATGGATCGCGGACGGCCGGATCGGGGACATCCGTTCGATGAACGCCTTTTTCGGCATCAAAGGCCCGGACGATCCGACAGGCCGTCACCTGGATCCGCACAAGGCCGGGGGCGCGCTTCTGGACGTCGGCGTCTACCCGGTGTCGTTCGCGTCGATGGTGTTCGGGCGCCAGCCGGAACGGATCGCGTCCCATGCGTACATCGGAAGAACCGGCGTGGACGAGCACAATGCCATGCTGTTTTCGTATCCGGACGGCCGGACGGCCACCCTGCAGAGCGCCGTCCGACTGCAGCTCAACAATCATTGCGACATTTACGGCACGAAAGGCAAAATCCACATCCCGCAGTTCTGGATGGCAAAAGAAGCGGTGCTGGAGACGGAGGACGGTCAGAAGGAACGCTTCGTCTACGACGGACCGCGGTTCGGCTACGCCTTCGAAGCCGAGGAAGCGGGCCGCTGCCTGCGGGAAGGCCTGACGGAAAGCCCGGTCATGCCCCTCGATGAAACGCTGGCCATCATGCGCACGATGGATGAAATCCGACGCCAGTGGGGGCTCGTCTATCCGTTCGAGCGGTGACGGCGCGGGGCGCCGAGGGTTGCGCGGACGGGACGAAGCCGGCCGCGGTTTGCGGACCGGCCCAAGGCCGCGCGGCGCCTGGCGCGGGGCAGGTTTTGCCGGGCGGCGCCAAGTTTCATCCTGGAAGCGGAGAGATGCGGTTTGAAAATCTTGCAGGCATTGTTTTTTCCGCCCGAGCAGCCGGGCGGCGTTTCATCCATGGTTCCCTACGTGCGGGAACGGTTCCAGAAGCTCGGCTGGGACATGGATCTGTTCTGGCTGCCGAAGCGGGTCCGATCCAAGGGAACGGATGAAATCGCTTTCGAAACCTTCGATTGGCGCGTGTACGCGGGACACCCGGTGGTCGACAAATACATCCAGACCTACCGGGACTATCTCTGGTGGACCCGAAAGCAGGTCCGGGAATCGTACGATCTGATCCATGCCCACCATCCGATCGCGGCCCTGTCCATGAAATCGCTGTTTCCGGACACGCCGGTCATCGCCACGGTCCACTCCAGTTTCGAACGGGAACTGGTGCTCAACGGACGCATCGCGCCGGACGGACCGGAAGAGCGGTTTCTGACGCGGCTATACGGGGAAATGGAGCGCAAGCTGGACCGCATTTTGACCGTTTCCCAATCGTTCAAGCGCTATCTGTCCGGCTATTTGCGCGATCCGGACCGGGTGATCGTCATTCCGAACGGTTACGACGAAAAGCGGTTTCGGCCGGTGCAGCACAACAACCCGGTCCCCCAGCTCATCACCGTCTGCCGGCTGGTGCCGGCCAAAGGGCTGGACGTGCTGCTGAAGGCTTGCGCCGAACTGAAGCGGCGCGGCTCGCCGTTCATGCTGCACGTGATCGGCGACGGCCCGATCCGCCAGGATCTGGAGCACCTGGCCAGGGAACTGAACGTGTACGAAGACACGATTTTTTACGGTTACATGCTGCATCCCGAGCAATTCATGCCGTTTTTCGACATTTTCGTGCTGCCGTCCCGCGCCGAAGCGTTCGGCTCGGTGTTCGCCGAAGCGGCGCTGTGCTGGCTGGCGCTGGTCGGCACGGACGTGGGCGGCATCGCCGAGCAGATCGAACACGGCAAAAACGGGCTGCTGGTGCCGGTGGACGACGTCACCGCGCTGGCCGACGCGCTGCAGCAGGTCATGGAAGACCCCGCCCTGCGCCAGCGGCTGGCCAAGGCGGCCTATGACAAGGCCAAGAAAACCTACAGCCTCAAAAGGGTCATCCTGCAGCTGAAAGAGCTGTATCTGCTGTATGTGCATGCCCAGTAACGACTGTCGCAAGAAAGGCGGAGGCGGATGAGACCGTTTCGCTTCATCCATTCGGCGGACTGGCATCTCGACGCGCCGTTCCGGGGGCTTTCCGGCCTGCCGCCGGCGCTTTTCGCCCGCATCCGGGATTCCAGCTTCCGCGCCCTGGACGCGCTGGTGGATCTGGCGATTCGCGAAGGGGTCGATTTCGTGCTCGCGAGCGGCGATCTGTTCGACGCGGCGGACCGGTCGCTCAGGGCCCAGCTGAAATTCCAGCAGGCGGCCGAGCGGCTGGCCGCCTGCGGCATCCCGCTCATCGCCGTGCACGGCAACCACGACCCGCTCTCGGGCTACCGGGCATCCCTGGCCCTGCCGGAAACCGTCCGCATTTTCGGCGGCGACCGGGTGGAGACGTTCGTCGTGACCGGCCGGGACGGCGAGCCGCTTGCCGCCGTCAGCGGCATTTCGTATGCCCGGGCGGCGGTGACGGACAACCTGGCCGCCGCGTTCCCGAAACCGGACGGCTCCCTGTTTGCCATCGCCATGCTGCACACGAACGTGGACGGCGACGCCGCGCACGACAATTACGCGCCGAGCACGCTGGCGCAGCTGTCCCGCGCCGGATACGATTACTGGGCGCTCGGGCACGTGCACACCCGCAAAGTGCTGAGCGAAAATCCGTGGATCGTGTATCCCGGCAATCTGCAGGGCCTGAGCATCCGGGAAACGGGGGCGAAGGGCGCCTTGCTGGTCGACGTGGACGCGGACGGCCGCGCCCGTCCGACGTTCCGGCCGCTGCACGCCGTCCGGTGGGAGCGCGTCCGCGTGTCCATCGACGGGCTGCGGGACGAGCAGGAACTGAAGGACGCCGTGGAGCGGGCGCTTCTGGCGGAAGCGGAGCGGGAGCCCGGCGTGCCGGTGGTGGCCAGGCTCGTGCTGGAAGGCCGGGGGCCGCTGCATCGGCCGCTCGCGGAAGGGACGATGCCGGCGGAGCTCGCCGAGGCGCTCCGCGAACGGTTCGCCTCCCCGGGCGGAGCGGACGGTCTGGCGGCCGATGACGCCTTCGTCTGGATCGAATCGGTGCGGGTCCGCACCGGCATGGAATGGGATCTGGAGGCGCTCCGCCGGCAGGAAAGCCTGATCGGGGATCTGGTCCGGCTGTCCGAAGAGCTGCTGGGCGACGAGGCGGCCATGCGGGCGTTTCTGGAAGAAGCGGCGGAACCGCTCTTTGCCGGCCCGCGGACGGCACGGCGGCTGGCCGGACTGGACCGGGACGAGCTGGCCGGCCTCATCGCCCAGGCCCGCGAACTGGCCCTGGCGGAGCTGCTGGACGGGGAGGACGGGGCGCCATGAGATTCGGGACGCTGTACATCGACGGCTTCGGCATGCACCGCAACCGGACGTTCGAGCTGGATCCGCGGGCGCCGCTCGTGCTGTTCACCGGGCGGAACGAAGCCGGCAAAAGCACGGTCATGGGGTTCATCCGCGCGATGCTGTTCGGGTTTCCGACCCGCGCCCGCCCGGCGGAACGGTACGAACCTTTCGGCGGCGGCCCGCACGGCGGCTGGCTGACCCTCATCGACGGGCGGATCGGCGAAATCCGTCTCGAACGCTACGACGGGAAAGGCTATCCGATTTTGCACTTTCCCGACGGCACGCAGGGGGGCGAAGCGGAACTGGCCGCCCTTCTGGCCGGCCTGACGCCGGACTTGTACCGCAACCTGTTTGCCTTCAGCCTGAGCGAGCTGGCCCGTCTGGAAACGCTGCAGGGCGACGAGATCAGCGGATTTCTGTACGGTTCCGGCGCCGGCGTGAGCGGCAGCGCCGTCGTGCAGGCGGAAAAGCGGCTGGCGGCGGCGATGGACGAGCTGTACAAACGCCAGGGCCGGAAACAGCCCATCCACGAAAAACTTCGGGAACTGGAGAAACTGGAGGCGGAGCTGCGCAGGAGCCGGGAAGCCGGCAGCGCGTACAACGAGCTGAAGCGGCGGCTGGACGGGCTCGACGCCCGCATCGGGGAAACGGAACGCCGGGTAAAGGCGCTTCGCGCGGAAGCGGACTGGCTCGACAAATGCATGCACGCCCAGAAACCGTGGCGCAGAATCCGGGAAATCGAACGGGAATGGGCGGAGGCGCCGGAGCGGTATCGGGTCCCGCCGGAGGCGGAAGCCCTGCTGGCCGACCGGGCGGACATCGCCCGGCTGCTGGACGGCGCCGCCCGGCTGGCCCGCTCCCGCGGGGAAGCGGCCGAGCTGAGAAAGCAGCTGGAAACGGAACGGTCCGCAATGGAGCAGCTGCTGCGCCGGATCGACCCGTCCTGGACCATCGAGGACGCGCGGCGGTTTCCGTTCGACGTCGTCCGGCAGGAGGAAGTGGAGGCGTTCAGGAGCCGGTTCGACCGGCTGGCCGCCGCCGTTTCGGCGGTGCGGGAGCGGCTGGCGTCGCTGGACGCGGAACGGGATGAACTGGCCCGCGGGATGGAGCGCGCGGCGGCCCGGGTCCGCGAACTGGAGCAGGCGGCCGCCGCCTGTCTGCCGCCGGCGGCGGCGGAAGACCCGGACGGCTTCGCGGCCTCGCTCAGGCAGGCCTGGACCGAGGTCAGGGAAAGCGCGGCGGCGCTTTCCGAGGCGGCCCGCAGGCGGGCGGAGTCGGAACGGATGTCGGCGTCTTTTAAGGAAAGCGCGCGGCGGGCACCCGGCCCTGCGGGCCCGGCGGCGGCCGTCCTGACGGCGGCGCTGGCTGTGGCGGCGACAGCCGCCGTCTGGCTGTGGACCCGGGAGTGGGCGGCGGCGGCCGTCGCGGGTGCGCTGGCGCTTCTCGCCGGCGTTGCGGCGCTGCGTTTCGCCCCGGGCCGGCGGGGAGACGATCCGCTTGACGACGTGCGCCGAACGTGGGCGTTCGTGCTGGCGCAGGCGGAGCGGGACGAAGAAGAAGCGGCGGCCCGGGCCGGCGAATGCCTGGGCCGGCTCCTGGATCTGCTGCCGGCAACGGACGGATATCGCGAGGCCGCGGCGGCGGCGCAATCGGCAGACCCGCGGGAAGCGGTGAAGCTTCTGGCTCCGGTCATGGACGGGCTGGAGCGGGAGATGGCGGCCTGGCGCCGGCAGCTCGGCGAACTGGAGAAGGCCCGCGATGCGCTGGCTGCCGCCGGCAACGCGCTGGAGGCGTGGCGGGGCAGGCGGGAACGGGAAGCCGCCCGCTTTGCCGCACTCGAGGAGGAACTCGCCGATTGCCGGCGGGAGTGGGCCGATTGGCTGGCGGGCTTCCGCCTGCCCGGCGACCTGAAGCCGGAATCGCTGAAACTGATGGGAGAGTATGCCGAACGGGCGCTGGACAAGGCGGCCCAGCTGGCCGGACTGGAGGCGCGCATCGCCGCTCTGGCGGAAGAAGAAGCCGCCTGCCGGAAAGCGGCATTGGCACTCCTGGAGAAGCACGCGGCGCTGGCCGGATTGCGCGGACAAGACCCGGATGGCCTGCTGCCGTACCGTGACGGTGCGCCTGCCGGCGCGGCGGCGTCCGGCGCCGCGCCGGAACCGGGCCGCGGCGAAGAGCCGGGCCGTGACCCGGAGCCGGGACGCGAGCCGGCATCTGCCGCCGGGACGGAGCCGGACGATGCGCCGGCGCCGGCCGGCGGGGCGGAGAATGGCGGGCCGGATGACTGGCCGGAACGGCTGAGCCGCCTGGCGGCCCTGGCGGACGGGTGGAAGGCCGTCAGCGACAGAAGGGACGCGATGGAACTGGAGCGCCGGCAGCAGCGCCGGCTGCTGGAAGAGTGGATTCCGGAAGACAAGCGGGACGACCTGGAGCGGACGCTGGCGGCATGCGGCCCGGAGCGGCTCGCCGAACTTCTGGCGGAAGCCGAAACCCGCACGGCGGAAGCGGAAGCGGAACTCGGCCGGCTGAAGGAAGAACGGGGCCGATTGAAGGCGGAACTGGAGCAGCTCGAGAGCGGCGAACGGCACGCCGGCCTGCTGCTCGAGAACGCCGCCCGGGAAGCGGAGCTGGGCCAGCTTCTCGAACAATACGCCGTCCGGGCGATGGCCGCCCTCCTGATCCGAAAGGCGCGGGACATTCACGAGCGGGAGCGGCAGCCCGGCGTGCTCCTGCGAGCGTCCCGCCATTTCGAGCGCATCACCGGGGGACGCTACGTGCGGGTGCTGTCGCCGATGGGCGAGAAGGATCTCCTGGCGGAAGCGAAAGACGGCCGCCGGCTGTCCAGCGCCAGACTGAGCCGGGGCACGGCCGAACAGCTGTACCTGGCGATGCGTCTCGCCCTGGCGGACGAATACGAGCGGATCCTCGACCTGCCGCTGGTGATGGATGACATTTTCGTCAATTTCGACGGCGCCCGTCTGCGCGAGACGCTCGGCGTCGTCGCGGAAGTGGCGCGCCGCCGCCAAATCCTGCTGTTCACCTGCCACGAACACGTGGCGGAGGCGGTCAAGGCGGCGGTGCCGGACTTGCAGCTGATCGAGCTCGATCATTCCTCGTAAATCATCTTGATGGTCATGCCGCCGTCGATGACAAGGTTTTGACCGGTGATGAAGCCGGCGCCCGGGCCGGCGAGAAAGAGACAGGCGCTTGCGATGTCCATCGGTTCGCCGACGCGGCCGACGGGATGCTGGAGCCTGTCTCTTTCACTGTGGACGGGCTCATGGGCGTCCGCCGAATATTGCCAAGGACCGGTTTCGATCCATCCCGGACTGATGGCGTTGACCCGGATGCCGTAGTGGCCGAGGCTGACGGCCATGGCGTGGGTGAGAGCGAGAATGCCGCCCTTGGACGCCGAATAGGCTTCCGTGTCCGGCTCGGACATGAGGGCGCGGGTGGAAGCGATCAGGATGATGGAGCCGCCGGTTTTCCGCTCGATCATCGCGCGGGCGGCGTGCTTGCCCGCCAGGAACGCGCCGCGCAGGTTTACGGCGATCACCCGGTCGAAGTCTTCGACGGCAAGCTCCGTCAGCGGCCCGTTCCGGCTGATGCCCGCGTTGTGAATCATCACGTCGAGGGAACCGAATTCTTCCAGCGTCAGCCGGGTCCACCGTTCCACGTCCCGTTCCTCTGCCGCGTCCGCCTGCAGGAACATCGCTTCGCCGCCCATCGAGCGGATTTGCCGGATCACTTCAAAGCCGGCTTCCCGGTGCAGGTCCATGATGGACACGCGATACCCTTCCCGCGCGAAGGCGATGGCCAGCGCGCGGCCGATGCCCCGGGCGCCCCCGGTAATGCAGACTGTCCGCATGTTCCGTTTCCTCCTTCCGCCTTCATCGCCTTTCACGGTTCTTGTACCAGGTTGGTTCCATTATTCCCCTTTCCCCGTTCTTTGGCAAGACGAATCAGCCAGAAGAGGCACAGGGCGCCGATGAGCGGGTACAGGGTGGAGACGAGGGTCTTGAATCCGGCGCGGCTGACGGCGGCGCAGGCAAGGAGCACGGCGGCGGCAATGGCGCGCGGCGAGAACGGCAGACGCGAAGACAGCTGCAGGGTGACGCCGTACAGGTTGGCGACCAGGGTGGAAAAAATTTCGGCGAACACGATCAGCGCGAAAAACAGGCGGACCGGCGGACCGAGCGGGGAGATGATCCGTCCCATCGGAATGTCGAACTGGGCGATGCCCGGCATGCGGGACGCAAGGGCGATGTGGACGAACAGCAGCATGACGGCGATGAGGCCGCCGCCGAGGAAACCGGCCAGACGGATCGTCCGGTCGTCGGGCGCGGAAGCGCCGAGGGGCGCCAGCACCGCCTGGGCCAGCGTCAGGTTGAACGCCGCATACAGAAACGGGGACAGCCAAAGGCGCCAGGCCGGTTCGTCGGTGGCGTAGCGAAGAAAATGGCCCGCCGCGGGCGACTGCACCGTCAGCGCAAACACGAAGGCCAGAAAGGCGAACATGAGCGGCACGATCACCGCGTTGACGGCTTTGATGCCCGACAGGCCGCCCAGAATGACGGCGTACACCATCGCCGCCGTCAGCGCGAGACCCGTCCCGTAGGAGAGGCCGGCATATTGTTCCAGCACCGATCCGGCCCCCGCCAGCATGACGGACGAGACGGCCATCAGGAGGATGAACATCGACCCGCTGATCCGCCGTCCCCATGCGTCCCCGAACAGAAGCGCGTTCAGATCGGCATAGGACTTCGCCCCGATGCGCCGGGCAAGCAGCATCGATTTCGTTCCCAGCCACACGAACAGCACCGATGCGGCCAGGATGGCGCCGGCGGCAAACTTGCCGTATTTGGTGAAAAACTGCAGGATTTCCTGGCCGGACGCAAAACCGGCGCCCACCACCGTTCCCGCATATGCAAAAGCCATGAGAAGCGCCCTTCCCGCGAATCTCATGCGATCCCTCCCGCTTTCGCCGTCCCCGGTTCAGTAAAGCCTATGAGGACAAGGAGGGCGCCATGCAAAACGGCAAGCAAAAAACCCGTCCGCGGACGCGCGGACGGGCAAGCCGGATCAGGTTCCAAGCGGGCGTGGTGCATCGCCGGTTCACGCTTCGAACAGGCGGATGGCGATGACCGTTTTGTTGTTCGGGTTCAGGTCGCATTTCAGCACGATGCTGCCGAAATGGTAGATCATGACGTAGTCGTTCAGGGAATCGGCCGGCCCGAGGGCCTTCTGGGCTTCTTCCACCGTCTGGCCGATGCGGAACTGGTTCAGGCCGGGGGAAACCTGTTCGGTCAACACTTCGATGAAGACGATTTTGCCGCCTTCGTCCGCGCCGAAGCGGAAACCCGGATATTCCAGCACCTGCAGGTATTGGCCGTCGTTGAAGGACGTTTCCGCCAGCGGTTTGCCGAAGCGGGCCCTGACCGCTTCGAGGGAATCGCCGATGGAAAACCCCATCAGCGTCGGCCGGGATGAGTCGAAAGGCTCCGCCACGTTGTAATTGGCCGGTTCCGCCGGCGCATCCTTCGGGCCGGAAGCCGTTTCCGCACCCCGACCGGTTTCGTCCCGGGACGAAATGGCCAAATCCTTCTTCTGCTCGTCCGTCGCGGCCGGTTCCGTTCCGGCGGCTCCGTCTTCGCCGGCGGCGGCCGAAGACGCCGGGCCGTCGCCGGAAGCCGGGGGCGATGCCGGCGGCTGGCCTTCCGCCCGGTTGCCGCAGGCGGAAACCGCCGCTCCGAACAAAAGCAGCAATGCGATCGAGAACACCCACATGCGTCCACCCATCATGCTGCGACCGGCGTACATGTCCGGATTCGCCCCTTTCCCATCCATCCTATCCATGCGTTTTTGGTCTTTCTGATTCTATAATGTATAGACGATTGCCGCCGGGCAAAAGTTTCACGCCCCGCGGCGTCCCTTTGTCTTTTTTTCTTGCAGTTGGCGGACGTTGTGTGTTACGTTAGTCGGTAAAAAGCGGGGAGATCACCGATGGAACGACTGAAAGCGGAAATCCGGCGGCATGCGGTCGTCAGAAACGAGAAAATCGTGGAACTGGACGCGGTCCTGACCCAGAAGGTGGATCCGGGCCTGATGATGGAGATCGGCGAAACGTTCGCGGAGCGGTTTAGGGACGCGGGCGTCAACAAGGTGGTAACGGTGGAGGCGTCCGGCATCGCCCCGGCGTTCGCCGCCGCGCTGAAGCTCGGCGTGCCCCTCGTGTTCGCGCGCCGCCGAAAGACGCCGATCACCGATCCGGATGTGTATATCGAGCGGGTCCCTTCGTTCACGAAAGGACATGTCTCCGACCTCATTATTGCCAAGCGCCTGCTGTCCCATGAAGACCGCATTCTGGTGGTCGACGACATCATTTCCAACGGCGGGGCGCTGGCCGGCCTGTTGCGCATCATCGGCCAGGCGGGCGCTTCCGTGGCGGGCATCGGCATCGTGGTGGAGAAGACGTTCCAGTCCGGCGCGGACTTGCTCCGCGGAAAGGGGTACCGGGTGGAATCCCTCGTCCGCATCCGGTCGCTGGCGGAAGGCGCCATCGAGTTCGACGAATGACCAAACCGGCTCCACCGGGGCGCTGGCCGGCAACCTTTTCCCTTTCCACCGGTCCGAAATTGCCTTATAATGATTCCATGAAGCAAGAGAGGAGGGGAAAGACGTGGGGAACGGAAAGCTGACGCAGGAGTTTCTGCTGCAAAAGCTGGCCGACGCGAAGACGCATTTCGAACGGGCGCTGGACTGCAAGCATACCGAATTTGACGATCTGTACCCCTACATGATCGAACACCCTCAGTTTTTCTGGTACAAACGGTACGTGGCGTGGTCGGAACTTCTGACCCTGGTCAATCTGTGCAAGGAACTGGAGTTTGATTGGAAGTCGCTGTTCACCGAGCAGCAGGTGCAATATATCGAAAACCGCGTGATGTCCGGCAAGGTGCTGGACTGCTGGTACGAAACGAACGACCAGAAGGAGCATGTCGGCTGACGCCGGGCGGCTGGTCGCAAAGGCGCGAAGAAGGTGCAGCGGCTGCACCTTTTTTTGTTGGGCGGCTTCGCCGCGGGATCAAATCGGCCATCGCACCGGAGAGAAAGATTCGGAAAAGGAGGAACGGCCTTGGCGAGCGACGAAGAGCTGAATGCATTCCGCCTGAGCGGCACGAAGGTGCGCGTCATTCGCGACAATTCGGAATTGAACGACGTGGTGGGGTTCGTGGTCGCCTGGAACGAAGAGGAGATGCTCATCCGCAAGGCGAACCGGCGGGTCGTGAAGCTGTCCCGCAACTATCCCGTCATCCCGGCGGACGCCGCGCGGCCGGAATTGTTTTGAGCGGCAGGAAAAGACTTCCGGTTCCGGTTTTCCGCGTTGCGCCGGCCAAAAAATACATCGCGATTATCGTTTGACATCGGGACGAGGGCATGATATATTATCTCTTGTCGTCGCCGGCAAAACCGGCGGGCCAAAAGGAAATATCCCATGCGCGGTCGTGGCGGAATTGGCAGACGCGCTAGATTCAGGTTCTAGTGGTGGCAACACCGTGGAGGTTCAAGTCCTCTCGACCGCATCAAGCCCGGATTCCCTGCAGCAGGCAGGGGGTCCGGGCTTTTTCTTGCTGCCCGGCGGATCGCGATGGCGCGGGCATCAGACGAACTTTCCGGAACAGGAAGGATCTGGATCGGGCAGCGAACCGGACCGCTCCGGCAAAGCGCCGAGCGGATCGGCGCGATCGCGGACATGGTGCGGCACATTGCCGAGACGACGGATCTGCTGGCGCTGAACGCCTCGATTCAGGCGGCCCATGCCGGCGAGGCGGGTCGGGGATTCGCGGTGGTGGCCGGCGAGATCAAGAAACTGGCGAACCGGACCCGCGAAATGGCGATGGAAGCGTCCGGCATGAAATCCATCGGCCCGTCAGCGCCCGAGAAGCTCCTTCAGCGCATCCCGCAGATCCAGCGGCGGCCGCCCGAGCAGGGTTTCCAGGTCGCGGCTTTCCACGTCCAGGCTGCCTTCCCGGATCCCTTTCTGGATGGCGACGAGAAACGGCACGACCGGCTCGGGCGTGCCGGCTTTTTTCATGATGGCCGCGTACGTGTCGTCGTCGACATGCTGCACGGGGATGTCCCTGCCGAGCACGCTGCCGAGTGCGGCGGCCAGCTCGTCCTGCGTCGCCGGCCGGCCGGACAGCTCGTAGATGCGGCCTTCCTCGCCGCCGCGCGCCAGCGCGTTCGCCGCCGCTTCCGCATATTCGCGCCTTAGCGCCCAGCCCACTTTGCCGCTTCCGGCGCTCGTCACCCAGGGGGCGCCGGCGGCCGCCGCCTGGATGGCGGGAAGCTCGTTTTCCAGATACCAGTTGTTGCGCAGGATGGCGAACGGAACGCCGGAACCGGTGATCGCCTTCTCGGCCGCCTGGTGCGGCGGGGCAAGGGGCAGCCGGGTCGCGCCGGCGTTGGCCAGGCTCGTGTACGCGATGAATCGGACGCCCGCCCGGACCGCCGCTTCCACCGCGTTCGTGTGCTGCCGGATGCGGGTGTCGTTGTCCCCGTCCGTCGAGATGATCAAAATGCGCTCGATGCCGGCGAACGCCCGGTCGAGGCTCGCCGGATCGTCAAAGCTGCCCTGGCGGACGTCCACCCCCCGGGCGCGAAAATGCTCCGCCTTCTCCGGCTGGCGGACGCTCACGGCAAGCTTGTCCGCCGGCACGGCCTTGAGCAGCGATTCCACCACCAGACCGCCGAGTTTTCCCGTGGCACCGGTCACCAACCATTTCATTCGCGATCTCCTCCGTTTCGCAAAAAGATTCCGCCTTGCATCGGGCGGCGCGGACCGGCCGCCCTTCTTCCATTTTACCCCGGGCGGACGGGGACGCAAAAGGCGGGCGGACGGGGACCGGCGCCGCCCGGTCCGGCTTGTCCCGTTACGGCGGCGGTCGGTGTATAATGGAACCGGAACGCACCGGCGACCGGGCGGTCCCGGGCGGCTGGCGGTGCAGTCTGCCGGCCGGAAAAAACGGACAAGCGAGGCGATGGACGATGGATGCGGAACAGGCCGTGGAACGGGCGAGACGGTGGGTGGCGGAAAGCGGGAACATCGTCTTTTTCGGCGGAGCGGGAACGTCGACGGACAGCGGCATCCCGGATTTCCGGTCGGCGGACGGGCTGTACGGCGAAACCGGCACCGAGGTGCCGCCGGAAGTGATTTTGAGCCATGATTTCTTCATGGCCCGGACGGCCGACTTCTTTGCGTACTACCGCGCGAAATTGCTGCATCCGGACGCCCGTCCGAATGCCGGGCATCTGGCGCTTGTGAAGCTGGAGCGGGAAGGCCGTTTGAAGGGGATCATCACGCAGAACATCGACGGGCTGCACCAGAAGGCCGGCAGCCGCCGCGTGCTGGAGCTGCACGGTTCGGTGCACCGCAATTTCTGCATGAAGTGCGGGGCGTTCTACGGGCTGGAGGCGATTCTGGACGCGCCGGAGACGGTTCCCGTTTGCGCGGCCTGCGGCGGCGTGATCAAGCCGGACGTGGTGCTGTATCAGGAACCGCTGGATCATCGGGTGCTGGAACAGTCGGTCGCCCTCGTCGAAGCCGCCGACGTGCTGATCGTGGCGGGCACGAGCCTGACGGTGTATCCGGCGGCGGGCCTCATCCGCTATTACAGGGGCGGCAAGCTCATTTTGATCAACAAGGGGTCCACCCCCTACGACCGCCTTGCGGGCGCGGTGATCGCGGACCGGTTTGCCGCCGTCATGCCGGCATTGACGGGCATGGATGATGGCGGCGGGACGTGACGGCCCGGGATCGGTTCGGCGGCGCTTGTTGAACAATTAGTGAAAAATCGCACAGTCTGCGGGCCGCTGGAGCGAAAAAAAGGTATAATGCGGATGAATCCGGCGGAAAAGGCGCGCCTTGCGCGCGAATCGGCCGAAGCGGCCGGAGCGAACGTCGTGGAGGGGATGCAATGAAAAGCGCCTATCTTCCGGGCCAGCACGGCGCCTGGGCGATGCTGGCGGTGCCGTTTCTGCTCGGCGCCGCCGTCTCCGGACCGGTGTGGCTGCACGCGCCGCTGTTTGCGTTCTGGCTGTCGGCCTATCTGTTTTCGTTTCCGTTCCTGCAATGGATCAAGACGAAAAACCGGCGCCGCTACGGGAGGCCGATGCTGGTGTACGGACTGGCGCTCGCCGCCTGCGGGCTGGCGCTTGCCGCCGCGAAGCCGGCCCTGCTTCTGTGGGCGCCCCTGTTTGTCCCGCTGTTTCTGGTGAACGTCCGCTATGCGCGGCTCAACCGGGAGCGGGCGCTCGTCAACGACCTGGCGGCCGTCGTCCAGTTCGGCCTGATCATTTTCGTCGCCTGGGCCGCGGCGGACGCGGCGGACTGGCGCAAGGCGGGCACGCTGTTCGCTCTCCATGCGCTCTATTTTTTCGGCACCGTCCTTTACGTGAAAACGGTCATCCGCGAGAAGCACAATCCGCGCTATCACGCCGCGTCCGTCGTCTACCACGCGCTCCTGCCGGCGGCGGCCGCCGCTTTCCGGATCTGGCCGCTCGCCCTTGTGGCCGTCCCGCTGCTTCTCCGCGCCGTCCTGATGCCGCGCGCGAATCCGAACGTGAAGACGGTGGGCATGCTGGAATTTGCCAACGCGGTCCTTTTCACGATCGCGGTCCTTTTCTGGGTGTCCTGAACGGGTCATAATTTTCCGGCAACCGGGGAAACGTATGTCTACCGGACGGGAACATCCTACAACCAGAAAGGGGCATGTCCATGACAAGGCTAGTGGCGCAATCGCTGCTCGTCGCGGCGCTTCTTCTCGGCCTTTCCGCCCCGGCGCTGGCGGCGGATCACGGCTTCGCTGCCGACGACGGCATCGTGGCGGCGGGAACGGATCGGCATGACGCGGGCCGCACGGCGCGGGACGGGCAAATCGGTCCCGATGACGACACGGTCAACGTCCGGAACACGGCGCGCGACGACCGGCGCGAAGAACGAAACGGGAGAACGGTGTACAACCGGGGCGTCTACCGCATCCAGGCGGCCGGCGACGGCTCCAACTGGAGCTGGCTCGGCTTGCTGGGCCTCATCGGGCTCGCGGGACTGGCGCGGGGGGACAACCGGAACCGGAACCGGACCTGACGGACACACCATCGACTTGCGGCTGTGGATGCACAGCCGATTTTTTTTTGGCGCGTTCGGAACGCGTTGCGGCTTGATACCGCCGGCATGCTGTCATGCTATAATGGACGTGCAGCGTCTTGGATTGACAACACAGCGGGACAAGGAGTGGACGGCGGCCGTGAACCAACCATCCGATCCGAGGCATCCCCTCGTCATTTATCTGCTGATCGCCATGGGCGTCGTGCTGCTGCTCAACGCCTTCATTTTTCCGATGCTGCTCAGGGAAAGCATCCGGGAGACGGATTACGGCGCGTTTCTCCGCGCGGTGGAGGAAGGACGGGTCACCGCCGTCGAGATCCGGAACAACCAGATCGGCTTTACCGTGATGGAGGACGGCGAGGAGCGGCTGTACGTGACCGGCGCCATGGACGATCCGGATCTGGTCAACCGGCTGTATGAAGCGGGCGTCAAATTCAAACGCGTCATTCCGAAGGAAAATTCGCCCCTGGTCAATTTCCTGCTGGCCTGGGTGCTGCCCCTCGTGCTGTTCATCGCCGTCGGCCAGTTTTTCATGAACCGGCTGTTCCGGCGGATGGGCGGCGGCAACGTGATGAGTTTCGGCAAGAGCAACGCGAAGGTGTACGTGGAAGCGCAAACGGGCATTACGTTCGATGACGTGGCGGGACAGGAGGAAGCGAAGGAAGCGCTGCAGGAAATCGTCGATTTTCTGCACAATCCCGCCAGATACCGGGAAATCGGCGCGTCGATCCCGAAAGGCGTGCTGCTCGTCGGGCCGCCGGGCACGGGCAAAACGCTGCTGGCGAAGGCGGTGGCGGGCGAATCGAAGGTGCCCTTTTTCTCCATTTCGGGATCGGAATTCGTGGAGCTGTTCGTCGGGATGGGCGCCGCGCGGGTGCGGGATCTGTTCAAGCAGGCCCAGGCGAAGGCGCCGTGCATCGTCTTCATCGACGAAATCGACGCCATCGGCAAAAGCCGCAACGCCGGCGGCATCGGCGGCAATGACGAGCGGGAGCAGACGCTGAACCAGCTGTTGACGGAAATGGACGGATTCGACTCGGACAAGGGGGTCGTCATTCTGGCGGCGACCAACCGGCCGGAAACGCTGGACAAGGCGCTTCTGAGGCCCGGCCGTTTCGACCGGCGGGTGCCGGTGGAGCTGCCGGACCTGAGAGGCCGCGAAGCGATTCTGCGCGTGCACGCCAGGAAAGTGAAAATGGCGCCCGGCGTCGACTTCGGCAAAATCGCCCGGGCCACGAGCGGCGCGTCAGGGGCCGATTTGGCCAACATCATCAACGAGGCGGCGCTCAGGGCCGTCCGTCTCGGCCGCCGGGAAGTGCAGCAGCAGGATCTCGAGGAATCGGTGGAGACGGTGATCGCCGGCTACCAGCGGAAAAACGCCGTGCTGTCGCTGCAGGACAAGCTGACCATCGCCTACCACGAAATCGGCCACGCCCTCGTGGCGGCCAGACAGAACCATTCGGCGCCGGTTCACAAAATCACCATCATCCCCCGCACGTCGGGCGCCCTCGGCTATACGATGCAGGTGGAAGAGACGGAGCGGGTGCTGATGAGCAAGGAGCAGGCGCTGGACAAGATCACCGTCTACATGGGCGGCCGGGCGGCGGAGGAAATCGTCCTCGGGCGGATCACGTCGGGCGCCGCCAACGACATCGAGCAGGCGACGAAGATCGCCCGCGCCATGGTGACCCGCTTCGGCATGAGCGAGGAATTCGGCATGATGGCGCTGGAGACGGTGAACAATCCGTATCTCGGCGGCGACACGACGCTGCTCGTCTCGCCGCAGACCGCCGCCAAAATCGACGAGGTGGTGCTTTCCATCATCAAGTCCGCCTACGAGCGGGCGAAGGCGATCCTGCGGGACAATCTGCCCGTCATGCACGAATTGGCCAAACGGCTCGTGGAGAAGGAAACGATGACCGGCGAGGAGTTCATGGCGATCTTGCGCGGCGCGGAGGAAGCGCCGGCGCAGGCGTAAGTTCCTCGGCCGGCGCGCGCCGGACCGGATGCCGGAGCCCGCGGCCGTTCCGGCCGCCGGGGTCGTGGTCCCCCCGGCCCGTCAGACGTCGCGGACAAGCGATTCCTTTCGGCGGCGCAGCGCGTCAAGCTGCGACCGGGACTTGCGGGCGGCCTCTTCCAATTCGGCCACGATGCGCCGGACGCGCGCCGACTCGCGGCGGGTCTGCTCCAGCGCCTCCTTGATTTTCCCCTGCACGGCCCAGTCGAAGATCAGGCCGTCCAGCAAATAATCCCCGATCTTGAGGATGGGATCCGGCCGCAAATCAAGCTGCGCGCCCCGGGCCGCGTCCTCCAGTTCTTTCCGGAACCGCTGCAGCGCGGTCCGGGCCGCGTGGAAGGCGCTGCGGGCTTCGTCGATCCGGCGGTGCTTGACGGCGGTGGAGACGATGCCGCCGCCCATCATGTCGTAGACGCCCCAGTTTCTGGCGGAACGAAGATGGTTCTCCGCCCGTTCCAGCTCCCTGAGCGCCTTCTTTCCGGCGGCGACGGCTTCCTGCAGTTGTTTCGCCCGGGCGTCCTCTTCCGCTTCAAGCCTGGTCACTTCATCCAGTCCGGCCGCCAGGCCGGGATGATGCGCCCGGATGGCCCGTTCTTTCTCGGCCAGGATGGCCGCAATTTTGGCGTCCACGTCCGACAGTTTCCAGAGGAGCCGTTTCAGCCCGTCGCGCTCCGCCAGCAGGTTGTTCACCGCCTCTTCCGCTTCCTCCAGCCGCCGCTTCGTCCGCAGCATGTCTTCTTCCTCTTTGGTCAGCCGTTCTTTCCGCTTTCCGGCGAGGGCAAGGAGCAGGGCGCCGAAGCCCGGCTTCCGGAGCCGCTCCACGTCCCGGCGCTCCCTTTGCCACGCCCGTTCCAGTTCATCCCGTTTCCGTTCGGCCTCTTCCAGCTCATGCCGAATGGCTTCCAGGCGGCGTTCGGCGTGTTCCTTTTGTCTTTTCCGCGCGTGCAGTTCCGCCAGCCTTTCGTTGAGTTCGCCGAACATGGCGCACCTCCCGGGCATTCCCTCGTGATGCTTCAACATACGGATCCGGCGGGACAAAAGTTTCGCTTTTGCAACGGTTTCGGCTTTCGCGGCGATTGCGGCTTCGGGCCCGATTGCCTATAATTAATGGGTATCAGCCGGAGTGGAAGAGAGGAAGTCGAAGGATGAATCCGTTCAAGACCAACATCGCCGAAGCCGTCCACGCCCTGGTGGACGCGGTGCCGGCCGGGAAACTGGAGGCGCTGCTGGAAGTGCCCCCGAATCCGGCCATGGGCGATTATTCGATGCCCTGTTTCAAACTGAGCAAAGTGCTGCGGAAAGCGCCCGCGGCCATCGCCGGGGAACTGGCGGCCGCCCTGGCGGACAAGCCGCCGGCCGGTTTCAGCCGGGTGGAGGCGGTGAACGGGTATCTCAATTTCCGCCTGGATCCCGCCGCGCTGGCCGAAACGGTCATCCGCAGCGTGCGGGAAGCCGGCGGCCGCTATGGCGCGTCCGGCGTCGGCGAAGGGAAAACCGTCGTCATCGACTATTCCTCGCCGAACATCGCCAAACCGTTTCACGTCGGCCATCTGCGTTCGACGGTGATCGGCCAGGCGCTGGCCAACATCCACCGGTTCCTCGGGTTCCGGGTGATCGGCGTCAACCATCTCGGCGACTGGGGCACCCAGTTCGGCAAGCAGATCGTGGCCTACAAAAAGTGGGGCGACCGGGACGAGGTGGAAAAGCTCGGCGTCCGCGAGCTGGTGCGCCTGTACGTCAAATTCCACCAGGAGGCGGAAGCGCATCCGGAGCTGGAGGACGAGGCGCGGGCCGAGTTCGTCAAGCTGGAGCGGGGCGATCCGGAAGCGAAGCGGCTGTGGCAATGGTTCGTGGACATCAGCCTGCGGCAGTTCAACAAAATTTACGACCTGCTCGGCGTCCGGTTCGATTACCATCTGGGCGAAAGCTTCTACATCGACAGGAGCCGGGACGTGGTGAAGGAGCTGCAGGACAAGGGCTTGCTCGCGGAAGACGAGGGGGCGCTCATCGTCCGCCTCGATGAATGGAACATGCCGCCGGCGCTCATCATCAAAAAGGACGGCGCGACCCTGTACCACACCCGCGACATCGCCGCCGCCCTGTACCGGAAAGAGACATACCGGTTCGACAAATGCATCTATGTGACGGATTACGCGCAAAACCTGCATTTTGCCCAATGGTTCAAAGTGATCGAGCTGATGGGGTACGACTGGGCCGGCCAGCTCGTCCACGTGCCCTTCGGCCGCGTCAGCCTGGAAGGGGAAGGGTTTTCCACCCGCAAGGGCAACGCCGTCTGGCTCGAGGACGTGCTGGAACAGGCGATCGAGAAGACGCTGGCGATCATCAACGAGAAAAATCCGGGCCTGGAAAACAAGGAAGAGGTGGCCCGCCAGGTGGGGGTCGGCGCCGTCATCTTCAACGATCTGAGCGCCAGCCGGATCAAGGACGTCGTGTTCTCCTGGGAAACGGCCCTCAATTTCGACGGGGAAACGGGACCGTACGTGCAATACACCCATGCCCGGGCGTGCAGCGTGCTGCGCCGGGCGGCGGAAACGTTCGGCGACGGGGGAGACGGCGGGTTCGATCCCGCCCTGCTGGCGGAAGAGGAAGCCCGCGCGCTGCTGAAAGACATGCTGGCGTTTCCGGAGAAGGTGCACCAGGCGATGGAAAAGCTGGAGCCGTCCATCGTCAGCCGGCACCTGATCGACCTGGCGCAAAGCTTCAACCGGTTTTATCATGAACATCCGATCGTCGTGGAGGACGACGCGCTGCGAAAGGCGCGCCTCGCCCTCGTGTCGGCCGCCGCTTCCGTCCTGAAAACCGGGCTCGCGCTGATCGGGCTGGCGGCGCCGGAAAAAATCTGACCGCCCGGGACCGCCGACCGATCTGTTCCGGTTCGTGGCCGTTCTGTTCCGCCGTCCGGCCGCAGATGGCCGGACGGGAATGCGGCACGGTCTTCCGGGGCGGCTTTGGCTCATTCGGGCGCAAGCCTTCCGGAGGCCGGGAGGTTTGCCGCCGGCCGGAAACGGGCACAATAATCCCCGTAACCATGCGTTGCGGGGGTTTTTTTCATGGGAGATTACGATTACGACAAACTGGTTCGCTACATGGCGGAACGGATGGCGCAATATCTGGAGCTGACGAAGGAAGAACGGAAGCGGATGCGGCAGGAACGGGCGCGATCCAGGCCGGGCTGGCTCGTGCGCTGGTTCGGCGTGCTGCCCCTCGGCATCGCGCATTGGAGCCATACCTGGCGCAGGCGGTTCCGGCGTTCGTGGCGGACGTGACGGAAGCGGATTTCGAACGCTGGGTTTCACCCAAAACGACGGCGAGTCCGGACGCGGGCCGGGAAGTCAGGGCAGATCGGCGGGCGGTTCGCCCGGCCCGAAAGCCGTCAGGACATAGCCGCCCTCCGGCTTGGCGGCGATGACCAGGTGGCCGATGACTAGCCGGCTGGCGGTATCGCGTCCGGTTCCCCGCTCGGCGAACCGGTTCTCTCTTCCGGCTACGACCAGCGCCAGCCAGCCATGGCGTCCCGGCCCGAGGGCGCTCAATTGGACGCGGGCGTGTTGCCAGCCCTCGTAGCCGGGATGGCCTGACAGCGCCGCGATCCATTCCCGGGCGGCATCTTCCGGGGTCCGGGCGTCGGATTCGGCATCCGGCGAAGGCCGGACGGACGGAATGGAAGGCGCAACCGTTTGCAGCCGTACGGGCGGAGCGGTAGGTGCGGCCGGTTTCGGCCGGACGGGTGGAGCGGAAGGCTTAGCCGGTTGCGTCCGGACGGGAGGAACCGAAGGCGCGGCCGATTGCGGCCGGACCGCGGCCGGCCTTTCCGCCGGAATGTCCCCGGGGGCGGCTTCGTTCACCTGTTTCAGGCGGATGGCCTCCCCCGGCCTGTCCGCACCGCCCGTGCCGGGCGCTTTGCCGCTTCCGTCCGCATGCAGGGCCGCCACGGCCAGCGCTGCCGCCAGGATGGCCGACAGCATCAGGAGGATCACCCGAATGACGGGCCTGCCGATGTCTTCGGCCGCCGTTTTCCATCCCGCTTCCCTTGCATGCTGCACGTTTTTCATGCGATTGTCGCTCCGAAATGCCCTCATTGGAATTCCACCCGACTTTTGCCTGCCATTTCACGGGAACTCGACGCTTCAGCGGCATGCTCCGCTTTGGAACGTATCCGTCCACAAATGGAACAGCCCGTAATTGACGGGCTTCACTTCGATGCGCGGTTCGTGCTGCCAGCGGATTTCCTCCAGCCGCTGCCGGCGCTCGGCTTCCACGGCGTCCCGCTCTTCCGGCGAGAGACCGGGATCCGCAAGGCGTTCATCATAGTAGGCGCCGACGCGCGCTTCCTCTTCCGCCAGCCGCCGGCGCGCGTCTTCCGCCCAGTCGTGGTTTTGCCGGGCCAGATGGCCGAGCACGCTTTTCTCCAGCAAACTTGCGGCCCGCTCCAGCGAGATCGTTTCGCCGATCATCGTGCCCGGCGGCATGACGGGCGACAGGCGGCGCCGCGCCACTTCGGGGAAAAAATCCCCGACGATTTCCCCGGTGGAAAGATGAACGCCCAGCGACATCAATTCTTCCCGTTTCCGGTCGCAGACAAAACTGATTTTGTAATTGACGCCGAGCCACGTGGCGTAACGGCGGGAGAACGGGTTCGCGGAAGGGGCGGGCGGCGGGCCGGCGGCCGCCAGGGACGTCTGCGTGCCGGACAGCGCCGCGGACGGTGGACCGGACCGCGTGGCGGGTGAAGAAGGGCCGGCCGCAGCGGCGGACGGCGACGGGCGGGATGCGATTCCCGGCACATCGGACGGTGATGGCGGCTCCTCGAACAGCTGGAGGCAGGCGCCCCTCCGGCAGGCGGACGCCACCAGCTGGTCCAGCCGGCGGGACCCGAACACGAGCGTCTCTTCCAGCGTGCGCCCGGGCTGTGGCGCAACGGGCGGCAGGCCGTGCAGCACGGACAAACCGGACGCCCCCGCCCGCCCCGGCTGCCCGTCCGGCGACGACTTCGCCTTCTCCCGTTCATGCCCTTCGGGATCGAGGATGAACCGGAAGCTCAACGTTTCCGGTTCCGCGCCGGTTCGCTCCACGAAGTTCCAGTAGTAGTCCCGGCCGGTCAGTTCGCGGTCCGCCTCCGGCGACAGTTTCACGGTCAGATGGACCGGCGTCTTTTCGAGGATGGTGCATCCGGCGGCGGCAAAATACCGCTCGCAAAACGAAGCGATCTGCTCCTTGTTCATCGGTTCACCGCCGGCCCCTCCGCCGCCGGATGCGCCGCCCGGTCCGCCAGGAGCCGGCTTCGGACGGCATGGAACGAATCGCCGAGCTCGTCCAGGCGCCGGCGGATTTCCTGATCGTCCCGCGCCTCCAGCAAAATTTGCGAAAGCCGGGTCTCGAGCGGCGTGTCGCCTTCCCATTTTTCCAGAATGGCTTCCAATTCGCCGATCACCATTTCGAACATGTTGATTTTTTCATGAAGCAAATGGACGATGTGTTCCTCGATGGTGCCGAGGGTGCACAGGTTGTAGATGTTGACGTCCCGTTCCTGGCCGAGCCGGTGCACCCGCCCGATCCGCTGCTCCACCCGCATCGGGTTCCAGGGCAGGTCGAAATTGATGATGTTGCGGCAAAATTGCAGGTTGATCCCTTCGCCGCCGGCCTCGGTGGCGACCAGCACCTGGCCGCGGCCGCGGAACAGGTCCATCATCCAGTCTTTCTTGCCGCGGTTCATGCCGCCCCGGTACGGAACGGCCACGAGGCCTTGCTGCTTGAAGTAGTGCAGCAAATATTCCTGCGTGGCCCGGTATTCCGTGAACACGATCGCCTTTTCGCCCAGTTCGCGGATCAGCTCGAGCGTTTTCCCGGCTTTCGTGTTGGCCGTGATTTTTTTGATCACGTTGACGAGATCCCAGATGCGGGCGCGGAAAGGCGAATGTTCCGGCGTTTTTTTGAACAGGTTGACGAGGGTGAGGAACACCGCGTCCCGGCTGGAACACACTTCCCGCTGCAGCGTGACGAGGGAAAGCTGGCTGCCGGCGGCGATCCCGGCCTCCCGGCACCGGTCGCGGACGAATTCGGTCACCCCCCGGTACAGCTCCATTTCCTCGTCCGACAGAACGAGGGGGATGTTCCGCACGTGCCGCTTCGTGAAGGCGATGCCGCCGTCGCTGCGGCGGTTGCGGATCATCACCTTGGCCAGTTCCGCCTGGAGCCGCTCGCCGTTTTTGGGCGTGCGCCGGCTGAGCACGTAGTCGGCCTGGAACCGGCTCTGTCCGCCGAGATGGCCGGGCTTCAGCATGGTGATCAGGTTGTACAGTTCGGCCATGTCGTTCTGCACCGGCGTGGCGGTGAGCAGCAGGCAATACTTTTTGCGGATCGCCTGGACGAACCGGTAGTTGGACGTTTTCCGGTTTTTCAGCTTGTGGGCTTCGTCGACGATCAGCATGTCATAATCCTGCGCCAGCACGATGTCCCGGTGGGGGGCGCGCTTGGCGGTGTCCATGGAGGCCACGAGAATGTCATAGTGGGTCCACATGTAGTCTTTCTTTTGCGCCACGGCTGGAATGCCGAACTTCTGGTTCAGCTCCCGCACCCACTGCAGCACGAGGGAAGCGGGCACGAGAATGAGGGCGCGCCGCACGAGCCCCCGGACGATGTATTCCTTCAGCACGAGACCGGCTTCGATCGTCTTGCCGAGGCCGACTTCGTCGGCGAGGATGGCCCGTCCCCCGAGTTCGTGGATGACGCGGCGGGCCGCTTCCAGCTGATGGGGCATCGGCTCGAAGCCATTCAGGCGGGACAGGCATTCCAGGTCGTCGAACCGGCGGATGAGCCGGCTTTCCGTCGCCTCCCAGGCCAGCTTCGCCATTTCCCAGCTGTCCCACGGGCCGTTCTGCCGCCTGCGCGCATCCAGATCCGCGACCCAGTCCCGGGAAAAATGAACCTCCACCCGGCCGTCGAGCGGCACGACGACGGTGCTGGCGGATGTCACGGTTTGGGCCACCCCCTCGAATAGACTGACATCTAGTATGCGCATTTCCGCCGGCTTTCATGACTTGCCGCGCGGATCATCCGCGATTCGGCTATAATGATGGAAGAATGCGGACCAATAAGAGAGGGGCGATCCCCATGGGCGCTTCCGTTCACCATCTTTCGGCGGAAGGGGCGGAACCCGCGGAAAGGCCCGTCTGGCGGCTGGTCCGTTCCGGCCGGTGTTCCCCGGCGGAAAACATGGCCATCGACGAGGCGATCCTGATCGGCGTCGGGGGAGGCCACTCCCCGCCGACGCTGCGATTTTACGGCTGGAAGCCGGCCGCGCTGTCCATCGGCTATTTCCAGAAGGCGGAGGACGAAGTCGACCTTCATGAGCTCAGGCGCCGCGGCCTCGGCTTCGTCCGGCGCCCGACGGGCGGCCGCGCGGTTTTGCACGACAACGAATTGACCTACAGCGTCATCGTGCCGGAGTCTCATCCCGGCATGCCGGCCAGCGTGGGGGACGCGTGCCGGCTTCTGAACAGGGGCCTTGCTTGCGGTCTCCGACGGCTTGGCATCGACGCGCGGCCGGCCGGTCTTCCCGACGGCGGGAAGCGGCCCGTATCCCCGGCCGCCTCGGCGGCCTGCTTCGATTCGCCGTCCTCGTACGAGCTGGTGGCCGGCGGCCGCAAAATCGCCGGCTCCGCCCAGATGCGCCAGAGGGGCGCCATTCTCCAGCACGGTTCCGTCCCCTTCGAACTGGACGCCGATCTTCTTTATGCCGTGCTCCGCTTTTCGTCGGAACGGATCCGCGACCGGATGAAAGCCGCGTTTGCGGACAGGGCCGCCGCCGTCAACGACCTGCTGAGGCGGGCGGGCGCGCCGCCCGTCACGCCGGAGGCGGCGGAGGATGCCTTCACCGCCGGGTTTGAAGAAGGTCTCGGCATCCGGCTGGTGCCCGGCGGCCTGACGGACGAGGAGCGGGAGACGGCCGGCAGGCTGGCGCGGGAGAAATACGGCAGCGACGGATGGAACCTGCGGCGATGAGCCGCTCTTTTTTTTTTGCCCGATGCGCCCGGTTCCGAAGGCGATCCCGGGGGCCGTCCCGCCGGCGGGCGGGCCGGCCGGCTTTCGCCGCGGCCGCCGGGCGGACGCCGGCTGTGTCTGATGTCACATGAAAAAGAACCGGGGAGTGGTATTTTGATAGTGGGTTTTCATCGGACTGAACGCCTCGGGAGGGGAGAGACGAATGAGTTTGCTGAAAACGAAAAACGAACGCGGCTTTTTTGAAATCCGCCTCGAATCGATCGGCGGCCTCGGCGCCAACCTCGCCGGCAAAATGCTGGCCGAGGCCGGCGTCATGGGAACCGGCCTGAACGGCTGCAGCTTTTCGTCCTACGGTTCGGAGAAAAAGGGGACGCCCGTGAAAAGCTTCATCCGGTTTTGCGAACCGGACATGGAAATCCGCGACCACAGCCCGATCGAACGGCCCCACGTCGTCGGCGTGTTCCACGAAGCGCTGTACAAGACGGTGGACGTGGCGGCGGGACTCCTGCCGGGAGGCGTCGTGCTGGTCAACTCGACGCGCCCGGCGGAAGAAATCGCCCGCGACCTGAAGCTGACCCACGGCACGCTGGCCATCGTGGACGCCCTCGGCATCGCCGTGGAGGAAAAAACGAGGGTGAACACCGCCATGCTTGGCGCGCTGTTCCGCATCTGCGACTTCCTCGACCCGGAAGCGATGCGCCAGGTCATCCGCGGCACCTTCGAGAAAAAGTATCCGCACCTCGTGGAGCCGAACCTGCGAACCTTCGACCGCGGCTATTCGGAAGTGCGGTTTGAGGAAATCGTTCTCGACGGGGTACGGAAAGATCCGCCGCCGTTCGTGCGGGGCGAACCGCTGCTCGGCTACCGGACGCAGCTGCCCGGCGGCCTGCTCACCAACATGGCCAGCAGCGTGCTGAAGGATCTGAGCGGTTCCCGGCAAGGGTTCCTGCCGCAGTTCAATGCGGAAAAATGCATCAACTGCGCGCAGTGCGACACCGTCTGCCCGGACCTGTGCTTCGTCTGGGAGCAGGCGCCGGACAAGCGGGGCAACATGCAGATGTTCCTGCGCGGCATCGACTACCGGTATTGCAAGGGGTGCCTGAAATGCGTCGACGCCTGCCCGACGCAGGCGCTGACGGAACTGCGCGAAGTGCCCGGCTATGCCGAAGCCAACCGGCTGCCGCAACATTTTCCGTACGTAGGGGAGGCGATCTGACATGGCATTGAAGGAAGAAGAACTGAAACAGGCGGGCACGGCCGTCGCCGCCCAGAAGACGGTGTTTGAATCGGGCAACGAGCTGGCGGCCATGGCGGCGGCGCAAATCGACTACCACATCATGGGCTACTACCCGATCACGCCGTCCACGGAAGTGGCGCAATATCTGGATGCCATGAAAACCCGGGGCGAACACAACATCAAGCTCATCGCCGCCGACGGCGAGCACGGTTCCGCCGGCCTCTGCTACGGCGCGGCGGTGGCCGGGGCGCGGGTGGTCAATGCCACCAGCGCGCAAGGGTTCCTGTACATGATCGAGCAACTGCCGGTGCAGTCCGGCACCCGGTTCCCGATGGTGATGAACCTGGTCACCCGGGCGGTCAGCGGCCCGCTGGACATCCGCGGCGACCACTCCGACCTGTACTACGGACTGAACATCGGCTGGGTGATCCTGACGGCGAAGACGCCGCAGGCGGTCTACGACATGAACATCATGGCCCTCCGGATCGCCGAGCATCCCGACGTGCGGCTGCCGGTCATCGTGGCCTATGACGGGTTCTTCACGAGCCACCAGAAGCGGCGGGTGCAAATTTTTGCCGACAAGAAAACGGTCCGGGACTTTGTCGGTCCGCTGCCGAAAGGATTCCCGAACGTCGTCGACCCGGCCAATCCGGTGGTCATCGGCGCCTACATGGGCGGGGAAGACCTGACGAACAACCACTACCAGCTGTCCGAGGCGATCGAGCGGGCGGGCGAAGTGTTCAAGGAAGTCTCCCGGGAATACGCGGCGATCTCCGGACGCCATTATGAACCGGTGGAAACGTACCGCATGGACGACGCCGAAGTGGCCGTGTTCCTGCTCAATTCCGCCTTCGAAACGGCGAAGGACACGGTGGACCGGCTGCGCGCCCAGGGGCTCAAGGTCGGCGCCATCAGCCCGAACATCATCCGTCCGTTCCCGGCGGCGGAAATCGCCAAGGCGCTGTCCGGCTGCAAGGCGGTGCTGGTCGGCGAACGCGCCGATTCCTACGGCGGCAAGGGCGCCAACATGACCCACGAAGTGCGCTCCGCCCTGCAGGCGGCCGGCAACGGCAAGACGATCGTGCTGAGCCGCATTTTCGGTCTCGGCGGCACCGACTTCTACGAAGAGGACGCCGAAGCGTTCTTCCGCCTGGCGCTTGACGCCGCGGCGAAGGGCTTCGCCGAGAAACCGTTCGACTATTACGGCGCCACCCCGGGCAAAGAGGAAAACCGGCTGAAACCGGTCATCAAGCCGATGCACGGCGACACCTTCAAAACCGGCCTGATCAAGGTGACGAAGGACGAAGAAACGGGCCGGCTGAACGTGAAAATTCCGCCCCTCCGGCAGCTGACGGCCAAGCCGAAGCGGTTCGCCGCCGGCCACGGCGCCTGCCCGGGCTGCGGCATCATGCCGGCGCTGGAGCTGTTCTTCAAGGGCATCGAAGGCGACGTGGTGACCCTGTTCCAGACGGGCTGCGCCTACATCATCACGTCCGGCTATCCGTACAACTCCCACAAGCAAAGCTTCATCCACAACCTGTTCCAGAACGGGCCGGCCACCCTGTCCGGCACGGTGGAAGCGTTCCTGGAAATGAAGCGGCGCGGCGAGATCGAAGTGTCCGACGACGTCACCTTCGTCATGGTGACCGGCGACGGCGGCATGGACATCGGCATGGGCTCGGCCATCGGCACGGCGCTGCGCAACCACAAGATGATCATTCTGGAATACGACAACGAAGGCTACATGAACACCGGCGCCCAGCTGTCCTATTCCACGCCCCTCGGCCATCAGACGAGCACGTCGGGCGTCGGCAAGGCACAGCGGGGCAAGGCGTTCCACCACAAGGACACGGCGGAGATCATGGCCGCCACGAACATTCCGTACGTGTTCACCGGGTGCGAAGCCTACCCGCAGGACCTGGTCAAGAAGGCGGCCAAGGCCCAATGGTACGCGCAAAACGAAGGCATGGTGTACGGCAAGCTGCTGATTGCCTGCCCGCTCAACTGGCGTTCGGAAGACCGGATGGGCGAAAAGATCGTCAAGGCGGCGGTCGACTCCTGCTTCTTCCCGCTCTATGAAGTGGAGAAGGGCGTCACCACCATCACCGTCAATCCGGAAGACAAGAACCAGCGCATTCCGGTGTCCGATTGGCTCAAGCTGATGGGCAAGACGAAGCACCTGCTGCGTCCGGAAAACGCCGACCTGCTTGCCGAATTCGAAAACGAAGTGGAGCGCCGCTGGCAGCGCCTGAAGGCGAAGCACGAAAACCCGGTTCTGTAAGCCGGGCTCGGACCGCGTCCCTCGCGGCTGCTTTGGCTTCTTCATCGCATTCCGACCTGCTGCACTTTTCGTGCAGCAGGTTTTTTGATGGGATCCGCATGCCGGCCCGTCCGGCGGGCGTCTTTCAACCTTGTGCGGCTTGCCGTCTGTGACGTACGTCAACACGTGCCGGCACACCCTCCGATACAATGAAAGAAACCTGAAAGCAAAAAGAGAGGCGCGTTCGCTTCGGCAGCGAGCCGGTCGGAGGGGAGGAAACCGCGAACATGTCCGATCTGCTGGAAATGCTGTACAGGGAACAAACCCTGCGGTGCGGCGAACTGATCGAACTGTTGGACAGGCTGGACGGGGACGAAAGCCTTCGCCAGCGGCTGTACCGCTACGCGCTGGCCGTTCGCGTCTGCATGTATGGCAATCGCGTGTTTCTGCGCGGGTTGATCGAGTTTTCCAGCTTCTGCAGGAAAGACTGCCTGTATTGCGGACTGCGCCGGTCGAACCGCGACGCCGGACGCTACCGGATGACCGTGGACGAGATTCTGGCCTGTTGCGAGGAAGGCTACCGGCTCGGCTTTCGCACCTTCGTGCTGCAAAGCGGGGAAGACATGTGGTACACCGCCGACCGGCTGGAGAGCCTGATCCGGCAAATCAAGGGGCGGTTTCCGGAAGCGGCCCTCACCCTGTCCGTCGGGGAGCGGCCGCGGGAGGAGTACGAACGCTTTTTCCGGGCGGGAGCGGACCGGTTCCTGCTTCGCCACGAAACGGCGTCCCGGCCGCTGTACAGGCGTCTCCACCCGGACGCTTCCTTCGAGGAGCGCGTCCGCTGCCTGCGGGATTTGAAGGACATCGGCTACCAGGTGGGAGCCGGATTCATGGTCGGGCTGCCCGGCCAGACGAACGAAGATCTGGCGGAAGATCTCCTGTTTCTGAAGAACCTGGAACCGGACATGGTCGGCATCGGACCGTTCATCCCCCACAGCCGGACGCCGCTGGCCGGGCAGGGCGGGGGCACCGTGGAAAAAACCCGGGTGATGGTGGCCCTGACCCGGCTGATGCTGCCGGAAGCGAACATCCCGGCCACGACGGCCCTCGGCACGCTGCAGCCCGACGGCCGGGAACTGGCCCTGCTCGCCGGCGCCAACGTGATGATGCCCAACCTGACGCCGACGGCGTACCGCCCGAAATACGCGCTGTACGAAAACAAGATCTGCAACGACGACGAGGCGTCCGTCTGCCTCGGCTGCCTGAACATGCGCATCCGCCTGGCGGGATTCGAGGTGGACATGGGGCGGGGCGACAGCGCAAGCTATCTTGCAAGGCGCGGGAAGGACCAGGCCGTGCCCGCCACGTGACGCCGCGCGGCCGCGCCGTGTTGCCGATGCAGGCGGGCATTTGGCGCAAACCAATGCGGACGGATCCATTCGCAAAAAAAAAGACGTTTCCGGCCCCGGGAAGGGGGGAAACGTCTTTTTTTTGCCGACGGGCGCTTTCCGTTTTTCCGACGGGCGCCGGCCGGAACGCCGGTCAGGATGCCAGTTTTTCCATCTCGTCGAGCAGGTCGCGGAACACGTCCATCGCCTGGCGGATCGGCTCGGGACGGGACATGTCCACGCCCGCCCGCTTCAGGATGTTGATGGAATAGTCGCTGCCGCCGCTTTTCAGGAACCCGATGTACCGATCCACCGCCGGCGCGCCTTCCTCCAGGATCTGCCTGGCGAAGCTCGTCGCCGCCGCGAACCCGGTGGCGTATTTGTACACATAGAAGCTGGAGTAGAAATGCGGGATGCGCGCCCACTCCATCTCGATGTCCCGGTCGACGGTCATCGCATCGCCGTGGTATTTCACGTTGAGGCCGTAATACAGCTCCGACAGCGCCTGCGGCGTCAGCGCCTCGCCCCGTTCGGCCATTTCGTGGATGAGCTTTTCGAATTCGGCGAACATCGTCTGGCGGAACACCGTGGTCCGGAACTGGTCGGCGTAGTAGGTGAGCAGGTACAGCTTGCCCTTCGGATCGCCGATCGTTTTGAGCAGGTGGTCCATCAGGAGCGCCTCGTTCAGCGTGGAGGCCACTTCCGCCAGGAAGATGGTGTATTGGGCATCCCGGTACGGCTGGTTGTGGTCCGAATACCAGGAATGGATGGCGTGCCCCATTTCATGGGCCAGGGTGAACATGCTGTTCAGGTTGTCCTTGTGGTTGAGCAGCACGTACGGATGGGTGCCGTATGCGCCCCAGCTGTAGGCGCCGCTGCGCTTGCCCTCGTTTTCGTACACGTCGATCCAGCCGCCGTCGAAGCCTTCCCGGAGCACCCGCCGGTAATCGTCGCCGAGGGGCGCCAGCCCGTCGTACACGATCTTTTTCGCTTCCTCGTAGGTCACGGGCATGTCGTAGTCGGGGACGAGCGGCGCAAACAGGTCGTACATGTGCAGCTCGTCGACGCCGAGCAGCTTCTTGCGCAGGGCCATGTAACGGTGCAGGAGCGGCAGGTGTTCGTGGATCGTCGCGATCAGGTTTTCGTAGACGCTGACGGGAATGTTGTCGGAAAACAGCGCCATCTCCAGCGCCGACGCATATTTCCGGGCCCGGGCGTAGAACAGGTTTTTCGTCACGTTGGCGCTCAGGGTGGCGGCCAGCGTGTTTTTCTGCTTTGCGTATGTATCGTACATCGCCTTGAACGCCCCGCGGCGCACGTCCCGGTTGCGGCTTTCGAGGAACTGGATGTAGTTGCCGTGGGTCAGCTCGACCTCTTCGCCCTTGTCATTTTTCACCTTCGGGAATTTCATGTCGGCGTTGTTGATCATCCCGAAAATCGTGCCCGGCGCCTGGGCGAGATTGCCGACCTGCGCCAGAAGCGCCTCTTCCGTTTTGGACAGCACGTGGGGTTTCTGACGCAGCATTTCCTGCAGCGTAAACCGGTAGGGCGCAAGCCCGGGATCGTCGATGAACGCTTTCAGCCGTTCCTCGGACAGCGACAGGATTTCCGGCGTGATGAAGCTCGTCGCCTCCCCGACCTGCACGTACAGCTTTTTCGCCTTGTCGGACAGCGCCATGTTGACCGGATCGCGCATGTCCTCGTGATGGCGCATGTTGGCGTAGACGTACAGCCGTTCGGCATGAAGCCCGAGCCGGTCTTCCAGTTCGAAGCATTGCTTCAGCTTCGCGGGATCGTCCAGGGTCCCCTCGAAGGCGCGGATTTCGTCAATCAGCTTCAGCACCGTCTCGTACTCCGCGTCCCAGGACGCCTGATCGGGAAACAGGTCCTCCAGGCGCCATTTGAATTCCGGACTGATGTCTTCGCGCTTCGCCACCTGATTCATGGAATCCCTCCTCCAGTCGTTGGCCCCGGCGGCAGCCGGCAGGGCGGCCAGCACGGTGCAGGCCAGCGCCGCGGCGGCAGCCGCGCCGAACATCCGTCGCATCGGCCCACCTCCTCGCGTTTTCCACGGGATAGTATGGCCGACGGCTGGCCGATTATCTCTTCCCTGTCATCTTAACACATTCGGCGGCGGGCGGGAAAATGAAGAATGGCCGGTCGATGCGGAAAAATCCCGAATCGGCCGGCCGTTTTTCGAAGGATGGAACGGACTACGGGAAAAAGGAACGGATCATGAGCGCAAAGGCCGAAACCACCATGACGGCGGCCAGCAAGGCCAGCGGGCGGCGAAGCTTGTCCGGCAGCGAATCCCGCTTCATGATCAAAACCAGGGCGAAGGAAAAGGCGACAACGAGAAAGATGGCGACCGTTTCCGCCAAGCCGGATCACCCCGCTTCAGGTTTACGAACCCGCCGATTCGCCACGGGCTTCCTGCGCCTTCCGCCTGCGCATGTCGACCGTCAGTTTGCCGGCCATGAGCACCGCGGCCACCACCGCGGCAATCAGGGCATACTTGAAGGCGGCATGCCGCTCGAAGAAGGCGTGGACGAGCCGCTCGTCGACCAGCATTTTGCCGGCGGTGTAGGCCAGCACGCCGGATCCGACGTACAGGAGCGCCGGAAACCGGTTGATCAGCCGGATGATGAGCATGCTGCCCCAGACGACGATCGGCACGCTGACGGCCAGGCCGATGATGACGAGTCCCATGTGGCCGTGGGACGCGCCGGCGATGGCCAGCACGTTGTCCAGGCCCATGGCGGCGTCGGCAATGATGATGGTGCGGATGGCGGCCCACAGGCTGGCGGCGGGCTTGACGCCGTGATCTTTGCCGTCGTCCTCCACCAGCAGCTTGTACGCGATGTACAGCAGGAACAGGCCGCCGATCAGCATGAGGCCGGGAATTTTCAGCAGCCAGACGACCACGAAGGTGGCCAGCACGCGGACGAGGACGGCGCCTCCCGTGCCGAGCCAGATGACCAGTTTCTGTTTGGACTTGTCCAGATTGCGCGCCGCCATGCCGATGACGATGGCGTTGTCGCCGGCCAGCACGAGGTCGATGATGATGATGCTGAACAGGGCGACGAACCATTCAGACGAAAACCACTCCATACGGTTCCTCCCAATTCTCCCGAAATGCCGGATGCCGGTCGGGCATCACGAAGAGGGGCCTTCCCGTCCTGGCGGGCAAGGCCCACAAAAAAGACCTTTATCCCGCAGGATAAAGGTCTGGCCGCAACCGATTGCCGGTGCCGGGCAGCCGGGGCCGGAAGGCCCGAATTGACGACTGCTCCGCGAAGCTACTCCCCTTTAGCCGTTCATGACGGAAAGGATGATTTTTGTCACCATTATACATAAAGGAACAAGCCCGATCAACCAAAAAATTGTGCGCAAACAGGAGAAAAACGGCCGCCGGGGGAAGCGGCGGAAATGGGCTAACCCGAGGGCGGCGGAAAATCGGCAGGCGGAGGGCGGCGAAAAAAGACGGCGGAAAAAAGATGCGCGGATAATCCGGCCCGGCGGGCGAATACTATCCGATGCAGCAGCGCGGGCAACGCGCGATGCAGCCAATGAAACACCGCATCGGGAGGTTGGCGCCTCATGAGGGGCACGGTCAAATGGTTCAACAACGAGAAGGGATACGGCTTCATCCATTCGGATGAAGGCGAGGACGTGTTCGTCCATTACACGGGCATCGAAGGCGAAGGGTTCAAGACGCTGGAGGAAGGGCAGCTGGTGGAATTCAACATCGTGCGGGGCGAACGCGGACCGCAGGCGACGGACGTGGTCAAGCTCTGAAAAGGCGGGCGGGGCAGGCCGCGCGGAGCGGGAACGGCCGGTGCCGCGACACAGCCCGAACGCCGCAGGCCGGATCGATCCGGCCTGTTTTTGTCTTCCCGGACCGGTTTTTGCGGCGCGCCGGACCGGCGGGCCGTCCGTTACCGGCGGCGTGCCCCTTTTTCATTTCGCTGTGCGGCATGCCTTTGACGCCGGGCTGCCCTCCGTGTTACATTAGCAAATATGCGGAATTCACGGCGGGTGATGCGTTTGGGCGCGGAAGCATGGTTTCGCCCCGACCGGCGGCTTGGCATTTTGCTTCCCGACCTGCCGCGGCCGTGGGAGGATCTGGACGCGTCCGAGAAGCTGGAAGCCGCGGCGGTCTGGGAATCGATCCGCGCCGGCATTCCGGACCGCATCCGGGAGCTGGAGGCGGACATTTCCCGCCTGCTGGAGCGGCTTTCCGGCGAAACGGATTTCGCGGCGTGCTGCAGGCTGAACGCGGAGATCGCCGATTTGGCCGGCCGGATCAATGAACTCAACATTTGGTTCAGGACCGAACCGGATGTCGGGGATGAGGGGCCGGCCGCGGAAGGCGGGCCGGCCGGCCGGGCGGCATCCGGCGATTCGGAAAACCGGCGGCGAAGCCCGCCGGGCAAACGATGAGAAGCGGGTGGTGCGCAAGTGGCCGGCACGGACAACGGCACGGACAACCGGCATCGGTTTCCCCGCGCCGCGGCGCCGCGCAATCCGGCATCGCTCATGTGGCGCTATTATCGGTACATCCTGCCGGAAGTGCGGCGCCTGCTGGCGCATTGGCACAGCCGGGCCGAACGGATTCCCGACCCCGAGCTGCGCCGCCAGGCCCTCGCCAGCCTGGCCCACAAACGGTTCCATTGCGAAGGCGGCGCGGTATACGCGGCCCTCAATCCGGCCTGGCGGCACGTCCTCGTTCCGCTCATCGTCGCCTTCCAGACGATCAGCGACTATCTGGACAATCTTTGCGACCGCAGCACCTCGACGGACGGCCGCGACTTTCGGCGTTTGCACCAGGCGATGCTGGACGCGGTCATGCCGGAAACGGAGCCGGCGGACTATTACGCGTTCCATCCCGAAAAGGATGACGGCGGCTATTTGCGCGACCTGACGGCGGCATGCCGGAAGGCCGTGGCGGCGCTGCCGTCCTACGGCGTGGTGAAACCCCATGTCATCCGGCTGGTCGGCCTGTATGCCGACCTGCAGGTATACAAGCACCTGCCGCACGCCATTCGCGAAGCGTCGCTTCTCGAATGGTGGAGCCGGTACCGGGACGGACATCCGGAGCTCCTGTGGCAGGAATTCGCCGCGGCGACGGGGTCGACCCTCGGCGTGTTCATGCTGTTCGCCGCCGCGGCGGACGGGGCGCTGCCGGAAGGGAAGGCCGCGCGCATCGCGGAGGCGTATTTTCCCTATTTGTGCGCCGAGCACATTCTGCTGGACTATCTGATCGACCAGCAGGAAGACCGGGAAGGCGGCGATCTCAATTTCTGCGGCTACTATGCCGACGCCCGGCATGCCGCGGAGCGCATCCGCCTGATCGCGGAAGAAGCGTCCAGGCGAGCGGAGCGGCTCGACGAGCCGGCGTTTCATCGCATGATCGTCCAGGGACTCATCGCCCTGTATTTGTCCGATCCGAAGGCCGGCCGCCAGCTGCCGGTGCGGAAGGCGCGGCGCATCCTGATGCGGGGCAGCCCGCTCATGCGGCTGTTTTTCTGGGCGAACAGCATGGTGGTGCGCACCATCCCGTGATCCTTTCGATTGTCCATATATTTGCGATACATACCGGGGAGGAATGATCCATGTCCATTCAATCGATAGCGGTTTTGACCAGCGGCGGCGATTCCCAGGGGATGAACGCCGCAGTTCGCGCCGTCGTGCGCAGCGCCCTGTTCCACGGCATCCGCGTGTATGGCGTGCAGCGGGGCTACCAGGGGCTGATCAAGGACGACATCCGCGAAATGGACCTGCGCAGCGTCGGCGACATCATCCAGCGGGGCGGCACGATTTTGCAGACGGCCCGCTGCAAGGAATTCGAGACGCCGGAAGGCCAGCGGCTGGCCGCCGACAACCTGCGCAAGCACGGCATCGACGGGCTGGTGGTCATCGGCGGCGACGGCTCGTACCGGGGCGCCCAGAAGCTGAGCCAGCTCGGCATCAAGACGATCGGCATTCCGGGCACCATCGACAACGACATCCCCTACACCGATTTCACCATCGGCTTCGACACGGCCGTCAGCATCGTGGTGGACGCCATCAACAAGCTGCGCGACACGATGACGAGCCACGAGCGTTCGTCCGTCGTCGAAGTGATGGGCCGCCATTGCGGCGACATCGCCCTGTACGCCGGCGTCGCCAGCGGCGCCGAAACGATCCTCGTGCCGGAAGTGCCGCACGACCTGGACGAGGTGGCGCGCCGCATGAAGGAAAACTTCAGCCATGGCAAGCGCCACAGCATCATCGTCGTCGCCGAAGGGGTCGGCCGGGGCGAAGACATCGCCCGGGAAATTTACGAGCGAAACGGCATCGAATCCCGCGTGACGGTGCTCGGCCACATCCAGCGGGGCGGCACGCCGACCCACAACGACCGGATTCTGGCCAGCCGTTTGGGCGACTTTGCGGTGCAGCGGCTGCTGGCCGGCGATTCGGGCAAGGGCGTCGGCATCGTCAACGGCAAGCTGACGGCGACGGACATCGAGCTCATCGTGAGCACCAAGAAGCCGTTCAACATGGAACTGTACGAGCTTGCCCTCCGGCTGTCCCAGTAAAGGCGGGCGCACGAAACCTGAGATGCATGAAATGCCATTCGCGGCAGAAGAAATATGAAATGCATGAAATCCGGTTCGCGCACAAACCGAACCGGATTTCATGCATCTCAGGGATTTCGCTGCCGCCGCCGGCACCGCAGGAACCGCTGCCGGCAACGCCCGATCAGCCGCCGCCCCCGCTGCCCGATTCGGCTTCTGTGGCGGCTTCGTCGACCTTGGCGTAATCGACGCCCTTCGTATAGCGGTTGGAGGCGTTCCACAGCAAAAATTCGCGGATGCCGTTGTCCGACAGGGCGCGGATTTGCTCCTCCACTTCACGCTTGCCGTACTTGATGTGGCCTTTCACCCAGGTGGCGGTGAAATCCTGGATCCACGGGCGGATGATCGGCTTTTCGCCCGATTCTTCCAGCGGCCGCAGCTTTTCCAGCGTGTCCGCCATGGCGCCGTTCACCGTGGCGTACGGATGGGCGTCCGGCACCTGGTTGCCGAACCAGCCGGCGCTGTAATGGCTCGGATACACCATCGGGCTGATGACGTCCACGTGGCGGGAAATTTCGACAAAATCCTGCCCGATCCCTTCGGCGGCCGGCACGGAGGCGGCGTATCCGAAAATGTCCACGGACACGCGGACGCCCAGCGGATGGAGCTGTTCCCTGGCATAGGCGACGAAATCGGCGATCACTTTCGTGCGGGCTTCATCCGTCCGTTCGTAGACGAGGGTGTCGGCCCGCTTCTCGAACCCTTCCGGGAACCGCACGTAGTCGAACTGGATTTCCTTGAAGCCCAGCCGGGCCGCTTCCTTCGCCACTTCCACGTTGTACTCCCACACCTCTTTCAGGTACGGGTTGACGAAGGATTCGCCGCGGCCGTTTTTCCAGACGCTGCCGTCCGGGTTCAGAAACGACCATTCCGGCTTGATCTTCGACAGAACGGTGTCCTTGAAGACGACGATCCGGGCGATCGGATAGATGCCGTTTTCCTCCAGCACGGGCATGAGCTTTTTCATGTCGATGATCTTCTTCGCCGTGCCCAGTTCCCGGACGACGGGCAACTCCGATTCATGGGTGACGTGGCCCCAATCGTCCTTCAGGTCGATGACGAGGGCGTTCAGTTCCGTTTCGTTCAGCAGCTCAACCAGTTCGCTCAGCCTGGCGCCCCCGGCGCTGTGGGCGGTGGCGTAGACGCCGCGAATCGGCGGGGTGTCCGGCGCGGGGTCGATTTTCCCTGCCGGCGCGGGTTCGCCTGTCTGGTCCGCCTCCGGCGATCCGGCCGGTTCCTCTCCGGCGGCGGCCGCCTCCAGCCGCTCGGTGGCGGCGGCGAGCCGTTCCGCGGTGATGTCCGGATGATCGGCGGAAACGTCTCCCCAAAGCATCAGCAGCGCAGCCAGTATGATGTCCATTCGCGTCCCTCTCCCTCGTCAACTTCTGCTCTTCTACATTATATGACAATCCGTGACAAACCGACAGGGAAAAAGGACCCTGCCGCGGCCCGGGGGGGCGGATGGCCGCCGGGCCTTGATTTTGCTCCGGAAGCGGAATCTGCTATAGTGAAAATGGAAAACGGAACGCGGGCGGCCCGGTCGTTTGGCCGGCCCGGAACGAAACGGGGAGGCATGGGCATGAAATACAGACCGCTCGGGAAAACGGGTTTTTCCGTCAGCGAGATCAGCTTCGGCACGTGGGCCATCGGCGGATCGTGGGGAAAGACGGATGACGCGGAGTCGCTCCGGGCCCTCGCCCGGGCCATCGAAATGGGCGTCAATTTTTTCGATACGGCCGACGTGTACGGCGACGGCCACAGCGAGCGGCTGCTGGCCAAGGCCACGAAAGGGATGGAGGACCGCATCTGGATCGCCACGAAGTTTTGCCGCGCCGGCGACATCCATGACCCGGCCACCTATTCGGAGAAACGGGTGCGCGAATTTTGCGAGGGGAGCCTCAAGCGGCTGGAGCGGGACGTGATCGACCTGTACCAGATCCACTGCCCGCCGACGGACATTTTGCGCGACGGCGCGGTGTTCGAGGTGCTGGACAAGCTGCGGGCGGAAGGCAAAATCCGGCATTACGGCGTCAGCGTGGAAACGGTGGAGGAAGGCCTCATCTGTCTGGAAAACCCGAACGTGGCGGCGCTGCAGGTCATTTTCAACATCTTCCGGCAGAAACCGCTGGAGAAGCTGCTGCCGGAGGCGCGCCGGCGCGGGGTCGGCATCCTCGCCCGCCTGCCGCTCGCGAGCGGCCTTCTGACCGGCAAATTCACGAAGGACACCGCGTTCGAACCCGACGACCACCGCCGCTTCAACGAAAACGGCGAATATTTCAACGTGGGCGAGACGTTCGCCGGCCTCGGGTTCCGCAAGGGGCTGGAGCTGGCGGAACGGCTCCGGTGGATCGCGGACGGACGGGGCAACATGACCCGGGCGGCGCTGCGCTGGATTTTGGACAAGGAGGAAGTGAGCTGCGTCATTCCCGGCTTCAAAAACGTCCGGCAGGTGGAAGACAACCTCGCCGCGGCGGATGTGCCGCCGTTCACCGAAGAAGAGGAGCGGAAGCTGGCGGCCTTCTACCGGGACGAGGTGGCGCCGTGGATCCGCGGGCCCTATTGAGCGGGCACGCGGGGGCGCGCAGCAAAAGACGGTCCCGCAAGCGCGGCTGATCGCGCAAGCGGGACCGTCTTTCCTTTTTTTCTCAATGAAGCAACGAACCCTTTTGCTGTTCGCAGATGCTCTGCTGGACGATTTCCAGCGCGCCGGAAGCATCCAGCGACTCCAGTCCGTTCTTCAGGATGATCGTGTAGTCCAATTCCGCCGGTTTGAGAAACGGATAAAGTTCCGGTGCCAGTTTCCGCACGATGTTGGACAGCTTGACCACTTCCATTTCCAAGTGCCTCACCCTTTCAATCGTTTTGGTTGTGCGCCAAGCGCGATCGAAAGCCGTAAAGCCTGGAGAAACGGTGAAACGGTAACCGGAAGCCGGTGTGCAAACCCAGCGAGATTGGGTTTTCGGATATTCGGTTTGCCCCCATTATACCACAAAGGCGAAAAGCGCGCATGGGGGGCGGGCCGGCCGCTTTCCGGCGTGCGGGGGCGGGCCGCTTCCGTGCGGCCGCCCGTGCCGTGCCGCGGCGCCGGCAAAGTCAATCCCGATGGAAGGAGCCGATGACGCCCGCCGTCTCCACGATGCTGACGAAGCACTCGGGGTCGGTTTCCCGGATGATTTTTCGAAGTTCCGCCAGCTCGTAGCGGGTGACGACGGTCATCAGCATGTCCTTCTCCTCGTGGGTGAACGCGCCGACGGATTTGAGCAGGGTGACGCCGCGCGGGCGCGCCATCAGCTTCTCCAGCAGCGCCTCCTTGCGGCGGGTGACGATGAACAGCGTCACCTTCAGGTGCCGCACGTGGATCGTGTCCACGAGGCGGCCGCTGACGTAGATCGAGATCATGGAATAGAGCGCCGCTTCCCAGCCTTCCAGATACCCCATGGACAGGATGACGAGGCCGTTCAGGGCGAACAGGGTGCTGCCGAGCGGAAAGTCGCGGGACTTCGTGACGATGGAGCCGAGAATGTCAAACCCCCCGCTCGAGCCCCCGACGCGGAACGAGACGCCGGTGGCGATGCCGACGAGCACGCCGCCGAACACGGCGCCGAGCAGCGGATCGTCGATCACCGGCAGGACGGGAATGGCCTGCAGCAGCCAGCTGGAGACCGTGACGAACAGGATGGAGAGGACGATGAAGCGCCGGCCGATGACGAACCAGCCCCAGACGATGAGCGGCAGGTTGAACAGGAACAATATGAGGCCGATGTTCACGTCCGCGATATAGCCGATCATCATGGCGATGCCCGAGACGCCGCCGGTGAGCAGCTGCTGCGGCACCAGGAAGAAATTGAAGCCCGCGGCAAACAGGAGGGCGGCGGCGAGAACGGCGAGGACGGAAAGCGGCGTCCGGTTCGGCAAAGCGGGTCACCTCGTTTTTTGCAACATATTTCTGTACGGAAGACCGATGGCTGTGTTACATTAATTTTAAGTTTTCAGACTTTTTAACGATTGGAGGTTGGAGCGATGTATGAGCTGAAGGACAGGGAGCGCATCTTCGTCTTCACCGGTCCGGACGGGTCCGGCCGCAATACGATCGCCGACATGGTCGGCACCACGTTCGGCATGAAGAAAGTCATCTCCTATACGACCCGGAAGCCCCGCCCGATCGAAGAAGACGGCCAGGATTACCATTTCGTCACCCGCGAACGGTTCGAAGAAATGGCCGCCCGCGGCGAGTTTCTCGAGCAGGTGGACATCAACGGCCACCTTTACGGCATCCGCAATGACGACGTCGCCCGCATGTTCGAAAAATACAGCTGTATCTATCTTATCCTAAATACCACCGGAGCCGAAATTCTGAAAAAGCTCTACGGCGACAAAGTGATCCGCATCTTCATCTACGCCGACCGGAAGACGGTGGAGGAGCGGCAGCGGAAGAAGGGGCTCTCCGAGGACGTCATCGCCGACCACCTGAGCCACTACGACAAGGACATGGCGTACATGTCCGAATGCGAGCACGCCCTGGAAAACCTCGATCTGGCCCACGCCGTGTTTGATCTGACCAACGTTTTGGAACAATACCTGCAGCGGGATCTGGTGGACAAGGACTAAAAGCCGCATCTGGTCATTTCCGGATATGTGTGGTAAAATCAAAAGGATGTCCATTTCGGATCAGGAGCCCGTCAGGCATCAAAGAGAACAAAGAAAAAGGACATCATGCCTGAAAGAAGGAGTATGAACCATATTGACCACGTTTCAAGATTTCGGGCTGGAAGCCCGCATCCTCAAAGCGGTGACGGAACTCGGGTTCGAGGAGCCGACGCCGATCCAGCTGAAAGCGATCCCGATCGCCCTGAGCGGGCGGGATCTGATCGGCCAGGCGCAAACCGGCACCGGCAAGACGGCGGCGTTCGGGCTGCCGCTCATCCAGCGCATCAACGGGGCAAGCGACAAGCTGTCCGCCCTCATTTTGACGCCGACCCGCGAACTGGCCATCCAGGTGGCCGAAGAACTCGGCAAATTGAGCCGCTACAAGGGCATCCGGACCCTGCCGATCTACGGCGGGCAGGAAATCGGCCGGCAAATCCGGGCGCTCAGGAAGCATCCCCACATCGTCGTCGGCACGCCGGGCCGCCTTCTGGACCACATCAACCGCAAGACGATCCGGCTGGACGACGTGTCCTTCGTCGTGCTGGATGAAGCCGACGAAATGCTGGACATGGGATTTCTCGAAGACATCCAGACGATTTTGGGGCACCTGCCCGCGGAGCGGCAGACGATGCTGTTTTCGGCCACGATGCCGCCGAACATCCAGAAGCTGGCGGAGCAGTTTCTGCGCGATCCGGAACACGTCTCCGTCGTGCCGAAGCAGGTGACGGTGCCGCAAATCGCCCAGGCGTATTTCGAAGTGCCCGAGCGCCAGAAATTCGAGGTGTTGTCCCGCCTGCTGGACATGGAGTCGCCCGAGCTCGCCATCGTGTTCGGCCGCACGAAGCGGCGCGTCGACGAGCTGACGGAGGCGCTGCAGAAGCGGGGCTACTCCGCCGACGGCCTGCACGGCGACCTGTCGCAAAGCCAGCGCGATGCCGTCATGCGCAAGTTCCGTGAAGGCAGCATCGACGTGCTGGTGGCCACCGACGTGGCGGCCCGCGGGCTGGACGTCACCGGCGTCACCCATGTCATCAACTTCGACCTGCCGCAGGATCCGGAAAGCTACGTGCACCGCATTGGCCGCACCGGCCGCGCGGGGCGCGAGGGGATCGCCTGGACGTTCGTGACGCCGCGGGAAATCGACCATCTCCGCTTCATCGAACGGGTCACCCGCCAGCGCATCCCGCGCAAGCCGCTGCCCTCCATGGCGGAAGCCATCGAAGGCAAGCAGCGGGTGACGGCGGAGCGGCTTCTGGAGACGGTCGGCAGCGAGGAAACGAGCCCATTCCGGGGTCTCGCCCTCCAGCTTCTCGAGCAGTACGACAGCGTGGAGCTGCTGTCGGCGGCGCTGAAGCTGTTGACCGGCGAGAAACCCGACGTCCATATCGAGCTGACGCCGGAAGAGCCGATCCGCGCCAAGAAACGGCGGTTCGACGTCAAGGTGTCCGGTCGGCCGCCCGCCGGCCGGGGGCCCGGCGGCCGCGATTCGCGCCGCGGCGGAAACGGCCGGGAAGCCGGCGAGCGGGACCGGACCGGATCGGGCCATGACGGCCGCAAGCCGCGGGGGGCGCGCCGCGACCGCGGATGAACGGGGCGGCCGGGGAGACCGCGCGGGCTTCCCGCCGCCCGTTTTTTGCGCAATGGGGACAGGAGGAACGAGAGCATGGAGCTGAAAGGTTTTGCCGGCGGGTTCTATCGCATGTCGGAATGGATCATGCGGCTGTCCGCCATCAATCTGCTGTGGATCCTTTGTTCGCTGCCGGTCGCGTTTCTGGTCTTCCTGCAGTTGATGGCCGTCGTGAACATGGAAGCGCCGAACCTTTTCGCGCTGGCGTTCAATCTGTTCGGATTGGCCGCCCTGCTGGTGGCGCCGTTCACCTTTTTTCCGGCCACGTCGGCCATGTTCTCCGTGGCCCGCAAATGGGTGACGGGCGACGCGGACGTGCCGCTGTTTCGTTCCTTTTTCCGCTATTTCAGGGAGAACTACAAGCCGGCCCTGCTGGGCGGATTCGTGTTCGAGCTGCTGTATGCCGTGTTTCTGGTGAACTTCCAGTTCTATTCCGAACAGACGAACTGGCTCGGCAGCCTGAATCTCGTCTTTCTCGTCTTTCTCGCCCTGCTGGCGGCGGCCGCGCTCAACTATTTCTGCTACGTGGCCCATTTCGACCTGCCGTTCGGCAAGCTGCTGCGCAACAGCGTGCTGATCACCATCGCCAAGCTGCCCAACACGCTGTCCATCCTGGTCGTCAACGGCGCGCTCGTCTACATCAGCTTCAAGCCGCGCCTGATGTTTCTCGCGCTGTTTTTCACCGGCAGCCTGGTCGCCCTGTTCACGTTCTGGAGCTTCCACCGCATGGTGACGCGGATCCAGGAGAAGATCGCGGAGCGGGAGCAGGCGGACGGAGCCGGCGCGCCGGACGCCCGCGGCGCGGCGGAAGACGGTCCGGACGCGGAGGAAAAACAGGGCTGAGCGCCATGCAATTGGTCATTTACTTTTGGCCGGCACGGCCCTATAATAGGACCATGAAATCCTGCATTGTTCGTAACGGCGTCACGTTGTTTGAACCACAAGCGATGTTTCGAGGGAGCCCTACATTGGAGCGCGGCTGACCTGCCCCCGCGCGAGGGGACTTCAAAAGCGTTTCTGCGGGCACCCACCTGCGGAGAGCAGGTTCAGAAACATGTCGGCCGGACGGCAAATGCGGGTTTTCTGCCTGTTGCGGAACGCTTCCCGGTGACCGGGAAGCGTTTTTTTAGCCGCCGGCGCAGCCGCCCCCGGGCCGGCGGGCGGGCCGAAGGAACCGGTTCTTCTTTCCCCCGGCCGAAAAAAGTGGTAAGATAACACTAGCGTCCAGCGGAAAAGGGGGATTTTTTGCGTGCTGAAACGGATCCTGATCGGCATTCTGAAAAGCGTCGAAGCGACCGGTGAGAAAGCGAAAGACCCCAACCTGAAATCCCGCTACTTCAGACTGCCCAAAGAGCAGCTGATGCAGGAAATTTCCTCCGTGCTGAAAAAAATGCGCGGCTACAAGGTGCTATACGAAGCGCCGAACGTCGGCGAGATCGTTGTCGAGAAGCGGACGGCGCTTGGCCGCATCCAGGACGTCACGATCACGGTGATCGGGCTGTCGCCGGTCAAGTCGTCGGTGGACATCTACTCGGCTTCCCGCGGATCGTTCGGGGATCTCGGGTCCAACTACCGGACGATCGTCGAAATTTTCGGCGCGCTGGAACGGTCGCTGGCCGCCTACAAGGAACCGCATTGACGGAAGGCATCGGGATGCCGGCCACGGGAAAGAAAAAAAGCTGCCGCCTGGGCAGCTTTGTTTATTTTTATGCGGCCTTGTCCGCCGGTGCTCCCGGCAGATCCGATGCTTACAGCAGGCTTTTGACCGCGGCGATGGCGGCGTCGTAGTCGGGGTGTTCCGCCATTTCCCGAAGCACCTGCACGTAGCGGATCGTGTCGTCCCGGTCAATGACGAACACGGCCCGCATGTCCAGCCGCAGCTCCTTGATGTGCAGCCCGTACTTGTTGCCGAAGTCCATGTGCTTGTGGTCCGACAGCACGACGACCCGATCCACGCCGGCCGCGCCGCACCAGCGGGCCTGCGCCATCGGCAGGTCGGCGCTGATCGTCAGGACGACCACGTCATCCCCCAGTTTGGCGGCTTCTTCGTTGAAACGGCGGGTCTGGGCGTCGCACACGCCGGTATCGAGGGAAGGGACGGAGCTGATCAGGCGCACTTTGCCGGAATAGTCGGACAGACGGACTTCCTCGGTGAGGGATTTGCTGACGACGGCGTCGGGCGCCTTGTCGCCGGGCTTCAGCTCCGGACCGAGCAGCGTGATCGGGTTGCCCCTGAGCGTGGCGGCGTTTTTGCGTTCCTCAACCATGGGCGTTCATTCCTCCTTGACTTGTCCAAAAAATGGCAGTGAAGGCGATGCGGCTTCCTGCGCCCATTTATTATAATCGTTCCAAACTGGAAATGTCCAATCCCGGCCGGCGGCGCGCAAGCCGCAGGTTTCCCGGGACGGCGGGTTACAGACAATCCGGCGGCTTTGCGGTATAATGGGTGGGGTCTCCCGCACAATGGGCCGAATGTCGGCGGGCCGAAAGAGGGACAGCGACTCGTGGAACTTCGACAATTGATCTATTTCGTGAACGTGGCGAAGAAACAGCACGTCACCCACGCGGCGGAGGAAATGCACATCGCCCAGTCCGCCGTCAGCCGCCAGATCCGGCTTTTGGAACAGGAACTCGGCGTCGATCTGTTCGTGCCGGTCGGGCGCAACGTGCAGCTGACGCCGGCGGGGAAACTGTTTTACGCCCGGGTGGAACGCATCCTGGGCGAGCTGGAGAAGGCGGTGCAGGACATCCGCGAACTGATTGATCCGGAAACGGGCGAAATCCGGCTCGGCTTCCCCCACAGCCATGGCGTCAGCCTGATCCCGACGGTGGTCGGGCTGTTCCACCGTCTGCATCCGAACGTGAAGTTCACATTCAGCCAGGGCAAATACGACGTGCTGATCCAGGATCTTCTGAACAACGAAATCGATCTGGCGTTCATTTCGCCCTTTCCGGAGAACCATCCGGAAATCGGCGGCGACATTTTGCTGACGGAGCGCCTGTATGCCGTCGTGCCGCAGGGGCATCCCCTGGCCGGCGAGCCGGAAATCCGGCTGGACATGCTGAAGGACGAGACGTTCGTCCTGTTCAAGGAAGGATACTCGCTGCGCAACATCGTGCTGGACGCCTGCGCCCGGGCCGGCTTCCGGCCGAACATCGGGTTCGAGGGCGAAGAGACGGACACGATCCGCGGCTTCGTGGCCGCCGGCATGGGGGTCAGCCTGCTGCCGGAAATGGCCCTGGCCGGCTCCGGGGTGATGATGCCGGCAAAGGTGCCGGTCAGCGATCCGCCGGTCAGCCGCACCATCGGGCTGATCCACCGCGCCGGCCAGAAACTGCCCAACGTCGCGGAAATGTTCCGCCGCTTCCTGGTGGCGTATTTCCGGGAACGCCGGACGGACAACGGGACCGGCGGCGCGCCGGCCGGAAAGCCGATCTGAGATTTATGCGGGACGGCGGCGCGGGGCGCCGGGAACCGTCGTCCCGGCCTGCGCCGGAAGCCGCAACCACGGCAAAAGGCCGTTCCGGCGGACGCCGGAACCGAAAAAAACGACCCTGCCCGTGCGGGCGGGGTCGTTTTTTTTTTAGCGCCGGTCATTCCCTGCGGCTGCCGGCGATGATGGCGATGAATTTCAGGAGCTGGAGCACCGAGACGAGGGCGGCCGCCACGTAGGTAAGCGCCGCGGCGTTCAGCACCCGGGCCGCGTCGCGGTCTTCCCGGCTCGTGATGAAGCCCATCGACAGCATCATCCGGCGGGCGCGGCTGGACGCGTTGAATTCCACCGGCAGGGTGACGAGCTGGAACAGCACCGCGGCGGAAAACAGGACGACGCCGAGGACGGCCAGATCCAGCAGACTGAGCAGAAAGCCGGCCAAAATCAGGTACGGCGCGATGCCGGAGGCGAAATTGACCACCGGCACCATTTTGTGCCGAAGCACCAGTGCGGGGTAGTGTTCCTTGTGCTGCACGGCGTGGCCGACTTCGTGGCAGGCGACGGAAACCGCCGCGATGGACGCGCTGCCGTAGACCGGCTCCGAAAGGCGGACGACGCGGTGCACCGGGTCGTAGTGGTCCGTCAGGTGGCCGGCGATCGGTTCCACGCGGACGTCGTAAAGGCCGTTCATGTCCAGCATGCGGCGCGCCGCCTCGTGGCCGGTCATGCCGGAGTGGACCGGCACCCCCGCGTACCGCTGGAACGTGCCGCGCACTTGGAACGATGCCCAGAGCGAGATGCCGAAGGCGATCAGGATGAGGAAATCGAACGGAAAGTAGAACATTTCAGGTCACCACTCCTCCAAAGCCGATGTTGTCTCTCTGCGGATCTTTTCTCACTCTGCAGATATTTCTATTATATACGAACTATACGAAAAGCAGGCGGGACGGTTTCAAAAAACGGCGGATCCGTTCGGGCGGCGGCGAGCGGGCGGAAGCATCCGCCGGTTTTGTCATTAAATATTACATATCACGTAAGAAAAACTTGTAAAATCATCTGACATAAAACGTTTTGATGGTCCCGATAGCATTTTTTGTGTTGAGAAACCCGGATTCTCCTTTTATAATGGCCGTAGTTCAACACATTATGTTATAAAACCTTACAAAGGAGATGAAAGGGCATGGATTTGACGGTGCTTGGACTCAACGCCATCTGGGTCATCGTCGCGTTCATTCTGGTGCTGTTCATGCAGGGCGGATTCATTTTGCTGGAAACGGGGTCCACCCGCATGAAGAACGCCGGCCACGTCGCCGGGAAGACGATTTTCACCGTCGGCCTCGGCATTCTCGTGTACTGGGCGGCCGGCTACGCGTTCGCCTTCGGGGAAGGCACGTCCTTCATCGGGCTGGACGGCTTTTTCTTCCAGCCGGGCACGGATGAATCGCTGCCGCCGTCGATTTTCTTCCTGTTCCAGTCGGCTTTCGCCGTCATTTCCCTCTCCATCGCCTGGGGCGGCTTCGCCGAGCGGGCCAAACTCGGCGTCTACCTCCTGTTCACGCTGTTCTTCGTCGGCTTCATCTACCCGGTCATCGCCCACTGGATCTGGGGCGGCGGTTTCCTGGCGGAAGACGGCGCGCAGGACTTCGCCGGTTCCACCGTCGTCCACCTGACGGGCGCGTGCGCCGCGCTGGCGGGCACCATCCTGCTGAAGCCGCGCATCGGGCGGTTCAACAAGGACGGCACGGCGAACGAAATTCCGGGCCACAACCAGGTGTACACGTCGCTGGGCGTGTTGATCCTGTGGGTCGGCTGGTTCGGGTTCAACGCCGGCAGCACCGCGGCCGTGGATGACGGGTTTTTCGGCTACGTGGCGTTCAACACCCATCTGGCGACCGGCGCCGGCGCCGTTGCCGCGCTCCTGATCTCCTGGCTCGTCCGGGGCAAGGCCGACATCCCCACGATGCTCAACGGCGCGCTGGCCGGGCTGGTGGCCATCACCGCGTCCTGCGCCTTCGTGGATCCGTGGGCGGCCGTCGTCATCGGGCTTCTTGCCGGCCTCATCGTCTTCGGCAGCATGAAAATGTTCGAAAAACTGCGCATCGATGATCCGATCCATGCCCTTTCCGTCCACGGCGTGGTCGGCATCTGGGGCACGCTGGCCAACGGGTTGTTTGCCACGCCGGAGCTGGCCGCGAAGGTGGGCGTCGGACAGGAAGGCCTGTTCTACGGCGGCGGCTGGCACCAACTGGGCGTGCAGACGCTGTCCGTCGTGCTGGCCGGGCTGTTCGCCACCGCCGCTTCCTTTGTCATCCTGCTGATCGTGAAGGCCCTCATCGGGCTCCGGGTGACGGAAGAAGAGGAAATTCTGGGTCTCGACCTGAGCGAACACGGCGTCTACGGGTATCCGGAACAGATGAAGGCCGCCGTCGAACCGCAAGCCGCTTCCGCCGTTTCCGGCGTCGCCGGAAACATCGTGCCCGGGCGGTCATGAATCCGCGGACGGATGCGGCTGCCTGGGAAACCCGCATCGCGGGCTGCGCGACGTTCGACGAACTCCGGCAGGTGCGGGAAGACGCGGAACCCGGGCTGATCCGCCTGCTGGAGCAATCGGATTTCATCGCCTGGAACGGCGCGGTCAACCGGCTGCACGATCTGGTGACGGACCGGGTGGTGCGCATGGCGGAACGCGCGATGGGCAGGGAGTACGGGGAACCTCCCTGCCCCTACGCGTTTCTGCTGCTCGGCAGCGGCGGGCGCCGGGAACGGACGCTGTGGAGTGACCAGGACAGCGCGCTGGTCTACCTGGACGAAGAGGACCGGGAAACGAACCGGTCGTGGTTCGCCGCCTTCGGCGGCCTCATCGAGGCGGGGCTGCTGAAAGCCGGCTACCCGCCCTGCGAGGGCCGCGTGTCGGCGGGGAACCCGGCCTGGTGCGCTTCGACGGCCGCCTGGCGGCGCCGGCTGGAAGGCTGGTTTCGCGAACTCGCCTTCGAGAACGTCCGGCATCTGCTCATGATCGCCGATGTCCGGGCGGTTTCCGGCGCGCCGGAACTGGCGGACGGCATCCTGAGCACCCACGCCGCTCTCGTCAGGGAAAACGGGGAAGCGCTCGCCGCGATGCTGAGCAATACGCTGCGCCGAAAGCCGGCCTTCGGGCCGCTCGGCAACCTGCTGACGGAGCCGTACGGCGAAGACGCCGGTTCGTTTGACGTCAAATACGGCGCCTACATTCCGATGGTGAATGCCGTCCGCTGGCTGGCCATCCGCCACGGGCTGCCCGCCGGTGGAACCCTGGAACGGCTGGAGCGGCTGGAACGGACCGCGGGAACGATCGGCGCGGACGAAGCCGCGCGCTGGCGGCAGGCGTTCCTGACCGTCATGCGGCTTCGGGCGAAGGCGCCGGCCGCGGTGACGGCGGAAGGGCAGCGGGTCTCCACCGGCCGGCTGCCGGCCGCCCTGCTGACGAAGGAAACCCGGCGCGCGCTGAAGGAGGCGATCCGGACGGGCGGCGACATGCAGAAGCGGATCCGCCGGGAGGCCAGGGACGCGGAACGGAGGACGATGAACGGTGCGGGATGATCGCGGGTCCGGCCGCAGCATGTGGAACCTGTACAGGGAAGGCGGCGTCGCGCCGGCGCTGGCGTCGCTGATCGGCAACAAGCGGGCCGAGCAGATGGCGTGGCTCCGGCGCCTCATGAAGGAACAGCGGCGGCAGGCGGAAACGGACGTGCCGATCGACGAACTGGAGGCGGTCGTGTTCGACCTGGAGACGACGGGGTTCAATCCGACGGGCGGCGACGCCATCATCTCCGTCGGCGCCGTCGCGGTGAAGGGGACGGAAGTGCTGGAACGGGAAACGTTCTACAGCCTCGCCAATCCGAAACGGCCGGTTCCTCCCGACGTGGAACGGCTCACCGGCATCACGACGGACGAGGCGCTGGCCGCGCCCGATCTGATCGACGTGCTGGGGCGCTTCTTCGCCTTCGTCGGCCGCCGCGTGCTGATCGCCCACGGCGCCGGCCACGACAAGCGGTTTTTGCGGGAGGCGCTCTGGAAAACGTCCAGGGCGCAGCTGAACCACCGGGTGCTCGACACGATGATGGTGGCCAAATGGCTGCACCCCGACCTGCACGGCCACGATCTGGACACGCTGCTCGGCCTGTACGGCATCCCGGCGGAAAACCGGCATCACGCCCTGGCGGACAGCCGCATGACGGCCCGCCTGTGGGCCGGCATGGCCGGACGGATGCGGGAACGGCGGGTGTATACCCTCGGGGACCTTTACATGTACCTGAGCCGCGGCTGATCCCCTCTTCCGCGTCATCCGGTCGTTTCGGGCGGCTTCACGGTGAAGGCGACGAGCAGGAGGGCAACGAGCGCCAGCGCGGAAACCGCCATGAACGGCGCGCGAGCGGAAATGTCCGCCAGCCAGCCGAACAGCGGCGGCCCGAAGGCGACGCCGAGAAAGCGGAGGCTGCCGTAAAGGGATGTGATCATGCCGCGCTTGTCCCGTCCGACGCTGCCCGTGATCAGCGTGTTGAGGCACGGCAGCACGAGGCCGGTGCCGACGCCGCTTGCGGTGAGCAGGCCGACGAGCAGGACCATGTTCTTGGGAACGAAAACGGCAAGGCCGAGGGCTGCGGCCATGAACGCGAGGCCGGCCAGCGTGAGGCGGCGCATCCGGGCGCCGTCTTTTTTGATGGCGCGGCCCGTCAGCCAGGACGCCGTAACCATGCCCGCAAGCGGGACGGCCAGCACGAGTCCCTTGACGGCGCCGTCGATGTTGTACGGTTTTTTCTCGAGAACGTCGGACAGGTAAAACAGGACGCCGAACAGGATGAACAGCGCCAGCGCCCCGGCGGCGAAAGACGGCGCGAGCCACCGGCCCTTCTCGCGGAACACGTTTCCGACGTCCTTCAGGTAGGCCGGCGGCGGCGGGGGCGGCGCGGAGCGGGCCGGTTCGCGAATCCAGACGGCCACGCAAAGGAAGGACGCGAGGCAAAAAGCGGGAAAGGCAAAGAAGGGGGCCTGCCAGACGATCAGGGCGAGAAGGGAGCCGACGATCGGACTGAGCGCCTTGCCGATGCCGTTGGACGCTTCCACGATGCCGAGCGCCCTGCTGCGCGCGGCGCCGGTGAACAGGTCGCCGGCCAGCGCCATGGCGACGGGGGCCGTTCCCGATGCGCCGAGCCCCTGCAGCGCCCGGGCGGCAATGAGGAGCGGATACGATTTCCACGCCGCCGCCAGACCCGCCAGCAGCCCGGCGGCGCCGTATACGGCCAGCGCCGCGAGGATGACCGGCTTGCGGCCGAGCCGGTCGGACAAATAGCCGACCACCGGGATGGCGATGCCGGCGGTGACGGAGAACAGCGTGATCACGAGGCTCGTTTGCAGCTGGGACACATCGAGGGCCTTTTTCAGATCCGGCAGCACCGGCACCAGCATGGAATTGCCGAATACGAGAACGAGCGGCACCGTCGCGATGGCGGCATACCGCGCGGCGTCTCCGCCGGTTCCCGCTTTGGAATGCCCGCTTCCGGCGGCGCTTTTCCGGGCCGTGCGGCCTGCCGGCGGCTGAAGGATGCCGGCGGCTGCCGGGCGTTGTTTTGCCTTTTCCAAGGGAGGCGTCTCCTTCATCCGTTTTTCTTCCGGTTATCGTTCCCCCTTCTTGAAAAATTCATGTCGGTCCGCCGGCCGGGTTGTGATTTTCGGAAAGAAGTGTATGCTAGAAGAGAACACGCATGCGGCAAAAGGCGGGGGGGCGGACAGCGGACATGAAAAAGCGGAGCACGATCGTGATCGGGGCGGCGGTCCTCGTGTTGGCCGTCCTGGCCGTCGCGCAGGGTACGGGCATCATTTCCGGCGGCGAGGTGACAGAGACGGCGGCCCGTCCGGGGTTTCTGGCTCCTCCCTTCGAGCTGGCCGGCTTCGACGGCAACACCTATGAGGTCGGCGGTCGGCGGGACAAGCCGCTGCTCGTCAATTTCTGGGCGTCCTGGTGTTCGCCCTGCCACCTGGAGGCGCCGGATCTGCAGAAGCTTTACGAAGAATATGAAGGGGCCTTCGACCTGTACGGCGTGAACGTGTTCACGCTGGACACCCGCACGGGCATCCGCGCGTTCCTTGACGAATACGGCATCACGTTTCCGATCCTGCTGGACGAAACGGGCGAGGTGACGGGCAGGCTGTACGGCGTCAGCGGCTATCCGGTTTCGTTCCTCATCGACCAGAGGGGGGTCATCGTGGACGCGGTGTTCGGGATCATCGACCGCGAAGCGATCGCCCGAAAGATCGACCGGCTGCTGAAGGAAGGCCGGGGGTGACCCGACCCGGGCGGACGCGGGAGAGGCAAAACAATCCCGAAGCGGAACTTTTTTCCATTCTGCCGCGTATAGAATAGCGGAATGTGCGCCTGAAAGGAGAACGGACATGGACTACCTGTATCTCTTGCTGTTCGCGGCAGGGCTCATCTGCGCGGTCATCCGCGTGTTTCTCGGCGGCATTTTCGATTTTCCGCGGCAAAGGGGAAAGCGCTTTCCGTTTCTGCAGCCGACGGCGCTGGCCACGTTCGTGACGGTGTTCGGCGGGACCGGGTACGTGCTGGGGCGAAGCGCCGGCGCTGGCGGGTGGATGAAAGCGCTGCTGTCTTTTGTAACCGCTGTCATTGCCTCGGCGCTGATGGTGGCGTTCGTCGAGCTGCCGAAGCGACGGGCGGAGCGATCCGCGGGCGGAAGCGAGCGGGAGCTGATCGGCAAGACGGCGGAAGTTGCAACTGCCATCATGCATGGCAGGAAAGGCGAGATCGTGTTTGAACACGAAGGCGCGCAAATGAGCGCGCCGGCGGTGGTGGCGGGAGAAGAGGCCGTCCGGCAGGGAGACACGGTCCGCATCGTTGGCGTGGAAAAAAACGGCACCTTCGTCGTGGAAAAGGCGGGCGGGGAGCGGGAGGAGCTACTGCGGGCCTGACAAGGCGGCTCAAATCCCGAGCCGCTCCGCCATGTTCGCCACGGCCCGCACCCTTGCGGCCATGTCCCGCGGATCGTGCGGCGGCAGGTGCAGTTCCCCGGCGATTTTGCCGTCCAGCAGGAACAGGACGCGGCGGGTCCGCGCCGCGACGCGGACGTCGTGGGTCACGAGCAGGATCGCGGTGCCTTCCCGGTTGATTTCCGCGAACAGATCCATCACGTCCTGGGCCGCCCGGGAATGGAGCGCGCCCGTCGGCTCGTCCGCCAGCACGATGTCCGGCCGGTTGATGAGCGCCCGGCAGATGGCGGCCCGCTGCAGCTGGCCGCCGGACACCTGCCCGATGCTCCGGTTTTCGAGACCGGCGATGCCCGTTTTCTCCATCAGGAGGCGGGCCCTTGCGGCCAGCGCCTTCATCGGTTCCCGGCGGAGGCGCGCGGCGGGCAGCAGGATGTTGTCGAGGATGTTGAGGCCGGCCAGCATCATCGGCTGCTGGAACACGAATCCGATGGCCGTCCTGCGCAGGTCGGCCAGTTCGTTTTCGCCGAGGGCGGACAGTTCCCGTCCCCTGAACCTCACGCAGCCGCCGTCGGCGGCGTCGGCGCCGCCCAGCACGAACAGGAGGGTGGATTTTCCGGAGCCGGACGGCCCCATGACCGAAACGAATTCCCCCTCCCGGATGTCGAGGGAAACGCCGTCGAGGACGGGGCGGCGTTCGCCGCCGCCCGGCTTGCCACGGGACCGGCCATGAAGGCTGCCATAAAACTTGACGACGTTTTCGGCGGTCAGAATCGGGGCTGCTGCGTTGTCCATGTCGATCACTCCTTGAGATGAACGTCGGCCGCTTGCCCGACCGCGTTCCGGGCGGCGGCCAGCGCGCCGGCGACGGCGGCCGCCGCCAGGGCGAGCGGGCCGGTGACGAATGTGGCGAGCGGATCCGTTTCAAGCCGGACGGAAGCGGCGCCGAAGGCGGCGATGAGACCGCCCGCCGCGGCCGAGCCCAGCGTGGCCGCCAGCAGCGAACCGATGGCCGCCGCCGGCACGAGGACGGCCAGTGCGCGGATGGCCAGCTGCACCGTCAAATCCCGTTCGGCAAATCCCAGCATTCGCATGACGGCGAAGGGCCGCCGGTCTTTGGCGGCCAGCATGGCGACGAACAGCATGGTCGTCAGCCCCGCCGTCAGGACGGCGGCGGCCAGGGCGGCGATGGCGGCCTGCCGGACGGCGCCGGCGGTGAAACCGAATGTCTGGTCGATGAACGTCTGCACGGCGGTCACCCTCGCTTCCGGAAACCGCGCGGCGTATTCCGCCGCTTTCCGGTCCGCCAGGGACGGATCGGCGAGTTTGACGCCCGCCATGCTCCGGAGAACGCTGCCTCCCGGATCGGTGAAAACGGCCTTGGCCGTTTTTCCGCCGTTGGTGACATCGGAATAGAGACCGCTGACCGCAAGGGCGACCGGTTTGCCGTTCCGGACGATGGTGACCGTGTCGCCCGTCCGTTTGCCGAGCTCTTCCGCCAGCAGGACGGACAGCGCGATGTCGCCGGCTCCCGCGGGGGCCGATCCTTCCGCGTATTGGACGGGAAAGGCGGCATGGTCGCCGAGCTCGATCTTGATCCATGTCCGGGTGCCGTCTTCGCCGACGGTTTCGTACATTTTCGTTGCATAGACGGCAAACGTTTCCACGTCCGGATCCCGCTCGAGCGCCGAAACCAGCGCCGATGCCGTTTTTTCGCCGGCGGCGGCCGGCGGCACGTCAATGCGCAGGTCATAGCCGCCGATGCCCATGTGCCGGACGAACGCAGCCGACGACAGGGTGTGGTGCAGGTTTTGCGGGACCGCCAGCATGAACGACGCGATGACAAGCACCGCGAACATGGCGGCGTACTGTTTCCGGCGGGCCAGCACGTCTTTGAGGGCGAGGAACGCGTTGACGTTCAGCCGGATCCTTCCCGCGAGGGAAAGCGGAACGGATGCCGCGCCGGGATTGGAGGCGGCGTCCGGGCGGATCGCCGCGGCGGCCGGGATGGAGCGGATGCGCTTCAGCACGCGGCCGGCAAAGGCGACGGCAGCCGCGCCGGCCAGGGCGGCGCCGGCCAGGCCGGGGAACAGGGTGCCCGCGAGAAAGCCGGTTTCGCCCATGAACAGCCGAATGTCCGAAAGAAGCCGGTCTTTGCAAGCGAGGGCGAAGGCGAAACCGATGGCGGCGCCCGTTGCGGCCAGCGCCGCGTAGGTTCCCAGGTAGAGCCGCCCGACGCCGGACGGCCTGAAGCCGATGGCCTTCAGCATGCCGATTGTGCGCAGATCGTCTTCGAGTTTGGCCAGCAGCGCGAGGCGGATGCATGTGAAGGCGATGCCCGCCACCAGAAGGGCGACCATGAGCAGAAGCCCGATCAGGATGCCGTCGGAAAGGGCGTTCATCAGGCGCAGCAGGGAAATGGTGACGGCGGGACCGTTGGCCGGCAGGCCCGCGTTCCGGTACGCTTCTTCGAAGGCGCCGGCGGAAGACGGGTTTTTGAGCCGGAATTCGATCAAATACTCGACGCGGCCCAGCGGCCTGAGCTCCGCGTAATCCCGTTCGCTGACGAGAAACCGCTTGGAGGACGACAGCGAAGCGTTCATCATGGAATCGCGGAGAAAGCCGGCCACGACGAAGGTTTTGCCGCCGACTTCGGCGGTGTCGCCGACTTTGACGCGGCCGTCTTTGGCGTAGGCGAGGGGGACGTACAGTTCTCCGTCGCTTGCGCGGATCGGGTTGCCGTCCAAGTCCAGCAGAAAGTCGAACGAGCGGCCCTGGACGGCAAATCCGTTGTCCTGCACGCTGTCGGCCAGCGTGCCGTTGGCGAGCCGGATTTGCGAACCGTCGACGTTGAGGAATTCGACGATTTGCCAGTCGGCCACGCCGGGATGGCGGGCGGCGAAGTCGCGAACGGTGCCGGCATCCAAATCGCCGGCGTGCATCTGCATGAAATGCGGCGTTTTCGCCCGTTCCATGAAATCGCCGAGGGCGCCGGCCAGATGGGCCGCGAGGATGGCGGCCAGGGCCAGAAGCGCCGCCGCGGCGGCGACGAACAGCAGGACGGCCAGCGCCACGGTCTTGTTTTGCAGCATGTCGTTGCGGATGAGTCGAACCAGCATCGGCATCCTCCGATTCGTCAATGTTCCGCGGCGGGCGGCTCCGCATCCGGACCGCCGAACACCTGCAGGATCTGCGTCAGGGTGCCTTGACGGGCGCCGAGCAGCCGTTCCGCATTGAACAGAAACGCCCGGATCCGGCCTGCCCGTTCTTCTTCCGACAAGGGGATCAGCCCGTCGTCGTCGAACACGCAGAGGGCGTACACGACGGCCATTTCCGCGCTTTCGAGGGGATGCGGCGTGTCGAACAGGCCCTGTGCCGCCCCTTCCAGGATGAGATCGGCGAGAACGGGGGTCAGGCCGGCGATGATCGCTTTCCGGATTTTTTCGTGCATGAGGGCGTTTTGCGGTTTGTGCAGATGGGAGACCATCTCCCGGTGCCCGTCGCCGGTTGCCTTGAGCGCCATGATCGCGCCGGCGATCCGCCCGATGACGGAGATCCGGCGGTCGCAGGCGATTTGCCGGGCCCTGTGCAGCATCCGGGCGGTCTGCCGCTCGATCAGCGCGTCCATGATGGCTTCCTTCGACGGAAAATGATGGTACAGCGTCCCGCGGGCGATGCCGACCGCCGCCAGAATGTCGCCCGTGCTGGTGGCGTCGAAGCCTTTTTGCCCGAACAGCTTTTCCGCCGCGTCCAAAATTTCGTTGCGCCGCTCTTCGGCGGTTTTGACGATTCGCATCGGATGTCCCTCCCTTCGTTGACTTCTCAATAACCGACCGACTGTCTGTCGGCAATAAACATATCATGGACGGCCGTCGGCTGCAAGTCCCGTTTTTTCAATGCGATCCGGGCGGGACCGGCGCGCCCGCCGCCAACCGGAACGCCGCCATCCGAAACAAAGAAACCGGACGGCCGACAGCCGCCCGGTTCCGCGTCAAAACGGCATTCGCACGCGGTTTTCAGCTGTATTGCAGGCGCAGCGCCGCCCGGTTGTTGACATACTTGTCGGCGCCGAGGGCGGCGATGCAGCCGTCCGCGGCGGCGATGACGGCCTGCTTGGCGATGGTGCGGCGGGCGTCGCCGCCGGCGAACACGCCGGGGACGTTCGTCCGAAGCTCGCCGTCCACCACCACGTAGCCTTCTTCGTCGCGCTTCACGGCATCCTTCAGAAAATCGGTGCCGGGCTTCATGCCGCTCAGGAACAGGAACACGCCGTCGACGTCCCACGTTTCCGTTTCGCGCCGGTCGTTCTGGATGACGACGCGCTCGACCGCCGCATCGCCTTCGATTTTCAGGATGCGGTGCCGGTAGTGGACGGAAACGTTGGAGAGATGCGCCAGACGTCCGGCGTCCGCCTCGCCTTTGAATTGGGCCTGCGGCACGAGGAGGCGCACTTCCCGGCAAAACTTCGCCAGCGCTTCCGTTTCGTGGATCGCCTCTTCGGTGTCGCCGGCCACGACGACGCGGCGGCCTTCGAAGAAGGCGGCGTCGCAGGTGGTGCAGTAGCTGACGCCCCGGCCGGTGAACGCTTCCTCGCCTTCGATCTTGCCCCCCGGCGCCTTCGCGCCGACGGCGATGAACACGCTTCGGGCGCGCAGCGTGCCTTCCGGCAGCTCCAGCTTTTTCACGTCGGGATCGCTGAAATCGACGCCAAGCACCTGGGACCGGACGAGCTTCGCGCCGAAATCGGCGGCGTGCCGCTGCATTTCGGTCACGAGCCGAAGGCCGGACCATTCGCCGCGCATCCCCGGATAGTTGGCGATTTTGTGGGTGACGGCCAGGGTGCCGGCTTGCGGCGCCTTGTCGATGACGACGGTCTTCAACCGGGCCCGGGCGGCGTACATGGCCGCCGACGCGCCGGCGGGACCGGCGCCGATGACGGCGAAGTCGTACACGTCATCGAACAGGCCTGCCACCGGCGGTTCAAACGGCGGGGCGTCCGGCTGGCCGCTCCGGACGGCCGGGCTTTCGCTTTCGGCAGGCGGTGAGCCGGCCGCCGCGGCTTGCGGATTTGCCGCGGACCCGTTTGCGGCCGGCCCGCCGGTTGCCGCATTCGCCTCGTCGCCGGCCGTTTCGGGCAAACCGAGCAGGCTGCGCAGCTTCTCGGGCTGGAAGCCCATGACGAACCGGTCGCCGACGAACGTGACGGGCGTGCCGAACAGCTTGCGGTTTCTCAGTTCCTCGAAATATTCCCGGTTTTCGGAGGTGTTTTTCTCGGTGAAGGGGATGTTCCACGCCTTGAGCTGTTCCTTGACTTTGACGCAGTACGGACAACCCGCGCTGGTATAGACGACGACTTGCTGTTCCATGTTACGCTCCACTCCCTGCGTCAACGCTTGTTCCGGTGCCGGGCGATCCAATCGCTTGCTGTTTGGCCGGCCGATTACAGGTTCGGGTCTCCCGGCTGCCAGTTGGCCGCGCAAAGGCCGCCGGACTGGAGCGCCTGCAGGACGCGCAGGGTTTCATCCACGCTGCGGCCGACGTTGTTGTCGTTGACAACCTGATATTTGATGACGCCTTCCGGATCGATGATGAACAGGCCGCGCAGGGCGATGCCTTCTTCCTCGATCAGCACGCCGTAGTCGCGGGACACCTTGTGGGTCAGGTCCGCGGCCAGCGGGAAATTGAGCGGACCGAGGCCGTTCTGTTCGCGCGGCGTGTTGATCCAGGCCCGGTGCGAATAGACGCTGTCGGTGCTGACGCCGAGAATGTCCGTGTCCAGGTTGCGGAAAATGTCCGCGGAATCGCTCAGGGCCGTGATTTCCGTCGGGCACACGAAGGTGAAGTCGAGGGGGTAGAAAAACAGCACCAGCCATTTGCCGCGGTAATCCGACAGGGAAACGGTCTTGAATTCCTTGCCGTCGCCGGTCACCGCTTCCATCTTGAAGTCGGGCGCCGGTTTGCCCACGAGTCTCGTCGCTTTCGGTGTTTCGAGCAGGGTGCTCATGTCCGGATCCACTCCCGTTCATTTTAATTTTTGTCTTGGAATAAATCCTTGATTGGATTTATTCAACACCGGGAAATATACAACGGACCGGCAAAAAATGAAAGTGACCGGGCTCACTTCCGGCCCCGTTTTTCGCGCTGTTCACAAAAAAATCGAAATTGGAACGGCTTGCAATTCCAAAAACCGCCGGATCGCCTTCCGGCCGTCACGCCCGCTCCGACACCACCGTGAACCTTTCGTTGACGTGCCGCTGCCGTTCGATTTCGTCCACGATGGCGACGGCGAGATCCTCGTAGCTGACGTAGCTTTCCCCGCCCGCGTTGAACAGGAGGCGGTCCTTTCCGGTCCGGTAGTTCCCCGTCCTTTTTCCGATCTCAAGGTGCGCGGAGGGACTGACGAACGTCCACCGGATGCCTTCCGTTTCGCGCAGGATGCGCAGCTGCTCGGCCTGCTGCCGGGCCGTCTCCAGATAGAGCGGCGGAAAACCGGGCGCATCGAGAAGCCGCGTCGTTTCCGCTTCGTCGACAAAAAGGCTGCCCGCGCCCCCGATCACGATCAGCCGCGTGCGGGATGCGCCGGCCAGGGTGCGGATGAGGACGCCGAGCGCTTCCACGTGCTGCTGCTCCCGGCCGGGCGGCGCGCCGAACGCGTTGACGACCGCATCGAAGGGAACCAGGTCTTCCGCCGTCAGGCGGAAGATGTCTTTTTCCACGATCTGGAAGCGGGGATCGGCGATTTTCGACCGGTCGCGGACAATCGCCGTCACCCGGTGTCCCCGGTCGGCCGCTTCCTTCGCAATGCGGGAGCCGGCCTTGCCGCTGGCGCCGATGACGGCGATTTTTTTCGCATCCGCCTTCATAGCCGGATCGCCTCGCCCGTCTGCAGAACGGACAGCGGCAGGCCGTGTTCGCCGGCCGCCGCCTTCAGGCGGCTTTCGATGCCGGGCGTCTCCCGGTATACGGGCGGGTGGTGGACCGTCCGCCAGTGGATCGGCACCAGCCGGCGGGCCCTGAGCACCTTCGCCGCCGCCGCGGCTTGTTCGGGGGTCATGCTGATCGGCTGGCCGCTCGGCGCAAGGCCCGGCAATTCCACCACGGCGCCGTTCACCGGCAGCAGGGCGGCATCGAACGGGCCGTATTCGGCGGCGATTTTCCACCAGTACCCGTGCCACAGCGTATCGCCGCAATGGATGACCGTCCGGCTGCCGTCTGTGACGATCCAGGACAGCTGCGGATCGCCGACGCCGTCGACGGCCCATGTCGCCGTTGCCTTCAGCGTGCCGATCCGGATTTCATCTCCGTTTTCCGCCCCGCGGATGTCGGAAAGCGGCGTGCCGCCGGCGGACCGGGCGCCTCCGGCCGGCATGTGAACGGGGACGCCGGTGCCGTAAAAGGCCGCGATGGCTTCCGGATCGAAATGATCGTCATGGCAATGCGTCACGAAGACGGCATCGACGGGGCCGAATTCGGAGAGCGGACGCATCGGTTCGCGGGGCCGGCCGAATTTGGCGGGAAAATGGTACAGCGGGTCGATGGCGACGGCGGTGCCGCCGGACTCGATGCGGATGCCGGCCCAGGGCAGCTTTTGCACGATCATGGTTATGCCTCCTTTTTGACTAACCGTTAAAAATCATTTCACCCATTATAATTACCAGATCATAACTAACTTGTAAACAGTATATTTGTCGGTTAGAATTGGGGTGCGGAAAGGAGGACTGCGTAGGTGGATCGCACGGATTTCGTTTTTGTAGGCCACGATTTTGCCGTCGATTTCGTGAACACGCGGGTATGCATCCGCGGCACGCGCGTGGAGCTGCTGCGGGACCTGGAGGACGTGCTGGCATGGCTGGACCGTGCGGGGAAAGGCGGGCTTCTGGCGGACGGGATCGATGCCCTGTCGCCGGATGAAAGGCAGGCCGCGTTCGTCCGGATCATGGAGCTGAGGCGCCGGCTGGAAGATGCCTTTGCCGCCGTGGCGGGCGGCGGGGATGTCCCGGCGGACGTGGTGGAGTACCTGAATGCCCAAATGGCCGGGGCTCCCGGATGTGGCCGGCTCGTCAGGCGGGGAACGGGCCTGGCGCTGGAGCGGCGGTATCGGACGGCGGAGCTGCCCGGCCTGTTTGCCGAGGAGGCCGCCCGCTTTCTCGCGTCGATGCGGCCGGACTGCCTGAAAGCGTGCGAGAACGAGGCGTGCATTCTCTACTTTTACGACACGAGCCGCAACAAAAAACGGCGATGGTGCAGCATGGACACGTGCGGCAACCGGGTGAAGGCAAGCCGGCACTACCACCGCCGGAAGGCGGTTCGTCAGGCGGGCGAAGAGCGGGAGCAGCAGTAGCAGTGGCAGTGGCAGGAAACGGCGACAATGGCAGCAGAAGTAGCAGTAGCAGCAGCAGAGGCGGCAGGAGCAGCAGCAGTCGTGGGCCGATGCGGACAGAATGTCCTCATCGGGCGCGAAAATCACGGGGGTTCATGAAAACACCGGCGCGGCATGAAACCGCGCCGGTGTTTTTCACGGCGGCAAACGATGGGCGGCATGCCATGCGGTGACCGGTGCCGCATCTCCCGGTTCCGCATCCACTGCATCCACCGGTTTCGCATCCACCGGTTCCGCACTTGCCGGATCCGCATTCCCCCGGCCCCGCATCCCCGTTCCCCGTTTCGCTCAAGCCTTGGCCGGCGCCGTTTCCACCGACGTGATGCGGTCGTAGAACGCCACGTAATGGTCCCGCTCCTCCGCGGAACTGCGCAGCGCCATGGCCATGCGGGGATGCTCGTTGAACATGCCCGAGAGGGCATAGGGGATCGTGTAGCCCCATTCCCATTCCTTGCGGACGCGCACCATGTGCTTTTCGATCATTTCCAGAATCGGCCGCAGGTTGTACCGCTTGTTCCGCAGGGCGGGGGCGAGCAGTTCGGTATGGCAGTTGCCCGCCGCGCGGCCCATGCCGAACACCGACGCGTCCAGGAACGTGACGCCGTGGCGCACCGCTTCCAGCGTGTTGGCGAGGGCCAGCTGCATGTTGTTGTGGGTGTGGACGCCCAGCGTTTTGCTTGGCGCGTGCCGGCGGAACAGACCGGCCAGATAGCCGATGTTGTGCGGATAGAAACTGCCGAAGCTGTCCACGATGTACACGATGTCCGCCCGGGACCGGTCGATTTGCTCCAGCGCTTCCGTCAGCTCGTTTTCGAGCACGCGGGACAGCGCCATGATGTTCAGGCTCGTTTCATACCCGAGGGACGAGAACAGGTTCACCAGTTCGACCGCCTTGGCCACGTCGTTGATGTAGCAGGCGACGCGGATCAGGTCCAGCGGGCTTTCCTCGCGGGGACGGATGTCGTTTTCGTCCACCCGGCCGATGTCCACCAGCGCGGACAGCTTCGTGCGTCCCTTCTGCGGAATGATCTCCCGGATGTACGCGTCGTCCAGAAACCGCCACGGACCGGCGCCGTCGGATTTGAGCAGCTTCGGCGAATTTTTGTAGCCGATTTCCATGTATTCCACGCCGGCGGCATCAAGCGAACGGTACAGGTCCCGCACGAAATCCGGGGAAAAATCCCAGTTGTTCACCAGCCCGCCGTCGCGGACCGTGCAGTCGAGAATGACCGGTTCCCTGCGGTTTTCCAGCTCTTTCATCCCGTTGTCGCTCCGTTTCCTGCATGATGGTTGCTCCAACATAATAGTCATTCGATTTTATCGCGATTCCCCGTCATTTTCAATATGGTAAAATGGTATGTACAAGTGACGGGCCGTGAACACGAAAAGCCGAAACGGTCGCCAAAACGCAACGAAACAGGAAACCGGGGTGCCAGCATTGGAAAAGAACGTTCCGCCGAAACCGCCGAAATACCGGCAGCTGAAAGCCGAAATCATGCATCTGCTGGAAAGCGGGGAATGGAAGGCCCACGACCGTTTGCCGTCGGAAAACGAATTTGCCGCCCGGTTCGGCATGAGCCGCCAGACGGTGCGGCAGACGCTGGGGGAGCTCGAGCAGGAAGGGTGGCTGTACCGCCGGCAGGGAAAAGGCACCTTCGTCGCGCCCCGAAAGACGGCGGGCGATCCGTCCCGCCGCATGGTCGGGATGCTCACGACGTACATTTCGGACTACATTTTTCCCCACATCGTGCGCGGCGCCGAATCCGAGCTGCGCGCGAGGGGGTATGCGCTGCTTCTGTCCAGCACGGAAAACCGGAAAAGCGCCGAACGGGACAACCTGGTGAAACTTCTGGAGCAGCCGCTGGCCGGCCTCATCGTGGAACCGACGAAAAGCGCGGAAGGAAACCCGAATCTCGACCTTTACCTGTCCATTCAGGCCAGGCGGATTCCGATGATCATGATCCACGCCCGCTATCCGGAACTGACGTGCCCGGTGGTGCGCACGGACGACGAACCCGGCGGCTTCATGGCCGCGGAGCATCTGATCGCGCTCGGGCACCGGAAGATCGCCGGCTTTTTCAAGACGGACGATCTGCAGGGAACGGGAAGGCTGAAAGGCTTTCTGGCGGCCCATCAGCGGCACGGCCTGGCGCCTTCGCCGGACCTGGTGGTCAGCTATTCCACGGAAGAAAAGCGGGACAAGCCGGTGCGCCGGCTGCTGGACATGATGCGAAGCGGCGAGCCGCCCACGGCGATCGTCTGCTACAACGACGAGCTGGCCGTCGGGCTGCTGGACGCTCTCCGCTCGGCGGGGCTGTCCGTGCCGGATGACCTGTCGATGGTCAGCTTCGACGATTCCCCCCTGGCGACGGCGACGGAAGTCAAGCTGACCGGCATCCGCCATCCGAAGGCGGACATGGGCCGGCGCGCCGCGGAACTGCTCGTGTCCATGATCGAGTCCGGGCAGCCGCTGCCGGAAGACGACATCGTGTTCCCGCCCGAGCTCGTGGTGCGCGGATCGACAAAAAAAGTCTAGTGCCAACTTGTACGTACAAGTGATATAATCAAAGCAACGAGACCATCGGCGTCCGGGGCATGGAGGCCCGGCCGCAACGCGCTGGTCAGCAGCCGGACGGGAAAGGGGGGAACGAGTGTTGCTGGAGGAACTGAAACGGCAGGTGCTGGAGGCCAACCTGGCGCTTCCCCGATACAAAATGGTGACGTTCACCTGGGGCAACGTGAGCGGCATCGACCGGGAAAAGGGGCTCGTCGTCATCAAGCCGAGCGGCGTCCCCTATGAAACGATGGGCCTTGACGATCTCGTGGTGGTGGATCTGGACGGCAACGTCCGGGAAGGCCGGCTCCGGCCGTCTTCCGATACGCCGACCCACCTGGTGCTCTACAAGGCGTTTCCCGGCATCGGCGGCATCGTCCATACCCACTCGCCCTGGGCGACGAGCTGGGCCCAGGCCGGACGGGCCATTCCGCCTTTCGGCACGACCCACGCGGATTATTTCTACGGGGAAATACCGTGCACGCGGCCGATGACCCGCGAAGAAGTGGAAGGCCATTACGAGCTGGAGACGGGCAACGTCATCGCCGAAACGTTCCGGGACAAGGATCCGCTCGCCGTACCGGGCGTGCTGGTGCACGGCCACGCGCCTTTCGCCTGGGGGCGGGATGCGGAGGAAGCGGTGCACAACGCCGTCGTGCTGGAGGAAGTGGCCAAGCTGGCGCTGAACACGCTGCTTCTCAATCCCGAAGCTTCGCCGATCAGCCAGGCGCTCCTCGACAAGCATTATTTGAGGAAACACGGGAAAAACGCCTATTACGGGCAGCGTTGAAAACATGCGAAAGGAGATGAAACGGGCATGGCCAAGTACGCCATCGGCATCGACTACGGCACCCAATCCGGCCGCGCCGTCCTCGTCGATCTGGCCACGGGGGAAGAAGTCGCCGACCACGTCACGCCGTATCCCCACGGCGTCATCGACGAAACGCTGCCGGGTTCGCGCATCCGGCTGGAACACGACTGGGCGTTGCAGCATCCCGGCGACTATCTGGAGGTGCTGAAGCGGTCCGTCCCGGAAGTGATGAAAATGTCCGGGGTGCGTCCGGAAGACGTGATCGGCATCGGCATCGATTTCACCGCCTGCACGATGCTGCCCGTCGACGACCAGCTGCGGCCGCTCTGCCTGCTGCCGGAATACCGGGACAACCCGCACGCCTGGGTGAAGCTGTGGAAGCATCACGCCGCCCAGGACGAAGCAAACAAGCTGAACGCCATCGCCGCCGAGCGGGGCGAGAAGTGGGTGAAGCGTTACGGCGGCAAGCAGTCTTCCGAATGGATGATCGCGAAGATCTGGCAAATTCTCGACGAGGCGCCCGAAATCTACGAAAAGGCCGACCGGTTCACGGAGGCGACGGACTGGGTCATCGCGCAGCTGACCGGCAACTTCGTCCGCAACAGCTGCACGGCCGGGTACAAGTCGATCTGGCACAAGCGGGAAGGGTACCCGGACAAGGCCTTCTTCAAGGCGCTGGATCCCCGGCTGGAAAACCTGATCGAAACGAAGCTCCGGGGCGACATCCTGCCGCTCGGCGCGAAAGCCGGCGAACTGACGCCGGAAATGGCGGCGCTGACCGGCCTCAAACCCGGCATCGCCGTCGCCGTCGGCAACGTGGACGCCCATGCGGCGGTGCCGGGATGCGGCGTCGTCTCGCCGGGCAAAATGGTGATGGTGATGGGCACGTCCATCTGCCACATGGTGCTCGGCACGGAAGAAGTGGAAGTCGAGGGCATGTGCGGCGTCGTGGAAGATGGCATCATTCCCGGCTATTACGGCTATGAAGCGGGACAGTCGGCGGTCGGCGACATTTTCGAATGGTTCGTCGAAGAAGCGGTGCCCGCCTACGTGAAGGAAGCCGCGGAGCGGGAAGGCGTGAACGTGCACGCCTGGCTGGAGCGCAAAGCGTCGGCCTACAAGCCCGGACAAACCGGCCTTCTCGCCCTGGACTGGTGGAACGGCAACCGGTCGGTGCTGGTGGACACGGACCTGACCGGTCTCATGGTCGGCTACACGCTCCTGACGAAACCGGAAGAAACGTACCGCGCGCTGCTTGAAGCGACGGCCTTCGGCACGCGGAAAATCATCGAGGCGTTCCATTCCAACGGCGTCCGCGTGGACGAACTGTACGCCTGCGGCGGCCTGCCCCAGAAAAACCGGCTGCTCATGCAGATCTACGCCGACGTGACGGGCCGCGAAATCAAGGTGGCGGCATCCAGGCAGACGCCGGCGCTGGGGGCGGCCATGTTCGCCGCCGTGGCGGCCGGCAGCGCCCGCGGCGGGTACGACACCATCGTGGATGCGGCGAAGGCGATGGCCCGGGTGAAGGACGAAACGTTCAAGCCGATTCCGGAACACGTGAAGGTGTATGACCAGTTGTACCGCGAATACGAGCTGCTGCACGACTACTTCGGACGCGGGGGCAACGACGTGATGAAGCGCCTGAAAGCCATCAAGGAAGCCGCCCGATGAAGCGGACGCGGCCGGCGTTCGGCTTTCCGGCAACGCGGGTTTGCGCGCGAAACCGCTTGCAGCGGACGGACGGCGCGCCGCGCCGCCGGAAAGCCCGGCCGGCGGATGAGCCAGGCGAAACGAATTCGTGAAAACGGGGAGGAACACCGTATGTTGACCGTCAAACCCTACGAATTTTGGTTTGCGACCGGCAGCCAGCATCTGTACGGGCCGGAAACGCTCGAGGAAGTGGAGCGGAACGCCCGCAAAATCGCGGAAGGCCTCGATCTGGACCCGGCCGTGCCGTACCGGGTGGTGTTCAAGCAGGTGCTGACGACGCCCGACGGCATCCGGCGATTCATGCTGGACGCCAACCACGCCGACGAGTGCGCCGGCGTCATCGTCTGGATGCACACGTTCTCGCCCTCCAAAATGTGGATCGGCGGCCTGTCCCAGCTGAAGAAGCCGTACCTGCATTTCGCCACCCAGTTCAACCGCGACATTCCCTGGTCCACCATCGACATGGATTTCATGAACACGAACCAGTCCGCCCACGGCGACCGGGAGCACGGCCACATCACCGCCCGTCTCGGAACGGGCCGGAAAATCGTGTTCGGCCATTGGGAAGACGCCGCCGTCCGCGGCCGCATCGGCGCCTGGATGCGCACGGCCGTCGCCTTCATGGAGAGCCGCACGCTCAAGGTGGCCCGCTTCGGCGACAACATGCGCCAGGTGGCGGTGACGGAAGGCGACAAGGTGGAGGCGGAAATCGTCTTCGGCTGGTCGGTGAACGGCTACGGCATCGGCGACCTGGTCGAGCGGGTGAACCGGGTGTCCGACGCCGACGTCAACCGGCTGATGGACGAGTACGCGGAGAAATATGACATCGTGCCGGAAGGCCGCACCGACGGGCCGGTGCGGGAGGCGATCCGCTACCAGGCCCGGGTGGAGCTGGCGCTCAAGTCGTTCCTCGAGGAAGGCGGGTTCACCGCCTTCACCGACACCTTCGAAGACCTGCACGGCATGCGCCAGCTGCCCGGGCTGGCGGTGCAGCGGCTCATGGAGCAGGGATACGGTTTCGCCGGGGAAGGCGACTGGAAAACCGCCGCGCTGGTGCGGCTCATGAAGATCATCGCCGACAACGAAGGCACCTCGTTCATGGAAGATTACACGTACCACCTGGATCCGGACAACGAGCTGGTGCTGGGCGCCCACATGCTGGAAATCTGCCCGACCATCGCGGGGGACAAGCCGCGCATCGAAGTGCATCCCCTCGGCATCGGCGGCAAGGCGGACCCGGCGCGCCTCGTGTTCAACGGCCGGTCCGGTCCGGCGGTCAACGCCTCCGTCATCGACCTCGGCAACCGGTTCCGCCTGCTCGTCAGCGAGGTGGAAGCCGTCGAGCCGTCGCACGCGATGCCGAAGCTGCCCGTCGCCCGCGTGCTCTGGAAGGTGCTGCCGAACCTGAAGGACGGCGTCGAGATGTGGATCCGCGCGGGCGGGGCGCATCACACCGGCTTCTCCTACCGCGTGACCGCCGAACAGCTGATGGATTTCGCCGAGATGGCCGGCATCGAATGCCTCGTCATCGGCAAAAACACCGATCCGCTTCAGTTCCGCCAGGAGCTGCAGCTCGGCGAAATGTACTGGAAGCTCCGCTGAGAGCGGCCCGCAAACGGCAGGCGCGACCCGTGGCGCCTGCTTTTTTTGCGCGTGATCGAAAAAACGGACGGCCTCCTTTTGATTTCGCCGCTTTTTTTCCTATAATGAAAACATCGGCTTTGCGGCCCTTCGAACTGCACGGCCAGACCGGTCACGAAAGGACGACCCGCCATGATCACCCGCAAGGTGACCGCCTCGGAAAGCGGCAAGCGGCTGCACCGCTACCTGCGGATGCTGATGCCGAACCTGCCCCTCGGCCAAATCTACAAGATGATCGACCAGGGCAAAGTCCGGGTGAACGGCAAGCGGAAAAAGCAGAACTACGAGCTGGCCGCCGGCGACGAGCTGACCCTTTTCATGGAGGAGGGCGCGTTCGCGGAGGCGAGCCGCCGCCGGGAGCCGGAGCGGAAATTCGCCGGGGTGAGCGCGAACGTCGACGTCGTGTACGAAGACGGAGAACTGCTCGTGGTGAACAAGCCCGCCGGGCTCCTCACCCACCCGGACCGCACGGAACAGAAGCGGACGCTGATCAGCCGCGTCCACGCCTATCTGTACCGCAAGGGGGAGCTGGACAGCCGCCTGTTTCTGCCGGCGCCGGCCAACCGGCTTGACCGCAACACGAGCGGCCTCGTGCTGGTGGGGAAAACCGCGGGCATGCTCCATCAGCTGAACCGGTGGATCCAGAACAGGGAAATCGGCAAGTTTTACGTCACGGTGGTGGAAGGCCGGCTGTCCGGCGAAGGGGTGATCCGCCGGGCGCTGGCCCGCGACGGCGGGCGCAACCGGACGCTCGTCGTCCGCGGCGGAAACGGCGGGGCGGACGGAAGCGGGACGCCGGACGCGAAGGAGGCGGAGACGCGATACCGGGTGCTGGCGACGGCGGAGCGCCATTCGCTGGTCGAGGCGGAGCTGGTGAGCGGGCGGACCCATCAGATCCGGGCCCATTTTCAGGCCATCGGCCATCCCCTTGCCGGCGACATCAAATACGGCGGAAAACCGGTGGGCGAATGGAACCGCCAGCTGCTGCACGCCTGGTGCATCGAACTGCCCGACGGACGCGCCTTCGAGGCGCCGCCCCCGCCGCCGTTCCTGAAGGTGATGAAGGAGACGGGACTTGCCTGGCGATGGGGCTGAACAGGTGCCGTCCCGAGATCATATTTTCAAAATCCAATGCCACGGGGAGGAACGAACGGATGAACGCCAGGGAACGAAGCATCATCGCCGATCCCGCACTGGCGCCGGAAGGCCGGCTGAAAATCGACTGGGCGGCGGCCCACATGCCGGTGCTGAACAAGATTCGCGAGCAATTCGAGCGGGAGCGTCCGTTTGAAGGGTTGAACGTGACGATTTCCCTCCATCTGGAGGCGAAAACCGCCTATCTGGCGAAGGTGATCCAGGCGGGCGGCGCCAGCGTGACGATTACGGGCAGCAATCCGCTGTCCACGCAGGACGACGTGTGCGCGGCGCTGGTGGAAGACGGCATCACCGTCTTTGCCAAATACAACCCGACGCCGGAAGAATACAAGTCGCACCTGGTCAAGGCGCTGGAAACGGGGCCGGATCTCATCATCGACGACGGCGGGGACCTGGTGTCGATCCTGCACGCCGAGCGGCCCGATTTGCTCGCGAAGGTGCGCGGCGGGGCGGAGGAGACGACCACCGGCATCCTGCGGCTGAAGGCGCTGGAGAAGGAAGGCCGGCTGCAGTTCCCGATGGTGGCGGTGAACGACGCCTTCTGCAAATACCTGTTCGACAACCGTTACGGCACGGGACAGTCGGTGTTCGACGGCATCAACCGGACGACGAATCTGGTCGTGGCCGGCAAAACCGTCGTCGTGTGCGGCTACGGCTGGTGCGGCAAAGGCGTCGCCATGCGGGCCAAAGGCCTCGGCGCCAGGGTGGCGGTCACGGAAGTGGACGCGATCAAGGCGGTGGAGGCGTACATGGACGGGTTCACCGTGCTGCCGATGAAGGAGGCGGCGAAAATCGGCGACCTTTTCGTGACGGTGACGGGCAACCGGGACGTGATCCGCGGCGAGCACTATGAAGTGATGAAGGACGGGGCGATCCTGTGCAACGCCGGCCACTTCGACGTGGAAGTCAACAAGCCGGAGCTCGAGGCGCTCGCGGTTGCCCGCCGCATCGTCCGGAAAAACATCGAAGAATTCCGCCTGAAAGACGGCCGCCGGCTGTATTTGCTGGCGGAAGGGCGCCTGGTCAATCTGGCGGCGGGAGACGGGCATCCGGCGGAAATCATGGACATGACGTTCGCCCTGCAGGCGCTGTCGCTGAAATACGTCAACGAACACTACAGGGCAATCGGCAGCCGGGTGCTCAACGTGCCCTATGCCATCGACGAGCAGGTGGCCCGGCTGAAGCTGGAATCCCTCGGCATTGCCATCGACCGGCTGTCGGAGGATCAGGCCAGGTATCTTGACAGCTGGGCGGCGCACTGAGCGGCCGCCGCAACGGAATGCATGAAATCCACCGATGCGGTGGGATGGATTTCATGCATTTCATTTTTTCAAATCTCCGCGAAACGTGACCTTGCAACATTTGGCCCCCGAAAAACCGTCGTATATGGCAAAGACATCCTATCGCAAGCAGGTCCGAAGGCAAAAAGAAGGCAAAGGCCGGACTTGCGGAAACGGGGGGTTCGCGGTGGACGAAAAAGGACGGTTGAACGGGTCGGCACTTCGGGCGGTCAAACGCCGGGAAGGCCGGGCGGACGGCATGCGGCGATGGCTGTCCGGCCGGTTCGGCGCCCGTCCGGTGGCAACGGCCACAGCGCCGGCGAATGGCGGCGGGCCGTCCGGCCGGTTCCGCGCACGGCGGACGGCGCTCTTGGTGGCGGCGATGCTTTGGGCCGGGGTGGCTCTTGCGGCCGGTTGCGGCGCAGTGCGGAATGCGGCCGAACGGCCCGCGGCGGGCGCAGCGCCGTCCCGAACGGCGGACGGCGCGGCCGGCGTCGCGTTCGCGGATGCGGCCGGCAAGGGCGGTGCGGCGGACACGGGCGACAATCTGCGTGCGGACGGAAACGGTTCCGCCGTTTCCGTTTCGGCCGGTTTTTCGCCGGACGGATCTTCATCGTCCGCCGCCGGCGTTTCCATCGTCACGGCGGAGCCAACCGGCCAGCGGAAAATCATCTATTCCGCCGACGTCGACATGGCAGTGGAAGATTTCGACCGGGCCAGGGACGAGCTCGAAGGGCTGGTCGCCCGGTCCGGCGGCTACCTGCTCCATTTCAGCGACAGCCGGAACGTCCGGGAAATCGGCGGAAACTTCACGATCAAAGTGCCCGCGGACGGCTTCCGGCCGTTTCTTGCGGAACTGGAAAAACTGAAGAAAGGCCGCGAATTCCGGCGCAGCGTGCGCGGCGAGGACGTCACCGAGGAATACGTCGACCTGTCCGCCCGGCTGCGGGCGAAGGAAGCCGTGGAAGCGCGGCTTCTGGAACTCATGAAGCAGGCCGCGGAAGCGAAAGATTTGCTGGAGTTTTCCAACGCACTGGCCCGGGTGCAGGAAGACATCGAAGCGCTGAAGGGGAAAATCCGCTACATCAACGAAAACGCGGCCTACTCCACGGTGGAGCTGTACATGTACCAGGTGATCGAAGACGGCATCCGGCGGCCGGGCGACGACGCGCTTCTCTCCCGGATCGGATCGGCTTTCGTGGACGGCACGCAAGGAGTGATCCGTTTCCTGGGCGACTGCCTCGTGTTTCTGGCCGGCGCGCTGCCCGTGCTGGTGCTCGTTGCGGCCGCGGCGGCGCCGGGAGCCTGGATCGCCCGCAACGCCCTGAAAAAACGGCGGGTGCGGCGGCAGGCCGGCGAAAACCCGCCGGAAACGTGAGGCGGCCGGGCGCCGGAACCGCCCCGCGCCGCGATTGCGGCCGGCGGCAGCCCGAAACCCGCAACCAAAGGAAAACGGCGGCAGCCGCTGCAAAAAAGTTCCTGCCAACCGGCAGGAATTTTTTATTTGGTGGAGAAAAGGTATTCCAAAGTGGGGCAAAGTGGTGTAAAGTGGAGGATAAAGGGGGACAAAGGGGGAGCCATCGATGTTCATGGGCGAATACCAGCACAGCATCGATGACAAAGGCCGGCTGACGATACCGGCCAAGTTTCGCGATGCCCTCGGTCCCACCTTCGTCATCACCCGCGGGCTGGACAACTGCCTGTTCGTGTACCCGCAGCAGGAATGGGCCGCCATGGAGCAAAAGCTGAAGGCGCTGCCCCTGATGAAAGCCGACGCCCGGGCGTTCACGCGCTTTTTCCTTGCCGGGGCGACGGAATGCGAGCTGGACAGGCAGGGCAGGGTCAACATCCCCGCCAACCTGCGGGAACACGCCGGACTGGACAAGGATTGCGTCGTCATCGGCGTGTCCAGCCGGGTGGAAATCTGGAGCAAAGAAAACTGGGAATCCTATTCGAAGATGTCCGAGCAATCGTTCAACGAAATCGCCGAGAAACTGGTGGACTTCAACCTGGATCTGTAGACCGGACCGCGGGAGGAACGCGCCTTGTTTCACCATGTCACGGTGCTGCTGAAGGAAGCGGTGGACGGGCTGGCCGTCAGGCCGGACGGCGTCTACGTGGACTGCACGCTGGGCGGGGCCGGCCACGCATCCGCCATCCTGGAACGGCTGGGATCCGGCGGCCGGCTCATTGCCTTTGACCAGGACGAAACGGCCATCGGACATGCCCGGACGAAACTGGCGGCGCATCTCGACCGCGTGACGCTGGTGAACGACAATTTCCGACGTCTCGAGCGGGTGCTGATGGACCTGCCCTTCGTTCCGAGGAAGGACGGCGTGCCGCAGGTGGACGGCATCCTGTTCGATCTCGGCGTTTCGTCGCCGCAGTTCGACGAGGCGGACCGCGGGTTCAGCTACCGACACGATGCGGAGCTGGACATGCGGATGGACCGCCGGTCGACTCTCACGGCCCGCGAAATCGTCAACGAATGGCCGGAGCGGGACATCACCCGCATTTTGTCGGAATACGGCGAAGAACGGTTTGCCGCCCGCATCGCCTCCCGCATCGCCAGACGGCGGGAGCAGGCGCCGATCCGCACCACCGGCGAGCTGGCGGAGCTGATCAGGGAAGCGATACCGGCCGCAGCCCGCAGAACCGGTCCGCATCCGGCACGGCGCAGCTTCCAGGCGCTCCGGATCGCCGTCAACGACGAACTGGGCGCGCTGGAGGACGCCCTCGAGCAGTCGGTCCGCTGCCTCGCCCCCGGCGGACGGGTGGCGGTCATCACGTTCCATTCGCTGGAAGACCGCATCTGCAAGCGGGTGTTCACGAAATATGAAGGGCGCTGCACATGCCCGCCGGATTTTCCGGTCTGCGTCTGCAACAGCGAAGGCCTCCTCCGCATCCTGACGAAAAAGCCGATCGAGCCCGGGCCCGCCGAAATCGAAGGGAATCCGCGCGCCCGGTCGGCCAGGCTGCGAATCGCGGAAAAGCGGCAGGGCCTTGCCGACAAAAGCGTTTCAACATAGCGCTTCGACATAAGGGACGTTCACGAGAGGACGCACAGACGAGGGGGAACTGCATGATGTACGTGCAGGGGAATCTGGCCATCAAGGAAAAGCGGGTGCAGGCGGCCAAAGAAGAAGTGCGCCGCGTCGTCCGACGCCGGAAGCCGATTCCGGTCATGGAGAAATTGTTCTACCTGCTGGCCGTGCTCATTTGCGTGACGGCCGCCGGACTCGTCATTTTGCGATACGCCCAGATCTACGAAGTGAACGCGAAAATCCAGCAGCTCGAGAAAGAAATCCAGCGCCTCGAAAACGAAAACAACACGCTCCAGCTGGAAGTCAACGTGCTGAACGATCCGAAGCGGCTCATCGAAAAGGCCAAAATGCTCGGCCTTCGCCCGGCGGAGGAAGGGGAAATCAGCGAAATCCCGAGCCGTTCCGACACGGCGGGAAGGGACGTTGCTTTTTCCAGATAACGGCACATTTCGTCGGAAAGGCAGCAGACGCGCATGGAGAAACGCATCCGGATCCGTTCGCTGGTCGTCGGCGTCCTGTTCACCCTGCTCTGGTTCGGGGTGACGCTCAAGCTGTATTTCGTACAGGTGGTGCACGGAGCCGAGCTGCGCGCCAAGGCGGAGGACCTCTGGAGCCGGGAAGTGGTGCTCGAGCCGCAGCGCGGGCATATCGTGGACCGGAACGGACATGTTCTGGCGCAGGACGGCAAAGCCTACACGGTGGCCGTCAACCCGCGGCTCATTCATGAATACGGGCAGGAGGAGCTTGTCGTTCACACGCTGGCTCCTCTTCTTGGCATGGACACCCCCGAAGGTCTGGAGAAGCTGAGAAGCCGCGTGACGGCGAAAAACAGGGAAGGAAAGCTGCTGGCCCAGGCGGAGATCCGCAACGAGGGATGGAAAATCGACCGGCAGACGGCCGAGCGGATCAAGGAAGCGAAGGAGAAGCTCGGGCTGCAGGGCATCTATCTCATCGAAGGCAAAAAACGCTACTACCCCGCCGGGCAGCTGGCGTCTTCCGTAATCGGGTACGTGGACAAGGACGACACGGCGCGCAGCGGGCTGGAACTGTTTTTCGACGACCTGCTGCGGGGCAGGGAAGGGCGCATCGTCTACGAAAAAGACGCCCTCGGGTACGAACTGCCGGAAGGCCGCGCGTCCGTCACCCTGCCGGAGGACGGCAAGCATCTCGTGCTCACCATCGACCGGAACATCCAGCTGTTCATCGAGGAAGCCCTCGAGGCGATGTACGAAGAGTACCGTCCGGCGGCCGCCACGGTGATCGCCGCCGATCCGAACACGCTGGAAATTCTCGGCATGGCCAGCCTGCCGACCTTCGATCCGAACGTGTACTGGCAATATGCCGACCGGCCGGACTTCGCGATGAACCGGGCGGTCAGTTCGCAATTCGAGCCGGGATCGACGTTCAAGATCGTCACCCTCGCCGGCGCCGTGGAAGAAGGGCTGTTCGATCCGGACGCCACCTACATGTCGGGCCGGATCAACGTGGCCGGCACCGTCATGGGCGACCACAACAACCGCCAGGGGTGGGGGGAAATCACCTATCTGGAAGGGTTGAAACGGTCGAGCAACGTGGCGTTCATCAAGCTCGGCTACGAGATGCTCGGGGCGGAGAAGCTGCGCAGCTACATCGAGAAATTCGGCTTCGGCCAACCGACGGGCATCGAGCTGCCCGGCGAGATCAAGGGCAAGATCGATTTCCGCTATCCCGCGGAAGTGGCCAACGCCACCTTCGGCCAGGGCGTCACGGTGACCGCCATCCAGCAGATCGCCGCCATCTCGGTCGTGGCCAACGGCGGCAACCTGATGAAACCGCTGCTGGTCAAACAGGTGCTGGACCCGGCCACCGGCGAAGTGCTGGAATCGTACGAGCCGCAGGTTGTCCGGCGGGTCATTTCCGAGCAGACGGCAAGGGAGGTCCGGGACTATCTGGAGCAGGTCGTCTCCGACCAACACATCGGCACCGGCCGGCGGGTGTACCTGGACGGCTACCGGGTGGCGGCCAAGACGGGGACGGCCCAGAAAGTGGTGAACGGCAAATACGCGCAGGACCGGTACGTCGTCTCCATCATCGGCTTCGCGCCGGCGGACGACCCGAAAATCGCCCTGCTGGTCGTCATCGACGATCCGGACATCGGCGGCGACTACCGGCGCGGCGGCGACGTGTCCGCGCCGGTGTTCCGGGACATCATGCTGAAATCGCTCCGCTATCTCGGCGTCGAGAGGGAAGGCGCCGCGTTCAAGGAATCCGGCAAAGTCGGCATCGCCCAGGCAAGAAGCGTTTCGGCGGTCACGATGCCGGATCTGGTAGGCAAATCGGTGGCGGAAGCGATCGGCGCCCTCGGGCGGTACGGCATCGCCGTCGAAACCTTCGGCGCGGGCACCCGGGTGACGGCGCAATACCCGGCGCCGGGCGAGGAGGCGGCGGCCGGGCAGAACGCGTACGTGCTGGCCGGCGACGCGAAAAACGCCGATTTTCCCGATGTGACCGGCCGGGCGATGCGGGACGTGCTGGGAATCTGCTCGCTCTTTTCCGCCGACTGCTCGTTCGCCGGCGAAGGCTACGCGGACGGGCAGATCGTTACGCGGACGGGAGACGGGTTGCGGGTGCAGGTGACGTTTTCTCCCTACCGGCCGGCCATGGAAGACGGCGGAGGCGAAGCGGCGGGAAGCGCGGACGACGGCCCGGCCGAGCCGGAATCCGGCGGCGAAGGCCGGAAGCCGGACGCGACGGCCGCCGGCTGACCGTGCCGGGGCGGGCGCCGGCCGTTGCAGAAGCCGTCGGCTGCGCCGGATGGACGCCACGGCTTGTTCTAACCCCGATGCGGAATGAATAGGTTCATGATGAACGGGTGACGGCACCCGTGATCGCATTTCCGCGGGGGGAGAACGGGATGAAAGTGTCGGAAGCCGCCATCCGGCGAAGGCTCGTCGTGATGCTCACGGCCGGCATTTTCGTGTTTCTGGCGCTCATCGCGCGGCTGGCCTGGGTGCAGCTGTGGCGCGGGGAAGAGCTGGCCGCCCGGGCGGAAGACACCTGGCGGCGCAACATTCCGTTCGCCGCCAAGCGGGGCGACATACTGGACAGGAGCGGCGTCCGCCTCGCCTACGACGTCAGCACGCCGACGGTCATGGCGATTCCCGCGCAGGTGGAAGACGCCGCGGGAACGGCCGCGGCGCTGTCCCGCATTCTGGACATGGGCGAGGAACAGCTCCTGAAGCTGCTGACGAAGCGGCAACTCGTGGTCCGGCTCCAGCCGCAGGGGCGAAAGATTTCGCCCGAGAAGGCGGACGAAATCGAGAAGCTGAATCTGCCCGGCATCTACGTGGCGGAAGACCACAAACGGCACTACCCGTTCGGCAGCCTGGCCGCCCACGTGCTGGGCTTCACCGGCATCGACAGCCAGGGACTGGCCGGTGTCGAGCTGAAATATGACGCCAAGCTGACCGGCATCAGCGGCCACGTGTCGTTCCTGGCGGACGCGCGCGGCCGCAGGATGCCCGGATCCGTCGACCGGTACGCGGCACCGCGGGACGGGCTGCACCTGATGCTGACCATCGACCGGCACATCCAGGCGATCATGGAGCGGGAAATGGACCAGGCGGTGCTCCAGTACCAGCCGAAGCACGTCATCGGCATCGCCATGGATCCGGACAGCGGCGAAATTTTGGCCATGGCCGCCAGGCCGACCTTCGATCCGGCCAATTACCGGGCCTATGACGCCGAAATCTACAACCGCAACCTGCCGATCTGGATGACCTACGAGCCCGGTTCCACCTTCAAGATCATCACCCTGGCCGCGGCGCTGGAAGAAGGAAAGGTGGACCTGCATCACGACCATTTTTACGACAAGGGGTCCATCGAGGTGGCCGGCGCCACGCTGCGGTGCTGGAAAAAAGGCGGCCACGGCAGCCAGACGTTCCTCCAGGTGGCGGAAAATTCCTGCAACCCCGGCTTCGTCGTGCTGGGCCAGCGGCTCGGCAAGGAGAAGCTGTTCGAGTACATCGACAAGTTCGGCTTCGGACGGAAGACGGGCATCGACCTGACCGGCGAAGCGACGGGCATCCTGTTCGACGTCGAAAAGGTCGGGCCGGTGGAGCTGGCCACCACCGCCTTCGGGCAGGGGGTGTCGGTGACGCCGATCCAGCAGGCGGCCGCCGTCGCCGCCGCCATCAACGGCGGCGTGCTGTACCGCCCCCATGTGGCCAAGGCCTGGATCCATCCGGAAACGGGCGAGGTGGTGGAACGCATCGAACCGGAACCGGTGCGCCGGGTCATATCGGAAGAAACGAGCCGCAAGCTGCGGGAAGCGCTGGAAAGCGTGGTGGCCAACGGCACCGGACGGAACGCCTACATCGACGGCTTCCGCGTCGGCGGCAAGACGGGCACCGCGCAGAAGGCGTCCGGCGGCCGCTATCTGGCGGATGAGCACATCGTGTCGTTCATCGGTTTCGCGCCGGCGGACGATCCCCGCATCCTGGTGTACATCGCCGTGGACGATCCGCAGACGATCCAGTTCGGCGGGCTGGTGGCGGCGCCGATCGTGCGCAACATTCTCGACGAGGCGCTGCGCTACCTGGAAGTGGAACCGCGCCGGGAGCAACTGGAAAAGCGCGTCCGTCCGGAACTCGGCGACGTGCCCTACGTGGAAGTGCCCGATCTCACCGGCATGACCGTCGGCGACATCTTGCGGGACCTCGGGTCCGATTTCCGCATCGTGAAGGCCGGCCAGGGGAAAACGGTGATCCGCCAGGCGCCGAAACCGGGCATCCGGCTGCCCAAGGGGTCGGAGATCCGCATCTATCTGGCGGACGTGAAGCCCGGGGGCGAATAGGCCAATAGGTGTGCGGATGAAAGGCGCGAAAGCTTGCGGGAGAAGCGTGCCGCGCGGGATGCGCGAAGCGGACCGCGGCGGGATGCGGCGCGAAGCGGGGTGCGGCAAAGAAGCGCACGTCAGCACGGCGCGAAGCCGTGCGGCGCAACGGGGCGAGCCGCCGGCGCGCGGAAGAAGCGTGAATAGTTGGCGGTTTGTTCGTGCTATAATGGGGTAAGCGGAGGCAAGCGGGGAGATGACTCGGATGGCGATGAAATTCAGGGAGTTTGCGGAATTGCTGGCGTTTTCCAGGCTCGTCGGAGACGGCGACGCCGTCGTGACCGGCGTGCAGATGGACCACCGGCTAATCGAGCCGGGCAACGCGTTCGTCTGCATCCCGGGAGCGGTCCACGACGGGCATGCGTTCGCCGCGGAAGCGGTGGCGAAGGGCGCCGCGGCGGTGGTCGCGGAGAAGGAACTGCCGTTTCTCCCCGTTCCCCAGCTGATCGTCAGGGACACCCGGCAGGCGGTCGGATGGCTGGCGGCCCATTTCCACGGCTATCCGAGCCGGCGGCTCAAGCTCGTCGGCGTCACCGGCACCAACGGCAAAACGACCGTCACCTGGCTCATCGACCGCATCTTTGCGGACGCCGGGTACAAAACCGGGGTGCTCGGCACGATCGGGGTCAAATACGGCGACGTGAACCTGCCCGCGGAACGGACGACCCAGGAGGCGCCGGATCTGCAGCGCACGCTGCGCTGGATGGCCGACGCCGGCGTCGAAGTTTGCGCGATGGAAGTGTCGAGCCATGCGCTGGAACTCGGCCGCGTGAAGGGATGCCGGTTCCGCACGGCCGTTTTCACCAACCTGACCCAGGATCACCTGGATTACCACGTGACGATGGAGCGCTACCGCGCCACCAAGGGGTTGCTGTTTGCGCGCCTGGCCTGCGACGGCCCGGGCGACGGGCGGCAATTCGCCGTGCTCAACGCGGACGACGAGGCGTCGGCGGAATATGCCCGGCTGACGGCGGCCCAGGTGATCACCTACGGAATCGAGCGCGAAGCGGACATCATGGCCAAGGACATCGCCGTTCACTCGAAGGGCACGTCCTTCACGCTGGTGACGCCCGCCGGCTCCGGCCGGGTGCACATGAAGCTGATCGGCGCCTTCAACGTACATAACGCCCTGGCCGCGGCGGCGGCCGCCCTGCCGGAAGGCATCGGCCTGGCGTCCGTCATCCGTTCCCTGGAGGCGGCGGAGCCGGTGGCCGGGCGCATGGAGACGGTCGACGCCGGCCAGGATTTCCTCGTGCTCGTCGACTATGCCCACACGCCGGACGGGCTGGAAAACGCCCTGCGGACGATCTGCCGGTTCGCCGAGGGCAAGATCATCACCGTGTTCGGCTGCGGCGGGGACCGGGACCGGACGAAACGGCCGGTCATGGGCCGCATTGCCGCGGAATACAGCGACCTCGTGTTCGTCACGAGCGACAACCCGCGCAGCGAAGAACCGATGGCCATCATCGGGGAAATCATGGAGGGCATCCGGGAAAGCGGATTTCCCGAAGATCGCTGCCAGGCGGTGGAAGACCGCCGGGAAGCGATCCGCCGCGCCGTCGCCGCCGCGGAGAAGGGCGACGTGGTGCTGATCGCCGGCAAAGGGCATGAGACGTACCAGATTCTGAAAAGCGGCACGATCGAATTCGACGACCGCCAGGTGGCCCGCGAAGCCATCAGGGGGCTCGGCCGATGATCCGGGCGACCCTCGCGGAAATTGCCGCCATGATTCCCGGCGCCGGGTTCGACGGGCGCCACGCGGACGTCGCGATCGCCGGCGCCGGACGGGATTCGCGGGAAGAACTGTCCGGTCGTCTGTTCGTGCCTCTCATCGGCGAGCGGTTCGACGGCCACGACTTCGCCGCCGAAGCCCGCCGCCGCGGCGCGGCCGCCACGCTGTGGCAACGCGGCCGCGGCGAGCCGCCGGAAGGCTTGCCGGCGGTGTTCGTGGAGGACACGCTGGAAGCCCTCCAGCAGCTTGCCGCCGCCTGGCGGCGCCGGCTGCCCGTGAAGGTGATCGGCGTCACGGGCAGCTTAGGCAAAACGTCCACGAAAGACATGATTCACGCCGCCCTGTCATCCGTGCATCGCGTGCACAAGACGACGGGCAATCTGAACAACCACATCGGGCTGCCGCTCTCGATCCTCGAAATGGCGGAAGACGCCGAATTTGCCGTGCTGGAAATGGGCATGAGCGGCGAAGGCGAAATCGCGGCGCTGTCGTCCATCGCCGCGCCCGATGCGGCCGTCATCACCAACATCGGCGAGGCCCACCTGCTGCAGCTCGGCAGCCGGGAGGCGATCGCCCGGGCGAAATTCGAAATCACGGCCGGTCTGAAGGAAGACGGCGCCTTCATCTGCAACGGGGACGAACCGCTCCTGGCGCGGCTTGTGGATCGCGAAGCCGGGCGGCTGCCGAAGACGGTCGTCCGCTTCGGCCTGTCGCCGGACAACGACTATTTTCCGGCGGACGTTGCCGTTTCCCCGGAGGGCACCCGTTTTTCGGCGGCGCGGGGAGACGGCGGCGAACCGATCCGCGACCTGTTCGTGCCGCTTCCCGGCCGGCACAATGCGCTGAACGCCATGGCCGCCGTCGCCGTCGCGCGGCTTTTCGGCGTGCCGGAAGACCGGCTGCGGGCCGGCCTTGCGGCCATGAAGCCGACGGGCATGCGAAGCGAGACGCTTCGGGCCGCTTCCGGGGCCGTTCTGATCAATGATGCGTACAACGCCAGCCCGACGGCGATGAAAGCCGCGCTGGCGCTTCTGGAAGAGCTGCCGTGCCGCGGACGGAAAATCGCCGTGCTCGGCGACATGCTGGAGCTCGGCGAAGCGGGCGAAAGCCTGCACCGGGACGTCGGGGCGGGCATCGATCCCGAAGGCATCGACCATGTCTTGACGTACGGCGGTCTGGCGGCATATATTGCGGAGGAGTGCCTGCCCCGTTTCGGAGACGGGCGGGTGGAAGCCTACCGCGACAAGGAGGCCCTGGCGGAGCGGCTGAAACGCCTCGCCGGGCCGGACGATCTGGTGCTGTTCAAGGCTTCCCGCGGCATGCGGCTGGAAGAGGTCATCCAGGCGCTGCTTTGACATGCGGTGCGGTGACGGCCGGAGAACCATTCCGGGCGCCCGTCCGACATTTACGGCCGGAAAAGAGGGTGAAGGGTGGATTTTTCCGTCGTTTTGATCACCATGGGGGCTTCCTTCGTGCTTTCCGTCGTGCTGGCCCCCCTGCTCATTCCGATCCTCCGCCGGCTGAAATTCGGCCAGCAGATCCGGGCGGAAGGTCCTGCGGGACATCTGAAGAAGAAAGGCACGCCGACGATGGGCGGCATCATCATTCTGCTGACGGCAGCCATCGCGTTTTACCGGTTTGCCGGCGGCAGCCGGGAATTTTACGTGCTGCTCGTGGCCGCCCTCGGGTCCGGGTTCATCGGATTTCTGGACGACTACATCAAGATCGTGTTCAAGCGCTCCCTCGGCCTTACCGCCGGGCAGAAGCTCTTCGGCCAGCTGGTCGTGGCGGCGGCCGTCTGCTGGCTCCTGGCGTCCGCCGGGCATGACACGGGCGTCTATTTCCCGCCGCTCAAGTTTTCGCTGGACCTGGGCTGGCTGTATTATCCGTTTTTCATCCTGTTCATGCTCGGGTTTTCCAACGCGGTCAACTTCACGGACGGCCTGGACGGCCTTCTGTCCGGCACGGCCGCCATCGCCTTCGGCGCGCTCTGCATCATCGCCATGTACCGCACCGAGCCCGAGACGGCCGTGTTCAGCGCGGCGATGATCGGCGCGCTGCTCGGCTTTCTCGTGTTCAACGCCCATCCGGCCAAGGTGTTCATGGGGGACACGGGCTCCCTCGGCATCGGCGGCGGGCTGGCCGCGGCGGCGGCGCTCACCAAGACGGAACTCGTGCTGGTGGTGATCGGCGGCGTTTTCGTGCTGGAAATTCTGTCGGTCATCCTGCAGGTCATTTCGTTCAAAACGAGGGGCAAGCGCATTTTCAAGATGAGCCCGATCCACCACCATTTCGAATTGTCGGGCTGGTCCGAATGGCGGATCGTCGTCACGTTCTGGGCGGCGGGACTCTGCTTTGCGGCCGCCGGCATTTTCTTGAACGAGGGGTTTTGACGGCATGCGGCATCCACGGGATTATCGGGATCAGGAGGTGCTGGTGCTCGGCCTCGCCAGGAGCGGACAAGCCGCTGCGAAGACGTTCGCCCGTTTCGGCGCACGGGTGACGGCCAACGACGCCAAGCCGAGGAGCGAGTGCCCGGAAGCGGACGAGCTGGAGGCGATGGGCGTTCGCGTTGTCTGCGGCGGGCATCCGGACGGCATCGTGCACGACGGGGTGCGGCTGGTGGTGAAAAACCCGGGCATTCCGTACCGGGTCGCTCCGCTGGTCAGGGCGGAAGCGCTCGGCATCGAAACGGTGACCGAGGTGGAGGTGGCCTGGCATCTGGCCCGCGGCCCGATCATCGGCATCACCGGCACGAACGGCAAAACGACGACCACCACATGGATCGGACGCATGCTGGAAGCGGCCGGCTTGCGCCCGCTGGTCGCCGGCAACATCGGGCTGCCGCTGTGCGAGGCGGCGGAAGCCGGCGAAGACCGCTGGATCGTCGCGGAGCTGAGCAGCTTCCAGCTGAAGGGGACGAAAGATTTCCGCCCGCGGATCGCCTGCCTGCTCAATTTCAGCGAAACCCATCTGGATTACCACGGCACGATGGACGATTACTGGCATTCGAAGATCCGGCTGTTCGCCAACCAGACGGCGGAGGACGCGGCCGTCCTCAACTGGGAAGATCCGGCCTGCCGGCTCCTGGCCCCGTCGCTGGCGGCGCGGGTCATTCCGTTTTCCGCCGGCGGGGAGCCGGAAGGCGGGGGGTTCGGCCACGGCGCCGCGTTCGCGGAGAACGGCGTTCTCGTCCTCCGGGAGCCGGACGGCCGCCGGGTCGAACTCGCCCGCGCCGACGATCTGGTGCTGAAGGGGCGCCACAACGTGGAAAACGCCCTGGCCGCGGCGGCGGCGGCCCGGGCGGCGGGCGCCGAACCTGCCGCCATCCGGGAAGCGCTGCTGTCGTTCCGCGGCGTGGAGCATCGGCAGGAACTGGTGGCCGACATCGGCGGCGTCCGCTGGTACAACGATTCCAAGGCGACCAACGCCACGGCGGCCGTCCGGGCGCTGGCCGCCTTCCGGGAGCCGATCGTCTGGATCGCCGGCGGGCTGGACCGCGGGCTCGATTTCCGCGAGCTGACGCCGTTTGTCGCGGAGCGGGTCAAGGCCGCGGTGCTGCTCGGCCAAACCCGCCACCGGCTGGCGCAGCTTGCCCTGGAAGCCGGCGTGAAGGCGGTCCGCGTCGTCGAAACGGACGCCCGGGAGAAGGCGGCGGAAGCCGTGGAAGAGGCGGTGCGCCTCGCCGCCCGGGAAGCGGTGCGGGGCGACGTCGTCCTGTTCTCGCCGGCGTGCGCCAGCTGGGACATGTTCGCATCTTACGAGGAACGGGGACGCATGTTTAAGGCGGCCGTGCATAGGCTGTAAATACAGTATGCAAGCCCATGCATCCCGGGAGGGGTAGCACGTGCCGAATCCGCGTCCGGCTCCCGATTTCTGGATCCTGTTTCCCACCCTGATGATTCTGGCCATCGGCATCGTGATGGTGTACAGCGCCAGCGCCGTGCTGGCCCTGCACGATTTCGGGGACAGTTTCTACTACCTGAAGCGCCAGCTGTTTTTCGCCATCCTCGGCCTGGCCGGCATGGCGTTCATGATGCGCCTGGATTACCGCCAGCTGAAATCGGTTGCGAACGCCGCGCTCATCGCCGGGTTTGTCCTGCTCGTGCTGGTGCTCATTCCCGGCATCGGCGTCGTCCGCGGCGGGGCCCGCAGCTGGCTCGGCATCGCGTCCTTCGGCATCCAGCCGTCGGAGTTCATGAAACTGGCGATGGTGCTCTTCGCGGCCAAGACGCTGGCGGAAAACCCGTCCCGCATCGTATCGCTGCGCCGCGGGCTCCTGCCGATGCTGGCGCTGCTCGGCGCCGCCTTCGGCCTCATCATGCTGCAGCCGGATCTCGGCACCGGCGCGGTGCTCGTCGGCGCCACGATGATGGTCCTGTTCGCCGCGGGAGCCCGCATCCGCCATCTCGCGGGGCTGGGCGTTCTCGGCCTCGCCGGCCTGGCGGCGCTGATCGCGGCGGCGCCGTACCGGCTCCGGCGGATCACCGCCTTTCTCGATCCATGGTCCGATCCGCTCGGCGCGGGCTATCAGGCGATCCAGTCGCTGTATGCCATCGGTCCCGGCGGCCTCGTCGGGCTCGGCCTCGGGATGAGCCGGCAAAAATACAACTACCTGCCCGAGCCGCAGACGGATTTCATCTTTTCGATCATCGCCGAGGAACTCGGCTTCATCGGCGCGTCCGCCGTCGTCCTGCTGTTTTTCCTCCTCGTCTGGCGCGGCATGCGGACCGCCATCGCGGCGCCGGACCTGTTCGGCAGCCTGCTCGCCGTCGGCATCGTCGGCATGATCGCCGTGCAGGTCGTCATCAACATCGGCGTCGTGACCGGCCTTCTGCCCGTCACCGGCATCACGCTGCCGCTGGTGTCCGCCGGCGGTTCCTCCCTGACGCTGATTCTGGCTTCCATCGGCATCCTGCTCAACATTTCGCGGCATGCAAGGTGACGGAAGCGGCGGGCAAACCATGACGGGCGACACGGCGGTCAAGCCGGACGGATGAAGGCGAAAGACAACACGGACGGAAGCGGACGTCCACGGACCGGCGGACGGACGCCAAAGGGGAAGGAGGCACCGGACGGTCATGCGGAACATCGTGTTTACCGGCGGCGGCACGGCCGGGCACGTGATGCCCAACATCGCGCTGTTCCGGGCGCTCGCCGATGAGGGATGGTCGATCCACTACATCGGTTCGCAAAACGGCATCGAACGGGACATCATCAACGGGCTGGAAGGATACGGCCCCATTCCTTTTTACGGCATTTCCGCGGGCAAGCTGAGGCGCTATTTCGATCCGCAAAATTTCAAGGATCCGTTCCGCGTGCTGAAGGGCATCTGGCAAAGCTTTCGCCTGATCCGCCGGATCAGGCCCGATCTTGTGTTTTCCAAGGGCGGTTTCGTGTCCGTGCCGGTTGTGGTGGCCGCCCGGCTGAGCGGCGTGCCGGTGATCATCCACGAATCGGATCTGACGCCGGGGCTCGCCAACCGGATCGCGATGCCGTTTGCCACCCGCATATGCGCCACGTTCCCCGAGACGATGGACCATCTTCCCCGCGGCAAGGCGGTGCTCACCGGTTCGCCGATCCGCGGGGAATTGCTCAGCGGCGACGCGGACGCCGGACGCCGCCTGTGCGGATTCGTCCGGACCAAACCGACGCTGCTCGTGATGGGCGGCAGCCTCGGGTCGCAGGCGATCAACCGCGCGGTGCGGGACGCCCTCGATGCGCTTCTGAAAAGGGTGCAGATCGTCCACATTTGCGGCAAGGGCCATCTCGATCCGGCGCTGGAAGGCCGGCCGGGGTACCGGCAGTTCGAATTCGCCGGGGCGGAGCTGGCCGACCTCTTGGCGATGGCCGATGCGGCGGTGTCCCGCGCGGGGGCAAACGCCATCTTCGAACTGCTCGCCGCGGAAAAGCCGATGCTGCTCATTCCGCTTTCCCGCCGGGCGAGCCGCGGCGACCAGATTTTGAACGCGGCGTCGTTCGAAAAGCGGGGCTTCTGCCTGACGCTGCAGGAAGAGCACCTGACGCCGGACAATCTGGTGCGCCATGTCGATGACCTGCTGGACAAGCGGGAGGACATCCGCCGGCGGATGCGGGAAGCCGCCGGCCGGACGGGAAACGAAGCGATTCTCGCGCTGATCCGCGAATGCGCCGCGGGGCGCCGCTGACCGCGCCCCCTCTCAGACCGGGCGGGCGGGGCGCCGCTCTTTACCCGGCGCGCCGGACAAGCGGTCCCCCGCCGGAACGCGGAAATCGCGGCCATGGGCGGCTGTCACACTCGATGCCGGGCTTACATACGATAACCTAGAAATCCCGGCCTCCCCCGTCAGCCCCCCAATTCCTGGCAAAGGAGGCAAGACTGATGGATCACCTCTTGACTGAACTGGCATCCCTCGATGTCGGCCGGCTCCTCCGCAACGAGCCGATGGCGCCGTACACGACGTGGCAGGTCGGCGGCCCGGCGGACGTGATGGCCGTTCCGGACACGAAGGACCAGCTCGCCCGGCTCGTGCGGCTGCTCCACGAGCGGAACGTGCCGTGGCTGGTCATCGGCCGGGGCAGCAACCTGCTGGTGACCGACAAAGGGATCCGGGGCGTCGTGATCAAGCTGGGCAAAGATTTCGACTTTGTCCGGTTCGAAGGGAAAACCGTGCGCGCCGGCGGGGCCTTCAGCATGATCAAACTGTCGGTGCTGGCCGGCAAGCACGGACTGACCGGCCTGGAGTTTGCCGGCGGCATTCCCGGTTCGGTCGGAGGCGCCGTTTTCATGAACGCGGGGGCCCAGGGGAGCGAAACGGCCAGGGTTTTGAAAGTTGCCGAAGTGCTTCTGGAAACCGGCGAATGGACCGACATGACGGCGCAGCGGCTGGCGTTTTCCTACCGGCATTCCCGGCTGCAGGAGATGAAGGGCATCGTGACGGAAGCCGTTTTCGAGCTGGAATACGGGGACCGCAGGGAAATTGCCGCGGCGATGGCCACCTACAAGGACCGCCGGCTGCGCACGCAGCCGCTCACGGAACCGAGCGCGGGCAGCGTGTTCCGCAACCCGGAAGGCGGGCATGCCGCCAGGCTGATCGAAGAAGCCGGGCTGAAGGGATTCCGTGTCGGCGGCGCGCAAGTGTCGACCCTGCACGCCAATTTCATCATCAACACCGGAAACGCGACGGCCGGCGACATCCTCGCCCTGATCGAACACATCCAGGCCGTTGTCGAAGAACGGTTCGGCGTGCGTTTGAAACCGGAAGTACGGGTGGTGGGTGAGCGGTAAATCGGAGGTGGGACATTGGAGAAGCTGATCATCGAGGGCGGAAAACCTCTCGTTGGTACCGCGCGCATTCACGGAGCGAAAAACGCGGCCCTGCCGATCCTGGCGGCCGCGATCATGGCCCGGGGCGTCCACGTCATCGAGAATGTGCCCCGCCTGCTGGACATTGACGTGATGCTGAGCATCCTGACCGCGCTCGGCTGCCGGGCCGAGCGGCAGGAAGACCGGATCGTGCTGGACACCACGCGGCTCGTGACGAGCCACATCCCCAAAGAGCTGATGACCCAGATGCGATCGTCCATTTTCCTGATGGGTCCGCTTCTGGCCAGGATGGGCAGCGTGCAGGTGTATCAGCCCGGCGGCTGCGCCATCGGCACGCGGCGCATCGATCTGCACCTGAAAGGGCTTGAGGCGCTCGGCGCCGTCATCGACGAATCGGAAGGACGCATCGTCTGCATGGCGGACCGGCTGGTCGGCACGGAAATCATGCTCGATTTTCCCAGCGTCGGCGCGACGGAAAACATCATGATGGCCGCCGTCACCGCGCAGGGCACGACGGTGATCCAGGGCGCGGCGCGGGAGCCGGAAATCGTCGACCTGCAGAACATGCTGAACGCGATGGGGGCGCGCATCAGCGGAGCGGGCACCGACGTCATCACGATCCACGGCGTCGACGAACTGTCCGCATGCCGGTACCGGATCATTCCCGACCGCATCGTGGCCGGCACGCTGATGATCGCCGTGGCGGCCAGCGGCGGCGAGATCACGCTGACGGACGTGAACAGCCGGCACCTGACGGCGATCATCCACGTGCTGCGGCGGGCCGGTGTTCAAATTTCGGTTTCCGATGATATAATGAAGGTGGCCGCCCGCGGCCGGCCGAAAGCGGTGGACCGCATCGTCACGGCGCCGTATCCGGCTTTTCCCACCGATCTGCAGGCGCAGATGATGGTGCTGCTGGCGCTGGCCGACGGCACCAGCATCCTGAAGGAAACGATATTCGAAGGGCGCTTCAAGCACATCGGCGAGCTCATCCGCATGGGCGCCGACATCCGCCAGGATCTGAACAGCGCCTTCATCCGGGGCGTGCCGCGGCTGTACGGCACCACCGTGGAAGCGACGGACCTGAGGGCGGGAGCGGCGGTGGTCATCGCCGGGCTGTGCGCCAAGGGAACCACCATCGTGGAACAGATCCACCATATCGACCGCGGCTACGAACGCATCGAGCAGCTGTTCGCATCACTCGGCGCCGATATCAGGCGGCTTTCGCCGGCGCCGGTCAGACCGACGTGAAACGCTTCGCCGGGGCATCCTTTCCGTCCGGAAACGGGAACGCCCGGCGTTTCCCATAAAGAACGAGGTGAAACGTGGAACGGGAACGCGTGCCGCATCTGGCAAAACCGAAGCCCGACCGGCGCGGCGGCGGGAAGGCGGCCTTGCTGCTGCTCGTTCTTTTCATGGTGATCGGGCTCATTCTTTTTTTTCGTTCCGATCTCAGCAAAATTGAAACGATCGACGTCACCGGCATCCGGCATACGCCGCTTTCCGATGTGGGACAAGCCATCGGGGTGGACGTTGGCGATTCGTTTTTTGCCGCCTCGGCCCGGACGCTCCGGGAACGGGTGACGGCCCTGCCCAACGTGGAAGACGCGCGCGTGGAAAAATCGTTTCCCGGGCGCATTGTCATTGAAATCAGGGAGTATCCGGAGGTGGCCCATCTGGTCGGTCCGGACGGCGTGCCGAGAGCGCTGCTCGCCAACGGCCGGGACGTGCCGCTCATGGAAGGGGAAACGGTGCGCAACCTGCCGGTTTTGACCGGCTGGGAACCGGGGTCGGACCTGCTGCGGCAAATGGCCGGCGTGCTGGCCGGACTTCCGGCGCATCTGCTCGCGGACATTTCCCAGATCAAGCCGGAGCCGGCGGACGCGTGGCCGGACCGCATCCGCATGTACACGCGCTCCTACTTCGAAGTGGTGACGACGATCGGCTATTTGCCGGACCGCCTCGGCTACATGAGCGCCATCATCGACGAATACGAGCCGGGCGTCATCACGATGCTGGAAGCCAACACCCACACGCCGTATCCGCCCCGGGGCGACGCCGGCGAAGGGCCGGACGCGGCGGACGGCGAATCCGGCCACGGAAGCTGATCCCGGCGGGAAGCCCGCGGAAACGCGGCCGCGACGGATGTCTCCTCCGTTCGACAACTGCCCGCACGCGTCAAAAATCTTGCCGAAAAAAGAGGGAAACGCCAAACCATGTGGAATATGTATGTATTCAAAAGGATCCGGAAAACGTTCGATCCAGGCGACGGGCTGCAATCAGTGAAACGGAGGTGCCAACGGCTTGAGCGGCAGTGACATCATCGTCAGTTTGGACATCGGAACATCCAAAGTACGCGCCATCATCGGAGAAGTCAGCAGCGGACAGCTGAACATCGTCGGCGTCGGATCCGCCGAATCGGAAGGCATCCGCAAGGGAGCCATTGTCGATATCGACAAGACCGTCGAATCCATCCGGACGGCCGTCGGCAGCGCGGAACGGATGGTCGGCATGGAAATATCGGATGTGTACGTCGGCATCTCGGGCAGCCATATCGGACTCCAGTCCAGCCATGGCGTGGTGGCGGTGTCCAACGAAGACCGGGAGATCGGACAGGACGACATCGAACGGGTGCTGCAGGCCGCCCGGGTGATCGCGCTTCCGCCGGAACGGGAAATCATCGGCGTCGTGCCGAAGCAGTTCCTCGTGGACGGGCTGGAAGGCATCCAGGATCCCCGCGGCATGATCGGCGTCCGCCTCGAAGTGGAGGCCCTGATCATCACCGGCGCCCGGACGGCCATCCACAACCTGATCCGCTGCGTGGAAAAGGCGGGCCTTTCCATCTCCGGTCTGCTTCTCATGCCGCTTGCCGCCGGCGAACTGGCCCTCTCCAAGGACGAGAAGATGCTCGGCACCTGCCTCGTGGACATCGGCGCGGGCGCCACGACGATCGCCGTGTTCGACCAGGGGCATCTGGCCGCCACGAGCACGCTGCCCATCGGGGGCGATTTCATCACCAACGACATCGCCATCGGCCTGCGGACGCAGACCGACGCCGCGGAGCGGATCAAGCTGAAATTCGGCTGCGCCGTCATCGAGGATGCCGGTGAAGACCAGGTGTTCAAAGTGGTCCGCATCGGCAGCAACTCCGAGAAGGAACACACGCAGGTCGAGCTGGCGGAAATCATCGAGCCCCGGGTGACGGAAATCTTCCAACTGATCCGCGATGAAGTGAAGCGCCTCGGATACCAGGAGATCCGCGGCGGTTTCGTGCTGACGGGCGGCACCGTGTCCATGCCCGGCGTGAGCACGATCGGCCAGTACGTGCTGCAGGCTCCCGTGCGGGTGGCCATGCCGGATTACATCGGCGTGCGGGACCCGTCCTACACCGCGGGCGTCGGCATGGTCCAGTACGTGGTGCGGCACATGCGGGGCCGGGGATCCGGAAAAAAAATTTCCGGCAAATCCTCCGCGGAAAAAGGAAAACCGTCCTGGGTCGAGAAACTGAAAAACTGGTTCAGCGAATTCATTTGACGCATGCGCATGTTCGGAATGACGGCTTCCGCGGATCTGGCGAGTGCGAATAACATTTGGGAGGATACATACGGTTATGTTGGAATTTGACCTTGAAAGGGAACAATTGGCCAAGATCAAAGTCATCGGCGTGGGCGGTGGCGGAAGCAACGCGGTCAACCGGATGATCGAATTCGGCGTGAAAAACGTGGAATTCATCTGCGTCAACACGGACGCCCAGGCGCTGCAGATGGCTTTGGCGGAGCATAAATTGCAGATCGGCGAAAAGCTGACCCGCGGGCTCGGGGCGGGGGCCAATCCGGAAATCGGCAAGAAGGCCGCGGAAGAATCCCGCGAGCTGATCCAGCATGCCCTAAGCGGCGCCGACATGGTGTTCGTCACCGCCGGCATGGGCGGCGGCACGGGCACCGGGGCGGCGGCCGTCATCGCCGAGGCCGCCAAGGAATGCGGCGCCCTGACGGTCGGCGTCGTCACGCGGCCGTTCACCTTCGAGGGCCGCAAGCGGGCGCAGCAGGCGGAATCGGGCATCGCCGCCCTGAAGGAGAAAGTGGACACGCTGATCGTCATTCCGAACGACCGGCTGCTGGAAATCGTGGACAAAAAGACGCCGATGATCGAGGCGTTCCGCGAAGCCGACAACGTGTTGCGCCAGGCGGTGCAGGGCATTTCCGACCTGATTGCCGTGCCGGGCCTGATCAACCTGGATTTCGCCGACGTGAAGGCGATCATGACGTACCGCGGCAGCGCGCTGATGGGCATCGGACAGGCCGGCGGCGAAAACCGGGCGGCGGAAGCGGCCAAGAAGGCGATCATGAGCCCGCTCCTCGAGACGTCCATCGACGGCGCCCGGGGCGTCATCATGAACATCACCGGCGGCTCCAATCTGAGCCTGTACGAGGTGAACGAGGCGGCGGAAATCGTCATCTCGGCTTCCGATCCGGAAGTGAACATGATTTTCGGCGCCATGATCGACGAGAGCATGAAGGACGAAGTGAAGGTGACGGTCATTGCCACCGGTTTCGAATCGAAGAACGCGCATGCCGAGCGCCGCGTCTTCCACCCGGGCGCGCCGGCCGGCGGGCTTGCCGGGTCTCCGGAACCGGCCGAATCGAAACCCCCGGTGATCCGTCCGTTCGTCACCCCGTCCAGCGACCAGCTGGACATCCCCACGTTTTTGCGCAACCGCGGCAAGCAATCGATGGATGAATGACATAGGCGGCCGTCCGCCAAAAGAAGACGGGACGCCCGATCCGCATGCGCGCTCCGGCGCGCGGCGGACGGGCGATTTTTTTGTGCCTTTTCCCGTCGATTTTCTTCCGCCCCGCCGACAAAAAAACCGCCCGGCGCCCCCCACCGTTTGACAGCCTTTTGAGACCGGTTCCTCTATACTGGGTGTTGTCCAACGATGCGCGCCCGGGGGATCCCCGATGATCGTGTACGCCGACCTCCTGTTTTTGACCAGCCTGTTTTTTGACGCCTCCGTCCTTCTGATGACGGCCAAAGTGCGGGGGCTTCGCCTGCCGGTCGGCCGGCTGGCCGCCGGCGCCGTCCTTGGCGCCTCCTATTCGCTGCCGATGGTCCTGTTTCCGTCCATGGAATGGCTGTACACGGCCGCGGCCAAAGTGTTCGTTTCGATGCTGGTCGTCCGGATCTCTTTCGGCTTCGCCAGCCTGCAGCGGTTTGCCGGCGCCCTCGGCGCCTTCTATCTGGTCCAGTTCGCGGCGGCCGGGGCCGTGTTCGCCGTCCATTTTCTGCTGCTGTCATCGGGGGAGACGATGGCCGGCCTTCTCCTCAGGCCGACGGGGGCGGCGGCTTTCGCCGTGGAAACCGGCCTTTGGCTGTCCGTGCCGGTTTTTCTTTTGTCGCTCTGGTTTTTTCGTTCCGTGCTGGAGAGCCATTCGAAGGTCCGGCTCACCCGCCGGCTGACCGCGGACGTGGAGGTGGCGGTCGGAGGGACGGTCGTCCGGTGCCGCGGGCTCATCGACACGGGCAACCGGCTGGTCGACCCCGTTTCCCGGGCGCCGGTTCTGGTGATGGAAGCGGACGCCTGGGCGGCGCATCTGCCGGCGCGGTGGCTGTCCCTCATCCGCGAAGGCCGCGCCGACCGGGTGCTGGAAGAAGCGGCGGAAGGGCGCGAAGCGTTCGCCTGGCCGGACCGGCTTCGGCTCGTGCCGTGCCGCACCGCCGGCGGCCGGCCGCAGCTTTTGCTCGCCCTGAAGGCGGACCGGGTCGTCGTTCTTGCCGGGGACGGGCGCTTTGAAACGGACGGCGCGACGGTGGCGCTGGACGGCGGCACGATGGACCATGCCGGCGGTTTTGCGGCCATCATCCATCCGCTCATGGTCACCCAATAAGCGATTGGAGGCATGGAACGGCTTATGCTCAGGCTCAAAACGAGATGGAAGCTGCGGCTGCGCATCCTGTATCTCCGGTTTCTGTTCGCCATCGGGCTGAAAGGCGAGGGGCTTTATTACATCGGGGGAAGCGACGCGCTGCCGCCGCCGTTGTCGCGGGAAGAGGAGGAATACTTGCTGGCCGAGCTGCCGAAGGGCGACCCGGCCGTCCGGGCCGTGCTGATCGAGCGCAATCTGCGCCTTGTCGTCTACATCGCCCGGAAATTCGAGAACACCGGCATCAACATCGAGGATCTCGTCTCCATCGGCACCATCGGCCTGATCAAGGCGGTCAACACCTTCGATCCCGACAAAAAGATCAAGCTGGCCACTTACGCGTCCCGCTGCATCGAAAACGAAATCCTGATGTATCTGCGCCGCAACAGCAAGCTGCGCACCGAGGTGTCCTTCGACGAACCGCTCAACATCGACTGGGACGGCAACGAGCTTCTGCTTTCCGACGTGCTGGGAACGGACGGCGACGCGATCTACAAAAACATCGAGGAGCAGGTGGACCGCAAGCTGCTGCAGAAGGCGCTGGACAAACTGAGCGAGCGGGAGCGGATCATCATGGAGCTCCGGTTCGGCCTGCACGACGGCGAGGAGAAAACGCAGAAAGACGTCGCCGATCTGCTCGGCATTTCCCAATCGTACATTTCCCGCCTGGAAAAGCGGATCATCAAGCGGCTGCGCAAGGAATTCAACAAAATGATCTGACCCGCCGCCGGCCGCTCCCGGCTCGTCCGACCGTTTCCCGCCGGCGAATAAATCCACCTCCCGGGGAGATACTGAACAGTGATGTTGCTCCCTGGGAGGAATGTTCGCATGATGCGCAACAAGGTGGAGATCTGCGGGGTCGACACTTCCAAGCTGCCGGTTTTGACCAACGCCGAGATGCGGGAACTGTTCCGGGACCTGCAGGAGAACAACAACCTGGCCGCCCGCGAGCAATTGGTCAACGGCAACCTGCGGCTTGTGCTGAGCGTCATCCAGAGATTCAACAACCGCGGCGAGTACGTGGACGACCTGTTCCAGGTCGGCTGCATCGGACTGATGAAAGCCATCGACAACTTCGATCTGAGCCAGAACGTGCGGTTTTCCACCTACGCGGTGCCGATGATCATCGGCGAAATCCGCCGCTACCTGCGGGACAACAACCCGATCCGCGTCTCCCGTTCGCTCAGGGACATCGCCTACAAGGCGCTGCAGACGCGCGACGCGCTGACCGGCGAAAAAAACCGCGAACCGACCATCACGGAAATTTCCGAAGCGATGGGCGTTCCCAAGGAAGACATCGTGTTTGCCCTCGACGCCATCCAGGATCCGGTCTCCCTGTTCGAGCCGATCTACCATGACGGCGGCGACCCGATCTACGTGATGGACCAGATCAGCGACGACCGGAACAAGGATTCGTCCTGGATCGAGGAAATCGCCCTGCGGGAGGGCTTGCGCAAGCTGGGCGAGCGGGAAAAGATGATCTTGTCCATGCGTTTTTTCGAGGGCAAAACCCAGATGGAAGTGGCCGACGAAATCGGCATATCCCAGGCGCAGGTCTCCCGGCTGGAAAAGTCGGCGATCGCGCAGATGCAAAAGCATGTGAAAACCCAGTGACGGAGGGGGAACCGGGCAGTCCGATCCGTGCGAAACACCGCCAACGGTTCCCGCCGTGCAGGCCGCTCCGGCCATCCAATGGCCGGAGCGGCTTTTTTGCTGCCGGCGCCGTGCAGGCGGGACGGTGGCGGGTGCGAATGCGCCATCTCTCCTTTGGCCCGTTGCGGACAATTTGTCCGCATCGCCCGCCGAAAACCCCTGTTTTTTGCGCACGATAAGGACAATCTGTCCGCAACTCCCGACTGCACGTGCAGCGCAAGGGGACATTTTCGGGCGGGTGAACATATATACTTTGATATACGGGATATGCCGACCGCAGTCGGGTGAGGACGGCGCAATGGAAGAATGGCGCGACGGAAGGGAAGGACCGCTGGGGCCCGGAAACGCCGGCGGTCAGGAGCGCCGTGCCCGGAAGGCGGTCGGCGGCGCCCATCGGAAAAGACGGGTGAAGCGCCGGTGAAAATATCCGATTTCCAGACGAAGGATGTCATCAATATCGTCGACGGCAAAAAGCTCGGCCAGATCAGCGACCTGGAGCTCGACATGCGGCAGGGGCGAATCGAGTCCATCGTCGTGCCGACCGCCGGGCGGTTTTTCGGGATGTTCGGCAGCGCCACGGAATTGGTGATCCCCTGGAAAAACATCGTGAAAATCGGACTGGACGTGGTGCTGGTGCGGCTGGACGAGGCGCGGATGATGGACGAGGACGACCGGGATGCCGCCTATCTGCACGCCAGACCCCGCCGGTGACCGGCCGCGCAAGGTTGTGGTAAAATGGACAAAATGCGTCAGACGGGAGGGAGCGGCGCCTGGACGGTTGGACAGCCCTGGCGCCGGAACGATGAAGGAAGACGCGTTTGTGACGGTTTCGCCGGGCGGCGGCCTGCCGGACTGGTTGGCCGTTGCCGCCTGGCTGGACAAGCCCGGGTGCGGCGGCGTTGCCGCGGGGATTTCGCTCCGCGGCGGCGGCGTTTCCACCGGGCCGTGGACTTCGCTCAACCTGGCCCTGCACGTGGGCGACGAAGCGGACGCCGTGCTGGAAAACCGGCGGCGCCTGAGCCTGGCGGCCGGCTTTGCGCCGGAAGCCTGGACCTGTGCGGAGCAGACCCACGAAAACCGCGTCAGGCTCGTCACCGCTTCCGACCGGGGCGCGGGGCGGCTGTCGCGGGAAACGGCCTTCCCCGCGACGGACGCCCTGATCACCCGGGAGGCAGGCATCCTGCTGGTGACGTTTCATGCCGATTGCGTGCCGATCTTTTTCTTTGATCCGGCGCGCCGGGCGGTCGGCCTCGCCCACGCCGGCTGGCGCGGCACGGCGAGCCGCGTGGCCATCCGGACCGTCGAGGCGATGGAGGAGGCGTTCGGCACGCGCCCCGGCGACCTGCTGGCGGCCATCGGGCCGTCCATCGGCCCGTGCTGCTACGAAGTGGGCGAAGACGTCGCCGGGGCAATCGGCGTTCCGGAGGCCGCCAGGGAAGCCGGCGGCCGGGCGGGCGGTCGATTCCTGCTGGACTTGAAAGAAGCAAACCGACAGTTTATGATTAAGGCAGGACTTGCGCCGAATCGCATCGAAGTTTCCGGATATTGCACGTGTTGCCGGACCGACCTTTTTTTCTCCCATCGGGGGGAAGGCGGCCGCACCGGCCGCCTGGCGGCTTTCATCGGAATCGGGACGGAACGGGAACATGTCGGGAGGCGCCATGCCGTTGTCGTTTCGTGAATCCGTGGAACGGACGGAAGCCCGCATCCGCGAGGCGTGTCGCCGCTGCGGCCGGCCGCGGGAAGACGTTCGGGTGATCGCCGTCACCAAGTATATAGAAGCCGACGGCGTGCGGGAACTGATGGGCCTCGGATTCCGCCATTTCGGCGAAAACCGCTGGCAGCAGGCCCGGCCGAAGTGGGAGGCCATCGGCGATGAAGCCGTCTGGCATTTCATCGGACATTTGCAGACGAACAAAGTAAAAGACGTGATCGGACGCTTCACCTACCTTCATTCGTTGGACCGTCTTCCGCTGCTGGAAGAGGTCCAGAAGCGGGCCGCCCGGCTGGACGTCCGGGTGCCCGTGTTCCTCCAGGTCAACGTGTCGGGCGAGGCGACCAAGCACGGCCTTGCGCCCGCCGATTTGCCGGCTTTCGCGGAGAAGGCCGCGGCGTGCCCGAACATCCGGGTCGAAGGCCTGATGACGATGGCGCCCCATGAAGCCGACCCGGAGAAAACGCGGCCGGTGTTCCGCCGATTGAGGGAACTCAGGGACGAATTGAATGAACGGGCGATCCTGCCCGAACCGGTCCGCCATCTGTCGATGGGCATGTCCAACGACTTCGAAGTCGCGATCGAGGAAGGGGCCACCTGGCTCAGGCTCGGATCCGTCCTGTTGGGGAGGTAGCGATCATGGGGATGTTGAGCAAACTGTGGCAGTATTTCGGGCTGGAAGAGGAAGAGGAACTGGTCGAGCTTCCCGAAGCGCGGGAAGACCACGCGCCGATTGCGCCGCAAGAGCCGCGCCGGGGCAAGGGGCAGGTCGTCGGCCTCGCCACCGCCAGGCAGCCGTCCAGGATGATTTTGAGCGAACCCCGCACGCTGGATGACGCGCAGGAGATTGCCGATCATCTGAAAGCCCGGCGGCCGGTGCTGGTCAATCTGCAGCGGGTCCGGCAGGACGTGGCGGTGCGGCTGGTCGACTTCCTGAGCGGGACGGTCTACGCCCTGAACGGCGGCATCAACAAGGTCGGGCCCGGCATCTTCCTCTGCACGCCGGATCACGTGGAAGTCGTCGGAACGATCACGGAAATGCCGGAACAGGAATCCGACTACAGATCATTGAGGTGAAAGTCCGCTTGAACGGCGTATTGTATGTCATCGGCATTTTGTTCGAGATCTATTATTGGATGATCATCGCATACGTCCTGATGTCATGGATCCCGAACGCCCGGGAAAGCGCCATCGGCGAGCTGCTCGGCAAGCTCGTGGAACCGTACCTGTCCCCGTTCAGGCGCATCATTCCGCCCATCGGAGGCGTCATCGACATTTCTCCGATCGTGGCGCTGATTGCGCTTTATTTTGTGGAACGGGGCGTCCGGGCGATTCTGGGCATCCTGCTCTGAACACTGGAGCGGACGGGCAACGATGAACGAAGCGATCCTTGCGCATTTTCATCCGGACGAGCGTCCCTTTGTGGAGCGCATGGCGAAAGTGGCCGAACGGGCAGCCGACCGGCACCGGGTCGAGCTGACGGATTTTCTCGACCCGCGCCAGGCGGCCATCGCGGACATGCTGGTGCGGCGCCATCCCGGCCTGCATGCGCTGTTTGCGGGCGGCCATCCCGGGGCCGAGCGGATGCGGGCCGTCATCGCGCCGTCGTACATTCCGCTGGATCCCGAAGACGCCCGGCTGGCGCTGATCCGCATCGTCCCCGCCGGCGGCGGGGCGGAGGAGCTGGAGCATGGCGACTATCTGGGCGCCCTGCTCGGGCTTGGCATCAAGCGGGACAAAATCGGCGACCTCCACGTGTCGGCGGACGAATGCCAGTGCGTCGTGGCCGCGGAAATGGCGGATTACATCGACCTCCATCTCCGCAAGGTGCACCGGGTGCCGGTCACGACGGAGCGGCTGCCGGTTTCGGCGCTTCGGCCCGTGATCCCGGAAACCGCCGAATTGACGCTGTCCGTGGCGTCGCTCAGGCTGGATGCCGTGGCCGGCGACGTCTGGCGGCTGTCCCGGGCCAGGGTGCTGGAGCCGATCCGGGCCGGACGGTGCCGGGTCAACTGGATGCCGGTCGATGATCCCGCGCGCCCGCTGCGGGAAGGCGACACCGTTTCCATGCGCGGGTTCGGGCGGTTCAGGCTGGTCCGCGTCGACGGGGAGACGAAGAGCGGACGCCTTCGCATCACGGTCGCGAAATTTGGCTGAACGCCCGCCGCCTTGCAGGAATTTGGCACGGAATGTCGAACATGATTGCATGATCCTTTACCGCATGGAGGGATGCAGGGATGCCGCTTACGCCGCTCGATATCCACAACAAGGAATTTTCCCGGAAACTGCGCGGATACGACGAAGACGAAGTCAACGAGTTTCTGGACCAGATCATCAAGGATTACGAAGCGCTGATCCGCGAAAACAAGGAACTGCAAGCGAAAGTCGCCGAACTGGAAGAAAAGCTCGGTCACTTTTCCAATATCGAGGAAACCCTCAGCAAGGCGATCATCGTGGCCCAGGACGCGGCCGACGAGCTGAAGAACAATTCCAAGAAGGAAGCGCAGCTGATCATCAAGGAAGCGGAGAAGAACGCCGACCGCATCATCAACGAGGCGCTGGCGAAATCGCGCGCCATCGCCCTGGAGATGGAGGAGCTGAAGAAGCAGGCCACCATCTACCGCACCCGGTTCCGGGCGCTCCTGGAAGCCCAGATCGAGATGCTGAAGGACGACAACTGGGAGATGCTCGAGCAGGTGGACGTCTCCAAATACGGAACGAAGGGTTGAGGCGCGGGGAACGGCGAATTGATTTTGCCGTTCTTTTCCGCTATACTGCTTATCAAGCCATGGATCCGCAAGAAGCGGATCCGGCCCGTTTGACGACCGGAAAGCGATGAGCGGGACGAGTACGCCGCTGGCGGAACTCCAGCGAACCGGGGCGGGTGGAAGCCCGGTGTTTGCGCGCGGCCGAACATCCCCCGCGAGCGCCGGCCGAACGGCACCACGGGTGCCCTGTAGAGCCGGCCGGTTCATTCCCGTTACCGAATGCAGCGAGTGGTGGAGGCGACGCAAAGCCGCTTCGCCCGGCCGGCCATTGACGGCCGCCGGACGGCGCGTTTCGTCCTTCCATTATGAGGGTGGTACCGCGAGAACAAACTTCTCGTCCCTTGGGGCGGGAAGTTTTTTTTATCACGGGGAGAAGCCGGTTTCCGGCGGCCCCGAAAAACGGTTCAGACGATCACGGTTCAGAAAAGGAGTGGATCGGTCACATGGCCAAAGGGGAACAAACCCGCGACTACAGCCAGACGCTCAACCTGCCGAAGACGGATTTCCCGATGCGCGGCAACCTGCCCCAGGCGGAACCGAAAATGCAGGCCTGGTGGGACGAGATCGACATTTACGGGAAGGTGCAGGCGAGGACGAAGGGCCGTCCGAAATTCGTGCTGCACGACGGACCGCCCTACGCCAACGGAGACATCCATATCGGCCACGCGCTGAACAAGACGTTGAAGGACATCGTCGTGCGCTACAGGTCGATGACGGGCTACGACGCGCCGTACGTGCCCGGCTGGGACGGACACGGGCTGCCCATCGAGCAGGCGATCGCCAACAGCGGCAAGGCGGACCGCAAAAAAATGGGCGTGCTGGAATTCCGCCAGGCGTGCAAGGAATACGCCCTTCACTGGATGGACACCCAGCGCCGGGAGTTCAAGCGGCTCGGCGTGCGGGGCGACTGGAACAACCCGTACGTGACGCTGGATCCGAAATACGAGGCCGAACAGATCCGCATTTTCGGCAAAATGGCGGAGAAGGGCACCATTTACCGGGGCCTCAGGCCGGTGTACTGGTCGCCTTCTTCCGAAAGCGCCCTGGCCGAGGCGGAAATCGAATACCGGGAAAAAACGTCGCCGTCCATCTACGTCGCCTTTGCCGTGAAGGACGGCAAGGGCGTCGTGCCGCAGCAGGCGTCCATCGTCATCTGGACGACGACGCCGTGGACGCTGCCGGCCAACCTGGCCATCGCGCTCCACCCGGACTTCGACTACGTGGTGCTGGAAACCGGCGGGAACCAGTTCGTCGTGGCCGAAGGTCTGCTGGAGGCGGCGGCGAAGGCCGTCGGCTGGACGGAATGGACCGTCGTGAAGCGGTTCAAGGGCCGGGAACTGGAATGCGCGGTGTGCCGGCATCCGTTCTACGACCGGGATTCCCTCGTCGTCCTCGGCGAGCACGTGACGCTGGAAGGCGGCACCGGATGCGTGCACACGGCGCCCGGCCACGGGGAAGACGACTTCCTGGTGGCGAAGAAATACGGCATCGACGTGCTGTGCCCCGTGGATGAGCAGGGCAAGCTGACGGCGGAGGCCCCGGGATTCGAAGGGCTGTTCTACGAGAAGGCCAACGATCTCGTCATCGAGAAGCTGAAAGAAAACGGGCGCCTGCTCCATCAGTCTTCCGTCCGGCACCAGTATCCCCACGACTGGCGGACGAAAAAGCCGGTCATCTTCCGCGCGACGGAGCAATGGTTCGCATCCGTGGACAAATTCCGGGCGGAGATGCTGGAGCAGATCAAGTCGCTCAAATGGACGCCGGCATGGGGCGAAATCCGGATGTACAACATGATCGCCGACCGCGGCGACTGGTGCATTTCGCGGCAGCGCTCCTGGGGCGTGCCGATCCCGATCTTCTATTGCCTTGATTGCGGCAAGCCGCTCGTCGATCCGGCGGTGATCGAACACGTGGCCGGCATCGTCGAACGGCACGGTTCGGACGAATGGTTCATGCGCGAGGCGAAGGATCTGGTGCCGGAAGGCACGCGCTGCGAATGCGGCGGCGCTTCGTTCCGGAAAGAGACCGACATCATGGACGTCTGGTTCGATTCCGGCAGCAGCCACGCGGCGGTGCTGGAACAGCGGGACGAACTGAAGTGGCCGGCGGACCTGTACCTGGAAGGATCCGACCAGTACCGCGGCTGGTTCAACTCCTCCCTCATCACGGCGGTCATCGCCCGCGGCCGGGCGCCCTACGAGGGCATTCTCAGCCACGGCTTCACGCTGGACGGGGAAGGCTACAAGATGAGCAAGTCGCTGGGCAACGTGGTGGATCCGAACAAGGTGTGCGAAACGCTGGGCGCGGACATCTTGCGGCTGTGGGTGGCGTCGGTGGATTACAAGGAAGACCACCGCATTTCCGACGCGATCCTGGCGCAGATTACCGAAGTGTACCGGAAAATCCGCAACACGCTGCGCTATTTCCTCGGCAACCTGTCCGATTTCGATCCGGCCCGGCACGCCGTCGATCACGCGCAGCTCGGCGACCTGGACCGCTATGCCCGCAACCGGCTGCACCGGATGATCGGCCGGGTGCTCCGGGCTTACGAACAGTACGATTTCCATGTGGTGTACCAGGCGATCCACCATTTCTGCGCCGTGGACATGAGCGCCTTCTATCTCGACATCGTCAAAGACCGGCTGTACGCGGAAGCGCCGGACGATCCGGGACGCCGGGCCTGCCAGACGGTCCTGTACGAATCGCTGGTGGCGGTGACGAAGCTGATCTCGCCGATTCTGCCCCACACCGCCGACGAAGTGTGGAAATACATCCCGGGCGTCAGCGAAATCAGCGTGCAGCTGACGGACATGCCGCAGCCGGACGAAAGCCTGTACGACCGGGCATTCGAAGAGCGGTGGGAGGCGTTCATCGATCTCCGGGAAGACGTGTTCCGCGCCCTGGAGAAGGCCCGAAAGGAAGAAAAGCGGATCGGCAACGCCCTGGAAGCCGCCGTCCACCTGTATCCGGACGCGGCGGCGAAGGCGGTGCTGGACGGGTTTTCCGACCTGCCGACGCTGTTCATCGTCTCGCAGGTGCACGTGCACGGGCCGGAAGCGGAAAAACCGGCCGACGCGGAAGACTACGGCCGCCTGGCGGTGAAGGTGACGGCCGCCGAAGGGAAAAAATGCGAACGATGCTGGAAAGTGTCCCCCGACACGGACCACGACGCGGAGCATCCCGGCACGTGCGGGCGCTGCGCCGGGGTGTTGAAGCGGATCGGGGCGTAAAACGCCGGCCGTTCGGAAAGGAAGAGGGAGAGCGGATGGAACCGCCGAAGGTTCCGGCCGGCCCGTCACGGGCCGTCCCCGGAACGTTCCAGCGTCCGGTCTCCCTCGCCTTTTTCCATGTACGCCCTGTATGGGCCGTTGCGGACGAATCCGCGGGATTTGCCGGTGATGTCGGTGGCAAGGAAACTTTCCGCCGGCTCCACGAATCCTTCCGCCTCGTCGCTTTCCAGGTACGGATCCTCGTACGTGAATTCGTCCGGCTTTTCCGCCATGGCCGGCGAAACGGAGGTGCCGTACCTGGCGACGGTCTGCCAGGCGTCTTCGCCGTCGAATCCGCCCGCGTCGTCCCGGTCATCCAGGCTGGTGCGCCCGAAGGGCGGCTTCAGCACCCGTTCCTCGACGGGCCGGTTTGCCGAAGGATGCGGATCGGCGTGCCGGATGCACAAAGCCGTCCAGGGAACCGCCTCCAGCCGCTCGTACGGAATCGGCTCGCCGCAGACGGCACATATGCCGTAGCGTCCGGTCTCCATGCCGGCGAGAGCCAGCTCCGTCTGTTCCAGTTCATGTTCCGCCTTGTCGACAAGGGCCAGGTCTTTGCTCCGTTCGAACAGCTCCGTTCCGGTATCGCCGGGATGGTTGTCGTATTGCGACAGTTCCGGGGCGGATTCGCCCATCGGCCGTTCAAGGCCGTGGCCGTCCCGGGCCAAAAGGTCGGCCAATTCCGCCTTTCGCTCCAGCAGCAGGCGCTTCAGCTTTTCAAGCTGCGGTTTGGTCAGGTGCGTCACGGTCATCCCCGCCTTGTCCAGCGAACGTTTGCCGGACTTAGCTTGCGCGTTCCGGCGCCGAATGTTCCGCGCCAAATCCTTGCAGCGACGCCGGGCGCGCCGGCATGCGCCGTTTGCCGGCCGGCTTGGTTTGTCCGGGGGGCGTATGCTACAATGGGCAGGAAGTCGAATTGCAGTTCGGAGGGGTTGCGCGGATGGTTGTGAATCTGCTCATCGCGCTGGCCGTGTTTGCGCTGGACCGGGTGACGAAATGGATCGTCGCGACGCGCCTGGATCTGTACGAAACGGTTCCCGTCATCGGCGATTTTTTCGCCATCACGTCGATCCGCAACCGCGGCGCGGCGTTCGGCATCCTGCAGGGGCAGCAGCTCTTTTTCCTCGTCGTCACCGTCGTGTTCCTCGTCGGCATCAGCTGGTATCTGGTCCGCATGGCGAAAGAACGGAAAACGTGGACCGCCGCCGGACTGGCCATGCTCCTCGGCGGCGCGGTGGGCAACTTCGTCGACCGGGCGCGGCACGGGGAAGTCGTGGACTTTTTCCAGCTGCACTTCAAGTTCAGCGTATTCGGCCTGGACGTGGATTACATATACCCGATTTTCAACGTGGCCGACATCGGCATCGTGACCGGCGCCGCCATCGTGCTGATCCACACGCTGGTGCTGTGGCGGCGGGAGAGCCGGGCGGAACGCGGCGCGTCCCGGGAGGCGTCCGGCGGGCCCCGGGAAACGGAGGATGCGGCCAATGACACGGTTTGAGCTGGAGCCCGGAGAGCCGGCGGCCTGGGACGTGTCTCCCGATGAGGCCGGAGAGCGCATCGACCGGTATCTGGCGGCGGTGCTGGCCGGCGAGGCGTCCCGCTCGCAGGTGCAGGATTGGATCCGGGCCGGCCTGGTGCGGGTCAACGGGAAACCCGTCAAGCCGAATTGCCGGCTGGAAGCCGGCGACATGCTGGAAGTGACGATGCCGGAACCGGAACCGGAGGAGCTGGAACCGGAACCGATTCCCCTCGACATCGTCTACGAAGACCGCGACGTGGTGGTCGTCAACAAGCCCCGCGGCCTCGTGGTGCATCCCGCGCCCGGCCATCAGCGGGGCACCCTCGTGAATGCGCTGCTGTACCACTGCCGGGATTTGTCCGGCGTCGGCGGCAAAATCCGCCCGGGCATCGTCCACCGCATCGACAAGGACACGAGCGGCCTTTTGATGGCGGCCAAGAACGACCAGGCCCACCAGCGGCTTTCGGAGCAGCTGAAGGCGCATGCCGTCGTCCGCAAATACACGGCGGTCGTCCAGGGTATTGTCCCCCACGACCGCGGCACGATCGACGCGCCCATCGGGCGGGATCCGCGGGACCGGAAAAAGTTCGCCGTCAACCCGAAAAGCGGCAAGCCGGCCGTCACCCATTTCGCCGTCCTCGAGCGGTTCAGGGAGCATACGCTGCTGGAGCTTTCGCTGGAGACGGGCCGCACCCACCAGATCCGGGTGCACATGAGCTACGCGGGATACCCGCTGGAAGGGGACCCGCTTTACGGCCGGCGGCGGAAAGCGCTCATGGACGGGCAGGCGCTGCACGCTTCCACCCTCGGCTTCCGTCATCCGGCGAGCGGCGAGCCGATGCTGTTCGAGGCGCCGCTGCCGGAAGACATGGAGCGGCTGCTCGGCATGCTGCGCGGGACGTAGGACCGCGGCGGATGCGCGAAACGCTTCGGCAAAAAAAACGTTGACATCCGCGACCAATAGTGGGATACTTCTTGTCAAGAAAAACACGCGCCTTTAAATCAGTCCCGTGAGGCTGGCAAGGTCACGTTCATATCGCACAGTTGCCATCCCGGCCGCGGCTTGCCCGGTTCGGCCCGCATCCGCATGCGGGCGGACGCGCCGCGGGGGATCGGTTTGGCACAAGACGGCATGGGCTCCTTGCCGGCCGGCAGTCGATCGGGCTGCCGGGCGCAGGGAGCCTTTTTCATGCGGACCGGCACGGGACTGCAACATTGGCCGGAATGAAGCCGCCGCCGGCGGCGCATCGCAGAAACCGGGGGCTGATGGACCATGGACGAAAGCCGCGTCATCATGGACGAAGCGGCCATCCGCCGGGCGCTCGTCAGGATCGCCCACGAAATTCTCGAAAAAAACAAGGGCATCGACAACGTGGTGTTGGCCGGCATCCGCACGCGGGGCGTGTTCATGGCTGAACGGATCGCCGCGGCGATCCGGCAGATCGAGCAGCTGGACGACGGACCCGACGTGATCGAACTGGACGTGACCGGATACCGGGACGACCGGAAGCACGGGGACGCGCCGAAGCCGCCGCCCGGACCGGATTATCCGGTCGAAGGCCGGAAAGTGATCCTGTTCGACGACGTGCTCTACACCGGACGGACGGTGCGGGCCGCCATGGAGGCGCTCATCGACCGGGGACGGCCGGATTTGATCCAGCTGGCCGTGCTGGTGGACCGCGGCCACCGGGAACTGCCGATCCGCCCGGATTACGTCGGCAAGAACGTGCCCACGTCGCGCTCGGAAAGCATCGGCGTCATGTTCCGGGAACTGGACGGCGTGGACCAGGTGATCATCACCAGGCGGGGAGGCGAGCGGCCATGAGCACCGAAGCGATCCTGGCAAAGGGGCGTCACCTGCTCGGACTGAAAGGGATGGCGAAGTCGGAAATCGTCGCCATCCTGGACCGGGCCGCCTACTGGGAAGCCTTCCCCGTGAAACTGACGGACCGCCTGAAGGGCAAAATCGTCGCCAACATGTTTTTCGAAAACAGCACGCGGACGCGATTCTCCTTCGAAGTGGCGGAGAAGCGCCTCGGCGCCGAAGTGCTCAATTTCTCGGCGGCCGTGTCCAGCGTGCAGAAGGGCGAATCGATTTACGACACGGTCCGCACGCTGGAATCAATGGGCATCGACGGCGGGGTCATCCGCCTGAAGCCGGTCGGCCTTCTGCCGGAAATCGCCGCCCGGGTGCAGGTGCCCCTCATCAATGCCGGCGACGGCTTCAACGAACATCCGACCCAGGCGCTGCTCGATCTGTACACGATCCGCAAGCATTTCGGCGAAGTGAAGGGGCTCACCGTCTCGATCATCGGCGACGTGAAGCACAGCCGCGTGGCCCGGTCCAACCTGTGGGCGCTGACGGCCATGGGCGCGAAGGTGATGTTCTGCGCGCCGCCGGAAATGAAGGCGCCTGAGCTGGAACCGCATGCGCCCTACGTGGACATGGACGAGGCGATCCGGGCGGACGTGGTGATGATGCTGCGCGTGCAGCTCGAACGCCACGAGAGCGGGCTCTTCAAATCGGCGGACGCGTACCGCGCCGCCTACGGCCTGACGGCGGAACGCGAGGCGAAAATGAAAGACCACGCCATCATCATGCATCCCGCGCCGGTCAACCGGGGGGTGGAAATCGACGATGAACTGGTGGAACATCCCCGGTCGAAAATTTTCACCCAGATGCGGCACGGCGTGCCGATCCGGATGGCCGTGCTGGAGCGGGCCCTCGGCTGACTTGGCGGCGGCGGGGCGGAGCCGGCAGCATCCGGCCGCGCCGCGGGAAAGGAGCGGAATGTAGTGGGCATCTGGATTTTGAACGGACTGGTACCATCCGGCGGCGGCCGGCTGGAAAAGCGGCACCTGTTCGTGGACAAGGGCCGGATCGAAGCCGTCCTGGCGCCGGAATCGCTGCTCGTGGCGACGGACGGCCACGAGGTGATCGATGCGTCCGGGAAACTCGTCTCCCCCGGTCTTGTCGACATGCACGTGCATTTCCGGGAACCTGGATTCGAGCACAAGGAAACGATCGCGACCGGCAGCCTGGCCGCCGCGGCCGGCGGCTTCACGACGGTCGCCTGCATGCCGAACACGAATCCGCCGATCGATTCGGCCGAGGCGCTCGATTTCGTCTATGCCAGGGCGAAGGAGGCGGGCCGGGTGCGGGTGCTGTCCTACGCGTGCATCACCCGCGGCCAGGCCGGCGAACAGCTGACGGATTTTGCCGCGCTCAAGGCCCACGGCGCCATCGGCTTCACCGACGACGGGTTTGGCGTGCAAAGCGCCGCCGTCATGAAGGAAGCGATGAAGCGGGCGGCGGCGGTCGGCCTGCCGATCGTCGCCCACTGCGAGGACGACACGCTGGCGAAAGGCGCGCCCGTGACGGAAGGCGCCTTCGCCCGAAAGCACGGTTTTAGGGGTATTCCGGGCGAAGCGGAGGCGATCCACGTCGGGCGCGACATCCTGCTGGCGGAAGCGACCGGCGTCCATTACCACGTCTGCCACGTGAGCACGGAACAATCGGTGCGGCTCATCCGCCTCGGCAAACAGCTCGGCGTCCGGGTCACCGCCGAAGTGGCGCCCCACCATTTGCTGCTATCCGAAGATGACATTCCGGGGCCGGACGCCAACTGGAAAATGAACCCGCCGCTGCGTTCGCGCCGCGACGTGGAGGCGCTGATCGAAGGGCTGGAAGACGGCACCATCGACTTCATCGCCACCGACCATGCGCCGCACGCCGAAGAGGAGAAAGCGCGGGGCATGCTCGAAGCTCCCTTCGGCATCGTCGGGCTGGAAACGGCCTTTCCGCTCCTGTACACGGCGTTTGTGGCCACGGGCCGCTGGACGCTCGAATTCCTGATCGACAAAATGGCGAGAAAACCCGCCGACGTGTTCGGACTGCCCGGGGGCCGGCTGGAACCGGGATGCGACGCGGATCTGACCATCATCGACCCGGAGACGGAAAAACCGGTGGATCCGGCCGCCTTCCGCAGCAAGGGCCGCAACACCCCGTTCGCCGGCCGCAGGCTCAAAGGCTGGCCGGAACTGACCATGGTGGCGGGGAACATCGTCTGGCAATCCAAATGACACGGGGGAGTGGACAACCATGAAAGCGACGCTGCTGCTGGAAGACGGCACCGTGTTCACCGGCCGCGGGTTCGGTGCCCGGGCGGACGCCGTCGGGGAAGTGGTGTTCAACACCGGCATGACCGGCTACCAGGAAGTGATCACGGATCCGTCCTACTGCGGGCAGATCGTGGCGATGACGTATCCGTTGATCGGCAACTACGGCATCAACCGCGACGATTTCGAGTCGTCCAGGCCGTGGATTCACGGATTCGTCGTCCGCGAGCTGGAACAGGTGCCCAGCAACTGGCGGGCGGCGTTCACCGTCGACGACTTGCTGAAGGAATACGGCATTCCCGGCATCAGCGGCATCGACACGCGGCAGCTGACCCGCAAGCTGCGGCAGCACGGCACGATGAAAGGCATCATCAGCACCACGGACAAGTCCGTGGCGGAACTGGCCGCGATCCTCAAGGACACGGCGCTGCCGACCAACCAGGTGGAACTCGTGTCCGACCGCACCGTCTACCGCAGTCCGGGCCGGAACGAGCGCATCGTGCTCGTGGATTTCGGTTCGAAGCTGGGCATTCTCGGCGACATGGCCGCCCGCGGCATGGACGTGGTCGTCGTGCCGTACAACTACACGGCGGACCAGATCCGCAAACTGTGCCCCGACGGCATCGTGCTGTCCAACGGACCCGGCGATCCGAAGGACGTCCCCGGCGCGGTGGACACCATTCGCGAACTCGTCGGCGAAATCCCGATATTCGGCATCTGCCTCGGCCATCAGCTCTTGGCCCTCGCCTGCGGCGCCGACACGGAGAAAATGAAGTTCGGCCACCGCGGCAGCAACCATCCGGTCCGCGACCTGCGCACCGGCCGCTGCTACATCACGTCGCAGAACCACGGATACACGGTGCGGGAGTCGTCCCTCGCCGGCACGGGGCTCGTCGTCACCCACGTCAACAACAACGACGGCACGATCGAAGGGCTGAAGCATGAAAAATGGCCGGCGTTTTCGGTGCAGTACCATCCCGAGGCGGCGCCCGGCCCGTTCGATTCCGGCGTCCTGTTCGACGAATTCATCGACCTGATCCACGCGTGGAAAGCGGCCCGTCCCGAGCCCCCGCGGCAGGTCAGTTTTGCGGAACGGGCGGAACAATCCCGGCGGAAAGGAACGTTGATGCATGCCGAGAAATAACGAGCTGCGCAAAATCCTGGTCATCGGTTCCGGTCCGATCGTCATCGGCCAGGCGGCCGAGTTCGACTATGCCGGCACGCAGGCGTGCCAGGCTCTCAAGGAAGAAGGCTACGAAGTCGTGCTGATCAACAGCAACCCGGCGACGATCATGACCGACACCAACATGGCGGACCGGGTGTACATCGAGCCGATCACCCCCGAGTTTGTCACGCAGATCATCCGCCAGGAGCGGCCGGACGGCCTGCTGCCGACCCTCGGCGGGCAGACGGGCCTCAACATGGCCGTGGCGCTGGCCAAAGCCGGCGTGCTGGAACAGGAGAACATCCGGCTGCTCGGCACCCAGCTGGAGGCCATCGAACGGGCGGAGGACCGGGACAAATTCCGCGAACTGATGAAGGAACTCGGCCAGCCGGTGCCGGAAAGCACCATCGTGGAATCGGTGCAGGAAGCGGTGGACTTCGCCGGCGAAATCGGCTATCCGCTCATCGTGCGCCCCGCCTATACGCTGGGGGGCACCGGCGGCGGCATCGCGGCCAACGAGAAGGAACTGCGGGACATCGTCGCCGCGGGGCTCCGCTACAGTCCGATCGGCCAGTGCCTGATCGAGCGGAGCATCGCCGGCATGAAAGAAATCGAATACGAAGTGATGCGGGACTCCCGGGACAACGCCATCGTCGTGTGCAACATGGAAAACATCGACCCCGTCGGCGTGCACACGGGCGACAGCATCGTGGCGGCGCCCGTCCAGACGCTGTCGGACCGGGAAAACCAGATGCTGCGCTCGGCGGCCCTCACCATCATCCGCGCCCTCAAGATCGAGGGCGGGTGCAACATCCAGTTCGCCCTCGATCCGTACAGCTACCGCTATTACGTGATCGAAGTGAATCCGCGGGTGAGCCGTTCCTCGGCCCTCGCCTCCAAGGCGACGGGATACCCGATCGCCAAGATCGCGGCCAAAATCGCCGTCGGCTACACGCTGGACGAACTCGTCAATCCGGTCACCGGGCAGACGTACGCCTGCTTTGAGCCGGCGCTGGATTACGTCGTGACGAAAATTCCCCGCTGGCCCTTCGACAAGTTCACGACCGCCAACCGCAAGCTGGGCACGCAGATGAAGGCGACGGGCGAAGTGATGGCCATCGGCCGCACCTTCGAGGAGTCGCTGCTGAAGGCCGTCCGTTCCCTGGAAATCGGCGTTCACCGGCTGGCCTTGAAAGACGCCCGACTGCTGGACGACGACGCGCTGCAAAGCCGGCTGGAAAAGCCCGACGACGAGCGGCTGTTCCTCGTGGCCGAGGCGTTCCGGCGCGGCTGGACCGTCGGACGGCTGCAGCGGATCACGGGCATCGACTGGTGGTTCCTGCGCAAAATCGAAAACATCGTCCGCTTCGAAGAACGGCTGGCGGAAGGGGAACTGGACGCGGAACGGCTGCGCGAGGCGAAACGGATGGGATTTGCCGACCGTTCCATCGCGGAGATCCGCCGCGAGGCCGGTCTGTCCTCGGCGGCGACGGAAGACGACGTGCGCGCCCTGCGCCTGGCCCACGGCATCCGGCCGGTCTACAAAATGGTGGACACGTGCGCGGCCGAGTTCGAAGCGTCGACGCCGTACTATTATTCCACCTATGAATCCGAAAACGAAGCGACGTGTTCCGGCCGGCGGAAAGTGATCGTGCTCGGCTCCGGCCCGATCCGCATCGGCCAGGGCATCGAGTTCGACTATTCCACGGTGCATGCGGTATGGGCGATCCAGCGCGCCGGATACGAGGCGGTCATCATCAACAACAACCCGGAAACGGTGTCCACCGATTTCAACACGAGCGACCGGCTGTACTTCGAGCCGCTGTTTCTGGAAGACGTCCTGAACGTCATCGAGCAGGAAAAGCCCGTCGGCGTCATCGTCCAGTTCGGCGGGCAGACGGCCATCAATCTGGCCGGACCGCTGGCCAGGCACGGCGTCCGCATTCTCGGATCCGACCTGGAAAGCATCGACACGGCGGAAGACCGGAAAAAATTCGAGGCGCTTCTCCGCAGCCTGGACATTCCGCAGCCGCCGGGCACGACGGTGACCAGCGTGGAGGAAGCGTCCGAAGCGGCCCGGCGCCTCGGCTATCCGGTGCTCGTCCGGCCGAGCTACGTGCTCGGCGGCCGGGCGATGGAAATCGTGTACTCGGATGAAGAGCTGCTCGCCTACATGGCGGAAGCCGTCAAGATCAATCCGGAACATCCCGTGCTGATCGACCGGTACCTGCAGGGCCGGGAGGTGGAAGTGGACGCCGTCAGCGACGGCGAGACGGTGCTCATTCCCGGCATCATGGAACACGTGGAGCGGGCCGGCGTCCATTCCGGCGACTCCATCGCCGTCTACCCGCCCCAGACCGTTTCGGAGGACCTGAAGCGGAAAATCGTGCAGCGGACGGTGGACATCGCCCGCGCCCTGCGCGTCGTGGGCCTCGTCAACATCCAGTTCGTCATCCACGATGACGAAGTGCATGTCATCGAAGTGAATCCGCGGGCGTCCCGCACCGTGCCGTTCCTGTCCAAAATCACGAAAATCCCGATGGCCCAGCTGGCCACCCGGGTCATCCTGGGCGCCCGGCTGAAGGATCTGGGTTACGAGACGGGGCTTTGGCCGGAAGACGCCTTCGTTTCCGTCAAGGTGCCGGTGTTTTCCTTCGCCAAGCTGCGCCGCGTGGAGCCGACCCTCGGACCCGAAATGAAATCGACGGGCGAAGTGATGGGACGCGACCGGGATTTCGCCAAGGCGCTGTACAAAGGGCTTGTGGCTTCCGGCATGAAAATCCCGCAAATGGGCACCATCGTCGCCACCATCGCCGACAAGGACAAAGAAGAGGCGCTCGACGTCCTCAAAGGCTTCTACCAGCTCGGATTCAAAATCATGGCCACCGGCGGAACGGCCGCCATGCTGGAGCGGGCCGGCCTCGGCGTCACGAGGGTCAACAAGCTGAGCGAAGGGTCGCCGAACATCGTGGACTTCATCCGCCGCGGCGAAGCCCACATCGTCATCAACACGCTGACGAAGGGCAAGACGCCGGAGCGGGACGGCTTCCGCATCCGGCGCGAGGCGGTGGAGAACGGGGCGGTCTGTCTGACGAGCCTCGACACGGCCCGGGCGCTGCTTCACATGCTCCGCAACATCAAGTTCATCGCCGAGCCGATGCCGGAGTTTGAACGATGAGCGGGAGGGGCGCGGGCATGCCGGCGACGAAGATCATGGTGGCCCTGGACAAGCCCGACGCCGCGTCGGCGCTTGCGCTGGTGGAGGCGCTGGCGGGCATTCCCTGCTGGTTCAAGGTGGGCATGGAACTGTTCTACGCGGCGGGGCCGGATCTCGTGCGCCGGCTGAAAGCCGGCGGACACCGGGTGTTTCTCGACCTGAAGATGCACGACATTCCGAATACGGTGAAAGGCGGCGCGCGAAGCCTGGCCCGGCTCGGGGCGGACATGTTCAACGTCCATGCGGCGGGGGGCACGGCGATGATGGCCGCGGCCCTGGAAGGGGTTCGCGAGGCCGTCGCGGCGGGCGAAGCGCCGTTTGCGGACGGCGAAGGTCCCGTCGTGATCGCCGTGACGCAGCTGACCAGCACGAGCCGGGCGGTCATGAACGGGGAAATCGGCATTCCCGGTCCCGTCGAAGACGCGGTGCTGCGCTACGCCGAACTGGCCGGAAAGGCGGGGCTGGCCGGCGTGGTGGCCTCCCCGCATGAGTGCGCGGCCATCAAACGGAAAATGGGCGACCGCTTCATCGTCGTCACCCCCGGCATCCGTCCGGCAGGCGCGGAGGCGGGGGACCAGAGCCGGTTCGCCACGCCGTCGCAGGCTCTCGGGACGGGGGCGGACTATCTCGTGATCGGCAGGCCGATCACGGCCAGCCCGGATCCGCGCGCGGCGATGATGTCGATATTGGAGGAGATCGAAGGATGACAGAAGAGCAACTGGCCGCCCGCATCGCCGACGATCTGCTGGCGACGGGGGCGGTGACGCTCCGGCCGGACGAGCCGTTCATCTGGGCGAGCGGGCTGAAGGCGCCGATCTATTGCGACAACCGGATCACCATTTCCCACCCGGACGTCCGCGAGCGCATCGCGGAAGGGTTCGCGGCCGCCATCCGCGGGCGCTTTCCCGACACCGAAGTGATCGCCGGCGCGGCGACGGGCGGCATTCCCCACGCGGCCTGGGTCAGCCAGAAGCTGAATCTGCCGATGGTCTATGTGCGCGGCAAGCCGAAGGACCACGGCCGGCAAAACCGGATCGAGGGCGTGCTGAAGCCGGGACAGAAGACGGTCGTCATCGAAGACCTCGTCTCCACCGGCGGCAGTTCGCTGAAAGTGGCGGAAGCGGTGCGCGAAGCCGGCGGCGTCGTGCTGGCCGTGCTGGCCATTTTTTCCTACCGGCTGCCCCGGGCGGACGAGGCGTTCCAGGCGGCGGGCATCCCCCTCCTTACGCTGACGGATTATGACGTGCTGCTGGAGCGGGCCGTTTCCGGCGGCCGCATCGGCCGGGACCAGCTGGAACTGCTGCGGGCGTGGCGGCGGGATCCGGAACGGTACGGCCGATGAGAAGGGTGCGGATTCGCACCTTTTTTTTTCACTCCCCTCTCCGTCCGGAGACCGATGAAACCGGCTCCGTCCCCGGACCGAACAAAAATCGCTCCCGGGAACGTTCTGGAAACGATCGTTCCCTTCCTATAATAAAGGGCGAGCATGCGGGCCAATCGATTGAAAAACGGGAGAGAGGAGATCACCGATGACCATTTTGCAGGCTGTCGGCCTGAAGAAATCGTTCGGGGCGGTCCGGGCGGTGGACGGCGTCGAATTTTCCGTCCGGCGAGGGGAAGTGTTCACGATCATCGGACCGAACGGGGCCGGAAAAACGACGACGCTGGAAATGATCGAAGGTCTTCTGGAGCCGGACGAGGGGACCGTCACGATCGCGGGCATGGGCTGGCGGACGCACGGGAACGCCATCCGGCAAATGATCGGCGTGCAGCCGCAGACGAGCGCGCTGTTCGACCTCTTGACCGTGCGGGAAAACATCGAACTGTTCCAGAGTTTCTATCGGCGCCGGCTGCCGACGGAGCGGCTGCTTAAGCTCGTGCACCTGACCGAACAGCAAAACCGGCGGGTCAAGCAGCTGTCGGGCGGCCAGAAGCAGCGGCTGGCCATCGGCCTCGCGCTGGCCAGCGACCCCGACATCCTGTTTCTGGACGAACCGACGACCGGCCTCGATCCGGCTTCGCGCCGCAACATCTGGGATATCGTGCTCAGCCTGAAGGAAATGGGCAAAACCGTCGTCCTGACCACCCACTACATGGAAGAAGCGGAGAAGCTGAGCGACCGGGTGGCCATCTTCGACCAGGGCCGCGTGATCGCCCTCGATACGCCAGCCAATCTGATCCGCTCCCTGGAGCGGGAGCGGGCCGTCGATCTCGGGCTGGCCGGCGGTGAAGAGGCGGGCAGGCGCCTGATGGAGGAGGCCGGGACGATGCCGTTCGTTTCGCGCTGCGAATGGACCGGCGACCGGCTGCGCGTGTGGAGCGGGCATCCGGAGACGTCGCTGTACCACCTGCTCCGGACCGCGGTCGGCCGGCAGCTGGACGTGGCGCACATTTCCTTCGTCGAACGGAACCTGGAAGACGTGTATTTCGCCTACACGGGGAAGGAGTGGCGGGACTGATGAAACAACTGGCCCGGCTGTTTGAAGCCCATCTGAAAATGACGATGCGGGACAAGGGCGTCTGGTTTTGGGCCATCGCCTACCCGGCGCTGCTCATGGTCATCTTCATCCTCATCTTCGGCGGGGTCGCCGGCGACGAAGACGCGTTCCGCGCGAAGGTGGCCGTGGTGAGGGAAGGAGACGGGCCGGCGGCGGACGCCTTCGAGCGGATGCTCCGGCAAATCCCGGTCCTGGAATGGGCGGCGGACGGCGCCCGCGACCGCCAGGAAGCGGAACGGCTCTTGCTGGACGGCGAAATGGACGCCTTCATCGTCCTGCCGGACGGCGAGACGTCCAAGACGGCGGAACTGTACGTGCACAAGGAGAGGGAACGGTCCGCCGTCACCCAGGCGCTCTCCGGCATGCTGCGGGAAGCCGTCGCGCGGTTTGAAGCCGGCGCGGCGCCCGAATGGACGGTGGCCGTCCGTTCCGTCTCCGAAGGCGGCGATTCCCTGACCGTGACCGACTTCATCGTGACGGGCATGATCGCCCTGGCGATTTGCCAGTCCGGGCTGTTCGGCATGTCCGGACTCGTGGAGATGCGCCGGAACGGGCTTTTGAAACGGCTCCGGATGACGCCGGTGCGCATGTCGCTGTTCGGCGCGGGCGACATCCTGACGCGTTTCATCCTGTCGGCCGTCCAACTGGTCCTCTTGGCCGGCATCGGCGCGCTCCTGTTCGGCGTCTCGTACCGGATCGCCCCGCTCGCCTTCACGCTGCTCGTCGTCATCGGCATCCTCTCGTTCTCGGCGATGGGCTATCTGATCGCGTCCCTTTCCCGCACCATGGAAAGCTACATGGCCATCGCCAACATCGCCAGCTTCCTGATGCTGTTTTTGAGCGGCGTCATGATCGAGCTGTCCATGCTGCCCGACTGGCTGCAGCCGGTGTCGAAGGTGCTGCCCCTCACCTACTTCGTGGATGGCATCCGCGACACGATGCTGTACGGAAGCGGCGTGGCGAACCGGGCGCTCTGGCTCAATCTCGCCGTCCTGTCCGCCTGGATGCTGGCCAGTTTCGCCGCCGGCGCGAAAGGGTACCGCTGGAAGCCGGAGACGGCCCGGTGAGCCGAGCGCCCGGGCGCAAAACCGCCGGGCCTTGCGCCGGTTCTGCGGGCGTTCCCGCCATCCGGACGTTCCGGATGCGGGAGCGCCCTTTTTCCATTCAGGAAATCTTTTTTGGTGGTGCGGGCAGGGAGCCGTCCGCTAAAATGGAGAAGACATTGGAATCAAAAAAAAAAAGAAAAAGCGCAACTTCCATCCTTGGATCAGGAACTTTTTTCAATCATGCGGCGTCTAATCTTTTAGTTTTGGACCAAAGTGGGGGAAACCGGATTGAAGCTGCTCAACGGCATCAAAGGCGGCGTCTTTCGCCGCGGGGAGCCGTCGCCGGCGGAGGCTCCGGCCATGCCCGGGACCGAAGGCGGCGCGCCGCCCCGGAGAACGCCCGCGGACGGCGAGACGATCCTGTCGGTCCGCGGCGTCCACCGCCATTTTCCGGTGGCCGGCGGCCGGCTTCACGTTCTGAAGGGAATCGACATGGACATTCCGGCGAACCGGCTGGTCATGCTGCGCGGACGGTCGGGGTCCGGCAAGACGACGCTGCTCAATCTGCTCGGCGGGCTTGACGTGTCGGACGAGGGGACGATCCATTTTCTCGGCCAGCCGTTCCACGAAATGGACGACGACCGGCGGACGGCCATCCGGCGCCGGGACATCGGGTTCATTTTCCAGGCCTATGCGCTCATGCCCTTGCTGTCGGCCTATGAAAATGTGGAGCTGTCGCTCCGCATGGCCGGCTATCCCCGTTCGGACTGGAAGCGCCGGGCGACGGAATGCCTGGAAATGGTCGGGCTGGGCAAGCGGATGCACCACCGGCCGTACGAGCTGTCCGGCGGCGAGCAGCAGCGCGTCGCCATCGCCAAGGCCATCGCCCATCGTCCGATCCTGCTTCTGGCGGACGAGCCGACGGCGGAGCTGGATTCCCAGATGGGCGCCCAGATCATGGCGGCATTCCGCCGCATCATCGAATCCGAAAACGTCACGATCTGCATGACGACGCACGATCCCACGATTCTGGAGGTAGCTGATCATGTCTATGAAATGGTCGACGGAAGACTCGTCAATTCGTAGCCGGTCCCGCCGGCTGGCGCGATTCGCGCTGACCGCGGCATGCCTCGTGCTTTCGGCGGCCGTCGTTCTTTCGGGCTGCGGGCTGCTGCCCGACGAGCCGGAGGAGGAAGTGCTTCCTTCCATCACGCCGCCGAAACTGTCGGAAAAACCGGTGTACACCGTCGGCACGCAGACGCTGGAAACGCGGATCCGCGGCGTCGGACAGGTTCGCTCGCTGGTGACGAAGGAGTACTTTTTCACGGACAGCGGCAAGCGGGTCAAGGGCGTGTACGTGCAGCCGGGCGATTTCGTGGAGGAAGGCGCGCTGCTCGCCGAGCTGGACGTGTCCGACCTGGAGCGCGATCTGCGCACGCGGAAGCTGAACTTTCGCCGCGACGAGCTGCAGATGATCGACACGTTGCGGCGGGCCGACGAAATGACCCCCGAGGAACTGGAGCAGGCCAAAATCGACTTCGAACTGAAGCGCCAAAACCTGATCGATCTGGAAGAGCAGATCGAGCGGGCGAAAATCCGCGCCGAATTTTCCGGCCACATCGTGTCGGTGAACATCCGGGAAGGCGACACCGTGCAGGAATACACGACGGTGATCACCCAGGCGGATTTGACGAAGCTGGTCGCCGCCGCCGAGATCAAGAAGGAAGACGCCCAGAAAATCGCCACCGGCATGGAGGCGGACGTGTCGATCAACGCGGTCGGCGATTTCAAGGGCAAGGTGCTGCGCCTGCCCAATTTCGAATCGTCGAACCAGGACACGAGATGGGACCCGTGGGGACGCCCGGTGCAGGAGAACAAGGACACGATCGACAAATATTTGCTGGTGGAGCTGGAACCGTTCCCCGAAAATGCGACCCTCGGCACGCCGCTGTCCATCGCCATCGTGACCAACCGGAAGGAAAACGCGGTCGTCATCCCGGCCGCGGCGCTCCGGAACTATGCCGGCCGGAATTACGTGGTGGTGGTGGAAGACGACGGCATGAAGCGGGAAGTGGACGTGGAAATCGGCCAACAGACGGCCACCGTGGTGGAAATCATCAACGGGCTTGAACCCGGTCAGAAAGTAGTGGGACGCTGATGGGCCTTCCGCTTCTCCGCTTCCTGTTCCGCAAAATGTGGAACAACCGCTGGCTGACGATCAGCACCCTGGCCGGGCTGATCATCGCCGTGGCGTTCACCACCAGCATCCCGATGTACGCCGACGGCGCGCTGAAGCGGGTGGTGGCCAGTTCCCTGGCCGAAAAGGGCGGCGGGCTGCCGGCGGGATCCCTTCTCATGCGCTACCAGGCGATCGGAAAGGAGAAGGCCGATCTGGAGCAGCTGGCCGACGTCGACCGCTACATCCGCGAAGACGTTCCGGAACAGATCGGCTTTCCGTACGCCGCCTTCGCCCGGACGTACACGATCCGCAGCGAAACGGTGTCGCCGCTCAATCCCGCCCTCGCCAGCGGCAAGCGCCGGCAGCTGAGCATCGTGTCCATGGCCGGCATCGCCGGCAAGGTGGAAATCGTGAACGGGACGCTGGCCCGTCCGGAACCGCAGGACGGCGCCATCGAAGCCATCGTGCTGGAAGAGGCGCTCTACGAGCACGACATGCGGGTCGGCGACGAGTTCTACTACCCGGTCAGCACCGTGCCGGGCCTGGAGCCCCTGCGCATCAAGATCGTCGGCGCCTTCACGCCCCTCGATCTGACGGACCCGTTCTGGCACCAGGGCTTCGGCGGCCTGACCAACGCCTTCGTCGTGGACGAAGCGCTGTTCGAGGATCATCTGCTGCGCGGGCTCGGCGTCCCGCTCAATACCGCCATCTGGTATTACGCCTTCGACCTGCGGGACATCCAGACGAGCCAGCTCGGCCCCCTGTCGCGGGTGCTGGAGCGGCTCGAAATCGACCTGTACCAGCTGCTCAAGGGCACGCGGGTGGACATCACCTTCGCGAACATGCTGGATGAGTTCCGAGCCCAGAGCGTGCGGCTGCAGATGCTGCTGCTCACGCTGGCGGCGCCGATGATCGCGATGGTGTTCTATTACATCGCCATGAACAGCCGGCAGGCGCTGGACCGGCAGCGGAGCGACATCGCCGTGCTCAGGAGCCGCGGCGCCAGCACCGGCCAGATCATCTGGATCTTCACGCTGGAGGGACTCCTCCTCGGCGGACTGGCGCTCGTTGCCGGGCCGTTTCTCGGCTGGTTCATGGCCAAAAGCATCGGATCGGCCAGCGGGTTTCTCACCTTCGTCGACCGGAAGGCGATTCCCGTCGGCGTGACGCCGATGGTGATCGCCTACGGCGCCGTCGCGGTGCTGATCGCCCTGGCGGCTTCGCTCATTCCGGCCGTCTCGTCCGCCCGCTCCAGCATCGTCGGGCTCAAGCAGCAGATGGCCCGGGCGGACCGGAAGCCCCTCTGGCAGCGGTTCTATCTCGACATCCTGCTGCTTGCGCTGGTCGGCTACGGCTGGTACGCCTTCGACCGGCAGCAATTCCTTTCCGTGCAGACGGGGCTGACGAGCGACCAGCTGCAGGTGCAGCCGCTCCTGTTCTTCGTGCCGGCCCTGTCGATTCTCGCCATCGGGATGTTTTTCCTGCGCGTGTTCCCGTGGCTGCTCCGGCTGTTCAACCGGCTCGGACGCCGGTTCCTGCCGGTGCCGCTCTATCTGACGCTGACGCAGCTGTCCCGTTCCGGCAAGGCGTACTATCCGCTGATGATCCTGCTGATCCTGACCATCGGCCTCGGCGTGTACAATTCGTCGGCGGCCCGCACCATCGACACCAATTCGACGGAGCGGACCCTCTATCAATACGGAACCGACGTGGCGTTGCAGACGGTATGGGAAGCGTACGCCGACAGCCTGCCGACGAATCCGAATCCGCAAAATCCGGGAGACGGGCAAACCGGCGGCGGCCAGAACCCGGGCGGCGGACAGGGAGGCGGCCAGAACCCCGGCGGCGGACCGGGCGGTCCCGGCGGCGGGACCGGCTACCAGCCGGTCCGGATGGTGTACATCGAGCCGCCCTTCCAGATCTTCAGCGAGCTGCCGGGCGTCAAGGCCGCTTCCCGGGTGCTGAACACGACGGGCAACGTGGTCGTGTCCGGCAAATCCGCGGGCAAGGGCAACGTCATGGGCATCGAAAACGTCAGTTTCGCCCAGGTGGCCTGGTTCCGCAACGATCTGTACGGCGGCTACCATCCCTTCGCCTATCTGAACGCGCTGGGCTATTTCGAACAGGCGGTGCTCGTGCCGACGAAATTCGCCGAACGGTATAACCTTGAACCGGGCGACGTGATCACCATCGCCATCGATCAGCAGCCGATCGAATTCGTCATCGTCGGCACCGTTCCCTACTGGCCGACCCAGTATCCGGACGATACGCCGTTTTTCATCGCCAACATCGATTACATCTATGACCAGATTCCGCTCAAGCCGTACGACGTCTGGCTGAAGATGGAGGAGGGCGCGCCCCTCACGCCGGCGGTGGAGAAGCTTCTGGCAAGCGGCATCGAGATCAGCTGGATCAAGGACGTCCGCAACCAGCTCATCGTCGACGGCAAGCATCCGTCCCGCGGCGGCGTGTTCGGCATCCTGAGCCTCGGGTTTCTCATCTCCGTCGTCATCACGCTGGTCGGCTACATGCTGTACTGGTTTTTCAACCTGTCGAGCCGCGTCGTCCAGTTCGGCGTGCTGCGCGCCATGGGCCTGTCGCGGAAACAGCTGTCCGGCATGCTGCTCCTGGAGCAGGCGTTTACGGCCGGCCTGTCCATCGTGCTCGGCGTCGTGATCGGGAAACTGACCAGCTACCTGTTCCTGCCGTTCCTGCAGACGGCGGACAACGTGACGAAACAGGTGCCGCCCTTCCGGATCGTCTTCGAATCCATCGACACCTACCGGATTTACGCGGTGGTGGCGTTCATGATGGCGGCGGGCGCGACCATGCTGCTCGTGCACATCCGGCGCCTGCGGGTGCATCAGGCCGTCAAGCTGGGAGAGGAGCGTTGACAGCCGTGATCCTCTGCGAAGGATTGGTCAAAATCTACAAGACGGACGAAGTGGAAGTCGTCGCGCTGCAAGGGCTCAACCTGACCGTGGAAAAGGGCGAGCTGATGGCGATCATCGGCAACAGCGGCAGCGGCAAATCGACCCTGCTGAACATTCTCGGCGGGCTGGACCGCCCCAGCGCCGGCATCGTGCGGGTGGGGGAGTGGGATCTCCTGAAGATCACCGACGAGCAGCTGGTCGAATACAAACGCAACACCGTCGGTTTCATCTGGCAAAACAATGCCCGCAACCTGCTGCCGTATTTGACGGCGCTGGAAAACGTGGAAATGCCGATGATGCTGAGCGGCAAATACGACCGAAGCTATGCCAGGCAGCTCCTGGAATGGGTCGGCCTGAAGGACCGCATGCACAACAAGCTTCAGCAGCTGTCGGGCGGCGAGCAGCAACGGGTGGCGATCGCCATCTCGCTGGCCAACAAACCCCAGCTGCTGCTCGCCGACGAGCCGACGGGTTCCGTCGATTCGCAGACGTCCGACATGATCATGGACATTTTCCGCACGCTGAACCGGGAACTCGGCGTCACCATCGTCATCGTCACCCACGATTTGTCCCTGGCCGGCAAGGTGGACCGGGTGGTGGCGATCCGCGACGGGCTGACGAGCTCCGAATTTCTCAAGCGGAACCCGAACCTGGATCTGGCATCGGCCGATTTCAGGCCCCGCACGGTGCATGAAGCCCACGAGGAATACGCCATCGTGGACCGGGCGGGACGGCTGCAGGTGCCGAAAGCGCTGCTGGAGGCGCTCAAGATCGGCGACCGGGCGACGATCGAATTCGACGGGGAGAAAATTTTGATCAAACCACCGAAATCATTGGAGGGGAATTGACATGTCCAATACGGGAAAATGGCGAAAGGCGTTCATTTCGGCGCTGGCCGTCGTCATGGTCGCGGTTCTCCTGGCGGCCTGCGGCGGCGGCAATAACGGCAATTCGCAGGGCAACGAGGAGCGGGTGCTGCGCATCGCCGCCAGCTCCGGCTTCAACTCGGACTGGGGCAACTGGATTCGCGACGAGTACACGGATCTGTTCGAATTCGTCAACCCGAACATTACCATCGAATTTATCGAGAACCAGCAAAGCTACTACTGGTACACCAATCAGACGGAAGAACAGAAGTCGCCGATGGAAATCCTCAAGGAAGAGCTGGAAGGGCCGAATCCGCCCGACGTCATCATCATGGAATACCAGCATCTGGCGGAGCTCGTCCGGGAAAACCATCTGGCGCCGCTCGATTCCCTCATGCAGAACAGCGGCATCAACACGGACGAGTTTGTCCCCTCCGTCGTCAACGCCCTGAAGGCGGTCAGCGACGACGGGCAGTTCTATGCGCTGGCGCCGATGTTCTCCTCCAGCGTCATGGCCTACAACAAAGCGTTGTTTACGGCGAAAGGGCTGCCGTTCCCGACCGACGGCATGACGTGGGATGAAGTGTTTACCCTGGCCCGCCAGGTGGCCGGCGGGGAAGGCAACGACCGGGTGTACGGCTTTGCCTTCTCCAATTACGGGTACACCGACCTGTTCTACGAAACGACGGTATACACGGCGCCCCTTGAACTGCGCTATTGGGACGAAAACGCCGAACGGATGCTGGTGAACACGCCGGAGTGGAAGAAGGCGTGGAATACGGTCATCGAACTGCGCAAGGACGGCGTGCTGCCGGAGCCGCCGGACTGGAGCCAGCCGCAGCCGGAACCGGGTCCGTTCGACAACAACTCGATCCTGTCGGGCAAGGTGGCCATGGCCATCGTCAGCTACTGGGATCTGAACGAAATCATCAACGTCAACCGGAACGCGGCCAACATCGACAACTTCGATCCGATCGACTGGGACATCGTCAGCGTGCCCTATCATCCGGAAAAACCGTACGTCGGCGGCCAGGTGTACCTGAACGGCATCATGGGCATCGCTTCGAACGCGCAAAATCCGGAAGACGCCTGGAAGTTCATCGAATTCATCATGAGCGAGCGCTGGGCCCAGCAAAAATCGAAAAGCTCGAACAACCTGATGACCTGGCAAAAGTACAACCAGCCCAAAGCCGGACTCGACTACAACATCGAGGCGTTCTACCAAAACATGCCGGCGCCGGTCCAGCCGAACGATTATGAAATCTACAACAAGTACCCGGACATCTGGCAGGTGCAGAACATCGGCTATCAGAAGTTCCAGGAAGTGCTGAACAACAACAAGACGGTGGACGAGGCGCTGGCGGAATGGGAAACGGAAGGCAACGCCCTTCTCCAGCAGATGCGGGAGAACAACGGCCGGCTTGACGGCGGCGACGGCGGCACCATCGGCATTCCGGAACCGATTCTGTTCGAAGAGCCGCTGATCATTGATGACGACGGCGCATCCGGCGGGGAGACGGACGGGACGACCGAAGGAGAGACAGAAGAAGCCGAATGATGCTATAATGGAGTCATGATGCATTTTTGGCGGCCAAAGGATGTGGACGGATGAAACGGCAAGTATCCAGCCAGGAGATTTCCGAAGCGGTTCACCGCAAGCTGCAGGAGCGCGGCGTGTCGCTGGCCGACATCGCGGAGATCGTCTACGACATGCAGTCCCCGTACAATCGCGATCTGACCATGGACGACTGCCTGGAAAGCGTCAGGATGGTGCTCCGCAAGCGGGAGATGCAGCACGCGCTTCTCGTCGGCATGGAACTGGATGTGCTCGCGGAACGGGGCCTCCTGTCCGAGCCGCTGCAGTCGCTGGTGGAATCCGATGAACCGCTGTTCGGCTGCGACGAGACGCTGGCCCTCGGCTCCGTTCTCGGCTACGGCAGCATCGCGGTGACGACGTTCGGCCATCTGGACAAGGCGAAAACCGGCATCATCCGCCGGCTCGATACGAAGGCGGGCAAACATGTCCACACGTTCCTCGACGACCTGATCGCCAGCGTGGCGGCGTCCGCTTCCAGCCGGATTGCCCACCGCTTCCGGGACAGGGAAGAACTGGAAAACGGCAACGGCCTCTCGCCGGAAGAGAAAGCCGTCTGACGGCCCGGCGCCCGCCGGATCCGCTTGCAGAAAGCGGACCGGCGGGCGCTTTTTGCGTTCCGGGCTTTGCCTCCCTTGATCGGAGACGCGCCCGGCGCCGGCGACGCACGGCGCGCCCCGCGGGACGGCCGGTCCGCCGCCGGGCGACAGGTATGCCGCGGGCGGCTCCGGGACAATCTATTCCTGTCACATGGTGTTTCGGGAGGATGCTGGCATGGGCCGTTGGATTTATTGGGGCCGGCTGTACGACAGCAAGTTTCAGGCCGGCTGCCTGGCCAAAAGGATGGCGGAAGACTGGTGGGTGTATGGCTACGACTGCCCGCGGGAAGTGGAAATCTTCCGGTCCAGAAAAGGGCGCTACGGCGTCAAATTCATCGTTTGAGCGCCGCGATCGCCGGACGCATGCCCGGGTAGTTCTTGACAGGCGGCCCTCCGGGGTGTATAGTTTAATTTGTTGCCGCGGGGTGGAGCAGTCCGGTAGCTCGTCGGGCTCATAACCCGAAGGCCGCAGGTTCAAATCCTGCCCCCGCAATTTTTTTTGCAGCAGCGAACGGCGCAAAAACCCCGGAGGGCCCTTAGCTCAGTTGGTTAGAGCGGTCGGCTCATAACCGATTGGTCGGGGGTTCGAGTCCCTCAGGGCCCACCAACCATCAAACGCGGTTTGCTCACCAGCCTTTCCCGCCGGGAAAGGCTTTTTGCTTTTCCGGACGTTCCGCATCCGGCTGCGGAGCAGGATTTCCGTTCCGGCGCGTGGAATTCAATGCGGAAAAACGGACGGACGAGGAGTCGATTCAGGTGCAGGAAAAGAAAATCTTGCTCACCGAGCGCGAAATCCCGACCCACTGGTACAATATCATGGCGGACATGCCGAACCGGCCAAGGCCGCCGCTCAATCCGGCCACGGGCAAGCCGGCGGGACCGGAGGATCTGGCCGCCATCTTTCCGATGGAGCTGATCCGGCAGGAAGCGTCCACCGAACGGTGGATCGAAATCCCCGAGCCGGTGCGGGAGCTGTACAAAATCTGGCGGCCGACCCCGCTCATCCGCGCCACGGGGCTGGAGAAGGCGCTGGACACGCCGGCCCGCATTTACTGCAAATATGAGGGCGTCAGTCCGGCGGGCAGCCACAAGCTGAACACGGCCATTCCCCAGGCCTTTTACAACAAGGAAGCCGGCATCCGGCGGCTGACCACGGAAACCGGGGCCGGCCAATGGGGCACGTCGATCAGCATGGCCTGCCGGTTTTTCGGGCTGGAGTGCCAGGTGTACATGGTCAAGATCAGCTACAACCAGAAGCCGTACCGCCGCATCCTGATGAACACGTTCGGCGCCGACGTCGTCGCCAGCCCGTCCGAACGCACCGAAGCGGGGCGGGCGGTTCTGGCCGTCGATCCGGATTCGAACGGGTCCCTCGGCATCGCCATCAGCGAAGCGGTGGAAGACGCGGCGAAGCGCGCAGACACGAACTATTCCCTGGGCAGCGTGCTGAACCACGTCTGCCTGCACCAGACGGTGATCGGCCAGGAAGCGAAGCTGCAGATGGAGAAGGCGGGCGATTATCCCGACGTCGTGTTCGCCAGCTGCGGCGGCGGTTCGAATTTCGCCGGCCTCGCCTTCCCGTTTTTGATGGACAAGCTGCAGAAAGGCACGAATGTGCGGCTCGTGGCGGTGGAACCGTCCGCCTGCCCGACGCTCACCCGCGGCACCTTCGCCTACGATTATGGCGACGTGGCCAAAATGACGCCTCTGCTCATGATGTACACCCTCGGTTCCGCCTTCATGCCGCCGGGCATCCACGCGGGCGGTTTGCGCTACCACGGCGATTCGCCGCTCGTCAGCCAGCTGTATCACGACGGACTGGTGGAAGCGGTGGCCTACGACCAGACGGCCGTGTTCGAAGCGGCCGTGCTGTTCAGCCAAACGGAAGGCATCGTGCCGGCGCCGGAATCCGCCCACGCCGTCCGCGCGGCCATCGACGAAGCGAAGCGGGCGCGGGAAGCCGGCGAGAAGCGGGTGATCCTGATCGGCCTTTCGGGCCACGGCCATTTCGACATGTCGGCCTACGAGTCGTATTTGTCCGGCGAGATGAAGGACGCGCCCCATCCGGAAGAAGCCCTCGCCGAAAGCTTGCGCCAACTGCCGGTCGTCTGAGGCCTTCCGGCTCTTAAGGCCGGAATTCCTGTTTGGGAACGGGCCGCATTCCGTCGCGCCGACCGGCGCGACGGGGTGCGGCCGGTTTGCATTCCCTTAGCCGCGGTTCTTTTTCTTCCCTGTCCACATACAAGTGATAGAAAGAGGCTGCCAAGGGACAAGGGGAGGCTCCGCGCATGAAAACCGCCGTCTGGCTTTATTTGTTCCTGTTCGTCGCGTTTTTCGACCTGCACGCCCAGTATCCGGTGCTGACGCCCTTCGCCGTCTCGCTGGGCGCCGCCCCGAGCTTCATCGGCCTGATGATGGGCCTGTACGCCCTGACCCATCTGCCCGGCAATCTGCTCGCCGGCTACGGCGTCGACCGGTTTGGCAGCCGCTTTTTCATCGTCGCCAGCCTGACCGGCGCGGGCGCCATCCTCCTCGTGCAGTCCCGTGTCACCGACCCGTGGCAGCTTCTCGTGCTCCGTTCCGTCAGCGGCTTCGTGCTGGCGTTCCTGTCACCCGCCTGCATGGCGCTCCTGGCCGGCATCACCCGGGATCGCGTGCTGCAGGGAAAGCTGATGGCCGGAAACGGATTGGTTCATACGCTGGCGTCCGTCGTTTCGCCGGCGGCGGGCGCCTGGCTGGTGGCCCGCGTCGGGTTCGCCGCCGCCTTCGAAGCGCTCGGCTGGCTTCTTTTGGCCACCGGCCTTTGCGCCCTGGCGTTCATCCGCAATCCCCGCCCGGCGGCGGACGGGCCGCCCGATGGCAAGGGGCCGGACGCGGGAAGGTTTCGCGGCGGCGCGGCGGGACCGACCGCCGGCGGATTGGCCGGCGGGGAAACGGGTTCGGCCGGCGGCAAAATGCCGGTCCGGGGGCCGGGCGTTGGCGGCGGGACCGGCCCGTTGCCCGACGGCGCCGCCGGGCCGTACGTCTGGCTGCTTTTTCTGCTGCCGCTTGCCGTGTCCTGTTCGCAGGGCATCCTGTTTTTCGAACTGCCCCTCATGAATCCGACGGCGGAGGGCGCCTTTACGACGGGCATCCTGTTTTCCCTCGTCAGCATCGGGTCGCTCGCGACGCTGAGCCTGCTGTTTTTGAACCGGCTGTCCGCCTTCCGCCGGACGGCGGCCGGCGCGCTCGGGCTGGCGATGGCGTTCTGGGGCATGGCGGCGGACGTTCCGTTTCCGTTTGCCGGCTTTCTGCTTTCGATCGGCATGGCCAAAGGGGTTCTGTTTCCGGCCATGAGTTCGCTCATCATCGCCGCCAGCGGGCCAAGGGCGTACGGCCGGATGTTTTCCTTCTTTTCCGTGGCATCGTCCGTCGGCGCCTTTCTCGGACCGTTTCTCGCCGGGCATGTCCGGGATGCCGTTTCGCCGTATTTTCTCGCCTTCGTCGCCCTGATGCTGGCGGTTTCCCTGCTGCCTTTTCATGACGCCCGTCCGCATCGGATCCGGTGGCAGCGGCAACACTAGGAGCGTGGCAAACGAAGCCGGAAAGGAGCGGATCGGCATGGCCGACGGCAAATCCACCTATTATGTGTCCGTGCAGGCCGGGACGGTGAACGCGGGAAAGGGCGATGCCGCCTTCGAGTTCGAAATCGAAGCGACGCCGGAGGAGATCAGGGAGCTGGAAAACCTGTTCGCCGGCGCCCGGGAAGCGGACAGGCGGGCGTATTTCCGCGCCCATGTGCCGTTTCTCGAGTATTGGCACGACAAGCCGAACGACGACATGGACCGGACGCTGGAGGACGTCTACCGGATGATCCACCGGCTCGGCACGCCGGAGACGAAGCGGCACATCGAAGCGATGGGCGTTCTGGACGGACAGCTGAAGGAGAAGCGGAAAACGCCGGCCGGCCCCGCCACGTAAACGGCGGCGCCGTTTTTTTTCGCGGCCGCAAAACCGGGCGGACAAAGGCGGGCATTTTGTGGTATGCTTGTGGACGGGAAAGCCTGGCCCCGTCGGGGCGTCGGGCATGCGGGGGGAAATCGGATGAGCAGGAACGAGCAACAGTATTTGGATTTGCTCCGCCTCGTGCTGGAAACGGGAACGAAAAAGCCGGACCGGACAGGCACGGGCACGTTGAGCATTTTCGGCCATCAGATGCGGTTTGACCTTGGCGAGGGATTCCCGATCCTGACGACGAAACGGGTGGCGTTCCGCCTCGTCGTGACCGAACTGCTCTGGTTCATCCGGGGCGACACCAACATCCGCTGGCTGCTCAGGCACAACAACCACATTTGGGACGAGTGGGCGTTCAAGCGGTGGGTGGAAAGCCCGGAATACACGGGGCCGGACATGACCGACTTCGGGCTGAGAAGCCAGCGGGACGAGAACTTCCGGGCGCTGTACGAGGAACAGATGGCGCTGTTCGTGCAGCGCGTGCTGGAGGACGACGCGTTCGCCGCCAAATACGGTTCGCTGGGCGACGTGTACGGCAAACAGTGGCGGCAATGGAAAACGAGCCGCGGCGACACGATCGACCAGCTGAAAGACGTCATCGAAAACATCAAGAAAGATCCCGATTCGCGCCGCCACATCGTCACCGCCTGGAATCCGGAGGACGTCCCGACCATGGCGCTGCCGCCCTGCCATACGCTGTTCCAGTTCCATGTGGCCGACGGCCGGCTGAGCTGCCAGCTGTATCAGCGCAGCGGCGACATTTTTCTCGGGGTGCCGTTCAACATCGCCAGCTACGCGCTGCTCACCCACATGGTCGCCCGCGAATGCGGCCTTGCGCCCGGCGAATTCATCCACACGCTGGGTGACGCGCACCTGTACCTGAATCACGTGGAGCAGGCGAAAGAACAGCTGTCGCGGGACATGCGGCCGCTGCCGGAACTGCGCCTCCGGGATGGCGTGAAGAGCATTTTCGAGTACGAGCCGGACGACATCGAACTGGTGGGCTACAACCCCCACGGCGCGATCAAGGCGCCGGTCGCCGTCTGATGCGGCCGGACCGGCCGGTCCGGGGATGCTTGCGGGGAGGGAGAACGGGATGGCAAAAGGCGTCTGGCTCATCTGGGCGATGGACCGAAACGGCCTGATCGGGCGCGGCGGCGGGCTGCCGTGGCATCTGCCGGCGGATTTGGCCCATTTCCGCAGGACCACCATGGGCCATCCCGTCGTCATGGGCCGCAAAACGTTCGAATCGCTGGGGCGGCCGCTGGCGGGCCGGCGGAACGTGGTGCTGACCCGGAATCCCGCGTTTTGTCCGGCGGGCGCGGAAACGGTCCATGATCCCCGGGACGTGCTGGACCGGTTCGCCTCGGAACCGTTTTTCGTCATCGGCGGGGCGCAGGTGTACCGCCTGTTTCTTCCCCATGCCGACAGGCTGTACGTGACGCGGATCGATCACGAGTTCGAAGGCGACGAGCATTTCCCGGACGTGGACTGGAACGAATGGCGCCTCGTGTCGGATACGTCCGGCACGATCGATGAACGGAATCCGTATCCGCACCGGTTCCAGGTGTACGAACGCCCGGAGCAGGCGCGCTGATCATCGGCATGCGGCCGGAAGGGGAAACGGAAGCGAGTGGGGGAGAAGGAACGAGGGAACGTCCGGCGTGCGGCCTTGGTGCTGGCCGGCTGCGGGGCGCTGCTCCTGGCGGCATGGGTGCTGCTCATCCGCCCGGCCGGAGACGCTCCGGACGATCTTGGCGCAACGCCGGACCGAACGCCGGCGACCCCGGCGAAAATCCGCATCGCGCTGGACGAATACCCGAACGCGTGGCATGCGTTCATTTTCGCGGCGGAAGAAATGGGCTTCCTGCGGGAGCAGGGCGTCGCGCTGGAACCGGTGGTCGCCGGGGCCGGGCGGGATCCGCTGCGCATGCTGGACGAAGGAAAGGCGGATCTCGCCCTGGCCAGCCAGCCGGACGTGCTGCTGGCGCGAAACGAAGGCCGGCCGGTCGTGTCCGTCGCCGCCATCGTGCCGCGGCCTCTCGTTTACCTGATGGTGCCGAAGGACAGCCCGATCCATGCGCCGGCCCATCTGGCGGGGCGGACGGTGGCCCTGTCCGGGTCGCCCGTGCACGAAGCGATGCTCGGAACGATGCTGGACAGCGTGCCGGGCGGGCGGCCCGCCGCGGAGATGGTGACGGCGGAGGTGCCGGTTGCCGGCATGCTGCTGGACGGGCGGGCGGACGCCCTGCTCGGTCCGGACATCGTGGACGGGAAAGAACGGCTGGAGCAGGCGGGACTGGAGCTTCGGCTCATCGAACCGATGCTGTACGGCGTCCCCTTCTATTATGAGAAGGTGCTCGCGGCGGAAGAACGGGCGCTGGCCGAAAACCGGGACCTGTTCGGCCGCGTCTGGACCGCGCTTGCGCGGGGGTTCGAATACGTGGAGCAGCATCCCGCGGAAGCGGCCCGGCGGCTCGCCGGCGCGGGCGTGTTCGACGGAAATCCCGCCTGGACCGTGTCCCTGGAACAGCTCGATGAACGGCTGCCGTTCATGCGCGCCGACGCCGGTCCCTTCGGCGTCCAGGACGGCAAGGCGTGGAAAGAGACGGAAAAGTGGCTGGCCGGCCGGGCGCTGATCGATCCTTCGCTGAACGCGGACGACGCCTTCCTCGACCTGGCGGCGGAGGACGGCGACCGGTAGGCGCTCTCCGCGGCCGGCGGGCGTGCCGGTCCGCTTATATTTTTTTGAAAAGATGTCTTGAAAAATTGCGGGTTGCCGTATTCTTATTTTTCTCAATGTACCTTGCAATGCAATGTACTGTTCCATGTTTTGTTGTTGAAGACGGGAGGTGCCATCATGGGAATGGCGGCATTCGGGAACCGGACGTTCGGCGGCGACCCGGTCCGGGCCGGGTCGGGCCGGGTTTTGCTGAAAGCCGAAGGCCTCGTGAAGGTGTACGGGAGCGGAGGCGAACGGCATCCGGCCGTCCGGAACGTCAATCTGGCGTGCCGCGAGGGGGATTTTACGGTCATCATGACGGCGGAGGAGGCGTGATGGCGGCATGAACGTCCAATTCAAAAAAGGCGTGCTGGAACTGTGCGTGCTCAGCCTGATCGCCCGGCAGGACCGCTACGGCTACGAACTGGTGGAGGAAATTTCTAGGAACTTCGCCATCGCCGAGGGCACGATCTACCCGCTCCTGAGGCGGCTGACGAAGGACGGATTGTGCACCGCGTACCTGGCGGAATCGACGGAAGGGCCGCCGCGGAAATATTACCGGCTGACGCCGGAAGGCCGCAGGGTGCAGCGGCAGCTGCTGGAGGAGTGGCGGGCGTTCGTGCGCGGCGTGCAGAATATGGTGGAGGGGGAATAGTCGGTGACGAAAGCGGAATACCTGGCGGAACTGGAAAAACGGCTCGGCGCCCTTGCGGAAGAGGAACGGGCGGAGCTGATGGCGGATTTTGCGGCGCATTTCGACCACGGCCGGGCGGGCGGCCGGACCGACGACGAAATCGCGGCGAAGCTGGGCGCACCGCAGCTCGTCGCCCGCGAAATTCTGTACCAGCTCAGCGTCGAGGAAGCCGGCGCCGATCCGTCGCTGAGGCGGATCGCCCGGGCGGTGTCCGCTGGCGTTGGAGTCAGGTGGGTCAACGTGCTGCTGCTGTTGGCCCCGTTTCTGGCCGGCCTCATCCTGCTGGCGGGTCTGTTCGCCCTCGGGCTCTATCTGGCGCTGTCTCCGGTTTTCTTGCTGGTGCAGTACGGCTGGTCGACGGACTATTTGCTGATGCTGCCCCTGGCGGCCGGCATGGCCGGCGCGGGCCTCATCGCGTGGGCGGCGGCCGGGAAAGGGACGACCCGCTTCATCCGGTTCATGCTGGCCCGCCTCAGGCGCCATGCGAACCCCGAAGACGCCATCGTCGCGAAGGTGGCGGGAACCGCCGGACGGCTGGAGCGGAACGGGGTCAGGCTGACGGCGGACATTTCGGCGGAAGGCATCCGGGCGCGGACCGTGACGATGAGAACCGAATACGGCAACATCGACGCGAGCGGCCTGTCCGGCGGCATCCGGGCGCAGGCCGCAGCCGGCGACATCCGGCTGAAGATGCCGGCCATCCGGGACGACATCGCGGCCGAAACCCGGCACGGCAACATCGAACTCGTGACCGGCGAAGCGCCGGAGAAGCTGGCGCTGGATGTGAAAGCGGTCGTCGGCCGGGAGACGGTGGATTTGCCCGGCACGGCGATCGGGGACGGAAGCCCGTCGGTGGTTCTTCGGGCGGACGTCGGCGACATCGCCGTCCGGCTGTCGCCGTCCGATCCGTAAAGACAAAACGACGCCTCCGGTCATTGCGGACCGGGGGCGTTTTCGTTCGCCGGGCGTTTCTTGCACATGGAAATGTGGGGGATGCCGGCTTCTTCATAAGGTTCTCCGTAGGCGGTAAACCCCAGCTTTTCGTAGAAACCCCTGGCGTGCAGCTGGGCGTGCAGGTGAACCTCCTCCGCGCCGGCGGCGAACGCTTTCTCCGCCAGGCGGCTCACCACTTCGGCACCGAGACCGGTGCCGCGGCATTCACGCAGCACGGCGATCCGCCCGAGGAGCACGGGACGGCCCCAGACGATGCGCCCCGTGGCGACCGGGCGGCCGTCGGCATAGAGGACGATGTGGTCGCATGCCGGGTCCAGCCCGTCCCACTCCTCTTCTTCGGACACGCCCTGTTCCCCGACGAACACGGTGCGGCGGATGAGGGACGCGTCCGCCAGATCGCCGCCGGGCGGGATCCAGCGATGGGTGATGGCGGGATTGCGGTTCATGTTTGGCGCTCCTTGTTGACACAGTGTCGGGTTCTCTGTCCGTGGCGCGCGCCCCGATGGGCCGGCGTCCGCTCCGGGACGCGCGGCGCCGCGGCGGATGGCGGACACGGCACGGCTAACGGAGAACGCGGCCAAAGCAAAAGCCCCCGCTTCCGCGAGGGCTTGCGGCATATGATCTCAGCAGGGTTCGAACCTGCGACCCCCACCCTGTCAAGATGGTGCTCTCCCAGCTGAGCTATGAGATCACGTTGACCGCAAGTGTTATAATAGCAGGGATGACGTCGGTTGTCAAATGGGGATTTGCATCAAACGCCGGACAATTTTTCCGGACGTCATCCGGGATTGATTCCGGCCCGAATTGGAGGTACCCATGGCAATTATCGCGTTGGCGCTCGTGCTGGTCGGACTCGCCGCCGGCACCTTCGGCAGCCTGGTCGGACTGGGCGGGGGCGTGATCATCGTTCCCGCGCTTGTTTTCCTTTCCCGCTGGTTCGACCAGCTGGCGGTCAGCCCGCAGGAAGCCACCGGGACGTCGCTGGCCGTCATCGCGGTCAGCTCCCTGTCGTCGAGCATCGCCTACTTCAGGCAAAAGAAGGTGGATGCCAAAAGCGCGCTTCTGTTTTTTGCCGGCAGCGGACCGGGGGCGATGGCAGGCGCCGCCCTGAACGCCCGCATGACCGGCGGCGGGCTTCTGGCCGGATTCGGCGTTTTTCTGATCGCGATGTCGTTCCTGCTCGTGATCCGGGACCGGCTCGGCCGGCGGTCCGTGCGCTGGACGGTGCACCGGACGTATACCGATCCGGCCAGCGGCGAAACCTTTGAATACGGATATACGGCATGGGCGGCGCTGGCCGTCTCCTTCGCCACCGGCCTCGTGGCCGGCCTGTTCGGCGTCGGAGGCGGGGCGCTCATGATGCCGGTGATGCTCGTCCTGTTCCATTTCCCCGTCCAGGTGGCGGCGGCCACGAGCATGTTCATGATTTTTCTGTCCAGCATCCCGGGCAGCATGACGCATGCCCATTACGGCCACATTCTGTGGTTGTACGCGGCGCTCCTGGCGCCCGGCGCCTGGGCCGGCGGCCGGCTCGGCGCCTGGCTGTCACTTCGCCTCCGCACGCGAACGCTGACGCTCCTTCTCCGCCTGATGCTGGTGGCCATCGGCCTGCGCTTCATCTGGGACGGCGTTCAGGCCATGTGAGCCTCCAGCCATTTGTACAGGGCGTGGGTGCCGCTTTCGCCTTCGCCCATCCGGGCCAGTTCCTCGAACATGCCGAGCACCAGTTCCAGCCCGGGCGTCAGAAGGCCGAGCCGCTTCGCGGATGCGAGGGCGATGCGCATGTCCTTGATGAAATGCTTGACGTAGAAGCCGGGCGCGAAATCACGGCGGATGATGCGCGGCCCGAGGTTCGAGAGGGACCAGCTGCCGGCCGCGCCCGAACCGATGCTGGCCAACAGCTTCTGCGGATCGAGGCCGGCTTTCTCCGCGTAGGCGATCGCCTCGCAGACACCCAGCAGGCCGGAGGCGATGGCGATCTGGTTGCTCATTTTTGCGTGCTGTCCGGCGCCCGGGCCGCCCTGGCGTTCCACGGTGGCGCCCATCACCCGGAGGATGGGGAGCACGGCGTCGAAGTCGTCCGGATCCGCGCCCACCATGATGGACAGGGTGGCGTTCCGGGCGCCGACGTCGCCGCCGGACACGGGCGCATCCATGGCCCGGACGCCGCGCCGCTTCGCCGCTTCATGGATGCGGACGGCCAGTTTCGGCGACGAGGTGGTCGCGTCGATCAAGAAAGAGCCGGGCGCGGCCCGCTCAATGAGGCCGTCCCGGCCGAAATAAAGCTGTTCCACGTCCTCGGGAAATCCCACCATCGTGATGATGACATCGCATTCGGCGGCGATGTCCGCCGGTCCGGCAAACCGGGCGCCCAGACGGACGAGCGGCTCGGCTTTGGCGCGCGTCCGGTTGAAAACCGTCAAAGGGTATCCCGCGCGAAGCAGGTGGCCGGCCATCGGGGCGCCCATGACGCCGGTGCCGATGAAGCCGACGCGCGGTTTCGGCTGCTGCATGACGGATCCCGTCCTTCGTCTCAGATTCAGAATTCGTAAGGCTTGTGCTGCTCCAGAAACCGCATCGGGCCGGTTTTGCCGATGTAGTCCGGCATCGTGTCGTCATAGTGCATGAGCCAGATCATCGACTGGATGTCCTCGGGCAGCGTCATCAGTTCCGAGAGCCCCGTATGGACGACGGGGTTCCCTTCCAGCTGGCATTCATGCAGGATGGTTCGGCATCCGCGGTCCCTGGCGGCATGTTCCAGCAGCGAAGGGTTGAAGACGGTGTCGCCCGAGTAGAACACGCGGTTGTTGATGAACAGGGCGTAATTCGGTTTGCCCGGAACATGGAGCGTGGACACCAGTTCCACCTCCAGACCGTCGGCAATTCGGCACGGCTTGCCTTCCTGCACCAACCGGACGTCAAAATAATGCTCGAGGGATACGAGCCCGTTCCGTTCATCCAGGAGACCGCCCTTCAGGGTGTGCTCCCAGAGGGTGCCGGCCAGCGCGTCCGGCAGATAGAGCCGGATTTTGCCGTTCCGATGGCCGTATCGGTAGAGGGACTGGAACGCCAGCTCTTCAAGGCCCCCGTAATGATCGCCGTGCAGATGGGTAATGAGCACCGCCTGGACGGCGTTGAGGGGGATCCCCATCCGGTGGAACGCCATCGGAGCCGTGACGCCGAAGTCGATCATGAATCGGAAGCCGGGCCGCTCGATGATGGCGTTGTTGTTGAAAAACCGTTTCGCGAAAGCGTTTCCGGTTCCGGCCATGCGAAGGCGGATTTGGTCCGTTGCCATATGTTCCGTCAATATGCATCACCAATTTTAATTTAGCACGTCTGGCAGGAAAGTGGAAGGAAGCGGAGAAAAAATGACCGGCCAACGCAACTCGGAGCGGCGACCGGAGTATAACAAGTCAGCACGAATTGAAACCAACGGAGGTTTCGGCATGAACGCATCCCTGAAACGAATGCTGATCCTGATCCTGGTGCTGACCGTTGCCGGCGCGGGAACGGCGCTGGCCAATTCGGTCTATGAATATGTGAAGGCCAGGAAGGCGCCGGTGACCTTCAACGGCAAGAAGCTCGCTGCGGACGGCTATTTTCTCCAGGTCAACAAAAAGACCGTCCCGGTTCTCGACGCGGAGAGCCTGCTTGCCGCCCTTGACGGCTATGTGCGCTACGACGAAAAGACCGGGCAGATCAACGTCTTCAAGCCGAACGTCCAGTTGACGGTCAACGTGAAACTGAACAAGAAAGACCAGACCCACACCCACTCGCACCTGCTGAAAAACAATTGGGTGCACGATATCCGGGTCACCGTCTTCGCCGACAACGTCACCGAGGAGATCGAGGCGATGCAGCTGACCATCACGGACCCGGCGGGCAAAGAAATTCTGCGCAGCATCGACGACAGCGACATTCCGAAAAGCCTGGCCTCCAACACCTTCACGCAGCTGAACATGGATTTCCCGCTTCGCATCGAAAAGCCCGGGCTGTACACCGTCGAGTTTTCCGTCAGGCCGAAGGGCGACACGCGGTTTTACCGCGTGGGCAAAACCGTGTTTGAATCCGTGGAGTGATTCTGGTAAGATACTCTCATCTCCATTCAGAAATGAGGGTATCTTCATGACGGGCAAAGAGCGGGAACGGGAAGACCGCCACCACCATCACGAAGGCTGCGGCCATGACCACGACCATGAGCACGATCACGACCGCGATTTCGAGGACGACATTTTCCTTGTGACCGATGAAAACGGCAATGAACTGGAACTGGTGATGGTGCATGCCTTCGACGTCGGAGACCGGACCTACGCGGTGCTGATCGACCGGAACAAGCCGGATGCGGACGGCTACATTTTCCGCATCGAAGAAGACAGCGAAAGCGAGGACGCGTATCTGGCGGATATCGAAGACGACGAAGAATGGGAACGGGTGGAAGCGGCCTACAACCGGCTGATGGAAGAGGACCGCTGACCGGATCGAAAAGCCGATGAAAGTGAAAAAAGGCCGGCGCGACAAGCGCCGGCCTTTTTTCTCATGAACGCGTTTTTCGTTCGTTTCGTCCGCACGCGGCCGGGGCGTTCCGGTTACCGGGCCCGCGCCGGTTCATTTTTTCACGTTGTAGTAAATGGTTCTTCCGTTGAAAAGCTTCACTTCCGCTTTCCACGTCTTGCCCAGATATTTGCACAGTTCGTTTCCCTTGCTCTTGTCGCCGTACGTGCTGTCGTCCGGCAGCACGACATGCACGACGTGCCGCGCTTTCGGCGCCGGTTCGCCTTCCGCTTCCGCATTGCCGCCCGCTTCCGGCGCGCCGGCGGCCGGCTCGCTGCCTGCGGCGATGGCGATGCGGCCGTATTTGCCGGTTCCTTTCAGATAAAGCCACCGGCCTTCCCCGTCCTTCTCCACCACATACGGAAAAGCGGCCTGCTCGTACGGCCACCCGAGCTGTTCCCCGGTTTTTCTCAACTGTTCGCGATAATGCTCCAGCTGCGCCGCCACGTCATCCAGCGTGACGGACGAAACGGCGGATCCTTCCGCCAGGGTGATCACAGCCACCTGAGCCAACGCCTCTCCACCTGCCCTGTCAGCCGAATGTTGAAAAAACGGGCGTTCAAAACGCCTTCCCGCTTCATGATAGCATGTGCCGACGGGATTGACAACAACGCGTCCCGGATGGCGGGCGGATGGAGGAGTATCGTTTTGTTGATCACCCTGATAAAAAAGAACGATCATGACTCCAGAGTCAATAAAGGAAGTTTTGTGATACAATGGGAACACGATTTCTGAAAAGTCAGACAACGGGAGGGACGGAGATGATCGAGCATCTGTATGAAGTGACGGAACGGGCGCCCCTCAACTTTGTCGGCTTCATGACGGAGGCCAGGCGATACGATTTCGCCATCGTGCATACCGGCAATTTTTACGGCAAACCCCTCGTGATCTGCCTGCAGTCCGGCCGCTCCGCCGCGCTCGGCAGGGAAGACCTGGGACGGTCGGAGCAGCTGATGCGCATCTACAACCTCGAAGAGAAGTCGGAAGCGGAACATCTGGCGGATGTGCTGGCGATGCATCTGCCCGAACATTGCTGCCGGGACGAACTGTAAAAAAAGAGGCTGCCGCAACGGGCGAAGGCCTCTTTTTTGCTTTTCCCGTCATTCATCCCCCGCGGCCGATCAGAAGATGGCCTTTTCCTCCACGATCACCTTCACGTTCGTCAGCGTCTTGTCCTCCGGTCCCTGGACGGGCAGCCCGACCTTCAGGTGGTCCAGGATGTATTCGATGCTTTCTTCCGAAATGACTTCGCCGGGCAGCAGGATCGGGATGCCGGGCGGATAGACGAAAATGAATTCGGCGATGATCCGGCCGGCCGCCTCGACGAGGGGGACGGATTCCGTCTCGGCGTAGAAGGCGTCCCGCGGCGACAGCGACAGGGTGGGAATCTCCGGCACCTTGACGACCACTTCCCGGATGTGGTTTTTGTGCAGGTAGGCGCCGGACATGCGTTCGAGGGCGCGGACGAGAGCGTCGACGGTTTCCTCGCTGTCCCCCGGGGACAGGACGCACAGCACGTTGTACATGTCGCTCATTTCCACTTCGATGTTGGCGTGTTCCCGCAGCCAGTTTTCCGCCTCGTAGCCGGTGATGCCGAGCTTGGCAACGTGGATCGTCAGTTTGCTCGGATCGAGCTGGAACACCGCTTCCCGGCCCAGCATTTCCTCGCCGAAGCAATACAGCCCCGGAATGCCGTTGATGCGCCTGCGGGCGATGTCCGACAGCCGGATGACCCGTTCCGCCATTTCCCGCCCGTGAAGGGCCAGCTGGCGCCGGGCGCAGTCCAGGGACGCCAGCAGCAGGTAGCTGGTCGACGTGGTCGTCAGCATGCTGATGATGGATTGCACCCGCTCCGGGCTGACGAGGCCGGCGCGGACGTTCAGCACCGAGCTCTGTGTGAGGGACCCGCCCAGCTTGTGGACGCTGGTGGCGGCCATGTCCGCGCCCGCCTGCATGGCCGACAGCGGCAGTTTTTCGTGGAAGTGAATGTGCACCCCGTGGGCTTCGTCCACCAGCACGGGAATGCCGTGACCATGGGCCAGATCCACGATGGCCTTCAGGTCGGTGCTGACGCCGTAGTAGGTCGGGTTGATGACGACGACCGCCTTGGCGTCCGGATGCCGCTTCAGCGCCCGCTCCACCGAATGCGGCGTGACGCCGTGGGCGATGCCGAGCTCATGGTCCATGACGGGGGAAACGAAAATGGGCCGCGCGCCGGCGAAAATGATGGCGGACATGATGGACTTGTGCACGTTGCGGGGCACGATGATTTTTTCGCCGGGGGCGCACACCGTCAAAATCATCGTCATGATCGCCCCGCTGGTGCCCTGCACGGAAAAGAAGGTGTAGTCGGCGCCGAACGCTTCCGCGGCGAGCGCCTGCGCTTCGCGGATGACGCCGACGGGGCGGTGCAGGTCGTCGAGGGGCGCGATGTTGATCAGATCGATGGACAGGGCATTGTCGCCGATGAATCCGCGGAATTCGGGATCCATGCCGCGGCCCCGTTTGTGTCCGGGGATGTGGAACTGCAGCGGCTGTCTTGCGGCGTGTCGTTTCAGGGCGTCAAAAAGCGGCGTCGCGCGTTGGTCCATGGCTCCGGTCGTTCCTCGCTTGTCTGGAATCGTTAGCTGATAAAATTACGTCAAGAGTATAGCAGATATTTCGCGGGGAAAACAGATGTGGTACGATTAGGCGCAAAGCGGTTTTTTTGGGATCAAGCGATTCGGGAGAGACCAGCCATGCAACGGAGCCAAATGGCCATGATTTTCATGCTGCTGACCGTCACGTTCGTCGGCTTCGGCATCGTCATTCCGATCATGCCGGAGCTGGACGTCATGACGCCTTTTCACCTGAGCATGATGCTCGCGCTGTATTCCGCCGTCTCCTTCGTCATGTCGCCGCTGTGGGGCGGCCTGAGCGACCGGATCGGCCGGAAGCCCGTCATTGCCGCGGGCATTTTCGGCTATTTCGTCAGCTTCCTGCTGATCGCCGTCACCCTCGACCACCTGTGGCTGATCTATCTGTCGCGCATTCTCGGCGGCTTTTTCTCCGGGGCGGTCATATCCTGCGCCGTGGCGTCCGCGGCGGACATCACCACCCCTGAAAACCGGACGAAGGGAATGGGGCTCGTCGGCATGGCCATCGGCCTCGGATTCGTCATCGGACCGGGCGTCGGGGGTCTCCTGAGCGTGTTCGGGCACCGGCTGCCGTTTGCCGTGTCCGCCGGCCTGTCGCTGATGCTGTGGGCCGTCGTTCAGGCCAAGTGGCGGGAGACGCTGCCGCCGGAGAAGCGCCGGAAGGCGGGGGCGCCGCGCCCGTCCCGGCTGGCCGCGCTTCAAGGCCGGATGAAGCATCTGTACGCCCTCGTCTTCGTCGCCTCGTTCGTGCTGGCCGGGCTGGAGGCGACGCTGCAATATTTCCAGATGGAGAAAATCGGCATCAACGCGTTTCAGATGGGGGCCATGCTGTTTGCCAGCGGGTTGGTCGGGGCGCTCATCCAGGGCGGCGTCGTGCGCCGGGTCGTGAGGCCCGGAACGGAAAGCCGGTACGTCCTGGCCGGGCTCCTGCTGCAGGCGGCCGGTTTTCTGCTTCTGCTTCTGTCCAGCAGCCTGTGGAACGCCCTCATGTTCCTGCTCGTGTTCTCGTCGGGCAACGCGCTCGTCCGTCCGTGCGTGACGAGCCTCATCTCCCAGAAAACGCCCGTCGAGCAGGGAACGGCCAGCGGGCTCAGTTCGTCCATGGACAGCCTCGGCCGCATCACGGGCCCGCTTTTGGCGACGTCCCTGTTTTACAAGGACATCCATCTGCCCTATTTGGCGGGCGCGTTCATCGCCCTGGCCGCCGTGTTTTTCGTGTTCAGGTTCCGGACGCTGGACCGGCGGGCGGCGCCGGAAGCCGCTTGACGCGCGCCGGATGCCGCGGGATGCTCGAATCATTACGAACACACAATCATACGCAAAAGGAAAGGAAGCCAAGGCCTGCATGGCCGGAAGCTTCCTTTTTTATTCCAGGCTTTTCCGGTGTCTCCGGCGACCCGGTGTCCCGGAATCCGGGTCGTCCGCGGCATGTCCGGCTTCCCGGATTTCAGACCGTCTCCGCCGCTAACAAGATCCCCGGACCCGGGGCATCCGGCCGCCTTTCAATTGGCCACCCGGTCCGCCAACGCGGATTTGGCCCGCTTTTCATGCAGCTTGCGGATTTCGTGGGTGTGCAGCCCGTCTTCCAGCTTGTCGGCGATTTCCATGAGCAGCTCCACATCAGCGAAGGAGTACAACCGGGTTCCCCCCTTCGAACGGGCGGGGAAGATCAATTTTCTCTCTTCGTAATACCGGATCTGCCGGTCCGTCAGACCCGTCAGCTCGCAGACGGTCCCGATCGAGATGACTTTCTTGTCTCTGTAAGACATGAACGCCTGACCTCCTTCGCTTCGTTCCTCCCGCACGGTTCGGACTCACGGTTCGGGTATCAGGGGAGCAATCGAATTTTTGTAATCTTATCTTACACAACGACCCGTGTTTTGCCAACGGAACGGCCGAACACACTTTTTTTTCGTGCCAATAAAATTTGTGGATGTAAATAATGCTGACAAATTCATGGATGCCATCGGCGGAATATGAAAAAATGTGTCCATCCCGAAAACCAAATCATCCGACAGGAGGATGGATCCATGAAACACAACTGGACCAAAGAAGACATTCTCGGGTTCGCCAAGGAAGAAAAGGTGGGCTACATCCGGCTGCAGTTCACGGACTTGCTCGGCATGATCAAAAACGTGGAAATTCCGGTGAGCCAGCTGGAGAAGGCACTGGAGAACAAGATCATGTTCGACGGCTCGTCCATCGAAGGGTTTGTCCGCATCGAAGAATCCGACATGTACCTGTATCCGGACCTGTCCACCTGGCTCGTGTTCCCGTGGACGGCCGGCGACCACCGCGTGGCGCGGCTCATCTGCGACGTGTACATGCCCGACGGGACGCCGTTTGCCGGCGACAGCCGGGGCGTGCTGAAACGGGTGCTGGCCGAAGCGGCCAAGCTCGGCTTCACCGCCATGAACGTCGGTCCGGAACCGGAATTTTTCCTGTTCAAAACCGACGAGAAAGGCCATCCGACCCTCGAGCTGAACGACCAGGGCGGCTATTTCGACCTCGCGCCGGTCGATCTCGGCGAAAACTGCCGGCGGGACATCGTGCTGACGCTTGAAAGCCTCGGTTTCGAAATCGAGGCCTCCCACCACGAAGTGGCGCCCGGCCAGCATGAGATCGACTTCAAGTATGCCAACGCGGTGGAAGCGGCGGACAACATCCAGACGTTCAAATACGTGGTCAAGAACGTGGCGAAGCAGCACGGCCTGCATGCGACGTTCATGCCGAAGCCGCTGCACGGGGTGAACGGTTCGGGCATGCACTGCCACCAGTCGCTGTTCCGCGGCAACGAGAACGCTTTCTATGACGAAACGGATGAACTGGGCCTGTCTTCCGTGGCCAAGAGCTACATGGCCGGCATCATGAAGCACGCCCGCGGATTCGCGGCCATCACGAACCCGACGGTCAACTCGTACAAGCGCCTCGTGCCCGGATACGAAGCGCCCTGCTACATCGCCTGGTCGGCGAAAAACCGCAGCCCGCTCATCCGCGTGCCGGCCAGCCGCGGGCTGAGCACCCGGATCGAGGTCCGCTGCCCCGACCCGTCGTCGAACCCGTATCTGGCGCTGGCCGCCATGCTGGCCGCCGGCCTCGACGGCATCCGCAACAACCTGGATCCGGGCAAACCGGTGAACTCCAACATCTTCATCATGTCGGAAGAAGAGCGCAAGGCGCACGGCATCGTCAGCCTGCCGGCCAGCCTGAAGGAAGCCCTGGAGGAGCTGAAGGCCGACGAAGTCATCTGCGCGGCGCTCGGCGAGCACGTGCTCACGCATTTCGTGGAAGCCAAGGAAATTGAATGGGACCTGTACAGAACGCAGGTTCACCCGTGGGAACTGGACCAGTATCTGAAAACGTTGTAATGCGACAATCCAGCAGAAATGAAGGTGAAAGCACATGACCCGTTCCGGCCTGCCGGAGAAGCAGGGCCTCTATGATCCGGCCTTCGAACACGATGCCTGCGGCATCGGCATGATTGCAAACATCCGTGGCGAAAAATCGCGGGCGGTCGTGACGGACGCCCTGTCGGCCCTGGTCCGGCTCAAGCATCGCGGCGGGCAGGGCGCCGATCCTTCCGCCGGTGACGGTGCCGGCATTTTGACGCAGATTCCCCACCGGCTGTTCGAACGGGAATTCCGGCGGCAGGGCAACCCCCTGCCGCCGGAAGGCGCCTATGGGGTGGCCATGCTGTTTCTTCCCCGCAATGAAACGCTGCGCGCTTCCTGCGAAGAGGCCGCCGCGAAGGCGGTCGCCGACGAAGGGTTCCGGGTGCTTGGCTGGCGGGACGTGCCGCTTGACGAAAGCGTGCTCGGCGAATCGGCGAGACGGACGATGCCGGCGATGCGGCAGCTGTTCGTCGCGCCCGGCGGCCCGGCGCCGGACGGCGACCCGCTCTGGCTGGCCCGCAAACTGTACGTGATCAGACGGCGGGCGGAGAAGGCGTTCGGCGCCATGCCGCTTGGCGACGAAACGGCCTACTTCGCCAGCTTTTCCCATCGGACCATCGTTTACAAAGGGCTGCTGCTGCCCGAGCAGCTTCCCGTTTTCTACCGGGACCTGGCGGAAGACGATTACGTCTCGGCCATCGCCCTCGTCCATTCCCGGTTCAGCACCAACACGTTTCCGAGCTGGTCGCGCGCGCATCCGTACCGGTACATGGTGCACAACGGCGAGATCAATACGATCCGCGGCAACGTGAACGGGATGCGGGCGAGGGAACTGGCGCTTTCGTCCGACGCGTTCGAGGGCGTCGAAACGGTCCGGCCGATCGTGGACGCCGGCGGCAGCGACTCGGCCATGTTCGACAACGTGCTGGAATTCCTCGTCATGACCGGCCGAACCCTGCCCCATGCCGCCATGATGATGATTCCGGAACCGTGGCAGAAAGACCCGCTCATGGGTGACGGCAAGCGGGCATTCTATGAATATCACGCCAACATCCTGGAGCCGTGGGACGGACCGGCCGCCGTCATTTTCACCGACGGCGACATGGTCGCCGCCAGCCTGGACCGCAACGGGCTCCGGCCGTCCCGTTACGTGGTGACGACGGACGGCCGGGTCATCCTGTCTTCCGAGGTCGGCGTCATCGACCTGCCGCCGGAAGCCATCGTCCGCAAAGACCGGCTGCGCCCGGGGCAGATGCTGGTGGTGGACACGCGGGAAGGCCGCATCATTCCCGACGCCGAGATCAAGGAGCGGATGGCGTCGGCCAAACCGTACCGCCGGATGGTGTCGGAGCGGATCGTGACCGTATCCGGCCTGGCGGGCCGGGCGGAGGCTTCCGTCGCCGAACCGGAGGCGGCCGGCGTCACGGCGGACGTTCTGCACGCCTTCGGCTACACCCGCGAAGAGATCGAAAAGGGGATCAAGCCGCTGGCCGAGAAGGCGGAGGACCCCGTCGGCTCCATGGGGTATGACGCGCCGCTGGCGGTTTTGTCCGGCAAGCCCCAGCTGCTCTACAACTACTTCAAGCAGATGTTCGCGCAGGTGACCAACCCGCCGATCGACGCCTCCCTGGAGGAGATGATCACGTCGTCCATCTCCCTGTTGGGGCCCGAATTCCCGCTGCTGGGCGAACCCGGCGCGATCCGCCGCATCCGGCTGGAGACGCCGGTGGTCACCAACGGGGAGATGGCGATGATCAAGGCCGCGGACAGGCCGGGCATCCGGGTGCGGGTGCTGCCGATGCTGTTCGCGGCGTCCGAAGGCGCGGACGGGCTTGAGAACGGGCTGAAGCGGCTGCTCAAGGAAGCGGACCGCGCGCTGGATGAAGGGGCGACCATTCTGGTGCTGTCCGACCGGGGCGTGTCGCCGGAGGCGGCGCCCATCCCGGCCCTTCTCGCCACGAGCGCCCTTCATCATCACCTGATCCGCACCGGCCGGCGCACCGCCGCAGGACTCGCCGTCGAAACGGGCGAAGCGCGGGAGACCCACCACGTGGCGGCGCTGCTCGGCTTCGGGGCCAACGCCGTCAACCCGTGGCTCATGCTGGACGTGGTGGCGGACGCCGCCGCGGGCGGCAAGCTGGAACCGGCGGACATGGAGCCGGAAGAGGCGGTCCGCCGGGCGGTCAAAGGCTTGACCAAGGGCTTGATGAAAATTTTGTCCAAAATGGGCATTTCCACGGTGCAAAGCTACATCGGCGCGCAAATTTTCGAAGCGGTGGGCATCCACGGCGAGGTGATCGACGCCTGGTTTCCGTACACGCCTTCGCGGCTGGGCGGCATCCGGCTGCCCGACATTGCGGAAGAGACGCTGGCGCGCCACCGGGCCGGGTTCGGCGAAGAGCGGGCGGCGCCGCTTCCGTCCGGCGACGATTTGCAGTGGCGCAAGGACGGGGAGGCCCACCTGTTCAATCCGCACACGATCCACCTGCTGCAGCGCGCCGTCCGGGAAAACGACTATGCCCTGTACAAACGGTACAGCGCGCTGCTGCAGGAGGAAACGGGCTCAGGCGCCGGCGTGACGCTGCGCGGCCTGCTCGCCTTCGACGAGTCCCGGCCGCCGGTGCCGCTCGACGAAGTGGAGCCGGCCGAATCCATCGTGAAGCGGTTCAAGTCCGGCGCCATGAGCTACGGTTCCATCAGCCAGGAAGCCCACGAGGCGCTCGCCATCGCCATGAACCGGCTTGGCGCCAAGAGCAACTCCGGCGAGGGCGGCGAAAGTCCGGAGCGGTTTGTCCGCGACGCCAGCGGCGACTGGCGCAACAGCGCCATCAAGCAGGTGGCGTCCGGCCGGTTCGGCGTGTCCGCCCACTATTTGCTGAACGCCGACGAAATCCAGATCAAGATGGCCCAGGGCGCCAAGCCGGGCGAAGGCGGCCAGCTGCCCGGCCACAAGGTGTATCCGTGGATCGCGAGGGCGCGGGGATCGACGCCGGGCGTCGAGCTCATTTCGCCGCCGCCGCACCACGACATCTATTCCATCGAGGATCTGGCGGAACTCATCTATGATCTGAAAAACATCAACCCGCGGGCGAGAATCAACGTCAAGCTCGTCTCCGAAGCCGGCGTCGGCACCATCGCCGCGGGCGTCGCCAAGGCCGGTGCCGATGTGATCCTGATCAGCGGGTACGACGGCGGCACGGGGGCGGCCGCCCGGTCCAGCATCAAGCACGCCGGCATGCCGTGGGAAATCGGCCTGGCCGAAACGCACCAGACGCTCCTGCTCAACGGCCTGCGCGGCCGCGTGGCCCTCGAGGCGGACGGCAAAATGATGACCGGGCGGGACGTCGTCATCGCGGCGATGCTGGGGGCCGAAGAATTCGGCTTCGCCACCGCGCCGCTCGTCGCCCTCGGATGCGTCATGATGCGGGTGTGCCATATGGACACGTGCCCGGTGGGCATCGCCACGCAAAACCCGGAACTGCGCGCCAAGTTTCCCGGCAAGCCGGAGCACGTGGAGCGGTTCATGCGGTTCATCGCCGAGGAAGTGCGGGAAATCCTCGCGCGCCTCGGATTCCGCCGGCTGGAAGAAGCGGTCGGGCGCTGCGACCTGCTCCGCTTCGATCGTTCCAAGGCCAAAGGCAAGGCGGCCGGCCTCGACCTGTCCGCCCTGCTGCACAGGATTCCCGGCGCGGAACACTGGCAAGCCGCCCGCCATGGCGCTCCGGTGCCGGACCGGCGGTTCCTCGACGACACCCTCGACCGGCGGGTGATCATTCCGGCGGTCCGGGAATCGATCGAGACCGGCCGGCCGACGGAAGCGGCCTTCCCCGTCACGAACAAGGATCGCGCCGTCGGCACGCTGCTCGGGTTTGAAGTGACGAAGCGGCACGGGGCGGACGGGCTGCCCGACGACACGATCCGGATCCGCCTTGCCGGATCGGCCGGGCAAAGCTTCGGCGCCTTCCTGCCGCGGGGGATCACGCTTCTGCTCGAAGGCGATGCCAACGACTACGTCGGCAAGGGGCTGTCCGGCGGCACGATCGCCATCCGTCCGCCGAAAGGCTCGCGGTTTGCCGCCGAAGACAACATCATCATCGGCAATACGGCGTTCTACGGCGCGACGGGCGGGGAAGCCTATATTCGCGGGGAAGCGGGCGAGCGGTTCTGCGTGCGCAACAGCGGCGCCCGGGTCGTCGTGGAGGGCGTCGGCAACCACGGCTGCGAGTACATGACGGGCGGCCGGGTGGTGGTGCTCGGCCGCATCGGCCCGAACTTCGCGGCCGGCATGTCCGGCGGCATCGCCTACGTGCTGGCCGACGAACCGGAATCGGTGAAACGGCTCGTCAACAACGGGCGCGTGATGATCGGCCGCCCGGAAGACGAGGAGGAACTGGCGGCCGTCCGCGCCATGATCGAAAAGCACGCGCTTCTCACGGAAAGTCCCGTGGCCGAGCGGCTGCTGCAAAACTGGACGGACGCCGCCGGCCGTCTCGTCCGCATCGCGCCCGTCGACTACATGCGCATCGTGTCGCTCATCGACCGCGGCCGCAAGGCGGGCCTGACGAAGGACGAAGCGGAAATGGCCGCCTTCCTGAAGGCGGGGGCGCTGAGGAGCCGCAAGACCGAGGAAAGGGAGGGATCGACGGATGGGAAAGCCGACCGGCTTCATGGAGTACGCCAGACGATCGGCCGCTGAACGGAGTCCGTCCGAACGGATCCGCGACTGGCGCGACCTGTACTTGCCACTTTCGGAAGACGAACTGCGGGCGCAGGGCGCCCGCTGCATGGACTGCGCCGTGCCGTTCTGCCAGACCGGGGACGTCTTCGGCGGCATGACGGCGGGCTGCCCGGTCCGCAACCTGATCCCCGAGTGGAACGACCTGGTCTATCGCGGCCGCTGGCGGGAAGCGCTCGATTTGCTCCTTTCCACCAACAATTTTCCGGAATTTACGGGCCGCGCCTGCCCCGCGCCCTGCGAAGGGTCGTGCGTGGCGGCGCTGTACGACGAACCGGTGGCCATCAAAACGATCGAACGGGCCATCATCGACAGGGGATTCGAGGAAGGCTGGATGGCGCCGAAACCGCCGGAGAAGCGGACCGGCAAGCGCGTCGCGGTGGTCGGATCCGGCCCGGCGGGCCTTGCCGCCGCGGACGAACTGAACAAGCGGGGTCATTCCGTCACCGTGTTCGAGCGCGACGACCGGATCGGCGGCCTGCTCACGTACGGCATCCCCAAAATGAAAATCGAGCAGGACGTGGTCGACCGGCGCGTCCGCCTCATGGAAGCCGAAGGCATCCGTTTCGTCACGGGCGCCGAAGTGGGCAAGACGGTGCCGGTGGATGAACTGAAACGGGCGTTCGACGCCGTCGTCCTGTGCACCGGCGCCACGAAACCGCGCGATCTTGCCGTCGCCGGCCGCGGGCTGGCCGGCGTCCACTTCGCCATGGAGTATCTTGCGGCAAGCACGAAAAGCCTTCTGGACGGCGGGACGGAACCGGACGGCGCGCTGTCCGCCAGGGACAAGAACGTCATCGTCATCGGCGGCGGCGACACGGCCACCGACTGCGTGGCGACGGCGATCCGCCAGGGGTGCCGCAGCGTGGTGCAGTTCGACCTGTATCCGCGCAAGCCCGCCGAACGGGCGGCCGGCAATCCGTGGCCGGAATGGCCGCTCGTCTACAAGCTCGATTACGGCCAGAAGGAAGCGAAGGCGCTGTTCGGCCGGGATCCGCGCGCCTTCGCCGTCGGCACAAAATCATTCGAAGATGACGGCAACGGCCGGCTTGCGGCGGTCACGACGGTGGACCTTCTCGTCCGCAGGGAAAACGGCCGCAACGTCTTCGAGGAAATCCCCGGCACGGAGCGGCGCTGGCCGGCGGATCTGGTGCTGATCGCCATCGGTTTCAGCGGGCCGGAGCAGGAGCTGCCGAAGCAATTGGGCGTCGCGGTGGATGCCCGCAGCAACATCGCCGCCGGATACGGCTCCTACGCCACCAACGTGGACGGCGTGTTCGCCGCGGGCGATGCCCGGCGCGGACAGAGCCTGATCGTCTGGGCGATCCACGAAGGCCGCGGGGCGGCGAAAGCGGTGGACCGTTACCTGGCCGGCGGCGGCAGCCTGCGGCAGGCGGCGGGCGGCCGGGCGGACGCGGCGCAAGGAAACCATCAACGCGCGGATGACAGGGGGCATGAACGGCATGCGGCAGGTTGAAGAGCGCGTGCGGCGCCTTTTGGCCGACCGGATCGGCGGCGAATCGTTCGGCCGCGCCGGCGGCACCTACAAGTTCGGAAAAATCAAGCAGGCCAAGCGGGAAGCGCTGGCGGCCCATCCGGACATGGAATTGCTCGATTTCGGCGTCGGCGAGCCGGACGCGATGGCGGACCCGGACGTGGTGCGCGTGCTGGCGGAAGAGGCGGCCAAGCCGGAAAACCGCTTCTATGCGGACAACGGCATCGCGGCATTCAAATACGCCGCCGCGGACTATCTCGAGCGCGTCTTTGGCGTGGCGGGCCTCGATCCGGAAACGGAAATCAACCACGCCATCGGCTCCAAAAGCGCGCTGGCCATGCTGCCTTACGCCTTCATCAATCCGGGTGACGTCACCATCATGCCGACGCCGAACTATCCGGTGCTCGGCACCCATACCGTCTATCTGGGCGGTTCGGTGGTGCATCTGCCCATCGGGAAGGAGAACGGCTTCCTTCCCGATCTGGACTCCCTCGGCGAAGACGTGCTGCGCAGGGCCAAGCTGCTGTATTTGAACTATCCGAACAACCCGACGGGCGCGACGGCCACCCGGGCCTTTTTCGAAAAAGTGGTCGCCTTCGCGAAGAAGCACGATATCCTCGTGGTGCACGACGCCGCCTACGCCGCCCTCGTGTTCGACGGGAACAAGCCGCTCAGCTTCCTGTCGGTGCCCGGCGCGAAAGAGGTCGGGGTCGAGCTGTTTTCCCTGTCCAAATCCCACAACATGACCGGCTGGCGCATCGGATTCGTGGCCGGCAACGAGCTGGCGGTCAAGGCGTTCGCGGCGGTGAAGGACAACTGCGATTCCGGGCAGTTCATCCCGATCCAGAAGGCGGCCGTCCATGCCCTGAAGCATCCGGAGATCACCGAACGGACCTGCGAGAAATATTCGCGCCGCCACGACATGCTGGTGGCCGCTCTCCGCTCCCTCGGTTTCGACGTGAAAAAACCGGGCGGCTCGTTTTTCCTGTACACGGAAGCGCCGCGGGGCACCGCGGACGGCCGCGAGTTCGCCACGGCGGAAGCGTTCAGCCAGTTCCTCATCCGCGAGAAACTGATTTCCACCGTGCCGTGGGACGACGCCGGCCGCTGCGTCCGCTTTTCCGTCACGTTCCAGGCGGCGGACGAGGCGGAGGAGCGGCGGGTGATGGAGGAACTGGTCCGGCGGTTGTCCGATGTCCGCTTCGTGTTCTGAAAAGGGGGAACCGCCGTGAAATTCACCAAAATGCACGGGCTCGGCAACTGCTACGTCTATGTCAATCTGTTCGAGGAACCGCTCGCGGAAGAATCGCTGCCGGACATCGCCCGGCGGGTGTCCGACGTCCATTACGGCATCGGTTCCGACGGGCTGATCACGATCGGGCCGTCGCGGGTGGCGGATTTCCGCATGCGCATTTTCAACCGCGACGGTTCGGAAGGGCAAAGCTGCGGCAACGGCCTCCGCTGCGTGGCCAAATACGTCCATGACCGGGGACTGACGGACAAGACGGCGTTCGCGGTGGAAACGGGAGGCGGCGTGGTCCGCGTCAAGCTCCGGATTCAGGCGGGCGAAACGGAGGCGGTCAGCGTGGACATGGGCGAACCCCGGCTGGCGAAGCGGTTCGTGCCGATGCTCGGCGACCCGGACAGCCATACGATCGGCGAACCGGTGGACATTCCGGGCACGCGGGGGCCGGACGGGGAACCCTGGCGCATGACGGTCCTGTCGATGGGCAACCCGCACGCGGTCATCATCGTGGACGATCCCGCCGCCGTGCCGCTGGAGGAAGTCGGGCCGATCATCGAAAACGCCCCGGTGTTTCCCGAGCGGATCAACGTGGAGTTCATCGCCGTGCGCAACCGCCGCGAAATCGACTTCCGCGTCTGGGAGCGGGGGTCCGGGATCACGCTGGCCTGCGGCACCGGCGCGTGCGCCGCCGTGGCGGCGGGGGTGCTTGGCGGCCATCTCGACCGGGGCGCGCCCGTGACGGTGCATCTGCCCGGCGGCGACCTGGAGATTGTCTGGGACGAAAGCGGCCGCATCCTGATGACCGGACCGGCGGCTTTCATTTGCGACGGCGTCTTTTACGGAAACTGAAGACAAGCGTTCATGGAACCGGCAGCAGGTTTGGCGGCGGTTCCGGACGGGAGCGCGGGCCTCGCAGAACGGCCGCGGCGCGTACAGGCACGGGTGGGCGGCCGCCCACATATATTGGGTAGGGCAGGGCGGTGCCGGCCGCCCGTTCTCCAATCCACCATGGAGGTGACACGGATCCGTGCCTGGTCTCATCGCCGCGTTGGCGTTGTTCATCAAGGAGCTCATGCTGCTCGTTTCCTATGTCAAAAACAACGCCTTTCCGCAGCCGCTCAGCGAGGAGGAGGAGGAGTATCATCTGAAGCGGATGGCGGAAGGGGACACGGAATCGCGCAACAAGCTGATCGAACACAATCTTCGGCTGGTGGCCCACATCGTCAAGAAATTCGACAACACCGGCGAAGATCTGGAGGACCTCATTTCCATCGGCACCATCGGCTTGATCAAAGCGATCGAGAACTTTTCGCCGGACAAGGGAACGAAGCTGGCCACCTTCGCCTCCCGGTGCGTGGAGAACGAAATTTTGATGCATCTCCGCTCGCTGAAAAAAACGCGGAAAGACGTTTCCCTGCACGACCCGATCGGAACGGATAAAGAGGGAAACGAAATAACACTCATCGACATTCTTGGCTCGGACAGCGACGAAGTGGCGGACAAGGTGGAGCTGAAAATCGAAAAAAGCAAAATCTACAATCATCTGGACATTCTCGACGAGCGGGAACAGGAAGTCATCCGAAGCCGGTTTGGCCTCGAACAGGGCGGCGAGGAGCGGACCCAGCGGGAAATCGCCAAGGAGCTCGGCATCAGCCGCAGCTACGTTTCGCGAATCGAAAAACGGGCGCTGATGAAGCTGTATCACGAATTCTACAAATCGAAAAAGTGAAGATCACAAGCGGAAGCCGCAGGCGGCATGCGCCAGGCGGCTTTTTCATGCACGGGTCGTCCGGCGCGAAAGAACGGGGAGGCACACAGCCGGTTGCCTGGCGTGCAGGCCTGGTGTGAAGTCCTACAACCATTTTTAGAGCAAATACAAATATACGAACCCGCCATTTTTCGATATGCTAGTTTTTACAGAGACGGCCGGGCGGCGCCCGGCAGCGGCGGGTTGGACCATCGATGCGTCGCCGGCGCGCACTCGCGCAGGCCGATGCACCGCCAAAGCGCCCGGCCATGACGCCGGCCGAAGGAGGAGAAAACCGATGAATGCCGCGACGGACAAGGAATTGCAAGCGATTTCCCGCATCCGGGCCAATCTGGAGACGTGCATTCTGGGCAAGTCCGAGGAGATCAATCTCCTCATCACCGCGCTTCTGGCCAATGGACACGTGCTGCTCGAGGACGTGCCCGGCACCGGCAAGACGATGCTGATCAAGGCGCTGGCGAAATCGATCAGCGGCGACTTCCGGCGCATCCAGTGCAACCCCGACCTGCTCCCGACGGACATCACGGGGGTGTCGATCTACCATCCGCGGGAGGAGAAATTCGTCTACCGTCCCGGCCCGGTGATGACCAACATTTTGCTGGCCGACGAGATCAACCGGGCGACGACGAAAACCCAGTCGGCCCTGCTGGAAGCGATGGAGGAGCGCCATGTGACGGTGGACGGGGAGCGCCACGAGCTGCCGGAACCGTTCCTGCTTCTGGCCACCCAGAACCCGATCGATTTCGAAGGCACGTACGTGCTGCCGGAGGCGCAGCTGGACCGGTTCCTGATGAAATTCAAGCTGGGCTATCCGGAAGAACAGGAAGAAAAGAAGATGCTGCTGGACCAGTCGACCGTCCATCCCCTGGAGACGATCGGGCCGGTGACGGACATCCCGACCATTCTGGCCCTGCAGCGGCGGGCCCGCAACGTGCACGTCAGCGATGCGGTGGCCGACTACATCGTCCGGCTCGTTCGCAAGACGCGGGAACACCCCGACCTGTTCCTGGGCGCGAGCCCGCGGGGCACCATCGCCCTGACGCAGGCGGCGAAGGCGTATGCGCTCGTATCCGGCAGGGATTACGTGCTGCCGGACGACATCAAGCGCCTGGCTCTCCACGTGCTGGGACACCGCATGATCCTGAGCCCGGAAGCCCGCATGGCCGGCGCTTCGATGGTGACGGTGCTGCAATCGGTGTTCCAGCAGGTGAAAGTGCCGGTCGGAACGGAGAAGTGAAGGGCGATGGAGGGGACGGCACACCGGAGGGTCCGCGGCCTGCACAACCGTTCCGCCCGTTTCTGGATCTGTGCCGGGCTGCTGGCCGCTTCCCTGTTGTTCATGCTGTTTCAGGGCGGAAAACTGGCCTTCATGCTGTTTTTTGTGACCGCCACGCTGGCGGTCTACCTGGTGCTCGGCAAATACAGCGGCATCGCCCGCATCAGCGGCAGCCGCACGCTTCTGAACATGGACGGGGACCGGACCGTCGAGGCGGGCACGAGCCTGTCCGTCCGGTTCCAGGCCGAGATTCCGGGCATCTGGCCGATTCCGTACGTCGTGTTCCGGGACCGGCTGGTGCGGATGAACGGAGACGCCGTCACGTTCGAAACGTCGGGCGTTCCCGACTGGAAAAGGCGCGTCCGGGCGGAATACGTCACGATGCCGCTCGCCCGCGGTTTCTATCATTTTGAAGAGGCGGTCTGCTCCACGGAGGACATATTCGGCCTTTTTGAACATGCGGGGCTTCTGAACCGGCGCGACTCGTTCATGGTCCGGCCCCGGACGGTGCGGATTCCCGACTGGCAGCTGCACCGGCAGGCTTTGAAAGGCCGCCACTTCCAGACGGTCACCACCCGGGCGTTGCGCGAATCGACGCAGATCAACGGGGTGCGGGAATACATTTACGGCGACCGCATTTCCCGCATCCACTGGAAATCGACGGCGAAAACCGGCACCTGGAAATCGAAGGAGTTCGAACGGGAGTCGCTGCCGAAAACGGTGATCATGCTGGACCGCTGCCGGGACCATTACCGCTCGGCCGCCCATTTCGAGCTGGCGGTGTCCGTGGCGGCCTCCCTGCTGGAATACGGTCAGCGGCAGCATCTGGCGATGGGCCTGCTGTCCGTCGGGAAGGAATCGGTCTATCTGGAACCGGGCAAGCTTGCCTCCCACTACCGGCGCATGCAGCATCACCTGATCGGCGCGGAGGCGGATGGCGCCCATCCGATCCACCGCATATTGCAGGACCGGGCCCGCTATTTTTACACGGGATGCTTCTTTGTCATCGTGTCGCCCCTGGCGGACGAACGGATGTACCAGGCGCTCCAGTGGGTGCAGCTTCGCGAGATGAATCCGTGCCATGTGGCCGTTGACGCCGGTCTTGCCCGAAGGGCGAAAGAGGAATGGGATAGGCGGCTCAAGGCGAAGGGCATCGTGTTCTATCCCGTCGACAGGCTGGAACAGCTGCCGGACGTGCTGGGAGGGAGAGCGAGATGAACCCGTCCACCCGCCGGCGTTTGCTATCGTTCGTCATTCGGCTCTTCGCCGAACATTGGCAGGCGAAGCTCAGGGCGCTGCTCGCCGGCCTCATGCTGTGGCAATTCGCCATCTGGTTCGACGAATACTGGCTGCCCGCCACGGAATGGCTCGTGCGGGCCGCGATCGTGACGGTGATCGCGACCGAATGGCTGCTGCGGGTCCGGACCGCCTGGCGGCGCGCCGCGGCGCTGATCCTGCTGCTCGCGCTGCACGTGTGGCGGCTTGACATCGCGTTCGCCGGCATCGCCACCGATGAAGGCGTCCGCGCCTTCCTGGCGACGCTGGGCGCCGCGCTGCTCGAGGCGGCGCTGGAGATGCATCCGTATGTCTGGTTTGCCGTCGGTACGGCCGCCGTCCATTGGCTGCTGTCGGATTGGCTGACGGAACGGGGGCGGATCGCTTTCGTGACCGTGTCGGCGGTGGCGGTCTTTGCGCTGGTGGACTCCTACAGCAAGCTGATTTTGTGGGAGCAGGCGGCGGTCATCGTGTTTTCCGGCCTCGGGCTGCTCATCGTGGACCATTTTGACAAGTTCCGCGTCCGCCATCCCGCGAGCTGGGCCCATCTGCGCGACTATCCCGGCAGCATCGTGATTCCCGTCGCCGCCGTGCTGGCGGTGGCGATGACGGCGGGCCTTCTTGCGCCCAATGCGCGGCCGCTGCTCACCGACCCCTACACGCTCTACAAGCATTGGAAAGGGGAGCGCGTCGTCACGGGCGGCAAAGGGTTCGCCTCCGGCTCCGCCCCCGAAGCGCCCTATCTCACCGCGGAATCGGGCTACGCCCGCGACGACGGGTTTCTCGGCGGCGGATTCAACTACGATTATTCCGAAGTGATGCGCGTCCGGTCGAACCAGCCCGCCTACTGGCGCGGCGAGACCAAATCGTTCTATACCGGAACGGGCTGGAAGGAAAGCGATGCGGAACAAAGAGGCGGGTTCATGCTGGCGTATTCGGGCATGGAGCTGCCCGCCTTCGAGTGGGAAGCCACGCCGCCGGCCGGACGGACGGTGACGGTCGACCAGCGGGTGACGATCACGGCGGAAAACGCGGATTTTCCGGTGCTGTTCGGCGCAATGAACATGAGGGCCGTCCGGGCCGGCCTCCCTTCACCGGAAGCGGATGCTGGCGGGGACGCGGCGGCCCCGGGTGTCGGCGGAGAAGGGACGGCGGACGGAGACGGCGGTCCGCCGATCGGCATCTGGACGATCCTGCCGGGCGTCATGTATGCCCGCTCCGGCGAACCGCTGACGGCATACGCCGTGGAATCGGCCGTGCCGGTCACCGACGAGGCGGGCTGGCGGAGCGTGCCGATGGAGGCGTTCGAACGCCTGGTGGCGGAGAACGAACGGTTGTGGGAAGCCTATTTGCAACTGCCGGATGCGCTGCCGGAACGGGTGAGACAGCTGGCGGCGGACATCGCCGCCGAAGCGGAGACGCCCTACGACAAGGTGAAGGCGATCGAACGGCATCTGCAGACGACGTATGCCTACACGAATCGCCCGGATTTGGAGAAGGGGCAGAGCGCGGATTTCGTGGACCGGTTCCTGTTTGAAATCCGGGAAGGATATTGCGACTACTTCTCCACCGCGATGGCGGTCATGGTGCGGTCCCTCGGATTTCCCGCCCGCTGGGTGAAAGGGTTCCGGACCGGCATCAACGAACTGGAGCTCCAGATGCCCGGCGGCGTCGTGCCGAAGGAGTATATGCGCCGGATGGCGGAAAGCGGGGAAACGACCTACATCGTGCGCAACGCCGACGCCCATTCCTGGGTGGAAGTGTATTTTCCGGGGTACGGCTGGATTCCCTTCGAACCGACGTCCGGGTTCATCCTGCCGACGGTGAGGGAATCGGCGGATGCGGAAGAGGCGCTGGCCTTGTTGAACCCGGAAGCGTTTTTCGAAGAAGGCGGCGCCGCGGCGGAAGCGCCGGGCCGATCCCCGGCGAACCGGATCGCGCTGGCGGCGGCGCTGGCGGTGGTGCTGGCGGCGGCCCTCGCGGTTTTGGTCCGGCTGGCCTGGCGGGCGGACGTTCTCCGGGCGCTCCGGCATCGCATCCGGCACATGCTGGACAGGAAGACGCAGCACGGCCCGAACGAGCTGGCGTTGGCCGAGGCGGCCCGCATTTTGAACTGGCTCGGCCGCAAGGGGTATCCGCGCGAACCGCACGAAACGGTGCGGGAAGCCGCCGCCCGCTGGATCGAGGCGAACCGGTGGCTGAAGGCGGATTTCGAGCGGCTGGCGCTCATCGTGGAGCGCGCCCGTTACAGCCCGGGCGGCGTGACGGCCGAAGACGTGGCGGCCCTGGCGGCGATCCGCCGGCGGTTCCGCGAAGAAATCAGGTGAAGGCCTCCGCACATCGTTGAAGGCCGCGCGCATCCGGGCAGCGGGACGATGCGGACCGCCATCGGGCGTGCCGGACGAACCAAACGCGATGGCTGCGGGAGCGGCGGCCCCCGGAACGACGGGGGACCGTCCGCTCCCGCTTTTTTTGCAGGGTCCGTTCAACTGTGGTATAGTTTTTCCTATGATGAACCATCGAGGTGACATGATTGCTGCGCATGTTTCTTCCCCGCCTGCGGGTGGATTCCGTCTATGAAATCGATCTGGAGGCACTGTCGTCCGCCGGCATCCGCGGCATCATCGCGGATCTGGACAACACGCTGGTGGGCGCCAGGGACACGGGGGCGCCGCCGAAGCTGAAGGAATGGCTGGCGACGGTGCGCGGCAAAGGGTTCAGCATTGTGGTCGTGTCCAACAACCGCCGGGAGCGCGTCATGCGGGTGGCGGAGTCGGTCGGCGTGGCGTTCATCCCTTCCGCCAAAAAACCGCTGCGCGGCGCGTTCCGCAAGGCGCTGGACCTGATGGGGCTGTCGCCGGAACAGACGGCGGTCGTCGGCGACCAGCTGCTCACGGACGTGTTCGGCGCCAACCGGATGGGCATGCACCCGATCCTCGTGACGCCCATCGCGCCCCAGGACGAAAATCCGTTTACCCGGCTCAACCGGAAAATCGAACGGTTCATTTTCGAAATCCTTCGAAAGCGCGGGTTGCTCAAGTGGAACAACTGACCGTCTGCACCGGGTGCGGCGCGGCCCTCCAGACCGAGCACACGGACCGGCCCGGGTACATTCCGCCGGCGGCCGCCGGCCGGGAGCCGGCGGTCTGCCAGCGATGCTTCCGCATCCGGCATTATAATGAAGTCTCTTCGGTCGCCCTCGATGAAGGCGACTTTCTGCGCATTCTGAACAAGCTCGGCGAACGCCGCGGCCTCGTGGTGCACATCGTCGATCTGTTCGATTTCGAAGGCAGCCTGATCGGCGGACTGCCCCGCTTCGCCGGCGGCAACCCGATCGTGCTCGCCGTCAACAAGGTGGACCTGCTCCCCCGGAACGTCAACCGAAACCGGATCCGCAACTGGGTGCAGCGGCAGGCCAAGGCCGCCGGATTGAAACCGGCGGACACGGTGCTCTTCAGCGCCAGGAGCGGCGAAGGCATGGAGCACCTGCTGGAGGCGATGGCCGCCCATCGGAACGGGCCGGACATTTTTGTCGTCGGCGCCACCAACGTCGGCAAATCGTCGCTCATCAACCGGCTGATCCGGGATCATTCCGGGCTGGACCGGGAACTGACCGTTTCCCGCTATCCCGGCACCACGCTGGATCTGGTGCACATTCCGCTGGATGACGGCGGATCGATCATCGACACGCCCGGCATCGTCTACAAATACCGGCTGACGGAATGGCTGGATCCGAAGGATCTGCCGGCGGTCGTGCCGGATGCGGCGCTCCGGCCCGTCGTCTACCAGCTCAATCCGCAGCAGACGCTGTTTTTCGGGGCGCTGGCCCGGCTCGATTTTGTCCGGGGCGAGCGCCAGCCGTTCATCTGCTATGTGGCGCGCGGCCTGAAGGTGCACCGGACGAAGCTGGCCCGCGCCGACGACCTGTACGCCGAACACCGCGGCGGGCTGCTCGCGCCGCCGGCGAAGGAGCGGCTGGACCGGCTGCCGCCGTGGACTCGCCATACGTTCGCCGTCCCTCCCGGACAGGAAAAGGACATCCTCGTCTCCGGGCTCGGCTGGGTGCGGTGCGGCGGCGCTTCCGGCGCGGAACTCGTCGTCCATGCGCCGAAAGGCATCAAGGTGGTCATGCGCGATGCGATTCTGTGACGTTTCGGGAGGCCGGACATGCTGGACAGCCATACGGTAATGTACGGACTTTTCGGGGATCCCGTCAGCCATTCCAAGTCCCCCCTCATGCAGAACGCGGCGTTCCGCGCCGCCGGCCTCAATGCCGCCTATGCCGCCTTCCGCGTGGCGCCGGCGGATCTGGCGCGGGCGGTGGCGGGCCTGCGCGCCCTTGGCTTCGGCGGGGCCAACGTGACGATCCCCCACAAGGTGGCGGTCATGGACCATCTGGATGAAATCGAGGAGGACGCCCGCCGCATCGGCGCCGTCAACACCATCGTCAACCGCGGCGGCCGCCTGGTCGGCTGCAACACGGACGGCATCGGCTACGCACGGTCGCTGGAGGAAGAGACGGGTTTCCGTCCAACGGGCCGGCGCATTCTCGTGATCGGCGCGGGCGGCGCCGCCCGCGGCGTCGTCTTCGCCCTGGCCCGGGGCGGTCCGGAGCTGGTCGTCATTGCCAACCGGACCGTGGAAAAAGCGGCGGAACTGGCGTCCTCCGTGCGCGCCGCCGGCGGCGCGGGCGAGCTGCGGGCGCTCCGGCCCGACGAGCTGGCCGGCCTGCGCGAGCGCTTCGACCTGATCATCAACACGACGTCCGTCGGCATGCATCCCGATACGGACGGCATGCCCCTGGACGAGACGCTGCTTTCCAGGCTGGCCGGCGGGGACGCGATCGTCAGCGACCTCGTCTACAATCCGCGGGAAACCCGCCTGCTTGCCGCCGCCAAACGGCTCGGCCTTGTGGCCCACGGCGGGCTGGGCATGTTCATCCACCAGGGCGCCTGCGCCTTCGAGCTGTGGACGGGCCTGCCGGCGCCGCTTCAGGTGATGCGGGAAACGGTGGAGCGGGAACTGATGGGCTGACCGGAAAGCCGAATGAAAAAAAGCCATCGCGCGAAAAGGCGGGATCATCTTCATGCTGACGGGAAAACAGAAACGGTACCTGCGCTCGCTCGCCCATCATCTCGATCCGATTTTCCAGATCGGCAAGGGCGGCATCAGCGACGAGCTCGTCCGCGGGGTGGGCGAGGCCCTGGAAGCGCGGGAATTGATCAAAGTGTCCATTTTGCAGAACAATACGGAAGACCGGGAAGAAACGGCCAGGCAGCTGGCGGAGGCGACGGGAGCCGAACTGGTGCAGGTGATCGGACGCACCATCGTCCTGTACCGGGAATCCCGCGAACGCAAAACGATCGAGCTGCCCTGACCGTCCGGCGGGAAGCCGAAACCGCGGGGACGGCGGGGGCCCGGCCGGATCCGCGGCCGGCGGACACGGACCGGCGGGCATGACGGGAGGCGAGTGCACATGCGAATCGGCGTGCTGGGCGGCACCTTCGATCCGGTCCACATCGGCCATCTGATCGCGGCGGAATGCGCGCGGCAGGAGGCGGGCCTGGACGAAGTGTGGTTCATGCCGGCCCTGCATCCGCCCCACAAACCGGCGGACGGCCTGACGGACGCCGCCCTCCGGGCGGCCATGGTGCAGGCGGCCATCGAAGGGAACCCGCGATTCCGCGTGAGCCTCCTGGAAATCGAGCTGGGCGGGCCGTCCTACACCGTGGACACCGTCGCCGCCCTCGCGGAACGCCATCCGCGGGACCGGTTTTTCTGGATTCTCGGCGGCGACATGATCGCCTGGCTGCCGAATTTTCACCGGGTGGATGACCTTGCGGCGCTGATCGGGTTCATCGGCGTGAAGCGGCCCGGACACGAAGACGCGCTGGACCGTCTGCCGTCCCGTCTGCGGCGGGCGGTGACGATGGTCGAGTCGCCCCTCGTGGACGTGTCCTCGTCGGACATCCGCCGCCGCATCCGGGAAGGGAAAAGCATCCGCTATCTGGTGCCGGATGCCGTGATCAGCCTGATCGGGGAGAAGGGGTTGTATGGATCGAGAGCAACTGATGGATGAGGTGCGGCGCCAGATGCCGGAGAAGCGCTGGCTGCACACCGTCGGGGTGATCCGGGCAAGCGTGGAACTGGCCAACCGGTTCGGCGCCGATCCGGCCAAAGCGGAGCTGGCCGCCATCCTGCACGACCTGGCGAAATATTGGCCGGTGGAAGAGCAGGTGCGGGTGCTGCGGCGGGCGAGCCTGCCGCCCGGCTTTGCCGCCGACGACCTGCTGCCGTACGATGCGGCGCTCCTGCACGCGCCCGTCGCGGCGTTCGTGGCGGAGACGGAATATGGCGTGGACGACCCGGAGGTGCTGGACGCGATCCGCTGGCACACCACGGGCCGGGAGCGGATGACGCTTTTGGACAAGGTCGTCTGCCTGGCGGACTACATCGAACCCGGCCGCGATTTCCCCGGCGTCGACCGGATCCGCCGCCTGGCGGAGACGGATCTGGAGGCGGCCCTCGTGGCCGGATTCGACTCCACGATTTCGTTTCTTTTGCAAAAGGGAAAAAAGCTGTTTCCCCTCACGGTGCTGGCCCGCAACGGCCTCCTGGACGAAATCGGCCGCCGGGCCGGCCGGGCGGGAGACGGCGACGATTCGGAAGATTTCGGCGCTGCGGGTGACCGCGAAGATACCGATTCCCCGGGAGGTGGAGGTTGACGAATGGATCATTCGTCCGAACAAGTGCTCGAAGTTGTGGTGAAAACCCTGGAAGACAAAAAGGCGGTGCGGATCGTCTCGCTGGATTTGCGGGAACTGTCCCCCGTCGCCGACTTTTTCGTCATCGCCCACGGCAACTCGGACACCCACGTGCAGACCATCGCCCAGGCGGTCCGGGACATGGCGGCGGAGAAGGGGATGCCTTTCAGGGGCATGGAAGGCCTCGATGCGGCGCGTTGGGTGCTCATCGACCTCGGGGACGTCGTCTGCCACATTTTCCACCGGGATGAGCGGGAGTATTACAACCTGGAAAACCTGTGGTCGGACGCCAAGGCGGTCGAGTACGCCTGATGGAGGGGAACGGATGGCTGACGGCGCATACGGCCTGTTGGCCCGGGTGTACGACCGGCTGATGGAAGAGATGCCCTATCGTAAGTGGCTCCGGTTTCTCGCCGAATGCTTCGCCCGGTACGGGAAGCCGGAGCGCATCGTCGATCTGGGCTGCGGCACGGGCAATCTGGCGATCCCCCTTGCGCAGGCGGGGTACCGGGTGCTCGGCATCGACCTGTCGGAAGACATGCTCGCCGTCGCCCGGCGGAAGGCGGAAGGCGTCCGGCTTCCCGCGGGCGGCGCCCTGGCCTGGTCCCGCCAGGACATGCGCAGCTGGCAGGCGGAGGAGCCGGCGGATTGCGTGTTTTCCTTCTGCGACTGCCTCAATTACGTGCTGGATGAAGACGGGATTCGCCGCGTGTTCCGGCAGACGTTCGCCGGGCTCAGGCCGGGAGGCCTGTTCGCCTTTGACGTGCACGCGCCCGCGCGCATGCCGGTCTATGCCGAAGAGCAGCCCTACGTCTGGGATGAAGACGGGCTGGCCTGCATCTGGACTTGCGAATACGACCCGGACCGCATTCTCGTGGAGCATCGGTTGACGTTTTTCGTCCGGGAAGAGGCCGGAGGGGAGGAAGGCGGTGCCGGCGCCGGGCCATCGCCGGGAGAAGGTTCGGGCGACCGGTCCGGCGGCGACGGTCGGTATGCCCGTTTCCGGGAGGTGCACCGCCAGCGGGCGTACATGCCGGATTTTTTGTCCGATGAGCTTCGCCGCGCGGGCTTCACCGTGCTGGACCGCTGCGCCGATTTTGGCTGGCATCCGCCGGACGACGAGTCGGAGCGCCTCTTTTTCGTGGCGCGGAAGCCGTTTTGAACGAGCTTGTCGCGGACCGGGTTCCGGCAGCGGACGGGTTCCGGCAGCGGAGGAGCCGCGGCGGGCGGCCGCCGTTGTTGACTTCATTCGGGCCATGGACTATAATTTCATACATATGCAATCCAGAAGCTGGGAAGAGGAGCAGTAGTCCCCTCAAGTCTGGCAGAGAGCCGGTGGGTGGTGCAAACCGGCAGACGGATGGAGATGAACTCGCCTCGGAGCTGACGGCGTCTCGCCCGCGATACGGGCCAACGAGTGAGCGAAGCGTTCCGGAGTCCGACGATGCCGGCTGGCATGCGGTACCGGATGCCGGCGTTTCGCTAATCAGGGTGGTACCACGGGAGTCACCTCTCGTCCCTGGCGCCGGTTTCGGCCGTCGGGACGGGAGGTTTTTTGATGGGCCTATTGCCATACAACAAAGAAATGCCGGGAAAGGAGTTTTCTGCAACCATGGCAAAAGACCACGCGCACGGTTACAATCCGCGGGAAATCGAACCGAAATGGCAGAAGTACTGGGACGAGAACAAGACGTTCCGGGTGCTGAACGACGACAGCAAGCCGAAATATTACGTCCTGGACATGTTTCCGTACCCGTCCGGCGCGGGACTGCACGTCGGCCATCCGGAAGGGTACACGGCCACGGACATCATTGCCCGCTACAAACGGATGAAAGGCTTTGACGTGCTTCATCCGATGGGATGGGATGCCTTCGGCCTTCCGGCGGAGCAATACGCCCTGGACACCGGGCGGCACCCCGCGGAATTCACCTACAAGAACATCGACAATTTCCGGCGGCAAATCAAATCGCTCGGCTTTTCCTACGACTGGGACCGGGAGTTCAGCACGACGGATGCGGACTACTACAAGTGGACCCAATGGATCTTCATCCAGCTGTACAAAAAAGGCCTGGCCTACGTCGCCGAAGTGCCGGTCAACTGGTGCCCGGCCCTCGGCACGGTGCTGGCCAACGAGGAAGTCATCGACGGCAAGAGCGAGCGCGGGGGGCACCCGGTCATCCGCAAGCCGATGCGGCAGTGGGTGCTCAAGATTACGGAATATGCCGAACGGCTGCTGGAAGATCTGGAGGAACTGGACTGGCCCGAATCGATCAAGGAGATGCAGCGCAACTGGATCGGAAAATCGGAAGGCGCGGAAGTCGTCTTCGCCATCGACGGCCATCCCGGCATGAACCTGACGGTGTTCACGACGCGGCCGGACACGCTGTTCGGCGCCACCTACTGCGTGCTGGCGCCCGAGCACGAGTTCGTCGACGCCATCACCACCGATGAGTACCGGGAAAGCGTCAAATTGTACCAGGAGCAGGCGGCGCGCAAGAGCGACCTGGAGCGCACCGACCTGGCCAAGGAAAAAACCGGCGTGTTCACCGGCGCCTATGCCGTCAATCCCGTCAACGGCGAAAAAATTCCGATCTGGATCGCGGACTACGTGCTGGGCGGCTACGGCACCGGCGCCATCATGGCGGTGCCCGGCCACGACCAGCGGGACTGGGAGTTTGCCAAAAAGTTCGGCCTGCCGATCATCGAAGTGGTGAAGGGCGGCAACCTGGAGGAGGCCGCATTCACGGGCGACGGCCCCCACGTCAATTCCGGCTTCCTCGACGGGCTCCACAACGCCGACGCCATCGCCGCCATGATCAAGTGGCTGGAGGAAAACGGCAAGGGACGCAAGAAAGTGTCCTACCGGCTGCGCGACTGGCTGTTCAGCCGCCAGCGGTACTGGGGCGAGCCGATTCCGATCCTGCACCTGGAAGACGGCACGATGAAGCCGGTGCCGGAAGAAGACCTGCCCGTCCTGCTGCCGGACCTCGAGCGCATCGAGCCGACGGGCACCGGCGAATCGCCGCTGGCCAACGCCACCGACTGGCTGTACACCGTCGATCCGGAAACGGGCATGAAAGCCCGCCGCGAGACGAACACGATGCCGCAGTGGGCCGGCAGCTGCTGGTACTATCTGCGGTTCATCGACCCGCACAACGACAAGGCGCTCGTGGACCGGGAGCTGGCCCGCAAATGGCTGCCCGTGGACCTGTATGTGGGCGGCGCCGAGCATGCGGTGCTTCACCTGCTGTACGCCCGTTTCTGGCACAAGGTGCTGTACGACATCGGCGTGGTGGACACGAAAGAGCCGTTCCAAAAGCTCGTCAACCAGGGCATGATTCTCGGCGAAAACAACGAAAAAATGTCCAAGTCCCGCGGCAACGTCCTCAATCCCGACGACATCGTCAACGAATTTGGCGCGGACGCGCTTCGCATGTATGAAATGTTCATGGGACCGCTGGAAGCGACGAAGGCGTGGAACACCCAGGGCGTGGAGGGCATGCACCGCTTCCTGTCCCGCATCTGGCGCCTGTTCATCGGCGAGGACGGCAAGCTGAACCCGAAAATCACCGACGGGGAAGGAAGCGGCGCGTTCCGCCGCGTCTGGCACCGGACGATCAAGAAAGTGACGGAAGACATCGAGGCAATGCGGTTCAACACCGCCATCAGCCAGCTGATGATTTTCGTCAACGAGGCGTACAAGGCCGACGAGCTGCCGAAGAAGGCGATGGAAAACTTCGTCCAGCTCCTGTCGCCGTTTGCCCCGCACATCGCCGAGGAACTGTGGCAGCGGCTCGGCCACGGCGACACGATCACCTACGAGCCGTGGCCCGTTTACGACGAGGCGCTGACGGTGGACGATGAAGTGGAGATCGTGCTGCAGGTTTCCGGCAAAATCGTCGACCGGGTGCGGATCCCGGCGGACATGGATCCGGCGGACATGGAAAAGCTGGCGCTCGACAACGAAAAGGTGAAAGCCGCGACGGCGGGCAGGACGATCCGCAAGGTGATCGCGGTGAAAGGCAAATTGGTCAACATCGTGGCCGGCTGAGCAGCCGGCGCCGCCGGCCGGTCACACGCCGGCCGGAACGAACGGTCACAAAAAATCCGCGTCCCGAACGGGCGCGGTTTTTTTTTTTGCAGACAGGCAGCCGGACATCCGGACGCGGCGCCGCGGAAGCAGATTTTGACAATAAACGGAATGATTCGGTATAATGTACCAAAAATGGGTGACAAGCGAAAGGCGCGGTTACCGGGATCTTTTTTCCAGAACCGTCTGCAGGGCGGCCGCGTCTTCGCAAAATTTCCGGTGCGTTTCCTCCAGGATGCCGTCGAACAGGCCCGCAAGGCGCTCCCGGAGCGCGCCGAGCGCCTTTTCCGTGATGCCGCCCGGCACGCTGATTTTCCGCTGGATGTCGGCCAGCGAATACCCTCCCTGAACGAGCAAAAGGCCGGTGCCCAGCACCATTTCGCCGGCGAGCCGTTCCGCGGCCTGCCGGGGCAGGCCGGATCGGCGGCTGGCCGCCGCGGCCAGCTGCTCCACGAAGAACGCCACGAAGGCGGGCCCGATGCTCGTCAGATCGGAAGCGGCCCGCACGTGGGCCTCGTCGATCCGCGCCGGCTTGCTGATGGCGGACAGCAGCCGTTCCAGGCGCTCCTTGTCCTGCTCCGTCATCCGTTCGCCGTACATGCAGAGGGAAGCGCCCCTCAGCTCGTGGTGGGTGAGGCTGGGGATGACCTTGGCCACCTTGCAGACGACGATTCGCTCCAGCTGGGCCGTCGCCACCGGGCTGGCGATGGACACGAGCACCTGGTCCCGCCGCAGGAACAGGGCGATTTTGTCCAGCACGGCCGCCATGTCCGGCGGTTTCACGCAAAGGAACAGCACGTCGCTCACGACCGCCGTTTCCACCGGCGAGCAGCTGACCCTGACGCCCGGCCACCGGCCGGCAACCGCTTCCGCCCGGGCCGTCGTTCGGTTGTGGACGACAAGCGCGTCCGGCTTCACGACGCCGCTTTTGAGCAGGGCGTCGATGAGCACCGATCCCATGTTTCCCGTGCCGATGAAGCCGACCACCACCTGCATCCCCTCCCTCACAAGACGGCCGGTCAGGGCCGCGTCCCGCTCGGGGCGCGGAGCATGCCGTCACTGACAGTTTATGGCTTCGGCCCGGCGGATATGAAGCATGCAATCAAATCCGGACCGGAAACGGGCCGGATTTGACGAAAGCACGATGCGGCCTGCCGGGGAAAAGGGAGGCCGCGGAAAACGGAGGGCGGTTTTCGGTGCACAGAGCGGCGACCGTCATGTTCATGACCCTTCTCGTCCTCGTGCTCCTTGCGGCGATCGTTCTGGCGATGCTGCCGGACGGGCCGGCGGCGGGCGACTGGCGGCGCGTGGACGGGGACGTGCGGGAGTGGCTGGAGGGCAGCGGAGAAGGCGCGACCGGGGAAAACGGCGCAGGGGGAAATCAGGCAGGGGGAAGCGGCGCCGAAGAAAGCGGTGCCGGAGGAAGCGGCGCCGGTGCCGGGGATAGCGGATCGGACGGCACCGGCGAACCGGCGCCGGAAGAGCCGGCGGAACGGGCGCCCGCCCGCATCAACATCAACGAAGCGACGGCGGAGGAACTGGACTTGCTGCCGGGCATCGGTCCGGCGAAGGCGCGGGCGATCATCGAATACCGGGAAACGTTCGGCCGGTTCGAAACCCCGGAACAGCTGATGGAAGTGAAGGGGATCGGGAAAAAGACGTTCGAACGGCTGAAGGACCTGATCGAACTGTAAGGCCGCGCGGGCCGGCGGGGACAAAAAATGCCGGGCGCCCACTTTCCAAGCGGCGCGAAATGTGAGAAAATAGACCGGAATATACCGGAATGAACCGGATCGAGACCATCACGGCACCGCAATCCGAATGGAGGAGAAAGCCCATGTCTAGCGAACGCAAAATGGCCCTCGAAACGCTGGCCGTCCATGCCGGCCAGCAGATCGACCCGGCGACGATGTCCCGCGCCGTCCCCATCTACCAGACGACGTCCTACGGCTTCCGCGACACGGAACACGCCGCCAACCTGTTTGCCCTGAAGGAACTGGGCAATATCTACACCCGCATCATGAACCCGACGCAGGACGTGTTCGAACAGCGGGTGGCGGCGCTGGAAGGCGGCGTCGGGGCGCTGGCCCTTTCCAGCGGACAAGCCGCCATCACGTATTCGATCCTGAACATCGCCGGCGCCGGCGACGAAATCGTGGCGTCCTCCCGCCTGTATGGCGGCACCTGGAACCTGTTCGCCGTCACGCTTCCCAAGATCGGCATCAAGTTCCATTTCGTCGATCCGTCCGATCCGGAAAACTTCCGCCGGGCGATCACGCCGAAGACGAAGGCGATCTTCGCCGAAACGATCGGCAACCCGTACGGCGACGTGCTCGACATCGAGAAGGTGGCGGCCATCGCCCATGAAAACGGCATTCCGCTCATCGTGGACAACACGTTCCCGAGCCCGTATCTGCTTCGTCCGATCGAACACGGCGCGGACATCGTGGTCCATTCCGCCACGAAGTTCATCGGCGGCCACGGCACGTCCATCGGCGGCATTGTCGTGGACGGCGGCAAGTTCGACTGGAAGGCCAGCGGCAAATTCCCCGGCCTGACGGAACCCGATCCGAGCTACAACGGCATCGTCTACGCCGACGCCATCGGCCCGGCGGCTTACATCATCAAGATGCGCGTCCAGCTGCTCCGCGACATGGGATCGGCCATTTCGCCGTTCAACGCCTTCCTGTTCCTGCAGGGACTGGAAACGCTCCATCTGCGGATGCAGCGCCACAGCGAAAATGCCCTGGCCGTGGCGAGATGGCTGGAGCGGCACCCGGCGGTCGAATGGGTCAGCTATCCCGGTCTGGAAAGCCATCCGTCCCATGCGCTGGCCAAAAAATACTTGCCCAAGGGACAGGGCGCCATTCTCACCTTCGGCATCAAGGGCGGCATCGAGGCCGGCAAGAAGGTGATCAACAACGTCAAGCTGTTCTCCCACCTGGCCAACGTCGGGGACAGCAAGTCGCTCATCATCCATCCGGCCAGCACGACCCACTCGCAGCTGAACGAGCAGGAGCTGGCCGCCGCGGGCGTGAGCCCCGGCATGATCCGGCTGTCCGTCGGCACCGAGCACATCGACGACATCATCTGGGACCTGGATCAAGCCATTGCGGCCAGCCAGGCGTGACCATGAAAGCCGATTCGCGTTTTCCGATTCGGCCTGCGGGGGCGTGACCAACCGATGGCAAGCGGCAACCGGAAAGACTGGGACACGTATTTCATGGATATCGCCTTCATGGCGTCCACCCGCTCGCGGTGCCCGCGGCGCCAGGTCGGCGCCGTGCTCGTCCAGGGCAAGAAGCTGCTCGGCACCGCCTACAACGGTGCGCCGATGGGCGTGCCGGACTGCGCGGAGGCCGGGTGCATGATCGTGGAGGAATACGAGCGGGTGACGGATGGCGGCGAAGAACGGATGATCCGGAAAGAGCGCTGCATCCGCACCATTCACGCCGAGCAGAATCTGCTGCTGTTCACGGACCGGCACGACCGGGAAGGCGCCACGGTTTACGTGACCGACCAGCCGTGCTGGACGTGCGCCAACATGCTGGCCAACAGCGGCATCCGGGAAATCGTCTACTATCGTCCCTATCCGAAAGACAGCGAGAAAGTCATGGGACTGATGAAACAGCGGGCCTTCGCGATGCGACGGCTGGAGGCGTACGAGCCGCCGCCGTTTGTCGCCGGCTCCCGGGCCGACTGAGGAGCGGCCCGACCGTCATCGAAGGAAGCACCTTCGGCGATTCATGCGCCGGAGGTGCTTTGTTTTTTGCGTCGGGATAAGAACATGAAAGGAGGAGCGGAACCGGTTGGGCTGGATGCCGTGGGCGGCGGGATGCTGGGTGGCCGGCCTCGCCGCCGGCTTGTCGGACCCGAAGGCGGACATCGTGCTGTGCGCGGCATCCGTCGTTGTCGCCGCTTGCGCGGCGATGACGGCAAGGCGCGCCTGGCCGGCGGCGCTGGCGTGCCTCGCGGTTTTCGGGCTTGGGCTATTGTACGGACAGCTGAGGGAGGCATCGGACGCGTCCCGGCTTCCCGAGCGGGGGCGGATGGAGCTGTCGGGCGTCGTGGCCACCCGGCCGGACATCGACGGTGACCGGGTCCGCTTCATCCTGCGGACGGATGACGGCGAGCGGTTGGCCGTCACCGTCCGGCTGGCCGGACGGGAGGAACTGGCGCTGGCGGCCTCATGGCGCCGAGGCGACAAGGCGCGGCTTTCCGGCGAGCTGGATGTGCCGCGCGGCCCCCGCAACTTCGGCCAGTTCGACTACGCCGGCTATCTGGCGAAGCGGGGCATCCACCGGGTGTTTGCCGTGGACGGCGCCCGGGCGGCGTCCGTCGAACGGCCCGGACGGTTCGGGCTCGAAGCCGGTCTCGGCGCCATCGAGCATGTCCGGAGCCTGATCGGCGCGCGGATCGCGGAGCTGTTTCCCGGCCGGCAGGCCGGCTTCATGCAGGCCATGCTGATCGGCCTGGACGAGGACATCGACCAAGGGCTGTTCACCGCGTTCGCGCGGCTCGGCTTGACCCATGTCATCGCCATTTCGGGATTGCACGTCGGCGTGGTCATCGGCGGCTGCCTGTTCCTTTTCCGCCTGTTCGGCGTCTCCAGGGAGACGTCGCTGGCAGCCGCGTTCTGCATCGTGCCGCTGTATGTCATCCTGTCCGGCGCCGCCCCTTCCGTCGTGCGGGCCGGCATCATGGCGCTGCTCGGCCTCGCCGCGCTGAAGCGGGGCAAGCCGAAAGATGCCCTCGCATTCGTGTCGCTGTCCGCCGTCGTCATGACGGCGTGGAATCCGGCGTACATCCATGACATCGGCTTTCAGCTGTCGTTTCTCGTCACCGCCGGCCTCGTGGCCGGCACGCCCGCCGCCATGCGCCTGCTGCCCGCCGGCTGGCCGAAATGGCTGACCGGCTCCCTGGCGGTCGCCGTCACCGCCCAGCTCGTGTCGTTTCCGCTGACCGTTTTTTACTTCAACCGCTATTCCCTGCTGTCCGGGCTGGCCAATTTCATCCTCGTTCCCGTGTTCAGCCTCGCCGTGCTGCCGATCGGCTGCCTGTCCCTGCTCGCGTCGGCCGCCAGCGCGGCCGCCGGGCGATGGCTGGCCGCGCCGGCGGGATGGCTCAACGACATCGGGTTCGCGATCATCGAGGCCGGCGCGGATCTCGACCGGTTCGGCACCGTCTGGGCCAGTCCGCCGGTTGGCGCGATCATGCTGTATTATGGGCTCTTGGCCGGCATCCGCGCCGGCATCGTCCGCTGGAGAAGCGAGGAACGGGAGCTGTTTCCCGCCGCGGCCCGGGCCGGCAGGCGGCTGTTTCTCCTGTGCGCCTGCGGCCTCGCGGTCTGGTTTGCGCTCGCGTACCGTTTCGGCGACTGGACGACCCGGAGCACCGTTTCCTTTCTAGACGTCGGGCAAGGGGACGCCATCCTGATCCGGACGCCGCAGGGCCGGACCATTCTCGTGGACGGCGGCGGGACGATGCGGGTTCACCGGCCCGGGGAAGAATGGCGGATCGGCCGGGACCCTTACGAAATCGGCGAAGATCTGCTCGTGCCGCTGCTCATGAAGCGGGGCGTCCGGCGCATCGACCTGATGATCGCCACCCACGGGGACCTGGACCATGTCGGGGGACTGGCGGCGGTGGCCCAGGCGCTGCCGACGGAACGGATCGTGTTCAACGGCAGGCTGTCCGATACCCCGGCGTTCGCCCGGCTGATGGCCGTCGCCCTCGAGCGGCGCATCCCGCTCCATGCGGCGGGCTACGGCCTGTCGATCGAGGCGGACCGCTACACGAGGCTGGACTTTCTGCATCCGGAAACGGCGGAGACGCCGGTCCCCGAGCGCGACCAGAACCGGTTTTCCCTCGCGTTTCTGCTCACCATGCACGGCAGCCGGCTGCTGTTCACCGGGGACATGGACGCCGGAGCGGAGCGCGAGACGATCCTCCGCCTGCGGTCCGCCGGGGCCGGGACGGGCGGCGCCGGACCGGGCGCCGCGGCGGAAGGCGTCCGGGAACCCGTCGACGTCATGAAAATCGCCCACCACGGCAGCCGGTCTTCCACGACGGAACTTTGGCTGAACCGGTGGAAGCCGCGCCTTGCCGTCATATCCGTCGGCGAACGCAACGTTTACGGCCATCCCGGCCGGGAGGTGCTGGAGCGGCTGGAACGCCGCGGCATCCCGGTGCTGCGCACCGATCTGCACGGGGAAATCCGGCTTCTCGTCCGTCCGGACGGCATCGCCTTCACGACGTTTTTGAAATGAGGACGCCTTCCTATCGGAAACATTCCACCTGTGGCTTGTCTCCTCCATCTGTGTTACGATGCATGTATGAATGCGGTACCGGACGCAACATTCCATGTCGCCGCAACGTCTACATTGATGCATGGGAGGGGAATCCTTTTGGTAGATCCGGAGCTGATCCGTGCCGCGAAGGCGGGCGATCGCGACGCCGCCGTGGCCCTGCTTCGCCAAATCGAAACCCATGTCTACCGAACGGCCTTTTATTTTTTGGGCAACGAACATGATGCGATGGACGCATCGCAGGAGGCGATGCTGAAAATTTATACGAAACTCGGATCATTCGAGGAAAAAGCCTCGTTCAAAACGTGGGTGCAGCGCATCGTCACCAACGTGTGCATCGACAAGTTCCGGCGGGCCAGACCGGCCGTTTCCATCGAAGCCCACGACATGGTGTTTTCCGCCGGAAACGAGACGGAAGAACGGGTGATGGCCGCCGCGGCGGCGCAGGAGGTGCGGGACGCCATCAGCCGGCTGCCCGACCAGCAGCGGGCGGTGGTCGTGCTCCGATACCTGCAGGATTTGTCCTACAAGGAAATCGCGGACGCCCTCAATCTTCCGCTCAACACCGTCAAGTCGTACCTGTTCCGCGCCCGGCAGCAGCTTCAGGTTTTGCTTCAGGAAGAGCAGAAAGGTGGTGTCACGGGATGATCAACCGAGAGGTGATGGAACTGATGAACCGCTATCTGGACGGGGATTTGGACGAGCGGGAACTTGCGGAGCTGGAGCGCCATCTGCAGCAATCCCCGGAAGCCGCCGCCATGTTCGAACGGCTGAAGCGGCTGCATCTGCAGCTGGAGCAGCTGCCCATGGTGACGCCCCCGACCAGCATCGTGGACGCCATATTGCCAAGACTGGATCAAATCGGGGCGGGTTCGGAACACGCGGCGGCGGATAACGCGCCGGCACGGCGGAGCGGACGGTTCCGGCCGAACCGGTCCTTTGCCGGCGCCGCCGCGGCGGCCGTCCTGCTGCTGGCCGTCGCACTGCCGTCGGGCATCGCGCTTCTGAACCGGCAGTCCGCTTACGAAATGGAAGCATCGTCGGCAGGCGCCTCCCTGAATTCCGCATTGATGATGTCCGGCCAGGAAATTGCGTCGAAGACGGAGGAACAAAACGCGTTCACCGCCCAATTCAGCCTGAAGGTGGCCGACCAGTCCGGCTCGCCGGACGGCGGCGCACATCCCGAAATGAGCGCGGGCGGGGCGTCCGGCCCGCCGGAAGGGGGCGTGCCGGACGGACGGAGCGGAGGGAGCGGAGCGCCGGAGACGGTAGACAAATCGCTTCCGGTCATGGAAGGTTCGCAACCCGGCAAGGCGGCCCTCGGCTTCACCGGTCCGATGGAACCATCGCCCGATGCCGGGGAACGGACGATCGTGACGGACTATGCCGAAGGAAAGCCGCCGGCCGGCTGGCAGGTGGCCGTTGAAGCGGGCGGAGACGGCCTGCGGGTATACGTCCTTGACGAACGGGGCGAAACGGTCTTCATCTCCCCGCCTTATCCCGGCGACATCACCCATTTCCGCTGGTCGGAAGACGGCGGCACCTTCTCCTTCGACCACGAACATGACGGGAAAACGGAGCGGGTGACCGTCGACGTCGGAAGCGGTACGATCCGGACGGCGCCCGGCTCGCCGTAACCGGCCGCGGCTTGCCCGTGACCGGCCTGTAGCCGGCCCGTGACCGCCCGCGCCGGCCGATCCGTGCCGCCTTGCACCCGGCGGTTCGTCCGGACGGGCGAAAGTTGGAGAAGCGGAAAGATACGGCAAGGACGAGAGTCGAGTCGGAGGGATCGGGATGGAGTATCGCGCGGCCGCCAAAGAGATCGGCAAGGGGATTTTCAAGCCGGTCTATGTCTGCTGCGGATCGGAACCGCATCTGATCCAGGAGTTCATCCGGTATCTGGCGGACAAATGGCTGGCGCCGGAAGACCGGGAATTCGCCGTCAGTAGGTACGATCTGGCGGAAACGCCGCTCGAGGCGGTGCTCGAGGACGCGCAAACCGCGCCGTTTTTCGGCGCGCGCAAGCTGATCGTGGCGGACAATGCGGCCTTTTTCACGGCCGCCCGGGACGGTGAAGCGGCCGAGCAGGCCGTCGATGGGCTGATCCGCTTCCTGGCGGCGCCGGCGGATGTATCCGTGACCGTGTTCATCGTGCCGGGGGACAAGCTGGACGAACGGCGCAAAATCGTCAAGGCGGCGCGCCGGGCGGATGCCGTCGTGGAGTTTCCCGCCATGAACGATGCCGATCTGGCGCATTGGCTGCGCCGGCAGGCGGACCGGCGCGGCATCCGGTTTTCCGGGGCCGCCGCCGAAAAACTGCTCATCCTGTGCGGCGGCAACCTGCAGCTTGTCGCGGGGGAACTGGACAAGCTGGCGCTCGCCGCCGGAACGGGCGGCACGGTGGACGAAGCGGCGGTGGAACGCCTCGTTTCCCGCACCGCCGAGCAGAACGTGTTCCTGCTGGTGGACGAACTGGCCCGGCAGCGGCTGGACCGGGCCTTGGACATCTATCGTGACCTGCTGGTCCAGAAGGAAGAACCGGTGAAGCTGCTGGCCCTGATCGCGGGGGAAATCCGCCTCATGCTGCTGGCCAAATCGCTGGCTTCGCGGGGAATGGGGACCGATGCCATCGCCGCCCGGCTGAACGCGAAACCGTTCCGCGTCCGCAAAGCGCTGGAGCATGCGTCGCGGTTCGAAACGGAGCGGCTCGCCCGGGCGCTGTCCCGCCTGGCGGAGCTCGATTACGCCATGAAAGCCGGACTGGCGGACAAGGCGCTGGCGCTGGAGCTGTTCATGATGGAGCTCATCGCCCGCAAAGATCCGGCCTGACATCCAGGAGACGGACGGCCCGGCATTCGGGCCGGAAAAACCGGAAGGGCCGTCCCGGGAGCGTCTTCCGACGCCCGGGACGGCCCGTTTCTATGCCGAAGCTCATTGGGCTTTTGCTTCGATGGCGTTGACCTTCTTGGTCAGTCTGGATTTTTTGCGGGCGGCGGCGTTTTTGTGGATGAGCCCTTTGCCCGCAGCCTTGTCGAGCTTCTTGATCGCCGTCAGAAGCGCGGCTTTGGCGGCTGCTGCATCGCCGCTGGCCACGGCGGCTTCCACGGCTTTTACGGACGTGCGCAGTGCGGAACGCTGCGACCGGTTTTGCTCGCGGCGCTTCTGGTTCTGTCTGGCGCGTTTGATGGACGATTTGATGTTCGGCATGTCTATCACCTCCCGTGGTACCCGACGAAAAACGCTGTGCGTGTTCCGCTCACAACTTGAAACATTCTACCATGTGTCCGGCCAAAATGCAATCCTTCCGTGGCGCATCCCCGCGGGCGGTTCGGCATAAAACCGTCCGGCGCCAAGCAAACTAAAGCGGAAGGGTCGGAAACGAATGACGGACACGGAGGAATGGGCATGGACATGGGGAGATTGGGCGTGCGGACGGACCTGGCGCTGGAAGCGCGGGAGGTCGCCGCGCGCCAGCTGGGCGACGCCATCCCCGGCGTCGAAACGGAAACCGTCTCGCAGGACGGCATCACCATCACGCGGATCCGTGTGTTGGACGAGCGGGGCTCGCGGGCCATCGGCAAGCAGGTCGGCCATTACGTCACGCTGGAAGTCCCCGGGCTGCGCCGTAAGGATGCCGTCCTGCAGGAGAAGGTGTCCAGGGCGTTCGCCGCGGAATTCGAAGCGTTCCTTGCCGCCATCGGCACGGCGCCGGACGCGAAGGTGCTCATCGTCGGGCTCGGGAACTGGAACGTGACGCCCGACGCGCTCGGGCCGATCGTGGTGGAAAACGTGCTCGTGACCCGTCATTACTTTGAATTGATGCCGGAGAGGGTCAGCCCGGGCTACCGCCAGGTGAGCGCCGTCGCCCCCGGCGTGCTCGGCATCACCGGCATCGAGACAAGCGAAATCGTGCAGGGCATCGTGGAAAAGTCGAAACCGGATCTCGTCATCTGCATCGACGCCCTGGCGTCCCGCTCCATCGACCGGCTGAACACGACGATCCAGATCGCCGACACCGGCATCCACCCCGGTTCGGGGATCGGAAACAAGCGGAAGGGATTGAGCAGGGAGACGCTGGGCGTGCCGACCGTGGCCGTCGGGGTGCCCACCGTCGTGTATGCGTCGACGATCGTCAACAACAGCATCGAGATGATCATGGAGCACGTGCGCAAACAGACGAACCGGACGCGGGAAATTTTCGGCATGATGGAAACGCTTCAGGAAAACGAACGCCTCGAATTCGTCCGCGAAGTGCTCGGCCCCCTCGGCCAGGACATGCTGGTCACGGCGAAGGAGATCGACGAATTCATCGAGGATGTCGCCAACATCATTTCCTCCGGGCTGAACATGGCGCTGCACGAGGCCGTCCGGTCCGACAACGCGGGCATCCACACGCACTGAGGGGCCGCGCGCACCGGCCCGGCCGGGCGCATCCACGGAAAAAAACGACAACGGCATGACTTGAAACGGCCGGCGTCCGCGGGACGCCGGTTTCGCGTTTGACCGGCATCGCGCGTGGCGGAAATCTTCAAACATACCAGTTCTGCCGCTTTGTCCCGTCTCATAGACTAGAATGAACCGATCGGAGGAAAGAAAGCATTCGATGACGGGAGGGATGCGGCATGGCGGACGGAACGGGGATGCGGCCGGCGCGGCCGGCCAGGGCGGCGCTCTGGCTTCTCGGGCTTCATCTGGTCGGGCTGGCGGCGGTCGGGATCGGCCTCATCCTTCAGGAACAATGGCTGAAGCAGCCGGTTTTTGCCGTCAAAGGCGTGGCCCCGACGGTTTCGAGCCGATTGTTTGCGGACATGGTCCGCATGGAACTGCCCATGTTCGCGTCGGGCGAAAGCGGCCCCCGGGTGCTGTCGGGCGACAACGTGCTGGCGTTCCTCGTGCAGCTGCTGACCGATGTCAATCCCCGCGATGCCCGGTCGCTGATGGCGGGCGCGCTGCCGGGCATCCGGGATGACGCGGTGCCGCTCAAGGGCCGATTTGCCCACGTGACGGCGCCGATCGACTATGCGCCGCCGCCGGGGTTGTTTGAACGGCAAAATCCGGACGCGGCCAGAGGGGACGCGGCGCCGGGCGGGACGGAGGGCGGCGCGCGGTCGGCCCGTTCCCCCGATGAACCCGCCGGTCCGCCGGCGGATGGAGCGGGCGGCGCCCGCGGCGAAACGGCGGCGGGATCGCCTGACGGCGGCGATACGCCTTCCGGCGGTGAAAAGCCCGCCGGCGGCGGACCGGCCACCGGAGCGGCGGCCGATGCCGGAGACGGCGACCGGCCCGCGCGGCCGGATACCGGAGGCCGGAAGGTGGTGCTGATCTACCATTCGCACAACCGCGAATCGTGGGTGCCGGAGCTGAAAAACAAGGGCGTCACCGACATCCAGGATGCCTTCGATGCCGAGACGAACATCACGCTGGTCGGCCGGGCGCTGGCCGAGCGGCTGGAAGAACTGGGCATCGGCGCCGTGCACTCGGACACCGACTACTACACCGAAGTCAAGGACTACAACTGGAATTTTTCCTACAAATACTCGGAAAAAACCGTGGAAGCGGCCATGCAGGAGCACCGGGATCTCGCGTTTCTGTTCGACATCCACCGGGACTCGCAGCGCCGGGACGTCACCACGGCCACCATCGACGGCGAAACGTACGCCCAGGTGTACTTCATCATCGGCCGGCGCAATCCGCACTGGAAGGACAACGAGGCGTTCGCGGGGAAACTGCACGATGCGCTGGAACGGCTGAAACCGGGCATTTCCAGGGGAATATGGGGCAAGGGCGCCGGCAGCGGCAACGGGGAGTACAACCAGTCGCTGTCGAAAACGAGCGTGCTGATCGAGATCGGCGGTCCGGAAAACACGCTGGAGGAATGCCTGCGGACGGCGGAGGTGCTGGCGGAAGCGATCGCCGAGGTCTACTGGGAAGCCGTGCGGGTGAGCGGCGATGGGTAAGCGGGTGCCGCAGGCGCTGCTCATGGCGCTGGTTCTCCTGTTCGGCGTGTTTTACGGCGTCTCCGTCACGCGGGAAGGCCTCGGGCACGTGTACGGACCGCTGGCGGAGGACGGCGGGACGCGGGGTGAGTGGCATAAGTCCGGCGCCGGTTCGGGCGGCGGGCTGCGGGGGACGGACGGATGGCCCGGGCCCGAAGCCGGATCGGATGCCTGGCAGCGGGAACCGGACGGGCGGGAAGGTCCCGGATTGCCGGAACGCGGCCGGGCGGATCGCGCCCGGATTTGGCAGGCGTTTTTCGGAGACGGTGCGGACGATGCGGGGGAACGCGAAGCCGTCCGGCGGACGGGGCTTTCGCCCGGCGCCCGGATCGCCGGCAAGGCGGGCGATCTGCTCGCGGCGGCGGCGGACGGGCTGATCCGGCTGATCGTCCGGCTGGGGGAAGCGGTTCTTTCCTAACCGCCGCGCAATTGCTATAATGATTTGCTATAATGGTTCGGTTAACGATTGTGCGGCAGGAGGAAGGCCATGTCCGTTCATGACAGACAGCGGATGATCCGCAATTTTTGCATCATCGCGCACATCGACCACGGCAAATCAACCCTGGCCGACCGCATCCTGGAACTGACCGGCACGGTGAACCCGCGCGACATGCAGGAACAGATGCTGGACAAGATGGACCTGGAGCGGGAGCGGGGCATCACCATCAAGCTGACGCCCGTCCGTCTTTCGTACGCGGCGGACGACGGGCAGACGTATGTCCTGAACCTGATCGACACGCCGGGACACGTCGATTTCACCTACGAGGTGTCCCGCTCCCTCGCGGCGTGCGAGGGCGCGATTCTGGTCGTGGACGCCTCCCAGGGCATCGAAGCCCAGACGCTGGCCAACGTGTATCTGGCGCTCGACAACGACCTGGAAATTTTGCCCGTCATCAACAAGATCGATTTGCCGAGCGCCGAGCCGGAGCGGGTGAAGAAGGAAATCGAGGACGTCATCGGCCTCGATTGCAGCGAGGCGGTCCTGGCGTCGGCGAAGGCCGGCATCGGCATCAAGGACGTCCTCGAACTGATCGTCCGGCGCGTGCCGCCGCCGAAGGGCGATCCGGACAGCCCGCTGAAGGCGCTCATTTTCGATTCCCATTACGACCCGTACAAAGGCGTCGTCGTCTACGTGCGGATCGTGGACGGATCGATCCGGACGGGGCAGCGCATCCGTTTCATGGCCACCGGCGCGGAATTCGACGTCACGGAAGTCGGCGTGTTCCGGCCGGACATGATGCCGGTGGACGAGCTCGGGCCCGGGGAAGTCGGCTATCTGACGGCCGCCATCAAAAACGTGAAGGACACCCGCGTCGGCGACACGGTCACCGCCGCCGCCCGTCCGGCGCCGGAACCGCTGCCCGGCTACCGCCGGATCAATCCGATGGTCTTTTGCGGCATGTACCCGATCGATTCCGCGGATTACGACGATTTGCGGGATGCCCTGGAGAAGCTGTCGCTCAATGACGCTTCCCTCAAATACGAGCCGGAAACGTCGAACGCCCTCGGCTTCGGATTCCGCTGCGGCTTTCTCGGCCTGCTGCACATGGAAATCATCCAGGAACGGCTCGAGCGGGAGTTCGGCATCCCGCTCATCACGACGGCGCCGAGCGTCGTTTACCGGGTGACGCTGACGAACGGGGACGTGAAATGGATCGACAACCCGTCGCAATACCCGGAACAGGGCAAAATCGAAAGCGTGGAAGAACCGTACGTGAAGGCGACCATCATCGTGCCGAACGACTACGTCGGCGCCGTGATGGAGCTTTGCCAGAACAAGCGCGGCGAATTCGCGAACATGGAATACCTGGATGCGTCGCGGGTGACGCTCACCTACGACATGCCGCTGTCGGAAATCATCTACGACTTCTTCGACCGGCTCAAATCCGGCACCCGCGGCTACGCGTCCTTCGACTACGAGCTGTCCGGCTACCGGCCGAGCCGCCTGGTGAAAATGGACATCCTGCTCAACGGCGAGAAGGTGGACGCCCTCAGCGTCATCGTGCACCGGGACCGGGCGCAGGCAAGGGGCCGGGTCATTTGCGAAAAGCTGAAGGAGCTCATTCCGCGGCAGCTGTTCGAAGTGCCGATCCAGGCCGCCATCGGCACGAAGGTGATCGCGCGGGAAACGGTCAAGGCGCTCCGCAAGAACGTGCTGGCCAAATGCTACGGCGGGGACATCACGCGGAAACGAAAGCTGCTCGAGAAGCAGAAGGAAGGCAAAAAGCGGATGAAGCAGGTCGGCAGCGTGGAAGTGCCCCAGGAAGCGTTCATGGCCGTGCTGAAAATGGATGACTGAGGAACCGATGCGGGCCCCCGCACCGGACTCCGCATCGAACGAAAAGGAGGCTTTCGCCGTGAACCATCCGTCCGAATCCCGTCCTGCCGTTCCGCGCGCGGTCTACATCCACATTCCGTTTTGCACGAACAAATGCTATTATTGCGATTTCAATTCCTATGTCCGCGAAGGGCAGCCGGTGATGGACTACTTGCGGGCCCTGGAGCGGGAAATGGAGAAAACGGTCCGTCTGATGCCCCCGGAGGGGATCGACACCATTTTCGTCGGCGGCGGAACGCCGACGGTGCTGACGGCGGAGGAGATGGCTCTGTTCCTGTCCGCCGTGCGGCGGCATTTTCCCTTTGATCCGGAACGGGTGGAGTTCACGATGGAGGCCAATCCGGGCACGACGGACGAAGAGAAGCTGGCGGTCATGCGGGAATTCGGCGTCAACCGGATCAGTTTCGGCGCCCAGTCGTTTGACGCCGGCCTGCTGAAGGCGATCGGCCGCATCCATTCGCCCGACGACATCCGGCGCAGCCTGGAGCTGGCAAGAAAGGCCGGCTTCGCCAATCTGTCCGTCGATTTGATGCTCGGCCTGCCCAACCAGACGATGCGGCAGCTGGAGACGAGCGTCGAGGAAGCGCTGGCGCTGGATGTCGACCACTGCTCCGTCTACGGGCTGAAGGTGGAGGAAAACACGCTGTTTTTCGAATGGGAAAAGCAGGGCATCCTGCCGCTGCCCGAACAGGAAGAAGAGGCAGAGATGTACCGCTATGTCGTCAATCGGTTCCGCGAGGCGGGGTACCGCCATTACGAAATCAGCAACTTCGCCCGTCCCGGCCGGGAAAGCCGGCACAATCTGACGTACTGGCGCAACGAGCCGTACTACGGCCTTGGCGCCGGCGCCCACGGATACGCGGGCGGCGTCCGCCATGTCAACGTCAAGGGAGTGTCCGCCTACATCGCGGCGGTATGGTCCGGCCTTCCGCGCACGGAATCGATCCCGGTTTCCCGCGAGGAGGCGATGGAAGACTTCATGATGGTCGGTTTGCGCCTCATCGACGGGGTGAAGGATGCGGATTTCCGCCGGCAGTTCGGCATCGGGCTGACGGACGCCTTCAGCGATCCGCTGCGGCGGCTTGTCGCATCCGGCCTGCTCGAAGAAACGGCGGACGGGTTCCGCTTGACGGAGAAGGGCCTTCTGCTGGGCAACGAAGTGTTTGCGGAATTCATCGGCGTGCTCGTTTAGCGCCCGCACTCGCGGGACGAGTTGCACGAAAAATTGGATCATCTCGCCCCGGCGGCGGGCAGGGTTGTTTATTCATGCGGCATGTTGTATATTAATTCATATTTCAACGGCGCTTTTGCATCGGCGGAAAGAGGGAATGCCCATGACGGAGATCCGGTGCCGCAAAGCGACGCCCGCCGACGTGCCCGCCCTGCACGCGATGATTTCCCATTACGCTGAAAAAGGCATCATGCTGCCCCGTTCGATGGAGGCGATCGAGCGCGGCCTGCACGAATTCGCCGTCGCGGAGGCGGACGGCCGCCTGGCGGGCTGCGGCGCGCTCAGCCGCCTTTCCGACGATCTGGCGGAAATCCGTTCGCTGGGCGTGCTGGAACCCCACAAGGGCAAAGGCATCGGCCGCGCCCTGGTCGGCTTCCTCACGGAGGAGGCCCGGCGGCTCGGCATTACGAAGGTGATGGCGCTCACGTACGAAGTGCCTTTTTTTGAAAAGAACGGGTTTTCCATCGTGCCCAAGGCCGTGTTTCCCCAGAAGGTGTGGCGGGATTGCATCCACTGCAGGAAGCGCTACAGCTGCGACGAGATCGCGGTGCTGAAAAGGCTTGACGTGACCGGCTGATTCCCTTGACAAGAGGAATGGCGATTTGCTATTGTTTGTTATAGATTAGCACTCTCCGGCGGGGAGTGCTAACGACTCGAGGGAGGATCCGGAGCATGTTGACGGAAAGGCAGAAGCTCATCCTCAGCGCCATCGTCGACGACTACATCCGTTCCGCGGAACCCGTCGGCTCCCGCAGCATCTCCAAAAGGGGCAACGTGGCTTACAGCCCGGCGACGATCCGCAACGAAATGAGCGATCTGGAGGAACTGGGGTACCTGGAGCAGCCCCACACATCCGCCGGACGCATCCCTTCCCATCTCGGCTACCGGTATTACGTGGACCATCTGCTGCAGACCGGCAATCTGAAGCCGGAAGAATTGGCCATGCTGAAAAACGCCCTGGCCGACCGGATCATGCAGATCGAGCAGGTGATGCAGCAGGTGGCCGTCATCACCAGCAATTTGACGAACCTGACCTCCATCGTGCTCGGACCGGAAATCTTCAGCACCTCCCTGCGCCATCTGCAGATTTTGCCGCTGGACGAAAAGCGGGCCGTGGCGATCATCGTGACGAACACCGGGCTTGTGGAAAACAAGCTGGTGACGATTCCGGAAGGCATCTCCGTCAACTCCATCGAGCGGACGGTGGCCATTCTGAACGCCAAACTGAAGGGTGTTCCGATCTACCAGCTGAAGAGCAAGCTGTACACGGAAATCGCCGCGGAAATGAAAAAACACGTGGACGAATTCGAACGGCTCATCGCCACCATCGACAGCGCGCTGCAGCAGGACGACAATCAGCGCCTCTACATGAGCGGCGCCACCAACATGCTGAACCAGCCCGAGTTCCGCGACGTGGAGAAGGCCAAACCGTTCCTCGACCTGCTGGACAAGGCGGAATTGCTGGTGCAGATGGTGTCCGGCGTCGGCGAAGGGGTGCAGGTGCGCATCGGCACGGAAAACACGCTGGAAGCGATGCGGGACTGCAGCCTGGTGACGGCGACGTATTCGCTGAACGGCCAGCCGATCGGCGTCATCGGCGTGCTCGGCCCGACCCGGATGGAATACGGCAAGGTGATCGGACTGCTCAGGCATATTTCGCAGGATCTGACGGAAATCCTGAACAAATGGTACAAGTGAAGACGGCTGACGTTCAACGGAATGCAAACGGCATGAAGGCAAAAAACGCAAGCTGACACGCTACCGGACGCGCCAACGGATGCGCGACCGTCGGCGGCATGCCGACAACTCGCGGAGGTGGATGAGCAGTGAACGAGAACCGAACGTCCGCCGCGGATCCGGAAAACCGGGATCCCGGCTTCACCGGCGCGGAAGGCAACGGAACCGGCCGGCCGGATGGAGGCGGCGGAGACGCGGGCCCGCAGGAAGCGGCGGCTTCCGGTGCAGGCGCGCGAGGGACCGGTCCGGACGCGGATCCGGTGCCGGAGCGGCGCGAAGGGGCCGGAGAAGCCGAAGGGACCGGAGAAGGCGAAGCCCCGCAAGATGAGCCGGTCGGGCCCGCCGCGGATGATGCCGTCCGGGCTGCCCTGGAAGAGGCGGAGGCGTACCGGCGGGAAGCCGAGGAGACGCGCCAGCGCCTGCTCCGTCTGCAGGCGGACTACGACAACTTCCGGCGGCGCACCCGCCAGGAAAAGGAAGAAATGGCCAAGTACGCCTCCCAGCAGCTGGTGGAAAAGCTGCTGCCCGTTCTGGACAACTTCGAGCGGGCGCTGTCGGCCGCGCACTCCGCGGCCGATCTCGATTCCTTCGCCAAGGGCGTGGACATGATCTACCGGCAGCTGTCGGACGTTCTCGCGCAAGAAGGTCTGGAGCCGATCAAAGCGGTGGGCGAGCCTTTCGATCCGGAGCTGCATCAGGCGGTCATGCGGGTGGAATCGGAGGAGCACGGCGACAACATCATCGTCGAAGAACTCCAGCGGGGCTACCGGCTGAAGGAGAAAGTGTTGCGGCCTTCCATGGTCAAGGTGAATGCAAAACCGTGACAGCCCAACGGATCCTCAATATTCAGGAGGCACAAGTTACATGAGCAAAGTCATCGGCATCGACCTCGGCACCACCAACTCTTGCGTCGCTGTCATGGAAGGCGGCGAAGCGGTGGTGATTCCGAACGCGGAAGGCAACCGGACGACGCCTTCCGTCGTCGGGTTCAAGAAGGACGGCGAACGCCTGGTCGGCGAAACGGCAAAGCGCCAGGCCATCACCAATCCGGACCGGACGATTCTGTCCATCAAGCGGCACATGGGCACGGACCACAAGGTGGTCATCGACGGCAAGGCCTACACGCCGCAGGAAATTTCGGCGATCATCCTGCAAAAGCTCAAGGCGGACGCCGAGGCCTATCTGGGCGGTCCGGTGAAGCAGGCGGTCATCACCGTTCCCGCCTATTTCAACGACGCCCAGCGGCAGGCCACGAAGGACGCCGGCACCATCGCCGGCCTGGAAGTGCTCCGCATCATCAACGAACCGACGGCGGCCGCCCTCGCCTACGGCCTCGACAAGGAAGAGGACCAGACGATTCTCGTGTTCGACCTGGGCGGCGGCACCTTCGACGTGTCCATCCTTGAGCTCGGCGACGGCATTTTCGAAGTGAAAGCCACGAGCGGCGACAACCATCTCGGCGGCGACGACTTCGACCAGCGCATCATCGACTGGCTGGTCGACGAATTCCGCAAGGAACACGGCGTCGACCTGAGCAAGGACAGGGCAGCCGTGCAGCGGCTGAAGGACGCGGCCGAAAAAGCCAAGAAAGAATTGTCCAGCATGCTGACCACGACCATTTCCCTGCCGTTCATCACGATGGTGGACGGCGTTCCGCAGCACCTGGAGATGAATCTGACCCGGGCGAAATTCGAGGAGCTGACCGCCGACCTGGTGGAACGGACGATGGGACCGACCCGCCAGGCGCTGAGCGATGCGGGGCTGACGCCCGCCGACATCGACAAGGTGATCCTCGTCGGCGGCTCCACCCGGATTCCGGCGGTGCAGGAAGCGATCCGCAAGTTCATCGGCAAGGAGCCCCACAAAGGGGTCAACCCCGACGAGGTGGTGGCCCTCGGCGCGGCCATCCAGGCCGGCGTGCTGACGGGCGAAGTGAAGGACGTGGTGCTGCTTGACGTCACGCCGCTGTCCCTCGGCATCGAGACGGCGGGCGGCGTGTTCACCAAAATGATCGAGCGAAACACGACGATTCCGACCAGCAAATCGCAGATTTTCACCACCTACGCGGACTTCCAGACGAGCGTGGAAATCCACGTGCTGCAGGGCGAGCGGGCCATGGCGAAGGACAACAAGACGCTGGGCCGCTTCATCCTGAGCGACATTCCGCCGGCGCCGCGCGGCGTTCCGCAGATCGAGGTCACCTTCGACATCGACGCCAACGGCATCGTCAACGTGTCCGCCGTTGACAAGGGCACGGGCAGAAGCCAGAAAATCACCATCACCGGCTCCGGCGGGCTGAGCAAAGAGGAAATCGACCGCATGGTGCAGGAAGCGCAGGCCTATGCGGAAGAAGACCGGAAGCGCAAGGAGCTGGCCGAGGCGAAAAACCATGCGGACCAGATGATCTACACCGTCGACAAGACGCTCAAGGATCTGGAAGGCAAAGTCGCCCAGGCGGACATCGACCGGGCGAACGCCGCCAAGGCGAAAGTGCAGGACGCCCTGAAGAGCGACAACCTGGAGACGATCCGCAAGGCGACGGAAGAGCTGGCCGCCGTCGTGCAGGAACTGTCCGTCAAGCTGTACCAGCAGGCCGGGGCCGCCGGCGCGGAAGCCGCGGGCCAGGCGACGGGCGGAGCGGCAGGCGGGTCGGCGGGCGGCAACGCCAAGGGCAACGTGGTGGATGCCGACTACGAAGTGGTCGACGACGACAAGAAGCAGAACTGAGGAACGGGCGGTCAAAGCCGGACGCGAAAGCCGGCTTTGACTTCCTTATTGTTCCGGGCCGGAAAGCGGGGGACGTGAAACCTTCATGAGCAAACGGGACTATTACGAGGTGCTCGGCGTCGGCCGGAACGCCACCGACGAGGAAATCAAGAAGGCGTACCGCCGGCTTGCCCGCCAGTACCATCCCGACGTGAACAAAGCCCCGGATGCGGAGGCCAAGTTCAAGGAAATCAAGGAAGCCTATGAAGTGCTGAGCGACAAGGAGAAGCGGGCCGCCTACGACCGGTTCGGCCACGCCGCGACGGACGGTTCGATGGGCGGTTTCGGTGCCGGAGGCGGCTTCGACGGCGGCTTCGGCGACATGGGCGGTTTCGGCGACCTGTTCGACATCTTTTTCGGCGGCGGCGGACGGCGCAATGCGAACGCGCCGAAACGCGGCGCCGATTTGCAATACAACCTGACCATCGAGTTCAAAGATGCCGTCTTCGGCATGGAGACGGACATCACGGTTCCCCGGACTGAAAACTGCGACGCGTGCGGCGGCACGGGCGCCAAGCCGGGCACCCGGCCGGAGGCGTGCTCCGCCTGCCACGGCACCGGCCAGCAGGAGTTCGTGCAGACGACGCCGTTCGGCCGCATCGTCAACCGCAGGACGTGCCCGGCCTGCCGCGGGGAAGGCCGCATCATCCGGGAAGCGTGCTCCGATTGCCGCGGCACCGGCAAGGTGAAAAGACAGCGCAAAATCCACATCAAGATTCCCGCCGGTGTGGACGACGGCGCCCAGCTCCGCGTTGCCGGCGAAGGGGAAGCCGGGCTTCGCGGCGGCCCGCCGGGAGATCTGTACGTGGTGCTGCACGTGAAGCCCCACGACTTCTTCGAACGGGAAGGCGACGATCTGTACTGCGAAGTGCCGATCACGTTCGCCCAGGCGGCCCTCGGCGACGAAATCGAGGTGCCGACCCTGACGGAGAAGGTGAAGCTGAAAATTCCGCCGGGCACCCAGACCCACACCTATTTCCGGCTGAAGGGCAGGGGGGTGCCGCGGCTGCGCGGATACGGCCAGGGCGACCAGCACGTGAAGGTGGTCGTCGTGACGCCGACCAATCTGACGGAAGAGCAGAAGCGGCTGCTCCGCGAATTCGCCGCCCTCGGCGGCGAAGCGGGAAGCGGCGCCGACGAATCGCTCCTGGGCCGGATGCGGCGAGCGTTCCGCGGGGAATGACGGAAGCGGCGCCTTGCCGCTTTGTGGGTGAAGGCGTCTTGCGGCCGCATGGACGGCGGAGCCGGGCGGCGGCGTGAACGCCGGCGATTTTTCCGCATGGAAGCGGCGGCATGCATCCATACTAATCGGCAGAAGGAAAGGAGCGTTCTGCCGATGAACGGATCAAGCACCCGCCGGCCGGCCGATGATGCCGGCACGGGCCGCCATCTGTCCGCCGTCTTCTCCACCTACCGGAAAGCCCAGGAAGCGGCCGGCAAGCTTTCGGCCATCCGCGCGGAACAGATCGGCGTCGGGCTGGCGGAACCAAAGCAGCGCCGCGAACCGGCCCGGACGCCGCGGTCCGACTCCGGCGCGGATGCGGAATTTGCCGGCGAATGGCCGCCTTACGAAGGCGAATACCGGCTCACCGCCGTCGTTCCGGACGCGGCCCGGGAGCGGGCCGAACGGATCGTCCGGGATTGCGGCGGCCGATTGTCGTGAAGAATCGGGAGTCCGCGGCCGGCGGACTGATTTTTTTTTGCGAAAAAGCGGCCGCTTGCGATAAAATAGCAGGGAATCGGATGCCGGGGGGATCGGGATGAAGGTTTGGCACGAACTGACGGTGTGGACGTCGAACGAAGCGGTGGAAATGGTGGCGAACTTTTTCCACGACATCGGCGCGGGCGGCGTCGTCATCGAAGATTCGGGAAGCGCGGCCGGCGGGCGGGACATGTCGCTCGGCCAGTGGTACGATCTGCCCCCGAGCCCGGTGCCCGAAGGGCAGGCGATCGTCCAGGCCTATTTTCCGGGCGAAGAGGAGGTTCGGGCCGCCGAACGGGGCGTCCGCGAACTGCTCGGAGAGCTGGCCGGCTATCCGATCGACACCGGGCCGGGCACGACCGAAATCCGCCAGGTGAAGGAAGAAGACTGGGAGAACGCCTGGAAACAGCATTTCAAGCCGGTCCGCATATCCGACCGGCTCGTGGTCAAACCGACGTGGGAACCCTACGAACCGCGGCCCGGCGACATCGTGCTGGAGCTCGACCCGGGCATGGCGTTCGGCACGGGCACCCACCCGTCCACGTCGCTGTGCCTGAAGGCGCTGGAGAAACGGATCTTACCGGGCATGGCCGTCATCGACGTCGGCACCGGATCGGGCATCCTGGCCATCGCCGCGGTCCGGCTCGGCGCCCGGCGCGTGCTGGCGCTGGACCTGGACCCGGTGGCCGTCAGGAGCGCTTCCGACAACGCGGCGCAAAGCGGCCTGTCGGACCGCATCCGCGTGATGGAAAGCGATCTTCTGCAGGCGGCGCTGGAAAACCCGGATCCGGCATTCGTGCCGGCGGATCTGGTGGTGGCGAACCTGCTGGCTGAAATCGTGGTCCGCGCCATCCCCGACGTCCATCGGGCGCTCAAGCCCGGCGGCCTCTTCATCTCGTCGGGCATCATTTCCGCCAAGGCGGCGGCCGTGCGGCGCGCCCTCGAAGAAGCGGGATTCGGGATCGAGGCGGTGGACGAGGAGGACGGCTGGGCGGCCGTCACCGCGGTGAAGCGCGGCTAGCGGCAATTGTGTGCCGGACGGTTTTGCGTTAAGATGAATGTGACCGAAGGACGAATGACGATGCAGCGATATTTTGTTCCTGCCGGCCAATGGTCGGATGGCGCGGTTCGCATCACCGGATCTGACGCGAGGCATCTTGCGGCGGTGCTGCGGGTCAGGCCGGGGGAGCGGATCATCGCGGCGGACGGCCTTGGCCGCGCCGCGGTGGCCGTCATCACCCGCGTGTCTCCCGACGAGGTCGTGGCCGGCCTTGAACGGCCGATTGCCGAAACGGGCGAGCCCGCCGTTCGGGTCACCGTGGCCCAGGGGCTGCCGAAGGGCGACAAGATGGAAACCGTCATCCAGAAAGGAACGGAGGTCGGAGCGGTCCGCTTCATTCCGTTCATTTCGCGGCGCACCGTGGTGCAGCTGGACGGACGGAAGGAAGAAAAACGCCTCGAGCGGTGGTCGCGCATTGCCAAGGAAGCGGCGGAGCAGGCCCACCGCGGCGTCGTGCCGGAAGTGGCGCCGATCGCCACCTGGCGGCAGCTGCTCAATGGCACCGGAAATTATGCCGCCGCGTTTTTCTGCTACGAGAAGGAAGAAGCGCTCGCGTTCCGACGGCACCTTGCCGAGCTGAAAAGCCGCCATCCTGCGCCGGACGTGCTGCTCATCGTCGGACCGGAGGGCGGGTTTGCCGAAGAGGAGGCAAGGGAAGCCGTGGCGGCCGGCTGCCTGCCGGTCAGTCTCGGGCGCCGCATCCTGCGCACCGAAACGGCGGCGCTGGTGGCGCTCAGCTGCATCATGTACGAATTCGGGGAAATTGGGGGATCCTGATGCCAACCGTGGCGTTCTACACCGTCGGCTGCAAGGTCAACTTCGTGGACACGGAAGCGATCTGGCAGCTCCTGAAAAAGGAAGGATACGAGCAGGTCGATTTCGGGGAACCGGCCGACGTTTACATCATCAACACGTGCACCGTGACGAACACCGGCGACAAGAAGAGCCGGCAAATCATCCGGCGGGCGATCCGCACGAACCCGGACGCCATCGTGGCGGTCACCGGCTGCTACGCGCAGACGTCGCCGGCCGAGATTCTCGCCATCGAGGGCGTCGACCTGGTCATCGGCACCCAGGACCGCGCGAAGCTGCCGGAGTACCTGCGGAAACTGCGGGAAGAGCGCAAGCCCATCAACGCCGTCCGCAACATCATGAAAACCCGGGAGTTCGAGGAGCTGAAGGTGTCCGGCTTTTCGGAGCGGACGCGGGCGTTTCTGAAAATCCAGGAAGGGTGCAACAACTTCTGCACCTTCTGCATCATTCCGTGGTCGCGCGGGCTGTCCCGCAGCCGGGATCCGCAAAACGTGCTGGAGCAGGCCCGGGAACTGGTAGGCGCCGGCTACCGGGAAATCGTGCTGACCGGCATCCACACCGGCGGGTACGGGGACGATCTGGTCGACTACCGCCTGTCCGATCTGCTCGCCGATTTGACCAAGATCGACGGGCTTGAGCGCATCCGCATCAGTTCCATCGAAGCGAGCCAGATCGACGAGCGGATGCTGGAGGTGCTGAACGGGTCCGAAAAGCTGTGCCGCCACCTGCACATTCCGCTGCAGGCGGGCGACGACGACGTGCTCAGGCGGATGCGGCGCAAGTACACGACGGCCGAATACGCCGACAAAATCCGGCGCATCCGGGAAGCGATGCCCGGCGTGGCGATCACGACGGACGTCATCGTCGGGTTCCCCGGCGAGACGGAGGAGATGTTCGAGCGGGGGTACCGGTTCATCGAAGAGATCGGTTTCAGCCAGCTGCACGTGTTCCCGTATTCCAAACGGACGGGCACGCCGGCCGCCCGCATGGACAACCAGGTGCCGGAGGAGGTCAAGCAGGCGCGCGTGCGCCGTCTCATCGCCCTGTCGGAAACGCTGCAGCACGCCTACGCAAAAAGCTGCCTCGGCCAGGTGTTCACCGTCATTCCGGAGCGGCCGAAGAAAGACGCGGAGGATGGCTGGCTCGTCGGATACAGCGACAACTATTTGCCGATCGCCTTCCGCGGCGGCCGGGAACTGATCGGCTCGCTGTGCCGGGTCAAGCTGACGGCGGCGGGCGTCGACGAGCACCGGGGGGAACTGGTGCGCATTCTGGACGAAACGCCGCTGGCGGCCGGCCAATGACCGCATGCCGGCGCGGCCGGGCGGCGGACCGGCTTGCGAAACGGGAGAAGCGAACAATCGGATATCCGGTTTGAAGCGGCCAATGTGCCGGCGGGTTTTCATCCTGCGGCACATTTTGCCGTTTCGGACGGATTCGGGAGAAAGGATGGAGGGCCATGGAGGAGAAGGCGGCGGGCGGCGTCGTGTACCGCCGGGCCGAAAGCGGCTTCGAAATGCTGCTCATCCGCGACCGCTTCGGCAAAATCACCCTGCCGAAGGGCAAGGAGGAACCGGGGGAGACGCCCGAACAAACCGCGGTGAGGGAAATTGAAGAGGAAACGGGCATCCGGGCGCGCATCGAAGAGCTGCTGGATGAAACGCATTATGAATATGAGAAGGCGGACGGCACCCGGGTCCGCAAAACCGTCCGCTATTACCTGCTGGAGGCGGTCGGCGGCGAGCTGGCGGTGCAGCGGGAGGAAATCGGCGATGCCCGCTGGGTGGCGCCCGAAGAGGCGATCCGTCTGCAGCAGGCGGCCGGCTATCCGAACAATCACGCGGTGTTCCGCAAGGCGCTGGCCCGGCTCGGCGCGCTGAACGAACGCTAGCGCCGGCCGGCCGGCGGCGGATGCCGCGCCGGTTGCCGCCCATCGAACTTCATGCGCCGCGATCGGTTCTGTCGGCCGTTTTTTCGCCGGACGCCGCCGTCCCGCGGAAAACGCGGGTGCGGACGGAAACGGCGGGGTGCATGCCGCGGTCGCGGGCCATGCGCCGCATGCCGCCGGAGGCGGCCGGGACGGCGCCGGCTTCCGGCAAGCCCGATCCGTCCGGCGATCCGGCGCCGGCCGCATCCGGAACGACCGCGACGCCGGACCCCGGGTTTCCGCCGGCGAAGCCGCGCGCCCCGAGGCGCCCGATGGCCGGCAAATAGCACAGGGGAAGCGCCAGAAGCGAGCTGATGATGTTGAACAGCGTCTGCGCATGGGCGATCTGTCCGGCGGGATCCGGCGTGAGCCAGGCGGACAGGGCGTGGAGCCAGGGGATGAACGGCGCGAACAGGAGCACGCCGCCGGCGTTCAGGATGAAGTGGCTGGCGGCCGCCAGGAAGCCGTAACGGCCGCCGCCGAAACCGGCGATGAGCGCCGTCACGCAGGTGCCCACGTTGCAGCCGAGCATGATGGCGATGGCCAGGGGAACGGGAAGGACGCCGAGGGCGGACAGGCCCATCGCCATGGCGATGGCCGCGGAGCTGGAGTGGATGGCCGCCGCCAGCGCCGCTCCCGCGGCGATGCCCCACAGCGGGCTTCGGCCGGCGTGCTCCAGAAACCAGGAAAACAGCCCGTTGTCCCGCAAGTACGGCACGATGCCCTGCATGATGCGGATGCCCAGCAGGATGCCGCAAAAGCCGGCCGCTGCGAGGGAAAGCCCGCCGGCGGCGGCAGCCAGCTTCGGCGCTTTCCGCAGCGGGGAGCCGGGCATGCGGACGGCCAGATGCACGGCGATGCAGGCGCACAGGGCGGGGAAAAAGGCGCCGTCTTCCATCTTCAGCCCGATCAGTTCCGTCGTCAGGCACGTGCCGATGTTGGCGCCCAGAATGATGCCCAGCGACCGGGGGAAGGTGAGGACGCCGGCGTTCACCATGCCGACGGTGAGGACGGTGACGGCGCTCGAACTTTGCAGGGCGGCCGCGGCGACGGTGCCGGTCAGAAGCCCGCGCAGCGGCGTTCGCGTCAGGCGGGCCAGCATCGTTTTCATCCATTCGCCCGTCCACGCGTAAAGCGCATGCTCCATCGTTTTCATGCCGGCCATGAAGACGGCCAGGCCGGCGGAAAGGGGAAACAGAAACTGCCGGAAAAAGCTTTCCATCGGCCAAACTCCCCGGAGCCGGCGCAAGGCCGGCTCGTACACGGTTTTTCGGACAGTATATGACGGACGCGCCGCCGCGATGACCGGCCGGGGAGACCCGGCTTTCGGTTTGGCGTTCATGCCTGGCTTTTCCGGCCAAGTCATCCCGTCCGGATGCCGGCCAGCTCCGGATGGCCGGGCGCGGCTGCGGGGACGCCAACGGGGGAGAGGAGGAACACGGACATGCCGGTTCGTTTCATCACGGGACGCGCGGGCAGCGGCAAGAGCGCGCTCGTGCTGGAAGAAATCCGAAACAGGCTGGAAGCGGGCGGCGGGGACGGCCCGCTGGTGCTCCTCGTGCCGGAGCAGGCGACGTTCCGCCACGAGCGGCTCCTGGCCGGCGCCGTCGCCGCCGGCGGCTTCATGCGGGCCCAGGTGCTCAGCTTCCGCCGTCTCGCCTTCCGGGTCATGCAGGAAACGGGCGGCGCCGCCCGGGTCCACATTGCGGAAAACGGCAAACGGATGCTGCTGCACAAATTGCTCCTGCATCGCCGCAGCGACCTTGCGGCCTTCCACCGGCTGGCCGCCGAACCCGGGTTTGTCGACCGGCTGAACGGCATGCTGGTGGAGCTCAAGCGGTACCGCATCGAGCCTCGGCAGCTTATGGAAGAAGCCGACCGGGCGCATGCGCGCGGCCATTCCGCGCTGGCGGACAAGCTCCGCGACCTTGCCGTCCTGTACGCCGCCTACGAAGAAGCCGCCGGACGGCTGTACCTGGATGCCGAAGACGATCTGGCGCATCTGGCCGCGCATTTTGCCGAGTCGTCCTATGCCGGAAAGGCGGAATTCTGGATCGACGGGTTCCACGGGTTCACGCCCGCGGAACTGGAGGCGGTGGCCGCCCTCATGCGCCACGCCGCAAGGGTCAGCATCACCCTTTGCCTGGACCGGGTGGTGGAAGCCGGCGAACGGCCGGACGAGCTGGACCTGTTCCATCCGACCGCCCGCACGTGCGCCAGGCTCAAGGAAATGGCGGCGGAGATGGGCGTCGAAGTGGAGCCGCCGGTGCATCTGACGGGGGCGCCGCGCTACGCGAACAGCCCGCTGCTTGGCGATCTGGAACGGGCGCTGGCGCTCGGCCGGCGGCCGGATCCTTCCCGCGCCAGCGGGGAGGACGCCCTCGTCCTCGTGGAAGCGTCCGATCCGCGGGCGGAAGCCGAGGCGGCCGCCAGGCGCATGATCGTTCTGGCGAGGGACGCGGGCGCCCGCTGGCGGGACATGGTGGTGCTGGTGCGCCATCCGGAACAGTACCGCGACGTGCTGGCGACGACGCTGGCGGATTACGGCATTCCCCATTTCTTCGACAGCAAGCGGGACGCGGGCCACCATCCGCTGCCCGAACTGATTCGCGCCGCGCTGGAAACCGTTACGGGCGGCTGGCGTTATGAAAGCGTATTCAGGGCCGTGAAGACCGGCCTGCTCCTTGAGCCCGGCGAAGACGGCGAAGAGGCGGCGGAACGTCTCCGGCTCGAACTGGACCACCTGGAAAACTATGTGCTGGCGTGCGGCATCCAGGGTTCCCGCTGGACGGATGACCGGCCGTGGAACTGGCAGCCCGCGTCGGTGCTGGAAGGGGAAGACGGCGGCGGGAGAGGCGGGCCGGGCAAGGACGCCGGCCCGTACGGCCGACCGGTCGCAGAGGCCGGCACGGAAAATCGGTCCGCGGAGGCCGACCCGGCACCGGGCGAAGACGCTCCGGATAACGGCCGGGACGCGGAGGCCGTCCGGGACGATCCAGCGGCCCGCATGGACGCCCTCCGGCGCAAAGTCGCCGCGCCGCTGGCGAAGCTCGAAAGCGGGTTGAAGCGGGCCGCCACCGTAAGGGAAATGGCCGGTGCGCTGTGGGCGTTTCTGGAGGATGCGGACGCCGCCCGGAAACTGGAGCGGCTGGCGCGGGAAAGCCGGCTGCGGGGGGAGATGGAGCGGGCGCGGGAACACGAGGGCGTCTGGAACGAGTGCATCGCCCTTCTGGACCAGCTCGTGGAAATGATGGGCGACGAACCGCTCAGCCCGGCGGCCTTCGCCGATCTGGTGGACACGGGGCTTTCGCACATCCGCCTCGGCCTCGTGCCGCCGACGATGGACCAGGTGCTGATCGGCAGTCTGGAACGCTCGCGGCCGGGGACGGCGCGGCACGTGTTCCTGCTCGGCGCGTGCGACGGCGTGCTGCCTTCCGCCATCGGGGAAGACGGCATCCTGACGGAGCGGGAGCGGGAAGCGCTGGCCGAAGGCGGTCTGGAGCTGGCGCCCGGCCATCTGCGGCGCCTGTTGGACGAGGAGTTTTGGATCTATGCCGCCGTGGCGCTGGCATCCGATACGCTGTGGATTTCCTGGCACCGGGCGGACCGGGAAGGGAAAGCCGTTCTGCCGGCGGACCTCGTCCGCCGCATCCGCCGGCTGTTCCCCGGGATTCCCGTCGCCGTGGCCGACGCCGTGCCGGCCGACGGGGAGGATCCGGAGGCGTTCCGGCGGCGGGTCGTCCATCCGCTGCAGGCGCTCTCCCTGCTGACGGTGCGGCTCAAACAAGCGGCGGACGGCGAGCCCCTGTCCGACCATTGGCGCCGCGTGTACAACTGGTTTGCCCGCGATCCCGGGCGGCGGGACATGCTGAAGCGCCGCACCGCTGCCCTGCTGCACGAAAACCGGGCGGGGCGGCTCGATCCCGACGTGAGCCGCCGTCTGTACGGCGTGCCGCTTCTCGCCGGCGTGTCCCGAATGGAGCGGTTCGCCGCCTGCCGCTTTGCCCATTTCGCCGCCTACGGGCTGCGCCTGAAGGAGCGGCGGCTTTACCGCCTGGAAGCGCCTGATGTCGGCCGGCTGTACCACGCCGCCCTGAGCCTCATCGGCCGCCGGCTGGCGGCCGCCGGCCGGTCCTGGGGGACGCTGACGGACGAGGAAAGCGACCGTCTGGCGGCGGAGTCGGTGGATGCGCTGGCGCCGCAGCTGCAGGGGGAGATTTTGCTCAGCAGCGGGCGGTACCGCTATCTGGCCGGCAAACTGAAGCGGATCGTCGGGCGGACCGTCAAGGTGCTGGCGGAACACGGCAAGCGCAGCGACTTCGTGCCGGCCGCCTTCGAAATCGGCTTCGGCCCGGGGCAGCCGCTGCCGCCGCTTACCATCGAACTTCCCGGCGGCGCGCGAATGGAGGTGACGGGACGGATCGACCGGATCGACCGGGCCGACGGCCGGGACGGTCCCCTCGTCCGCATCATCGACTACAAATCAAGCCGGCACGGCCTCGATCTGGCTGACGTGTATTACGGCCTGTCCCTGCAGATGCTGACCTATCTGGACGTGGTCGTCACCCACGCCCGGCACCTGCTCGGTTCCGAAGCGAAACCCGGCGGCGTCCTGTATTTCCATGTCCATGAACCGCTCATCCGCGCGCCCCGCCCGCTGGACGGGAAGGAAGCGGAAACGGAGCTGCTCAAGCGCTTCAGGATGACCGGCCTCGTGACGGCCGAACCCGAAATCGCGCGGCTGATGGACCGGACCCTGGACAGGGGACAGTCCCTCGTCATCCCGGCCGGCCTGAAGGAAGACGGCCAATTCCACAAGTCGTCCTCGGTCATCGCACCGGAACGGTGGACCGTGCTCAGGCGCCACGGCAGGGAGAAAATCCGGCAGATCGGCGAAGGGATCCTGTCCGGGAACGTGGACATCGCCCCTTACCGGTTGGGCGGCCGGACGGCATGCCGCTATTGCCCGTTCAAACCGGTCTGCCACTTCGATCCGCTGGTGGAGGGCAACGCCCATGAAACGCTGAGGCCTTACGGGGCGGAGGACATCTGGCCGATTCTCGAGGGGAAGGGGGAACAAGCGTGAGCATCCGGCCGGCGAAACCGGCGGACAGCCGGTGGACGGACGAACAATGGCGCGCCGTGACGGAACGCGGCACGAACGTGCTGGTGGCCGCCGCCGCCGGCGCGGGCAAGACGGCGGTGCTTGTCGAACGGATTTTGCGGATGATCACCGACGAACGGCAGCCGGTGGACGTGGACCGGCTCCTGGTGGCCACCTTCACGAAAGCGGCGGCGGACGAAATGCGCATGCGGATGCGGCAGGCGCTGGAAGCGAAGCTGGCCGGGGGCGAGCCGTCTCCCCGCCTGCGCCGCCAGCTGGCCCTCCTCCACAGAGCCTCGTTCACGACCCTGCACGCGTTCTGCCTGGAGGTCATCAGCCGGCACTATGCCCGCATTCCGCTGGATCCGGGCTTCCGCATCGCCAACGAGACGGAAGCGGAACTGATCCGGATGGACGCGCTGGACGCCCTGTTCGACGACCTGTACGACCACTCGCCCGCGGATGCGCCGTTCTGGGAGCTGGTCGAGCGCTACGGCGGCGGGCGGGGGGATGACGGGCTGCGCGCCCTCGTGCTGACCCTGTACGATTTTTCCCGGAGCCATCCGTTTCCCGACGATTGGTTGCGGGCATCCGCCGCGGCGTTCGGCACGTTCCGGCCGGAGGGCGGCCATCCGCTCATGCGCCAGCTGATGGACGACGCCGCCTTCGCGCTGGAAGGGGCGCTTTCGGAGCTGGTGGAAGCGCTGGACGGCTGCCGCCGGCCGGGCGGCCCGGCCGTCTGGGCGGACGGGATCGCCGCCGAGGCCGCGGCAATCGAACGGATGCTGGCGGCGGCGCGGCGCGGGGCGTGGGAGGAGCTTTCGGCCCTCGCCGCGGCCGATCCGTTCGTCCGGCTGAAGCCCGCAAAAGGGGACGATGTGGACCGGGAGCTGGCGGACCGGATCCGGGCGCTGCGCGAGAGGGCCAAAAAGCGGCTGAACGGCCTTTCCGGCGGGCCGCTCGCCAGGCCGGCCGCAGAACTGGCGGAGGAAATGCGCCGGATGGCGCCGCTGATGCGGGAGCTGGCGGAACTGGTCATCCGGTTCGGCGAACGCTACGGCGGGCTGAAGAAAGCGAAGCGGCTCATCGATTTTGCCGACCTGGAACATTTCGCGCTGCGCGTGCTTTGCGCCGGCACCGGCGAAGACGGCCGGCTGCTGCCGACGGATGCGGCGCTGGAATACCGCGCGCAGTACGAGGAAATCCTGATCGACGAGTTCCAGGACACGAACCGGGTGCAGGAAGCGATCCTGTCCCTCATCGCCCGTCCGGAACGGGGGAACCGGTTCATGGTAGGCGACGTCAAGCAGAGCATCTACCGGTTCCGGCTGGCCGATCCGGGCATTTTCCTGGACAAATACAAAACGTACAGGGCGGGCCATGCGGCCGCCGGCGGCGAGACCGGCACGGCCATCGAGCTGTCCCGCAACTTCCGTTCCCGCCGGCAGGTGGTGGACGCCGTCAATTACCTGTTCCGGCAGATCATGGACGAGCGGGCGGCGGAGATCGAATACGACCGGCAGGCGGAGCTGGCGTACGGGGCCGATTATCCCGATCCTCCGGACCCGGACGGTCTGGCGGCGGAGCTGGTGCTCATCCGCCGCGGCGCGGATGACGCCGAAGCGGCGCTTCCGGCGTCGGAACCGGAAGAGGCGGCCGGCGGGCTGGACGAACTGTTCGAGCTGGAAACGGCGGAGCTGGAAGCGCGGTATGCCGCCGCCCGCATCCGCGAACTGACGGGCCGCGCGGGCACGCCGCCGCTTCGGGTGTGGGACCCCGCCGCCCGCGCGTTCCGCGACGTCACCCACCGGGACATCGTCATCCTGCTCAGGGCCACGAGCGCCTGGGCGCCGGTGTTCGCCGAGCGGCTTTCCCGGGAAGGCATCCCCGTCCGCGCCGAACTCGCGGGCGGCTGGTTCGACGCGGTGGAAGTGGACATGATGCTGTCCCTGCTCAAGGTGATCGACAATCCGCTGCAGGACATTCCGCTCGCCGGCGTCCTCCGCTCGCCGATCGTCGGCCTTTCCGCGGGACAGCTGGCGCAAATCCGGCTGGCCGCACCGTCGGGTCCGTTCTATGAAGCGATGCTGGCGTTCCTCGAGCGGGCGCCGGAAAGGGGAGAAGGGGACGGCGATGAAGCGGAGCGGGCGCGGCGCGCCGTCGCCGAATTCGTCGGCCGCCTCCGCGAATGGCGGAACGAGGCCGCCCGCGGCGCGCTGTCGGAACTGATCTGGCGCATCTACCGGGAAACCGGCTTTTACGACTACATGGGCGGCCTGCCCGGCGGCGCCGGGCGGCAGGCCAATCTGATGGCGCTGTACGACCGGGCCCGCCAGTTCGAGTCCACCAGCTTCCGCGGCTTGTTCCGGTTTTTGCGGTTCATCGAGCGGATGAAGGACAGCGGCAGCGATCTCGGCGCAGCCGGGACGGGCGGCGGACGGGATGACGCCGTGCGCATCATGTCCATCCACAAAAGCAAGGGACTGGAGTTTCCGGTCGTGATCGTCGCCGGCCTGGGCAAAACGTTCAACGAGCGCGATCTGAACGGCGACTTCCTGCTGCACCGGGAGCTCGGGTTCGGCCCGCTCGTCGTCGATCCCGCATCCCGCACGAGCCATCCGTCCGTCGCCCATGCCGCCATCAGCCGCCGGCTGCGCATGGAAATGGCGGCCGAGGAAATGCGGATCCTGTACGTGGCGCTCACCCGGGCGAGGGAAAAGCTGATCCTGACGGCCACCACGCGGAACATCGGCCGGCTCGTGGAAGGCTGGTCCCGGGCCGTGCTGGCCGGGGGGCCGAAACTGCCGGCGGTCCATGTCGCCGGCGCCCGGTCGTTTCTCGACTGGGTCGGCCCCGCGGTGCTGCGCCATCCGGAACTGGCCGACTTTCGCCGCGCCTGGGGGCTGCCGGCTTCCGGCCCGTTCGAACGGGACGACCCGGCCCGGTTCGCGCTCCGGGTCGTCCCGCAAAGCCGGCTCGCCGATCCGGGCGGGGAATCGTCCGGACGGAAGGCGGACCGCGAATGGCTCGCCAGGCTGGCCGCCGGCGAGCCGCTCCCCCCGCCGGCCGGCCGCATCGTGCTTCCGCCCGGCATGGAGGCCGGACGGGCGGAAGACGGGGACGACGCGGCGGACTGGCTCGGCTGGTCGTACCCGTTCGGCGAAGCCGGCAGGCGCCATGCCAAAACGACGGTGACGGAACTCAAGCGGCTTGCGGAGCCGGCGGAGGCGGAAGAGGCGCCCGGCGAGGCGTGGTTCGCCGGGCCGGAAGGCGCCTTCACCCGCCGGCCGCGGTTTCTCGCCGAGCAAGGCGCCAGCGCCGCGGAACGGGGCGCCGCCTGGCACGCCGTCATGCAGCATGTCCCGCTGGATCGCCCCGTCGATGAGGACGCGGTGCTGGCGGTGATGCGGCAGCTGGCGGAGAAGGACATCTTGCCGGCCGCTTTGCTGCCGGACATCGATCCGGCGCCGATCGCCCGCTTTTTCCGCACCGGTCTCGGCAGGCGGCTCATCGCTTCCGGGAGCGCCGAGCGGGAGGTGCCGTTCACGCTGGCGCTGCCGGCGCCGGACGTCTACCCGGACGCGCCGGCGGCGCTGGAAGGGGAAACCGTCCTCATCCAGGGGGTCATCGACTGTCTGTTCGAAGAGGAGGACGGGCTGGTCATCGTCGACTTCAAGACCGACCGCGTGACGGGCGATCCGAGGGACGCGGCGGAAAAATACCGGGTGCAGCTCGACCTGTACGCCCGGGCGGCGCGCGCGTTGCGGAAACGGCCCGTCAAGGAGGCGGCCCTGTACTTTTTTGACGGCGGGCATCTCGTTGTTTTATGATGGGAAAAGAATGCCAGAGGGAAAGAGGTTGACGGACCATGACGGAGCAGACGGACTGCCTTTTCTGCAAAATCGTCCGGGGCGAGATTCCGAGCACGAAAGTGTACGAGGACGACCGGATCTTGGCGTTCCGCGACATCCAGCCCCAGGCGAAGGAACACATCCTGTTCATTCCGAAAAAGCACATTCCGACGATGAACGATGTGGCGCCGGACGATTGGCCGCTCGTCGCCGAACTGCTCAGGGCCGCGCAGGAGACGGCCCGCCGGCTCGGATTCGCCGAACGGGGGTACCGGCTCGTCAACAACTGCAACCGGGAAGGCGGCCAGGTGATCTACCACCTTCACGTGCACCTGCTCGGCGGCGAACCGCTGGGCAAAATCAACGGCTGAGCGGCCGCCGTTTCGGTTGACACCCCCTCCTTTCTTGGCATATAATTTTCATATTAATCATCATTTCGCATGGTTTCTTGGCGTTGCGGCCGGAGGGAGGGATAGGGGTGTCCGAAACGAAGGTTCGCAAAAACGAATCCATCGATTCGGCCTTGCGCCGCTTCAAGCGCACCATCGCAAGAGACGGCGTGATGGCCGAAATCAAAAAGCGCAAGCATTACGAAAAACCGAGCGTAAGGCGGAAGAAGAAATCCGAAGCCGCGCAGAAGCGCAAGCGGCACTGATTCCCTTCCCGACGCCGGGCCGCCGCCGGATCAGGAGGTTGAAGAAGACGTGAGTCTGTCCGAACGACTGAACGAAGACATGAAAGAGGCCATGCGGACCAAGGACAAGTTTCGGCTGTCCGTCATCCGCATGCTTCGGGCGGCTGTCAAAAACGCGGAAATCGAACGCAAAAAGCAGCTGGACGACCGGGAGATCGAGGACATCCTCAGCCGGGAGCTCAAGCAGCGGAAAGATGCCCTGGCCGAGTTTGAAAAAGCCGGACGCCAGGATCTGGTGGATCAAACCAATGCCGAAATCGCCGTCATTTCCGGCTATTTGCCGGAGCCGCTCAGCGAGGCGCAAATCGCCGAACTGGTGGAGCAGGCGATCCGCGAAACCGGCGCTTCGGGCCGGGCGGACATGGGCAAGGTGATGGCCGTCCTGATGCCGAAGGTGAAAGGCCGGGCCGACGGCAAAACCGTCAACCGCATCGTCCAGGAACGCCTTCCGTGAATCCGTGGAGGAAAAACGGGCCGTCCCGCCAGGCGGAATTTCCGCCGGGGGACGGCCCTTTTGCGCGCAAAAACGGCCTTTTCCGGCTATTCTCCGGGCCGTTTCATAAATTCCGCCCGTCCCGCATATGTTTGGGAACGAATGGGGGCGGCCCAGCCATGCGGGAGTGGAACAAAAAGATCCGCCGGTTGGCCGCGGCCGCGCTGGATCTGCCGGAATATGTGGTGCTGCGCGTGCCGCGTCTGGTTCTCACGGGCGACCGGCGGCTCACCGTCGAAAATCACCGGGGCGTGGACCTGTTTGCCGACGGCCTCTTGCGTCTGAAACTGGAGGACGGCGGACTGGAAATCGCCGGCGACGGGCTTTGCATCCGGCACATCGGGCGCGACGAAGTGCAGATCGAAGGACGCATCCGGGAAATCCGGTTCGTCGGACGGCCATTGGCCTGATGCGGCCGGACATGGCGGCCAGCCCCGCGGAGGGACCGGGACATGCGGACGGATATTCGCTTTTTTCTGAAAGGCAGCGTCGACATCGAGATTCGGGGCGGGGAGCTGGAGGCGGTGCTGAACGACGCCGCCGCCGCCGGGCTGGAACTGAAGGACGTCAGGCGGACAAGCCCGGACAAGGCAACGGCGGCCGTGGACGTGCCGGCGTTCTTCCCCCTGGCGGCCATTTTGCGCCGCCGGCGATGCAGACTGCGCATCCTGCGGCGCAGGGGACTGCCGTTTGTGCTGCGGCGGGCCGGCGGACGCATGTTTTTTGCCGCCGGCTTCGCCGGGTTCGTGTTCGGCCTGTGGCTGCTCGGCCAGGTCATCTGGACGGTGGACGTGGCGGGGGCGGAGCGGATTCCGGAAAGCCGCGTTCGCGCCGCCGCGGCGGAGATGGGCATCCGGCCGCTGGCCTGGAAATTCGGCCTGGACGCACCCGGCGAACTGTCCCGGCGGCTGACGGCCCTTCTGCCCGGCGCGGCATGGATCGGCGTCGACGTGCAGGGTACGCGGGTGCTCATCCGGGTGGTGGAGCAGACGTTGCCGGAGAAGCGGGAACGGCTTTCCCCGCGGCATCTGGTGGCCGGCTACGACGCCGTCGTGACGCGGGTGCTGGCCGAGCGCGGGCGTCCGGCCGTGTGGCCCGGGGACCGGGTCCGGAAAGGGGACGTGCTCGTCTCCGGCCTCGTGGGCGACGGGGAGCGGGTCGCCGCGGTGCCGGCGGAAGGGACGGTGATGGGACTGGTCTGGCATGAATATGACATCGTTTCGCCCCTGGAACACCGGCACAAGGTGTATACCGGCAAGCGGCACGTCAAACGCTGGCTCGTCTTCGGCGGCCGGGCGCTGCAGATTGCAGGTTTCGGGGATCCGGGCTTCGCGCGGTACGAAACGAGCGTCGAACGGAAAGTGCTGGCCTGGCGAAACCGGATGCTGCCCTTCGGCACGATCCGCGAAGAGCTGCGGGAAACGGAAGTGGCCGGCGTGCGGGTGGCGGCGGAGGAAGCCCGCGCGATCGGCCTGACCCAGGCCCGCGGCGACGTGCTGCGGAAAGCGGGGGAGGGGGCGGTCATCCGCGCGGAAAACCTTTTGCATGAAAAGATTGATGGTGGTAAAGTTTATATGAAAGTCCTTTTCGAAGTGGAGCAGGACATCTCGACGGAACGATTGATCGTACAAGGGGAATGAACCAGTTTGACGGAATCGCTGCACAAAGCCGTCATCCCGCTCCGGGACGCGGAGGAGGGACTGTCGCTGTTCGGCGCGCAGGACCGGCTGCTGAAGCTGATCCAGAGCCGCACGACGGCCGCCATCCACGCCAGGGATGCGGAAGTGGTCATCCGGGGCGGGACGGAAGAAGTGGAAAAACTGCGCGAACTGTTTCGCGTCCTGCTTGAGCTGATCCGGAGCGGACATGCCCTCGGCGAGCGGGACGTGCAGTACGCCATGGATCTGGCCGCCGCGGGAAAGACGGAGGAGCTTCTGGACCTGTATCGTTCGGAACCGGTCGCCGGCTTCCGGGGAAAACTGATCCGCGTCAAAACGTTCGGCCAGAAGGCGTATCTCGACGCCATCCGGAAATATGACATCGTCTTCGCCATCGGGCCCGCCGGCACTGGCAAGACGTACCTGGCCGTGGCGATGGCGGTGGCGGCCCTGAAGGCCGGGCAGGTGAAGCGGATCGTGCTCACCCGGCCGGCGGTGGAAGCCGGAGAGAGCCTCGGGTTTTTGCCGGGGGACCTGCAGGAAAAGGTGGACCCGTATCTCCGCCCCATCTATGACGCCCTGTACGACCTGATGGGGTCGGACCAGGTGCTCAAGGCGATGGAGCGCGGCACGATCGAAATCGCGCCGCTGGCCTACATGCGCGGCCGCACGCTGGACGACGCCTTCGTCATCCTGGACGAGGCGCAGAACACGACGCCGGAACAGATGAAGATGTTCCTCACCCGGCTCGGTTTCGGGTCCAAAATGGTGATCACCGGCGACGTCACCCAGATCGACCTGCCCAAGGGACAGGCGTCCGGCCTCATCGCCGCGGAACGGACCTTGCGCGCCATCGACGAAATCCGCTTCATCCACCTGGATGAATCGGACGTGGTGCGCCATTCGCTGGTGCAAAAGATCATCGCCGCCTACAACCGGGAAGAAAGCCGGCCATCCACATGAGCGGGCGACGGCAAGGACGAGGAGGAACAGCGATGGAGCGAAAACCGGCAGCCGAAAGGAAGGGACGGCCATGGCTCCGCCTTTCCGCCTGGAAAACGAGCCGTGCCGTGCGCGTGCTGGTCTTTTTGCTTCTGGCTTCCGTATTCTATCTGTCCGTTTCCCCGAAACTGGTCAAGGAAACGTATGACATCGAGGAAGGCAGCATCAGCGAGCAGGAAATCCGTGCGCCGCGGATGATCGAAAACCAGGCCGCCACCCTGCGGGCGCGGGCGGAAGCGGCGGAAGGCGTGCAGCCGGTCTACACCGTCATCCCGCTGCGCAACGACGAACTGCTGGAGCTTTTGTTCGACAAGCTGGAGCAGGTCAACGCCGACACCCAGCTGACGAGCGACGAGAAAATCACGATCTACAAGAACGAATTCCCGATGATCTACCGGGAATTCATGGCGTCTTTGCTGAAAAGCTACGAGGGCACCCACAAGGCGAGCCTGCTGGAGGAAGTCAGCAGCAAGCTCGCCGAGCACGAGTACCGCATCCCGGAAGAAACGTACTACAAACTGCCCCGCATCCCGGTGTCGGTCATCGCCGACATGGAGGCGACGGCCAAATCGATCGTCTCCCGCCTCATGTCCGACCGGATGACGGATCCGGAGCTGGCGCGGGTCAAGGTGCCCGAGCTGGTCAACGCCTCGCAGCTGGCCAGCAACAACGAGCGGGAAGTGGTGCAGGAACTCGTCCGTTTCGTGCTGACGCCGAACCGGTTCCATGACGAAGAGGCGACGAAGGAAGCGAAGGTGCGGGCCAGCGAACAGACGAACCCGATCTACATCATGGAAGGGGACGTCATCGTCGCCGCCGGCGAACGCATCACGGCGGAAAAATACGCGATCCTGGAAGAGCTCGGCCTCCTGAAAAGCAACGCCAGCCCGTGGCCGCAAACCGGGACGGCGGTCATCTCGCTCCTGTTCGCGGCCATCCTGTATCTGTTCATCCGGCAGAACGACCTGCCGGTGGCATCGAACAACATCCACCTGTTCATGCTGGTGCTCATTTTCGCGCTGACGACCCTCGGCATGTGGATCGTCTCCCTGGCGCAGGAAGCCCGCTATCCCCATGCCGGTCTGCTGGCGCCGGCCGCCATGGGCAGCATCCTGATCGCCATTCTGCTCGGCCAGCGGCTGGCCTGGCTGTTCGCGGTGCTGACCGCCGTGGCCGCCAGCGTCATCCTGAACGCGAACCGGGACGTCCCGTTCGACTTCTTTTACGGCTTCGTGGCCATCGTCGCCTGTTTCGTGTCGATTTTCGCCATCCATCGGGCCAGCCAGCGGTCGGCGCTGCTTCGGGCCGGCCTTCTGGCCGGCGCCGGCGCGGCCCTGTCCGCCGTGTCCCTGATCGCGATCGGCGACGATTTCACGCTCCGCGAAGTGCTGTTCGCCCTGGCGTTTTCCGCCGCCGGCGGCCTCGTCACCGCCGTCCTGGTGATCGGCCTCCTGCCGTTTTTCGAGGTGGCGTTCGGCATCCTGTCGCCGCTGAAGCTGGTGGAACTGTCCAACCCGAACCATCCGCTGCTGCGAAAACTGCTCACCGAAACGCCGGGCACGTACCACCACAGCGTCATGGTCGGCAACCTGTCGGAGGCGGCGGCCGAGGCGATCGGCGCCAACGGCCTGCTTTGCCGCGTCGGATCGTTCTACCATGACGTGGGCAAGACGAAGCGGCCCGCCTATTTCATCGAAAACCAGAACAACATCGAAAATCCCCACGACCACATCGACCCGTCCCTCAGCAAATCCATCATCGTCGCCCACGTCCGGGACGGGGTGGAGATGCTGGCGGCGCACAAAATCCCGAAGCAAATCCGGGACATCGCCGAGCAGCACCACGGCACGACGGTGTTGAAATACTTTTACCACAAGGCGCTGAAACAATTGGAAGAAGCGGGGGAAGCGGAAAAGACCGTTTCCGAGGAAGACTACCGGTATCCGGGCCCGGTGGCGCAAACCCGGGAAGCGGCCATCGTCGGCATCGCCGACAGCGTGGAGGCGGCCGTCCGCTCGCTGAAAAATCCGACGCCCGAACAGATCGAAGCGGTGATCCGCAAAATCATCAAGGAGCGGCTGGACGACGGACAGTTCAACGAATGCGACCTGACGCTCCGGGAGCTGGAGAAGATCGCCCAGTCGATGAAGGAAACCCTTCTCGGCATTTTCCATTCCCGCATCGAATATCCGGAAGGCGCCGCCGCAGCCGGAAAGACGGCCGCGGCCGGCCGCGAATGAAACGGCCCCGGGCGTTTGCGCGGACCGGGGGAAGGAGACGACGCACATGGCCTTGACGCTGGCCGTCAACAACGAAAGCGGGGAACCGATCCCCGACGCCTGGATCGACATGCTCAAAGTGATTTTGCACAAAGCCGGCGCGATGGAAGGGATCGCGGACGGCGAAGTGTCTCTGACGTTCACGGACGACGAAGGCATCCGGGAACTGAACCGGACGTACCGGGGCATCGACCGGCCGACGGACGTCCTCAGCTTTCCGATGCGCGAAACGGCGCCCGGCGAACCGGACATCCCGTGGCCGGACGGCGACGAAGGCGGAGAAGGCGAACCGCTCGGCGACATCGTCATATCCGTGCCGCGAGCGCGGGCCCAGAGCGTGGAATACGGCCATTCCCCGGAACGGGAAATCGGGTTTTTGTTCGTGCACGGTTTTCTGCACCTGATCGGCTACGACCATGACACCGAGGAAGCGGAGAAGGCGATGTTCAGCCGGCAGGAGCGCATCCTGGCGGAAGTCGGCCTGACGAGGTGAGGCCCGCTTGCGGATCTGGTGGAGGAGCGTGCGGTTCGCCCTGCAGGGACTGGCTTTCGCCTACCGGCACGAGCGGAACATGCGCATCCACGCATGGCTGGCGCTTCTGGCGGTCGTGCTCGTCGCCGCGCTGGACGTGCCCCTCGTGCAGGCGCTGTTCGTGCTGCTGGCCATCCTGCTCGTCGTCGCCGCCGAACTGTTCAATACCGCTTTGGAGAAAACGATCGACGCCACGGCGGTCAAGCCCCATCCCCTGGCCAAGGCGGCCAAGGACTGCGCGGCGGCGGCCGTGCTGCTGTGCGCCCTGTTCGCCGTCGTCGTCGGCATCGCCGTTTTCGGACCGCTGATTGTGGAGGGACCCGCATGGAGATGGAAATAAACCGGCTCAAGGAAGCGGCCCGCGAAGCGCGCGGGAACGCCCACGTGCCCTATTCCCGCTTTGCCGTCGGCGCGGCGCTTCTCGATGACCGGGGCCGGATCCACCCCGGCTGCAACGTGGAAAACGCGGCTTACGGCGCCGCCAACTGCGCCGAGCGGACGGCCCTGTTCCGGGCCGTGGCCGACGGTGCAAAGCCCGGTTCGTTCCGCGGCATGGCGGTGATTGCCGACACCCGCCGGCCGGTGCCGCCCTGCGGCATCTGCCGCCAGGTGATGGCCGAACTGTGCCCGCCGGACATGCCGGTGTGGCTCGGCAACCTGAAGGGCGAATGGATCGAAACCCGCGTCCGGGACCTGCTGCCCGGCGCGTTCTCGCCGCAGGATCTGGAAGAAGCCGGGAGGTGAACGATGGAACCGATGGCCATGGACGACATCGGGCGGACGGAGAACAGGCCGTTCAGGAGCGGATTCGCGGCGATCATCGGCCGCCCGAACGTGGGCAAATCGACAATGATGAACCAGGTGCTCGGCCAGAAGGTCGCGATCATGAGCGACAAGCCGCAGACGACCCGCAACAAGATCCACGGCGTCTATACGACGGACGGGATGCAGATCGTGTTCCTCGACACGCCGGGCATCCACAAGCCGAAATCGAAGCTGGGCGAGTACATGAACGAGCAGGCGGCTTCGGCCCTTTCCGAAGTGGACGTCGTGCTGTTCATCGCCGAGGCGCAGTCGATGCCCGGGGCGGGGGACCGCTACATCATCAGCCAGTTCCGGAACATCCGCACGCCGGTGTTCCTCGTGCTCAACAAGATCGATCTGGTGCATCCGGATGCGCTTCTGCCGCTCATCGACGCCTACCGGGAGCTGCACCCGTTTGCGGAAGTGGTGCCGATCTCGGCGCTTTACGGCAACAACGTCGGCGCCCTGCTGGAGGCGATCGGGCGCTATTTGCCGGAAGGACCGCTCTATTACCCGGCCGACCAGGTGACCGACCACCCGGAGCAGTTCATCTGCGCGGAATTGATCCGTGAAAAAATCCTGCAGCTGACCCGGGAGGAGGTGCCCCATTCCGTCGCGGTGACCGTCGAGGACATGCGCCCGCGGGAGAACGGAACGGTGTATGTGTCCGCCGTCATCTACGTGGAGCGGGAGTCCCAGAAAGGGATCCTCATCGGGAAGGGGGGCGCCATGCTCAAGCAGATCGGGCAGCTGGCGCGGCAGGACATCGAGCGGCTGCTCGGTTCCCCGATCTATCTGGAACTGTGGGTCAAGGTCAAGAAAGACTGGCGCAACCAGGAGCACGTGCTGCGCACGCTCGGCTACCGCGGCGAATAGCCGTCAGGCCCGGACGCTTGAATCTTCCAGCGCATACATCGCCTCTTGCGGACCATCCTAATCGTACAGGCACGGAGCGTCACCATTCCCGAACACGAAAGGAAGAAGAACATGCGATCCTTTTCCTGGAAAGTGTTTGCGATGACGGGAGATGTGGATGCCTACCTGCTGTACAAAGCGTTCAACCGGCCCTATGACAACCGGGATCTGGAGGACGAGTCCGAGGAGGAGGAACCGGAGCGGCCGGACGACGATTGAGCCGGCGCCCGGCCGGCAGGCGGCCGGTACGGGAAGCGGCCCGGCGGCGCTCACTCCGCCGGAAGCGGACCCGGGCGGGCCGCGGGGCAAGCCGGCGCGGCGGACGCATCCGGGCGCATCGTGGGGGAGTGCACCGTGCTGAACCGGGTGGAAGCTCTGGTGATCCGGAGCATCGATTATGGGGAAAGCGGGAAAATCCTGACGCTGTTGACGGAAGGCGCGGGCAAAGTCGGCGTGCTGGCCCGCGGCGCGAAAAAAACCGGCAGCCGCTACGCCGCCGCCGCCGAGCCGTTCACGTACGGCGAGTACGTGTTTTTCCGCGCCGGCGGCCTCGGGACGCTGAACAGCGCGGACATCATCACGAGCCATCGCCGCATCCGGGAAAATTTGCTGTTGTCCGCCGTCGCCGCCTATCTCGCGGAAATGACCGACCGGGTGACGGCCGACGGGGAAGCGGCACCGCGTCTGTACCGGCAGCTGCTGGCGGCGCTGGCCGCGCTGGACGACGGCAAGGATCCGCAGGTCATCACCCGCATCTATGAAATGAACATTCTCGCCCATGCCGGCTACATGCCCGTGCTGGACGGCTGCGCGGGCTGCGGCAAAGCGGCGGACGACGCCGAATGGTTCAGCCCCGCCCTCGGCGGGCTCGCCTGCCGCGACTGCGCATGCAAAGACGGCGGCGCGGTGAAAGCCGGCGCGGCGGTGATCCGGCTGCTGAGGCTGTTTGCCGCCGTCGACCTCGCCCGCGTCGGACGCATCGACCTGAAGCCGGATACGAAAGAAGCGCTTCGCCGGATTTTGCGGGATTGGATGGACCGGCATCTGGACATCCGGTTCCGATCCCGGCACGTGCTGGAGCAGCTGGAGCAGGCGGGATTTTGACGAAGGGGCCGGGACCGTGCTATAATACGTCTCAATTTGATATCGGCGCAATGAAGGAAAGGAAGTAGGCGGAAAAGGGGTTCTCCAGCGAGCCGGGGCCGGTGCGAGCCCGGCGGACCGCCCCCGCCGAAAGGCGTTCCGGAGCGCGCTTGACGGAAAGCGGGCATGCCCGCGGACGGCCGTTTCGGCCGCCCCGGGGTGCCAAGTAGGGTGGAACCGCGGGCGAACAACCCGTCCCTATGCCTCGGGCATGGGGGCGTTTTTGTGTTCCCCCGGCCGCTTTCCGCGGAACCGGGAACGGAAATGGACCGGAAATTTTCGGAAAACGGGAGAGCCATTGGCGGGAGGGATTCGATGAATTTCCAGCAGATCATATTGACCCTGCAAGACTTCTGGGCCGGGCAAAACTGCCTGATCGTCCAGCCCTACGACGTGGAGACGGGCGCCGGCACCATGAATCCGATGACGTTTCTGCGCAGCATCGGGCCGGAGCCGTGGAACGTCGCCTACGTGGAGCCGAGCCGCCGGCCGGCCGACGGGCGGTACGGGGACAATCCGAACCGGCTGTACCAGCACCATCAGTTCCAGGTGATCATGAAGCCGTCGCCCGACAACATCCAGGACATCTACCTGGACAGCCTGCGGCGGCTCGGCATCGAACCGCGCGACCACGACATCCGGTTCGTGGAGGACAACTGGGAGGCGCCGACGCTGGGCGCCTGGGGCCTCGGCTGGGAAGTGTGGCTGGACGGCATGGAAATCACCCAGTTCACGTACTTCCAGCAGATCGGCGGCCTCGACTGTTCCCCCGTGGCGGTGGAGATCACCTACGGGCTCGAGCGGCTCGCGTCCTACATCCAGGACAAGGAAAACGTGTACGACCTGGAATGGGTGAACGGCTATACATACGGGGACGTGTTCAAGCAGGCGGAATACGAGCACTCCAAATACACGTTCGAAGTGTCCGACGCGAAAATGCTGTTCTCCCTTTTTTCCATGTATGAGGAAGAAGCCCGCCGGGCGATGGCCGAACGGCTGGTGCTGCCGGCCTACGACTATGTGCTGAAATGCTCCCACACCTTCAACCTTCTGGACGCCCGCGGCGCCATCAGCGTGACGGAACGGACCGGCTACATCACCCGGGTGCGGAACCTGGCCCGCCAGGTCGCCCAGGCGTACCTGGAAGAACGCGAACGGCTGGGCTTTCCGCTTTTGAAAGGGAAAGGAGCTGACGCCCATGGCTGAACATCTGCTTCTGGAAATCGGGCTCGAGGAAGTGCCGGCGCGGTTCGTGCGGCCGGCCGCGGAGCAGCTCCGGGACATCGTGGAGCGATGGCTGGACGAATCCCGCATCGCCCGCGGCGCCGTCCGCGTTTTCGCCACCCCGCGGCGGCTGGCGGTGCTGGCGGAGGACGTGGCGGACCGGCAGGCGGACCGGACGCAGGAAGCGAAAGGTCCCGCCCTGTCCATCGCGAAGGATGAACAGGGCAACTGGACGAAGGCGGCCCTCGGCTTCGCCCGGAGCCAGGGCGTCGATCCGGCCGATCTCGAAGTGCGCGACGTGGGCGGCACGCCTTACGTGTTCGCCGTGAAAACGAGCGCCGGCGGAAAAACGGAAGACCTGCTGCCCCGGGCGGCCGCGGAATGGATCCGCTCCATGTCGTTTCCGAAAAGCATGCGGTGGGGCGGCCACGATCTGCGGTTCATCCGCCCGATCCGCTGGATCGTCTTCCTGTACGGCGACCGGGTCGTGCCGCTGGAGCTTGCCGGCGTCTCGTCCGGACGCGTGACCCGCGGGCACCGGTTCCTCGGATCGGACGTTTCGCTGGCCCGCGCCGGTGAATACGCGGAGGCGCTGCGGCGACAGTACGTGCTGGCGGATCCGGAGGAACGGAAACAGGCCATTCTCGATCAGATCCGACGCCTCTCCGAGCAAAAGGGCTGGACGATCGCCGTCAACGAGGACCTGCTGGAAGAAGTGCTGTTTCTGGTGGAATATCCGACGGTGCTCAGCGGTTCCTTCGATCCGGCGTTCCTCGCCATTCCGCAGGACGTGCTCATTACGTCCATGCGCGAGCACCAGCGCTATTTCCCGGTGTTTGACGCGGGCGGGAAACTTCTGCCCCATTTCGTGACGGTCCGCAACGGCGACGGCCGGTCCCTCGACGTGGTGGCCCGCGGCAACGAGAAGGTGCTCCGCGCCCGGCTGACGGACGCGCGCTTTTTCTACGAAGAGGACAAGAAGCTCACCATCGACCGGGCGCTCGGCAAGCTGGAGACGATCGTGTACCGCGAAGAGCTCGGCACCGTCGGCGACAAGGTGCGGCGCGTCCGCCGCGTGGCGGGCGGACTGGCGGAACGGCTCGGCCTGCCGGAGGAGGCGCGGCGGCATGTCGACCGGGCGGCGCACATCTGCAAATTCGACCTCGTCACCCAGATGGTGTACGAGTTTCCCGAGCTGCAGGGCATCATGGGGGAAGACTACGCCCGGCTCATGGGCGAGCCGGAGCCGGTGTGCCGCGCGGTGAACGAGCATTACCGTCCCCGCCACGCCGGAGACGGGCCGCCGGAAAGCCCCGTGGGCGCCGTCGTCGGCCTGGCCGACAAGATGGACACGATCGCCGGCTGCTTCTCCATCGGCATCGTGCCGACCGGCAGCCAGGACCCGTATGCGCTTCGCCGCCAGGCGACCGGCATCGTGCAGACGTTGATCCGCCACGGCTTTCCGGTCTGTCTGGACGATCTGTTCCGCCTGTCCCTGGCGGCGCTTCGGGAGTCTTGCGGCCTGAAGCGGGACGAAGCGGACATCATGGGGGATTTGCGCGATTTCTTCGCCCTAAGGATCAAAAACGCGCTGTCGGACAAGGTGCGCCATGACGTGGCGGAAGCCGTCATGGAAAGCGGCGTCTTCACCTCGCCCGTGCCGTCCGTCATCCGCCGGGCGGAGGCGCTGGAGGCGTTCCTGGCCGGAGAGGAAGCGAAGGCCGCCGTCGACGCTTTCAACCGGGTATGCAACCTGGCCGTGAAAGCGGAGTCCGGCGACCTGGACGAACGGTTCCTGACGGAACCGGCGGAACGGGAACTGTACAAACAATGGCAGCAACTTCATATCATATATAACGGGCTTCTGGAGGAAGGCCGCGAGGAGCGGGCGCTCGCGGCGCTGGCCGGTCTGCGGGACGCGGTCAACGCGTTCTTTGACGCGGTGCTGGTCATGGCGGAAGATCCGCATGTCCGCCAGTCCCGCCTGGCGCTGCTTTCCCGGATCGCGGGCGACATCCGCCGCTTCGCGGACTTCTCCAAACTGGTGAAATAGGAGGATTTCCGCCTGACGCCGGCGAACTGGTAGATGCTGACCGAACGGCGGCCCGCCGCCGGGGAACGGGATTGATGCGGATGAAAACCGTGACCGTTTACGTGGATGCCGATGCGTGCCCGGTGAAAAGGGAAATCCTGGACGTCTGCCGGTTGACGGGCGCCCGCGCCGTCTTCGTCGCGTCCTACGATCATCTCATGCCGGACGACTTGCGCGGGGCGGACGTCATCCAGGTGGACCGCGGCAGCCAGTCGGCGGATCTTGCCATCGCCAACCGGATCGGCCAAGGAGACGTGCTCGTCACCCAGGACTTCGGGCTGGCGGCCCTCGCCCTCGCCCGCGGGGCCGCCGTGCTGAACGAACGCGGCCGGGAATACCGGCCGGAGACGATCGACGCGCTGCTCGAACGCCGCCACGCGGCGGCGAAGGCGAGGCGGGGCGGCGGACGGACCAGGGGACCCGCGGCCTTCACCGCCGAAGACCGGCGCGCATTTCTACAAGCGTTGACAAAAGTTTTGCGACGGTTGCAGGAGAATTTTTCTCTTTAGCGAATAGTATTACGTGCAATTTCGGGATGTGAATGCGGGATGACCCGAGGACGGATACCGGAGGAGATCATCGACGCCGTCTTGAAGCACCACGACATCATCGAAGTGGTCGGCAAAGTCGTCCACCTGACCAAGCGCGGGAAAAACTGGGTCGGCCTGTGCCCGTTCCACTCCGAGAAAACCCCGTCCTTCACCGTTTCCCCGGAAAAGCAAACCTACCACTGTTTCGGCTGCGGCGTCGGCGGCGACGTGATCCGGTTCGTCATGGACACGGAAGGTCTCCGCTTTCCCGAAGCGGTCCGCAAACTGGCCGAGGAAGCCGGCATACCGCTTGCGCCCGGCCAGGAAACGGTTGCCGAAACCGAAGAGCAGCGAGAGAAACGGATCATCCTCGACGCCCACGAATTCGCCGCCACGCTGTACCACCATCTGCTGAAAAACACGAGCGAAGGTTACGGGGCCCTTGCCTATTTGCGCAGCCGCGGGTTCACCGACCGATGGATCGACGAATTCCGGATCGGCTATGCGCCGGGCGGCTGGGACACGCTCGTCCGCTTCCTGGAAGAGAAGAAATTCGATCTGCCGCTCATGGAGAAGGGCGGCCTGATCATGGCCAGGACCGGATCGGACGGCTATTATGACCGTTTCCGCAACCGGGTCCTGTTTCCGATCCAGGATGCGCAGGGGCGGGTCATCGGATTTTCCGGGCGGGTCATCGGCGAAGGCCAGCCGAAATATTTGAACTCCCCCGAAACCCCCGTGTTTGCCAAAAGCCGAACGCTGTTCAACCTGCACCGGGCCCGGCCGGCCATCCGAAAGACCGGCAGGGCGGTCTTGTTTGAAGGTCACGTGGACGTGATCCGTGCCTTCGGCACCGGCACGGCCAACGCCATCGCCACCATGGGGACGGCGCTTACGGAACAGCATTGCGCCCTCATCCGCCGGCTCGCCGAGCACGTGGTGATCTGCTACGACGGCGACGAAGCGGGACGATCCGCCGCCGCCCGGGCGCTGGTCATGCTGGAGCAGGCCGGCTGCTCGGTCACCGTGGCCCTGCTGCCAGACGGGATGGATCCGGATGACTACATCGCCAAATATGGCGGCGACGCGTTCAGGGAACGCATCGTGGAACGGGCGGTTCCCGCCGCCAAATTCAAGCTCCTGCACCTCAGGAGGCGTTTTGCGCTTTCGACCGACGAAGGCAGGCTGAAATACATCCAGGCCGCGCTCAAGCTGATCGCCGGCCTGTCCGCTCCGACGGAGCGGGAATTCTATGTCAGGGAGCTGTCCGATGAATACGGGTTTTCGATAGAAGCGCTGAACGAACAGCTTCGCCAGATCCGGCGGAAGACGGAAAAAAACCGGCGTCCGGGGGATAAGAACCGGACGGCGTGGAATAATGGTATGCAGAATGAAAACGGGATCAAAGGCGTGCCCGTCCTGAAGCCCGCCTATCACAACGCGGAACGGAAACTATTGGCCCTCATGCTCGAAAACCGGGACGTCGCCCTGTACGTGCAGGAAAGGCTGGCAGACCGCTTCAACGTGGAAGCCCATGCGGCCCTTGCCGCCTATCTTTATGCCTATTACGCGCAAGGCCACGACCCGAACCCGGGCCGCTTTCTCGCCGGACTGGACGATCCCCGGCTGAAAGACGTGGCCGGTTCGCTTGCGTTCGAGGATACCGCCGGCATCAATCGCCAGGCGATCGACGATTACGTGAGAGAAATCAAAAAGGTTCCCAAAATCCGCGAACTCCAGAGGAAAAGGGAAGAGCAGAAGCAGGCGGAACGCGCCGGCGATCTGGAACGGGCGCAGCAAATCGGAATGGAGATCATTTCCCTGGACAGAGAGTTGAAGTCGATTTGACCGTTTTTCGCTTCCAGGGAGGAGGGAGTTTGAAGCATGGCGAATGAACAGCACACGGAAGTGGAATCGGAACTGACGCTGGAGCAGGTGAAAAAACAGCTCATCGAACAGGGGAAAAAGCAATCCTCGCTTTCCTACAAAGAGATCATGGACCGTCTGGCCCCCTTCGACCAGGACCCGGACCAGATGGACGACTTTTTCGAACAGCTGGCCGACCTGGGCATCGACATCACGGGGGAAGGCGACGAAGACCTGCGCGGAGAGCCGGCTTCCCGGCAGGATGCGGACGACTACCATTTCGACGATGACCTTTCCCTGCCTCCCGGCGTGAAAATCAACGACCCCGTCCGCATGTACCTGAAGGAAATCGGACGGGTGCCGCTTCTGACGGCGGAAGAAGAGATCGAACTGGCCAAGCGGATCGAACAGGGCGACGAAGAGGCCAAGCGTCGTCTGGCGGAAGCCAACCTGCGGCTCGTGGTCAGCATCGCCAAACGGTACGTCGGCCGCGGCATGCTGTTTCTCGACCTGATCCAGGAAGGCAACATGGGATTGATCAAGGCCGTCGAAAAATTCGACTACGACAAAGGGTTCAAGTTCAGCACGTATGCGACCTGGTGGATCCGCCAGGCCATCACGCGGGCGATTGCCGACCAGGCGCGGACGATCCGCATACCCGTGCACATGGTGGAAACGATCAACAAGCTGATCCGCGTCTCCCGACAGCTGCTCCAGGAGCTGGGCCGCGAGCCGACGCCGGAGGAAATCGCCAAGGAAATGGACCTCAGCGTCGAGAAAGTGCGCGAGATCATGAAGATCGCCCAGGAGCCGGTGTCGCTGGAAACGCCGATCGGGGAGGAGGACGACTCCCACCTCGGCGATTTCATCGAAGACCAGGACGCGCTGGCCCCCGCCGACGCCGCCGCCTACGAGCTGCTCAAGGAGCAGCTGGAAGACGTGCTGGATACGCTGACGGAACGGGAGGAAAACGTGCTGCGCCTGCGCTTCGGCCTCGATGACGGGCGGACCCGGACGCTGGAGGAAGTCGGCAAGGTGTTCGGCGTCACCCGGGAGCGCATCCGCCAGATCGAGGCGAAGGCGCTTCGCAAACTGCGGCATCCGAGCCGGAGCAAGCGGCTGAAAGATTTTCTCGAATAACCGAACGCGATCCATTCCAATCCGGGCCGGACAACAAGGATGCCCGGATTTCCTTTGCAGGGGGCTTAAATCCATGGATCCGGAAAAGCGCATGGTGATTCTAGGCGAAATCGAGCGCTGGCGGCGAAGCAGGCTGCTGCCGGAGCAGTATTGCGATTTCCTCCGGAATCTGTACCTGGAAGGCGAAGCGGAACCCGCCGGCGCCGGATGGTTGCATGTCGGCAAGCGGGCGGCGAACCGGCTCGTCTCCGGCTGGAAGCCGGCGTACGGCTGGGCGGCCGCCGCCTTCATCGCCATGCTGTTGTTTTCTGGATTATATTTTACATTTTTCCATCCGCTGTTGCAAACGGTCCTTTCCGCCGCCCTGGTGGCCCTGCTCATCGGCATCGGATTGGCCGAACGGCATCGCCGGCCGCTGGCCGGCTTTGCCGCCCTTGGCGCCGGATGCCTGCTGGCGCCGCTTCTCGGGCTCGTGGCGCTCTGGCAGTTTGATGCGGCCGGGCCGCGGGCGACGGTGGCGCTGACGGCCGCCTGCGGCGTTGTCTGGATCGCCGCCGGCCTGGCGGCCCGCATCGGGCTGCTCCAGCTCAGCGGCCATTTTGCGCTGATTCTGGCCTATTTGTGGCTGATCCGTTCGTGGCACGGCGAACCGGGCCTCTGGCTGCTGCAGCTGTATCTGGTGCCGGCGGCTGCCGCGCTGTATGCCGCCGGCCGCTGGATCTACGGCGGGATCGGATCGGCCGGCGCCATGCTGATGCTGGCCGCCGGCATCGCCCTTGTTGCGCCGGAGGTTTACGCCCTCGCCGCCGGCGCCGCCGGCGCGGCGACCGTCGTTTTGCTGCTTGTCGGCAAACTGGCCGCCGCCGTGCCGGCGGCTTTCCGCCGGCGGCGGACGGACGGCGGCGACGGCGACTGGGAACACGACTTTGAATGAAGGGAAACGAACCATCGGCCATGACATTTCAATTGTCGAAACGGCTTGCGGCCATCGCCGGACGCATTCCGCGTTGCGGAACGCTGGCCGACATCGGCAGCGATCATGCGCTCCTGCCGATCCATGCCGTCCGGACGGGCCTGTGCCGGAAAGCCGTGGCCGGCGACCTGCATGACGGCCCGATTCGCGCCGCGAGGAACAACATCGCGGCCGCCGGGCTTTCGGACCGGATCGACGTCCGCAAGGGAGACGGCCTCGCCGTGCTCATGCCCGGCGAAGCGGACGTGATCGTGATCGCGGGGATGGGCGGTTCCACGATGACCGGCATTCTCGACGCCGGCGAAAGCCGTCTGGAAGGCGTGCGGACCCTCATCCTCCAGCCGAACGTCGGAACCCGCGACGTCCGCCGCTGGCTGCACGACCACGGCTGGTATTTGCGGGACGAATGCGTGCTGGAGGAAGACGGGGTGTATTACGACATTCTCGAAGCCGTGCCGGCGCGGCCGGAGGCGGAACGGTTCGGGCGGCTGTACGAGCCCCTTGCCGTCGCCGGCGGCCCGGTCGTGACGGCCGACCTGCTGCTGCTGCTGGGTCCGCATCTGCTGCGGCGGCCGACCCCGGCGTTTTTCGGGCGGTGGCGGGAGGAGCTGGCCAAGCGGGAACGCATCATCGAAAACATGAAAAAATCCGTAAGCGGCGAAGCCGCCGCCAGGCGGCAACGCCTGGAAGAGGAAACCGCCGCGATCAGGGAGGTGCTGTCATGTTTGCAGACGGGCATACCGTCATCCGGATGATGGAGGACATCGCGCCGAAATGGCTGGCCATGGAAGGCGACCCGATCGGCCTGCAGCTCGGAACGCCGGACAGGCCGGTGAAAAAGGTGCTGGTGGCCCTCGACGTAACGGAGGACGTGGCGGATGAGGCGATCCGCCTGCAGGCGGACATGATCGTCGCCCATCACGCCGTCATCTACCGCCCCGTGCGCCACCTGCGCACCGATCTTCCCGCCGGAAAGCTGTACGCCAAGCTGCTGAAGCACGACATCGCCGTCTATGTCGCCCACACGAATCTGGATGCGGCGGAAGGCGGCGTCAACGATGCGCTGGCATCCGCCCTCGGCCTGACGGATGCGGTGCCGTTCGCCGAACTGAAGCACGGGCAGCTGGCGAAGCTGGCGGTGTTCGTGCCGAAAAGCCATCACGACCGGGTGATGCAGGCCGTGTTCGATGCGGGAGCCGGCTGGATCGGCAACTACAGCCACTGCAGCTTCAATGTGGAGGGCACGGGCACGTTTCTGGCGCGGGAAGGCGCCAATCCGTTCCTCGGGCAGGTGGGCCGGCTGGAAACCGCCGATGAAATCCGGCTGGAAACGGTTGTGCCGCGGGAGAAGCTGGACCGGGTCGTGCAGGCGATGTTGAAAGCGCACCCGTACGAAGAAGTGGCCTACGATATCTACCCGCTGGACGTGAAGGGCAAAACGTACGGCATCGGCCGGGTCGGCAGCCTGCCGGAACCGGCGACCCTGGCGCAGCTGGCGGAGCGGGTCAAGGCGGCGTACCGGGTGTCCGCCGTCCGGCTCGTCGGCGATCCGGGACGGACCGTCCGGAAGGTGGCCGTCCTCGGCGGATCCGGCCGCAGCTACGTGGCGGACGCGATGCGGTCCGGCGCGGACGTGCTGGTCACCGGCGACATCGACCACCATACGGCCCACGACGCGCTGGCGGCCGGCTTTGCGCTGATCGATGCCGGCCACCATATCGAAAAGCTGGTCAAGCCCGCCGTGGCCGGCCGGCTTGGCGGCATGCTGAAGGATGCCGGCTACGCCACGGTTGCCGTCGCTTCGGAAATCGACACGGACCCGTTCCGGTTCGCCTGACGCGTTCCGGGATGGAAACAACACGCCTTGCGGGCCGCGCCGATTCTCTGGTATACTGTTTGATGCTTCGGGGAAAGTTTGTCGGACAATCGCCGGCGATGGATACATCGCGGGAGGAAAGTCCGGGCTCCGCAGGGCAGGATGCTGGATAACGTCCAGTCAGCGCGAGCTGAAGGATAGTGCCACAGAAACGGACCGCCGATGGCCGCGGCCTGCCGCGGCACAGGCAAGGGTGGAACCGTGGTGTAAGAGACCACGAGGGCATCTGGCGACTGATGCCCTGGTAAACCCCATCCGGAGCAAGACCAAGAAGAACGCATGGCGCCTTTCTCAAGGCCCGGCCCTGGCCCGGGGTGCGTTGGGTTGGTCGCTTGAGCCGTGCAGCAATGCACCGGCCTAGAAAGATGATTGTCGCTTTCCGGCTCGGGTGAGGAGCGCCCGCCGGAAAGTACAGAACCCGGCTTACAGACAAACTTTCCTTGCCCCGCCAGAAAGCCGAGGAGCCGTCCGTCCGGATCGCGGGATCCGGCGGACGGCCCTTTTTTTCGCCATGATCCGGCGATTCCCGTCCGTTTCGGCTCGCATCCGTCCCGCGCGCCGCGACGGCGGCTTACGGTTCCCGCCATGTGCCGATTTCCCTGCGCACCCATTCCGGCATGAGGCCGACGGACCGCTTCAGGCGCACCGCCTCTTCCAGCGCGGCCGCCACGTCGATTTGCCCGTAGCCGTAAAAGGGGTCTTTGCCGGGGCTGCCCAGGTCGACCGCCGTCCGGCGCATGATGTCCATCACTTCTTCGTTCGTCAGAAGCGGATGGACGGAACGGATGAGCGCCGCCAGCGCTGCCGCGTGGGGGCTGGCCATGGACGTGCCGGACATGGCGACGTACTGGCCGCCGGGGTATGTGCTCGGGATGCCGGTCCCGGGCGCCGCCGCGTCGATGTAGTCGCCGTAATTGGAAAACGCGGCGAGGCGCCCCCTTTCGTCCGTCGCCGACACGCCGAACACTTCGGGATAGGCGGCGGGGTAGCCGGGCTGGTCGGTGTTGTCGTTGCCGGCGGCCGCCACGATTACGGCGCCGCGGTCGTAGGCGTAGCGGATCGCATCGTGCAGGAATTCGGATTCCGCATAGTTGCCCAGGCTCAGGTTGATCACGCGGGCGCCGTTGTCGGCGGCCCAGATGATGCCTTCCGCCACGGCGTAGGCCGAACCGGCGCCGCTTTCGTCCAGCACCTTGATCGGCATCACCCGCCCGTTCCAGGTCATGCCCGCCACGCCTTCAACGTTGTTGACGACGGCGGCGATGATGCCTGCCACGTGGGTGCCGTGGCCGACGTCATCCTCCGGCGCCTCTCCGGGCGTGACGAAATTGGCGCCTTCCGTCAGGCGGCCCGCCAGGTCCGGATGATGCGGATCGACGCCGGTGTCGATGACGGCGACAATGACGCCGTCGTCTCCCCGCGAGATGGACCAGCCGGGAATCGTCCCGATGGCCGGCAGGTTCCACTGGTACGCTTCGTACAGCATGTCGTTGGGCACGACGCCGCCGGTTTCTTCGTTGGTCATGTACAGATAGTGGGGTTCGGCGTAGATCACGTTGCCCGACCGGCGGAAATAATCCATCATCGCTTCGGCGGTGGACCGTTCGGAACGGAATACGTAGGCGTAGCCGGTCTTGCGCACCCGGGTGATGGCCAGGTCCCGGATGATGCGCTCCAGTTCCCGTTCGCCGGGCGGCTTCGCAAAGCGGACCACGACTTCATGTTTGTGGTAATGGCTGGCCGTCCCGTTTTCTTCCCCATGGTCCACGGTGATGTCCCGGCGCGTGTCCGCGTCCACCGATTCGATGCCGTAACGGCCCTCGCGCGGGTACGGGACGAGGCGCAGATGCTTCGTCTGCATCGATTTGACCCGCTCCGCCGCGTCCTGGCGCACGACGCCGACGACGCCCCCGCCGTCTTGCGCGGGGACGGCGAGGACGGCGAAGCGTTCTCCGCCCGAGACGACGGAGCCGGAATCGTACCGCTTGCCGGCCCGGACCGCTTCGCGGGCTTCCCGCAGCCGGCTGCGGAGATCCCCGGCGTCCCGGGGAAGTCCGCCGGCCTCGTAGAGCGTTCCGTCGGATCCGATCCAGGACAGGTGCACGAGGCGGGGGTGCCCGGCGCGCATGTCATGGAGACGTTCCGGCCTGCCGGAGGCCGGCAGGCGGGACAATTCGGCGGCCATGGCGGCCAGGTCGGCGGCGCACTGCCGGCTGCAGAGGCGGGCCGTCAATTCCGCGTCCCGTTCCACGATCCGCTCCTTGGCCCGCATTTCCCAGGCGGGGTCTTCCCGGTCGGGGGCGGTTTCTCGGGCAATGCCGCCGTGTTCGGCTTGTTCGCCGCCCGGACGGCCGTCCGGCCCGGCGTCCGGCCACAGCAGGGCGGCGGCGACGCCGGCGGCCACCAGAAGGGCGGCCGCGGCGGCGGACAGCGGGATCCGCATGGCGTTTCGACGCTCCTTTCGTTCCGGCCCTTTCGCTCCGGCGATTTCACCCGTTGCATGGCCGGAGGCAAAGGGGACTGGCCATAGCATTTGAAGCGGGGCCTTCGGCTATGCACCCGGCCCGCCGCGGCGGGTGCCGGCGGCGAAAGCAGGCGGAAACTGCCGCCTGCCGGGCGGCCGCTGCCGGAATAATCCCCGCACCCGGCCGGCAAACTGAAGGCAGGGGGTGAGGCCAGCATGCCGCAGGTGTTCTGCAGCGTGTCCAACTGCCAGTATTGGAAAGCCCAAAACCGCTGCGCCGCCGACGCCATCATGATCGAAGTCGACCGGCACGCGGAGCGGACGTTTGACGCGGAATTTTCCGGCGAAGGGTTTGACACCGAACACCGGGACACGGCCGAAAACGCGGCCGCAACCTGCTGCAACACGTTCAGGCCGAAGGGGTCAGGCGGCTGACGCCCAAGGGCGGGCGGCCTAAAGCGAAGGGCGGGACCGAAGGCAGGCAGGCGAACGATCCGTTCGCCTGCCTGTTCTTTCTTTCGCGCCGGTTTTCTTGTAAAATGGACATGATTTCTCACAAGGCGGGACATCCGGCAATGATCTACATGGACTATGCGGCTTCGTCGCCGCCGTATCCGGAAGTGGCGGAGACGGTCGGCGAACTGATGCTGAAATTTTACGGCAACCCTTCATCCCTGCACGCCGCCGGGGCGGAAGCGGAACGGCTGATTCGCACGGCGGCGGACGTGATGGCGGAGCGGCTCGGGGCGGACCGGAAGGAAATCATTTTCACCTCGGGCGGCACGGAAAGCAACAACCTGGCCATCTTCGGAACGGCCCTCGCCCACGCCGGAAGGGGACGGCACCTCGTCGTGTCCAGCATCGAGCATCCGTCCGTATACGAGTGCTTCCGCGCCCTCGAAAAACGCGGGTTTCGCGTGACGTGGCTCGATGCCGACGAGACGGGCGCCGTGCGCCCGGAAGACGTGGAAGCGGCCCTTACGGACGACACGATCCTGGTCAGCCTGATGGCGGTCAACAACGAGACCGGGCGCATCCAGCCGATTGAACGGGTGGGCGAACTGCTCCGGGAGCGGCGCAAGATCGTGTTCCACGTCGACGCCGTCCAGGCGGCGGGCAAATTGCCCCTGAATCCCGCCCGGCTCGGCATCGATCTGATGTCCCTGTCCGCCCACAAGTTTCACGGCCCGAAAGGCGCCGGCGTACTGTACAAGCGCAGCGGCCTCGCCATCGAACCGATCCTGAGGGGCGGCGGGCAGCAGGGCGGCTACCGTTCCGGCACGGAAAACACGCCGGCCATCGTCGGCATGGCCAAGGCGTTCCGCATCGCCACCGACCGGATGAGGGACGAGATGCCGCGCCTTGCGGCCATGCGCCGGAGCCTGCTGGAGACGCTGGCGAAAGACGCCCGCATCCGCGTCACCGACACGCCGGACGGCTCCGGCATGGCGCCGCACATCGCCCATTTCCGCATCCCCGGGGTCAAGGCGGAAGCGATGGTGCATTTTCTGGAAAGGGAAGGGTTTTGCGTCTCTTCCCAGTCGGCCTGCTCGTCCGGCGAGGAGAAGCCGAGCCGGGTGCTGCTGGCCATGGGGCTTTCCGAACGGGAAGCGATGAGCGGCATCCGCGTATCCATCGGCCCGGAAAACACGCCGGAACAAATGGCGGGCCTGGCTGAAGCGGTGGTGCGCATTCTGGACCAGTACGGCAACGTGATGGGGTGAAACGATGGCATCGACGGTGATCATCCGTTTTGGCGAATTTACGCTGAAGGGCAAAAACCGGTCCTTTTTCGAAAATACGTTGGTGAACGTCATCCGGCGGCGCATGAAGGCCTTTCCCGACGTGGAAGTGCAGCACGCGTCCGGCCGCGTGATCCTGAAACTGAACGGAACGCCCTTCGGGCAGGTGGCCGGCGTGATCGACACGGTGTTCGGCCTTTCTTCCTACAGTCCGGCTGAGCTTTGCGCCGCGGATGCGGACGCGATCCGCGAGACGGCGCTCGCGGTGATGAAAAGCCTGTCGCCGCCGCCGGCCACGTTCAAGGTGAAGGTGCGCCGGGCGCACAAGGGGTTTCCGCTCACGTCGATGGAAATGAACCATGTCGTCGGGCGGCACGTGCTCGTCAACATGCCCGGCCTGAAGGTGGACCTGCACAACCCGGACGTCGAACTGAACGTGGAAATCCGGGACAACGGCGCCTACGTGTTCTGCGAAACGTTCCAGGCCCAGGGCGGCTTTCCGCTCGGCACGAACGGCCGCGCGATGCTGCTTCTGTCCGGCGGCATCGACAGCCCGGTGGCCGGCTTTCTCGCGATGCGGCGCGGGCTTGACGTGGAGGCGGTCCACTTCCACAGCTTCCCGTACACGAGCGAGCGGGCCAAGCAGAAGGTCGTGGAATTGGCGGAGCGGCTCGCCGTCTATTCCGACGGGATGACGCTGCACATGGTGCCGTTTGCGGACATCCAGACCCGCCTGAAACAGCTCGGAAACGAGAAGCTTCTCGTCACGATGGTCCGGCGCGCGATGATGCGCATCACCAATCGGCTGGCGGAGAGGCACAACTGCCGGGCCATCGTGACCGGGGAAAGCCTGGGCCAGGTGGCCAGCCAGACGCTGGCCAGCCTGGCGGCCATCGAACGGGCGGCGGACCTGCCCGTGCTCAGGCCGCTCATCATGATGGACAAACAGGAGATCATCCGCATCGCCGAAAAGATCGGCACGTTCCCGATCTCCATCCAGCCTTACGAGGATTGCTGCACCCTGTTTGTGCCGAAATCGCCCGCCACGAATCCGAACATCGCCGTCGTCGAACGCATCGAGCGGCGGGCGGACTGGATGGAAGAGGAGATCGAGAAGGCCATCGGACAGACCGAAACGATCCGCGTCGGCGATCCGTCCGGCGCGGGACGGAAGGAAGAAAGCGTCGCCGGCTATTTCTGACCGGCGCGGCCGGCATGAGCGCGGACGGCTTCCCGTATAGTGGGAAGGGGAGGGGATGTCCGTGCCTGAACCGGTCGTCCAGTTTTTGCAGATCGCCCTGATCAACGTGCTGCTTTCCGGCGACAACGCCCTCGTCATCGCCATGGCCGCCGGCCACCTGCCGCCCCGGCTGCGCGGGAAGGCCGTCCGGTGGGGCATCGCCGGCGCGGTGCTGCTCCGGATCGCCATGGCGCTCGCGGCCGTCCGGCTGCTCCGGCTGCCCCTGCTGCAGGCGTCCGGCGGGCTGCTTCTTGTCGGCATCGCCGTCCGGCTGGCGGCGGAAAGCGCCCCCCGGCACGGGATGAAAAGCGGCGGCACGATGCGCGCGGCCGTCCTGTCCATCCTGCTGGCCGATTTCGTCATGAGCCTGGACAACGTGCTGGCCGTCGCCGCGCTGTCCCGCGGCAACCCGGCGCTGATGGCCGCCGGCATCGCGCTTTCCGTTCCCCTCATTCCGTGGGGCAGTTCGGTCATGATGCGGATTCTCCGCCGCTTTCCGGTTCTCGTGCACGCCGGTGCCGCCATTCTCGGCTATGCGGCGGGGGACATGGTCGCCTCCGACCGGCTTGTCGGTCCGTGGCTTTCCGGCCTGTGGCGGAAGGCGGACGCCGTGGCGCCGTTTGCCGGCGCTTCGGCGGTGCTGGCCATCGGGCTCATCCGGCATCTGGCCGCGCAGGCCCGATCGGGCGGGGGGAAGCGGCCGTAGGTCAAGCCGATCGTCGGGGGAGGTTGACACGCGATGAACGATCGGACCCGCTACGCCGGGTTTCTGCTGATTGCCGCCGGCATTCTGCTTCTCGCCGGCAAATTCGGCGTGTTCCAAAGCGCCGCCGCCAATCTGTGGCCTCTCTTTCTGTTGCTGCCCGGCCTGTTTTTCCATTATTTGCGCTTCGGCATGGGCGTCCATGCCGGCGTCCTCGTGCCCGGCGGCATTCTGGTCACATACGCCGTGCTGTTTTTCGCCTGCAACCTGATCGGCTGGCAGGCCATGGCCTGGCTGTGGCCGGGCTTCGTGTTCGGACCGGCGGTCGGCCTGTTCGAGGCGTATTTTTTCGATCCGGGCAGACCGCGCGGGCTGTTGATCGCGTCCGGGGTGCTGACGGCGGTGTCCGCGGTCCTGTTCGGCATCGCCCTGGCGGCGGCCGGCGGCCTCTATCTGATCGCGGCGGTCATGATTGCCGCCGGCCTCGTCATGATCGCTTCCCGGCCGCGCCGCTAGACGGCCGCGCCGGCGGAATGCCGGCATGTCCCGAAGGTTCCCGGAAGGCGGCCGCCCGGGAAAGCGGGATGGATGGCGGGTGCCGCCGGCGGTTGCAAGTTTTGCCGATGACGGGTATCTTGGAAGGAGACGACTGCAAGGAAGGCGGTTGGTGGGATGCAGGCCTGGTTGACGGAACATTACGTCGTCGCATACGTGCTGATCGTGCTCGGAATGGCCTTCGTGTACGAAAAGGTGTTCCGGCCGCGGAAGCTGCCGGTTCTGAAAAACGTTCTCGTCTATTTGCTCATCGCCCTCGGATCGGTGATGCTGTGGATTTTCCAGATCGACGCGGATCTGCCCGTCGTGCAGAGCCTGCTCATCGCCATCGTGCTGATGGGCCTGTACCGCGGGCGCAAATGGCTGCTTGAACGGCGTGGCCCGGGCCGCCGGCCGGAAGACGAAGGACAGGGGAAAACGGCGCCATGACCCTGGAAGACGCGCTTTTCAACTGGCTGCAAATCCGGATCGCCGCCGACCGCCGGCCGGACGACCGGGCTGCGCAGGAGACGGCGGACTTTTTTCTGTCGGTGCTGCGGGACACCCACGGCGTCACGAACGTCCGGGTGGAACCGAAGGGCGACGACCTGATCCAGGTCGTGTACGAGCGGGCCGGCCAGAGCGGAAGGAAAACGTTCGACCGGCGTTTTGCCGAGCAGCTGTGGCAGGACATTGAAGGCAATCCGGCGTTCAACGAATAGAGGCGAAAGATCGGGGCGGGTAGGCCGGACGGCCGGGCGGAGCCGAAGGCGGCGTCCGCCGGCGCGAGGCTTTTGCCCGCCGGCGGATTGTGCTATAATGGACGCGATTTTTCGCACACCATCCAAACCGGGAGGCGACCCCATGAAAGAACCGTTGACGGCGTTGCCGGACGGGCTGGTGCAAAAGCTGCGGAAGGAAACGTTCGTGCTGCTTTCCACCGTGGACCAGGACAGCGGCGGACCGGCGAACAACGCCATCTCCTGGGTGTACGCCGTCGATCCGGCGACGATCCGATTCGCGGTGGACGCCAGAAGCCGCATCAACGGCAATCTGGACGGCAACCCCCATTGTTCCGTCACGTTCTTCGCCGACGGCACCGTCTACACGGCCTACGGCAAAGCCCGCCGGGTGGCGGAAGCGCTGGAGAACGTGCCGTTTCGGCTCGCCTGCTACGACATCGCCATCGAAAGCGTGCGGGATACGATGTTTTACGGGTCCCGCATCACGACGGAACCCGAGTACGAGAAAAAGTATGACAAGCGGGCGGCGGACAAACTGGACCGGCAAGTGTACGACGCCATGCGAAACCTGCAATGAAAGCCCGGCTCATGCCGGGCTTTCCTTTTTTCGTGCTTTTTACGTTTCCTTCTTCTAACGTTCCGTCATTTCCGGTTTCTGCACGTCGCCGGCGTTCCGCCGATCGTCCGGATGGCCGGCCGGCTCCGCCCGGGGCGCCGTGTTCCTTGGCCACTGGGGCATGATGCGGCCGACCAGTTCGGCGAACTGTTCGGCCAGCCCGCGGATCGGCCGTCCGTCCGCCGCGCTCTCCCGGATGGCCCGGATGCGGCTTGCGAGGTCAACGTCCGCCGTCACGAGGGCCCGCACGCCGGCCGGGTCTTTGGACAGCGCCTCGGCGACCGCATATTTGACCGTGCCGACCCGCCCCCGGTCCAGGCTGCCGTCCACGTCGATGCCGACGATGGCCACGTTGCCGAACACGATGCAGGCGGCGCTGTTGACGCCCTGCACCGATTCGGCCAGGCGCCGGAGCCGTTCGGCGGCATTGTCGTCGGGCTCAGGCTCGTTCGCCGCTTCCGGCGCGGATTCGTCCCCGAAGCCGGCCGGATCGTCCGTGCGGACGGAGGGGCCGGCCGATTGGCCGGCATACTCGCCCGCCGCGTCATGCCCCCGCGGGCCGGATGGCGGCGGAACGGCGTTGTCCGCCCGCCCCGCGCAGCCCGCCAGGGCGATGGCCAGGGCGGCCGCAAACAGGATTCGTCGCATGGTTGGATCGTCCTTTCCCGGCACGAAGCGTTTGTGCGTTAGGGTTCCCGGCGGCGGGGGAAATATGCGGCGCCGCCGGGACGCCAAGCGTGCCGGTTTGTGCTACAATGGGGATGAATGCCCAGGACCGAAGGAGAATGCGCGAAAGCCGTGTCGATCCGAAAAGATGCCTTGATCGTGCTGTTGATCGCGATGCTGTGCATGCTTCTGTTCCTGCAGCTGGTTCCGTCCGATCCGCCCGGCGAGAGCGTGGGCAAGATGGCCGCCGCGCCGCCCGACGCCGAAGCCGACGCGGCGCAGGACGAAGCCCGGCCGGAGATTCGCCTCGCCATGGACGTGCATCTGCCGGAGGAGTCGTTCCGCCGGCTGAACGGCCGGTTGGAGCAGATGAGCCGGGCGTTCCCCCATGTCCGCGTCGACGCGGCGAACTTCCCGCGGGACGGGGCGCAGGACCGGCTGCTTGAAGCGGCCGGCCGCGGCGAACTGGCGGACATCGTCATGCTGGATTTGGAATGGGCCGGCCGGTTTGCCGCGCGGGGACATCTGGCCCGCTGGCCCGGTGACGACCGTCCGGCGGCGGATCCCGTCCAGCTCTTGACCGGCTGGAACGGGTACCGGTGGGTTGCCGCCTACGAGACCGATCCCTATGTCGTCGCCTACGGCGGATCGCTGGAAGCGGCCGCGCCCGGCGAATCCCTCCCCCGCAGCCTGGAGGAGTGGGCGCGGCTTCGGAACGCGCCGGCGGCCGAAGACGGCGCCGGCGGCCTGATTTACGCCGACCCGGACGATCCCGGCGCGTTCATCTCCCTCGTGCTGGCCATGGGCGGCGACTGGGAGCGCGCGGAAGGCGGCATGATCGTCCCCGGGGAAAGCGGCACGCCGGTGCTGGAACTGCTGTTCGGGCATCCGCCGGCAGAAGGGGCAAGCGGCGCCGGCCGCCCGCTGATGGTCACGCAAAGGCTGGAGCGGGAGGAGATGTGGCGGCGGTTTTCCGACGGCACGCTGCCGATTGTCATCGTGCCCTTTTCCGAACTGTACGCGCGCGGCTTGGCCCACAGGCAGATCGCGGGCCTGGTCGATACGGAGGAGACCGGTATATACTGGATCAGGGGGACGGGACTGGCCGTCTCGTCTTCATCCGGCGCCGCGGACGAGGCGTTCGAGTGGCTGGAGACGTTCCTCGCCGACCATGCGCCCGCGGCGGCCGGCCGGTGGACGGAACGGATGGCGGACGTTTTCGGCGGGGATCCGGAGCTTCCGGACAAGCTGGATGCGCTGCGGGCCGCCCTGCCGGCCCTGTATGCCGGCGAGACGCCGGCGGACCGCTTCGCGGAGGCGCTGAAAGCAGCATGGCCGGCGCCAGAAGGCGCCGGCCGCTGACGCGCCCGCGTCCGAAAACGCCGGATCGGGGGGCGGATCGTCAAAGATCGATGTTCATGATGAGGGACAGTTCCCCTTCCCGGTGCACGACATCGGCGATCACCAGAAAGGCGGTCAATTCGTGCTGCTTGGTGGAGAACGTCATCGAGAAGCGGCGTTGCATGTCCGCCACCGTCGTGTCCGGCAGCTCGAACGATCCGAAACGAAGCGCACGAAGCATGAAGCGGACCGCCGGATCGGGAACCTCCACCAGTTCGAAACGGCCGTCGATGCCGATGACAAGATCCCCCCGGCCGCCGGTGATGGTGAGGCCGTCTTCCGTCATGGCGATTTCGAATTCGCGGAACAGGTCATTCCGTTCCCGGAGGAAGTCGTTCAGTTCCCGCTGCCGGACCGTGAACGTGACGCGCCGCCGCTCTTGGGTCAGGGAGTCCGGGTAGGCGCCGACGTAATCGGGCAGCGCGGCCAGCGCGCCGCTCATGGCTTCGAGGAACGACTGGAAGTACGGAAGGCCTTCCTCCTGCCACTTGCGGTTCAGCTCCTCCATCCGGGCGATGAGGGCTTCCCGGTCGGCGGCTTCGGCCAGTTTCCGATCCAGCTCGGCCTGCAGGGCGAGAAGGCGCGAGCGCTGCCGCAAATAATCCGCCTTGGTGTCCGCCAGCTCCCGCATCCGGTTTTGCAGTTCGCCTTGCAGCGCCAGCAGCTTCTCCCTTGCTTCCGCGTACAGCTCCATGCTGCGCCGGTCGCGTTCGGCGACGGACTGCAGGTACTGAAATACCGTCAGCGCGCCGCTGAAGCTGTCGGCATGGAGCAGAAGCAGCCACAGGTTTTGCCGGTCCCTCATGTAATAGGCGCGCAATACCCGGCCGGCCCGTTCCCGCATCTTTTTCTCCAGTTCCGCCTGCTCCGCGATCCGGACTTCCGTTTCGTCCAGTTCCGCGGCGATCCGCTCCTCTTCCCGGGACAGCCGCTCCACTTCCCGGTCGATTTCGGCGATGGTCAGGCTTTCCTGCAGCAGCTTCTGCAGCTCTTCGATGGACCGCTCCGTCGCCCCGGCGTTGTCCGCCGTTTCGATGGCCGTTTCCGCGGAAGCGGGGCAGGCGCCGGCGAGGAGCGCGCCCGCGAGCACGGCCGGCAGGAGAGCGAATTTCCGCTTTTTCACCAAGGTTTCCCTCCCTGCTCCCGCAATCAGGGCAGCAGATTGAGCAAATCGTTGAACGGGATCGCGTCTTCCGGCATTTCCAGCCCGAACGGCGGATCGGCGTTGATGTCGTCGTGCCGGCTGACGAGCCGGACGTTCACGCCGCCCGTTGTGCCGTCCTCCCGCCGCCAGGCGAGGCGGACTTCCGCCCGGAATTGCTCCAGGTATCCGTCTTCGTTCAGATCGAAGGTGAAAACCGCCGGTCCGCGCAGTTCGTATCCCGATCGCGCGGCGCCCTCGAGCGGGCCCGAACCCGGATCCTCTTCCGGCAAATAGGCGGAAAGGGCCGCCTTCGCCGCCGGCAGGGCGGCGTCCAGAAACCGGCCGAACGCTTCCGATTCGCCCTCGCCGAACGAGGCGACAATCCGCCTTCCGCCGTCCGTGTCCGCCGGTTCGTCGAACCGGGCGGTGTCGAGGGCTTCGACGAAGGCGGCCATCGCCCGGGCGAACCGGGCGCCGGCGCCGGAAAGGGGCGACGCGCCTTCGAGCCCGCGCCGCTTGGCCAGCCCGTCGAGATCAACGGCAAAATGCCGGTCGCCGCCGGCGCCTGGCAAAGAAAACACCAATCTGCTATGCTGGATGAATACCGGGATCCGGGCCGGCTCGCGGTCCGGGGCGGCAAGATGGATTTCCGCTTCCGCCCGCGGCGGATCGAAGGAAGCGACCCCCTGCCAGGAGTAGGTGCCGACCGCCGGCAGGAGGGACCCGAGGCCGGAAGCGGGTTCCCGCGGCTCGGCACCAGCCGGAACGGACAGCTCCAGCGTGCCGCTGAAGCGGTAGCTGCGGACGTTTTCGTGCTTCAGGACGGCGTCCAGCACCTCCGCCTTCAGCCGGCCGCGGTCGACGCATCCGGACAGGATCAGCGACAGGGACAAAAGAAGAACGAGCGTTGCATGGATACGCGCCATGGATCGTGTCAGTCTCCGTTTCGGCTGGATTCTCCCCCATTATAACGGTTCTCGCATTCTTTGTCTAAAGAGGAGTGAAGCCCATTTGACGAGCGGCCATCTTTGGCGGGACAACCCGCTCGCCCGATGGATCGCCGGGCGGATCGGCCGGGACGGTCCGGTCCGCTTCCGCGATTTCATGGAATGGTGCCTGTATCATCCGGAGCATGGATACTACATGAAGGAGGATCGGCCGGTCATCGGCCGGGACGGGGATTACTACACGAGTCCGTCCGTCGGGACGATCATGGGCGAGATGCTGGCGGCAAGCTTCGCCGGTTATTGGCGGTCCGACCCGAAACCGGTGTGCCGGATCGTGGAATGGGGCGGCGGCACGGGGCGCCTGGCCGGCCAGATTCTGGACGAGCTGGCCGCCCGGCATCCGGACCTGTACGGGCGGACCGAATACTGGATCGTGGACGTTAGCCCGCGGCACCGCCGGGAGCACCGGGCGCTGGATGCGCGCCACGCGGGCCGGTGGCGGTCGCTTTCGCCGGACGCGTGGCAGGCGGACGGTGAACCGATGCCCGCCGGCACGGTGGTGTTTTCCAACGAGCTCTTGGACGCCTTCCCGGTCCACCGCGTCAAGTTCGACGGGCGCCGCTTCCAGGAGCAGCTGGTGGCGACGGACGGCGAAACGGGCTTCGTGCCTGTCTGGCGGCCCGTTTCGCCGGAGAGCGGGCTCGGAGAGTGGCTGGCGGCGGCGGATCTGGCCGGGAAGCTTTTGCCGGGGCAGGTGTTCGAAGTCAATCTGGAGGCCGAAAGATGGCTCGCGCAAATCGCCGGCCGGCTGGCCGACGGGTTCGTCGTGACCATCGACTACGGGGATGTGGAAGAGGTGCTGCTGTCGCCCGCCCGCATGGCCGGCACGCTGATGTGCTACCGGCGCCATACGGCCCATGACAACCCGTTCGTCCACCCCGGGGAGCAGGACATCACCGCCCAAGTCAACTTCAGCGCCCTCATCCGGGCGGGCGAACGGCTCGGTCTTGCCGTCGCATCCTTCGAAACGCAGAGGGAGTTCCTGCTCCGCAACGGCATTCTCGACCGGCTGGAGGCACACGCGGAAACGGATCCGTTCCATCCGGTCGCCCGGCGCAACCGGGCCATCCGGCAGCTCATCGCCGGGGACCGGATGGGAGACGTGTTCAAAGTGCTGACGCAACGAAAAGGCGGCTGAGCGCCAAGCGCTCCAGCCGCCTTTGCCTTGATGCCGCATGCCGGTCCGTCGGGTCGCGTTGCGGGAGGTCCGTCAGACGACGGGCAGCTCCGGCCGGAAAAACGACCACCAGGTGATGCCGAGGAACGACACGACCAAATATCCCCAGAAAATGAGCAGATACGTCTTTTCCCGCAGGTTCATGTAGCCGAGCAGCATGAAGACCGCCGTCTGGAAAAAGAACAGCAGGGCCATTTCCATCAGGTTGCCGGCCAGCGCCATCAGGGCGATCAAAAGCGCCGTAAATCCGAGCACGCGGAACATGCGAGCCATGTTGCAGGATCCACCTTTCTCCCGATGTGCGGAATGTCACGGTTATCATGTTCCCCATCATTATAGCCCTGCAGGGATTCCTTGTAAAGTGAAGGAGCGGTGACAATTCGGGACGGCCTTTGCGATCCGCCGGGACGGACGCGTATGATTTCGGGCGGAATTGGAAATAGATTGGATAGAAAATAGATTCTATGAGTTTATCCGAAAGCATAGAAATGAAGCAAGGAATCTGGGATGCGTCCGCAAAAGGCAGTGAAGGAGGAGTTGGGTTTTTCATGACGGCGGTCAGACAAGACGCCTGGAGTCCGGATGACGACCTCATTCTGGCGGAGGTGACCCTGCGGCACATCCGCGAGGGGGGCACCCAGCTGAAAGCTTTCGAGGAAGTGGGGGAACGGATCGGCCGCACGCCGGCGGCCTGCGGATTCCGCTGGAACAGCTGCGTGCGCAAGCGCTACGAGGAAGCGATCCGGCTGGCCAAGGCGGAACGGCAAAAACGGAGCAGGAAAGCGGCCGGACGGGAAGCCGGCTGCGGGGGAGAACCCGCGAAGAAGGCGTCCTCCGCGCGGGATACGGATCTGTCCATCGACAGGGTCATCCGGTTCCTGCGGCAGTGGAAAAACGAACAGGCCGACATCAAACGGCAGCTGAAGCAGCTCGAAAAGGAGCTGAAGGCCCGGCAGGAGGAGCTGGACGCGCTCCGGAGCGAGAACGAATCGCTGAAAAGCCAGATCGAAAGCGCAAAAAGCGACTACCAGGTCATGAACGAAGACTACAAGGCGCTTCTCCAGATCATGGACCGGGCGCGCAAGCTGGCCTTTCTCGCCGAAGAGGGAGAGGAACCGCGGCCCCGCTTCCGGATGGATGCGAGCGGAAATCTGGAACGCATCGAATGACGGGCGCAACCCGCCTGCCCGCCGCGCCTTCCGGCGCATGCCCGCCGGAAGGCGCGGCTCTTTTTTTTTCGGAAATGGCCGGAAAACGTGATATCCTGATAACGGACACCGCGATGCGCAGATGAACGGAGGCAGGAAGAGAGGGGAGCGGACATGGACAGACGCGCGGACGCGGGCACGGATGCGGGCATGGACATGGGCATCCATGTCATCGGAGCGGGCGCCATCGGCAAGCTGCTGGCGGCCCGGCTGGCGCTTTCCGGGGAAAGCCGGCATCTTGTTCTCGTCACCCGCCGGCCGGCCCAGGCCGATCTCATCAATGCCGGCGGCATCTCGCTGACGGAGCCGGACGGGACCAGGACGATGCGGATCCGGGCCGTCTCCTGGGACGAATACGCGGCGGGCGGGGGAGGGCCGCCGGCGGACGCCGTCATGCTCGCGGTCAAGCAGCGGCATCTGGACGGGGGCCTGCTGGTGGCGGCCGCCCGCCGCCTGAAGCCGGACGGCATCGCCGTGGCCTGGATGAACGGCATCGGCCACGAACGGGCCATGGCCGCGGCGTTCGGAGCATCCCGCGCCGCGCTGGCCGTCACCACGGAGGGCGCCCGGAACATCGGCGACGCCGCGGTGGAGCATGCGGGACGGGGGGAGACGAAACTCGGCTTTCCGGCGGGAGGCGGAGAGCGGGCGATGCGGCGATTGAAAAATGTCGGATGCCGTCTCCGGAAGGCAGGATTTCATGTCGACCTGTCGAATGACATAAGGCAAGAGGCGTGGAACAAACTGGTGATCAACGCCGTCATCAATCCGCTGACCGCGATTCACGGCATCGAAAACGGCGATTTGCTTGCCTCCCCCTTTCTGCGGAACGCGATGCGCATCCTGTACCTCGAAGCGGTCGCCGTCGCCGCCAAAGAAGGCGCGGTCCCCGACGACGCCCTTTGGGACCGGCTGGTGGACGTATGCAGGCGAACCGCCCGAAACCGTTCCTCCATGCTGCAGGATCTGGCCGCCGGACGCCGGACCGAAATCGACTGGATCAACGGCAGCCTCATCCGCGCGGCCGTCCGGCACGGCGTGCCCGTGCCCGGCCACCGGGCGGTTTATGATGCCGTTCGCGGAATGGAAAACGCCCGCGCCTGACGACGGGAAGGAAGCAGGGGACGCGATGGGCAGACTGTTGGACGTTCTCGTCAATGTGTACGCGCTGTTGGGAACGGTTCCCTTTTTGCTGTTTCCGCTGGCCGGCCTGTCCGTCTATCTGGCGGTCCGGGACCGGAAGAAGGCGGTGCGCTTCGCCGCCGATTTCACGATGTTTTTCCTGATCGGATCGGTGTCGGTCGCCTACGACGAACTGTTCCGGACGTCCATCAAGGGCTTCTGGCTCGTCCTGCTTTTGCTTCTCGTGCTGACGGGCTTCCTCGGCAACCTGCAAAACCGGATGCGCGGCCGGCTGGATCCGGACCGGCTGTTCAAGGCGGTCTGGCGCATCGGTTTTCTCCTGCTGTCCGTCGTCTATGTGCTCCTGCTTCTCATCGGCATCATCAAGCAGATGATCGAGGCCGCCTGAGCCGGCGGCCGCACCGGATGCGCTTGACCGGGCACCGGACCGGACGCCGCGGCGTCCGGTCTTTTTTTGCTTCTTCCGCATCCGCCGCCCGACGGCGGCAAAGAAGCGAGCGGAGGCGGCACACCGGAACCGGCCAGGCCGCCTGCCGTCAAGCCCGGCCGGCGCATCGCCGGGCCATCCATTGCCAGATGTCGAGCATCGCCCGGTTGCGTTCGCATTCCTGGAACAGTTCATGGCGGGCTTCCGGATACACGATGACGGTCACATCCCGGAGGCCCGCTTTTTCATAGGCCAGCGCCGTCTTGCGGACGCCGCGTCCGTAACCGCCCAGCGGATCCCGCCCGCCGGAGACGAACAGCAGGGGAAGGTTTGCGGGGGTGTTCGCCATGGCTTCCCTGCGGCCGGCTTCCAGGGCGCCGCCGATCATGTCCCGGTAGAAGGCGGCGGTGAACGTTTTGACGATGCGTTCGTCGGCGATGTAGCGGTCCACTTCGGCGGCGTCGCGGGAAAGCCAGTCGTAGGGCGTGCGCGCCGCCGGAATGCCGCGGTTGAAATTGCCGGTCAGGAGTCTGGCCAGAAGCGGACTTTCGCCGCGGGGGCCGCTCCGCCGGATTTCCCGGCCGGCGAGGGCGGCGCCAAGCCGCGCCAGCAGGCCCTGCGGCTTGCTGGCGGCGGAATGGATGACGCCGGCCAGCCCGCCGCCCCGTTCGTGCATGAAGGAGCGGGCGATGAGGGATCCCATGCTGTGGCCGAACAGAAAAACCGGCAAGTCCGGATGCAGCCGGCGGGCGTGATCGACGGCGAGGCCGACGTCGCGGACGACGGCCGCCCAGCCGCCGGCGTCGGCGAAATGCCCGCGCCTTCCTCCGGACGACGCGGCCGTCTCGCCGTGGCCGCGCAGGTCGACGGCGTAAACATGCACCCCCCTTTCCGCCATGAACGACGCAAAAGGCGCGTAGCGCCTGCCGTATTCCCCCATCCCGTGCACGATGACCAGAACGGCGCATGCCGCCGTTTCCGCCGGCCAGCGATGGACGCAAAGGATCGTGCCGTCTTCGGCAGCAAGCCGGATCACGGTTTCGCCTCCCCGATTCCCGCCATGGTCTTCTGCCGCCATTGTACCACAAGAATGCCGGCGGGAGGGGACCCGAGGCATAACGCCGCCGGACGGGCATATACATGCTGGTGAAGCAGCCGGACGGGCGCGGGCTTCAAAACCCGCAACGCCCCGCATGTCCGGCGGACGGGAGGAACCTCGATGAAACGGATCCGCCTGGCCGCTCTGTGCCTGTTCGTCCTCGCATCGGCGCTTGTTCCAGCCGGTGAAAGCGGGCGGGCGTCGGCCGCCGTCGACCTTTCCGCGGAGGCGGCCGCCCTCATCGACGTGGAATCGGGCCGCATTCTCTACAGCCTTAGCGGCCGGAAAAAAATGAAAATCGCCAGTCTGACCAAAATCATGACCGCCATCGTCGCCATCGAGCACGGCGATCTGTCCGACATGGTCAAAACCGGCATCAACGCCTACGGCGTCGAAGGATCGTCCGTCTACCTGAAGCTCGGCGAGCGGATGAGCCTTCTGCATCTGCTGTACGGTCTGATGCTGCGGTCGGGCAACGACGCGGCGGTGGCCATCGCCGAACACGTGGGCGGTTCCGTGGACGGGTTCGTGCTGATGATGAACGAGAAGGCCCGCCAGATCGGCATGGACGACACGACGTTCAAAAATCCGCACGGTCTGGACGCCGACGGCCACCTGTCGACGGCGGAAGACCTGGCCCGTCTGGCGGCCTATGCCCTGAAGCACCCCGTCTTCCGCGAAATCGTCAAGACGCCCGTCATCCGGGTGCCGAACCCCGGGGAGCCATGGGACCGTCTCTGGCGCAACAAGAACAAGCTGCTGCACCTGTATCCCGGCGCCGACGGCGTGAAAACCGGCTATACGAAGGCCGCCGGCCGGTGTCTCGTGTCGTCCGCCACCCGGGGCGGCCGCCAGCTGGCGGCCGTGACGCTGAACGACGGCAACGACTGGGCCGATCATGCCCGCCTGCTGGATTACGGATTCGGCCGTTTTCCGGCGCGCGAGCTGTACCGGGCCGGCGAGCCGTTCGAGAACACCGGCTGGTACGGGTCCCGCACCCTGACCTATCCGCTGACGGACGACGAATACGGCCGGGTCGTCCGCGTCGTGGAATCCGTCGCCGCCGATTCGCTGGACGGGCGGTTCGGCATCCGGGCGTTTGTCCTCTACCGGCTGGACGGCGAGGAAATCGGCCGGCTGCCGTTGGTCGAGCCGGGCCATCCCCTCGCCGGCAAAGGCGGCGGAAGCGGCGACGCCGGGCGGCCGGCGGCCGGGCCGGCATCGGTGCGGGACGGTCCCTTCGGCATGATGAAGCGGCTTATGCACGGGCTGTTTGCGCCCGGCGCCTGAAGCCTCCGGGGAGGGGATGCGGGTGGTCAACTGGATCTGGCTGCTGTTCATCGCGGCGGGCATCGCCTACGGCGCGGCCACCGGAAACCTGGACCGGGTGACCGCCGCCCTGTTTGACGGCGCCAAATCCGGCGTCACCGTCAGCTTCGGGCTCATCAGCGTGCTGGCGTTCTGGCTCGGGCTGATGCGGATCGCCGAGCAGGCGGGCCTCATGGCCAAGCTGTCTTCGCTGCTGGCGCCCGTCGTGCGGTTTCTGTTTCCCGACGTGCCCCGCGACCATCCGGCCATGGGCTACATCCTCTCCAACATGAGCGCCAACATCCTCGGCCTCGGCAACGCGGCCACGCCGATGGGCATCAAGGCGATGCAGGAACTGCAGAAACTGAATCCGGACAAGGAAACCGCCAGCGCCGCCATGTGCACGCTGCTCGCCATCAACACGGCCAGCATCACCGTCATTCCGACGACGATCCTGGCCGTGCGGATGAGCTACGGGGCGAAAAATCCCGCCGACATCATCGGACCGACCCTCGTGGCCACGGCCGCCGCCACCGGCGCCGCGCTGCTTTTGGACCGCTGGTGCCGGCGCAGGACCGTGCGGAGCGGCAGCCGGCGCGCCCGGCGCCGGTCGGAGGGGAGGGAGGCGCGGCGTGCCGGGGATCGTTGAACTCGTGTCGTCGTGGGCGATTCCGGCGGTGGTGGCGCTCGTGCCGCTGTATGCCGCCTGGCGGAAAGTGCCCGTCTACGAATCGTTCGTGGATGGCGCCAAAGGCGGCTTTGACACCGCCGTTCGCATCATTCCCCACCTGGTCGGCATGATGGCGTCGATCAGCGTTTTCCGCGCCTCGGGCGCCCTCGATGCCGTCACGGGATGGCTCGCGCCGCTTGCCGCCCGTTTCGGCGTGCCGCCGGAAGTGCTGCCCCTCGCCGTGCTCCGGCCGATCACCGGCGCCGGTTCGCTGGCCTATGCCGCCGATCTGATGGAGACCCACGGGCCGGATTCCCTGATCGGCCGCATCGCGTCCGTCGTGCAGGGGAGCACCGACACGACCCTGTACGTGCTGGTCGTCTACTTCGGCGCGGTGGGCATCCGGCGCGCCAGCTATGCGCTGAAGGTCGGCCTGCTGTCCGATCTGGTCGGATTTGTCGCCGCCGTGGCCGTCTGCCTGGCCGTTTTCTGACCGCCGGGAGCGGATGGGTCCGGCGGTTTTTTTCGCGCCCGCCGCCCGGGTTGAGAACGCCCGTCCCGGTCGTGTATGATTAGGGCGAGGTGACAAATGCGGGATGGAGCGCTTGCAGAAGGTGCTGGCCCATGCCGGCGTCGGTTCGCGGCGAAAGTGCGAGGAGCTGATCCTGGCCGGGCGCGTCCGCGTGAACGGCGCCGTGGTGACGAAGCTGGGCACGAAAGTCAATCCGGAATCGGACGCCATCGAGATCGACGGACGTCCGATTTTGCATGAAAAGAAAGCCTATTACATGTTCCACAAGCCGAAGGGCGTCATCACCAGCCTGCACGATCCGGCCGGGCGGCAGACGGTGAAGGACTATCTGAAAGGCGTCAGGGAGCGGGTGTATCCGGTCGGCCGGCTCGATTACGATTCGGAAGGGCTTCTCATCCTGACCAACGACGGGGAGCTGGCCAACCGGCTGATGCATCCGAAATACGGCGTCCCCAAGACGTATCTGGCGACGGTCAGGGGGGTGCCCGACGGCGGCAAGCTGGAGCGCCTTGCCCGCGGCATCCGGCTGGAAGACGGCGTGACGGCGCCCGCCGACGTGGAATACGAGGACGTGTCGCCCGATTTTTCATCCTCCGTCATCCGCATCACCGTCAGGGAAGGGCGGAAGCGGCAGGTCCGCCGCATGTTCGAAGCGATCGGCCACCCCGTCGAACGGCTGAAGCGGATCGCCTACGGCCCGCTGGCGCTGGACGGGCTTGCCCGCGGCAAGGTGCGGCCGCTTTCGGCGGACGAGATTGCGGCCCTGAAGCGGTGCGCGGAGGAGGCGGAGGCAACGGACGGGGCGGGCGGCGCGAAAAAGCGGCCATAGCCTCCCGCCCGGCCCGCCGGGCGGTCACACAACGTTCACAATTGTCCCAAAGCCGCCCAACCGCCGATCGGCTATAATGGGGGAGATGACGTTTTTCACAAAAAGGCGGGTGGGAATGTGAAAAAACATCGAAAATGGTTCCAATCCGTCATCCTGTTCGGTCTTGCAACCGTCGCGGCCGTCACGCTGATCGGCGGCATCGTGTCGAAACAGGACCCGCCCGGCGTCGGCGATCCGGCGCCGGATTTCGTCCTGCCCGGCCTTGACGGCGGGGAGTTCCGCCTGTCCGATTACCGGGGACGCCCGGTCCTGATCAATTTCTGGGGCACCTATTGCCCGCCCTGCGTGGCGGAAATGCCCCTGATCCAGCAATATTACGACATGCACCGGGAGCAGGGACTCGTCGTGCTTGGCGTCAACGAGAACGATCCGGTCGTCACCGCCCGGGCTTTCGTCCGCCAGCTCGGCCTTTCGTTTCCGATCCTGATGGACCGGGACCGGGTGCGCAAGGCGTACGGCGTCACCGCCTACCCGACCACCTTTTTCATCGACGGCCGCGGACGCGTCGTCGCGATGAAGGAAGGGGAAATGAACGAACAAGACCTGCGCGGCGCCCTTTCCCTGCTGCTCGGGACGGGCGGCTGAGAGGGGGCCTGAAGCTTGATCGTCGACAACACGAAATGCGAATGCGGCCACCAGAATCCCGTCGGCACCCTGCTGTGCGAGCATTGCGGCAAACCGCTTGAGGAAGGCGGCGGGGATGCGCCGCTCGAAATGCGCTACGACGGCGCGGCGCGCCGGTCCCGCAGGGCGGACCCGGGGCCGCTCGATCTCGCGTGGCGGTTTTTTTCGTCGGTGAAAGTGGCCGTTCTGATCATCCTGCTGATGGCCTGCCTGATCGCCGTCGGCACCTTTCTGGAGCAGGAAGCGTTCGTCGGCTCGGACCCGGAAACGTTCTACAGGGAAAAATACGGCGCATTCGGCAAGTGGGCCTACACCCTCGGCCTGACGGACATGTACGGGTCCTGGTGGTTCAAGCTGCTCGCCTTCATGCTCGGCGCCTCGCTGATCATCTGCAGCCTCGACCGGGTCGTTCCGCTGTACCGGGCGCTCAGCCGCCAGCAGGTGCGCAAGCATCCGCAGTTTCTCCTGCGCCAGAAAGTGGTGTACCGGGGGGATCTGGCTTCCCTTGGCCGCGCTCCGGCCGGACAAGCCGGGCCGGCGTTCCTTGACGCCTTCGCGGACGTGCTCGCAAAAAGGCGCTACCGGGTCGCGAAAGAGGAGGACGCCCTGCTGGCGGAAAAAAACCGGTTCAGCCGCTGGGGGCCCTACATCAACCATATCGGGCTCATCATCCTGCTGGCCGGGCTCCTGATGCGCGGCATCCCCGGCTGGCACATGGACCAGATCGTCGGGTTTCCGGAAGGGGTGCCGACGCCGATTCCGGACACGCCCTACTGGCTGCTCAACGAACGGTTTTCCGTGGAGCTGTATCCGGAAGAGGACGTGCCGGCGCGGCTGCGCGAACGGGGCATGGTGGTGCCGAAACGGTTCGAGACGGAAGCGGTGCTGTATCGGTGCCTGGCGAACTGCGACATGCCGGGCCAAGAGCCGGTGCTGGAGGAAGTGCACCGGCACGGCATCGAGGTCAACAAGCCGCTCAAGCATGACGGCCTGCTCGCCTACCAGGTCGATTTCCGCGAAACGCCGCAAATCCGCCGACTCCGCGTCTGGCTGACGGAGAAGGCGACGGGCAACCGGTACGGGCCGATCGGACTCGACACGCTGAACCCGAAAGACACGTACGAAGCCGGCCCGTACCGGCTGGAACTTCGCGCCTACTACGCCGATTTCGACCTGGACGAAAACGGTCTCCCGTACACCAGATCCCGCGTGCCCCAGGCGCCCGCCTTCGTTTTTCTCATCAAGGGACCCGGGCTGCCGGAAGACGGCGAAGTGTTCATGTATTTCGCCCGGGACGCGGACAAGGAGCGGTTCCGGCAGGACGTGCTGAACGGCCGGCTGGCCGGCCTGTTGGACATCGGGGCGCTTTCCATGGAGGACGTGGAGGTGTCCCGGTTCACGAGCTACCTGAACATCCGCATCGACCGGGCGCTGCCCGTCATCCTCGCCGGCGCGCTCATTTTCATCGCCGGCGTCGCGATGGGCATCTACTGGCAGCACCGGCGGATCTGGGTGCGGATTGAAGGGACGGGCCTCGTCGTGGCGGCCCACACGAACAAAAACTGGTACGGCCTGCGCAGGGAGCTCGCCGAGGCGCTGGGCAAAGCGGGCATCGCCGTCGATCCGAAACTTTTGGACAATCGGGGGAACCAAGCATGAATCTGGTTGACATCAGCGGCCACGCGCTGTTGGTCGCCTTCATCTTTTCCGTGCTGGCCTTTATCCTGTTCGCCGTCGCCATCACCGGACGCCGGTGGCGCAACCGCGATCCGCGCGAACACCTGGCCCGGTGGTCGAAGCTCGGCGCCGTCGCCGCGGGCATCGGCTTCGCCGCCCATCTGGCCTACCTCGTGCTCCGGTGGATCGCCGCCGGACGCATTCCGATCGCCAACATGTTCGAATTTCTGACTTTTCTGGCCCTGATGGTCTCCGGCGTCTTTTTGGCCGTTTTCGCCCGGTACCGGACGCCCCTCATCGGGCTGTTCACCCAGCCGGTCATTTTTCTGCTGCTTGCCTTTGCCGCCGTGTTTCCGTCGGACATCCAGCCGCTCATCCCGTCGCTGCAGAGCGGCTGGCTGTACATGCACGTCACCCTGGCGGCGCTCGGGGAAGCGTTTTTCGCCGTCGGTTTCGCCGTCGGCCTCATGTATCTCGTGCGGGTGACCGACTTCGCCGACCGCTCCCGGGGAGGAAAATCCCGTTTCGGCATCGAATTTACCCTCTGGACGATTCTGGCGGTGGTCGGGTTCGTCCTGGTGACGCAGCTGTTCGCCGCCCTCGGCTATTCGGCGGAATTCGCCCACCCCGTGCGGGAGCGGGACGATCTCGGCAACTGGCGGACGGTCACGGCGGAGGTGGAATACACGCTGCCGCCGCTGGTGGCGCCGGACCGGTACGAGATCGTGCATGTGGACGAGTTTCTGGGCCGGTCCTTCGTCGGCGTCGAAGCGCCGGAATGGCTCAGGGGGGTGGCCGCGGCCCGCAAGCTGAACACGATCCTCTGGTCGGTCATGGCGGGCACCGTGCTGTACGCCCTGCTCCGCCTTGCCGCCCGAAAGCCGCTCGGCGCCGTCCTGCAGCGGGTCATGGGGGACATCGACCCGGATGATCTGGATGAAATCGGCTATCGGGCCATCGCCGTCGGCTATCCGATATTTGCCCTGGGCGGCCTCGTCTTTGCCAGCATCTGGGCCCACCAGGCGTGGGGACGGTTCTGGGGCTGGGATCCGAAGGAAACGTGGGCGCTCGTCGTCTTTCTGTTCTACACCTTCTATCTGCACCTGCGCCTGTCCCGCGGGTGGCAGGGCCTGAAGTCGGCCTGGCTGTCGGTCATCGGCTTTCTCGTGGTCATGTTCACGCTTGTGGGCGTCAACCTGTTGATCGCCGGCCTGCATTCCTACGCCGGCGTATGAGGAGGGCATCGCGTTGGAGCAGCACATGAACCGGATCCTGGTCGTGGATGACGAAGAGCGGATTCGCCGCCTGCTCCGAATGTATCTGGAAAAGGAAGGCTATGAAATCGACGAGGCGGCCAGCGGGGAACAGGCGCTGGAGATGGCGCTGAACAACCATTACGCGCTCATTCTGCTCGATTTGATGCTGCCGGTGATGGACGGCCTCGAAGTGTGCCGGCGGCTGCGCCAGGTGAAGGGGACGCCGGTCATCATGCTGACGGCGAAAGGGGAGGAGTCGCACCGCGTCCAGGGGTTCGAATCCGGGGCGGACGACTACGTGGTCAAGCCGTTCAGCCCGCGGGAGGTCATCTACCGCGTCAAGGCGATCATCCGCCGTTCGTCGGCCACCGCCTTCCTGTCGAAAGACGATTTCGGATCGGGCGACATCGTCTTTCCGCATCTGACGATCGAACACGACGCCCGCCGCGTGACCGCCGGCGGGCAGGAAGTCAATCTGACGCCAAAGGAATACGAGCTGCTCCATTATTTGGCCTCGACCCCGGACAAGGTGTTTTCCCGGGAGCAGCTGCTGCGGGACGTGTGGAACTACGAGTTTTTCGGCGATTTGCGCACCGTGGACACCCACGTGAAACGGCTGCGGGAAAAGCTGAACCGGGTGTCGCCGGAAGCGGCGGCCATGATCACGACGGTCTGGGGCGTCGGCTACAAGCTCGAGGTGCCGAAATAACGTGTCCTTTCTGCGAAGTGTCGTCGGGAAACTGTGGGCCACCATCATCGGACTGGTGGCCATCGTTCTGCTCATCGTCGGGCTGTCCCTGATCCGGTACGTGGACGCCGCCTTCGCCAATTCCGGCGAAATCAAGCGGCTGTTCATCTATGCCGGGGTGGCCGGCTTTTTGCTGACGACGTTTTTCGCCTTTTTCCTGATCACGCGCGTCACCCGGCCGCTGGTGGAAATGCGGGAGGCGGCGGACCGGATCACCCGGGGCGACTATCGCATCCGCGTGCCGGAAGTGGCCCGCCGCGACGAAATCGGCCAGCTGTCCCGGGCGATGAATCTGATGGCGGAGGAACTGGAAAAAACGATCTCGGACCTGAGCCTGGAACGGGACCGCCTCGCCAACGTCCTGCAAAGCCTGACCGACGCGGTCATCACCTTCGATGCGGACGGGCGCATCAACCTGGCCAACCAGCAGGGGGAAGAGCTGCTCCGCCGCTGGAGCGGCGTGGGCTGGGAAGGGGATGCCGCGCCGGGCGAAGGGCGGCTGCCCGAACCGCTCATGGCCGTCTTCCGAGAGGTGATCGAAAGCCGCCGGCAGCTGTCGACGAAACTGCACGTCGAAAGCGGCGTCTGGTCCGTCGTCATGGCGCCGCTGTACCAGCACGGGCTGCTCAAGGGAGCGGTGGCCGCCCTGCGGGACATTACCGAGCAGGAACTGGAAGAACGCATGCGCCGCGATTTTCTGGCCAACGTGTCCCACGAGCTGCGCACGCCGCTGTCCATGCTGCAGGGATACAGCGAGGCGCTGCTTGATGACGTGGCGGCGACGCCCGAGGAACGGCGGGAGCTGGCGCAGGTGATCTACGACGAATCCGTCCGCATGGGCCGGCTCGTCAGCGACCTGATGGATCTGGCGAAGATGGAGGCGGGCCGCCTCGACCTGAAGCGGGGACGGGTGGACCTGTCCGCCCTGCTGGAGCGCGTCGCGCGCAAATACGCCATTCCCGTCCGCGAAAAGCAGATCCGCCTCACCCTGGACAACCGTGCCGGCGCCCTCGTCCTGGCCGGCGCCGACGAAGACCGGCTCGAACAGGTGCTGACCAATCTGCTGGACAACGCCTTCCGCCATTCCCCGGCGGGGACGGAGATCGTCCTGTCGGCGGAGACATCCGAGCTCAAGGGGCTTCCGGCGGTGAAGCTGGCCGTCACGGACCAGGGGGAAGGCATTCCGGAGCAGGATTTGCCCCGCATTTTCGAGCGGTTTTACAAGGCCGACAAGGCGCGGACCCGGGGCAGCGGGGGAACGGGGCTCGGGCTGGCCATCGTCAAGCACATCGTCGAGCTGCACCGGGGCGCCATCACCGTCTCCAGCCGGCCCGGACACGGCACGCGGTTCGAGGTGCTGCTGCCCGTCTCCTGACGGCCGGCTTCCGGGCGGGAGCGGCCGCGGCCGCCCGTCCCGCGGCTTGCGGAAAATGTTGTCTGATCGGGGCGCAAAATCTTGTTGGTCGTGAAACATGAAAAGGGCCGTTCCGGGCGATCGCGCCGGAACGGCCCTTTTGCCGCCGCCTGGCCGTACGGCCGGCGGACGGGCGGGATTACAGATTGACGGTTTTGACGCTCACCATGTCGGGCAGCCGGGACAGCTGCCCGATGACGTCGGGCGACGCCTGCTTGTCCACCGTCAGCACCATGATGGCGTCGCCGCCGACCACCTGGCGGCCGACCTGCATGGTGGCGATGTTGATGCCGTTGTCGCCGAGCAGGGTGCCGAGCCGGCCGATGATGCCGGGCTTGTCGGTGTGGGACACGACGATGAGGTGGCCTTCCGGCGCCACGTCCACGGGATATTTGTCGATCTGCACGATGCGGGCGCCGTACCCGTTGAGCAGCGTGCCGGCGATGGTGCGCGTTTCCCGGTTCGACTTCAGGCTGACGGTGATCAGGTTGGTGAAGCCTTTGCCCGATGCCACCGCCTTGTTCATGGTCACGTTCAGGCCGCGCTGCTTGGCCAGGTGCAGGGAGTTGATGACATTGACCTGGTCGGCGCCGAGCCAGTGGGCCAGCACGCCCCGGACGACGTGGCGGGTCAGGATCATCGTGTCCACTTCGGCCAGTTCGCCGGCATAGCTGATATTCACTTCCGTCACCGTGCCTTCCGCCATCTGCGACAGGAAACGTCCCATGCTGTCGCAGAGGGAGAAATACGGCGCGAGGCGCTTGAGGACGGAAGCCGGCACGTGGGGCATGTTGACCGCGTTTTTGAACGGCTCGCCGCGCAGCACGTGGAGCACTTCCTCCGACACGTCGATGGCCACGTTCTCCTGGGCTTCCACCGTGGAAGCGCCGAGGTGGGGCGTGACGATGATGTTCGGATGGTGCAGGAACGGATGGTCCGCCGGCGGCGGTTCCTGTTCGAACACGTCGAAGGCGGCGCCTGCGACGATGCCCTCGTCGATCGCCTCGAGGAGCGCCGCCTCGTCCACGAGGCCGCCGCGGGCGCAGTTGATGAGGCGGACGCCTTTCTTCATGAGGGCGAACTGCTTCCGGCCGATCATGTGGCGCGTTTCGCTGGTCAGCGGCACGTGCAGGGTGATGAAGTCGGCCTTCGCGCAAATGTCGTCCACCGTTCCGAGCTTGACGCCGAGTTTTTCGGCCCGCTCTTCCGTCAGGAACGGGTCGCAGCCGATGACGTCCATGCCGAAGGCCTTTGCCCGCTTGGCCACTTCGGTGCCGATGCGGCCCATGCCGATGATGCCCAGCACCTTGCCGCGCAGTTCCACGCCGACGAACGATTTGCGGTCCCATTCGCCCGCCGTCAATTTTTTGTATGCCTGGGGAATGTGGCGGGCAACCGCCATCATCAGCGCGAAGGTGTGCTCGCAGGTGGTGATCGTGTTGCCGTCGGGCGCGTTGATGACCACGACGCCGTGGCGGGTGGCCGCCTCCAGGTCGATGTTGTCCACGCCGACGCCCGCCCGGCCGATCACCTTCAGCTTTTTGCCGGCGGCGATGACGCGCTCCGTCACTTTCGTCTGGCTGCGGACGAGAAGGGCGTCGTAGTCGCCGATGACGGCCGCCAGCTCGTCTTCCGTGAGGCCGGTCTTTTTGTCGACGGCGACGTCCTCCGCGTCATGAAGCTGCTGAATGCCCATGTCGCTGATGGGATCCGAAACGAGAATCTTGAACAATGGCTTCTCCTCCAATGCCTGTGGATTGCCGGGGCTGCCGGCCGCCCGCGGCCCCTTCCGTCCGGGCCGGCAAAAAAGCATCGTCCCGTTCATGCCTCACGGGACGAATGCCGTCGCATCATATTCCATTATTTTATAGGATCGCCCCGGAACGCGCAACGATTTTCCGGACAACTTTCGGACGCGGCGGTCCGCCGGAGCGGGCGGGCGCCCGGCGCGGCGTCAGTACGCGTAAAAGGGCAGCTGGGGCAGCGTCTCGCCCCTGTAAAATTTGTCGCGCTTCCGGATGAAATCGCCCGGCCGCACCGCGTCGGCGGTCACCAGCATGTCGGCGATGGGCGCGACCGTGGACAGATTCATCGAATCCGCCGAACCGGCCAGGATCATCTCGTCGATCCGGATGGTCAAATCGAGGGGCAAATACGGCTCGAAATATCCGTTCTGCTCCAGGAACCGGGCGGCGAAGGCGCTTTTGCGGGTCAGGTCGAGCTTGGCCCAGTCCGTGAGAACCAGGTCGTCTTCCCGCACCGGCTCGGCCGGGGCGCCGGCATCGACGGACGCCTTCCAGGCGACGATCGCTTCGAAGAAGCGGGTTTGCGCCGCAAGACCGAAGTTTTTCGCCTCCCGGATATAGGCGTCGCCTTCGAGGCTGGCCACGAGGGCGCCGCCGGTTCGGCCGCCGGGGCGGAACCGATCCAGCGCCTCCTCGAACAGCTTCAGGCTTTTCAAATAGTTGTCGTGGCTTTCCTGCAGGAGCGGGCTCGTGTCGGGCATGGCCATCGGCTCGGTTTCCCGGAACGTTTCCCTGGCCAGCCGCTCCAGATCCTGGAGCAGGCTTTCCGCCCTGACGGTGTCGCCGTTCAGGTCGATGGCCTCCAGATGTTCGAACCATTTGCTCCGGAATTCCGAGTAGGGAAGAAAGACGGTATGATAAAATGAAACGAGATGCTGCTGATGGTAGGCGACCGACTCGGGATCGAGCTGTTGCCGTTCGGCCAGCAGCCGCTCGTACCGGGCGGCGGTTTTGTCCCGTCCGATTTTGACGCCGTAGAAGAAGGAGCCGAGGGACGCGACAATGACAAACAGGATCAGAAACATGAGCAGGTAGTCCGTTTTGGTCATGCGCTTGTTCATACGGGCGGACGCTCCTCGCTTCAAAACGTTACACAATCAGTATAGGGGAAGTCGATAAAAAATGGAAGTTGTCGAAAGGAGCAATTCCGGGTGAGGGCCTCCCGGACCGAAAGGCCCGAATCCGGCGACCGGATGCTCGTGGCCAGCCTGTACGCGACCCAGGGGCTTGTTCTCGGGCTGGCCCTGCTGCTAATCTGGTGGCAGGGGCGTTCCCCGGTGGCGCTTTTCGCCGTGGCGTCCGGACAAGCCGCATCCGTTCTGGGCCACGGGGCGCTGGCCGGCGCCGCCGTGCTTCTGGCGGATGCCGCGCTGACCCGGCTCGCGCCGGACCGGATGAGGGACGAAAGCGGTCTCGACGAGCGGCTGCTGGCCGCCCGGCCGCTGTGGCACCTGGCGGTCATCTGCCTGACGGTGGCCGTCTGCGAGGAGCTTCTGTTCCGCGGCGCCCTGCAACCGCTGATCGGCCCGTACTGGACCGCCGCCCTCTTTGCGGCCGTCCATGTCCGCTACCTGCGCCGCTGGCTGCCGATGGCGCTGCTGTTTGCCGCCGGCCTGGCCCTCGGCTGGACGATGGAGCGGACCGGTTCCCTCGCCGCGCCCGCATTCGCCCATTTCCTGATCGACTTTGTCAACGGACTCATGCTTCGGAGGAAGGGAAAACCATGACGGAACCGCGCCGCGAACGCAATCTGGACGTTTCGGAAATGATCCGGATCCACCTGGAAATGAAAGCGAAGGCGGGGGAGGCGCCGGCCGCGGACGCCTTCGGGGCCGACGACGTGCCGGAAGACATCGGGACGCTTCCCCCGCGCAATACGCTGTTTCCGTCCAACCGGCGAAAACTCGCGAACCTGTTCTACAACTCGCTGCTCGTTCTGTTCATCCTGCTCGTCCTCGGATTGACGGCCTGGGGATTCCGGCTGTTCGGCGGCGCGTGACGGCCTACCGCACGTCCGGATCGATGGCGTCCGGGTGGAGGAACGCGTAGCCTTCTTCTTCGATCCGGGTCAAAAGGTCGTCCAGCGCCGTCGCCGTCCACGAAAGTTCGTGCATGAGAATGATGCAGCCCGGCCGCAGCTGTTCCATGACCGTGCGAATGACGCCTTCCGGGTCGTTCCGGTTGTCCGCCCAGTCGAGGGACCCGTTGGACCAGTTCATGTACAGCATGCCCAGTTCGGCGGCTTTGGCCCGGACGTAATCGCTTCCGGCGCCGTTGGGCGGCCGGAAAAACCGGGGGCGCTTGCCGATCGTCTGTTCCACCAGATCCTGCACGTCTTCCAGCTGGCGGTCGACGACGTCCTCCGGCTCGCCGCGGAGCACGATGTGGTCGTAGGAATGGTTGCCGACCGCGTGCCCCCGCTCGTCGATCAGGCGGAGCAGATCGGGATTTTGCCTGACCCGGAACCCGTTGACGAAAAAGATCGCCTTCGCCCCGTGACGGTCCAGCGTGTCGAGAATGTCCGTCAGCATCTCTTCTTCCTTCGGGCCGTCGTCGAAGGTGAGCAGCACGACGCGTTCGTTGCCGCCGTCATCGACGGGCTTGAGAAAGTAGTTTTTGTTCATGTAATGGGTGACGGCCACCGGTTCCGGTTCGGGCGCCGCGCCTTCGTCCGGATTCGCCGCGGACGGATCCGGCGGTCCGCCTTCGCCCGGAACGGGCGTCAGGCCGGACGGTTCCGTGCCGGCAAGTCCCGGATCCGCCGCGCGCTCTCCGGCGCCTTCCGCTTCTTCCCGCGCGCCGCCGGCCGGCACTTCCGCCCCGCCTGCGCCGGCCCGGACGCCGTCCGCCGGGCCGCCGGCCGGACCCGAAGCGCCCCCGCCGCATCCGGCAACGGCGCCGAGCACGAGCATGAGCGCCGCCGCGGCGGCCAGCATCTTCCCCGTCTTCATTCCGCATTGCATCGATCGGTTCGCCCGCTTTCCGTTGTGTTGTCCCGGCGCTGTCCGCGCGCCGGGCATCAACAGCAGTATAACACAGGCGGCGCCGGTCCGTCCGCCTTCCGGAAAGCCGGCCGCCTCCAGTTTGTTCCATGCATCGCCGGGCATCCGTCCATGCACACTAAATGCCGATCAAACCAACGGGAGGAATGGCCGACATGCGCATGCGCGGATTTTGGCTCGGCGGACTGCTCGGCGCGGCCGCGGCGCTGTACGTTTCGCGGAACCGGCCGGCGTTCCTGGCGGGCATGAAATGGGGAGAACGGATGGCCAAAGTTGGCGGGTGGCTCCGGTTCAGGAAGATGATCATGGGGCGGGCGGCCAAGATCGGAGGCGTCAAGCCGTAAGGTAACGCAAGGCCGCCGGCCTTTCCATCCCCCGGGCGGGGGATGGACTTTTTTTTGCTCGATTTTAGCTATTTTAATCCCTTGCGCTAAATGGTAACATGAACATAATGAACATTGTGAATCCGTTGGACGGGGGGATCCTGCCATGAAGATGGAGCGACTGGGCCGGGACAAGATCAGGATTTTCCTGACGATCGACGATCTGGCGGAGCGCGGCATCCAGAAGGATGAAATCTGGCGCGAAATTCCCAAGATGCAGCAGCTGTTCAGCGACATGATGGATCAGGCCTACTCCGAACTCGGGTTCGAAGCGGTCGGTCCGCTGGCCGTGGAAGTGCATGCGCTCCCGGCCCAGGGCATGGTCATCTACGTCACCCGCGCCAAGCCGCACTACGCCGCGTTTGACGGGGAAGATTCCGACTACGCCGACGAAGACGACGCCGTGTACGAGATGGAAGTGACCCTCGAACAGACGGATGTCATCACCTATTCGTTTGCCGATTTCGAAGACGTGGTTCGCGCCGCCCGGGCGGTCGGGCGATGGCTGGCGGACGGCGGCTCCCTGTACGCATACGGGGGGAAATGGGTGCTGCAGTTTGCCCCGGAGACGCTTCCGGAAGAGCAGGCGCAGACGCTCATTTCCATCCTGTCGGAATACGGGGAGGCGGCGAACGTGACGCAGGCGGTGCTGGAAGAATACGGCAAGGCGGTGTTCAGCGGCAACGCCGTATCCGGCCTCATCCGCCATTTTGCCTGAGCCTTTTGCCCGAACCGGATGCCGGGGCATCCTGAAAGTCGTGCCGAGAGGAGCCGTCCACGGGAATGGTCGCGATGTCGATGTTGTCCGCCGCCATTGCTCCCGGCCTGGCGCTGATGGCCTACTTTTATTTGAAGGATCGCTACGAGTCCGAACCGGTGTCCAGCGTGCTCAAAATGTTTCTGCTGGGCCTTTTGACCGTGTTTCCGGTCATGGTCGTGCAGCGGGGCATGGTGCTCGGATTCGGCGAGAACCCGCTGTTTTTCGCCTTCGTCGTGTCGGCGGCCGTGGAAGAGTCCGTCAAATGGTTTCTCGTCTACCAGCTGGTCTACCGCACCAAATCGATCCGGCATTCCTATGACGGCATCGTCTACGCCACCGCCGTTTCCCTCGGCTTTGCCACGATGGAAAACATCCTGTTTTCCCTGTATTTCCATCCCGACGTTCTCGGGCTTCTGTCCCGCGCGCTGCTGCCCGTTTCCGGACATGCCCTGTTCGGCGTGCTGATGGGATACCATTTCGGCAAAGCCCGCTACGACCTGTTCCGGGAAACGCGCTACCTGCGCCTGGCGCTCGCCGTGCCGATCCTGTGGCACGGCGCGTTCGACGGCATCTTTCTCCTGTCCGGCAACCTGTGGATCTGTCTCATCGTCCCCTTCATGGCCCTGCTGTGGCATCGCGGTCTCCGAAAGGTGAACCGCGCCATCGGCATGCCGCTCTTGTCCGACCATCCGCGGGGGGACGGCAAGGTTAATTTTCCTGTCGACGGTCAATAATGGGGTGGGAACCGAACGTGAAGCAGCCGTGCTTGAACAAAGGAGGGAAACCCTTGTCCGGACGCGTCAAAGTGACGATCCGCTGCCGCAGGTGCGGCGAAACGTTCACGCTGCGCGGCAGGCTGGAACAGGGCCGCATCGAAACGGGCTTCAAGCAATGCCTTTGCGACAACCGCACCGATCTGGACATCGAAGTGAAGGACGAATGACCCGTGCATAATCCCGGAAGCGGGGGCAGACACTAGTTCGCAGAACCAACGGCTGCGACGAAAGGAGATGCCCACCGCCATGTACCGGAATTTGGCCGCCGTGCTGTTTCCGTTTGCGGCGGCGGCGCTTGTGGGCGCCGCCCTGTGGGGATATTACGAGCACCAGGACAAGAACGCCCTGCTCATCAAGGCCGAAAACCAGTACCAGCGGGCGTTCCACGAACTGACGTATTACATGGACCAGCTGCAATCCGAGCTCGGCAAGGCGAGGGCGGCCGGCAGCCGGTCCGGCGATTTCCGGCGCAAGGAACTCGCCCAGGTGTGGCGCATCACCAGCGAGGCGCAAAACCGCATCAACCAGCTCCCGCTGGCCCTGCTGCCCTTCAACAAAACGGAAGAGTTCCTCGACCGGCTGGCCAACTTCTCCCATCACATTTCCCTTCGGGATTTCGGCAAGCAGCCCTTGACGGAGAAGGAAGCGGCCACGCTCAAAACGCTGCACGAGCGGGCGAAGGAGCTGTCCGGCGAACTGCGCTCCATCCAGGAGAAGACGATCCGGGACGGCCTGCGCTGGATGGACGTGGAGATGGCCCTCGCTTCGGAAGACAAGAAGATGGACAATGCCATCATCGACGGCTTCAAGACGGTGGACGAGAAGGTGTCCGGCTATTCCGAGGTGGACTGGGGACCGTCGGTGATGAGCCTGTACGAAAAAAGGACGCCCGCCATGCTGGACGGCGAACCGGCGGACGAGGACGACATCCGCCGGGCGGCCGTCCGCTTTCTGGGAGAGGATCCGGGCGACCGGCTGTCCGTCACCGAAAACGGCCGGGGAACGGAATACGCGTCCTACAGCGTGCGGGTGGACCGGCCGGACCGCGAACCGATCCGCATGGACTTCACCAAGGCGGGCGGCCGGCTCATCTGGTACTCCAACCCGCGGGATTCGGAGGACAGCCGTCTGTCTCCCGAACAGGCGGCTCGGATCGCCCTGGAATTTCTCGCGGAAAAACGGTACGGAACCGACTTCGTCGCGATCAACTACGACGAATACGGCCATGTCGGCCACGTCACCTTCGCGGCGAAGGAAGGCGACGTGACGGTGTATCCGCGCAAGCTGAGCGTCAAGGTCGCCCTGGACGACGGAGAAGTGCTGGGCCTCGAAGCGAGGGACTACGTCCACGAACCCGCCGGCCAGGCGAAAGGGGAGCCGGCGATCACCGAAGAAGAGGCGAGGAGCCTGCTGAATCCCGATTTCAAGGTGTCCTCGTCGGGCATGGCGGTCGTCAAAAACGATTTCGGGCAGAAAGTGCTCTGCTACGAATTTGCGGGCAGCATCGACGGGGAGCATTTCCGCGTCTTCCTCAACGCCGAAACCGGCTCGGAAGAATCGGTGGAGCGCATTCAGCCGATCGACATCGCCTTCGAAAACAAACCGGCCTGACGCCGCCCGCGCCGCGGCGCGTCCAGGCCTTCTTTCTCATGCCCGGGAATCCGTGCTATAATGGCCGTAGACGAATCCGGGGAGGAGCGATCGATCGACATGCTTCCCAAAATCGGTGAACGGGTGGCCGTGCGGTTGGTATCCCAGAACCGGGAACTGGCGTCCAAGGAATTCGTGACGCGGGTCGCCGACAACGATCCGGAACACATCCATCTGGAAATCCCCATTTCCGCCGACGGCACGCCGCTGAGGCTGATTCCCGGCGACAGGCTGACGGTCGGGTTTCGGCGCAACGGCGTTCCCCACGAGTTCCGGACGGAAGTGACCGGTTTCCGGGAAGACGCCATCCGTCTCGTCTGCGTCCGGGTGCCGGCGAAGGAAGACATCGTCCGGACCGAGCGGCGGCGTTTTCTCCGCGTGCCGGCCATGCTGGAAGTGACGGTCCGGGTGCCGGACCGGTTCCATTTCATGACCTTCACCGTGAACATCAGCGGCGGCGGCTTTTCCTTCGTCTGCGATCCCGATACGCCGATCGAAGTCGATGATATCGTCACCGGGCGGATCCGGCTGAAGTACATGAACGGCAAGACCGAACTCATGCCCTTCTCCGCCAGGGTCGTCCGGTTCAGGGAAACGGAGAAGCGAAAAAAGATGGTCATGTGCAACTTCACCGACATCCCCGAGCACGAGCGGCAGAAAGTGATCCGTTACTGTCTGGAGCAGCAGCTGAAGGTCCGCGGCATCGACCGCGACAGCGGTGACGGCATTTGAGGAGGACCACTGCGGGCGGCGGGAAGGCGGACGGCCGCCTGCTGGACTGGTTTGTCCGGACGGAGCGGGCCGTGCTGGCGGCCCTCGCCGTCCTCATGCTGCTGCTCGTCCTGTTCCAGCTCATGCCTTTCTCGCCGGCCATCCGCTCCGTTCTGAGCGAAACGGAGCGGCTGGAGGGCGAGCCAACCGAATCGCGCATGCCGTGAGAATGCCTTTTGCACCGATGGCGAAATTGTGGTATAATTTTCACCGCATGCAGGCAATGCCTGCTTTTTTGTTGAATACGATAACATGTGCACCATGAGGACAACAAACCGAGCGTACATTCAGGAGGATCAACGGTTGAAACCGGCGAGAAACATCAGGGTGGCCATCGACGGCCCGGCGGGAGCCGGGAAAAGCACCGTGGCCCGGCTTGTCGCCGCCAGACTCGGCTACGTGCACGTCGATACCGGCGCGATGTACCGGGCCGTCGCCTGGCACATGATGCAGGTAGGCATCCCCCCCACCGATCCCGCCCGCATCGCGGAACGACTGGATGGGTTGCGGCTGGAACTGAAGCCGGCGGAAGGAGGGCAGCAGGTTTGGTTGTGCGGCCGCGATGTCACCGGCTTGATCCGTTCACCGGACATTTCCCGCACCGTGTCGCTGTACGCGCAGATTCCCGAAGTCCGGCGATTTCTGACCGGCATCCAGAAGCGGCTGGCCGAAGAAGGCGGCATCGTCATGGACGGAAGGGACATCGGCACGAAGGTGTTGCCCGACGCGGAGCTGAAAATTTTTTTGACCGCTTCCGTGGAAGAGCGGGCCGCCAGAAGGTACCGGGAACTGGTTGAAGCGGGAGAGCGGGTGGACCTGGAAGTCCTGAAGCGGGAGATTGCCGAACGGGACCGGCTCGACCGGGAACGGAAAGAATCCCCGCTCAAGATGGCCGAGGATGCCGTCCTCATAGATTGCACCTCGATGACCGTCGATCAAGTCGTCGGCCGGATTGCCGGCCTGGCTTGGTCCGTCATCCATGGAGCGGATGCCTGACATGCTGTATGCCTTCTTGAAATCGCTCGCGCGCGTTGTTTTCAGCACATGGTTCCGGGTGAAAGCCGAAGGCCGGGAACGCGTCCCGAAGGAAGGCGCCGTCATCGTATGCAGCAATCATCTGAGCATGTGGGATCCGGTCATTCTGGGGTACGTGATGCCGCGCAAACTCCGGTACATGGCGAAAGCCGAGCTGTTTCGGATCCCGCTCCTCAGGACCCTGATCACGAAACTCGGCGCCTTTCCCGTCAAGCGGGGCGTGGTCGGCAAGGAGACGATCCGGCTGTCGCTGGATTTGCTGGAGAAAGGCGAGATGATCCTCATTTTCCCGGAAGGGACGCGCAACACGGACGGCCGGTCCGCCGCCAAGCGGGGCGCCGTCCACCTCGCCTTCAAATCGGGCGCGGCGGTCGTCCCCGCGGCGATCACGGGAACGTATCGGCCGTTCAGCAAAATCGCCGTGCGAATCGGCGAGCCCGTGGATCTGGACCGGTTTCGGGAGGCGGGCACCACCGAGGCCGAGCTGGCAGCCACGGAACAGGTCATGCAGGCCATTCGCCGGCTTGCGGGCCGGCCGTGAATGGAACCGAAGCAAAAAATGGATACTAACCGGAAAGCACAAAGATCAACCCCGTCATGTCGAGTGCTGTGGGTAGTGAATCGAGGAGGAATTTGAAATGACCGAAGAGACCAAAGCGCCAAGTCTGGAAGTGGAAACGGAAGCCGCAGGGGCCAACCCGCCGGCGGACGCCGATCCGGCCGTGTCCGGGACGGCGGAATCCGGAAACGAAGCGGCCGCCGAACATGCCGGCAACGCGGAATCCGGAGCCGGATCCGCGCCGGAAGGGGACGGTTCCGCGGATCACGAAGCCGTTTCCGGGAAGCCGCAGGACGGGGGTGTGCTGGATCTTGGCCGGGTGGCGGTCATCAAACGCGGCAGCATCGTGAAAGGGACCATCGTCAAGGTGGAGGATCAACAGGTCTTTGTCGATGTCGGTTATAAATACGAAGGCGTGATCCCGCTTCGCGAGCTTTCCGCCGTCGCCGTCGAAAACGCGGCCGACGTCGTTTCCGTCGGCCAGGAAGTGGAATGCCGCGTGCAGAGCATTGACGATTCGAAGGAAACGCTCGTCCTGTCCAAGCGGGCGGTGGACAGCGCCAGGGCGTGGGACCGCCTGCAGAAGCTTCATGAATCCGGCGAAGTGTTCGAAGCCCGGGTGGCCGACGTCGTCAAGGGCGGTCTCGTCGTGGACGTGGGCGTCCGCGGGTTCATTCCGGCTTCCATGGTGGAACGCCACTTCGTGGAAGACTTCAGCGGCTACAAGGGCCGCACGCTGCGGCTTGTCGTCAAGGAACTGGACCGCGAGGCGGGCCGGGTCATCCTTTCCCACAAAGACGTGCTGGAGCGGGAATACGAGGAGAAGAAGCGGCAGCGGATGGCCGAGCTGAAGCCCGGCGACATCGTGGAAGGCACCGTGCAGCGCCTGACGAATTTCGGCGCCTTCGTCGACGTGGGCGGCGTGGACGGCCTTGTGCACGTGTCGGAAATCGACTGGGTGCACGTCGACAAGCCGTCCGACGTTCTCAAGGAAGGCGACACGGTCCGGGTGAAGGTGCTGAAGGTGAATCCGGAACAGGAACGGATCAGCCTCAGCATCAAGCAGGCCGGCCCGAGCCCGTGGGAGCAGGTCGCCAGCCGGTTTTCCGTCGGCAGCATCGTGACCGGCACGGTGAAACGGCTCGCGTCCTTCGGCGCCTTCGTGGAAATCATGCCCGGCGTGGAAGGCCTTGTGCACATTTCCCAGATTGCCCACCGCCACATCGCCACGCCCCATGAGGTGCTGAAGGAAGGCCAGGAAGTCAAGGTCAAAATCCTCGACATCAATCCTGCCGAGAAGCGGGTCAGCCTGAGCATCAAGGAAACGGAAGAGCCGCCCGCGCCGCCGGAACGGCCGGCCCGGCGAGAAGGACGGTCTTCGCAGATTCCGGAAGAATATGCGGGCGAAGGCCTCACCGTCACCCTCGGCGAACGGTTTGGCGATCAATTGAGCAAACTGAAATGATCCGGCGTGTTCCGGATTGTGTGGTCCAGGCGGGCTCCGCCGCTCCAGCTGCGGGCGGCCCGCCTTTTTTGCTGGAATGAAGCGGCCTGCCCCGGCAAACCATGAAGGGGGCGGAAGGCGGCCGAACGGGCCGCGTCCGGCCAAAATAGCCAAGCGGCCGGCTTTTTGATATGATGGATACCGTGAATGGACGGAGGTGTCTCCATGGGACTGCCGGTAGTCGCCATCGTCGGCAGGGCGAACGTCGGCAAATCGACCATCTTCAACCGCATCATCGGCGAACGGCTGGCCATCGTCGAAGACCAGCCGGGGGTCACCCGGGACCGTCTCTATGCGCGGGCGGAATGGAACGGCCGTTCGTTTTACGTGATCGATACGGGCGGCATCGAGGTGTTCGAGGACGACGAACTGCTGAAATCGGTGCGCGCCCAGGCGGAACTGGCCATCGCGGAGGCCGACGTCATCCTGTTCGTGACGGATCTCCGGACGGGCGTCACCCGGGAAGACGAGGTCGTCGCCCGCCTGCTCTACCGTTCCGGAAAACCGGTCATCCCGGTCGTCAACAAGGCGGACAACGCGCAGATGGCGGCGGAAGCCTACGAGTTTTACCGGCTCGGCTTCGGGGAGCCGCATGCCGTCTCCGGCGTCCACGGCCTCGGCTTTGGCGACCTGCTCGACGCCGTCGTCGCGCGGCTGCCCGACGGCCAGCCGGAGGACTACGACGATGACGTCATCAAGGTGGCCGTGATCGGCCGCCCCAACGTCGGCAAATCGTCCCTCGTCAACGCCCTGCTCGGGGAGGAGCGGGTGATCGTGAGCAACGTGGCCGGCACGACCCGCGACGCGGTGGACACCCCTTTCGAGAAAGACGGACAGAAATACGTGCTGATCGACACGGCCGGCATCCGCAAGCGCGGCAAAGTGTACGAAAAGGCGGAAAAATACAGCGTCCTGCGGGCGCAGGCCGCCATCGAGCGGGCGGATGTGGCCCTCGTCGTCCTGAACGGGGAAGAAGGCGTCATCGAACAGGACAAGCACATCGCCGGTTACGCCCACGAAGCCGGGAAAGCGTCCGTCATCGTCGTCAACAAGTGGGATGCCGTCGAGAAGGACGACAAGACGATGCAGCGGATGACCCGCGAGATCAGAAACAAGTTCCGGTTCATGGACTATGCCCCCGTCGTGTTCGTGTCGGCGCTGACGGGGCAGCGGGTATCCCGACTGTTTCCCGTCATCAACCGCGTGGCGGAACAGCATGCGATGCGCATCGCCACGCCGGTGCTCAACGACCTGATCGCCGATGCGGTGGCGGCAAGTCCGCCTCCGACGGACCGGGGAAGGCGGCTGCGCATCCATTACGCCACCCAGGCGTCCGTCAAGCCGCCGGCCTTCGTGCTGTTCGTCAACGATCCCGAGCTGATGCATTTCTCCTATGAACGGTACCTGGAAAACCGGATCCGCGAAGCCTTCGTGTTCGAGGGAACGCCCGTCCGCTTCCTGGTCCGGAAAAAATCGGAGGAGTAATCGGAGGAGTCACGGCTTATGGCGGTTTTCGTCATTCTGGCAGCCTATCTGCTCGGTTCCGTGGCCTTCAGCGTGCTGATCGCGCGATGGGTCGGCGGAATCGACATCCGCGCCCACGGCAGCGGCAACGCCGGGGCGACCAACACGCTGCGCGTGCTCGGTCCGGGCCCGGCCGCCGCAGTGTTCGTCCTGGATGTGCTGAAAGGGGTCGTGTCCGTGCTGGCGGCCAAGTGGCTCGTGCCGGGCGAGGCCTGGGCGCACATGGCCGCCGGCCTGGCGGCCGTGGCGGGCCACAACTGGCCGGTCTGGTTCCGCTTCCGCGGCGGCAAGGGGATCGCCACCACCATCGGCGTCGTGGCGACGCTCATGTTCCTGCCCGGCCTTGCGGCCGGCATCGTGGGCATCCTGGCCATCGTCCTCACCCGCTACGTATCCCTCGGGTCCCTGCTGTTTGCCGGTCTTCTGCCGCTTTCCGTCCTGCTGTTTGGCCGGCCGGCGGAACTGGTGTGGGGCAGCCTCGTCATCGCCGTCCTGGCCTGGTACCGCCATCGCGGCAATCTGGCCAAGCTGGTCCGGGGCGAGGAGCGAAGGATCGAATTCGGGCGGAAGGGGAACCGTCCCGCCGGCGAAGGCGGCGAGCGTCCGGCGGGACGCGGCGCTCCGCAAGCCGGAGCCGGGAATCCGGCGCCGGCGGACGGATCGGCCGTTTCCGCGGAGGGGGACGACGGGCGTTGAGCGGAAAGAAAATGGCCGTCCTCGTGGCGGGGAGCTGGGGGACGGCCCTGGCCAACGTGCTCGCGGACAACGGCCACGAGGTGCGCCTGTGGACCCGCAGCGCGGAACAGGCGGAGGCGATCAACTCGCGCCATCGCAACGAACGGTTTCTCGGCGATGCGCCCCTGAACCCGGCCGTCCGCGCCACCGTGTCCATCCGGGAGGCGCTGGAGGGCGCCGCCATGGCGCTGGTGGCCGCCCCGACGTCGGCGGTGCGGGACGTGGCGGCAAAGATGCGGCCGCATCTTGACGCCGGCACCCTTGTCATCCACGCGGCCAAAGGGTTCGAGGAAGAAACGCTCAAACCGATGACCGCCGTGCTGGCCGAAGAACTGCCGCACGTCGATCCCGGCACCATCGGCGTCCTGACGGGCCCGAGCCATGCGGAGGAAGTGATCGTCCGCTGCCCGACCACCGTCGTGGTGGCGGCCAGGCGCATCGAAGCGGCGGAAACCGCCCAGGATCTGCTCGGCAACGGCTATTTCCGGGTTTACACCAATCCGGACGTGATCGGCGCGGAAATCGCCGGCGCCCTCAAAAACGTCATCGCCCTGGCCGCCGGCCTGTCCGACGGCCTCGGCTTCGGCGACAACGCCAAGGCGGCGCTCATCACGCGGGGGCTCGCGGAAATCGCCCGCATCGGCAAGGCGATGGGCGCCAACCCGCTGACGTTTGCCGGACTCGCCGGCGTCGGCGATCTGGTGGTGACCTGCACGAGCCGGCACAGCCGGAATTACCGGTGCGGATACGCCGTCGGCCGGGGCAAGGCGCTCGGGGACGTGCTGGCGGAAATGGGCATGGTCGTCGAAGGCGTCCGGACGACCCGCGCCGCCGTCAGGCTGGCGCAACTCCACAACGTCGACATGCCGATCGCCCGCCAACTGTACAGCGTGCTGTTCGAAGGAAAAACGCCGAGGGCCGCCGTGGAGGATCTCATGGGCCGGGTGCAGACCCATGAGCTGGAGGAAATCGCCCGCACGAGCAGCGAGAAATGGCTCCGTTAGCCCGCACCATGCCGCCCGCGTCCACATACGATAGTCCAGCACGACGATGAGGAGGCGGCGCATGGCAAATCCGATATCGAAAGACGTGCTGAACGCGGTGAACAAGCGGACGGGCAAGCGCATAACGGCGAAAGACATCCAGAAAGTGGCCGGCGGCATCGGCCCGTCCACGATCCGGAGCGAGCAGCAGCTCCGTGCCTTGATCAAGCAGGTGGCCCGGCTGGCGGGCGTGCCGGTGGCGGAATCGACGGTCCGGGAACTCGTGGCCGCCATCAAAAAAAGCGGCATGAACCCGAACAGCCTGGAGTCGATGATCCGCTCGATGCTCAAAAAGTGAGCCTTCCCTCCGAAGCTTTCCGGGATCGAAACGTCCGGAAAGCTTGTTTTTTTGCCGGCGAACCGATATGATGGGCGATGGATGCTGACGCGAATCGGAGGTTATGGGGCCACCATGAGCAGCATGGACAAAATGTGGGCGTCGCTCGTCGCCATCGCCCTGATGTTCGTCGCCACCGGGCTCATCACCTTCGCCCGGGCCAAAACGAGGGGCATCCTGCGCTTTCTGCTGTCCCTCGTCGCTTTTCTGCTGATCATTCCGATCGTTCTCCTGAGCATCGTCTCGATCTTTTGACGGGGGATGGGCCATGAAGGGGAAAAGCGCCCGAGTGCTCCCGGACAGGCGCGGCGTTCGGGCGGGGCGGGCGGCGCTCGTCCTGGCCGTCCTGCTTCCGGCGTTCCTTGTGTCCGGCTGCCTGTACCGCGACGGCGGCGAGCCGGAAACGCCGGCGGCGGCCGTGCAGACGATCGCGGCCGTCGAGCAGGCGGTCCTCGCCTACCGGCTGACCCACGCCGCTTTGCCGGTCGTCCCGGGCGCGGCCGACGCGCCGCTTTTCGAACGGCTGCGGGTGGACTTCCGGGAGCTCAAGAACCGGGGATTCATCGGGCACGTTCCGGCTCCCGCCTTCGAAAGCGGCGGTTATTACTATTACGTGATCGTGGAGACGGACGGCCAGCCGGCCGTCAAACTGCTGGACGTGCGGGCGACGCAGGCGGCGGCCGACCTGCAGCGGGCGGTGGACGGCTACTTCGCCAGGCACGGGGAATGGCCGTTCGGCGAACCGGTGGCGCCCGGATTTTATGCCGTCGATTTCGGCAGGCTGGGACTTCGGCCCGTGCAGGCGAAAAGCGTGTTCTCTTCCCATTACCTGCCGTACATGCTGCACGAATCCGGCCGTCTGGGCATCCACTACGCGCTGGATTTGATGCGGTTTGTCGGAAGCGCCGGGATCGAACCGGCGGAAGGCGAGGAGCTGTGGCCTCTCGTATTGGACGGGACGCCCTTCGCGCCGCCGGCGGCCTTCCCGTACCGCTGGATCGGCGGCGAGCCGGTTCCGGCGGCGGAATGAACGAAAAAAAACAACACGGCAGCATGATCCGGCCGGCGGCATCGCCGGCCTTTTTCACGGCGGAAAAGGCATAAACCCCGTACGCTCTCATATATTGGTTACAAGTCCAGTCGATGTACGAGCGTACAGGAGGGATCGCATTGGAGAAAGTGGATATTTTCAGGGACATTGCCGAGCGCACAGGCGGCGACATCTACATCGGCGTCGTCGGCGCCGTGCGCACGGGCAAGTCCACGTTCATCAAGCGGTTCATGGAGACGGTCGTGTTGCCCAACATCCACAGCGAGGCGGAGCGGGCCAGGGCCACCGACGAAATGCCGCAAAGCGCGGCCGGACGGACGATCATGACGACGGAACCGAAGTTCGTGCCGAACCAGGCGGTGCGGATCCGCGTGGCGGAAGGCCTGGAAGTGAACGTCCGGCTGGTGGATTGCGTCGGCTATGCGGTGGAAGGGGCGAAAGGATACGAGGACGAGAACGGGCCCCGCATGGTGAATACGCCCTGGTTCGAGGAAGCGATCCCGTTTCAGGAAGCGGCGGAAATCGGCACCCGCAAAGTGGTGCAGGAGCATTCCACCCTCGGCGTCGTCGTGACGACCGACGGCAGCATCGCCGAAATTCCCCGGGAAAGCTACGTGGCGGCGGAGGAGCGGGTGGTCGAAGAGCTTCGCGAGGTGGGCAAGCCGTTCATCATGGTGCTCAATTCCGCCAATCCGCACGGGGAAGAATGCCGCAGGCTGCGGGACGAGCTGCAGCAGAAATACGACATTCCGGTCGTGGCCCTGAGCGTGCCTGCGATGGGCGAACAGGACGTGCTGCACGTGCTCCGGGAAGTGCTGTACGAGTTTCCCGTGCACGAAGTCAACGTCAACCTGCCCGGCTGGGTGATGGTGCTGCCGGAAGACCATTGGCTGAGAAGCCGGTTCGAGCAATCGGTCCGCGAGACGGTGAAGGACATCCGGCGCCTGCGCGACGTCGACCGCGTCGTCGAACAGTTCACCGCATACGATTTCGTGGAGCGGGCCGGCCTGTCGGGCATGGACATGGGACAGGGCGTGGCGGAAATCGACCTGTACGCTCCCGACGGGCTGTACGACCAGGTGCTCATGGAAGTCGTCGGGGTGGAAATCCGCGGCAAGGACCATCTGCTGCAGCTGATGCAGGAATTCGCCCACGCCAAGCGGGAATACGACCGGTTCGCGGAAGCGCTGGAAATGGTCAAAACGACGGGCTACGGCATCGCCTCGCCATCCCTCGAGGAAATGAAGCTGGACGAACCGGAACTGATCCGCCACGGTTCCCGCTTCGGCGTCCGCCTGAAGGCGACGGCGCCCTCCATCCACATGATCCGGGTGGACGTGGAGTCGGAGTTTGCGCCCATCATCGGCACGGAAAAGCAAAGCGAGGAACTGGTCCGCTATCTGATGCAGGATTTCGAGGAAAACCCGAAAAAGATCTGGGAATCGGACATTTTCGGCCGTTCCCTGCACAGCATCGTGCGCGAAGGCATCCAGGGCAAGATCGCGATGATGCCGGACAACGCCCGCTACAAGCTGCAGGAAACCCTCGGACGGATCATCAACGAAGGCTCCGGCGGGCTGATCGCCATCATCCTGTAAGCCTCCCGCCGCGCCGGGCGATGCGCGGGACGTATAAAATGCCGGATTTCGGTAAACAAAGAAAGTAAACCGGTTTGCCGCCGAGCGCAAGGGAGGTGACCTGCAGGCGATGAACAAGGCGGATCTCGTTTCCGCGGTGGCGGAAAAAACGGATTTGTCCAAAAAGGATGTGGCCAAGGCGGTGGACGCCGTATTCGAAACGATCGCGGAGGCGCTCCGGAACGGGGAAAAGGTGCAGCTGGTCGGGTTCGGCAACTTCGAAATCCGCGAGCGTTCCGCGCGAAAGGGGCGCAATCCGCAGACCGGCGAAGAAATCGACATTCCCGCCAGCCGCGTGCCGGCGTTCAAGCCCGGAAAGGCGCTGAGGGAAGGCATCCAGCAGCTGTAAAATGCCGGCAGAGGGCGTTGCAATCTCCAAGTTGCGCCGGTTCCGAAATTCATGTATACTGTTATACGGTTTCGGGTATTGGCGCAGCTTGGTAGCGCGCTTCCTTGGGGTGGAAGAGGTCGTCGGTTCAAATCCGGCATACCCGATCTTTCGTCGAACACGCCAGTGCTGGTGCCGAGGTGGGCGCATCATGTCGGTTTCGGATATCAATGGTGATTATGTCGTCATTCATGCCAGGGACAACGGCGTGCAGGTATTCGGGCTCACCCGGGGACAGGACACGCGGTTTCACCATACCGAGAAACTGGACAAAGGCGAATTGATGATCGCCCAGTTCACCGAGCACACGTCCGCGGTCAAAATCCGCGGCAAAGCGACGGTCTACACCCGCTACGGGGTCGTGGACACGGAGAAGGTCTGAATCGGGATCGGCATGGACTGTGCGTCGGACTTGCGTCCGCCGATGCCGCCGGGCAACCGGCCGGCAACGGCGGACGCTTTTTTTGCCGTTTTCCCGGGGCGTCGGTCTAGCCTGCCCGAATCGTTTGTAAGATAGAGTAACGATTCGGGAAGAAGGAGGACCATCCCATGGCAAGACGGCTTGCCGGAGCGTTTCTGGCCGTTGCGGCGTGCGCGGCGTTCGCGTGGACGGCCGGCCTGCTGCCGGGCATGGCGGAGCGGGGGCTCGGTCCGCGGGAAGGGATCGCCGTGTTTTCGGAAGGAAAGGCAGCGGCCCTCACCGACGGAAACCTGGTCGACTGGCTGTCGGCGGCGCGGCCCGCTTCCATGGAACTGAAACGGGCGGAATGGGACGGCCGCACCCTGAGCCTCGATTTCCGGGCGGATGCCGGCGCGCTGGACGAGGAGCGGCTGTTCGGCGACCTGTCGGATCTGGTGGTGGCCGCCCTGGCCGGAACGGAAAACGTCGACCGGCTCATGGTCCGGATTTTCGACCCGTACGGGGCGCCGGGCGAACGGCGGCTCCTCCTGGCGCTGGACGCGGGGCGGGACGCCTTCGACGCCGTCGCGCAGGAAGCGCGTCCGGCCCGCGGCGTGCCGGCGAAAGCGTGGCTATCCCGCCATTTCCGGCTGACAGGTCCGCTCAGGTGACGGACGTGAGGCCGGCGTCGGGTCATTGTGCGAACCGGGACAGGTTATGATATAATGAACTTCAATTATGGCGCACGGCGACGGGCGCCCGTGGCGAGGAAACGGACGAATGACGGACTTCAGCGTGGATCAGGCGCGATCGCTGGCGAAACACGATTTGATCGAGGCGTACTCGGCTTTGCCGCCGTATCCCGAAAACCGGGCCCGGCTTCTGTACTGGTTTTTGTCGAGAAGCCGGCTTTCCGGCTGGCGGGACGTGGTGGCGCTGGCCGTGTCGCTGGCCCAGTTCGGGCTGGAAACCCATGACCTGGTGAGCGAGCCGGCGCGGGACGAGCCGTTGCCGGCCGTGCGGAAGCGGCAACTGACGGTGCTGGCCGGCGACTATTTCAACGGTTGCTTCTACGAGCTTTTGTCCCAGGCGGGCGGCCTCGAGGCGATCCGCCTCGTGTCGCGGGCGATGTGCGAAGTGAACCGGCTGAAGGCGGGCCTGTACGAGAAGTGGCGCAGCCTGCGCATGACGGCGGGGGAGTACCTGGACGAGCTGGTGATGATCAAGAGCGGGCTGTTCACGCCATTCACCTGTTTCATGCAGGCGGGCGACGCCGAGCGGTTTCCCGTCCTGCTGCGCGCCCTCGTCCGCTGCGAAGTGATCGGCGAGGAGCTCGCGGCGGCAAACGGCGACGCCGCCAGGCCCGGCTATGTGTATTGGCATCTGCTGCAGCACGGGACGCCGGCCGACCGGGAAGCGCTCCTTGGCGGCCGGGCCGGATCCGTTGCCGCGCTGGCCGCCAAATACAAGGTGACCGGTCTCCTGGAACAGATGCTCGACCACCAGCTGGCGGCGGTCCGCCGGCTGGCCGAAAGCTTCGGATCGGAATCGCTCCTTGCGGAAATCGGACGCATCCTCGATTCCATTGCCGGTCGCATGCCCGTCATGAAAACGGCGAATGATTTGCAGAGGTGAAACATGGACAACCGGATGGCAAAAGAACGGCGCGTGCATGCGGTGTTCGAGAGCATCGCCGGCCACTACGACCGGATGAACGACATTTTGAGTTTCCGCCGTCACAAGGCGTGGCGGCGGTTTGCCATGGAGAAGCTGGACATCCGGGAAGGCGAATCGGCCATCGACCTGTGCTGCGGCACCTGCGACTGGACGATCAGCCTGGCCCGGGCCAGCGTAACCGGCCGCATCGTCGGCCTGGATTTCAGCGAGAACATGCTCCGGATCGGACGGGAGAAGGTGGAGCGGGAAGGGCTGTCCGGCCAAATCGAACTGGTGAACGGCAACGCGATGGACCTGCCGTTTCCCGACAACAGCTTCGATCACGCCACCATCGGGTTCGGCCTGCGCAACGTGCCCGACTATGTGCGGGTGCTCCGGGAGATGCGGCGGGTGGTGCGGCCCGGCGGAAAAGTCGTCTGCCTGGAGCTGTCCAAGCCGGAATGGCAGCCCTTCAAATCGGTCTACTATTTTTATTTCCGGAACATTTTGCCCCTCATCGCCGAATGGGTGGCCAGAAAATACGAGCAGTACAAATGGCTGCCGGAATCGCTGGACGAATTTCCCGGGCTCGGGGAGCTGGAGGCGCTGTTTGTCGAAGCCGGCCTCAAGGACGTCCGCGCCTGGCCCCTCACCGGCGGCATCGCGGCGTTGCACATCGGCGTGAAAGGCAGCGAATGATCGGATGAAACGGCTGGAACTGTACGCGGAACTGAAGCCCGACCTCGCCTCCGTGGAAGCCGAACTGGAACGCTGCCTCCGGGCCGACCACGGTCTGCTCGGCGAAGCGGCGGCCCATCTGCTGAAAGCCGGCGGCAAGCGCGTCCGCCCGGCGCTGGTGCTCATCGCCGGACGGTTCGGCCGCTATTCCATGGAACGGCTGATGCCCGTGGCGGTCGCCCTGGAACTGATCCACATGGGCAGCCTCGTGCATGACGACGTCATCGACGACGCGGACATCCGCCGCGGGATGCCCACGGTCAAGTCCAGATGGGACAACAAGGTGGCCATGTATACGGGCGACTACATATTCGCCAAGGCGCTTTCGACCATCGCCGAACTGGAACACCCGGACATTCACCGCATCCTGTCGCGGGCCATGGTGCAGATGTGCATCGGCGAAATGGAACAGATCCGCCATTTTTTCGAGACCGGCCAGTCGGTGCGGGATTATCTGCTGCGCATCCGGCGCAAGACGGCGCTGCTCATCGCCGTCAGCTGCCAGCTGGGCGCGCTGGCGGCGGACGCGCCGCGGCAGGTGGCCGCGCGGCTGTACCGGTACGGGTACAACATCGGCATGGCGTTCCAGATCCGCGACGACATCCTGGACATCACCGGAACGGAAGAGCGGCTCGGCAAGCCGCCGGGCAGCGACATCCGGCAAGGCAACATCACCCTGCCGTACATCTATGCGCTGCAGGATGAAGCCTTCCGCGGCCGCATGCTGGCGATGATCCGCGAGCTTCGCGGCGGGAACGGAAGCGGAGCCGCCGGGGAGCTTCTGGCCCTCGTGCGGGAAAGCGGCGGCGTCGAGCGGGCGGAGACGCTTTCGGCCCGCTACATCGCCAAAGCCCGCGAGGCGCTGGACGGACTGCCGGACGTGCCGGCGCGCGGATGGCTGGAAGGCATCTCGCAGTTTCTCGCAAACCGGGACCACTGAAGCGGACAAGACGCTTGCAAAAATTCGGAAGCGACAGGCGACGATCGACACGGAGGTTGATGGATGCGATGGAAAGAACGTTTCTCATGATCAAGCCGGACGGCGTGCAGCGCGGCCTCGTCGGCGAAATCATCGGACGCTTCGAACGGAAGGGGTTTCAGCTGGCGGGCATGAAGCTGATGCGGATCACGCGGGAACTGGCCGAACGCCACTACGCGGAGCATGCCGGCAAGCCGTTCTATGAAAGCCTGATTTCTTTCATCACATCCGGGCCGGTGGTGGCCATGGTGTGGCGGGGAGACGGCGTCATCGCCCAGGCCCGCGCGATGATGGGCAAGACGAATCCGCAGGAAGCGGCGCCGGGCACCATCCGCGGCGACTATGGCGTCCACACGGGCTTCAATCTCATCCACGGATCGGATTCCCCGGAAAGCGCCGAGCGGGAAATCCGGCTGTTCTTCCGGGACGAGGAACTGGTCGATTACGCGCGGGCCCTTGACGCATGGATCTGACGGGCGACGGGAGAAACCGGACATGGAAGACATGGACTACGCGCTTTTTGTCCGCAAGGTGAAGGAACATCTCGACCTGGATTTGTCCAGCTACAAGGAAACGCAGATGAAGCGGCGGCTGACGTCGCTGCGGGATCGGCGGGGGTTTTCCACCTTCGCCGCCTATTTCAAGGCGCTGATGCAGGACGAGCGCCTGCTGGCGGAATTCAGGGACCGGGTGACGATCAACGTTTCCGAATTCTGGCGCAATCCCGGCCGCTGGGAAGTGCTGGAAAGCCGCTTCCTGCCGGAACTGGCGGCTTCCTCCCGGCGTCTCCGGTGCTGGAGCGCGGCGTGCTCCACGGGGGAAGAGCCGTACACGCTGGCCATGATTCTGGACCGGCACGGCATCCGCAACGCGGAAATCCGGGCGACGGACATCGACGCCGGCGTGCTGGAGAAGGCGAAGGCCGGGCGGTACGCGGAGCGGTCGGTGCGGGACGTGCCGAAACACTATCTGGATGCCTATTTCGTGAAGGACGGCGGGGAATACGTCGTCATCGACAGGCTGAAACGCATGGTCCGGTTCGAGCAGGGGGACCTGCTGCAGGACCCGTTCGGGAGGGACCATGACCTGATCATCTGCCGGAATGTGATGATCTATTTCACGGAACCGGCGAAGCGGGAGCTGTACCGCCGCCTGGCGGATGCCCTGAAGCCCGGGGGCATCCTGTTCGTCGGCAGCACGGAGCAGATTTTCACGCCGGCGCAATACGGGCTGGAAGCGGCGGATTCCTTCTTCTACCGGAAGAAAGGATAGAAGCGCCGCTCCGGAAGGCCGCCGGCGGCCCGGGCGAAGGGAGAGGGGAGCCGCTCTTGCCGGCCCGGCCGGAACGCCCGCCGGATGGACGATCCGTTCCGCGCGGCCGCCCGGCCGGCGCGCCGGCCGGGTTCGCCCTTTCTTGTCAAACGCCGACCGGCTGTACTATAATGTGCACAGCATTTTGTTTTTTTGATCCGGGGCTTTATCGCTTTAACGCAAAGAATGGAACGGGAAGCGGGAAGGAGAGAACCGATCTTGCGGTTTTTGACGGCTGGAGAGACACACGGGCCGCAGCTGACGGCCATCATCGAAGGCGTGCCGAGCAACCTGGAATTCGACTTCGACCTGGTGAACGAACAGCTGGCCCGGCGGCAGAAAGGATACGGCCGCGGCCACCGGATGCAGATCGAGAAGGACACGGTGAAGGTGGTCGGCGGCGTCCGGCACGGGCGCACGACGGGCGCGCCGATCGCGCTGGTCATCGAAAACCGGGACTGGACCCATTGGACGAAGGTGATGAGCGTCGAGCCGGTGGACGGGGACGAGGCGAAGCGGCGGATCCACCGGCCGCGGCCCGGCCACGCCGATCTGGCCGGCGGGCTGAAATACAACCAGCGGGACTTGCGAAACATCCTCGAGCGGTCCAGTGCCAGGGAAACGGCCGCCCGCGTCGCGTGCGGCGCCGTGGCCCGCATGATCCTGCGGGCGTTCGGCATCCGGGTGGCCGGCCAGGTGCTGCGCATCGGCGAAGTGGAAGCGCGGCGCTTCGATCTGCCCCTCGACGAGCTGGTCCGCATCACCGAGGAGTCGCCGGTGCGGGTCGTCGACAAGGAAGCGGAAGCGAAAATGATGGCGCTCATCGACAAGGCCAAGCAGGAAGGCGACTCCCTCGGCGGCGTGGTGGAATGCATCGTGGAGGGCGTGCCCGCCGGCCTCGGCAGCCACGTGCAATGGGACCGCAAGCTGGACGGCCGGATCGCCCGGGCGGTGGTGTCCATCAACGCCTTCAAGGGCGTCGAATTCGGCATCGGCTTCGAGGCCGCCGCCAGGCCGGGTTCCCAGGTGCACGACGAGATCCTGTACAGCGAAGAGCGCGGGTTTTACCGGGCCACCAACCGGCTCGGCGGGTTTGAAGGCGGCATGACCAACGGCATGCCGATCGTCGTGCGGGGCGTCATGAAGCCGATTCCGACGCTGTACAAGCCCCTTGCCAGCGTGGACATCGACACGAAGGAACCGTTCGCGGCCCAGCTGGAACGCTCCGACGTCTGCGCCGTGCCGGCGGCCAGCGTGGTGATGGAAAACGTGGTGGCGTGGGAAGTGGCGGCGGCATTCCTGGAAAAGTTCGGCGGCGACTCGATGGAGGAAATCCGCGCGAATTACGAGCATTATCTGGAGCAAATGAGGAAGTACTGATGAAAACCCTTCACGTCCATCTTGGCGAACGCTCCTATCCGATCCATATCGGGGAAGGGATCGTCGGGCGGCTCGGGGAATGGTTCGCCGAGCGGAATTTGTCGCGCCGCTCCCCGCTCATGATCATCAGCGACCAGGCCGTGGCGGACCTGCACCTTCCCCGCGTGCGGGACGTGCTGGAGGAGGCGGGCTACCGCGTGGCGACGGCCGTCGTGCCGTCGGGCGAAACGAGCAAGTCGCTGGCCATGCTGGAGAAGCTCGCCGGCGAGGCGCTGAAGGCCGGCCTCGACCGCAGGAGCGCCATCGTGGCGCTCGGCGGCGGCGTCGTCGGCGATCTGGCCGGATTCGTCGCCGCCAGCTACATGCGCGGCATCCGCTACGTGCAGATGCCGACGACGATTCTGGCCCACGATTCCAGCGTCGGCGGGAAGGTGGCCGTCAACCACCCGCTGGCGAAAAACATCATCGGCGCGTTCCACCAGCCGGAAATGGTCGTTTTCGAACTGTCGTTCCTCCGCACGCTGCCGGAGCGGGAAATCCGCAACGGGTATGCGGAAGTGATCAAGCACGGTCTCATCGCCGATGCCGCCTTTTTCCGATGGATCGACGAACAGGCGGACCGGCTGCTGGCGCTGGAGCCCGCCGCGGTGGAACATGCCCTGCTGACGGGCTGCCGGATCAAGGCGGACATCGTGTCCGCCGACGAGCGGGAGGAAGGGCTGCGGGCGATCCTGAACGTGGGCCACACGATCGGCCACGCCCTCGAGGCGGTGGCCGGGTACGGCGAGCTGTTGCACGGCGAGGCGATCGCCATCGGGATGGCGGGCGAGACGCTGCTGGCCGTGCATTACGGGTGTCCGGAATCCGTCCACCGCGAGACGGTGCGGGTGCTCCGCAAGTTCGGCCTGCCCGTTTCCCTGCCGGCCGGCATCGATCCGGACCGGGTCCTGGAAGCGATGGGCCATGACAAGAAATTCCGGGAAGGCAAGGCGGTGTTCGCCCTGCCGACGGAACTCGGCGCCGCCGCCGTGCGGGAAGGCGTTCCCGCCGGGCTCGTGCGGGACATTTTGCAGCAACTGAAGCGGGAGGCTTGAGCCGATGAAGGTGAGGGGCATTCGCGGCGCAACCACGATACGGGAAAACGACGCGGAATTGATGCAGCGGGCGACGGTGGACCTGATGCAGAAACTGATCGCGGAAAACGGGCTGGTGCCCGACAACGTGGCCGCCGTGTTCATCACCGTCACCCAGGATTTGAACGCGGCGTTTCCCGCCGGCGCCATCCGCGCGCTGCCCGGCTGGGAACTCGTGCCGCTCATGTGTTCCCTGGAAATCGACGTTCCCGGCGGACTGGAGCGCTGCATCCGGGTGATGGTGCTGTACAACACGGACAAGGACCAGTCGGAAATCCGCCACGTCTATCTGAACGACGCCCGGAGCCTGCGGCCGGATCTGGCGGGCGGTTCCGACGCGTAACCGGCGGATCGGCCGCCGCCGGCGGACCCGCGCGTCGCCGGGTACAACAGGCCGGCGGGCGGGCATCGTCTTCCGGCGGAATGCGGGAGAGCCGCCCGGCCCGTGCCGGCTGCCGTCGAAAATTGCGGGTTGACGAACGTTCGCCCGTTCATGTATCATGAAACCAGTTCAGCCTGAGCCGAGCAAGAAGAGTTGAGTCGAGCGGAGCGGAGTGTTTCGTCCCATGCGCACCGGGCATTTTCCGGGAGCGGGGCGGACAGATGCCGTCCTGCACGGTGCGTGGGCCAAAACCGCACATCAACGTCTTCTTCCTCTGCACGGGTGCAGAGGTTTTTTATTTTTCCGGGGAGGGAACCGCATGGACCGTTCGGAGGAATTCGCGCGGGTGCTGGAACAGGCCCGGTCCTTCAACCTGATTCCGGTGGTCCGCACGCTGATGGCCGACATGGAAACGCCGATCCACGTGTTCCGCCAGTTCTGGGAGGAGAAAAACGCCTTTCTGCTGGAAAGCGTCGAAGGGGGGGCCCAGTGGGGGCGCTACTCCTACATCGGCACCGATCCGTTCCTCGTCGTCCGCGGAAAGAACGGCCGCATGGCCATGGAGATGGGCGGCCGGGTGACGGAAATCGCCGGAAAGCCGGTGGAGTTGATCAAGTCGGTCATGCGGTCGTACAAAAGCGCCAGGCCGGACGGCATGCCGCCGTTCACCGGCGGCGCGATCGGCTATTTCGCCTACGATGTCGTGCGGATGTATGAAAACGTGCCGGCCCATGCCGTCGACGATCTGGCCATGGACGACGTGCACTTCCTGTTTTGCGACCAGGTGATCGCCTTCGACCATTTCAGACAGCAGATCCACGTCATCGCCAACGTCCATGCCGAACCCGGCGCCGGCGAAGCGGACATTCGCCGGAACTATGAGCGGGCTTTGGAAAAAATCGAAGCGCTGACCCGCCGGCTGCGCATGCCGCTGCCGCCCGATCCGGTCATGGCCGGCGCCGTGCCGTCCGACGCGGACATCGGGCCGCTTTCCTCCAACATGAGCCGCGAACAATTCATGGAGAAAGTGGAGAAAGCAAAGGACTACATCCGCGCGGGGGACATTTTCCAGGTGGTGCTGTCCCAGCGCTTCATGGTCGAAACCGGCGTGTCGCCCCTCGACGTGTACCGGGTGCTGCGCACGCTGAATCCGTCCCCCTACATGTATTGCCTGAAGATGGGCGACGAGACGATCGTCGGCGCCTCGCCGGAACTGCTCGTCAAGGTGGACGGCGACCGGGTGGAAACGAGGCCGATCGCCGGCACCCGGCCGCGGGGCGCGACGCCGGAGGAAGATCTCCGGCTCGAGCGGGATCTTCTGGCGGACGAAAAGGAGCGGGCCGAGCATCTGATGCTGGTCGACCTCGGCCGCAACGACATCGGCCGGGTCGCCGAGTTCGGCAGCGTGCGCTGCGATTCGTTCATGGACATCGAGCGGTATTCCCACGTCATGCACATCGTTTCCAACGTGTCGGGCAAACTCCGCGGGGACCGCGACTTTTTCGACGCGCTCGTCGCCTGTCTGCCGGCCGGCACCGTGTCCGGAGCGCCGAAAATCCGGGCAATGGAAATCATCGCGGAGCTGGAGCCGGAAGCAAGGGGCGTCTACGCCGGCGCCATCGGCTATCTCGGCTTCACCGGCTCCCTGAACACGTGCATCGCGATCCGCACCGCCGTGTTCAAGGACGGCAAGGCCTACGTGCAGGCCGGGGCCGGCATCGTGCACGATTCCGTGCCGGAGAACGAATACGCGGAATCGGTGAACAAGGCCAAAGGCGTGCTGAAGGCGATCCGCATGGCCGAAGCGATGTTCCGGCCGAAGCCGGAACCGGACCGGCCGGCGGTCAATCACGATTACGTGATCAACCGGTAAAGCGGCCCGCCGGCGGAAGCGGCAGGCAAAGCGAACCATCGCAAAGGAGGAACCGTTCATGGAACGACCGGATCCCGTCAAGGAAGCCATCCGCAAGGTGACGGAGGGACAGCATCTGGACCGGCATGAAGCCCGGCAGGTCATGGATGCGATCATGGAAGGGCGGGCCACCCACGCCCAGATCGGCAGCCTCGTGACCGCGCTGAAGATGAAAGGGGAGACGGTGGACGAAATCACCGGATTCGCGGAATCGATGCGCGGCAAATGCCGCCGGGTGGAAACGGAGCGGAGCGGCCTGCTCGACACATGCGGAACCGGCGGCGACGGCGCCCGCACCTTCAACATCTCGACGGCGGCGGCCATCGTGGCCGCTGCGGGGGGCGTGCGTACCGCCAAGCACGGCAACCGGGCCATGTCCAGCAAAAGCGGCAGCGCCGACGTGCTGGAGGCGCTCGGCGTCAACATCGTGCTGAACAGCGTCCAGGCGGCCCAATGCCTGCGGCACGTGGGCATCTGCTTCCTGTTTGCCCAGGAATACCACCAGTCGATGAAATATGCGGCGGGGCCGCGGCGGGAGATCGGCATCCGCACCGTGTTCAACCTGCTCGGTCCGCTGACCAATCCGGCCGGCGCCGACCGGCAGCTGCTCGGCGTCTTCGAGCCCGGCCGGACGGAGACGATCGCCGCCGTGCTGCGCAACCTCGGGCTCCGGCGCGGCCTCGTCGTCGCCAGCCATGACGGACTGGACGAAATCAGCATTTCCGCGCCGACCAAGATGACGGAACTGAACGGCGCCGACATCCGGACGTACGACATCGCGCCGGAGGATCTCGGGCTTGACCGGCATCCGCTGAGCGCGGTGGCCGGTGGAACGGCCGAGGAAAACGCGGACATCATCCGCCGGGTGTTCGCCGGCGAAAAGGGCGCCGCCCGGGACATCGTGCTGGCCAACGCCGGCGCCTGCTTCTACGTGGCGGGCAGAGCCGCTTCACTGGCGGAGGGCGTCAGACTGGCGGCGGACGTGGTGGACGGCGGCCTCGCGGCCCGGAAACTCGATCAACTCATTTCGTACACGGAGGCGCTCAGGGAAGATGTATCTTGACCGGATCGTGGAGACGAAACGGCGCGAAGTCGAGGAGCTGCGGCGCGAGACGGGACTGGCGCGCCTGGAGCGGGCGGCGGCGGCGGCTCCGCCGCCGCGCGGATTTCTGGCGGCGCTGAAGAACCGGCGCCGGGAATCCGTCGGACTGATCGCGGAAGTGAAGAAAGCGTCGCCGAGCAAGGGGCTCATCCGGCCCGACTTCGACCCGCGGGCGATTGCCCGATCCTATGAACGGGCCGGCGCCGACTGCCTGTCGGTGCTGACGGACCGGGGCTGGTTCCAGGGCGGCAACGACGTGCTGGAAACGGTGCGGCAGGCGGCTTCGCTGCCGATCCTGCGCAAGGATTTCATCATCGACGAATCGCAGATTTACGAAGCGCGGGCCATCGGCGCCGACGCGGTGCTGCTCATCGCCGCCATCCTGCCCGCCGGGCGGCTTGTCGCCCTGCACGCCGAAGCCCGGGCCCTCGGCATGGACGTGCTGGTGGAGGTGCACGACGAGGCGGAGCTGGAGACGGCGCTGGCATGCGGGGCGGACATGATCGGCATCAACAACCGGGATCTCCGCACGTTCGTCACCGATCTGGCCGTGACGGAAGCGCTCGTCGGCCGGCTGCCGGACCGGGTGCTGAAAGTGAGCGAATCCGGCATCGCCTCGCCGGCCGATGTCGCCCGCGTGGCGGCCGCCGGCGCCGATGCGGTGCTGGTCGGCGAGCATTTCATGCGCCAGGCGTCCATCGAAGAAGCGGTGGAGCGGCTTCTCGGCCCGCTGCCCGCGAAGGGGGAGCGGAAGCCTTGAACGCCTTTCAGTCCGCCAGCGGCCGCACGCTGGTGAAAATCTGCGGGCTGAAGACGCCGGACGCGGCGCTTTGCGCGGCCCGGTGCGGCGCCGATTTCATCGGATTCGTGTTTGCGGAAAGCCGCCGGCGGGTGACGGCGGAGGAAGCGGCGGCCATCGCCAAAGGCGGGGAAGTCGGGCGTTTCGGCGCGAAAATCGCCGGCGTGTTCGTCAACCCCGATCCGGAACAGCTCGAACGGGTGATGGAAACGGTGCGGCTCGAAGCCATCCAGCTGTCGGGCAGCGAGCCGCCGGCATTCGTGCGCGAAGTCAAAGCCCGCTTTCCGGATACGGCCGTCATCAAGGCCATCGACGCATCAGGCGAACCCGAAGGCCGGACGCAGGGAGGCTCGGCGGCGGAGCGCCTGCTGGCTTACGCCGGCGCCGCCGACGCCATCCTGCTGGACACGGCGGGCGGCGGCACCGGACGGCAGTTCGACTGGGCCGTTCTTCCCGGCTGCAAGGCGGCGGCCGCCAAAATCGGCGTGCCGCTTTTCGTGGCCGGCGGCCTCGATCCGGACAACGTGGCCGGCCTTGTCCGCCGCTACCGTCCCGACGGCGTGGACGTTTCCAGCGGCGTGGAAACCGGCGGCGCCAAGGACGCCGCCAAAATCGCGGCATTCATCGAAAGGGTGAGAACCATTGAAACGCAGCGGGCCTGACGAGCTCGGAAAATTCGGGAGGTTTGGCGGCCGGTTCGTGCCGGAAACGCTGATGAGCGCCCTTCTGGAACTGGAAGAAGCCTATTTGCGGCTGAAGGACGATCCGGGCTTCCGGGCGGAAGTCGGAGAACTGCTCCGCCAATATTCGGGACGGCCGACGCCGCTGTACAGGGCCGACCGGCTGAGCGAGACGCTGGGCGGCGCCACGATCTATCTGAAGCGGGAAGACCTGAACCATACCGGCGCCCACAAAATCAACAACGCCATCGGCCAGGCGGTGCTGGCCAGACGCATGGGCAAACGGAAGGTCATCGCCGAAACCGGCGCCGGGCAGCACGGCGTGGCGACGGCCACCGTCGCCGCCCTGCTCGGCCTGGAATGCAAGGTGTTCATGGGCGAAGAGGACATGAAGCGGCAGAAGCTGAACGTCTTCCGCATGCGGCTTCTCGGCGCCGAAGTGGTGCCGGTCACAAGCGGCACGCGCACATTGAAAGACGCCTGCAACGAGACGCTCCGCCACTGGGTGAGCCACGTGGAAGACACCTACTATATTCTCGGCTCCGCCACGGGCCCCCACCCGTATCCGATGATGGTGCGGGATTTCCAGCGGGTGATCGGCGACGAGACGCGCCGCCAGATTCTGGAGGCGGAAGGCCGCCTGCCGGACGTGATCATCGCCTGCGTCGGCGGCGGCAGCAACGCGGCCGGGATGTTTTATCCGTTCCTCGATGACGCCGGCGTCCGGCTCGTCGGCGCGGAAGCCGCCGGGCGGGGGATCGACACGGGCGAACACGCGGCCACGCTGACGAAAGGGCGGCCGGGCGTGTTCCAGGGGTCGTACAGCTACGTCTTGCAGGACGAATTCGGCCAGGTTTTGCCCGCGCATTCGATCTCGGCCGGGCTCGATTATCCGGGCGTCGGTCCCGAGCACGCGCATCTGAAGGAAACGGGCCGGGCGGAATACATGCCGGTGAGCGACCGGGAGGCGCTCGAGGCGCTCCGCCTGCTCAGCCGCACGGAAGGGATCATCCCCGCGCTGGAAAGCGCCCACGCCGTCGCCCAGGCGGTCAAGATGGCGCCCGCCATGGGGCGGGACCGGATCATCGTCGTCAACCTGTCCGGCCGGGGCGACAAGGACGTGGAAACGATCATGCCGTACCTGGAGGGCGAGAGCGATGAACGCCATTGACGAACTGTTCCGGCGCATCCGCGCGGAAGGCGGCACGGCGCTCATGCCGTTCATCACGATGGGGGATCCGGATCTGGAGACGACCGTCGACATCATCCTCAAGCTGGAAGCAAGCGGCGCCGATCTGATCGAGCTCGGCGTTCCGTATTCGGACCCCCTCGCCGACGGGCCCGTCATCCAGCGGGCGGCCGAACGGGCCCTCCGGAACCGGATCACCATCCTCGACTGCATCGAAGCGGCCGGCAAAGCCCGCGAGCGGGGAGCGAAGCTGCCGTTTGTCCTGTTCACGTACTTCAATCCCCTTCTTCAAGCCGGCATCGACCGCGTGTTCCGCCTGGCGGCGGAACGGGGATTTTCCGGCGCCATCGTGCCCGACCTGCCGATGGAAGAAGACGGCGACGCGCGGGAAGCGGCAACGCGTTACGGCCTGCACCTCATTCCCCTTGTGGCGCCGACGTCGAAGGACCGGGTGCGGCGCATCGTCTCCCGCGCCGGCGGCTTCGTCTATTGCGTGTCGTCCCTCGGCGTGACGGGCGAGCGGCAGTCGTTCCACGAACGGGTGGACGAGTTTCTGGACACGGTGAAAAGCGCCACCGATCTGCCCGTCGCCGTCGGGTTCGGGATTTCGAACCGGGAGCAGTTTCGCGCCTTTGCCAAGCGGTGCGACGGGGTCATCGTCGGCAGCGCCTTCGTGCGGCGGATCGGGGAACTCGCCCCGAAGCTGGCGGAGCCGTCGAGCCGCCGGGAGGCGCTGGACGAGCTGGGCCGCTTCGCCGCGGAACTGAAGGACTGAGCCGGACGTGGCGGCCGGAACGCGCAAAAACGGGCTGGTCTCACGGCATTCGTTGCGATAAAATGGAACACATACGAAACGTATGCCAGAACGCGATCAACGCGATGGAGGGGTATCCGTGATCCAGCCCAAACCGAACATCGTTCACCTGCCGGTGTACCAGCCCGGCAAACCGATAGAGGAAGTCAAGCGGGAGCTCGGCCTCGAGCGCGTCGTCAAGCTGGCGTCCAACGAGAACCCGTTCGGCTGCTCGCCCGCCGCCAAAGAAGCCGTCGTGCGGGAACTGGCCAACACCGGCCTGTATCCCGACGGGTCGGCCGCGGAGCTGAGGGAAGCGCTGGCCGCGCATCTCGGCGTGGACGGCGGCCAGATCATTTTCGGCGCCGGCGCCGATGAAGTGATCCTGATGATCGCCCGGGCGTTCCTCAGGCCCGGCGACGAAACGGTGATGGCCCGCGACACGTTCGGCCAGTACAGGCACAACGCCGAGGTGGAAGGCGCCGCGGTGATCGAAGTGCCGCTCCGCGACGGCAAGCACGACTTGCAGGCGATGCTGGACGAAGTGACGGAAAAGACGCGGATCGTGTGGATCTGCAATCCGAACAATCCGACGGGCACGATCGTGACGCACAAGGAAGTGGAAGCGTTCCTCGGACGCGTCGGGGAAGACGTGCTCGTCGTGCTGGACGAAGCCTACTCGGAATATGTCATGACGCCGGATTACCCGGACGGGCTTTCGCTTCTCAGGCAGTTCCCGAACCTGGTGCTGCTGCGCACCTTTTCGAAAATCTACGGCCTGGCGGCCCTCCGGATCGGTTACGGCATCGGCCATCCCGACGTCATCCGCGCCATCAACCAGGTGCGCCCGCCCTTCAACACGACCCGGGCGGCCCAGAAGGCCGCCCTTGCGGCGCTCGGGGACCAGGCGTTCGTCGAGCGCTGCCGGCGGGAAAACGCGGCGGGACTCCAATACCTGGCCGGCGAATTCCGGCGCCTCGGGCTTTCGTTCTATCCGGCCTACGGCAACTTCATCATGGTGGACACCGGCCTGCCCTCGGCCCTTGTGTTCGACGCGCTCCTGCGCAAGGGGTACATCGTCCGGGCCGGCCACCAGCTGGGGAACTTCCCCACGTCCATCCGCGTGACGGCGGGCAGCCGGGAGCAGAACGAAGGCTTCATCCGGGCGCTGGAGGACGTGCTGGCCACCCTCCGGGTGAACGCGTGACATGGTCAACATCACGATTTACGGGGTCGGACTCATCGGCGGCTCGCTGGCGCTCTGCTACAAAGGCAAGCCCGGCTTCCGGGTGACGGGCCATTCGCCGAACCCCGCGTCGGTGGAAAAATACTTGAAGCGCGGCGTCGTCGACCGGGCCACGACGGATTTCGCCGAGGCGGCCGCCGGCGCCGATTTCATTTTTCTGTGCGTGCCCGTCGGCAATCTCGAGGCGTATCTTTCCAGACTCTATGAATTGCCGCTGAAGGAAGGCTGCATCATCACCGACGTGGGCAGCACGAAGAAGGGCATCGTCGAAACGGCCGACCGGCTGGCCGGGCAGCGGAAGGGGCCGGTGTTCATCGGCGGCCATCCGATGGCCGGCAAGGAAAAATCCGGCGTGGAAGCGGCCACCGGCCACCTGTTCGAAAACGCCTTCTACGTGCTGACGCCGGGCCGGTCGGCCGGACCGGACGACGTCCGGAGGCTGGCGTCGCTTCTGGAGCATACCCGCGCCCAGATCGTCGAGCTGGACGCGGACACCCACGACCGGATCGTCGGCGCCATCAGCCACCTGCCCCACATCATCGCCGTCGCCCTCGTCAACCTGGTGGCTTCCTTCGACCGGGAAAACGGCATGTACCGGCTGCTCGCCGCGGGCGGCTTCCGCGACATCACGCGGATCGCTTCCAGCGATCCGGTCATCTGGCGGGACATCCTGCTCAGCAACCGGGACGTGCTGCTTCCGCTGCTGGAAGACTGGAACCGGGAAATCGACGGCTTCATCCGGCTGCTGGAGGCGGGCGACGGAGCGGGCATCGCCGAACGGTTCGCCCGGGCCGGCGCGTTCCGCAGCCAGCTGCCGGAACGGCGCAAGGGCGTGCTGGCGTCCATGTACGACATCTATGTGGACGTGACGGACGAACCGGGCATCATCGGCAAAATCGCGACCAGGCTCGGCGAGCGGCAGATCAACCTGAGCAACATCCAGATCATGGAGAACCGCCTCGACGTGCCCGGCGTGCTCCGGCTGTCGTTCCGCGAGGAAGCGGACATGCTCCGCGCCGAGGAAGCCCTGAAGGAAATGGGATGCTCCGTCCATCTGTGAAACAGCGGAACGGGATGAAGGGATAAAGCGTTTTCAAAATGATGTTGACAAAATGAAAACGGATACATATACTGAAGTTACAGTATGGTTTCTCTCCACTCCTATCCGAAATGAATGGCACGTCTGTGCAGCCACCTTGGGATGCAAGGTGGTCTCTTTTTTTTGCACGGCATGCTCCGGCAATCCAGGCCGCGTCCGGCCATGCCCGCGCGGCACCAGCCGCCCGGAAAATGTCGAAAGCGGGCAGGAATTTGTGCGGTCTTTCTCGAATATGTAAGGTTCACGGACGAATGCCCGTCGCCCGGCTTTCCTTTTTCCTGCGGCGGGAAACGAAACTTTTTGCGCTTGGCAGGGTACAATCCTTTGAAGCTGTCAAGCGCGGCCTGGGGAGACGAGGAGGGTCGCCTTGATGACCGATTCCCAGCTCATCCGCGAAATCAAGGACGGCAACGTGGAACTGTACGCGGAACTGATGGCCCGCTATGAACGGAAAATCCTGAATTTCATATATCACATGCTGAAAAACACGCCGCTGGAAATGATGGTCGAAGACCTGTGCGCCGAAACGTTCTTCAAGGCGTACCGCAGCCTGCATTCGTTCCGGGAAGTGGAAGCGTCGTTTTCGACCTGGCTGTACACCATCGCCCGCAATACCGTGCTGAGCGAAATGCGCAAGCAGAAGAACGCGTCGGTGTCCCTGGAAGACAGCGGCTACGTCCCCCGCGTCCAGGCGGTGGACGCCCTGCCGGAAGAAACGATGCTCCGGCAAGAGAAAGTGTCCATGGTCCGGGAAGCGATCAACAACCTGCCGGAGAAGCAACGGTCTGCGCTCATCCTGCGGGAGTACGACCAGCTGGATTACCAGGAAATCGCGAGCATCCTCGGACAAACCGTCAGTTCGGTGAAATCGCTTCTGTTCAGGGCCAGGAGCAGCGTGAAGATGCAGCTTGCGCCCTATATATCCGAACCGATTTTCGACGAGTATGAAGGGATGAAGCGAAAATGAACTGCCAGGACGTTTTGGAAAGGATGGGGGAATACCGGGATCTGGCCGCCGGCGATCCGGCGAGGGAAGCCATCGACCGCCACATCCGCGAATGCGAATCGTGCCGGGCCGAATTTCTGTTTTGGCAACGAAGCGCCGAGCTGATCCGGACCGTCGGGGAACCGGAGGGAGGCTTCGCCAGAACCGGTTCGGTGGCGGCCCGGGTGATGGCCCGCATCTACGAGACGGAATCGTGGCGCAAACCGGTGGCCCAGCACGTCTATTCCCTGTCATGGCGCGTCCGCCGCAACATCATGGTCTGCTTCGCGATGTGCCTGGCGCTGTTTTTCGCCTCGCTGTTTTTCGCCCTCGTGCCGGATGCCGGCGAGGCGAATCGCGGGAGCGAATTCAGCATCCAGGTCGTCACCGTCGTCGCCCAGGGGCAGGCTCCCGACGCGCAGGCCGCCATGTTCCAGGACTCGCCCGTCGTCAGCATCGGTCCGACGGTGCTGTTCACGGGGAAGGCGCAGACGTTTGCCAACGTCTATCTGGCCGCCAGCGTCCTCGGGGTGATCGTCACCCTGCTGCTCATGAACTGGCTGTCGCGGCTGCGCGCCTGACGCCCGCCTGGCGGACAAAAGGAAAGCAGCGGCGGAACGGGACGAACGAAACGCTTCTTGCGCCGAAAATGGCGGAGGAAGCGTTTTTTGCATATGCATCCATTGATGCGGGATTTTCGGAGAGCCTGATCGGAAAGCGGAGAGAACCATGGTCGAAATCGCGCTCGTCCGCCACGGCGAGACGGACTGGAACGTGCAGGGAAAAATGCAGGGTCATCGGGACATCCCCCTGAACGAGCGGGGAATCCGGCAGGCCGACCGGCTGGCGGCCCGGCTTGCCGCCGGACGATGGGACGGCGTGTTCAGCAGCGACCTGTCGCGGGCGGCGATGACGGCCGGCCGCGTGGCCAGCCGGGCGGGCGTGCCGGCCGTCGTGCTGGACGCCCGGCTGCGCGAGCGGCATTACGGACGGCTGGAGGGCACGACGGAGGAGGAGCGGGTCCGTTTGTACGGACCAAACTGGCGGCGGCTGCTGCACGGGACGGAAAGCGACGGCGAGCTGTTCGCCCGGGCGGAGTCGTTTCTCGGGGAACTGGCCGGGCGGAAAGAAGGGCGGTTCATCGTCGTCACCCACGGCGGCTGGATCCGCTGCGTGTTTCGCCGCCTGTTTCCGGATTTCGCCGACATCCGGCCCGGCAACACCTCCCTGTCCCTGCTCGAGCACCGCGGCGGCATCTGGCGGTGCCTCCTCGCGGGCGACATGTCCCACCTGGACTGAAGCGGCATGCATAACGGACGGCCAAATTCAAATAATGGTAATGCCCGATCCGTGCGATTGGATGTGCGGACGAAGGAACGTGCGAACGGAGGATTGCCATGAATTTGGCCGATTTTTTGTGCTACGCGGACATCCGGGAGCTCGGCCGCATCGCCGAAAGCTGCGGATGCGGCTGCGACGGCCATTCCAAAAACGAACTGATCCAGGCGATCCTGAATACGGTGCTGCGCCGCGACTGGATGGACCGTCAGGCGGACGGGCTGGCCACGGCGGATTTGCGGCTCGTGAACGCGCTGGCGTTCGACCCGCGGGAAGGGTTCAGCCAGGAAGAACTGGCGGCCCGGGCCATGCAGGCGGCGCGGGACGAGGGGGACGGCGGCGAGACGGACGCCCGCGAGCTGATTGCCCGGTTCAGGAGACGCGGCTGGCTGTTCAACGGCTGCTCGCAACAGACGAAAAGCCTGGTGCAGATGCCCGACGATCTGAAAGCGGCCCTGGCGGCCGCCATCGGCCGGCGGTTTTCCCGCGCGGTGGAAACCGCCGGCGAGCCTAGCGCCTACCGGGACGAGCACGGTTTGATCCAGCGGGACGTGAAGGCGTTTCTCTCGTTCGTGCGGAACAACCCCGTGCCGCTCACGGCCGACGGCGTCATCTACAAGCGGGTGCTCGTCCAGCTGCTGGACGGGCTGGCGGTCCGGGAAGAACCGCTCGGCCGCGTCGGGTTCCGGTTCGGATACGGCCGCAAATTCCGCCATTATCCCGACCGCTTCTCGTTTCTGTATGATTATTGCTTCCATTTCGGGCTGGTGGCGGAAGATGACGGCGAGCTGCGGCTGACCCCCGAAGGGGCGCGCCGCCTCGCCGCGGATGGTGAGGAAGATCTTTGGCAAATGGTCCGGTATTGGTTAAGATTGTACAGAGGGCCGATTCCGGACGTGGCGGCGCTGGCGTACTGGACGCTCCATCTTGCCGGCGGCTGGATCACCGTGCGGTCGCTGGTGGACTGTCTGCGTCCGCTGGCCAGGCCGTTCTTCTACGACAGTCCGGAAACGGTGCTGGAACGGCGGATCATCCGCATGCTCATGCACCTCGGCCTTCTCAGGCTCGGCGAGCACGAAACGCGCGGCGCGGTGATCCGCGCCCATGCCGCCGCGGCTCCGATCCTGCAGCGGATGCTGCGTCCCGGCCGGGAAGCGCCCCGTCCGGGGAGCGCCGCGCCGCAGCGGATGCGCCAGCCGGTCTGAAGGCGCGCGGCGGGCCGCGCATCGTCGCCCGCCTCAACAAACGGGAGGGGAGCACCGACATGAACATTCCGTACAAGGGCAAGATGCCGAATCTGCATCCGTCCGTCTTCGTGGCGGAAGGCGCCCGGATCATCGGCGACGTGACGGTGGGCGAAGAAGGATCCGTCTGGTTCAACGCCGTGCTGCGCGGCGATCTGGCGCCGATCCGCATCGGCCGGGGCAGCAACATCCAGGACAACGCCGTCGGCCACGTGGACGAAGGCAAGCCGCTCATCGTCGGCGACCGGGTGACCGTCGGTCACGGCGCCGTCATCCACGGCTGCACGATCCGCGACGGAGCCCTCATCGGCATGGGCGCCATCGTGCTGAGCGGAGCGGAGGTGGGCGAATGCGCCCTGGTGGGCGCGGGAAGCGTCGTGCGGGAAAACAGCGTCATCCCGCCCCGCTGGCTCGCCGTCGGGGTGCCCGCCAAGCCGGTGCGGGAACTGACGGATGACGAGATCCGGGCGATGGCCGAAAACGCGGAAAGCTATGTGCGCAAGGGGAAGGAGTTTCGCGGTGAAATTCAGTGACATCCGGGAAAGCGACTGGCCGCAGCTGGCGCCCTGGATGGATACGTGCCTGCTGCCGGTCACCGGCCTTGCCGGCACGGAGGCGCCGCACGAGGCCGCCCGCCGGCTGGAGAAGCTGCGCGATTTGCTCGATCTGGTGGAAAAGCCGTACCGCGGCCGGGTGGTGACGTACCCGGCCTTTCAATATTTGACCTCGGCGGACCTGGCCGCTGAACTGGACCGGCTGTGCCGCAATTTGAAGGCGGCCGGCTTCCGTCACGTGATCGTCGCGCTGGCCGACGGGAACCTCTTGGCCGGCCGGTCCGTGCCGTCCTGCGATTTCGTGCTGACGGACGATTGCGACGAAGCCTCCATCCGGCGACGCCTGACCGCCCTCTGGCATCCCGCTTCCGCCGGCGACGGCGGACCGGGGGACCCGCCGGACCGGCTGGACCGGCAAAAAGCGAACGATTTGTGACAAAACGGGAACAATTCCGTGTCACCCTTTTCGCGCCGCCGCCCGGCGTCCTTGACGCTGTATGGGGGGTGGGTTATTATAGGGATGTTTAATCTATGACAAATTTCACACTCAGGGCGACGCAGAGGGGGCAACAGACATGAGCGAAACGCGCGATTCCGGCCAGCACTCCGAAAAACCGGCGCGCAAAAGGGAAATGTCCCGCAGGCAGTTCCTGACCTATACGCTGGGCGGCACCGGCGCCTTTCTCGCGGTCACGCCGCTCGTTCCGATGATCCGGTTCGCGGTGGATCCGCTTCTGCAATCGGCCGGCGACAGCGACTTTGTCCGCGTGGCGCCGGTGGACGAGATTACGGCGGAACCGAAGAAGTTCAACTTCCAGCGCGTCGTGACGGACGGCTGGTACGTGGACGAGGGGGCGACCTTCACCGCCTGGATCAGCAGGGACGAAAACGGGAACATTTTCGCCCTGTCGCCGGTGTGCAAACATCTGGGCTGCACGGTGGACTGGAACACGAATCCGGATTTGCCGAACGAATATTACTGTCCGTGCCATGGCGCCCACTATACGAAAAATGGCAAGGATCTGGCCGTTGCCCAGGGACCGCTGGACGAATACGAAGTGGACATCCGCAACGGGTACGTCTACCTCGGCAGACTGAAGCCGAATTCGAGAGTCTAGGAGGCGTCAGCACGGCATGTTGAAACGCATCTACAACTGGATCGACGACCGCATCGACATTACGCCGCTGTGGCGCGACGTGGCCGACCATGAAGTGCCGGAACACGTCAACCCGGCCCACCATTTTTCCGCCTTTGTTTATTGCTTCGGCGGCCTGACCTTTTTCATCACGATCATCCAGGTGCTGTCGGGCATGTTCCTGACGATGTACTACGTGCCGGACATCCTGAACGCCTACGCCAGCGTCGACTACCTGCAGCACAAGGTGGCGTTCGGCTACATCGTGCGCGGCATGCACCACTGGGGCGCCAGTCTGGTCATCGTCATGATGTTCCTGCACATGCTCCGGGTGTTCTTCACCGGTTCGTACAAGCATCCGCGGGAAATGAACTGGGTCGTCGGCGTGCTCATTTTCCTGGTCATGCTGGCCCTCGGCCTGACGGGGTACCTGCTGCCGTGGGACAACAAGGCGTATTTCGCCACCAAGGTCACCATGGAAATCGTGGCCTCGGTGCCCTTCGCCGGCGAATACCTGAGGGAATTGCTGCAGGGCGGCGAGATCGTCGGCGCCCAGACGCTGACGCGGTTTTTCGCCATCCACGTGTTCTTCCTGCCGGGCGTCCTCTTGGCCTTGCTCGGCGTGCACTTCTACCTGATCCGCAAGCAGGGCATTTCGGGACCGCTGTGATTGAAAGGAGGAACGGCAAGTGACCCGCCAACATGATGGAGAAAAAATCGTCTACGTCGGCGACTCGCGCATCCGCGTCCGGGACCGGAAGCCGGAACCGAAGGATTTCTCGGCCTATCCGGGCAAGACGGAAGTGTTCGTGCCGAATTTCCTGCTGAAAGAATGGATGGTCGGCGCGGTGGTGCTGGTCGGGTTCATGGTGCTCGTCCTGACCCATCCGGCTCCCCTCGGCTACATCGCGGACCCGAACAATACCGATTTCATCCCGATGCCGGACTGGTATTTCCTGTTCCTGTACCAGTTCCTCAAGCTGCCCTACGTTTCGGAAAAATTCATCGCCCTCGGCACCGTGGGCGTTCCGGGCATCGCGTTCACCGCGCTGCTTCTGGCGCCGTTCCTCGACCGCGGCCCCGAACGGCGGTTCTACCGCCGCCCGGTGGCCAGCGCCCTGATGTTCCTGACGCTCGTTTCGATTTTTTATCTCACGTATGACGCCTGGACCGACTACAAGCATGAACTGGAAGTGCGGGGCATCACCCCCGAGCACATCCTGAAGCACGAGGAAGTGCTGGCCGGCAAGGGAGCGGAACCGACTCCGTCCAGGAAGCCGGCGGCGTCCATCGTCGCCCAGGACGATCCGGGCTACGCCATCTATCAGCAGGCCACCTGCGTCACCTGCCACGGCGCCGACCTGTCCGGCCCGATGCCGTCGCTCCTCGGCATCGGCGACAAATACACGAAGGAAGACATTCTGGGCATCATCGAAAACGGCATCGGCGGCATGCCGCCCCAGCTGGCGGAAAATCTGGACCGCGGGCTGACGGAGGAAGACATTGACGCGCTGGCCGGCTGGCTGGCCATGCAGAAAACGCAGTAACGGCCCATCGGCAAGGAAAACCTGACCGGCAAGGTCGGGTTTTTGCTTTTGCGGATCAATTCCGGCATGCGGCCAAGAACGGGCCGGAAGCCGGCCCCGGCCGCGGACGCCGGACGTTTGCGGAGAAGGAAGGAGGACGCGCATGAAGGGGGCGCCAACCGGTCCCGATGTGACGCGGGCGGTTCTCGCATGGCTGCATTCGGCGCCGGCGCTTCGCCTGCTGTTTTGGGTCAATTTGCTCGGCACGGCCGGCGGCTACGCCTGGTATTGGGACCAGCTCCGCGAGACGGCGGCCGAAAAGCCGTTCTGGCTGCTGCCGTTCGTGCCGGACAGCCCGACGGCCAGCCTGTTTTTTTCGCTGTCGCTCCTGTTTCTAATGGCCGAACGCCATCCCGTCCGGCGGACGGCCGTCGGACGGCTGGCGGGAGTGCGGGCGCTCGTCGACGCCCTGGCGGTGGTCACGCTGTTCAAATACGGGGTATGGGCGGTCGTCATCAACTTTGCCGACGGCTGGCAGGGGGGCGGCATCGATCCGCTGCAATGGATGCTGATCGTCTCCTATGCGGGCATGGCGATCGAAGCGATCGTGTATGCCGGCCGGCTCGCCTACGGCATGCCGGCCCTGCTGGCGGCGTCCGCCTGGACGCTTCTCAACGACGCCCTGGATTACGGCCTCAAGATCCATCCGTGGCTGTATCCGCCGCTCCTCGACGACGTGCCGGTCATCGGCGCCTTCACCGTTTTCATGAGCGCCGTCTCCATCGGCCTCGCGGCGGCGCTCCGGCCCCGACGGGCGAAGCGGGGCGCGGGGGCGGACGGCTAGTCTATTTGCGGACATCCTCCCATATAGATGTGATAAGAGGAGGGATGTCCGCATGGGGAAACGAACGAGACGGCGGCGTCCGACGATGGCGCCGGCTGCATGGGTTCTCGCGGTTTTCGTGCTGGCGTCGGCTTCCGTCCTGGCCGCCATGGCGCCCGGCGCGACGGACGGCCCGGAACGGGCGGGGCAGGCGGACGGGAAGCTGCTTCTTCTGGACGAAGCCGCGGCCGCCCTGTACCGCGCGGCGAAGGACGGACGGATGGAAGAGGCGCGGGAGCAGCTGGAGCGGTTTTCCGACATGGTCACGCGGATTTCGTACGGCGGCCTGACCACGCTGGAAGGACTGAACGCGCTCACCTCGCTGGTGGCCGAATCCCGGGAAATCTACAACCGCGTCCGGCTGGACCGGGTGAAGGCGCTGGAAGCCGCGGTCAAAATCCGGCTGGCCGCCGATGCGCTGACGCACCGGGAGAAGCCGATGTGGCTCGGCTACCGCGACGCGTTCGGGCGGGACGCCGCCAGGCTGAAGGAGGCGATCGACGGCGGGCGGCCGGAGGAAGCCCGGCGGGCGCTCAAGGCTTTCTACGACCATTATTTGCTGATCCGCCCGGCGGTGCTCATTTCCCGCAGCGCCTCGCTGGCGGAGCAGCTGGATTCCTGGTTCATCTTCATGAACGGCCTGCTGGCCGCCGGGGATCCGGGCGACGCGCGGCTCAAGGAAGGGGCGAAGCATGCGGACCGGCTGATCGACGACCTGTTCCGCGCGGACGACGAGCCCGCCGCGGCGGGCGCCGGCCCGGCGGGCGAACCGGTGCGGTGGGCGGTGATGGTGTGCGGCGCCATCGTGTCGGTGCTGGTCTATGTCGGCTATCGCAAATACCGGGCGCCAAGCGGCGCCTGAACCGGACCCGCCCGCCGCGGGCGGGACACGGACGGGAGAAGGCCGCATTCGGTTCATTCCGGACGAAACCCTTCCCCCAGCACGTCATGCACGTCGCTGATGACCATGAAGGCTCTGGGATCGATTTTTCGGACCAGAGCCTTCAATTTGTGCACCTCCTGCCGGGAGACGACGCAATAGAGCGCTTCGCGGCTCCGGTTGGAGTAGGCGCCGCGGGACGGGAACACGGTGACGCCCCGCTCCATCTCGACGTTGATGGCCCTGGCGATGTCGCCGGCGCGTTCCGAAATGATGGTGAACGCCTTGGCCGCGTAGGCCCCTTCCTGGATGAAATCGATCACCTGGGTGGAAATGAAAACGGACACGAGGGTATACAGGATTTTTTCCTTCGGAAGATAGATCAGGCTGGCCAGCAAAATGGCCGCATCGATGGCGAGAATGATTTGCCCGAGGCTCCAGCCGCCGATTTTGTTGAGGATGCGGGCGACGATGTCGATGCCGCCGGTGGTGCCGCCGAAACGGAACACGATGCCGAGGCCGGCGCCCAGGGTCACGCCCGCGTACAGCGCGGCCAGCATCAGATCCTGTCCGGCATGGAACGGGGCGAGCCAGCCCCTGGCGACGGCCGTTTCCATCACCCAAAGGAAGGCGGACAAAGAGGCGGTGCCGAAAATGGTGTACGCCATGCCCCGCCGGCCCAGCACGCGCCAGCCGGCGATGAACAGCGGCAGGTTGATCAGGACGGTCATGACGGAGGGCCTGACGCCGAAGGCGTAGTTGACGAGCAGCGCGATGCCGGTGATGCCGCCTTCCATCAGCTGGTTGGGCACGATGAAATAGTTCAGGCCGAAGGCGTAAACGGCCGTCCCGAACAGGATGGCGGCGGCGTTCGTGAACACGGCGCGCCTGTCGAGCTCCATCGGGATGCCTCCTTTCAACGGAGATGATGTCGGTAGTATATACCATCATACCACAAGGAAAAGTGCGATCCGTCATCCGCCTTCCCGTTCCGCCGTTCCGCCGCCCCGGCCGCGAGCCCGCCGGCCGCGCCGGTTCCGGCGCCGGGCGCGACCGCCATTTGCGATTGTATTCCTGGGCGCTTTGCGATAACATGAAAAAGGTAAAATCGTGCCGGAAGGATCATGGGAGATGAACGACGGACGGGAAAAGACGCTGGCGGAGATGCAGCGGGAAGTCGACGCCTACATCTCGCAGTTCAAGGAAGGCTATTTCAGTCCGCTGGCCATGCTCGCCCGGATGGCGGAAGAGGTGGGCGAACTGGCGCGGGAGGTGAACCACCGGTTCGGCGAAAAGCCGAAAAAACCGACGGAAGAGGAAAATTCCATCGAGCTGGAGCTCGGCGACATCCTGTTCATTGCCATCTGCTTCGCCAATTCGCTGGGGATCGACCTGACGGATTCCTTCAACCGGGTCATGGACAAGTTCAGAACCCGGGACAAAAACCGCTGGACACCCAAGGGCACCGACAGCCCGGCGTGATCATATGCTGTACCATCGAGCCTTCCGCCTGCGGGAAGGGAGGATGGACAGCGCGTGGGGCACAATCCGTACATCCGGAAAGCCTATGAGGCGATCATCCGCCAGGACTACAACCGGGCGGCCGGCTGGTTTGCCAGGGCGGTGGACGAGGAGCCGGACAACGCGTCCCATCACTACCGGTATTCGATCACCCTCGCCCGCAGCGACAAGCTGGCCAAGGCGCTGGAACACGCGGAGCGTGCCGTCGCCCTGAACCCGGATTCGGCCGCGTACCGCATGCACCTCGTCCGGCTGACGGCACGCCGGCTGCTGGGCGAAGCGGACGCCCTCCTTACGGAAAACCGCGCGGAAGCCGATGAAGCCGCCGTCGCCAAGCTGGAGGAAGCAACGCGCCTCGACCCGTTGTCGGTGGAAGCGCTCCTGATGCTGGCGGAAGCCCTGCGGCGGACCGGACGGCGCGGCGACGCCGCCCGCGCCGCCGGGGACGCCCTCAAGCTGGATCCCGCGAACCGGGAAGCGATGGCCTTGTACGAAGCATTGCGCGAAGCGGAGCGAGAACGATCGGAAACGGGAGGAACAAACGCACATGGCAGGGAAAGTCATTCGGGTGGCCGTCACCGGCGCCGGCGGCCGGATGGGCCGTGAAGTGGTCAAAATGGTGCTGGGAGACGAAGAGCTGGAGCTGGCGTGCGCCGTCGACCCGGGATGCGCGGGAAGCGATGCCGGCCGGCTGGCCGGCGTCGCCGATTGCGGCATCCTCGTCACCGACGACCTGGAGCTGGCGCTGGTGGAATCCCGGGCGGACGTGATGGTCGATTTCACGGTGCCGTCCACGGTGATGGACAACGCGAGAACCGCCATCCGCCACGGGGTGCGGCCGGTCATCGGGACGACGGGCCTTGCGCCCGGCGACATTGACGAGCTGGACAGGCTGTGCCGGGAGAAGGGGATCGGCGGCATCGTTGCGCCCAACTTTTCCATCGGCGCCGTTCTCATGATGAAATTCGCCGAACAGGCGGCCAAATACTTGCCCCACGTGGAAATCATCGAGTACCACGGCGACCAGAAGCTGGATGCGCCGAGCGGCACCGCCGTCAAGACGGCGGAAATGATCGCCCGCGTGCGGCGGGAGTTCCGCCAGGGCAATCCGCAGGAACACGAGACGATCGAAGGCGCCCGCGGCGGCTACTATGCCGGATTCCGCATCCACAGCGTCCGTCTGCCCGGCATTTTCGCCCAGCAGGAAGTCATTTTCGGCGGCTACGGACAAACCCTGAAAATCCGGCATGATTCCTACGAACGGTCCGGCTACATGCCGGGCGTCAATCTGGCCGTCAAGAAAGTCGTGGAACTGGACGGCCTCGTGTACGGGTTCGAGCATCTCCTCGATTGACGGACAAGTCCCGGCGCTTGCCGCATCCGGATCCGGCATCCGCTTCATGCAAACGGAGGTTTGCCGCATGAACATCGCCTTGATCGCCCACGACAGAAAAAAGGAAGAAATGGTCCATTTCGCCATCGCGTACGAACCGGTTTTCCGGGAACACCGGCTGTTCGCGACGGGCACCACCGGACGCCTCATCATGGAGCAGACGGGCCTTTCCGTGCACCGGTTCATGTCCGGCCCCCTCGGCGGCGACCAGCAGATCGGCGCGATGGTGGCCGAAAACAACCTGGATTTGATCATCTTCCTGCGCGACCCGCTCATGGCCCAGCCCCACGAACCCGACATTTCCGCCCTGCTTCGGCTGTGCGACGTGTACGGCGTGCCGGTGGCGACGAACATCGCCACGGCGGAAATCCTGGTCCGGGCGCTGGCCCGGGGCGATTTTGCGTGGCGGGAACTGGTGGACAAATACAAGCCGGGTGTGGACGATGGGTTTTGACCAAAACCGTCCGGCCGGGGCGATGGACGAAGGGACGCTGCTGTCGCTGGCCTGGCACATCGTCGGACGGCTGGAAGAGCGGGGCTGGCGCGCCTGGCTCGTCGGCGGATGCGTGCGCGACCGGCTGCTCGGCCGCCCGCTCAAGGACGTGGACATCGCCACCAGCGCGCGGCCGGAAGACGTGATGGCCCTGTTCGAACGGACGGAGCCGACGGGGCTGGCCCACGGCACCGTCACGGTGATCCTGCGGGGCAGGCCGTTCGAGGTGACGACGCTCCGCACCGAAGGCGGCTATTCCGACGGGCGGCGGCCGGACGAAGTCCGCTTCATCGATGACATCCGCGAAGATCTCGCCCGCCGGGACTTCACCATCAACGCGATGGCGCTGGCGCGGGACGGCGGACTGGTGGACCCGTTCGGCGGCCGGCGCGATCTGGAAAACCGCATCCTGCGCGCCGTCGGCGACCCGCGGCAGCGGTTCGGGGAAGATGCGCTCCGGATGTTGCGCGCCGTCCGGTTTGCCGCGGAGTACGGGCTGTCCGTCGAGCCCGGTACCTGGCAGGCCATTCTGGCGATGGCGCCCCGCATCGGCCTCGTGGCCGCGGAGCGGGTGCGGATGGAACTGGAACGGATGACGGAGGGGGCGGATCCCGCCCGCGGGTACCGGATGCTCCGGGACAGCGGCCTGTACGCCCATTTCCGGGCGCAGCTCCCCCTTGACCGCCTGCCCGAACAGCCGGACCGGACGCTGGCGGGCATGGCGGAGGCCGCCGACGGCACGGTGCGCTGGACCCGGCTGTTCGAAGCGATCGGGCTCGATTCCGGCGAAGCGGCGGGCCTCATGCGGCGGCTCACGTTTTCGAACCGGAAGACGGCGGACGTGGCCGGCGCCCTGGCGTTCGGTGCCGGCGCTAACGCCTTCGCGGGCCGGACGGACGGCGAAGCGTCGCGCGCCTTCAAGCGGCTCGTGCTCCGCCACGGCCCGCGAACGGCCGAACGCTGGCTCATGGCGCGGTCCGTCGCGCCGGATGCGGACCGGGCGTTCCTCGAAGCCGCCCGGCGCTGGCTGGCGGAGATGCCGGCCCGGGAACCGAAAGAACTCGCCGCCGGCGGCCGCGATCTGATCCGCGCCGGCCTCGCGCCGGGCCCGGCCGTCGGCCGCATCCTGGAGAAGCTGCTGGAAGGCGTCGCCCTCGGGGAACTGGACAACCGGCGGGAGCTGTTGGTCTCGAAAGCGCTGGAGATGGCGCGCGCCGGAACGGAAAGCCCGGAAGGGGAGAGCGGCCGGTGAAAGACGACATTCTGGCCTGCTTTGCCGAAGCCGGAGACCGCTACGTGTCCGGCGAAGAAATCAGCCGCCGGCTGAACGTGTCGCGCACGGCGGTATGGAAGCACATCCGGGAGCTCAGGAGACAGGGGTACCGGTTCGAATCGTCGCCGCACAAAGGCTACAGGCTGGTCGGACGGCCCGACGCGCTGTCCGCGGAAGCGATCCGCCTGGCGGCCGGCTCCGTTTCCGTCCTCGCGGACGTCGTCGTCCTCGGGACGGTGGACTCCACCCAGACGGAAGCGCACCGGCTTGCCGCCGCCGGGGCCCCCCACGGCACGCTGGTCGCCGCGGAAGAGCAGACGGCGGGAAGGGGCCGGCTTGGCCGCTTCTGGCTGTCGCCGGCCGGCAAGGGCATCTGGATGAGCCTGATCATCCGTCCGCCGATCACGGTGCGCGAGGCGCCCCAGATGACGATGGCGGCGGCGGTGGCCCTCGCCCGCACGCTGCGCCGCGAAACGGGCGCCGACATCGGCATCAAATGGCCGAACGATCTCCTCGCCGGCGACGGCCGCAAGCTGTGCGGCATCCTCGTCGAATCCGTCGGCGAGGACGAGCGGGTCCGGCACATGGCCGTCGGCGTCGGCATCGACTGCCATCTGGAGGAAGCCGACTATCCGCCGGAGCTGGCGGGCAAGGCGACGAGCCTCCTGATGGCCACCGGCCGCCGGGTGGACCGCAACGCCCTGGCCGGCGCGTTTCTGCGGGAATTCGACGCCATGTACCGGCTGTACCTGGCGGAAGGCTTCCCGCCGATCCGCATGTTGTGGGAATCGCTGTCCGTCACCGTCGGCCGGCGCATCCGCCACCGGTCGGCAAGCGGGTGGACGGAAGGCACGGCGGAACGGCTGGACGAACGGGGCGGCCTCGTGGTGCGGACCGATGCCGGCGAACGGGTGACGCTCGTCGCGGGCGACATCGAGTTCGGATGACCGGTTGCCGTCCGGCCATCCGGCATGGTATAGTAGAAAGATCAAAGGCGGTATCCGCCGCGCGGAACCGCACTTTCCTGCACGAACGCGCATGGCGCCCATGGGCGCCGCAAACCGGACAACGGGCAACCGCTGCTTCTGCTCTGAGCCGGAACGGACCGAGACAGAACGAGCCGGGATTTGCCGCATGGAATTTGCCGTGAGGGGAATCCTTTTGGCTGTTTCGGCCGAAAGGATTTTTTGTCGCATGCGCAGGCGGTGCGAACCGGCGGAACCGAACGCGAAACGGGGGTTGTGGGCATCATGAACGGTGAAAAGCCGGTCACGACGGCAAGGCTGAGGCGCATGAAAAGGGAAAAGGAACCGATCGCCGTCATCACGGCGTACGATTATCCGTCGGCCCGGCACGCGGAGGCGGCGGGAGCGGACGTGCTCCTCGTCGGCGATTCCCTCGGCAACGTGGTGCTGGGCTACGATTCCACCATTCCGGTCACGCTGGACGACATGGTGCATCACGCGAAGGCGGTCGCCCGCGGTGCGAAGCGGAGTTTCGTCGTCGTCGACATGCCGTTTCTGACATATCACGGCAGCCTGGACAAGACGCTGGCGAACGCCGCCCGTCTGATGCAGGAGGGCATGGCCAAAGCGGTGAAGCTGGAAGGCGGCGGCGAAATCGCCGGGACGGTCCGGGCGCTCGTTTCCGCCGGCGTGCCCGTCATGGGCCATATCGGCCTGACGCCGCAGTCGATCCACCAGCTGGGCGGCTATTTCGTGCAGGGGAAGACGGACGCGAAGGCGGAAAAGCTGCTGGAGGACGCGAAGCGGCTGGAGGAAGCCGGCGCCTTCGCCCTCGTGCTGGAACTGGTGCCGGAAGAAGTGGCCGCCCGCATCACCGGGGCCCTGGACATTCCGACGATCGGCATCGGCGCCGGCCGGCATTGCGACGGGCAGGTGCTCGTCTTTCACGACATGCTGAACATCGGGCACCCGGCCCCGAAAACGTTCGCCAAGACGTACGCGGACGTCGGCGGCACCATCGAGGCCGCCATTGCCGAATATGTCAGGGAAGTCAAAAACGGCCTGTTTCCCGCCGCGGAGCACGCGTTCCGCAAGGCGGAAGAGAAGAGGGCGGAAGGCCTGTACGGCCGCGCCTGACGGCGGAAACGGGACGCCAAAGAAGGGAATGCGATGGAGGTCATCCGATCCGTTCGGGATTTGAAAGCGGCGCTGCGCCGGCTGAAAACCGGCCGGCCCGATGCGACCGTCGGCTTCGTGCCGACGATGGGGTATTTGCACGCCGGCCACGCGAGCCTGATCGAGCGGGCGCGGCGGGAAAACGATCTCGTCGTGCTCAGCGTGTTCGTCAATCCGCTGCAGTTCGGCCCCAATGAAGATTACGAGCGGTATCCGCGGGATGCCGCGCGCGACGAAGCCATCGCGCGAAACGCCGGGGTGGATGTGCTGTTCATGCCCCCCGTCGCCGAGATGTACCCGCGGGAGCCGGCGGTCCGGGTCCGGGTCGGCCGCCTGGCGGACCGGCTGTGCGGCGCCTCCCGGCCGGGCCACTTCGACGGCGTGGCGACGGTGCTGACCAAGCTGTTCCATCTGGTGGCGCCCGACCGGGCCTATTTCGGGATGAAGGACGCCCAGCAGGTGGCGGTGGTGCGGCGGCTTGCCGAAGACTTCAACTTTCCGCTGGAGATCGTCGCCTGTCCGACGGTGCGGGAACCGGACGGGCTGGCCATGAGTTCGCGCAATGTATACCTTTCGCCGGACGAACGGCGGCAGGCCGTCGTGCTGTCGCAGGCGCTGGAGCTTGCCGGCCGGATGCTCGGGGCCGGCGACCCGGCCGCCGGCGAACTGGAAGAAGCGCTGGCGCGGAAAATCCGGGAAGCCCCGCTGGCGGACATCGATTACGTGTCGGTGCTGACCTATCCGTCCCTCCTGGCCCTCGAGGGGCCCGTCTGGCGGGCGCTGGAGGAAACGGAGGACCGGGAGCTCATCGTCGCGCTGGCCGTCCGCTTCGGGAAAACCCGCCTGATCGACAACCGCGTATTCTGGAAAACGGAAGGGGAGCTGCGCCATGTTTAGAACGATGATGAAATCGAAGCTGCACCGCGCCACGGTGACGGAGGCGAATCTGAACTACGTCGGCAGCATCACCATCGACGAAGATTTGATGGACCTGATGGATGTCTACGAAAACGAGAAGGTGCAGGTCGTCAACAACAACAACGGCGCGCGCTTTGAAACGTACGTCATCCCCGGCCCCCGCGGCTCCGGCGTCATCTGCCTGAACGGCGCCGCCGCGCGGCTTGCGCATCCCGGCGACAAAGTCATCATCATTTCCTACGGCATCATGACCAGCGAGGAAGCGAAAGTCCACAAACCGATCGTCGTCCTGCTGGACGAACGGAACCGGGTCGAACGGGTCATCCGCGCCGAGGAACATGCCACGGTTCGATGAGCGGGAGCATGGACAAATTCGCCGTTGTCGACTTCGAGACGACCGGGCCGGAACCGCGCGACCGGATCATCCAGGTGGGCGTCGCCGTCATCGAAGGCGGTTCCATCAAGCGGACATACGCTTCGTTCGTGAATCCCGGGGTGCCGATTCCGCCGGAAATCACCCGGCTGACCGGCATCACGGACGCCGACGTGGCCGACGCGCCGGGCCTCGATGACGTGATGATCGACCTGTTGCCGCTTTTGGACGGCGCGTCTTTCGTCGCCCACAACGCGGCCTTCGACTATGGCGTGCTGCAGCGCGCGCTCGCCGAATGCGGCTACGATCCGTTTCCCGGCCGCGTATACGACACGCTGGCCGCCCTGCGCTTTCTGTTTCCGGGACTGGCCGGGCTGTCCCTGGGCAGGGTGACCCGCACGTTCGGCATCGAACTTGAACAACACCACCGGGCGGACCACGATGCCCTGGCAACGGCCAGGCTGTGGCTGCTGTGCCTCGAGCGGATGGAATCCCTGTCCCTGGTCACCCTCCGCAGACTGCGGGATCTGTTTGCCGCGTCCCCCCATTGGGACGACATGGCGTTCCTCATCGGCGGCATGATCGACCGGAGGGAGCGGGAGGCGTGGACGCCGCAGGCGGAAGAAGGGGTGTACCGCGGGTTTCGCATGCGGGCGGGGGAGTGGACCGGCGGAACGGACAGGCCCGACCCCGACGACCCCGACATCGAAAACGGGGATTTTGCCGCCTTTTACGAAAAATTGAAGGAACGGCTCCGGACGCGGTTTGACGCCTACGAGGAGCGGGAAGCCCAGGAACGGATGATCCGGGAAGTGGCGGACGCCTTCGCGAGCGGCCGCCATCTGCTGGTGGAAGCCGGCACCGGAACGGGCAAATCGCTGGCCTACCTCGTTCCCGCCCTGTTCCACGCCCTGTCGAGCGGCGAGAAGGTGGTGGTCAGCACCCACACGATCCATCTGCAGGAGCAGATCCGCACGAGGGACCTGCCGCTCCTTTCGGAACTGTTCCCCGTTCCGTTCCGCGCCGCGCTCCTCAAGGGCCGCAACCATTATTTGTGCCTGCGGAAGTTCGAGCATCGGGTCAGCGGCGCCGATTTCGACCATCCGCGGGAAGATCCCCTGACGGCGGCGCAGCTCGTCGTCTGGCTGGAAGAGACGGAGCGCGGAGACGAGGAGGAGCTCCAGTTCGGCGACCGGGGGCGGGATTTCTGGCGGACGGTGAGAAGCGACAGCGAGTCGTGCCTGAACCGCGCCTGCCCGTGGTTCAGGCGCTGCTTCTATCACCGGGCGAAACATGAAGCGGCCGGCGCCGATCTGGTCATCACGAACCATTCCCTGCTGTTCACCGACATGAAGGCGGAGCACCGGCTTCTGCCGGCGTACCGCCATCTGGTGGTTGACGAGGCGCACCAGCTGGAGGAAACCGCCCTACGCCATCTGGGCACGGAACTCGGCTACCATTCCTTCGTCCGTCCGTTGCAGGACCTGTACAGGGATGCCTATACGGGGCTCTTGCCGCGCCTCGTGTTCTTTCTGCGCCAGGTGAACGGCGACGGCGACTGGGACGAGGCGATCGGCGCCCTGGAGGCGGCCTTTCGGGACGTCGTCGCCATCAAAGAGGATTGGGACCGGCTCGCGGAGAAATGTTATGGCATGATCGGCCGGCGCCCGGACGACGCGTCGGCCGACGGCGGGTTCGTGCTCCGCCTGAAGGCGGAATCGCCCCCGCGGGATTACGGCGAGATCGCGGCGCTGGAAAACAACCTGCACGTGCGCGTCACGTCGCTGGCGGCCGCCGTCGACAGGCGGCTGAACGCCGTCCGGGAAGCCTTCGGCGACGATCCGGCCGTCGCCGGACTGGTCACGGATCTCGCGGGCGTTCTGCGGGAGCTCGTCCGTTGCCGCGACGCGCTCCGCTTCATTCTGGCGGCCAGGGAACCGGCGCACGTGTTCTGGCTGGAAGCTGCCGGGAGCAACCCCCGTTCCCTGCGCTTCCATGCGGCGCCCGTCGACGTGAGCGACGCCCTGCACCGCCATTTCTTCGACGGCAAGGACAGCGTCGTGCTCACGAGCGCCACCCTCGCCGTCGGCGATTCCTTCGACTATGTGTGCCGGCAGCTCGGGCTCATCCCATCGGCGGAAGCCGGACGGCTCAAGACGGTGCGCCTGCCGGCGGTGTTCGATTACCGGAACCAGGCGCTGGTGCTCATCCCGCGCGATTTTCCGAGCGTGCGGGGCGCATCCGACGACGCCTTCGTCCGGGCGCTGGCCGACTCCTTGTGCCGGGTGGCGCTTGGCACGAAAGGGCGCATGCTGATCCTGTTTACGTCCTACCGGATGCTGAAGCAGGCGTACGAATACATGGCGGGACCGCTGGCGGAACACGGGGTGTCGCTGCTCGGCCAGGGGATGGACGGCACGAGCCGCAGCAAGCTGCTGCGCCTGTTCCAGGACCAGGGCACGACGGTGCTGCTCGGCACGAGCAGCTTCTGGGAAGGCGTCGACATTCCCGGTGACGCGCTCAGCTGCCTGGCCATCGTGCGGCTTCCGTTCCAGCCGCCGAACCAACCGGTGCTGGAAGCCCGCACCGAACTGGCCCGCCAGCGAAGCGAAAATCCGTTCCTCAAGCTGTCGGTGCCGTCCGCCGTCATCCGGTTCAAGCAGGGGTTCGGACGGCTCGTCCGCACGGCGACGGACCGGGGCGTCGTGATCATCTACGACACGCGGGTCACCGATACGTCCTACGGCAAATATTTCCTCCAGTCGCTTCCGGGCCCGACCATCGAGCGGGTGCCGGCGGGCGAACTGCCGGCGCGGGTGGAGGAATGGCTGAACAGGGGGAATCGAGGTTGAAAACGGAAAAAATCTCGGACGCCGTCGTGCGCAGGCTGCCGGTCTACCTGCGGTACCTGAAGGAACTGACGGCCAACGGCGTCACCACCGTCTCGAGCCAGGAACTCGGCGAGAAGCTGAACCTCAATCCGGCGCAAATCCGGAAAGACCTGGCCTACTTCGGCGAATTCGGGCGCAAGGGCATCGGATACGACGTGGAGTATCTGGTGGAAAAAATCCGGCAAATCCTGAAGCTGAATCAGGTGATCCACGTCGGCCTGGCCGGCGCGGGCAACCTCGGCCGGGCGCTGTGCAACTACAACGCCTTCGCCAAGGACAACATGAAAATCGTGGCGGTGTTTGACGCCGCGCCGGAAAAAATCGGGGAGAAAATCAACAACCTGACGGTCCAGCCGATCGGCGAGCTGAAGGAAACGGTCCGCAGGCTGAACATCCGGGTCGGCATCATCACCGTGCCGGCGTCGGAAGCCCAGTCGGTGGCCAACCAGTTCGTCGACGCCGGCATCGAGGCGATCCTGAACTTTGCCCCGGCCATCCTGAAGGTGCCGGACCACGTGCGGATCCATCACGCCGATTTCACCATCGACCTGCAGAGCCTTGCCTATTTTCTCGACAACTGACGGCTTCAGCCGTCGGCGGAGGTGACCCTGTTGGCAAAAACGGTAATCTGGGGCGGCACGTTCGTAACCATGGACGCCGGCGGCCGGGTGATCCGGGACGGCGCCATGGTCATCCGAGATGACCGGATCGAATACATCGGAGAAAAAAGGGACGACCTGAAGGAAGGAGCCGGCGACATCGTGGACGGAAGCCGGCGCGCGTTCCTGCCGGGACTCGTCAACACCCACGGCCACGCCGCCATGTCGCTCCTGCGCGGCTACGCGGACGACCTGGATCTCCAGGTCTGGCTCGAAGACCACATGTGGCCGATGGAAGCGAAATTCACCGCGGAAGACGTGCGGGCCGGCGCCCTGCTCACGGCGGCGGAAATGATCAGAAGCGGCACCACCTGCTTCGTGGACATGTACGACCACATGGACGAAGTGGCCCGGGTCGCCGAGGAATCCGGCCTGCGCGCCGTGCTGTGCCGCGGCGTGATCGGGTTTCCCGAGGAAGCGCAGGCGGCCAAGCTGGCCGAAGCGGTCGCCTTCGCCCGCGGCTGGAACGGGGCGGCCGGCGGCCGCATCCGCACGATGCTGGCGCCCCATGCGCCCTACACGTGTCCGCCGGACTACATCGAATCGATCGTGGAAGCGGCCCACGAATGGAACCTGCCCCTTCACACCCACATGTCGGAGACGCGGAAGGAAGTGGAGCAGAATGTCGCGCGGTACGGCGTCCGGCCCGTCGAACACCTGCGGCGCCTCGGCGTGTTTTCGCGGCCGTGCCTCGTGGCCCATGCCGTCCACCTGACCGACGAGGAAATCGGGATGCTGGCCGACCACGGGGTCCGCGTTTCCCACAATCCCGGCAGCAACCTGAAACTGGCCAGCGGCATCGCCCGCGTCCGCGACATGAAGAGGGCGGGCGTCATCGTCGGCCTCGGCACCGACAGCTCGGCCAGCAACAACAACGTGGACATGTTCGAGGAAATGCGGCTCGCATCGCTGCTGCAGAAGGGCGTCACCCTCGATCCGACGGTGCTTCCGGCCGCAGAGGCGCTCGCCATGGCCACGCGCGACGGCGCGGAGGCCGTCTGGATGGGCGACATCGCGGGGCGGCTGGAACCGGGCATGAAGGCGGATTTCATCGCCGTCGACATCGATCAGCCCCATTTCGTTCCGCAGACGGATGTGGTGTCCCATCTGGTGTACAGCGCTTCCGGCCATGACGTCACCGACGTGTGCGTGGACGGCCGCTGGCTGATGCGCGATCGCGAGCTGCTGACCCTGGACGAAGAGCGGATCCGCTTTGAAGCCCAGCGGCGCTTCGAACGGCTGCTCGGGCGCTGAAGGCCCGGGCTGCGGCCGAAAGCCCCGGGCAGCGATGAACCGGACGGGGAGGCGGTGGACATGGCAAAGAAAATCGTCGCGGCGGCCGCGGCCGCCGTGCTTGTCCTCCTGGTCTTGGCGGGCCTTATGTACCGCGCCGTCCAGCGGGACCATTACGACCGGATGGAGCAAGCCCGGCGCACGGCCCTGGAGCAGACCGACCTCGTCCGCGCCGAGCGCGTCTGGCGGTTTGCCGGCGACGGGGTGGTTTACGTGGTGGCCGGCACGGACGCGGAAGAGCGGCCGTTCTACGTCTGGGTGGGACCGGACGGCGTGACGGCGAGGCCGGCTTCCGAAGGCATCAGCGGGGAAGAGGCGGCCGGACGGACGATCGCGCGGATGGACGGCGCCGCCGTTCTGCGCGTGGTGCCGGGCATGCTGGACGGGGAACCGGTATGGGAAGTGTTCTACGAACGGAAAGAAGACGGCGGCGTGCGGCGGTATTACGATTATTACCGGTTTTCCGACGGCGCGCTGCTGGACACGCTGCGCCTGAACGTCCAATGACAGTCGCGACGGGAGTCCGCCCGATGGCGGACTCTTTTTTTTCGCGTCCCGTTCCAGACTTTGCATCCGCCAAGGCGACGCTCCGTATGATATACTTCTGATATATCACTTGATCCATCATGGCCTGCATGATTGGTCGCCTGTATGAAACATGCGGACGAATGGGACGCAAAAAAAGGGGGGTACGGATCCGTGAACGTACGACCGTTGCCTGTGCTGCTGGCGTTTTTGGTGACAGCCGGCCTGCTGTTTGGCGGTTATTTTGTCTATCAGGCCTATGCCGTGCAGCAACCGATGGAATCCGGCATCGCCGGCGTGGAAGGCGTGTCCGCCGTCTCCCTGGAAACGGAGCGGGGCCTCGTCACGATCCGGCTCCGGCTTCGTCCCGAGGCCGATCTGATGCGGGTGTACCGCCAGGTGGAAACGCTGGCCGCCGGCCGGGCCGGCGGCCGCAACATTGCCGTCGTGGTGGAAACGGAAGCCGGCGGCGACCTGGAAGCCGTCTGGCAGGAGATGCTGTTCGACCTGGCGGAGGCCATGGAGAACCGGCGGTACGGCGACATTCCCGGACTGATGGAAGCGGCGGAGCGCCGCCATCCCGGCCTGTCGGCGGAGGCGGCCATGGATGAATCGCGGGTATACGTGACGCTCCGGCTGGACGGCGCCGCTATGCACAAGGCGCTGCCGCTCGCGGGCGGGAGACTGGAGGCGTGGGCGAATGGGCCGGTACGGTAAAGAAATCGTTCTGGGCACGATCCCGGCCCTGCTGTTGTTCCTGCCGTTTGCCGGCGTCAATGCGGCGCCGGTTTTCGTTGCCGCCGCCATCGCATTCGTCGCCTTTGCCGTCATCAGGTCGCGGGGCGGCGGCGCTTTCGTCCGCCGGCGGCAGCCGGCCGCCGCGGGCGACGGCGAACCGGGCTTTGACGACGTGGGCGGCCAGGAGCGGGCCAAGCAGGAACTGGCGGAAGCCCTCGACTTTCTGATCAGGCGGGACGAAATCCGGCGCCTCGGCATCCGGCCGTTGAAGGGCATACTCCTCACCGGACCGCCGGGAACGGGAAAGACGCTTCTCGCCCGGGCGGCGGCGCGCCATACGGATTCGGTGTTTGTGGCCGCCTCCGGCAGCGAATTCGTGGAAATGTACGTCGGCGTCGGCGCCAGCCGGGTGCGCGACCTGTTCCGCGAGGCACGCCGCCAGGCGGAAAAGCGGGACAAGAAAAGCGCCATCATTTTCATCGACGAAATCGACGCCATCGGCGGAAAACGCGACGGCGGCCAGCAGCGGGAATACGACCAGACGCTGAACCAGCTGCTGACGGAAATGGACGGCATCGATGCGGGAAGGGAGCCGCGCATCCTGCTGATCGCCGCCACGAACCGGCCGGAGATGCTGGATCCGGCGCTTCTTCGGCCGGGCAGGTTCGACCGGCTCATCGAAGTGGGATTGCCGGACAAGGCGGGCCGCCTCCACATCCTGCGCCTCCATGCCCGCAACAAGCCGCTGGATCCGTCCGTTTCCCTGGAGCAGCTGGCCGGCGAAACGTACGGGTTTTCCGGCGCCCAGCTGGAAAGCGTCATGAACGAGGCCGCCATCTACGCGATGCGGGAAGGATCGCCCGCGGTCATGCCGCGCCATCTGTCCATGGCCGTGGACAAAGTGATGATGGGGGAGCGGACGGACCGCGAAACGACCCGGGAAGAACGCCGCCGCGTCGCCATCCACGAGCTCGGCCATGCCGTCGTCGCCGAAACCGTGCGGCCGGGGTCCGTGTCCCAGATCTCCCTCAGTCCGAGGGGGCGGGCGCTCGGCTACGTGCGGCACAATCCGGGACAGGACCGGTACCTTCACACGAAAACCCACCTGGAGCAGCAAATCATGATCGCCCTCGGCGGCGCCGCGGCGGAAGAGCTGTTCTACGGCGAGCGGAGCACCGGTTCGCGGGGCGATTTCGACCAGGCGCTCGGCATCGTGTCGCTCATGATGGAATCCGGATTGACGCGCCTCGGCATCATCGACCGTTCGATGGTGACGAAAGAGCAGCTGATGAACGAAAACGCCGCCATTCTGGGCGAATTGACGGAACGCACGAGACGGCTTCTTAAGGAGCGCCGCGCCGTTTTCGACCGGTGCCTCGACGTGCTGCTTCGCGAAGAGCGGCTGGACGGCGACGCGTTCCGCGCCTTCCTGGCGGAAGTTGCCCGGGTTTCGGCCTGAAAACGGCACATTCTCCTGACCGCATCGTCCGGCCGACGGCCGGGACTGCGGTCATTTTTTTCGGACGCCCGCGGCCATCCGTCCGCCAAGGGACGGCCGCCCGCGCAACGGCGGCGTTTCGGCCGGCGACAGTGAAAATGCTCACGGAAACGTGTAAGATGGTCATGTAGGGTGTTGGATGGATGGAAATGACGGAAGGGTGGTAACATGAAAACATTCAAGCGGATCGGCGTCGTCGGCGCGGGCACCATGGGCCAGGGCATCGCCGAAATGCTGGCGAAAAGCGGCCTGGACGTGCACCTGGTGGAAATCACGCCCGAGAAGCTGGACCAGGCCTGGGACATGATCAACATCAGCCTGGACAAGCAGATTGAAAAATGGGCCATCACCGCCGCTGAAAAGAAACTGATCCTGTCGAGGATCCACAAGGCCGAGCTCAGCCATCTGGCCGGCGTCGATCTTGTCATCGAAACGATCACGGAAGATCTCGAGGCGAAGAAGGACGTGTTCCGCCAGCTGGACCGGATCTGCGAGCCCGATGTCCTGTTCAGCAGCAACACGTCGACCCTCAGCCTGACGGAGCTGGCCAGCGTTACCGGGCGGCCCGACAAGGTGATCGGCCTCCATTTCCTGCATCCGGTGTCCAAGGTCAACCTGGTGGAAATCATCCGCGGTCTGCGCACGTCGGAGGAAACGTTCCTTTCCATCCGCACGCTGGTGGAGCAGGTGTTCCGGAAAGTGAGCATCCTCGTGTACGAATCGCCGGGGTTCGTCACCACCCGGCTCATCTGCCTGCTCATCAACGAAGCGATCCACGTGCTGACGGAGGGCGTCGCCTCCGCGGAGGACATCGACACGGCGATGAAAAACGGCTACGAATTCAAATACGGTCCGCTGGAGATGGCCGACCGGTTCGGCCTCGATTCCGTGCTGGCGGCCCTGGAACGGATGTTCCGCGAATTCGGCGACCTGAAATACCGGCCTTCCTTCCTGCTGAAAAAAATGGTGCGCGCCGGCCAGCTCGGCGTGAAAACCGGCGAAGGCTTTTTCCGCTACGACAAGGACGGTGACCGGATCCAATGAAAATTCTCGTCATCAACGCGGGCAGTTCTTCCCTGAAATACCAGCTGTACGACATGACCGACGAATCCGTCCTGGCCAAGGGCCAGGTGGAGCGCATCGGCATGGAAACCGCCATTCTCGTCCACCGGCCGGCGGGAAAGGACGAGCACCGGGAAGTGTCGGAAATTCTCGACCACACGGCCGCGATCCGCAAGGTCGTCAGCGCCCTCACCCACCCGGAATACGGCGTCCTGTCCTCCATGGATGAAATCCAGGCCGTCGGCCACCGTGTCGTGCACGGCGGCGAATATTTTTCCGATTCCGTGCTGGTGACGCCCGATGTGAAGCAGAAAATCCGCGAGCTGTTCGATCTGGCGCCGCTGCACAATCCCGCCCACATGATGGGCATCAACGCCGTCGAGGTGACGCTGCCGGACGTGCCCCAGGCGGTCGTGTTCGATACGGCGTTCCATCAGACGATGCCGCCCCATGCCTACCTGTACCCGATCCCGATGGTGCTGTACAACAAGCACAAAGTGAGGCGTTACGGCTTCCACGGCACGAGCCACATGTATGTCAGCCAGCGCGCGGCGGATCTTGCCGGCCGGCCCCTGGAGGCGCTCAAGATCATCACCTGCCACATCGGCAACGGCGCCAGCTGCACCGCGATCATGGGCGGCAAATCGGTGGACACCAGCATGGGCATGACGCCGCTCGAGGGCCTCATGATGGGCACCCGCAGCGGCGACATCGACCCGGCCATCGTGCCGTATGTCATGGCGAAGGAAGAGCTGACGATCAACGAAGTCAATTCGATGCTGAACAAGCACAGCGGCCTCATTGCCATTTCCGGCATTTCGAGCGACGTGCGGGAAATCCAGGAGGCGATGGCCGCCGGGCATGAGGCGGCCAAGCTGGCCTACGACATGTACGAATACCGCATCCGCAAATGCATCGGCGCGTATGCCGCGGCGATGAACGGGGTGGACGTCATCGTGTTCACCGCCGGCGTCGGCGAAAACTCGCACATTTTGCGGGAACGCGTCCTGGACGGCCTGACGTATCTCGGCGTGGAGCTGGACCGGGAAGCGAACGAGAAGGGAAAAGGCGAGCGGCGCATCACGACGGAAGCGTCGAAGGTGGCCGCCTACGTCATTCCGACCAACGAGGAACTGGTCATTGCGAGGGACACGTACCGGCTCGTTGCAAACCGCCCGTGAAGCGGGTAAACTGGAAGGGCCGGAGGGTGAAATCATGCAAACGTGTCTCATTCGCGACGTGGGCCGCCACGTCGGCCAAACGGTCAAAATCGGCTGCTGGATGTACAACAAGCGGTCCAGCGGCAAAATTCAATTTCTGCAACTGAGGGACGGCACGGGCACGATCCAGGCGGTCGTCGTCAAAAACGAAGTGCCGGACGACGTCTGGGACGCCTGCACGCGCCTCACCCAGGAAAGCTCGCTGTATGCCGTCGGCACGGTGCGGGAAGATCCCCGCAGTCCGTCCGGCTACGAACTGGCGCTTGCCGGCGTGGACGTCATCCAGGTGACCGAAGGGTATCCGATCACGCCGAAGGAGCACGGCATCGATTTTCTGCTGGACCATCGCCATCTGTGGCTCCGTTCGCTGCGCCAGCGGGCGATTCTCGTCATCCGCGACCGGATCATCCGGGCCATCCGCGAATTTCTGGCGGGAGAAGGATTCGTGCAGGTCGATCCGCCGATCTTGACGCCGGCCGCCGCCGAGGGGACGACGAATCTTTTTCACACGAAATATTTCGACGAAGACGCCTACCTGAGCCAGAGCGGGCAGCTGTACATGGAAGCGGCGGCAATGGCGCTCGGCCGCGTTTACTCCTTCGGGCCGACGTTCCGGGCGGAGAAGTCGAAGACGCGGCGCCACCTGATCGAATTCTGGATGGTGGAGCCGGAGATGGCGTTCGTGGAGCATGAAGAAAGCCTGCGGATCCAGGAGCGGCTCGTGGCCCACGTGGTGCAGGCCGTGCTTGCGGACTGCCGCCGGGAACTCGACGTGCTGCAGCGGGACGCATCCCGGCTGGAAAACGTGACGGCGCCGTTTCCGCGCATCACCTACGACGAAGCCATCGCCTTCCTGCAGCGGCAGGGGCACGACATCAAGTGGGGAGACGACTTCGGGGCGCCCCACGAGACGGCCATCGCCGAAGCGTACGACAGGCCGGTGTTCATCACGCACTATCCGGCTTCCGTCAAGGCGTTCTACATGAAGCCGGATCCGGCCCGGCCGGAGGTGGTGCTGTGCGCCGATCTGATCGCGCCGGAAGGCTACGGGGAAATCATCGGCGGCAGCCAGCGGATCGACGATCCGGCGCTGCTTGAGCGGCGATTCGCCGAACACGGCCTGTCGCCGGAAACGTATGGCTGGTATCTGGATTTGCGGAAGTATGGCACCGTGCCGCATTCCGGTTTCGGCCTCGGCCTGGAGCGGACGGTGGCCTGGATATGCGGACTGGAGCACGTGCGGGAAACGATTCCGTTTCCGCGGATGCTGTACCGCCTGTATCCGTGAAGGAGCCATCACCGTGGCCTGACCGTTTCGTCGCGGAGGAAAAGCCGCGGCGGACTTGTGCCCGCGAGAATCCGCATCGCGGCCCCGTGACGGACGCCGGCAGAGGGAGGGGAGAACGTCATGTCGATGGATAAAGGCTTGTTTCTCGCGCTGGAGACGGGGGCGGTCAGCGTCCCCAGCCTGCTTCTTCAATGGTATGCGCGCCTCGGCCTGACGGAAGTGGACATGATGCTGCTCATCCATCTGATGGCGTTCCGCGAGAAGGAAAAAAACGACCTGCCCGCGGTGGAGGATCTCCAGGCCCGGATGAGCGCCGATCCGGAGGAGATCGCCGCGTCGCTGGAAAAACTGGTCAGCGAGGAATGGATCGCCATCAAGGAAACGGTCGACCCGGAAACGGGCCTGCCCTATGAGAGCTATGACATTTCGGGGGTGTATGAGCGGCTGGCCGCGGTGGTCGCCGAGTGGGCGCGGCAGGAGGAACGGGAATCGGCCTTCGGACGCGAAGATGCGCCCGGCCGCGGCCAACGCGGCGATGCGGCCGGAAGCGAGGAGGGACCGGAGGGGACGGCCGGATCGGGCGCCGGTTTCGGCCGGCCGGAGGGCGGGCGCAATCTGTTCTCGCTGTTCGAACAGGAGTTCGGACGGCCGCTGACGCCGATGGAAATCGAAACGATCAACGGCTGGCTGGACAAGGACCGCTATCCGGAACCGCTCATCGAAGCCGCCCTGAAGGAGGCGGTGTACGCCGGCAAGCTGCATTTCCGGTACATCGACCGGATGCTGCTGGACTGGGCGCGCAACCGGATCCGCACGCCGGAGGAAGCGAAGGAGTACGCGACCCGTTTCCGCGGCGGATTTGTGTAGGGACGGGCTTGAACGCAAGGCGCTGCCGAAAAAGCGAAGCACCCATCCGGGACGTGGAGTCGCCGGGGGTGCTTTTTTGGTTTGTCATGTTTCGGAGGGCGCTTCTCCATGCCGTGCCGCAGGAGGCGACCGGCCGGCGGCCGCCGGAGGCGGGAGGCGGGCTCAGCCGTTTTCCGCCGCGCCGGTTTCGCGCCCGATTTCCGCGTCGATTTCCGCTCCCATTTCGGCGGCCCGCTCCGCCGCGCGCAGGACGGCGCGCCGGATGGCATCGCCGACGCCGGCTTCTTCCATGAGCCGGATGGCGGCTTCCGTCGTGCCGCCTGGCGACGTGACGTTCCGGCGCAGCGTTTCCGGGGGTTCTCCGGTTTGCCGGAGCATTTCCGCGGCGCCCAGCATCGTCTGGTATGCCAGCTGCCGGGCCGTCTCCGCGTCCAGGCCGCCGGCGGTTCCGCCGGCGATCAGCGCTTCGACGACATAGTAGAAATAGGCCGGGCCGCTGCCGGAAACGCCCGTCACGATGTCGAGCAGCGACTCGTCCACTTCCCGGACGACGCCGATCGCCTCGAACAATTGTCTGGCCATCCGCCTCGACGCGTCGCCGGCGTCCGGACTGAAGCTGAGACCGGTGGCGCCGAGACCGATGGAGCTGGACGTGTTGGGCATCGCCCGGGCGACGGGCAGCGGACGGCCCAGAAGGCGGCGGATGGAGGCGATGGACAGGCCGGCCACGAAGGAGACGACCGTCTGGCCGTCCCGGAAGCCCCCGCGGTATTGCCGAATTGCTCCCGCCGCATCCTTCGGCTTGACGGCCAGCACGATCACGTCCGCATCCCGGGCGGCATCCGGCGCCGCTTCCTCCGGCACCGGCCGGATGCCATAACGGTCCCGCAAGACATCCAGCCTCGCCGGACCGGCTTTGTCCACCACGCGGATCTGGCCCGGACCGACGACCGCCTTCGCAATCAGCCCGCGGATGAGGGCTTCCGCCATGTTGCCGCCGCCGATGAACAGGAGCGTCTTGCCGGCCAGGGCGTTGTCCCCGTTCACGGTGGTCATGCTGCATTCCTCCGTTTCCAACAGGATCTGCCGATTCGCGGCGCCGGTTCAGGTGCGGATCTGGCCGCTGCCGTATACGAACGTCTTCGTCGACGTGAGCGCCTGAAGGCCCATCGGCCCGCGGGCGTGCAGCTTCTGGGTGCTGATGCCGATTTCCGCGCCATAGCCGAATTCGAAGCCGTCGGTAAAGCGGGTGGAGGCGTTGTGGTAGACGGCGGCGCAGTCCACCGCCTTCATGAACGTTTCGGCGCGCGCGGCGTCTTCCGTCACGATGCACTCGGAATGCTTCGTGCCGAACCGGGCGATGTGGCGAATCGCCTCGTCCAGGTCCGGCACCACCCGGACGTTCAAAATAAAGTCGTTGTATTCCGTCGCATAGTCGGCGTCCGTCGCCGGCTTCGCCCAGGGCGCGAAATCGCGGGTTTTGGCGCAGCCGCGGATTTCCACCCCGAGCTGGCGGAATTTGTCCAGAAGCCCGGCCAGGTGCTTCGCAGCGAACGATTCGTGGACGAGCAGCGTTTCCATGGAATTGCAGACGGACGGGCGCTGCACCTTGGCATTGATGGCGATCGACGCCGCCATATGCGGATCGGCGGATTCGTCCAGATACGTGTGGCAGATGCCGGCGCCCGTCTCGATGACGGGGACGGTGGCATGTTCGACCACATGCTGGATCAGGCCGGCGCCGCCCCGCGGGATGAGCACGTCCAGAAGGCCGTTCAGCTTCAGCATGTCGTCCGCCGAGGCGCGGCTCGTGTCTTCGACCAGCTGCAGGGCGTCGGCGGGGACGGCGGTGTTCGCCAGCGCGCCCCGCAGCACGTCCACGATTTTCATGTTGGAGCGGATCGCCGCGGAACCGCCCCTCAGGACGACGGCGTTGCCGGTTTTCAGGCACAGGCCGGCGGCGTCGACGGTGACGTTCGGCCGCGCCTCGTAGATGATGCCGATGACGCCGAGGGGAACGCGCTTCTTGACGATTTTGAGCCCGTTCGGCCGCACCGTTTCTTCCAGCACTTCGCCGACCGGATCGGGCAGGGCGGCGATTTGCCGCAAGCCTTCGGCGATGCCGGCGATCCGTTGGCGATCCAGGGCGAGCCGGTCGAGCAGGGAGGCGGACAGGCCGTTCTGCCTGCCGGCTTCCAGATCCTCCCGGTTGGCCGCGATGATGCTTTCATGTTCCTTCTCCAGTTCATCGGCCATGATCAGGAGCGCTTCGTTTTTCCGCCGCTCGTCCACGAGCCCGAGCGCCGCCGAAGCCTCCCTGGCCTTGCGGGCCTTGACAGCCGCTTCACCCGCGCGTGTCGCGATGTTGTCGATCAAGTCAATCCCTCCCGTTCATGATGGCTGGTTTGCTCGCCATGATTGGAATCCTTTTCGCCATCCGCGGATGGCGCGGAAAACAAGGATAACACGACGAATGTGCGTGCCGGCCGGGCGGCCGCCGGCGGCGCGGCGGCGCGATGAAGGCCGAAACGCGGCCCGCCGTCACAGCGCCACCCATTCGTCGCGGTGGATCACTTCCGGCCGGTGGACGTCGATGCGCTTTTGCGCTTCCGCCACCGACAGGCCGGCGACGGCCACCAGCTGCCAGCTGGCGTAATTGATCACGCCCCTGCCGATGACGGCGCCCGAAAGGTCGGCCACTTCCACCACGTCGCCGGGGTGGAATTCCCCGTCGACCGCCCGCACGCCCGCCGGCAGCAGGCTTTTGCCGCCCCGGAGGAGGGCGTCGACGGCGCCGTCGTCGATGCGGATCAATCCCTGGGGAATCGAATGGAAGCCGATCCACTGTTTTTTCACGGGCAGGAAATGGAGATCCGTATCGAAGTAGGTGCCTTTTCCTTCGCCGCGCAGCGCTTTCTCCAGATCGCCCGGTTCGCCGGCCCGGCCGATGAACACCGGCACGCCGCCGCGCATGGCGAGGCGGGCGGCTTCGATTTTGGACCGCATGCCGCCGGTGCCGACGTCGCTGCCGGCGCCGCCGGCGATGCGGAGCAATTCCTCGCCGATTTCGCCGACCCGGTCGATCTTGCGGGCGTCGGCATTTTTCCGCGGGTCGTCGGTGTACAGCCCGTCGGTGTCGGTGATGATGACGAGCCGCTCCGCCTTCACCAGATTGGCCACCAGCGCCGACAGCCTGTCATTGTCGCCGAATTTCAGTTCCCCGACGGACACGGTGTCGTTTTCGTTGATGACGGGCAGAACGCCGCGCCGGACGAGTTCCGTGACGGTCATGAGGGCGTTGTGGACGCGGTCCCGGTCGAAGAAATCGGCGCGGGTCAGCAGCAGTTGCGCGACGGTGCGCCCGTGGCGGGCGAACGCTTCGTGATAGGCTTTCATCAGGAGCGCCTGCCCGACGGCCGCCGCCGCCTGCTTTTCGTGCAGCAGTTTCGGGCGGCCCGGGAGGCCGATGGCCCTGAAGCCCGCGGCGACGGCGCCGGAGGTGACAAGGAGCGGCGCGTGGCCGCGGTCCATCAGGCCGGCGATTTCCGAAGCGAAGAAGGCCACTTTGCCTTCGTCCAGGCCGCCGTCGGCGGACGTCAGCGAGCTGGAACCGATTTTGATGACGATGGGCTGACGCATGGTTCGACTCTCACTCCCGTGGCATAAAAAGAAAAGCTCCCGTCCGCATAAGGACGGAAGCTTGCTTCCGCGGTACCACCTTATTTGAAGCCGCGCGCAGCGTCGGCTGCGGCCGGCCTCCGGCTTGAACCCGTTAACGGAGGGTGCCGTCCGATTCCTCATCGGCCATTCCGGGATGGGGTTCCGAACGCGCGGCGGCAAATTCTCGCAGTCCAAGGAATTTGCTCCCTGATCGCAGCGTACCGTCCGTACTGGTCCCTTCACAACGTTTGCCGGTGTTTCGTTTTGCTATAGCATATCACGGCATCGAAGGTTTGTAAAGCCGCGGGCCATCCGGGACCGCGAACGGGGGAACCGGTCGGACGGCGCCCGCGCGGGCATCCCGCGGCAAAGGGAACGATTGTGGGAAACGGGCCGTTCCAGTATAATGCAAACTGTCAGCCAAAAAAATACCGATCGGGAAAGGAAATCGAAACATGGTCATTCAGCCCAAAGTGCGCGGTTTCATCTGCACGACGGCCCATCCGGACGGATGCGCCCGGAACGTGGAGGAACAGATTCGCTACGTGCAATCGAAACCGCGGATCGACGGACCGAAAAACGCGCTCGTCATCGGCGCCTCGACCGGTTTCGGCCTGTCCACCCGGATCGCCGCGGCTTTCGGCGCCGGCGCGGGCACGCTGGGGATTTTTTTCGAGCGTCCGGCGGAAGGCGGCCGGACGGCGACGGCCGGCTGGTACAATACGGCGGCCTTCACCCGGGCGGCCCGCCGGGCAGGCCTGTATGCGGGCAACATCAACGGTGACGCCTTCAGCGACGCGATCAAGGAGCAGGCGATCGAGACGATCCGCCGGGATCTCGGCAAGGTCGATCTGGTCGTCTACAGCCTGGCGGCGCCCCGCCGGACGGACCCGCGCACCGGGGAAGTCCATGCGTCCGTCCTGAAGCCGATCGGCCGGCCGTACACGGGCAAGACGGTGGACGTCTCCAGCGGCCGGGTGACGGAAGTGACCCTGGAACCGGCGACGGAAGAGGAAATCCGCGGCACCGTGGCCGTGATGGGCGGCGAAGACTGGCGGATGTGGATGGAGGCGCTGCTTCGGGCCGGCGTGCTGGCGGAAGGGGCGGTCACGGTGGCCTATTCGTACGTCGGACCGGAAGTGACCCGGCCGATTTACCGGGACGGCACCATCGGCCGGGCGAAGGACGACCTGGAACGGACCGCCCGGGACATCGACGGCGCCCTGCGGCCAATCGGCGGCTGCGCCTACGTGTCCGTCAACAAGGCGCTGGTCACCCAGGCCAGCTCGGCCATTCCCATCGTGCCGCTGTACATCTCGCTGCTGTTCAGGGTCATGAAAGACAAGGGACTGCATGAAGGCACCATCGAGCAGATGCACCGGCTGCTGGCCGAACGGCTTTACACGGGAAGCGCCGTGCCGGTGGACGAGCTCGGCCGGATCCGCATCGACGATCTGGAAATGCGCGACGACGTGCAGCGGGAAGTGGCGGCGCTGTGGGAACGGGTGAACACGGACAACCTGGCGCTTCTGTCCGACATCGAAGGCTACCGGGCCGACTTCCTGAAACTGTTCGGCTTCGGACTCGAAGGCGTGGATTACGAAGCGGACACCGACCCGTTCGTGCCCCTCGAAGGTTGACGGCCGCGCGGCCCCCGCGACGGTCCCCGCCGCTTCGCCGGCGAAGCGGCGGGGATTTTTCTTGTTTTCTGACGCTCGCCGGCCATCGCGCGGGGGGGAGGGCGGCCGGACGGAAAGCATGCAAATCATGCCAGCATCATCCATGAATCGGAACACAAAACACACACAAACCAACAAAAAACAAGATCATTCCATAAAGAATGACGAACAAATCTATTGTAAATGCGCCCAAAATGTGATACCATTCAGGTAGACAGGTCGGTGAAAACGGTTGCAGATGCGCGATCGCCGGCCGGATCACGGCATCATTTCCATCAACAACAGAAGGGGAGAATCGGATGAACAGAAAAGCCATCAAAACGGCGGTGCTTGGCATCCTGGCGTTTGTGCTGATCGCCACCGGATGCGCGTCGGGCGGTTCCGGTTCCGGGAAGCGGAACGTGGAAGGGCTGCCGGAGGCGATCGCCAAGAAGGACGACATTTCCATCATGGTCGTCCGCAAGATCGGCGGCGACGACCACACGGCCCAGTTTCTGGCCGGCGCCAAGCAGGAAGGCGAAGCGATGGGATTCAAGGTGGATACCTTCTCCGCCAACGGCGACTCCGCGAAGTTCCACGACGCCCTGCTGCAGGCGATGGAAAAAGGGTATGACGGCATCATCATTTCCCACGGCGACGATGAGGCGACGGTCGAAAACGTGAGAAAAATCCGGGAAAAAGGCATTCCCGTCGTCGCTTTCGACTCGGTGGACGGCCTGCTCGACGTCGAGGGCGTCACCCTGACGGCCCAGGACGACTATGCGCTGGCCGAGCTGGCTTTGGGCAAGCTGGTGGAAGAAACCGGCGGCAACGCGAAGATCGTCTACCTGTGGGTGGACGGCTTCCCGCCGATGGTGCGCCGCAACAAGATCTATCAGGAAGTGCTGGCGGCCAACCCCGGCATCGTGGAGCTTGAACGGTTCGGCGTCGCGGCCGCGGACACGTCCGTGCAAACCCAGAACGCCGTGGCGGCGATGCTGACCAAGTATCCGAAGGGCGAAATCGACGCCATCTTCGCCACCTGGGACGCCTTCGCCATCGGGGCGGCGCGGGCCATCATGGAAGCCGGTCGCAACGAAGTGAAAATTTACGGCATCGACGTGTCCAACGCGGACCTGCAGATCATGCAGGAAGAAAACAGCCCGTGGGTGGCCACCGCGGCCGTCGATCCGAAGATGATCGGCGCCGTCAACATGCGGATTCTCGCCAAGAAGATCGCCGGCGAGGAAACGCCGCAGACGTACGACCTTGAAGCGGCTCTCATCACCCAGGACATGCTGAAGAAGTCGTCCGAACCCGTGAACATGGTCACCCTGGCCGATCTCATTCCGGGCTGGGGCCAGACGGACGCTTTCGAAGAAACGTGGATGAAAGCATTGAAGGAAGCCGGCAACTGAATGGCCGAACGTTTGACGCCGCCATCCGGCTCTCGGGCGTGACTTGCTTCCCGAAGGCAAGCGCTTTGACCTTCCGGTTGGGCGCTTGCCTTTTCTTGTCCGACGCGGCTTCACAAGAAACGTGCCCAGGAAGGTGAATGCCTTGTCCGAGCGCAAGCCCGTGTTGCTCGAAATGGAAAACATCTCCATCGAATTTCCCGGCGTCAAAGCGCTGAACAACGTCCGCTTCTCCATGGCCTCCGGCACCACCCACGCGCTCATCGGCGCCAACGGGGCCGGGAAGTCGACGCTGATGAAAGTGCTTTCCGGCGCATACGGCCACTACACCGGCGACATCCGGATCGACGGGCAGCCGGTCCGCATCCGGTCCCCGAAGGACGCCAAACGGCTCGGCATCGAAATCGTTTACCAGGAAGTCGACACGGCGCTCATCCCGTATTTGACGGTGGGCGAGAACATCATGCTGGACGAAACCGTCAACGATCCAGGCCGGCGCTTTTTCGTCAACTGGACGGACATCCACCGGAAAGCGCGGCGGGTGCTGGACCGGCTGCACGTGGACGTGCCCACCCGGAAGCTGGTGAGCGAACTGACGCTGGCGGAAAAGCAGATGACGCTGATCGCCCGGGCGATTTCACGGGAATGCCGCTTCCTCATCCTGGACGAGCCGACGGCGCCCCTCTCCCTGGCCGAGACGGAGGAGCTGTTCAGGGTCGTCCGCCAGCTGAAGGAGGAAAACGTCGGCATCATCTTCATTTCCCACCGCCTGCCGGAGCTGTTCGAAATCTGCGACGAAATCACCATCATGCGGGACGGGGAATTCGTCATCCGGGAGAAAATGGCCAACCTGACCCAGAACCAGATCGTGGAATACATGCTCGGCCGCAAGCTGGAACAGCAGTTTCCGAAGCACGAGGCGAAGATCGGGGAACCGCTGTTCGAAGCGCGCCGGTTCGGCGACGGAGGCAAGGTGAAAAACATCGACCTCGTCGTGCGCGAAGGCGAAGTGGTCGGCATCGCCGGCCTGGTGGGCGCCGGCAAGACGGAACTGTGCAAGGCGCTGTTCGGGGCGGCGGAGCGCGTGACCGGCGACCGGTTCATGGCCGGAAAGCGGCTGGACATCAAAACGCCGCACGACGCGGTCAGGCAGGGGATGGCCCTCGTGCCGGAAGAGCGCCGCAAGGAAGGCGTGCTCGTCAAGGAAAGCGTCGCGAGCAACCTGACCACCGTGGTGCTGTCCGGCCTGTGCCGGCTGCGGACGTTTCTCGATTTCGGCCGGGAAAAGCAGGTGTCCGACGATCTCATCCGCGACCTCGGCATCAAGACGCCAAGCGGCCAGACGAAGGTGGAAAACCTGTCGGGCGGCAACCAGCAGAAGGTGGCCATCGGCAAGTGGCTGGCGGCGCACGCCAGGCTGTACATTTTCGACGAGCCGACGAAGGGCGTCGACGTCGGCGCCAAGAAGGACATCTTCGAGCTGATCGCCCGCCTCGCCGAAGCCGGCAAAGGGGTTCTCTACGCCTCCTGCGAACCGGCGGAGCTGATGGGCATTACGGACCGCATCTACGTCATGTACGACGGCGAAATCGTGAAGGAACTCGTCACGAAGGAAACGACCGAAGAAGAACTCATGTTCTATTCGACAGGGGGCAGATAACCGTGAGCGGCGCATCGGCGAATTCCGCGGCTTCTCCGCGCAAATCCTTCGATCTGTTCAATTTCCTGTACAAATACGGCACCATCATCACCATCGTGCTCTTGATCATCGTGTTCGGCACGCTGACCGACAGTTTTCTGTCCCCGACGAACATCGTCAACATTTTGCGTTCGATCTCCATCGTCACCATCATCGCCATCGGGATCACCGTCTCGCTGTCGGTGGACGGCTTCGACCTGTCGGTGGGATCCACGGCCTCGCTGGCCAACGCGGTGGCCATTTCCATGTTCGTCTGGTACGGGCAGCCGACGATCACGGCCATTCTGGCCGCCATCACCGTCTGCCTGTTCGTCGGCGTGTTCAACTCGTTCATGATCGTCAAAGTCCGCATCCAGGACATGCTCATGACCCTCGCCACCATGTTCATCGTCCAGGGCATCGCGCTGACCTACACGCGCGGCGCCCAGGTGTCGCAAAACATGATCATGCCCGACGGCAGCTTCGCCACGGGCAAAATCCCGGCCGCGTTCGCCAAAATCGGGCAGGTGCCCTGGATCATCATCATCATGCTCGTCATCGTGTTCCTGGTGCACGTCTTCCTGACCTACACGAAACACGGGCGGTTCATGTACGTCATCGGCGGCAACCGGGAAGCGGCGAAACTGTCCGGCATTCCCGTCAACCGGTACCGGGTCGCCGCGTACCTGCTTTCGTCGCTGTTCGCCGCCATCGGCGGCATCATGCTGGGCGCGCGCATCCTCACCGCCGAAGTGAATTCCGGCGCTCCCTACCTGATGGATGCGGTGGCGGCGTCGTTCATCGGCTTCTCCGTCCTCGGGGCCGGAAAACCGAACGCCTTCGGCACGTTCATCGGCGCGGTGCTCATCGGCATCCTGCAAAACGGCCTCGTCATGATGTCCGTTCCCTATTATGCCATGGACATCGTCAAGGGCGGCGTGCTCGCCTTCGCCCTGGCGCTGACCTATTACAAAAAGAAAGGATAATGGAGGAGAAGGAACATGGCCGATTTTTCCGCCTACTTCACGATGAAGGAATCCGACGCCCTGGAATACGCCCGGACGAAGCTGGACGTGTTTCCCGCCGGCGCCCGGCTCAGCTGCCGGGAGATCGGGGACGGCAACCTGAACTACGTGTTCCGGATCGCGGACGAAGATTCCGGCAAATCGATCATCATCAAGCAGGCCGGTCCGGTCGCCCGGCTGTCCGACGAATTCGTCGTCTCGCCGGACCGCAACCGGATCGAGGCCGACATTCTGGCCCTGCAGAACGAGCTGGCGCCCGGGCTCGTGCCGAAAATTTACGGCTATGACCCGGTCATGAACTGCACGATCATGGAGGATCTGTCCGACCACAAGCTGATGCGCAGGGCGCTTCTGGAACGGGAGAAATTTCCGCTCTTCGCCGACCACATCACCACGTTCATGGCCAACACGCTGCTTCTGACGAGCGACGTGGTGATGAACCACAAGGAGAAGAAGCGGCTCGTCGGCCAGTTCATCAACCCCGATCTGTGCGAAATCACCGAGGACCTGGTGTACACCGAACCGTTTTACGACTGCCCGCGCAACGACGTATTTGAACCGACCCGGGACTTCGCCCGCCGCTTCCTGTGGGAGGACGAAGCGCTGCAGCTGGAGACGGCCAAGCTGAAATTCGACTTCATGACGAACGCCCAATGCCTCATCCACGGGGATTTGCACACGGGCTCGATTTTCGTGAAACCCGACTCGACGAAGGTGTTCGATCCCGAATTCGCCTTCTACGGACCGGCCGGATACGACGTCGGCAACGTGATCGCCAACCTGATTTTCGCCTATGCCAATGCGCGGGTCACGATGGAGGAGGGCCCGGACAAGGAAGACTTCACGGGCTGGCTTCTGGACACGATCGGGCAGGTGGCCGACCTGTTCAGGGAAAAGTTCCTGGCGCTGTTTGCGGAGCGCGCCACCGAGCGCACGGCCCGGTACCCCGGTTTTGACCGGTACTATCTCGGCCGGATCATGGAGGATACGAGCGCCGTCGCCGGCCTGGAGCTGTGCCGCCGGACGCTCGGCATCGCCGGGGTGAAGGACCTCACCACCATCGCGGATCCCCAAAAGCGCCTGGCGGCGGAAAAACTGTGCCTGATCGCCGGCAAGACGTTCATCATGCGCCGCGGCGAAATCGCCACCGGCGAACGGTTCAAGCAGGTCGTCAAGGAAAGCGAGATTCTCGCCAACGCGCAATAACCGACAAGGAGATGACAGCCATGCAAGACGGCGGAGACAAGGGCGTCGTCCGCTCGGTGATGCTGGACGACGAGGGCGGCGGCGCTCTCGTGCTTCTCGACCAGACGCTGCTGCCGGGCGAGAAGAAATTTTTGCGCCTGACCAGGATCGAGGACATTTGGGAAGCGATTTACCAGCTCCGGGTGCGCGGCGCGCCGGCCATCGGCATCGCGGCGGCCTACGGCGTCTACCTCGCGGCGAAATGGTCCGGGGCGGCCACCTATGACGGGCTGCTGGCGGATTTCCTGAAGGCGAAGGAATACCTTGCCAGCTCCCGGCCGACGGCCGTCAACCTGTTCTGGGCCCTCGACCGGATGGAACGCCGCATCCGGCGGGAAGCGGGCAGCCCGGCAGACCGGGTGAGGGAAGCGCTCCGGGATGAAGCGGAACGCATCCGGGCGGAGGACGAGGACGTGTGCCGCCGCATCGGGGAACACGCCCTGTCGCTGCTCAAGCCCGGCATGGGCCTGCTGACCCACTGCAACGCCGGCACCATCGCCACGGCCAAATACGGCACGGCGCTGGCCCCGATCTACCTCGGCCAGGAGAGGGGATACGGATTCCGGGTGTTTGCGGACGAAACGCGGCCGCTTCTGCAGGGCGCCCGGCTGACCGTGTGGGAGCTGATGGAAGCGGGGGTGGACGTCACCCTCATCTGCGACAACATGGCATCCATCGTCATGAAGGAAGGGAAGATCGACGCGGTGCTCGTCGGCTGCGACCGGGTGGCGCGAAACGGGGACACCGCCAACAAGATCGGCACGTCGGGCGTCGCCATATTGGCGAAGCATTACGGCATTCCGTTCTACGTCCACGCGCCCCTTTCCACCATCGACCTGAACTGCCGGACCGGCGACGACATCCACATCGAGCTGAGGCCCGCGGAAGAAGTGACGTCCAAGTGGTACGAAAAGCCGATGGCGCCGGAAGGCGCGAAGGTGTACAATCCGGCCTTCGACGTGACAGACCATGAACTGATCACGGCCATCATCACGGAAAAGGGCATCGCGTACCCGCCCTACGAGGAGTCGATTCCGCGCCTGTTCGAATCGTGACGGGACGGACGGAGCCGGCGGAAAAGGGACGGGAACGGAAACGGAAACAGAAAAAAGCCTGCCCGCCTTGGCGGGCAGGCCCTTGAAAACCCGGCGCGGCGGATTCGGGCGCGGCGCTTCAGCCGTCCTGCCGGCCGGCATCGCCGCACACGACCAGTTCGACGCCCAGTTCGTCCAGGAACGTCCGCCATTCGTCGCCCGGATGTTCGTCCACCACCACCGCGTTGATTTTCTCGAATCCGGCGATGCTGGCGAAGGACGCCCGGTTGAACTTCGTGATGTCGGCGACGAGATACGCCTGGTTGGCGCGCTCGATGGCCAGCCGCCGGATTTCCGCCTGCTGCTCGTTGGAATCGGTGATGCCCTGCTGCATGCTGACGGAGCGGCACGAGATGAACGCTTTGTCGAAGTAGTAGCGGTTCATGTTCTGTTCGGCGTTCCGGCCGAGGGCGGACATGGAGCGCGCGGAGATGCTGCCGCCGATGACCACCAGATGGACGTTCGGGTTCTCCACGAGGGCGTTGGTGATCTTGATGGAGTTGGTGACGACCGTGATGCGGCGGCTGCCGAGCATCTTGGCGATGAACAGGCTCGTGGTGGAGGCGTCGAGGAAAATGGAGTCGCCGTGCTGGATGAACTCCACGCATTGCCTGGCGATTTTCTGCTTGCCTTCCACGTAGATGTGCTCGCGCAGGTTGACGTCGACGTCGTTCTGCACGCCTTCGAGAATGTAAGCGCCGCCATAGATGCGCGTCAAAAAGCCTTCGCTTTCCAGCTGCTTCAGGTCCCGGCGGATCGTCTCCTCGGTCACCTGGAACATGTCGCGGAGTTCGGCGACGGTGGCATTTTTTTTCTCCAGCAGGTATTCTTTGATTTTCGCTTTCCGGGCAATCGGAAGCATGATTCATCCTCATTTCCTATTGATTGTGTACAATATTATACCACAAAATTTGTGGTTTCGTCATCAAAAACGGAAAGCGAATCCGGCGGACGGGAACGGAAACGGAGCGGCAAACGGCGCGGGACCGAAAATTTGACCGAAATTCGATTGCGAAAACCATAGGAAATCAAAACAAATATCGAATAAAACCAACAAAATCATTGACAAATCCAACAAAAAGAAAGAAGATGGAGATAACAATGGCGTCAGACCACCGACGCGGGAGGTGAAACGGAGCGTGACGGGCGGAAACGGGTATTACACGGACTTCGAGGCGAAGAAGTGGATTTGCGAAATCGGGCGGCGCATGTACGCGAGAAACTACGTGGCGGCCAACGACGGCAACATCACCGCGAAAGTCGGGCCGAACGCGATCTGGGCCACCCCGACGGGCGTCAGCAAAGGCTTCATGACCCCGGACATGCTGGTCAAGCTGGATCTGGACGGCAACGTGCTCGCCGGACGGAACAAGCCGTCTTCGGAAATCAAGATGCATCTTCGGGTGTACCGGGAAAACCCCGACGTGCGGGCGGTGGTGCACGCCCATCCGATCGTGGCCACCTCCTACGCCATCGCCGGCATCGAACTGGACAAGGCTTTGTCGTCGGAAGCGGTCGTGCTGCTCGGACGGGTTCCGGTGGCCCCCTACGCGCTGCCCGGTTCCGAAGAAGTGCCGGAGTCGATCGCGCCCTATTGCAGGGACTACAACGCGGTGCTCCTGGCCAACCACGGCGTGCTGACCTGGGGCAAGGATTTGCTGGAAGCCTATTTCCGGCTCGAATCGCTGGAGCACTACGCCACGATGCTGATGTACACGAACGAAATCATCAAGAAGGCGAACGAACTGAGCTGCAGCCAGGTGTCCGATCTCATCGACATCCGCCGGAAGCTCGGCATCCAGTCGGGCGGCGTGCCTTCGTGCCGGATCGACGCCGCGGGCGAAAGCGCCGGCGGGCACGGGGCCCCCGCGGAACGGGAAGAGACCGAAGAGGCCAAGCGGCGGCTCATGCAGGCCATTGCCGACCGGGTGACGGAAGCGGTGCTGGCCAGACTTTCAAGCGAGGCGAGGTGAGAACGCGTGGATCTGAAGCTGACGGACGCCGATGTCGAAGCCATCGTGGCGCAGGTGATGGCCAATATCGAGCGAAGGCTCGGTTCCGCGGAGGCGGGAAGCGCCGCGTCCGCCGCCTCACCTGCGCCGGCCGCTCCCGTCCGGACGGCGCCCGGCGGATCGCCGGCGGCGTCGCCGCGGCCCGAATACGGCGTGTTTGACCGGGCGGAGGACGCCGTGGCCGCCGCCGCGGAAGCCCAGGAAGCGTTCCTCCGGCAATGCCGGCTGCAAGACCGGGAGCGGATCCTGCGGGCGATCCGGGAAGAGACGCTGGCCCGCAAGGAAGAGCTGGCGCGCCTGATCTGGGAAGAGACGAAGCTGGGCCGGCTGGAACACAAGATCGCCAAGCTGGAACTGACCGCCCTGAAGACGCCGGGAACGGAAGACCTCCGCACGGAGGCGTTCTCCGGGGACAACGGGCTGACCATCGTGGAGCACGCGCCCTACGGGGTGATCGGCGCGGTGACGCCGGTCACGAACCCGGCCGAAACGATCATCAACAACGCCATCGGCATGCTGGCGTCGGGCAACGCGGTCGTCTTCAACGTCCATCCTTCGGCGAAACGCTGCTCGGCCTACACGGTCCAGATGATCAACAAGGCCGTCATGGCGGCGGGCGGCCCGCCCAATCTGGTGACGATGGTGCGGGAGCCGACGATGGAGACGCTGAACGCGATCATCCGGTCGCCCAGCGTCAAGCTGCTCGTCGGCACGGGCGGTCCCGGGCTGGTGAGCACGCTGCTTCGCTCCGGCAAGAAGGCGATCGGCGCGGGGGCGGGCAATCCGCCGGTCGTCGTCGACGACACCGCCGACCTGGAGCATGCGGCGAAGGAAATCATCAAGGGCGCTTCCTTCGACAACAACATCCTGTGCATCGCGGAGAAGGAAGTGTTCGTGGTGGACAAGGCCGCCGACGGCCTCATCTACCACATGCTGGACAACGGCGCGTACATGCTCGGCCAGGACGAGCTGGAGAAGGTGATGCAGTTCGCCCTCACCGCCGATGAAAGCCAGGGCGGCGCGGGATGCAGCATCGATCCCCGGCGGGCCTGGCACGTGACCAAGGAATGGGTCGGCAAGGACGCCCGGCTGTTCCTGGAGAAAATCGGCGTCAAGACGGATCGCCCGGTGGACCTGCTGCTGTGCGAAGTCGATTTCGACCATCCGTTCGTCCAGCTGGAGCAAATGATGCCCGTGCTGCCCATCGTGCGGGTCCGGGATCTCGACGAAGCGATCGGGATGGCCGTCCGGGCAGAGCACGGCAACCGCCACACCGCCATCATGCATTCCCGCAACGTGGACAACCTGACCCGCTTCGCCCGGGCGATCGCCACCACGATATTCGTCAAGAACGCGTCTTCCCTGGCCGGCGTCGGCTACGGCGGGGAAGGGTTCACCACGATGACCATCGCGGGGCCGACGGGCGAAGGGCTGACATCGGCCAGGACGTTCACGAGGAAGGTGCGCTGCGTGCTGGCGGACGGCGGATTCAGAATCGTGGGGTAGGTGACGGACATGGCGAGCGACCGCCGCGCCATCGGTTTTTTGGAAGTGCAGGGGTACAGCGTCGCGCTGGCGGCCATGGACAAGGCATGCAAAGCCGCGGACATCGACATCCGGGGCATTGACAGCAACAATCCGGATCCCGGCGCCAAGCTCGCCATTCCGGTGATGGTGCAGGTCAAGTTCGCCGGCGACGTCAGCGGCGTCCGGGTCGCCCTGGAAGCCGCCCGGGCGGAAGCGCTCCGGCACGTGCCGGAGGAAGCCGTCCTCGTCCATTCCATCGCAATGGAGGCGGACGGGCTTGCCCCGCTCATCGGCATCGGGAAGGTGGCCCTTCCCGCGGGACCGGCGAAGCGCCGTTACGCGCGGAGCGACGGCAGCTACGAAGCCGTCGGCCTCATCGAAACGCTCCATTTTGCGACAGCCGTGCAGCTTGCGGATCTCATGTGCAAAACCGCCTACGTCGACTATTTGCACAGCGAGCGGTACTTGGGTGGCCGGCTGGTCACCGTCGCCGTCGGCGGCAGCACGGCCAACGTGCTGGAGACGGTGGAGGCGGTCCGCCGGTTCGCGGGAACGGCGGAGAACGGGCCGCTCAAGGCGGCCATCGCGGTCACGAATCCCCATCCGGAAATCATGAAATTCATCTGCCGGCCCGCGGCCAGGCGCAAGCCGGGCGGCCGCAGGGGCGGACGGGGATAGCAGGAGGCGGCCTTACGCCGCCGCATGGAACGGCGCATGAAGCTTTCACCGCATGTCCATCCATTTTTCATGCAACTTCATCCATCCGTTCGGATGAATCAAAAAAAGGAGGGCTTTTGCCATGAATGAATCTCTGGGCTTGATCGAAACGAGGGGCCTGACGGCGGCCATCGAGGCGGCCGACGCCATGCTGAAGGCGGCCAACGTGGAAATCGTCGGGACGGAAAAGATCGGTTCCGGCCTCGTCACCGTCATCGTCAAGGGCGACGTCGGCGCCGTGAAAGCCGCCACGGAAGTGGGCGCGGAAGCGGCCCAGCGGATCGGCGAACTGGTGGCCGTGCACGTCATCCCGCGGCCGCACGGCGATCTGGCCAAAGTGCTGCCGGTCGTCGGCTGACGGAAAGCCGATCCGAAACCATCCACAACCATCATTGACCAATTTGCAAGGAGGTTTTATCCATGAACCAATCCCTCGGCCTGATCGAAACGAGAGGCCTGACGGCGGCCATCGAAGCCGCGGACACGATGCTGAAGGCGGCCAACGTGAGCATCGTCGGCACGGAAAAAATCGGTTCCGGGCTTGTGACGGTGATGGTGCAGGGCGAAGTCGGCGCGGTGAAGGCGGCGGTGGAAGCCGGCGCGGAAGCGGCCCAGCGGATCGGCGAGCTGGTGGCTGCCCACGTGATTCCGCGGCCCCACGGGGACGTGCTCAAAATCCTCCCCAATCTGCAGTAAACCGGTGAGGTCATGAAACGATGAACGAGGCGGCGCGCAGGGAACTGGCGGACGCCGTCAGGCGGCTGGTCCTGGAGGAACTGGCCAAAAGCGGCCTTGCGCCCGGCAGGCGCCCGCCCATGCTGGTGCCCGTCGGGGTGTCCGCCCGCCACATGCATGTCACGAAGGAACACATGGCCGTCCTGTTCGGGCCGGGAAGCGAACTGACCGTCCACCGGCCCCTCTCCCAGCCCGGGCAATTCGCCGCCAACGAACAGGTGACGCTCGTCGGACCGAAGGGCACCATCGAACGGGTGCGCATCCTCGGCCCGTACCGCAGCAGGACGCAGGTGGAACTGGCGCCCAGCGACGCCAGAAAGCTCGGCATCTCGCCGCCGGTTCGCCGCTCCGGGGATCTGGCGGGCACGCCCGGCCTGACGGTCATCGGCCCGCACGGCCGTCTGGAACTGGCCGAAGGCTGCATCATCGCCGAACGCCACATCCACATGACGCCGGACGACGCGCGCGTTTACGGCGTGCGGGACGGGCAGAAGGTGAAGGTGCGGGTGAACGGCGAGAGGGGTGGCATCATGGACCATGTGACGATCCGGGTGCGAAACGATTTCAGGCTGGAGCTGCACATCGACACGGATGAAGCCAACGGGTTCGGCATCCGGCACGGAAGCCTGTTGGCCGTCATCCGCGAGGAAGAGGGTTGACGGCGATGATCATCGGGAAAGTGGTGGGCACCGTGGTGTCCACCCGGAAATACGATTCGATCCAGGGACACAAGCTGCTCGTGGTCCAGAGCATGCTGGACGGCCGGAAGGAACGGTTCGTCGCCGCCGACCGGATCGGCGCGGGCATCGGCCAGCTCGTGCTGGTGGCCTTCGGCTCGGCGGTGCAGGCCGCCCTCGACCAGCCTGCGCCGATCGACGCGCTGGTCGTCGGCATTGTGGACCATGAACCGGACATCCGGACCGAATAACCTTCCGCAAGAAGGGAAGCGAAGCCATGGGAAGCCAAACGATCACGGTCGTGGCCGTGGGGGATCCGGCCGTCTATGCCTACGTTGACCGGAAGCTGGGCATCATCGACCGATACGAGCGGTCCCGGAACGCAAGCGTCCGGTTCGACATCATTCCGTTCGAATCCTATTACGGAACGATGATGGACGCGCTCGAAGGAAGGCGGGAAGGCGACATCGTCATGGCGGCGGGCCATCTGTGGCTCCGGGATCTCGTCGGAAAAGGCCATCTGGCGCCCGTTTCCTGGCCGTCCGATCCCGGATGGGACGAAGCGGACATCGTGCCGGCCATTCGCGAAGAGATGCGCGTGGACGGCGTGTGCTACATGTACCCGTCGTTCTGTGACGGCCATTTCGTCCTGTACCGCAAATCCGCGGTGCAGGAAGCGCTGGGCCGCCCCATGCCGGACGTCGTCACCACCGACGAGCTGCGGGAGGCCGCCTTCCGCTGCCACGGCGTGCAGGGCATGCACGGGATCGTGCTGAAGGCGCATCCGAGCGAAATTTTGCTGGACGTGCTGCCCTATTTCCGCCAGGAAGGCGTGGAGCTGTTCGATCCCCGCACCCACCGGCCCGATTTCAACCGGGAAGCGGGCGTCCGGGCGCTGGAAAAGTACCTCGCGCTGCGGGACATTGCCCCGAAGGAGACGGGAACGTTCGGCAACGACGAAGTGCGGGAGGCGTTCCAGCAGAAGCGGGCGGCGTTTGCCGTCACCTGGGGCGGCCAGCTCGGCGTCGTGCTGGACGACCGGTGCCTGGAGCCGGAAGACGTCGGGTTTTGCGTCCTCCGCACGGCGTGGAACGTCACGTGGGGATTTGCCGTCAACGCCCGTTCCGCGCGGAAGGAATTGGCCAATGACCTGCTCGGCCACCTCGCGTCCAGGGAAGTCGACCGGCTGGTCGGCGCCTGGTGCGGATCGCCGGTGCGCCGCTCGACCTACGAGGCCGACGGCGGCAAATACCGCTGGTACGCGGCCCATCTGGACTTGATCGAACGGTACGCGAAGCCGCTTCCCCAGATGAAGGATGCGGGAGCCAGGCTCGACGCGCTGTACCGCGCCCTCGCCGCGGCATTCCGGGATGAATGCTCGCCCGGCGAAGCGCTGGCGCGGGCCGAGCGGGACATTCTGGATCTGATGGCCGGCTGAGGCGGCCCGCCACGCGGGAAAGGGGGACCATGCGCGGTGAAGATCATCATCATCGGCGGCGTCGCGGCGGGCATGTCCGCCGCTTCCAAAATCAGGCGGCTGAACGAAGGCGCCGAAGTGACGGTGTACGAGAAGGGGCGTTTTCTGTCCTACGGCGCCTGCGGCCTGCCCTATTACATTTCCGGCGACAGCGACGACTACCGGAAGCTCATCGCCCGCACCGAAGAGCAGTTCGCAAAGATGGGCATCCGCGCCTTCACGCGCCACGAGGTCGTGAAGGTGGTGCCGTCCGCCAAGCAGGTCATGGTGAAAAATCTCGACACGGGCAAAGTGTTTCTGGACCGTTATGACCGCCTCATGATCGCCACCGGTTCGCGGCCCGTCGTGCCGCCCGTGAAAGGGCGGGACCTGGCCGGCGTTCACGTGCTGAAGTCGCTGGAAGACGGCATCGCGCTGCGAAAGGCCGCCCGCGATCCGGCCGTGCGGGACGTGGCGATCATCGGCGGAGGGTACATCGGCATCGAAACGGCGGAGGCGATGGTCCAGCTGGGCAAGCGGGTGCGCATCATCGAAATGGGCGACCGCATCCTGCGCACCTTCGAACCGGAAATGACGGCGCTGGCGGAGAAGGAACTTGCAGACAACGGGGTTAACCTGCACCTGTCCGAACGGGTGGAGGAAATTACCGGCACCGGCGGGAAGGCAAGCGGCGTCCGGACGGACAAGGGCGCCTATCCCGCGGATCTGGTGCTGATGGCCGCCGGCATGCGGCCCGCCACGGACTTCCTGCGCGGCACGGGCCTCATGATGGCCGACAACGGCGCCATCATCATCGACCGGGAAATGCGCACGAGCCTGCCGGACATCTACGCGGCCGGCGACTGCGCCGTCGTGTACAGCCGCGTGGCGGAGGAAAACACCTACATCCCCCTCGGGACGACGGCCAACAAGATGGGCCGGCTGGCCGGGGTCAATCTGCTGGGCGGCCGGGAGAAGTTCATCGGCACGCTGGGCAGCGCGGCCGTCAAGGTGTTCGGGCTGGAGATGGCCCGCACCGGCCTGTCGGAAGAAGAGGCGAAGAAACTGGCCGTCGATTACGGCACCGTCGTCGTCACCGCCAGCGACCATCCGGCCTACTATCCCGATCCGACGGACATCGTCCTGAAGCTGATCTACGAGAAGAAAACCGGCGTGCTGCTCGGCGCCCAGGGCGTCGGCCGGAAAGGGGTCGTGCTGCGCATCGACGTGTTCGCGGTGGCGATCCACAACAGAATGACCGCACAGGAAATGGGGATGGTGGATCTGTGCTATGCGCCGCCTTTCGCCGGCGTGTGGGACGCCGTCCACATCGCCTGCAACGCGGTCAAGCAGGGGTGGTGACAAGATGCAGAAAGCCGGCAAAGGCAAACTGATGGGTTTGACGGAAGCGGCCGGGCTCGTGCGGGACGGGGATTGCGTCGCCCTCGGCGGCAACGTGCTGCACCGGGCGCCGATGGCGATGGTCCGCGAACTGGCGCGGCAGAAACGAAAGGGGCTCCGGCTCGTCAAAACGGCCGGCGCCCACGACATCGACCTGCTCTGCGCCGCCGGCTGCGTGGCGGAAGTGGACGCCGGATTCGTCAGCTACGAAACGGCGTTCGGTCTGGCGATGCATTACCGGCGGGCGGTGGAAAGCGGGGCCGTCAAGGCCAACGAACACGCCTGCTACACGGTGATCGGCGCGCTCCGCGCGGCGGCCATGGGCGCTCCGTTCATGCCGGTGGTCGGGCTCAAGGCGGGGGATCTGCTGAAGGAAAACGACAGTCTGACCGTCATCCCGGACCCGTTCGGCGGCTACCACGTGCCGGTCGTCAAGGCGATCGTGCCGGACGTGGCCATCCTCCACGTGCAGGAAGCGGACGCCGACGGCAATGCCGTCATACTCGGGCCGAAATACGAGGATGTGCTCATGAGCCGGGCGGCGAAAACCGTCATCGTCACCGCCGAACGCATCCTGCCTTCGCGGGCGTTCCGCTCGCGGCCGGAAGCGGTGGACATTCCGGGGTTCCTCGTGGCGGCCGTCGTCCATGCGCCGCGCGGCGCGGCGCCCTGTTCCTGCGACCGGCTGTACGAGGCGGACGCGAAAGCGCTGGAGCGGTTCAGGCAGCTGAAAGCGGAAGACATCGGCGCCTATCTGGCCGAATATGAAAGAAGCGACCGGGGCGCCAGAACGTACGGGGGGTGGAACCGATGAGCGCAACGCCGCAGCAGATGGCAGACATGATGGTGTGCGCCATGGCGCGCCTCCTGCAGGACGGGGAGCGGGCGTTTCACGGCGTGGCGTCCCACATGCCGATGGTGGCCATGGCGCTGGCGAAGCGGCTGCACGCCCCGAATCTGGTCATGCTGAACATTCCCGGCGGCGTCAACCCGGCGTCCGTCGCCAAAGCCGGCGTGTCGTCCGCCGGCGGCGATCTTCTGGCCGGCGCGGAAGCCTATTTCCCGCTCATGGACATTTTCGACCTGTCGATGCGCGGCGGCCTGGACGTGGCGTTCCTCGGCGGCGTCCAGTTCGACGTTCACGGCAACGTCAACGCCTCGGTGATCGGCTCCTACCGGAAGCCGAAGGTGCGGCTGCCGGGCGGCGCCGGCAGCGCGGTGCTCATCCCGACGGCGAAGAAGGCGATCATCTGGCGGACGAAACACGACCGGCGGACGTTCGTCGAGCAGGTGGATTTCGTGACGACGCGGGGCAACGTGCGGAAGATCGTCACGCCCCTCTGCGTGTTCGAATATCGCCACGGCCGGCTGCGGCTCGATTCCATCCATTATTATTCGTCGCTGGAAGAGGTGCGGGAAAACACCGGCTTCGAGCTTGAGGCCGATGAAATCCGGACGACGCCGGCGCCCACGGCGCAGGAACTGGCCGCCCTTCGGCAGGTGGATCCGCGCAATCTGCGAATGAAGGAATTCGAACGCTGAACGTCCAATTCAAACCGGAAATGTTCAGTGTTCGGAGGGTTTCCATGAAGAAAGTGGCCATTTTTGGCGGCACGGGATTCATCTCGGCCGGGAACTGGCCCGCGCGCTGGCGGAGCGGGGCGACGAAGCGGTGATCGTCCCGCGCGAGCCCGCGCGAGGCGTTGCCGCCGGATCGTTCCGCCGACTCACCTGGCGCGGGACCTGGAGGACGATCCGGCGCTTCTGGAAGGATGCGAGGCAATCAAGTTCCCGACGATCGAAGAGGCGGTCGGGGACCTGTTGCGAAAGCGGTAGCGGTCCTGAAGCCGGCTTCACCGCGCCGGCGGTTCCCTAAACAGCGCGCCCTGCCGGCGGATCACGTCCTTCATGACGGCGATGAACGCCTCCGCCGATTTCGGCAAATACCGGCCGTGGCGCCAGGCGATCACCAGCGTGCGCGCCGGCCGCGGCTCGGCCAGGCGGGCGTAGGCCGGGGTGAAGGGGAGGCGGGAGTCGCGGATCACCATCCGCGGCACGAAGGCGATGCCCATGCCCGCCGCCACGAGCGACTGCACCGTTTCGATGTTGCTGCTTTCAAACACGATGTTCGGTTCGAATCCGGCTTTCCGGCACAGATCCACGGCGATCATGCGGAAGCCTTGTCCTTTTTTCAGGACGATGAACGGTTCATCCTTCAGGGCGTCGATCCGGACGCCCGCCTCATCGCCTTCCCGCGGGACCAGCGGATGGGCGGGCGGCAGCGCCAGGACGATTTCCTCCTCGACCAGCGTCTCCCAGGCCAAAGACGCATCCGCCAGCGGGAGGGACAGCAGGCTGATGTCGGTTTCGCCGGATGCCGTCAGCGCTTCCAGATTCCGGGTGGTTTCTTCCACCAGCTGGATCTCGATGTCCGGATACCGGGCCTTGAACGCCGGCAGCACCATCGGCAGCACGTGCGAGCCGGTGATCGGCAGGCTGCCGATGACGAGCCGGCCCTTGCGCATCTGCGAGATGTCGTCCATTTCCCGCTTCAGCATTTCCACCGTGTCGATGATCGCCTGGGCTTTTTCCAGGAAAACCTTGCCCGCATACGTCAGTTCCACCGAGCTCGTCGTGCGGGAAAACAGCTGCACGCCGAGCTCCTTCTCCAGCTTGGCCAGCTGCTGGCTCAGGGAAGGCTGGGCGATGTGCAGCTTTTCGGCGGCGCGGGAGAAATTCAGTTCCTTGGCGATGGCAAGGGCATATTGCAGCTGCCGCAGTTCCATGTCGCATCACGCCTTTCGGTAGCCGTCCGGGCCGTCCGGCATGCCCGGCACATTTTATAGTTCATAACTATTGCAATTATAGATATTATATCTTAGAACAATGAACACCGGAATGGTAAAATGGGTGCAAACGAAAAGGGGACCAAGTCCGACGAGGGGTGAATGGCTTCCATGGGAAAAACCCTGTATGAAAAAATCTGGGAACGGCATGTCATCCATCAGGAGGAAGGCAAGCCGGCCATCCTTTACATCGACCTGCATCTGGTGCACGAAGTGACGTCGCCCCAGGCCTTCGAAGGCCTGCGTCTGGCCGGACGCAAGGTGCGCCGGCCGGATCTGACCTTCGCCACGATGGACCACAACGTGCCGACGCAGGACCGCTTCAACATCACGGATCCGATTTCCCGGCAGCAGATCGAAACGCTGGAACGGAACTGCCGCGAATTCGGCATCCGGCTGTTCGACCTGCATTCGGCGGACCAGGGCATCGTGCACGTCATGGGGCCGGAGCTGGGCCTTACCCAGCCGGGCATGACCATCGTGTGCGGCGACAGCCACACGTCGACCCACGGCGCCTTCGGCGCCCTCGCCTTCGGCATCGGCACCAGCGAAGTGGAGCACGTGCTGGCGACCCAGTGCCTGCAGCAGGCGAAAAGCAAAACGATGGAAGTGCGCGTGAAGGGCCGGCTGCCCGTCGGCTGCACGGCGAAGGACCTCATCCTCGGCATCATTGCCAAGTTCGGCACCGATTTCGCCACGGGGCACGTCATCGAGTACACCGGCGAAGCGATCCGCGAACTGTCGATGGAAGAGCGCATGACGGTGTGCAACATGTCCATCGAGGCCGGCGCCCGCGCCGGGCTCATCGCGCCGGACGAGAAGACGTTCGAATATCTCCGCGGCCGCCCGTACGCGCCGAAGGGCGAAGCCTTCGACCGGGCCGTGGAATATTGGAAGACGTTCCGCTCCGACGAAGACGCGGTGTATGACGCCGTCGTGGAATTCGACGCGGCCACGCTGGCCCCGCAGGTCACCTGGGGCACCAGCCCGGGCATGGGGACGGACATCACGCAATGCGTGCCCGACCCGGACAGCTTCCCGACGGAAACCGAGCGGAAAGCGGCCCGCCGCGCGCTGGAATACATGGGCCTTGTGCCGGGCACCCCGATGACGGAAATCACCGTCGACCGGGTGTTCATCGGTTCCTGCACGAACGGCCGGATCGAGGACCTGCGCCGCGCGGCCCGGGTGGTCAAAGGCTACAAGGTCGCCCCGACGGTGAAGGCGATGGTCGTGCCGGGCTCGGGACGCGTCAAGCAGCAGGCCGAGAAGGAAGGCCTCGACAAGATTTTCATCGAAGCCGGCTTCGAATGGCGGGAGCCGGGATGCAGCATGTGCCTGGCGATGAACCCGGACGTGCTGCAGCCGGGCGAACGGTGCGCCTCGACGTCCAACCGCAATTTCGAAGGCCGCCAGGGCCGCGGCGGGCGCACCCACCTGGTGTCGCCGGAAATGGCCGCCGCCGCCGCCATCATGGGCCGCTTCGTGGACGTGCGGGACTGGAAATTCAAGACGGAAGAAGCCGTCGTCGGCTGAACGGGAAAGGGGAAACGAGCCATGCAGGCCTTTACGAAGCATACGGGCATCGTGGCGCCGCTGGACCGCGTCAACGTGGACACGGACGCCATCGTGCCGAAGCAGTTCCTGAAACGGATCGAGCGGACCGGATTCGGACAGTTCCTGTTTTTCGAATGGCGGTTTGACGAGAACGGCAATCCGAATCCGGACTTCGAACTGAACAAGGCGCGCTACAAGGGCGCCTCCATTTTGCTCGCGCGGGCGAATTTCGGCTGCGGTTCCAGCCGCGAGCACGCGCCCTGGGCGATTCTCGACTACGGGTTCCGCGTCGTGATCGCGCCGAGCTTCGCCGACATTTTCTACAACAATTGCTTCAAGAACGGCATTCTGCCCGTCACCCTTCCGGACGACCAGGTGGAGGAGCTGTTCCGGCGGACGGCGAAGCACGAGGGCTACCGGCTGACCGTCGATCTGGAAAACAAGACGATCACCGACGAATACGGCCTTTCCATCGGCTTCGATCTGGATGAACACCGCCGGCAGTTTCTGCTGCTCGGGCTGGACGACATCGGCCTCACCCTGCAGCACGAAGACAAAATTGCCGCCTACGAAGCTTCACGCGTCGTGTTCTGAGCGGCGCCCGACGGCGCGGATGCGTCACGCCGCCCGTCCCGGCAACGGGGACGGACGGCTTTTCTTTTTTTGCGCCCGCTTTTCGTTCGGCTTTTTCTTTCGTCCGCATCCGTCTTTCCTTTGTCCGCATTCGGCGAATGCCGCGGTGTTTTCCCCTTTTTTTTCGGTGGCGGCCGCCACTTTTCGGCAACGATCGCGGGGCTTTCGCAACTATTTTTTTCCGGCATCGTCTAATAGGGTGGGCCGCCCGAAACCGGTGGCCGGCGAAAACAGCCGGCAGGTTTTTTCCTGTTAAATGAGGCTGCGATTTGCTAGAATGATAGCATGATTACATAACCGGAGAGGAGAACGTTAGCGGATGAAGCCGGGATGGAACGTATCGCTCAAAAAATGGATGCTGCTGGCGCTGGCCTTCTGCCTGCTGTTGCCCCAGGCCGCCCTGGCGGAAGACGGCGCGGCCGTTCCGAGGTGGAATTTCATCGACTTGGGCGACAGCCACTGGGCGACGAAACACGTCAGAAAAATCGGTCTGCTCGGCATCACGAGCGGCGACGACCAGGGGCGGTACAATCCGACCCAGAACATCACGCGGGAGCAGGCCGTCATCATGGCGATCAACCTGATGGGCCTGCAGCGGGAAGCGGATGCGAACACGGTGCAGGTCAATCTCGGGTTCGCCGTGTCGTCCTGGGCCGAGAAGTACGTCAAATACGCCGTGGTCAAAGGATTGATCGACCTCCGGGAAGAAAGCGCGAACGCCGCGGCCGGCACGGGGGAATGGGGCACCGTCCCGGCGAGCCGGGAATGGATCGCCAAGCTGGTGGTCAAAGCCCTCGGCAAAGGCGCGGAGGCCGCCGAGCGGGACGGCGAATACACGGGATTCGCCGATGACGCCGCCATCAGCGACGGCTATGCCGGGTACGTGATCGTGGCGAAGGAACTCGGCATCATGATGGGGGACAACAACCGGTTCAACCCGACGATGCCGATCACCCGGGCGGAAATGGCCGTCGTGCTCGGCAAGACGGTCCAGATGCTGGCCGCAGGCGACCCCCGCGTCGTGACGGGAACGCTGGATGCCGTCACGCCGGGCGCCATCACCGTGCGCACGCAAACCGGCCTCGTCACGTATCCGCTGGCGGCGGGCGCCGTGTTCTACACCCATGAACACAACAATCCGATTTTGCCGTCCACCCTGACGAGGGGCGACGCCGTCCTCGTCATCCAGCACGGCGGCACGGCCTACTTCGTCGAAAAGACGGCCCAGACCGTCCGGTATGAAACGATCACCGGCGAATACGCCAACATCTACAGGGACCCGGCCAACGACCGGCTGATGCGGATCGCGGTGTATGTGGACGGCGAACTTCGATCGTATCCGTTTGACCCGGCCGTGACCAGTTTCACGAGGGAGGACGGAACGGGCCTTTCGACCAGCGAGCTGACGGCCGGCAGCATGCTGGAGCTGACCCGCATGGCGGGCGCGGAGCAAATCACAAGCGTGGTCGTGAAAAAGTTCGTGCAGGAACGGACGATCCAGGGCACGGTGGAGCGGCTCTTCCCGCAAGAACGGCTGCTGGAAATCAAGGATGCCGCCACGGGAGAACGGCTGCCGCTCATTGCCGTGCCGACCGGAGCGGACATTTGGTCCGGTTCGCGGCAGCTTTCGCTGTCCGATCTGCATGTCGGCGATGAAGTGCGGCTGAAGCTGGTCGACGAGACTGTGAAGACGATCGAGGTCGTCCAGTCCTCCGTCACCATCGTCGAAGGCAAAGTGCAAAAGGTGGATACGGGCCTTCGGGTCGTCTATCTGCAAGGAACGCCGATCATCGGCTACGAACTGGACAGAAACGCGACCATTTCGATTGCAGGCCTGAGTACGCCGAAGCTCGCCGACATCCAGACCGACGACAGCGTCCTTTTGGAACTGAACGCCGATCAGCGGATCACGAAAATCGTCGTGCAAAACCGGTCCATCGATGCCCGCATGGGGCTTGAATTCGTGATGTTCCTGGAGGACAGCAACACGCTGATCTTCCAGGACCGGGACAAAGAGCAGCCGGAAATGCGGCAGCTGACCGCCGACACGGTCATCCAGCACCAGTATCAGACCGTGACGATCGGGCAGATCAACCAGCTGTTCAAGAAAGGCGACAAAATCGACCTCATTTTGACCGGCGACCGGCTCTTGCGCATGTCGTATTCCAAAACGTACACCGGTGTCGTCAAGGCCATCTCGACCCGGACGAACACGATTACGCTGGATGCCGATGATTTCGGGGAAGTGACGTTTGCGTACAGCGGGACGCCCATCGTCCTCATGTTCGGAAAGTCCAGCGCGAATCTGGGCGATCTGCTCATCGGCGACCGGGTGAAGCTGGAGCTCGATGCGAACCAGTCGAGGGTGCAGTTCATTTCCATCGAGCAACAGCAAATGTTCAAGGTAAAAGACAAACTGTCCTACAAGCTGGTCGTGACCGATGTCGCCGGCCAGTCGCACGACGTGCACAGCCCGACCTCGGCAACGTTTTCCCATTACGACAAACTGCTGGCCACGTACGCCGACGTGAACAAGGGCGACTACGTCATGATCACCTTCGTCGGCACCCAGGCGACGGAAATCCACATTCCGCGGGTCTCCTACGGCATCGTGCAGAGCGTCGACGCATCCGGCGGCAAATTCACCTTCGCCGAGTACGGCAAAAACCCGCGCGTCATCGACCCGGTCCGGCGCCTGGAGGTCGGCGGCAAAACCTACTTCTCGGCTTTCGCGCTGAAAGCCGGCGACCGGATCCTGCTGGCGGAAGGCACCGACGGCCTGTACTTTGCGGAACATCTCGAAAAGCAGCAGCGGCGGGTGGTTCGCTACATGGCCAATTCGAAGACGCTGCAATTTACCGTCACGAACCTGCAGGAGACGAACGCGTTCGTCATCGACGACACCGTCTACCTGCACCAGGGCGGCACGCCGATTGCGCCGTCCTCGCTGCAGGCGAACGACATGGTGGACGTTTATTTCCACAACGGCCGGCTGCTGGAAATCGAGAAACGGTGACGGCGAATGCCGGCGGAGCGGGCGAATGCCCGCTCCTTTTTCATGAAAACGACGAAGACCGGGGGGAAAGCATGGACAAAAAAACGGTGCGCCGCATTCTCGACACGATCGGGGACATGTTTCCCGACGCGAGATGCGAACTGAACCATTCCAATCCGTTCGAACTGACCATCGCCGTCCTTCTGTCGGCCCAATGCACCGACGAGACGGTCAACCGGGTGACGAAGGATCTGTTCCGGAAATACAGGCGGCCGGAAGATTATCTGGCCGTCGGCCGCGAGGAGCTGGAGCGGGACATCCGCCGGATCGGCCTGTACCGGAACAAGGCCCGGCACATCCAGGAACTGTGCCGCATGCTCGTGGAGGAATACGGCGGCGAAGTGCCCCGCACCCGCGAACAGCTGATGCGGCTTCCCGGCGTCGGGCGCAAGACGGCGAACGTGGTCGTCTCCAACGCCTTCGGGGTGCCGGCCATCGCCGTGGACACCCACGTGGAGCGCGTGTCCAAACGGCTCGGACTCGCCGCGCCCGACGATTCGGTGCTGCAGGTGGAGCAGAAGCTGATGGATCTGGTGCCGCGGGATGAATGGACGATCACCCACCACCGGCTCATTTTTTTCGGCCGGTACCATTGCAAGGCCCAGTCGCCCCGCTGCGACGCCTGCCCGCTGATCGATCTGTGCGGGGAAGGGAAAACCCGCATGAAAACGGCCGGACGGGCCAAAATAACGGGCAAACGGACGAAAGGCGGGAGAGAACGGGATTGAGATGCATTTCGGTGTACACGGGCGACTATGACCGGTTTTCCGATCTGGTGGACGACATCCTGCGCATGCCCCCGGGCGAGAATGAGGAGAAGCTGCTCGACGGGATCGTCATCGCCGATTCCGGGGAAACGGACGCCGGCTACGTCGATCGCCTGATGCAAAAGCCGGACGTGGCCGTGCTGAAGGAGAAGGGCCGCGGCATCACCATCCTGCAGCACGGCGGCGTGTTCGAAATTTTCCTCCCCGATTCCGAAAATGTGGTACACTAGATTCCGGCTTTGCCGGCCGGACGGGTCCGGCGGGGCCGGATTTTTCATGCATTCCGGGAGAGGAAGATCGCATGCTGACTGCGTCGTCAACCGGCACAAGGCCGGATGCGTTGCTTGAACTCGGGCGGCGGTTCGCGGAGGCGGGTGATGCGGAAAGCGCCGGCAAGGCCGCGGAGCTGGCCGGCAAACTCCGGGAAGGCCGCATCGCCGTCGCCTTCGCGGGCCATTTTTCCGCCGGAAAGTCCAGCCTCGTCAACGCCCTGTGCGGCAAGCCGTTGCTGCCGACCGGGCCGCTGCCGACGAGCGCCAACCTGGTGCGAATCGCCCACGGACGGGAAGAAGCGGCGTTCGTGCGGGATGCGCGGGGCGAACGCCGTCTGTCCCTTGACGGGCTGGACGAAGCGTGCCGGGACGGCCGGACGTATCCCCGCATCGAGATTTTGGCTCCCTGCGGGCTGCTGGAAGGCGGACTGGAGCTCATCGACACGCCCGGGGTGGATTCCACCGACGACGCCCACCGGGAAGCGACGGAGGCGAGCCTGTATCTCGCGGACGTCGTGTTTTTCGTGACGGACTACAACCACGTCCTGTCGGAAACGAATCTGGATTTCCTCCGCCGGCTGGAAGAACGGCAAAAACCGTACGCGGTGCTGGTCAACCAGGTGGACAAGCACCGGTCCGGGGAAATGCCGTTTTCCGCCTATCGGCGGCAGGTGGAGCGGGCGCTCCGCGACTGGCATCTGGTTCCGTTCGCGGTGCTGTACGTCTCGGTCAAGGCGCCGGACCATCCCTTGAGCGAATGGGACCGTCTGGCCGGACTCCTGGAACGGCTGAAAGCGCATGCCGGGGCGCTGGCGTCCTGCGGCGCCGCCCGTTCGGCGCTGGACCTCATCCGGCAGCATGCGGACCGCCGGTTTCTCGAGCAGCTGGGCCGGGTGAAGGAAGCCTTCGAGCTGGACCGCATGTTTTTCATCGTCAACGCGGCGGACCTGGCCGAGTCGGAGGAGGAGCTCGGACAGGTGCTGGAACGGGTGGAACGGGAACTGGCCCGGCACGGCATCCGAAATCCGCGCCTGTTCGCCGTCTCCAGCCGGGAGGCGCTGGAAGCGAAGCGGACCGGCGACCGGCAGCGGCTCGAACGTTCCGGGTTTGCCGCCTTCGAGGCGGCGTTTGCCCGGTTTGCGGAGGAAGAACTGGCGGGAACGCTGCTGGAGGCGGCACGGCGCGAGCTGATGCGGGTCCGCGGGAAAATCCGCCGACTGGCCGAACAAAAGCTGGCGGATCGGCATCACCGGCTGGAACGGGCGGCGGACATGGAACGGGCAGTGCCCGGCCTGCTCCGCGAGTGGCGGGCGGAAGCCGCCGCCCGGGGCCTGGAGCGGATCCGGCGGGAGCTCGCGGAATTGACCCACCACGTGAAGAAGCGGTGCCAGTACCGCTTCGGCGACATGTTCGCGGAAACGTTCCACCCTTCCGTGCTGCGGGATGACGGCCGCGGCGCGGAAACGGCCCTCGTCTCCGCGTACCATGAGCTGGTGCAGATGGCGTCGGCTTACGTGACGGGCGAAATGCTGGCGACGGGACTGCGCATGGAGCAATGGGTGGTCCGAGAAGCGTCGGCCTGGCGCCGGGAGGCGGCGGAAAGGCTGGCCGGCCTGTATCCGGAGTGGACGGAAGGCGCGTGGGAACCGGAGCCGGCCGACATGCCCGGCGTGGAGGACGGGCTTGATTTGCCGCCCGTTTCCGCCGGCCAGCTTGTGCGGCGGTTCAAGAGCGCACGGTCGTTTTTCGAAGGCGGCGGGCGCGACGCGATGCGGGGATGGCTGGAAAGCCTGATTCTCGACGCGGCGTGCCGGCACGCGGACCGCGCGGCGGCCGTCTTTGCCGATGCGTTTGCCGGACGGTTCGAGCGGTTGATGGAGGCGGCGTGCGCCGGGCTTTCGGAGGACGTGCTGCGGTTTGCCCGGGCACTCGCGGACGGCGGCGCGGGGGAAACGGCCGCAACGGACTGGCGGGAACTGTCGGAACGGTTCGAACGGCTTGTTGAAGACCCATGCTTTTCGCATGTTGCCGTGACGCCCTGAATAGATTTTAGGGATGGAAAACGTTGCGGCGGAGGGAAGAACATGCGGATTGTGACGGTGAGGCCCGGGGACACGGCATGGGAAATCGCCCGGCGGCACGGCGTGACGGTGGAGGAACTGGCGTCCGCCAACGGCCTGGCGGATCCGGGGCGTCTCGTCGTCGGGCAGGCGCTGGTCATCCCGGCGGAAGGGGACACCCATCCGGTGGCGCCCGGCGAGACGCTGTGGTCGATCGCGATGCGCTATGGCGTCAGCGTCGAGGAGCTGATGCAGCTGAACGGCATCGCCAATCCGAACGAGCTGGCGGCCGGCACGGTGCTCAAGCTGCCGAAGCCGCCGAAGCGCGCCATTCTGGCCAACGCCTATCTGCAGGTGACGACGCCCGAACGGGACCTGCCCGTCATCCGGGAAGCGGCGCCCCATTTGACATATGTGAGCGTGTTTCAGTACCGGGCGCTGGAAACGGGCGAGTTGAGCGCTCCGAACGACGGGGAGCAGCTGGCGGCGATTCGCGCCTCGGAGGCGGCGCCGATGATGGTGGTGACGAATTTTGCCGACGGCAATTTTTCGCCGCAGGTCGCGCGGGCGGTGTTCACCGACCGGGAGGCGCGCAGCCGGCTGATCGGAGAAATCGCGGACGCGATGCGGGTCAAAGGGTTTCGCGCGGTCAATCTGGACTTCGAAAATCTCGGCAGGGAAAACCGGGATCTGTACACCGCGTTCGTCCGCGATCTGGCGCCGGTCGTCCGGCGGGCGGGCGGCCGGCTGTCCGTTGCCCTGGCGCCGAAAACGAGCGCCGGCCAGATCGGCACATGGTACGAAGGGCATGACTACGGCGCCCTCGGGGCGCTCTCCGATTTCGTCATCCTGATGACGTATGAATGGGGCTGGTCCGGCGGTCCGCCGCTCGCCGTCGCGCCGATTCCGCAGGTGCGGGCGGTGCTCGACTATGCGGTGACGGCCATTGACAGGAGCAAAATCGTGATGGGGGCGCCGCTGTACGGGTACGATTGGACGCTTCCCTTCGTGCCCGGCGGCGAATTCGCCCGCACCCTCAGCCCGCAGGCGGCGGTCGAGCAGGCCGGCCGCATGAACGCGGCGATCCAGTACGACCCGGCGGCCCAGGCGCCGTATTACCGGTACTGGGACGCCGAGGGCCGGGAGCACGTCGTCTGGTTCGAAGACGCCCGCAGCATGCAGGCCAAATTCGATTTGATCAAAACGTACGGCCTGGCCGGCATCAGCTATTGGGTGCTCGGCAACGACTTTCCGCAAAACTGGCTGCTCCTGTCGGACAACTTCAACATCCGGCGCGTCCGGCCCTAGGCGGCGACAAGCGGGTCGGATCGGAACCCGCCGGCGGCGCCTTGTTGAAAAAGGCGCCCGGAATGCGGTACGCTATTGTTCGAAGCGTCCAGAAAAGGGGAAAGATGGACGGATCACGGGGAGTGGGACGCGATGCGTACCGGGTTTCTTTGGCGGTTGACCGGTCTGTCCGCCCTGGCGTCGTCGCTTTTTTTGGCCGCCGGGCTGGTGTGGGCCGTGGCGGACATCCTGCATCCCCCGGCGGCCGGCCCGGACGATCCGGCGGCCGGCGCCGGGGATGGCCGGGACGGGCCGGAGCCGGACAAGGAGGACAAGCACCTTGACATCGTGGCCCTGGGCGATTCCCTGACGACGGGCATGGGCGACCATGCGGGCCTCGGCTACGTCGGCCGGCTGAAAAACCGGCTGGAGGAAGCCGGCGACCGGCCGGTCCGTCTTCTCAACAACCTGGCTGTGAACGGCTACCGGACGGACCAGCTGCTGGCCGACCTGGACAAGCCGTCCGTCGCCGCCGCCATCCGGAATGCCGACCTCATCCTGCTTACCATCGGCGGCAACGATCTGTTCCGATCCCTGCGGGACGGCCTCGACGCGCCGGACGGGCTGACGGTGGACGGACTGCGGGCGGCCGTCAGGGAACCCGCCGAACGGCTCGGGCGCATCCTCGACCGGCTGGCCGCCATCCGGCCGGAAGCGCTTGTCGTCTGCGTCGGCCTGTACAATCCGTTTGCCGATCTGGACGGCACGCGGGAGACGTCCGCCGCCGTCGCCGAGTGGAACGCCGCCGCGAGCCGGCATGCGCTCCGGCACCCGAACGTGCTGTTCGTGCCGGTGGCCGACCTGTTCGAGCGCCATCCCGAACGCTACCTGTACACCGACCATTTCCACCCGAATGCGGAAGGATACGAACGGATCGCGGAGCGGGTGTTCCGGGCGCTGGAGTGACCCGGTCGCCGCCGGGGCGGCGGCCGCGCGGCAGGGAGGGATGAGCATGGATGTGCGGACGGGCGAAGAACGCGAAATTGTGCTGTCGGTCCGAAATCTGAAAAAAAGGGCCGGCGGCCGGTGGATCATCCGGGGCATTTCCTTCGACGTGCATGCCGGGGAAATTTTCGGATTCCTGGGTCCCAACGGTTCGGGCAAGACGACGACCATCCGCATGCTGGCGGACCTGATCCGGCCGACGGAAGGATCCGTCGCCATCTGTTCCCACGACCTGGCGAAGGAGCGGAACAAAGCCCTCGCCAAAGCCGGCTTCATCGTGGAAAACCCGGACATGTATCCATTCATGTCCGGGCGGGAAAATTTGCGGCATTTCGCCCGCATGTCGCCCGGCGCGGACGAAAAGCGGATCGAAGAAGCGGTCCGCCTGGTCGGACTGGAACGCCGGATCGACGACAAGGTGAAAACCTACTCCCTCGGCATGCGCCAGCGGCTCGGCATCGCCCAGGCGCTCCTTGCCGATACCCGGCTTCTGGTGCTCGACGAACCGACGAACGGCCTGGACCCGCAGGGCATCCGCGAGCTGCGCCGGTTTCTCCGGCAATTGGCGGATCGGGGCATCGGCCTTCTCGTCTCCAGCCATCTCCTGTCGGAAATCGAGCTGATGTGCGACCGGGTGGCCATCATCAACCGGGGCGAGACGATCGCCGTCGGCGGCGTGAAGGAACTGCTGGGACAGGCGTCGGGCGGCGTCCTCCTGGAGGTGGACGATCCGGAAGCCGCGTGCCGCCTGTTGGCGGAAGCGGGCGTTGCGGCCGAAATGCGGGAGCGGGAGGCGGCGGAGACGCCGTTTCCGGCCGTTGGCGCGGACGCCGGTGCCGCGCGATATGCACCGCCGCCCCGCGGCACGCTCGCCGTCCGCGCGGGAGAAGCGGACATCCCGGCGATCGTTGGGCTTCTCGCCTCCCGGGGCATCGGCATCCATGCCGTGGAGCGGCTGAAGCCGACGCTGGAAGATCTGTTCATCACCCTGACGGGAGGCGGACACATTGTCTGAGGCGACGGTCGGCCTTCTGCCCCTCGTGAAGAACGAAGTGCTCAAAATCCTGCTGAAAAAACGGTTTCTCGTCATTGTGCTCGTGCTGGTCGTCCTGACCCCCGTGTTCGTCTACGCCCAGCTCAAAACCGCCAAGGAGCGCGAGAAGCAGTTCGGCACCGACGACTGGCGGGTCGTCGTGCAGCAGCAAATCTACGACATGACCAACCGGCTCGGCAGCGCGCGCATTCCCGAGGAATGGAAGCGCATGTACCGGGTGCAGATCCAGCAGCTGCAATATTATCTCGACCATGACGTGAACCCGGCCCATCCGAGCGGCGTCACCTTCACCCGAATGTTTTTGTCCGAATCCGCTTCCATGTTCATCCCGCTGCTCGTGCTCGCCGTCGCCTCCGATCTGGTGAGCGGCGAGCGGAGCATGGGCACGATCAAGCTGCTGCTCACCCGCCCGGTGTCCCGCCGCAAAATCCTGCTGTCCAAGCTGGTCGCCCTCGCCCTGTTCGTCGGCCTGATCGTGCTCGTATCGGTGGCGGTTTCCTATCTGATTTCCGGCGCCGTGTTCGGGTACGGCGGATGGGGCGTGCCGGTGTTCACCGGCTTTGCCCTGGAAGGCACCGAGGTGGATCTGTCGCGGGTGCACGCGGTCAGCCAGGGCGTCTACGTCTGGATGCAGGCGGGCCTCGTCTGGTATGCCGCCATGTGCGTCGCCTGCCTGGCGTTTTTCGTTTCCGTCCTGGTGCGCAGCACCGCCGCCAGCATTGTCATCATGATGGCGTCCATCATCGCCGGCATGATCCTGATGAACATGGCCGGCGCCTGGAAAAGCGCCAAATACCTGTTCATCCTCAACCTGGACCTGCCGCGCTACCTGTCCGGCATGCTGCCGCCCGTGGAAGGGATGACGCTGCCGTTTTCCATGGCGGTGCTGGGACTTTGGTCGCTCGCCGCCCTCGCCGCAAGTTTCATTGTGTTTTCGAAGCAGGACATCTTCAATTGAGGCATGATATAATGCAAAACGGAATGCAAGACGGATCGCATGGTCGACGGATTCTTGCATGGTGAAAACGGACCAACGCACGGCCCGGCGGAACCGACCGTCCGCCGGAGACGGGAAGGGGCAAGCGAATGGCGGAACAACTCGATCTGTTCGCGGCCGGTTCGGCCGGTTACGATGCGGACGACATCCAGGTGCTGGAAGGCCTCGAGGCCGTCCGGAAACGGCCGGGCATGTACATCGGCAGCACGTCCGTTTCGGGATTGCACCACATCATCTGGGAAATCATCGACAATGCGGTGGACGAACATCTGGCCAAAGCCTGCAGCCGGATCGACGTGACGATCCACCGGGACGGTTCGGTCACCGTTCTCGACAACGGCCGCGGCATCCCCACCGGCATGCACAAAATCGGCATTCCCACGCCGCAGGTGGTGTTCACCGTCCTGCACGCCGGCGGCAAGTTCGGGGGCGGCGGCTACCGGAAATCCGGCGGCCTGCACGGCGTCGGCGCCTCGGTGACGAATGCGCTTTCCGAATGGCTGGAAGTGGAAATCTACCGGGACGGCAAAATCCACCGGCAGCGTTTCGAATACTGGGTGGATGAAAACGGGAAGGAGCATGTCGGCGAACCGGTGACCGGCCTGGAAGTGGTGGGCCGGACGACGAAAACCGGCACGAAGGTGACGTTCAAGCCGGACCGGCGGGTGTTCCAGAACGCCGATGCCATCAGTTTCGACACGCTGGCGGAACGGCTGCAGGAAATCGCCTTCCTCAATTCCGGCCTGACCATCACCCTTGCCGACGAAAGAAGCGGGCAGCGGGAAACGTTCCGGTATGAGGGCGGCGCGGCCCAGTTCGTGCGCTTTCTGAACGAGGACAAGACGGTGCTGCACGACGTGGTCCATTTCGCCGGCGAACGGGACGACATCGAAGTGGAAGTCGCGTTCCAGTTCAACGACGGCTATTCCGAAACGATCGTGTCCTTCGTCAACTCCATTCCGACCCGCGGCGGCGGCACCCACGAAACGGGATTCAAAACCGCCTTCACCCGCGTCATGAACGATTACGCGCGCAAAAGCGGCCTGCTCAAGGAAAAGGAGAAAAACCTGGAAGGCGCCGACCTGCGCGAAGGCATGATGGCTGTCGTCAACATCAAAATGGGCAACGTGGAATTCGTCGGCCAGACGAAGGACCAGCTCGGCAGCGCGGAAGCCCGGACGGCGGTGGACGCCATCGTGGCGGAGAAGCTGGCGGTCTACCTGGAGGAAAACCCGGAGACGGCCCAGATGCTCGTGCGCAAGGCGATCCGGGCGGCGAAGGCGCGGGAGGCGGCGCGCCGGGCCCGGGAGGAAGTGAGAAGCGGCAAGAAGGGGAAAAATCAGTCCACCAGCCTGGGCGGCAAGCTGACGCCGGCGCAGTCGAAAGATTTCACCCGCAACGAGCTGTTCATCGTGGAAGGCGATTCGGCGGGCGGGTCGGCCAAGCAGGGGCGGGACGCCCGCTACCAGGCCATCCTCCCCCTGCGGGGCAAGCCGCTCAATCCGGAAAAGGCGAAGCTGGCCGACATTTTGAAAAACGAAGAGTACCGGTCGATCATCCATGCCATCGGCGCCGGCGTCGGCAGCGAATTCGATCCGGCGGAAAGCAATTACGCCAAAGTCATCATCATGACCGACGCCGACATGGACGGCGCCCACATCCAGTGCCTGCTCCTGACGTTTTTCTACCGCTACATGAAACCGCTGATCGACGAAGGCCGCATTTACATCGCCCAGCCGCCGCTGTACAAAATAACGGGCAAATCGGGCCGGCAGGACAAGGTGGCCTACGCCTACTCGGACGAGGAACTGGCGGGCATTCTGAAACGGTTCGGCCAGAAGGCGGACATCCAGCGGTTCAAGGGGCTCGGCGAGATGAACCCGGAGCAGCTGTGGGAAACGACGATGGATCCCGCGCGGCGCACGCTGTACCAGGTCCGCATCGAGGACGCGGCCAAGGCGGAGCGGCGGATTTCCGTCCTGATGGGCGAGAAGGTGGATCCGCGCAAGCGGTGGATCGTCGAAAACGTGGATTTCACGGAAATCGACGTGTAGGAGGATGCGTTGAATGAACGCGAGCGCGAACGAACACATGCTGCCGGCGGTGCTCGAAGACCTGGTGGGCGACCGGTTCGGCCGCTATTCAAAATACATCATCCAGGACCGGGCCATTCCCGACGTGCGGGACGGGCTGAAGCCGGTGCAGCGCCGCATCCTGTACGCCATGTACGAAGCGGGCAACACAAGCGGCAAGCCGTACCGCAAATCGGCCAAAACCGTCGGCGACGTGATGGGGAATTACCACCCGCACGGCGATGCGTCCATCTATGACGGCATGGTGCGCATGGCCCAGCCGTGGAAAATGGGCCACGTGCTCATCGACGGCCACGGCAACTGGGGCTCCCTCGACGACGACCCGCCGGCGGCCATGCGGTACACGGAAGCGCGGCTGTCGCCGATCGCGGAGCTGATGCTGCAGGACATCGAAAAGGAAACGGTGCCCTTCAAGGACAACTTCGACAATACGACGAGAGAACCGGTGGTGCTGCCGTCCCGTTTTCCGAACCTGCTGGTGAACGGCGCAAGCGGCATTTCCGCCGGGTTCGCCACGGAAATTCCGCCCCACAACCTGGGCGAAGTGATCGACGCCTGCATCGCCGTCATCGACAATCCGGACATCTCCCTCGACGAGCTGATGCGCATCGTCCCCGGGCCGGATTTTCCGACGGGCGGCATCATCATGGGCGAAGACGGCATCCGGGAAGCGTACGCCACCGGGCGCGGCCGGATCGTCATCCGCTCCAGCGCGGAGATCGAGGACCTCAAGGGCGGCCGGCAGCAGATCGTCATCCGCGAAATTCCGTTCCAGGTCGTCAAATCGAAGCTGGTGGCGGCCATCGAAAACCTGCGGCTGGAGAAAAAAATCGACGGGCTGGCGGACGTCCGCGACGAAAGCGGCCGGGACGGCCTGCGCATCGTGGTGGAGCTGAAGAAGGACGCCGACGCCCGGGGCATCCTGAACTACCTGCTGAAAAAGACGGATCTGCAGATCACCTACAACTTCAACATGGTGGCCATCGTCAACAAGGCGCCCCGCCAGCTGGGCCTCAAGGCGCTCATCGAAGCCTATGTCGCCCACCAGAAAGACGTGGTCCGAAACCGCACCCGGCACGACCTGGCCCGGGCGGAGGACCGCGCCCACGTGCTGGAAGGCCTGATCAAGGCCCTCGACGTACTGGATGACGTCATCGCCGTCATCAAGGCGTCGAAAAACCGGCAGGACGCCCAGTTCAACCTGGTGGAAACGTTCGGCTTCACCGAACGCCAGGCGGACGCCATCCTCCAGCTGCAGCTGTACCGGCTGACCAACCTGGAAATCACGGCGCTGGCCAAAGAGCTGGACGACCTGCGGAAAAAGATCCAGGAATGGCGGCTCATCCTGTCCAGCGAACGCAAGCTGACCGGCGTCATCAAGGCGGAGCTGGCCGAGATCAAGAAGAAATTCGGCGTGCCGCGCCGGTCGGTCATCGAGCGGGACATCGAGGAGCTCAAAGTGAATCTGGAAGTGGTGGTGCCGTCGGAGGACGTGCTCGTGGCATTCAGCGGCGACGGCTACATCAAGCGCACCGGCAAGCTGAGCTTCGCCCGCTCGGGCGGCGAAGTGGACGCGACGGGACTGAAGGACGGCGATTACCTGAGCGATTTGCTGGAAGTGAACACGCTGGACACCCTGCTGCTGTTCACCCGCAAGGGGCAGTATTACGTGCTGCCGGTGCACCAGATTCCCGAGCACAAGTGGAAGGATACCGGCACCGCCATCGTCAACGTCGTGTCCCTGCCGAAGGACGACCGGATCGTCCGCATCATTCCGGTCAAAGATTTTTCCGCGCCGGACCTGTCGCTCTGGTTTTTCACCCAGGGCGGCCAGGTCAAGCGGACGGAGCTGGCGGAATACCGGACGTCGCGGACGACCGCCGTGGCGGCGGTCAAGCTGGCGGACGGCGACGAAGTGGTGGACGTGAAGCTGTCCGGCGCCGGCGGCGAATGGCTGCTGGTGACGGAAGGCGGCCAGTCGATCCGTTTCCGCCAGGACGAAGTGAGCGCGATGGGACGGGTGACGACCGGCGTGCGGGGCATTCAGCTGAAGGAGAACGACCGGGTCGTCGCCGCGCTGGACGTGTTCGGCGACGAAGGGGAAGTGATCACGGTGACGGACCTCGGCTGGGGCAAACGGTCGCTCCTCGCCGACTATCCGGTGCAGGGCCGCGGCGGCAAGGGGGTGCAAACCTTCGAATTCCGGGAAGGCAAGCGGGTGAAACCGAACGGCACGCGGCTGATCCGCGCCTTCTACGTGCGGGAGCCGTACGACCTGCGGTTTGCCTTCGCGAAGGGGGACCCCGTCACCGTCAACACCGAGGCCATCCCGATCGAAGAGCGCCGCTCGCCGGGCCGGCCGCTGGCGCAGCCGGCGGCGGGCGACACGATCCGCGACATCGTGGCCGTCCATCCGATCCAATTGTCGTAAATTCCGCAGCAATCGAACCGCCCGGCCTTGCAAGCCGGGCGGTTTTTGTTGATTCGTGTCATAAATTATTAATTCTATTAATCTATTCAACCGGGCATTCCGGGTGGTATAATGCATACGAAGCGACAGTCAAGACGACGCGGGATCATCCAACGGCAAGGGGGTTCACGCCGATGTATGCCGACGATTTCGCCCGGGTCTGGTTCAAAGTGTCGCGCGACATGCGGACCTACATGGAAGCCCGCCTGGCCCCGACGCTCACGGAAAGCCAGCTGAACGTGCTGGAATACATCATGAATCACGACCAGGTCAAGCCGTCCGACCTGATCGATTACGTGGCCACGACGCCGGCCGCCATCACGACGCTGATGGACCGGATGGAGAAGAACGGCCTGATCGTCCGCGAACGGGACGAGAAGGACCGCCGGATCGTCCGGCTGAAGCTGACGCCGAAGGGGCTGGCGGAAGGGAAGCGGGGCCTCGAAATCCGCAAGCAGTTTTTCGAACAGTACCTGAGCCGGATTTCCGCCCACAATCAGCAGCTGCTCGTGTACCTGCTGGGCAAGGTGTCCGGCCTGTAGAATCGCGTCAGGGAGCGGCGGATGCGGAAGGCGCCGGAAGGAACGCGGCCAGATGGGCGTTCGTCTCGGCCCAATATTGTTCCAGGCGGACATAGTCCTTTTCGGTCAGGAGGGCATCGTCCCTTTCCAGCAGGACGGCTTCCAGCGGAAGGACGCGGTGCCGCGTGACGCCGTCCTTCGAATATTTGTGCACGTAGGTGGGAATCGCCCGGACGCCGGTGAACGACACCGGCCCGCCGGGCATTTGCTTTTTGATGCCGATTTCGAAAATGGCGCCGATGTCCGTCGGCTTGCCGTTGTTGTTCAGGCGGTCCTGGTTGGAAATGAAATTGCCCATGGAATAGAGGATGATGCCTTCTTTCACGGTGCCGTCTTCCCGCGCGGCTTCCACGATTTCGTACGGCTGCAGCACGTGGGGGTGGCTGCCGAGGATGAGGTCGGCGCCTTTCGCCAGCAGGCTCCGCGCCAGCCGCTTCTGTTCGTCGCTCGGCATCGTCTGGTATTCGGTTCCGAAATGGAGCGCCACCGCCACGGCGTCGGCGCCGGCGCTTCGGGCCTTCTTGATGTCGTTCGCGATCTTCTCCTCGTTGATCAGGTTGACGAGATAGTCCTTGCCTTCGGGAATCGGAATGCCGTTCGTTCCGTAGGTGTAGGCCAGGATGGCGAGGGAAACGCCGTTTTTTTCCACGACGGTCACCCGCTCCGCTTCCTCGGGAGACGCGTGGGTGCCGACCGCGACGAGCCCGCGGTCCCGCAGGTTTTCCAGCGTGCGGAGCACGCCCGATTCCCGCCTGTCGAGGGCGTGGTTGTTGGCCGTCGTCAAAATGTTGAACCCGGCTTCCTTCAGCGCGTCGGCCAGTTCCGGCGGCGCATTGAATTCCGGATAGCCGGTATACCCGCGCCTGTCGCCGTCGGCCAGCGGCGTTTCCAGGTTGCCGATGACCCAGTCGCCGGCGGAAAGGAACGGTTTGACCATTTCAAAAAAGTGGTGGAACGAATACGTCCCCGATTCCGGATCGTAGCCGGAGCGGGTTTGCGGCAGATGCATCATGATGTCGCCGACGGCGATCAGCCGCGCTTCGGCGAATGCGGGTTCCGGCGGCGGAGGGGGGATGTCGGCCGATTCCGCGCCGCCGCTTCCGGCGCCGGTTCCGTCGGAAAACCCGGCGGGGCCGTCCGCCGTCTCCCGGCCGGCGATCCCGGCGGCCCCCGTCCCGGCGCCCGTCCCGGACGATTCCGGCCCGCCGGCGGTGCAACCGGCAGCCAGGACAAGCACGGCGAGAAGAAACCCGAAGAAAACCGGCCTTGCGATCGCCGCCGCCCGGCCTGCGGCGGGCGCACCCGGTTTTCCCTTTCCGGCCGCGCGGCAGGCGTCCGCCGTTCCCGGCATGACGCCGCCATATCGGACCGGTTTTTCCTTTTGTGCCGCGGCGCTCACGGCCGCGCCTCCCAACGGCCCGCCGTGCCGGCCGGCAGCACGAGGCCCGCGCCGCCGATCGGCAGGCCGACGTCGCCGGCGCGGACGACGCCGCCGTAGCGGGCCTTCACCGTCATTTCCAGCATGTTCGCGAGCACCGTCGCGGACAGCCCGGTCGTGTACGAATTGACCAGGAAAAACACCGGATCGTCGGACAGCACGGACAGGCACGCTTCGAGCAGCGGATACAGGCTCGATTCCAGTTTCCACATTTCTCCCGACGGCCCCCGCCCGTAGCTGGGCGGATCCATGATGACCGCGTCATACTTGTTGCCGCGGCGAATTTCCCGCTGCACGAATTTGAACACGTCGTCGGTGATGTAGCGGATCGGGCGACCGGAGAGCCCCGACAGCTCGGCGTTTTCCTTCGCCCACTGCACCATGCCCTTCGCCGCGTCCACGTGGCAGACGGAGGCGCCCGCCGCGGCGGCGGCCAGGGTGGCGCCGCCGGTGTAGGCGAACAGATTCAGCACGTTCACGGGGCGACCGGCCGCCCGGATTTTGTCCATGATCCACGTCCAGTTGACGGCCTGCTCGGGGAACAGGCCGGTATGCTTGAAGTTGGTCGGCCGCACGTGGAACCTCAGTTCCCGGTAGCGGATCTGCCAGCGCTCCGGCAGCGGCCGGCGGAACTCCCAGCTGCCGCCTCCGGACGAACTGCGATGGTAATGGGCATCCGCCTTCTCCCACAGCCGCCGGTTGCGGACCGGCCAGATGACCTGCGGATCCGGCCGGCGCAGGATGACCGATCCCCAGCGTTCCAGCTTTTCGCCGTCGCCGGCGTCCAGGCATTCGTAATCTTCCCAGTCTCTGGCGATGAACATGTCGGCACGTCTCCCGCTTTCGCTAAATTCCCGTTTATTGTACCACAAGGCGACCCGCTTCACCATTCGGCGGCACCGGCATGCATCGCGCGCGTCCGGCGGGCCACACTAGGAAGGAGGAAGCGAGGAGGGGCTTTGGCGTGCCCAGGGTGCTGCTGATGGAAGCGGACGGCGCGCTGGCCGGACGGCTCCGGGCCCGGCTGGCGCGGGACGGCATCGAAACGACGGTGGCCGCAAGCGCCGCGGAAGGCCTGAATCTCGTTGCCGGCGATTCGTTCGACCTGGCGGCGGCCGACGACGGATTGCCCGATCTGGACGGCGCGCGCCTTGTGGAACGGCTGCGGCGCATCCGGAGCGGCCTGCCGGTGATGCTGCTGACGTCGTCCGCCGGCCCGCGCCGCCGCATCCGCTATTACCGGCTCGGCGCCAACGACGTGATGGTGAAGCCGTTCTGGCCGGATGAATTCGCCGCCAGGGTCCGGAATCTGCTCGACTTGACCGGGAAAGCCTTCATTGGCCCGATCCGCGCCGGCGATCTCACCATCGATCCGGACCGCCGGACGGCCGACATGGCCGGACAGCCGCTGGCGCTGACGCCGACGGAATTTGACCTTTTGCTCTATTTTGCGAGAAACGAGGGGCGGACGCTCACCCGGGATGAAATCATGGAGCGCGTCTGGGGATACACCTTCTCCGCGGGCCGGACGAATCTCGTGGACGTCTATGTCCGCTACCTGCGGCAGAAAATCGACCGGGCATTCGGCACGAAGTATTTCCATACCGTGCGGGGGTTCGGATACCGGTTTGCAGCCGGCAAGGCGGGCGCGGAGCGTCGGGAAAGGGAAGGGAGGAGCTGACGGCAAAAAAGGGGGCGGATGGTTCCGCCCCCGCCGTCCGGGTCCGTCACAGAACCCGGCGGGCCGTCACATACCGGTCGCTCCAGTACTTTTTGCTCAGTTTCGTATACGTGACGCCGACCCCGGTTTGATAAGTATGAATGATGAGCCCGTCTCCGGCATAGATGGCGACATGGTCGATGCCCGCCCTTTTGGACGAAACGTCGAAGAAGACGAGATCGCCCTTCTTCAGGTTTTTCCGGGCGACGAACACGCCCCTTTTGGCCTGCTCCTTGGAACTGCGGGGCAGCGTGATGCCATGTTTGCCGAATACGTATTTGGTAAACGAAGAACAGTCGAAATACCGGGTCGTGCTGGTGGAAGCGCCGAACTTGTACGGTTTGCCAAGCTGCTGCCTGGCAGTGTTGAGGATCGCGTTGGCCTTCTTTTCCGACCAGGCGGCCTCGGCTTCATGCGGATCGATCAGGGCGAATCCGGCAAACAGCGAGAAAGAAAGCGCCAGCACCAGCGCCAGCTTGCCCGCTCTGCGGGTTCGTCTCATCTGCATTCCTCCTTGCGCTGCGGTTGTGTCGGGATTGGACGGGCTGACGTCACAACGCCAGTATAGCAAATATTTTGCCGCACAGAATTTTCCTGGCAGTCGGAAAACCCTTGCGGGCTGGGAATTGCAGCGCTTTTATGAGAATCCGATGAGAATCCCCGCGCTGGGCCGGTCCGCCCGCCAAGCCGGCGGCCGATCCGCCTTCGTCAGCGGCGGAAGGCGCGGGGCAGCAGCTTCTGGTGATCCAGCGCGGCGATGATGCCCTCGTAATAGGGCTTGTGGTAGTAGGACGCGATCCGGCGCGTCCAGGCATTGGGGGCCGGCGACGGTTCGCCGCGCTTTTTCAGGTAGTCGGCGTACACCGCGTTGTACCGTTCCATCAGCGGCTTCTGATCCCGGTTGTACGTCTCGTCGTGGGAGAACGATTCGAACGGCAGGCGGGGCTTGAGGCCGGGATCCTCGGCGGGATGCCCGACGCACAGGCCGCTGACCGGAAAGACGCCCTCGGGCAGCCCGAGCTCGCGGATCACGTCCAGCGCATGGCGGCGGATGCTGCCGATGGGCACGGTGCCGAGGCCGAGCGATTCCGCCGCCGCCACGGCGGTGCCGAGGGCGATGCCGACGTCCGTGGCACCGACGAGAAGCGGGTCGAGATCTTCCTCCAGGGCGCCGGGCGCCATGCGTTCCATTTCGCCGGCCAGGCGCAGGCGGTAAAAATCGATGCAGAACACGAGAAACACCGGCGCCTGTTCGATGTGTTTCTGCCGGTTGCACAGTTCGGCCAGCTTCGCCTTTCGCGCGGAATCCCGGACGACGATGACGCTGACCTGCTGGCCGTTGATCCAGTTCGGCGCCGCCTGGGCGGCGTGCAGGATCGTCCGGAGCTGATCTTCCTCCACCGGCTTGTCGCTGTAGGCGCGAATGGACCGGTGGTTGAGCAGCGATTGGATGACGGCGTTCATGATGTCGAAACCTCCCGGTTTGATGGGTTGCACGGTGCAAGGCCCGTCCATTTCCACATGGTACCAGACGGGCGGCGCCCCTTCAATGCCGCCGGTCCGCGCGGCAGGCGCCCGGCTTCCGGGTTTTCGGACGGGATGCCGGGCTTTATTGTGCCGCCCGTTCGACAAAAAATCCCTTGCAAGATCGTCCGAAACGTGTTGATATAGTTAAAGCGCCAACCATGCAAGGTCCGTGGAGGGGAACCCTTTTGTCATTCCTCGAACTGTTGAAAGCCGTCTTTCTGGGTGTCGTGGAAGGGATCACGGAATGGCTGCCCATCAGCAGCACCGGCCACATGATCCTCGTGGAAGAGTTCATCCGGCTCGACGCGTCCGACGCCTTCAAGGAAATGTTTTTCGTCGTCATCCAGCTGGGCGCCATTCTGGCCGTCGTCATGCTGTACTTCCACAAACTGAATCCGTTCTCCCCGGCCAAGACGCCGGCGGAAAAGAAAGAGACGATGGCGATCTGGTACAAGGTGGCCGTCGGCGTGCTGCCCGCGGCGGTGGTCGGCTTCCTGTTCGACGACTGGCTGAACGATCATTTCTACAACTACCGGACGGTGGCCGTCACGCTCATCCTGTACGGGATCCTGTTCATCATCATTGAAAACCGCAACAAAAACAGGCAGCCCGCCATCGGGCAATTCGCCGACCTGTCGTACCGGACCGCGTTTCTGATCGGCCTGTTCCAGGTGCTGTCCCTCATTCCCGGCACATCCCGCTCCGGCGCGACGATCCTCGGCGGCATCATCCTGGGGGCGAGCCGCACCATCGCCGCGGAGTATTCGTTTTTCCTGTCCATTCCGGTCATGTTCGGCGCCAGCGCCCTGAAGCTGGCCAAATTCGGCTTTTCGTTCACCGGCGCGGAACTGGCCCTGCTCGCCGTCGGCATGATCACGGCGTTCATCGTGTCGGTGCTGGCGATCCGGTTCCTGATGCGCTACATCCAGACGAACGATTTCAAGGCGTTCGGCTGGTACCGGATCGCGTTGGGCGTACTGGTGATCGGGTATTTCGTGTTTTTCGATTGACGGGCCGCCCGGTCCGCGGAAACGGCCGGACGGGTTGCAGACGGCCGAAAGACTTGCACGCGAATGCGGGGAGGAAGGACCGATGCGCTACGGCAACGTCCTGCGCGGCACTTTCGTGCGCAGGCTGAACCGGTTTGCGGCGGAAGCGGCCATCGGCGGGCGGATCGAGACGGTGCACGTGAAAAACACGGGGCGGCTTAAGGAGCTGCTCGTGCCGGGGGCGGAGGTCAGCCTGGAGACGGCGGCGAATGCCGGACGGAAAACCCGCCATTCGCTCATTGCCGTCCGGCACGGCGGCCGGTGGGTGAACATCGATTCCCAGGCGCCGAACGCGGTGGTGGCGGAAGCGCTGGCCGGCGGCTTCCTGGACGGGCTGGGCCGGATCGGCGCGTGGCGCCGGGAAGCGGCATGGGGCCATTCCCGCTTTGACTTTTGGCTCGAAAGCGAAGGCCGGTCCGGGTACATGGAGGTCAAAGGCGTCACCCTAGAGCGGGACGGCGTGGCCCTGTTTCCCGACGCCCCGACCGCAAGGGGGACGAAGCACCTGCTGGAGCTGGCGGAGGCGGCGGAACAAGGGCATCTCGGCGTTGTCCTTTTTTTGATCCAGATGAAAGGATGCCGGCTGTTCAAACCCCACGAAGCGATGGACGCCGCGTTCGCCGGCGCTCTGCGGGACGCCGCCGGGCGGGGCGTGCAGGTGCTCGCCTTTGATGCCGTGGTGACCGAGGCGGAAATCGCCATCGGGGATCCGGTGGAAGTGGCCGTTGGCTGAACGGCTCCGGCTGGAAACCGATCCTCACTTGTGCTGCACCATCGTCTCCCAGATTTCCGGGTATTCGTGCCCCATGCGCCAGGCGGCGACGCCGGCGAGACCGTACGATCTGGCCAGCTTCAGCCGCTCGGCCACCGTCGTTTCGTCCTCCAGCCAGAATACGCGGGTGTGGCCGTCTTCCCGGTAGGTGATTTTGAATTGCCCGAACTCGTCGTCCCACGCCCGGGTGACGCCGCGTTCCGCCAGCAGGGCGGGGATGTCCTTCAGGAGCAGGGAGCGGTTGCCGACGAGACGGCCGGCGGAATCGAGCTTCCAGTCCCGCGAATAGAACGGTATGCCGAGGATGAGCCGGCTGCGGGGGATGCCGTAGGACAGGAATTCCCGGACGCCCTCCTCGGTCCAGGGCAGGCCGGACACCGAACCCGGCTTGTCGCTGCCCGAGTAGTGCTGGTCGTAGGCCATGATGATGACATAATCGACGATGTCCGCCAGCGCCGCGTGGTCGAAGGCGGTCTGATGGTTCCATTTGATGCTGCCCCGCGGCAGGTCGATGGACAGGACGAGTCCCCTGGCCCGCGCCGCCTCCGCCAGTTCCCGGACGAATGCCGTGAAGCGCGCCCGGTCGCTGCCGGCCACCGATTCGAAATCGAGATTCAGGCCATCGACGCCGAGGTCCGCGGCCCGGTCCACCAGCGACCGGACAAACGCCTGCCGCGCCTTGGCGTTTTTCAGGAACGCGGTGGTCAGTTTGCCGTCGAACTGGTTGTGGACGAGGGGATGGACGGCATAGCCGTTTTTCTTCAGCCACTCCACGGTGGCCCGGTCCGACCGGTCCCCGAGGGTGCCGTCGGCCTTCTCCAGCACGAACCAGGTGGGAGACACGACGTCCAGGCCCATCGTGCCGGACACGAAGGCGCGGATCGCATCCGGATCGGCGCTGCCGGTCCAGGCCCAGAACTGCAGCCGCTGCCGGTTGTCCCACAGCACTTCGTCATGCAGCGTGACGACCGAGGAGTCGGCAAATGTTTTCGCAAAAGCGATCGCTTCGTACGGGTCGTGGAAGGCGCCGATCTGCCGGTCTTTCTGGAACACCCGGTAGTAGGGGAGGTTGCTCCAGATGACCCGGCCCTCCAGGCGGATCATCGCATGGGCCCATTTTTTCGCGTCGGCGACCGCTTCGTCGAGGGAGGCGTGGCGCCTCAGCAGCCGGTCGTTCTGGTACACTTCGTAAGGCCGCTTGTTGACGTACACCGCCTTGCCCGTCCTGACGTTGAACACGGCGGCGTCGTCGATGTGGAGCGCTTCCCTGACGGCGTCTTCCAGATAGGCGAAAACCGGTCCCGTCAGCGCGATGCCGTTCACGGCGATCCGGTAGACGGGTTCTCCGCCCCTCAGTTCTTCCTTCCGCTCCTCCGTCAGGTTGTCCCAGATCCATTCGTTCGTCCTCAGGTCGATGATGTGGGCGTCGGCCCATTTTTCCGCTTCCCGCTTCGCTTCGTCCAGGGTGGCAAATTGCCAGCCGGGCAGCGTCTTGTCCCCCTGCATGAGAAGATACGGCTGCTCGATCCGTTTGTAGGAATGCCAGACCCAGCCGCCGCTTCTGAAACCGTGAATCGTTGCGCCCGGACGGAGAGGGAAAAAAATCCGTCCCGGCGCGAAACCGATTGTGCTCCCCGGCGGTCTAACCATATTGAAAAAGGCAAAAGGAGAATCCCATGACGGATCGAGCGATCAACCGGCCGGCGGAACCGGAAGCGGCGGCATGGGCGGCAAAAGCCAGGTCCGGCGACGGCGAAGCGCTTTTCCGGCTGATGCAGGCCGAAAGGGAACGCATGTACCGGATCGCTTTCCGGTATCTCGGCGACGAGCAGGATGCGCTGGATGCCCTGCAGGAAACGGCATACCGGGCCTGCCGCGGCATCCGGAAGCTGAGGGAACCGGGATTCGCGCGCACCTGGCTGATCCGGATACTGCTGAACGTGTGCGCCGACATGTTCGCAAAGCGAAAGCCGGCGCAGCCGCTGGCCGAATCGGACTGCCCGGCAGCCGGCCCGGCGGCCGACGAACGCATATGGCTGAAGGATGCCGTCGGCCGTCTGCCGGAGCCGTACCGGCAGGTGGTGGTGCTCAAATATTTCGAGGACATGACGCTGGGAGAGGTTGCGCAGGTTCTGGGCCGGCCGGAAGGAACGGTCAAGACGTGGCTTCACCGGGCGCTGTCCATGCTGCGCAGCGCGTTGGGAAGGGAGGAAGGCGAGCATGATCGATCCGGAACAACCGGCGGGTCCGGGACAACCGGCGAAACCGGGCGGACGTCCGCATCCGGCGTCACCGGAACCCCCTGACCGGGACGGACAATCGAAGCGGCTGGAAACGGAACTGTCGGCCATCGGCCAAAACGGACCGATCATGCCCGCGCCGGACATGCTCGATGCGGCCATCCGGCGGGGCATGGAACGGGCGCGGCGCAGGCGCCGGTGGAGGCGGCGCCTCGCCGTTTCCGCCTGCATGGCCGTTCTCGCCGCCTTCGTGACGGCGGTGAAGCTGTCGCCCGGCTTTGCCCTGGCCATGTCGAAAATTCCCGTCCTGTCCGGGCTCGTCTGGATCCTCGAACAGGATCCCGGCATCCGGCTGGCGCTGGAACACGACTACTACCAGCCGCTCGGCCTGGCGGCGGAACTGGACGGCTACCGCCTCGCGGTGGACGGCCTTGTGGCGGACGAGGGACGGATGGTCCTGTTCTACACGGAAACGGGCGGCCGCATGGGCGGCGTCCGGCTGCTGGACGCCGACGGGAACGGCCTTGTGGCCTCGATTTCCTTGGCTGACCCGATTCCCGTCGGAGGCAGCCGCGAGGAAACGGGTCCGCGGTTGAACGCCATCGACGTCAACATGGGAACCGGCCGCGTGATTCCCGATCTGGTCGTCCTTGAAGCGGAGGGGCCTGCCGGCGGCCTCCTCCGCCTGGACATCCCGGTGGACCGCAACCGGTTTGCCGGCATGACGGAAACGTATGAAGTGGACGCCGCGGTGAGCGTGGAAGGCCAGCGCTTCACGGTGCAGAAGGCGGTGCTCACCCCGGTGCGGATCTCGGTGCACATCGTTCCCGATCCCGAAAACGAAAAGCGGATTTTCCGTTTCCACGATTTGCGGCTGCGGCTGGACGGCGGCGAAGAAGTCGGCTGGTTCACCGCCAACGGTCCGGATGAAGCGGGACGCTTCGTGTTCCATTTTCCGAGCCCCTACTTCAGGAGACCGGCGTCCATTTCGCTCGTCGGCGAGCATCTGGGCGCCCTGGACAGGGACGACATGGAGATTTCCATCAGCCTGGCGGAGCGACGGATCGTGAAGGCGCCCTCGGATCGGGTGAAGCTGAAAAGCATCGAACAAACGGGGGACGACTGGCTGATCACGCTGGAAATGACCGAGTTTGCGGAATGGGACCGTTGGGGTTATGTTCTTGTCGATCCATGGGGATATTTTTCGGACGGCAGCGGCCGCACGTACAAAGCGGAAGGCCAAAACGGCAATTCTCTTTGGGCGGAATCCGGGCCGAACGGAACGGTCGAAATGCGGCAAGTTCTGGATTTTCGCATTCCCGCGAGCGACGCCTACGAAGATCCCCTGACGTTCCCGCTCCTCGACTACCCGGCCTACATTTCGGAGCCGTTCAGCGTGCGGATCAAGTAGGAAAGCGGCAGGGGAACGGCGAATCGAAACAGGACGCGCAATAAACGGGCGCAAGAGACGGGGGAGACCGGAATGAAAACGGCGCGGCCCTATCCGGACGCATACTTGCGATATCTCGAGGAGTTCCACAAAACGCGGGATTTTTTCGAGTGCCACGAAATCCTGGAGGAGCATTGGAAGACCGATCCGGACGGCCTCCGAAGCGGCCTGTGGGTCGGACTCATCCAGCTGGCGGTCGGACTGTACCACCAGCGACGGGGCAACGCGCGGGGCGCGCTCAAAATGCTGCGCGGCGCCCGCGGGAAGCTGGCCGGAAGCGATCCGGCGGCCGTCGGCATCGACGGAGACGCGCTGCTTGCGGCCCTGGACGAACGGATCCGCGAGCTGGAGGAACATCCGGCGGCGCCCTACCGGGATCTGGACATTCCCCTTCTGGACGCCGCTCTCGCGCCGCTGACGCAGCCGGCGGTGGACAGCCGGACGCTCGGGGCCGCCGTCACCGAGCGCCACCGGCTGCGGGACCGGTCGGACGTGGTCGCGGCGCGGCGCGCCGCGCTGGAGGCGAAAAACAGGGCGGACCGCCGCAAATAGGCGGTCCGCCTTCCATGTCCGGGGGCCGAAAGGTCCGGGCGCCGGATGGTCCGCATGCGCCGTGCGAGGCGGCCGGCCGCCGCTTGCTTCCCGGCAAATGGGACATTCGGCGGAATCGGCCGGCGCGACGCCCGTCAGCCGGCTTTGCCGTACCCTTCGGTGACGACTTCGAGCTTTCCCGTCACCGGATCGATGATGAGCCCGTGCACCGGCAGTCCCGGCGGCAGCAGCGGGTGGTTGCGGATGAGGGACACGCTCCGTTCCACGCCTTCCCGCACGGAGTCAAAGCCCGTCAGCCAGCGATTGAGGTCAATGCCGGCGTTTCGGAGGGTGTCGAACATGCCGGGGGCCACGCCCCGTTCCTTCATGCGCCTGAAAATGCGTCCGGCGTCGAGGCCGGTCATGCCGCAGTCGTGATGGCCGACGACGAAGATTTCTTCGGCGCCGAGCTCATAGACGGCCACCATCAGGCTGCGCATGACGTTGCCGAAGGGCTGGTACACGATGGCGCCGGCGTTGCGGATGATTTTCGCGTCGCCGTTTTTCAGGTTCATCGCCCGCGGCAAGAGGTCGATGAGCCGGGTGTCCATGCAGGTGAGGATGGCCAGCTTCTTGTCGGGATAGCGGCCGGTGCGAAATTGCTCGTATTCGCCGTTTTGGACGAATCGCTCATTGTGGCGCAAAATGTCGTCCAGCCGGGTGCCCATGGGATTTGCTCCTTCCCGGATTTTGGCTTCCAGTGTATCATCCGGCGCGGCATCCGGCAAGTGTCAAGCGTCTGTGAAAATGTCAGGTTAACTGTTCTATGAAAATGTCAGGGATGATAGCTGATTAAACAACCGCCGTCCTCTTGCAGACTAGCCGGATGCTGTGCTACGCTGTAACTGCTTGCTGGAGAATGGTTTTCTCCAGG